>Ga0180221_1000012_pt1 | contig 549213 bp, 552 predicted proteins | sample eDN5th37CKraftMG_FD_151339 | JGI IMG/M metagenome (GOLD analysis project Ga0180221, IMG submission 151339) | Enriched Miracle-Growth compost microbial communities from Emeryville, California, USA - eDNA 5th pass 37_C Kraft MG (version 2) (version 2) ... | reverse complement strand
TGATATGATCGACCATTCGTGGTCGGTGAGTTCGTAGCGGCGACGCGTCATAGAGGCTCCCTCATTCGGAAGCCTTGAATCACGGCAGGCGATAAACACCAAGCGATTTTATGAGTTTACGCCCTAGGATGATCGCCTGGTCGCCGATCCATTCGACCGACACCGCTTCAACGGTCTGGTTCGGGACCACGCCGGCGATCGACGCTCCGTTCCTGATGTCTTCGAGCTTGGTCACGACGTCACCTCACCGAACTTTGTTAGCGGCGAGGTTTCTAGCCGATGGTCGCGAAGGCCGTGGCGAATGTGAATGTCGTCCATTCAGACGGCCTCCTCGGCATCCGGGTCGGGCAGGTCGAAGCCTTCGTCATCCTGCGGGACATCCTCACCCTCCTCGGGCTCCACGTCGGAACGGGTGATGGCGTGGCCGGTGGCTCGCGAGATCATGGCAAGGAGGCGGGCTTCCCGATCCGCCATGAAGCCAGCGAAATCGTCGGCGCGCAGCAGGACGGGATCCATCGCATGCGAGGCAAGGTATTCATCGAGAGCGTCGCGGGCGATCGGCGGCGTGTCCTTCCCGCCCGTCTCCAGCCGCTCCAGATACACCGACGGCGCGACGCCCCCGAGGATGCGGTTGGTCTTATAGCTGAGCGGGGTCTTGTTGATGACGGTATCGAAGACCTTGGGCTCGATCTTCTGCTTCTTGCACCAGTCTTGAGGGAAAATATGGTGGATATCGACGTATTCGTCGAAGAATACAGTTTGGCCGAAAGGTTGGCCGGAGCGGAAGTCTATTGCGCCCTCAGCCATCAGCAGCGCATGGATACCCTTGTAAGCTGCTGAGAGGCGCGTGCGCAGGGTGCGCAACCGTTCAGGGCGAAAACGCCCTTCCGTGATCGTGCTCGGTTCTGGCCCACCATCGAGCCAAGCGGGAACCTCGAGCACATCCTTGGCAAAGCGCGACTCGATAGCCGAGCCGTAGAGCTCACCGAAGATGCCGCACCAGAACCAGCGTGCGAGCAGATCGCGCACTGCTGCATGATCAAACTTGGGCCCGATCATCGCGAGAATCGCGGCGAAGGGGACAAGCTGGCCCTGATACGGTAGGTCGATGACGCGGTAGATGTGGTTCTGCCGGAGGAATCGGGCCGCTGTCTTGAACCCTTCCTCGACCGCGGCGCGGTGTTTCAGATAAGCCTCGAGCGGCAGGTCGAGCAGCGACTGGCGCGTGGCACGGACGGCGGACAGTTCTGACCCCTTGCGCCCGTCGGCGATCTCAGCCGCGCGCTTCTCGACGCCGTGCAGGAGGGCAATGGCCTGCAGCACGTCGGTTGCCGCGACCTTTTCCAGAACGCCGAACTTCTGCTCCGCTGCGCGGCCGTAGAGCTGAAGCCGGGTCTGCAGCCCCGGCTGGCCGTCGGCGCCGAGCCAGTCGTCGCGTAAGCGGTGGCCACGGGCCGCGTACATCGCCGTGACAAGCTCGAAGGCGTCGAGCGGCTTGCCACCGGTGTTCACCTTCTCGAAAACCAGACAGACTGCTTCATGCGAGGTGTCCGGGCTCAGCGCGATCACGGGCAACTGGTAGGATTTGAAGTTTTGAAGGACCTCATCCTTGAACGGTTTGAACAGCTTGCGTGTCTCCGGATCGTTCTCCAGCCAATACTCGTTGAACCCATCCTGCCATTCGTCCCAGTCGAACACCTGGTTCAGCGGGAACATGAGGTTCTGGTATTCGAGCTCCGGCGTAGATAGGTCGAGGTCGATCTTCCGGTCAAAGTCTGACTTGATCCGCCGATCCTCCGGCACCGAGACGATGGCATTCTCCCGGTCCTCGGCTGGATTCATGGCCTTTCGGATGTCGATGTAGAACCAACGTTTCACGAGCTTGAGGCGCGGCGTCACAGTCTGAACAACCTCGCGACGCAGGCAGGTTTGGTAGAGCGAAGTCATGCGCTGTTGGCCGTCGAGCAGAAGCTGCTCGGGGTCGCCAACTCCAGCGGCTGCTTCAGCTCCCTGGATTGGCCGGCGTGCAAACGTATCGGCCGCGCCCGGCTTGACCTCGAGCGTCATCAACGCGCCAACCGGGAAGGCCTGTGAGATCGACGCAACCAGCCCTTTGATACGTTCCTCGTCCCATACCCAGCTGCGCTGGAAGTCGGGCAGTTGGATCTTGCCATTCCCACAATGCCGGAGAAGCTCTTCAAGGCTTACGGGGTTGGTTTTGAAGGCCGCTTGTTTACCCAATCTCGCCCTCCTTGAACAATTTCGCCGGCGTGCGGCTGCGGATCTCGCTGTTGCGGGATAGCTCCCTCATTTCTTCGCCTCCGGCGAATCGCCTGCGTGAAGGCCAGAGATGATCTCTGTACGGTTCATAAGGACAATTTGCTGGTCTTGGGGGCGCCGCGCTGTGGGGTCGGTGTCCAGTCCCAGCCGCTTGAGCGCGTAATAAAGAAGCGCCTTGCGCACGGGGATCTTCGCCCGGCCGCTACGCATCCCGTAATCGAGAGCAATGACTTTCTGCTGCGTCTCGGACAGCTCTGGGTGCGGTCCGATCTCCAAAGTCACCTGCTCGTTCCAGTCGGAGTCGCCATCGGCATCGATCTCGCTCGGCTTGGTGCCGCGCGTCTCGATGATCCGCGAGAGAAGGAAGTCCTTGAAGCTCTGGTCGGTGAGACAGAAGGCCCGTGTATGCCAGCGGAAACCGTCGAACCCGATCGCGTGTGGCGCAATCCAGCGCCAGCGCGGCTCCGGCCGGGACAGGGACTGGTATTTGACCTCGATGGCTTCTGATCGGCGAATTGCGGCGACCACCGAACGTAGCGTTTTGGCGTTGACCCCCCGCACTGGCGTCGGCGCAGAGTCGTAGGATGGAAACTGGCCGATCCAGGCGTCAGCACGGTCGAGGATGCCGTCGGCGACGGAACGAAGCTGAGAGAGGTAACGGCTGGCATCGGGCTTCAGAAACAGGGGGCCAAACTTGCTGCCTCTGATGTAGGTCCGAGCGCTCTTGTCGTAGACCATGTTGTCCGGAGCCATTCCGATGTAGCGGTTCAGGTCGGTGGATGCCTGGTTCACCGACACACCGAACGCATCCATCAGATCGCCCCGATTCACATGCCCCTCCCAAAACAGGCGGAACTCGATGAATTCGAGCCGTCGCTCGACGCCCCACCGAAGATCAGCCTTCTCTGTTCCCACCATGCACTCCCAGTGGCATGATCCATCTTGAAACTAGGCAAGCCCAGTTTCTGGTTTCTCGGTCAAGCTATCTGAGAAGCGGTGTGGGTTCAATCGAAATTGGTAGGGTATGCAGGCAAGCGGGAGGGCGGGGATGGCGGCTGCCCCTCGGCCAACCGCCATCCTGGAGCTATAGTCACGCGCCCGCTTGCTGAGCCTGGCCACGGTCGGAGGTGCTGGAGCGGACAATCGACTGCTCGTATTCCTCGACATCGGACAGGCGATAGACCACCCGGCCGCCTACTTTGAGGAACTTCGGCCCTTCACCAGTCCAACGCCACCGCTCAAGTGTGCGATGGCTGATCCCCCAGCGCACCGCCAGTTCAAGTTGGTTCATGCATGTTGCCTTCATTTTCGTGTCCTTTCGTCTTGGCAAGTTGGAATGCGACACGACGAAGGCGTGGCCGGAAAACACTATCAAGGTAATACTGGCCGGAGCGCCCAACACCGGGCGCTGCGCCGCCCTGTCTTGAACAGAGAATTTCTGCGGTGACGAAGATTATCTTAAGAATACGAAGGAGTGCTGGCGCGATGTGGGGCGTTCGTCGAGCGAGTTTGGCGAAGAGTGCTCTCTCTCCAAGATTTACGAAGCAATTCGCCATGATTCTCCTGGATTCACTCGTGAGCGCTATTGTTTGCACAAACCAGTCAGATTGTTGCGCAATGGTGAGCAGGGCTACGTGAAATGTCCGGATGAGCGCGGCTGGCCACTCGCGTTTGCGAACTGCGTAAAGCTGCGCATACGAGGAAATGCTTGGGAGTGGGCGAGAGTTGTGGGCGATTCGCCATGGCTTATCAGAGAGTTAGAGGATGAGTCCTTTCCCTCCAAGATTTACGAAGCAATTCGCCACGATTCTCCTGGATTCACTCGTGAGCGCTATTGTTTGCACAAACCAGTCAGATTGTTGCGCAATGGTGAGCAGGGCTACGTGAAATGTCCGGATGAGCGCGGCTGGCCACTCGCGTTTGCGAACTGCGTAAAGCTGCGCATACGAGGAAATGCTTGGGAGTGGGCGGGAGTTGTGGGCGATTCGCCATGGCTTATCAGAGGGTTAGAGGATGAGTCCTTTCCCTCCGCCATTCTCTCTTGGGTCCGTTCCGGACACATAGGTTACGGTTTATTCCTGAGACATGGGTGACAACCTAGTGCCGAGCGGTTGTCGACGGTTTGCAAGGTTCTCTGCTCGAGGTCGGTATATGACCGGTTGTTCCCGTAGCGCTCGCCACCTTGACGGCGGGTTCGGGCACGGGTGTGTGAAATGCGGCTCCTAGCCTCTCTTGGGATTGCCACCGAAGGTAGATCGGTAGGCGCGCGCGAAATGCGCTCGCGAGGCGTAGCCGACGGCGAGCGCCGCCGCGCCGCTTGCCGCTCCTTGCATCATCAGGCGACGTGCCGCGTCCATCCGTTCGCGCCTCAGGATTGATGAGAAAGAATGCCCCTCTGCCGCGAGACGCCTGCGCAATGTCGACTCCGACATGGCAAGCCGCCATGCGACGCGCGATGCTGTCCAATCCTCGTCGATACCGATACGAATGAGCCGGGCAACACGTTCCGAGGCCGACATGTCAAACAATGGCTGCGCCTCCGGCACGCCATGCAGCAGTGCCAGGAGTTCGGAGAGGCGGGCCATACGCACAGCCGCGCACGCGGGTCCCTCTGCAATAGCGTGCGTGGCGTGAAGAATCATATCGACCAGTTCGGATGTCAGCGGGATGACACAGCTCTGTTCCGCTGCCGGTGGAGCGGATTGGAGAAGTCCGATGTTTGGGATCGTATCCGGCTCGACCTCGACGACCAGCGACTGGTAAAGGCCAGTTCCCTCATCCGGTTCGTTGACGATATCCAGGTCGGTTTGTGCCGGCAGCACGAAAGGCGTCCCCGCCGCGAGCCGCTCACAAGTCTCACCGCGCCACACTTCCTTGGCACCGGAAAGCACGATGCCGATAATCGGCCTTGGCAGCCGCACGGACCTCAGTCGCTCGCGCGCAAGCGCGCAATAGGAAAAAAGCCCCGGCGCGTAGGGCGAAGTCCCCGAAATACCCTTCGCGCGAAAACGTGAAAGCCCAGAGAGCAGTCGTCCGGCGAGTCCCAGCATTGGAAAGGTATGTTCGTTCATATTCGCAGGATACGCCGCCGCACTCCGCAGAACAAATGCATCATGACCGGAACGGGTTCAATTCTGACCGGAACGGAGGCATTCCGCCACCATCGCTTTGCTAGGTTCGCGCCGTTCGTTGAAACGGAGCGAATGCATGCACACCAAATCTTCCTTTTTCCCTTTCGCTATCGCTGCCATATTGGTCAGCATTCAGGCAGCGGCAACGCCCATGACAAAAGTCGTCACTGGCTTTGCAAATCCCGAAAGCGTACTGATAGACGGCCCGCGCCGCTTCGTGTCGAATATCGGCGAGCAGCTTGATCCGCTTGGCCATGATGGTGACGGCTTTATCAGCGAACTCGACGCCGATGGCAGGATCGTGGCTCTGCACGCCTTCCCCACGGGTGAAGGCAAGCTCGACGCCCCCAAAGGCATGGCGATACTCAGTGGCACCCTCTATGTCGCGGATATCGATCGAATCGTTGGTTTTGACCTGGCCACGCGCGAACAGGTCTTCGAAACCCGTGTCCCTGCGGGCGGTTCGACTCTGCTCAACGACCTTGCTGTAATGGAGGGCGGACTGGTCGTCAGCGACACGCTGCGCGGAAACATCTATCGCGTCGATGTTGGCGCAGGTACCTTCACAACTATTGCCGAGGGGATTCCCGGTGCGAATGGCTTGGTCTGGGACACGGCAAAGAAAAGGGTCCTGGTGGTCGGACTTGGCGCAAAATTCGAGGGCGGCGATCTCTACGAGATTTCTGCTGAAGGCCAAGTGCGCAAGATCGAATGGGGACCTCACGGCATTCTTGACGGGCTTGCATTGCTGCCCGACGGACGCATGATCATTTCCGACTGGCGGTCGATCGATCCGCCTGCGCCCGGCGCGATCACGCTTTATGCCGCCGACGGCTCCGCGAGCGAGCCACTCGACCTCGGTCGGGAAATCCATGGGCCGGCCGACTTCACGGTCGACGTTTCCAGGTGGGAGATCTGGCTTCCAGCGACCGTCGACGGCGCAATCCTCATTGCGCCGCTTAAGCACTGAACTGCATTCGATCGCAAACTGTACGGTTAATTCCGAAGAACGCGATATCGGAATAACGGTTCCTCCACACCACTGGCGCCATCATGACTCTATCGATGCTGCACGGGCATCCGCCTCAGGATTATCAAGGCAATTCGCAGCAGATCGTGTTTCGTCCCTGCCGTTTGGCGCGGTAGAGCGCCTTGTCGGCGAGCTTCAGGAGGGCGTCGGCCGAGAGGAGAGCGTTTGCGTCGCCCGCCGGCATGGCGCTAAAGCCGATGCTGACGGAGATATTTCCATGCGGGCTGCCGGCATGTTCGAGCGCGCATGCGCGGGTGGCGGAGAGAATGCGGTCGGCAAGCTGCTGAGCACCGGTGCGGTCGATATCGCAGGCGATGACGGCGAATTCCTCGCCACCGTAGCGGGCGACGAATTCGTCGGTAGGGGTGAGGGTCTCCCGGATGGCGGCGGCGATGCGGCAGAGGCATGCATCGCCTTCCAGATGACCATAGAGATCGTTGAAAGCCTTGAAATGGTCGACATCGATCATCATCACGGCAAGAGGACGGCCCTCCGTCCGCGCGCGGGCAAAGGCCTCGTCCAGGAGCGCATCGAACTTGCGGCGGTTCGGCAGCCCGGTCAGCGGGTCGCTTTCGGAAAGCGCCTGCAGCCGCTGGTTGGCTACCCGCAATTGACGTTCCAGTTCCGCCTGCCTGCGGACCGTCCGCACGAGCTCGTCCTCGATCCGTTTCTGGGCGGTGATGTCGACGCTCGTTGCCAGCAGGCGCAATGGCGAGCCGTCTGCCGCATATTCGACGATCCTGCCCCGGCTCAGGATCCAGAGGTCGCTGCCGTCGTCCTTCGGCACCCGATAGATCGATTCGAAGGTCTTCTTGCGCCCGCAGACCACTTCGTTGAAATCGGCGATCACCCGCGCCTTGTCGTCGGGATGGACGATGTCCCAGCCCTCGCGATATCCCTGAGCCTCGCGTTCGCGGCCGACGATCCTGTAATATTGCGGCGAGCGCCAGACGCGGTTCTCGGGGATGTTGTAATCCCATAGCCACTGGCCGGCGCTCTCCAGCGCATAATTGGCGCGCATCTCGCTCTGGTTCAGCGTTGCGGCGATACGCTTCTTGTCGGTTATGTCGATGAAGATCAGGGAAATGCCGGCGATCTCGCCCAGATCGTTGGCGACAGGCGCGCCCGAGACGAGATGGCAGCGCCCGGATGTCGGACACCAGATCTCGCGGTCGGGAATGATGTCGCCCTTGTCTGCAAGGGCCAGGAACTCCCCGAACGGGAGAAGGTCGTTCGGCAGAAGGCCGTCCAGCCGGCTGCCCTCGATCCTGGCGCGGTCCACACCCTTTATCTCGCCGCCGAAAATCTCGCACAGGCAGTCATTGGCCGTCAGCACGATGCCGCTGCGATTGACGAAGCAGAGCCCCACCGGAACCCTGTCGAATATCGCTTCGATCTGCAGCAGGCGCTTTTCTTCGGTTTCCCCCTCATCGGCGAACAGGTCATTGCGTGATGTGCGGGTAGTCATGACCAGTTCGCCCTGTCCAACTCATACGAACAATCGAAATAATACGGAACACATTGCGTCTAGAAGAAGCGGTTTGTCACGATGAGAAGGGAAGGGTTGTTTCAACCGTTTCATCAAAAGTGCGACCCAGGTCTTGCAAAGCTGCCGCCGGTCAGACAAAACTGCCCGCCGGCGGGTGCCTTCGTTTTGACGCCGGAAGGTCACATTCTTTTAAGGTCGTGTCAACGAATCGATGGCAAGAGTTCTGGTGGGCTCATCCGCGCCACCGATTGCCGTGTTGAAGCGCTGCATTGTGTGAGAAAGCGGTAGTGAATGAATTTGAGACGGGGACGGCCAATTGACGGCTGAAAATTTTTCATTGATCCGATATCGCGCAAGGCGCCTCGACCTGCGCATCGCGGGTGTTGTCGTTCTCGGCGCGCTGGTCGCAGCCTGTGCCTCGCCGCAACCCAAGCACAAGGGCAAGCACCGCTCCAAGGAATATTTCGCCGAATCCGAATATGGGGTGAAGGCAAGCCCGCGGGTAATCTCCGGCAGCATGGCAAGGATGCCGCGCGGCGGCGGACGGGACCAGCTGGGCAAGCCCTATAAGGTCAAGGGCAAATGGTATTATCCCAGGGAAGAGCCGGGATATACGCGCGTCGGCAAGGCTTCCTGGTATGGCGCTGCCTTCCATGGGCGGCTGACGGCCAATGGCGAAGTCTACGACATGAATCATCTCTCCGCCGCGCATCCGACCATGCCGCTGCCGAGCTATGCGCGCGTCACCAATCTGGCCAATGGCAATTCCGTTATCGTCCGCGTCAACGATCGTGGCCCCTATGCGCATGACCGCGTCATCGACCTGTCGCAGCGCGCCGCCGACCTGCTTGATTACCAGCACCACGGAACGGCTGACGTGAAGGTCGAATATGTCGGCCGCGCACCGCTGGAGGGCCGCGATGACGCTTTCCTGCTGGCGTCCTTCCGTCGTGGCTCGGATCCCATCGGTCAGCCGGCGAGCGGCGTCATGATCGCCATGAACGGACCGACTCCCACCGCGCCGATGCCCGGATCGCGGCCATTCCCGGCCATGGCCAGTGCCGCCGCGGCGCAGCCTCTGCCGCCGGCCCCGATGCCCCCGATGCCGCAGGAGGGCACGTTGCAGCCGCCGCCTCCGCCGGGAACGCTGGTCGTTCCGGCCGGTTTCAGCGAGGGTGATCCCGTTCTGCCCGCCATTGGTCCGATCGTGACCGAGAAGCCCGGGATGCTGATGGGCATCGCCCATGCCCCAGGCGCGGCGATCAATCCGGCACTGGCGGGATATGCCGACGAGCGCATTTCGGCCGCCAATGATATCGGCACCACGGCCTATGCCAGCGTGCTGACGCCCGCGGCGATTTCCGATGCCTGGAAGAAGCTCGCTCCGGCCGAGGCGGGCGAGGGCGGCGAATATGTCGATGCCGGCTTCTTTGCCGACAGGAAGGAGGCGGACCGCATTGCGGCGGCGCTTGCTCCCTACGGCAAGGTTCAGCGCAGCAATGTGCCGACCGAGAATGGTGAGCTCTACGGCGTCACGGTCGCTGGCAGCAGCGATGCGCTCCTGAAGGCGGCCTGGGCGGCCGGCGCGACGGATGCCTTCGTGGTGCGCGCGGAGTAGGACGATTTCCGCTGCTGAGCAACGGAAACGCGCTATGCGGCGCGTCGATTTCAGCGCATGATCGGAAAAATTGAACCAATTCTGAATGAGAATACATGCCGTCGACAAAAAATCGGGCATGATGGCGGTTCGATTTCATCATGGGTAGGCGAGGGCTGGGGCTGACATGCCGTCGATCAGATATGCGTTGGGGCTGCTTTGCGGACTGGTGAGCGTGATCGCTGCTTCCGCCTGTCTGGCGCAGCCGATCGAGACGAAGGCGCAGCAGGCACTGCTGATCGACGACAAGACCGGCACGGTGCTCTTCGCCAAGAATGCCGATGAGCTCATTCCGCCGGCCTCGCTGGCAAAGCTGATGACGATGGAAGTCGTGTTTGATGCGCTGGCCAAGGGGGAGTTGTCGCTCGACCAGACCTATTCGGTCAGCGAATATGCCTGGCGCACCGGCGGTGCGCCGTCGGGCACCTCCACCATGTTCGCCAAGATCAAATCGACGCCGCGGGTTGAGGATCTGATCCAGGGCGTTATCGTCCAGTCGGCCAATGATGGCTGCATCGTGCTGGCCGAAGGCATGGCCGGAAGCGAGGAGCAGTTCGTGCGCCGCATGAATGAGCGGGCACGGGCGCTGGGGCTCGAAAACGCCACCTTCGTCAATTCCACCGGGCTGCCGGCGCCAGGCCAGAAGGTGTCGATCGGGGAGCTGGTCAACCTTGCCCGGCATATCCACCGGACCTACCCGCAATTTTATAAGTACTACGCGCAGGAGAGCTTCACCTGGAACAATATCTTCCAGCGCAACCGCAATCCGCTGCTGCGGCTCGATATCGGCGCAGATGGGCTCGGCACCGGTTATACGCAGGAATCGGGTTTTGCACTTGTCGGCTCGGCAGAGCGCAACGGGCGCCGGCTGTTCCTCGGCATGAGCGGCCTTGCCAGCGACAAGGAACGCGCCGAGGAAGCCCGCAAGCTCATCGAATGGGGAATGGACAATTTCGAGGACGTCCTGCTCTTCCCCAAGGACGATATCGTGGGCGAGGCGAGCGTCTATGGCGGCGCACATTCGCAGGTGAAGCTGCGGACGGGCGAGGCGGTGGAACTGCTTTTGCCGAAGCGCGACCGGCCGCCGCTGAAAGCCCGCATCGTCTACAACGGCCCGCTCGTCGCACCGGTCGAGGCGGGAAAGGAGATCGGAACCCTGAAGATATGGATGGGCGACGATCTCATCCAGGAGAAGCCGGTCTATACGGCCGAAGCCGTCAGCGAGGGCGGCATCGGCAAGAAGGCCTTCGATGCCGCGCTCGAGCTCTCCACCGGCTGGATCAGGCAATATCAGTAAAATGGTGAAATCGTGAATGGCGGGAGAGCGCATAGGCATTTCCGCCCGCCATTCACTATTTACCATTCACTATTCACCGCCGATTGTTCTAAAAGCCAAGCTTCATGAAGGAGAAAGCGCGTCCGTGGCAGGGTTGTTCATCACGTTCGAGGGCGGCGAGGGGGCCGGTAAATCGACCCAGATCAAGCGCCTTGCCGCGCATCTGGAGGACGCAGGCGCGGACGTGCTGGTCACCCGCGAGCCGGGCGGCTCTCCGGGCGCGGAAGCGGTGCGTCATGTCATCCTGAGCGGTGCGGCCGAAGCCTACGGCCCGGCGATGGAGGCCGTGCTCTTTGCAGCCGCGCGCAGCGATCATGTGGAACAGCTCATCCGCCCGGCGATCGCGGCCGGCAAGACGGTGCTCTGCGACCGGTTTATCGATTCGAGCCGGGTCTATCAGGGAGTGACGGGCGGTCTCGATCCATCCTTGATCCGTGCGATCGAGCGCGTCGCGATCGACGGTATGATGCCCGACCTCACGATCATCCTCGATCTGCCGGCGGAAAAAGGACTGGCGCGGGCGATGCACAGGCGAGGGGAGGAAGCCGCCGACCGGTTCGAGAAGGAGACGCTTGCCACCCATGAGGCGCGGCGCGAGGCGTTTCTTGCGATTGCTGCGGCGGAGCCGGAACGCTGCCGGGTCGTCGATGCCGATCGGCCGAAGGAAGAAGTGGGGGAAGAAATCATCGCAATCGTCCGGAAACTGATCGAAAACCGCTCCGAAACATTGCAAAAAACCGGAAGAACAATGGCCAAACCAGCATGATCGATGAACTGGCCGCACAGGAAACGCATGATGCCATCGATGGCGTGCCCGCGCCGGCGGCGAACGCCTTTCTGGCGGGTCATGAGGAGATCCGCGCATTTCTCGCCCGCGCCTACCGCACGGGGAAGATGCACCACGCGCTGTTGTTCGAAGGGCCGCGCGGCGTGGGCAAGGCGACGCTGGCTTTTCATCTGGCCGGCCATATGCTCAAGCATCCCGACAGCAGCGGGGCGCCGGCCGATATCGCCTTTCCGGATTTCGAAAAGCCGCTTTTCCGCCAGATCGCCGGCGGCACGCACCCCGCCATCCTGCATGTGGACCGCCCGCTCGATCAGAAGTCGGGCAAGTTCAAGACGGCAATCACGGTGGAGGAAATCCGCCGGGTGACGCATTTCCTGACCCGCACGTCGCACGATGGCGCCTGGCGGATCGTCATCGTCGATCCGGCCGACGACATGAACCGCAATGCGGCGAATGCGCTCCTGAAAACGCTGGAGGAACCGCCGGCGCGTGCGCTCTTCATCCTGATCTCGCATTCGGCCGGCCGCCTGCTGCCGACCATCCGCTCGCGCTGCCAGACGCTGCAGTTCAAGCCCCTGGAGAAGGGCGAGATGCACAAGGCATTGGCCGCAATCGGGCCGGGGATCGGCTTCGACACGAGCAACGGGGAGGGGGCAGCGGCCCTGATCGAACGCTCGGAAGGCAGCGTACGCAAGGCAGCGCTGCTGATCGCCCATGGCGGGCTTGAAATCGCGGAAGTGGCGGATGCGATCCTGGCGAGCCCGCATTTCGATCTGCCGAAGGCGCAGGCGCTCGCTGCGGCCATCGGCGGGCGCGAGGCGGAGATCCAGTACGATCTCTTCTTCGATCATATTCTGCAGCGCATCGCCGATCGCGCGCGCCTTCACGCAGGCGAGGGGGCCGTGGCGCTCGCCAATGCCTGGTCGGCCTTCTGGGACCGGATCCGCCAGGAGGCGATCGAGACGCAGGCTTTCAACCTCGACAAGAAGCAGGCGGTTCTTATCCTTTTGGAGAAAACCCAGCGCGCATTCCGGAACGGTGTTCCGGGTTAGACGAACGTCCTCACAATTCCGTACGCCCGTAGCATTCCTCACCGACATGGGGTATGTCACCGCTCGAACGGAAATTCGACTTAAGTCAGGTCACGCATGAGCCGCGAAAAATTCTATATCACCACGCCGATCTTCTATCCCAACGGACAGCCGCATATCGGCCATGCCTATACGGCCATCGCCACGGATGCGCTTGCCCGCTTCCAGCGGCTGGACGGAAAGGACGTTTTCTTCCTGTCGGGCACCGACGAACACGGCCTGAAGATGCAGCAGACGGCCGAGAAGGAAGGGGTTACGCCGAAAGCGCTGGCGGACAGCAATTCGGCGATATTCCGGACCATGCTCGAGACGCTCAACTGCTCGAACGACGATTTCATCCGTACGACGGAAGAGCGACATTACAAGGCCTGCCAGGCCATCTGGCAGCGCATGGCTGAAAATGGCGACATTTATCTCGACCGCTATGCCGGCTGGTATTCGGTGCGCCAGGAGGCCTATTTCGACGAGAGCGAAACGACGGTCGGCGAGGATGGCGTCCGGCGCGAACCCCTTGGTTCGCCGGTCGAGTGGAACGAGGAGGAGAGCTATTTCTTCCGTCTTTCCGCCTATCAGGACAAGCTGCTGGCGCTCTATGAGAGCAATCCCGAATTCGTCGGCCCGGCCGAGCGGCGCAACGAGGTGATCAGCTTCGTGAAGTCGGGCCTGCGCGATCTCTCGATCTCGCGCACGACCTTCGACTGGGGCGTTCCTGTTCCCGGCGATGAGAAGCATGTGATGTATGTGTGGGTCGACGCGCTCACTAATTATCTGACCGCTATAGGCTATCCTGACACGAATGCCGAAAAATGGGGCTTCTGGCCGGCAACGCACATTATCGGCAAGGACATCGTGCGCTTCCACGCGGTCTACTGGCCGGCCTTCCTGATGTCGGCGGGCATCGAACTGCCGCGCCGCGTTTTCGCGCACGGTTTTCTCTTCAACCGCGGTGAGAAGATGTCGAAATCGGTCGGCAATGTGATCGATCCCTTCACCATGGTGGATCATTACGGGCTCGACCAAGTGCGCTATTTCTTCCTGCGTGAGGTGCCGTTCGGTCAGGACGGCAGCTACAGCCATGAGGCGATCGTCAACCGCACCAACGCCGATCTCGCCAATGACCTCGGCAATCTGGCGCAGCGCTCGCTCTCGATGATCACCAAGAATTGCGACGGCAAGGTGCCACAGCCTGATACCTTCACCGATGCCGACAAGGCCATCCTCGACCAGGCGAATGCGGCGCTCACCACCGCGCGCAAGGCAATGGGCGAACAGGCGCCGCACCATGCGCTGGCGGCGATCTTCGCGGTCGTGGCCGAGGCGAACCGCTATTTCGCGGCACAGGAGCCCTGGGCGCTGCGCAAGACCGATCCGGAGCGCATGGCCACCGTACTCTACGTTACGGCGGAGGTGCTGCGCCGCGTCGCCATCCTTGCTCAAGCCTTCATTCCGGGTTCGGCCGCCAAGCTGCTCGATATCCTGGCGGTTCCGGCAGAACGGCGCAATTTCGCGGATCTGAGCGGCGGCGAGTTGCAGGGTGGTGCGCCGCTACCGGCACCGCAGCCGATCTTCCCGCGTTATGTCGAAAACGACAAACAGGACTGAGTTGGCCGTGGCGATGCTAGTCGACAGCCACTGCCATCTGGATTTCCCGGATTTCGCCGAGGAGCGCGACGCCATCGTGCAGCGCGCCCTCGACGCCGGGGTGCGCCGCATGGTGACGATCTCCACGCGCGTGCGCCGCTTTGACCAGATCCGCGAGATCGCGGAGAGCTATGACGAGGTCTATTGCTCCGTCGGCACGCATCCCAACAACGCGCATGAAGAACCGGACATCACTCCCGACGAATTGATCCGGCTCGCCGAGCACCCGAAGGTGGTGGCGATCGGAGAGGCCGGTCTCGACTATCACTATGATTACGCGCCGCCCGAAGTGCAGGCTAGAAGCTTCCGCGCCCATATCGAGGCGGCGCGCCGGACCGGGCTGCCGCTCGTCATCCACGCGCGCAGTGCCGATGCGGACATGGCTGATATACTGACCGAAGAGACGGGGAAGGGGGCCTTCCCCTTCATCCTGCACTGCTTTTCCTCGGGGCAGGCGCTCGCAGAAACGGGCATCGCGCTTGGTGGCTATGTCTCCTTCTCCGGCATACTGACGTTCAAGAATTCGACCGAGCTGCGCGATATCGCCCGGATCGTTCCGCACGACCGCCTGCTGGTCGAGACCGATGCGCCCTATCTGGCACCCGTGCCTTACCGGGGAAAACGCAACGAGCCGTCCTTCGTGCGCCATACGGCTGCGGTTCTCGCCGAAACCATCGGTCTCGACGAAGCGAAACTGGCCCGGATCACGACGCAAAACGTCTTTCGGCTCTTCTCCAAAATGCCGAAGCCGGCGGAGACCGAAATTGGCTGACCGTTTCCGCTTCACCATTCTGGGCTGCGGTTCCTCGCCCGGCGTGCCGCGGATCAATGGTGACTGGGGAAATTGCGATCCGAAGAACCCCAGGAACAAGCGCCGCCGCGCGGCGATGCTCGTCGAACGCATCGCCGAAAATGGCGCGACGACGACCGTCGTCATCGATACCGGACCCGATTTCCGCGCGCAGATGATCGACGCCGGGGCAGGGATGCTCGATGCGGCGGTCTATACCCATCCCCATGCCGACCATATTCACGGCCTCGATGACCTGCGCACCTATGTCGTCGAAAAGCGGCGGCTGATGGATATCTATGCCGACCGGACGACCCTGTCGCGGCTCGATGAGGCGTTCAGCTATTGCTTCGAGACCCCGCCTGGATCGAAATATCCACCGATCGTCGAGGCGCATCAGATCGACGAGGACACGCCGTTCAAGATCAATGGCGCCGGCGGACCGGTCCCGTTCCTGCCGCTGCCGCAGGTGCATGGCGACATCATGTCCCTCGGCTATCGCATCGGCGATGTCGCCTATTGCTCCGATGTAAGCGCTTTTCCGGAAAAGACCGTCGAGCGGCTCCAGGGCCTCGACGTGCTCATCATCGACGCTCTGCAATATCGTCCGCATCCCAGCCATTTCTCGCTCGGCGAAGCGCTGGAATGGATCGAGCGGCTGAAGCCTCGGCGCGCGATCCTGACACACATGCACGTGCCGCTCGACTACGAGACAGTCATGCGAGAGACGCCCGAGCATGTCGAACCCGCCTATGACGGCATGCACTTCGAGGTGGAAGTGGCGGAATGGTGAAGTGAACAGGGGCGTCGCACTTCATCCTCGAACCCACCCCCGGCTCCATATATTGTGGCGGCCAGGTTGAAATGTCCGCCGTCGCGCAAAGTAGAAATGTCACGTCAGGCTGCCGCACGGCACGCCGACCAGCCCCGATCTGACCGGCTGGGCCGGGTTGCAAGGTGAGATCGGGGCGGGTGAGGGACACCCTTCGGCTTTAGCTTTGAGATCATGAATGCAGCCGGTCATTCCGCCGCATCAAGGCGCGAAAGCGCCTGCTGCCGCCGGGCAATGACCGCTGGATCGTTCGTGAAATCAGTCCGACGTCCCGGTTTGCGGCCACGCGGTTTGTAACCGATCCTCTCGCTGTTCGTCTTGACGGTCGTCTTCGTCTGCTGCTCCTGACGTTCCTTGATGTAGGCCAGCACATCGGAAAGCCGCTTGTTCTCGGTGATCGCCGCATGCGTCACCCGCTGGTCCTTGTCGAACACCCGGTAGGGCAGGGAATGCCCTTTCCAGCGCACATCAAGGTGGCCATCGGCATAGGCATAGGTCTCGACATAGCGACCAGCCAAACCGCGCGTCACCTCGGTCTCCTCAAGCATGATCCGCTGGCGCTCGAACGAAAACGTCAGCTGCGATCCGACATAGCGCTGCTCGCGCTTGCACAGGATCTCTTTGAGCCGATCCGGCGCCAGATTTATCGGCCGGTGAAGGTCATCGGACCGGGCAGGGGCAACCGAAAACCGCGCATTGTAGTGCTCCATGAAGCCCGGCAGAAACGCATTGCCCGCCTCCATGTCGTCGATACCCGCCAGTCTCAATTCCTTCACCAGCCGATCCTGCAGGGTCCGGTTCATCCGCTCGACGCGGCCCTTCGCCTGACTCGAATTTGCGCAAAGAATCTCGATGTTTAGCTCTGAAAGGGCACGCCCGAACTGGGTCATGCCCTGGCCACCCTTGGCGTCCTTCTTCGCCACCCGGAACACCGAATGCTTGTCGGAATAGAAGGCGACCGGAGCACCATGCGCCTTCAGATAGAGCGCCAGCGCCTCGAAATACGTAAATGCGCTTTCCGATCGCACGAACCGCAACTGCATCAACTTGCCGGTCGCATCATCGACAAAGACCAGCAGCGAGCACGGATCACCGCGATCTTCGAACCAGCGATGTTCCGACCCGTCGATCTGCACCAGCTCACCATAGGCCTCGCGCCGCAGCCGCGGCTGGTGAAACGTCCGGCGCTGCTTGCGCGACAGCCAAAGTCCGTCATCGACCATCCAGCGGCGCAACGTCTCGCGCGACACCCGCAATCCATCGCGCTCGGCAAGCTTCTCGGCCGCCAGCGTTGGGCCGAAGTCGGCATAGTGCTCGCGGACCAGCGTCACTGCGTAATCCCGAACACCATCGCTGATCCGATTGTTCGAGGGCCGGCCAATCGCCTTGTGCCGGATCGATGCTGCACCATCCGTCCGCATCCGCTCCAACAGCCGGCGCACCTGACGGGTGCTCAAGCCCAGGACATGCGCCGCCGACACCAGCGTCATCCGGCCGTCGATCACCTTCGACAAAACCTCGATCCGCTGCAGATCGCGTTCGCTCATCGCAATCAATCCCATCCGCAACCTCCCACGTCATTAAAACGCGGGGAGAGTGACATTCTTACTTTGCAGGAACAGGACACTTTAACTTTGCGGCTACATATAATGATCACATAAGATAGATTATGGAACCATAACGTGGCTGTGTTCGGGCGGGTTCACTGGAACGCTTGAAATTGTCGAGGTGCTTTGGAAAGGCAATTTCTAATTCAAGATCAATGGATTGACCGCCATTCCTTAGAGCTTATGGCACTCTTTTCACGGCGAGCATCAAATGTCCGGGCACCGGCTGGCCCTGTTCGTGACGGACGACGATATCCCGGCATTCGGCGCATTCCATGCCGCTCTTCTCCAGCATCTGGCTGATATAGCCGGCCGCATGCGCAAAGCGCTGATACGGCCCCACCATGAATGGCCGGCCGTTGAAGGTCTCGTCCGAAAGCGTTTCGCTGGAGAATGCGAATGTCCCGCCTGATGTGAGGTGCCGGCCGATACCTGAGAAGAATGCGTCGAGCTCTCCCATGTACGGCAGCACGTCCGTCGCCACGACGAGATCCCAGGCCGGACCTTTCGTCGTCTCCAGAAAGCGGACGATCTCGCCGACGAACAAGGCATCGTAATCGCCTTTTTCGTAAGCGATTTCGACCATGTTCTCCGAGATGTCGACGCCGGTCTTGTGAGCGGCCATATCGTGCAGCGCATCGGCCGAAAGCCCCGTGCCGCAGCCGAGATCGAGCATGCGCGCGAAATGTGCCGATGGATCGCGCCCAAGCAGCATGTCGCGCAATTGCAGCGGCACGTCATAGCCGAGCTGATCGACGAGGATGGTGTCGAACAGCTCGGCATGCTGGTCGAACAGGGTCTGCACATAGGCATCCGGCGCCTTCGGCGGAACCTCGCCGCGGCCGATGCTGGCGAGCCTGACCGCCGCGCCGCCATGATCGTCTGGATCGATCTTCAGCACCTCGGCATAGGCCTTTGCGGCGCCGTCGAGGTCACCGGCCTTTTCCAGCTTCAGCGCGCGATTATAGGCTTTTGCCAGCGCTTTCTCGTCGAGTCCGCTCATTTTGGCCCGTTTCCTGTCCGTGAAATCACGCCTTTACCGGCGCTTTTGCGGCTTCGCTTTTCTCGCGCTCATGCCTTCTCTCGGCATATCTGCGCGCCAGAACGGCGCAAACCATGAGCTGGATCTGGTGGAACAGCATCAATGGCAGCACGATGCTGCCGACATTCTGGCCGGCGAATATGGCATTTGCCATGGGCGCACCGCTGGCGAGGCTCTTCTTCGAGCCGCAGAAGACGATGGTGATCTGGTCTTCGTGCGAGAAGCCGAGCCACTTGCTGCCGAAGGCGGTGATCAGCAGGACGAGCGCCAGCAAGACCATATCGACCGCGGTCATGAGGGCAAGATCGCTCCACGATACGGTATGCCACAGGCCGGCAACCACCGCCTCGCTGAAGGCGAGATAGACCACCATCAGGATCGAGCCACGGTCGACGAGGCCCAACGCCTTGTGATGGCGGCGCATGAAATTGCCGATCCACGGCTGCAGCAGCTGCCCGAGCACAAAGGGCGCCAGCAATTGCAGGAGGATCGATTCCAGCGCATCGAACGATATGCCGTTGCCCTGCACGGCGAAGAGAAGGCCGACCAGCGCCGGCGTCAGGAACATGCCGATGATATTGGAAGCGGAAGCCGAGACGACGGCGGCCGAGACATTGCCGCCGGCGATGGAGGTGAATGCGATGGAGGACTGCACGGTCGAAGGCAGCACGCAGAGAAAGAGAATGCCGGTGTAGAAGGCCGATGCGGCCAGCCCCGGCACGAGCCAGCCCGCAGCCAGCCCCAATAGCGGGAAAAGCACGAAGGTCGAGGCGAGCACGACAAGGTGCAGCCGCCAGTGGACCAAGCCGGCCATCACGGCTTCGCGTGACAAGCGCGCCCCGTGCAGGAAGAACAGCAGCCCCACCGCAATCTTCGTGGCGATGCTGAAGATTTCGGCATATTCCCCCCTCACCGGCAGCACGGAGGCTACCAGGATCGCAACGATCAGGGCGATGGTGAACTTATCGAGGAGTAGCCGCATGGAATGCTCTGTTGCCGGCCTGGCGATTATTCGTAGCCGTTCGGGTTCTTCACCTGCCAGTTCCACATATCCTGGCACATGTCACGCAAATTCCTGGTGGCAGACCAGCCGAGGAATTCCCGGGCATGCGAGGGATCGGAATAGCAGACGGCGACATCGCCGGCGCGGCGCGGCGCGATCTCATAGGTGATCTTGCGGTTCGAGACATGTTCGAAGGCCTTGATCACCTCCATCACGCTATAGCCCTGCCCCGTTCCCAGATTGACGGCGAAGCACTGCGGCTGGTCGAGCCGGTCCAGCGCCTTCAGGTGCCCCTGGGCGAGGTCGACCACATGAATATAGTCGCGGATGCCCGTGCCGTCAGGGGTGGGATAATCATTGCCCCAGACATTGAGCTTTTCCCGCCGGCCGCTCGCAACCTGCGCGATGATCGGCATCAGATTGTTGGGAATGCCTTTCGGATCCTCGCCGATGAGGCCGCTCTCATGAGCGCCAACGGGATTGAAATAGCGCAGGATGGCGATGCGCCAGGAGGGATCGCTATTGTGAAAATCGCGCAGCATGTCCTCGATCACCAGCTTGGTGCGGCCGTAAGGATTGGTGGCCGATAGCGGATGATCCTCTTCGAGCGGCAGCTTCTGCGGCTCGCCATAGACGGTGGCGGAGGACGAGAAGACGAGCTTGCGAACGCCGACGGCCTGCATGGCCTGCAGGAGACGCAGGGTGCCGACCACGTTGCAATCATAATAGCTGAGCGGCTTTTCGCTGGATTCACCCACGGCCTTCAGCCCGGCGAAATGAATGACGGAAGTGCAGCCATGGCGCCGCAGCACGTCTTCGAGAAAGGCCTGGTCGCGTATATCGCCGGATTCGCTCGCCGGCGCCCTCCCCGCGATTTTCGCAATGCGGTTCAGGGCTTCCGGATGACTGTTGTCGAAATTGTCGACAACGACTACATCATGGCCGGCCTGCAGCAGCTCGACACAGGTATGGGAGCCGATGTAGCCGGCGCCGCCGGTCACGAGAATCGTCATTGGGTTCCGCCTTTCGCTGCAATGCAACATCCACCCGCCAAGGGGGACTTATGCAAAATGTCCCGCGTGCTGCAAGCCCTGCCCTGCAGCATATGCGAGAATCAGATAACCTTTCACATTCCTCCAATCACGGATTTCCGCCATGAAGCCTTCCCGCGACATCGACCGCCTGCTCGAGATCATGGCCGCCCTGCGGACGCCGGTCACCGGATGCCCATGGGATCTGGAGCAGGATTTCCGCTCCATCGCGCCCTATACGCTGGAAGAGGCTTTCGAAGTCATCGACGCCATAGAGCGTGACGATCTGGACGATCTGCGGGAGGAATTGGGCGATCTGCTTCTGCAGGTGGTGTTCCATGCCCGCATGGCGGAGGAAAAACAGGCCTTCGATTTCGGCGATGTGGTGGAAGCGATCACTACCAAGATGATCCGCCGCCATCCGCATGTCTTCGGTGATGAGGATGCGCGCGAGGCCGGCATGGCGAAAGGCGCCTGGAACCGCATCAAGGCCGAGGAGAAGGCCGAACGCGCAAAACGCCGGGTGGAACAGGGGCTCGACAGCGGCGAGAAGAACGGCTTCCTCGATGACGTGCCGCAGGCGCTGCCGGCGCTGATGCGGGCGCTGAAATTGCAGCAGAAGGCCGCGAAAGTCGGCTTCGACTGGTCGCAAGCCGAGCCCATCCTGGACAAGATCGCCGAAGAAACCGTCGAATTGCGGGATGCACTGCAAAGCGGAAGGAAGGCGGAAATTGCCGAGGAATATGGCGATCTCCTCTTCGCCATCGTCAATCTCGGCCGCCATCTCGACATTGAACCGGAAAGCGCGCTGCGGGCGACCAACGAGAAATTCCGCTCCCGCTTCCGCTTCATCGAAAAGTCGCTGGAGGAGCAGAAGCGCTCACTCGACGAGGCATCGCTCGAAGAGATGGAAGAACTCTGGCAGAAAGCCAAAAAAACCTAGGAAATAAAGGTCTTATTTCTCGTTCTTCATCCGCTCGCGCAAGGTCTTGCGCGCCGAAGCGGTCATGTCGGCCTCGATCCGCAAGGATCCGTTTTCGAGATCGTCGCGGCGGATATTGCTTGCATGCTGATAGATCCAGTCCAGCAGGTGCAGATCATTCGGCGAAAGCTCGAGTTCGACATGTTCGAGAGCGCCGGAGATGCGGCTTTCGATGACGGAGAGGAGATGGTTGACGCCCTCCCCCGTCGCCGCCGAAATGGCGATCGGCCGCGCATCTTCCGGCGCGGCTGCGCTCAGACGCAAAGCCGCTTCGCGGCCAGCCTCGTCCAGCAGGTCGATCTTGTTCCAGACCTCCAATATGCGCCTTTCGTCGCCACGCTCGATGCCTAGGCTTTCAAGGATATTGCCGACATCCTCGGCCTGCGCCGCATTGTCCGGATCGGAAATATCGCGCACATGGAGGATCAGATCCGCCTCCACCACCTCTTCGAGCGTCGCCCGGAAGGCGGCCACGAGGTGGGTCGGCAGATTGGAGATGAAACCGACGGTATCCGACAGGATCACCGTCTCGCCATGCGGCAGGCGGATGCGCCGCAGCGTCGGATCGAGCGTGGCAAAGAGCATGTCCTCCGCCAGCACGTCCGAACCGGTGAGACGGTTGAACAGCGTCGATTTTCCGGCATTGGTGTAGCCGACAAGGGCGACGATCGGATGCGGCACCTTCTTGCGCTTCTGACGGTGTAGCGTGCGGGTTCGCACCACCGTCTCAAGCTCGCGGCGGATACGCAGGATTTTCTCCTGCAGGATGCGCCGGTCGGCCTCGATCTGCGTTTCACCCGGACCGCCGAGGAAGCCGCCGCCGCCGCGCTGGCGCTCAAGGTGCGTCCAGCTTCTGACAAGGCGCCCCTTCTGATAGTTCAGATGCGCCAGCTCGACCTGCAGCGCGCCCTCTTTCGTCTGCGCACGGCGACCGAATATCTCCAGGATGAGCCCAGTGCGGTCGATGACCTTGGCGTTCCATTCCTTTTCGAGATTGCGCTGCTGCACCGGCGTCAGCGCGTGATCGACGATGACGAGCTCCGCCTCTTCCTTCTTGACGATATCGGCGATCGCCTCGACCTTGCCGGACCCGATCAGGGTTGCCGGCCGCGGACTGTTCACGGTGACGATGTCGCAATAAACGAGATCGAGGTCGATGGCCCGCGCCAGCCCTATCGCCTCCTCGAGACGAGCCTCATTGCTGCGGCGGAACTGCGGACGATGGACTTCATCCCCCTGCCCGCCATCCTGCAGGCGCTCGGGCAAAATCGGAACGATGACAATGGCGCGAGTCGGCCCTTCCGCGGAGGTGCCGAAGTCGGCATCCGCGTTCCCCGCCCGCGTGGTGCGCCCTTTTGATTTGTTCAATATTCAATCCTTGGGGCCGCCTGTCCGGCATGCGAAAGCGCATGCGGGCGGTTTTAAGCCCCTTCTTCGCCTTCGAACATCTGCACCGGCTGGCTCGGCATGATGGTCGAGATCGCATGCTTGTAAACCAGCTGCGAATGGCCATCCCGCCGCAAGAGCACGCAGAAATTGTCGAAAGAGGTTACGATCCCGGTCAGTTTGACGCCGTTGATGAGAAAGATCGTCAGTGAAATCTTCTGCTTCCGGACGGAATTAAGGAAGAGATCCTGAAGATTTTGCGATCGCTCAGCCATTGTTTTTATTCCTTTAATTCGATCAGCAACTAACTCACACGTGCATGCAACTCACAGCACCTGACCAAAATCAAGCACCCGACGAACAGTCGAACCGGCTAGTGGCTAAAAATGCGGACGCCAAATCTAACCCTCAACATTCCGGTTAACAGGATGGCGTTTTTTCTGCAATCGCAAAAATGGCTTGCACAGCGAAACTGCTGCCGAACCGTGCCAATTCCAGAACAGTTTCTCTTTTTCAGCCTGCACAACCCAAGCGATAGATATCTGCAGCGATGAACGTGATTCGCAGCCCAATTTAGAAACTTCCCTCCCCGGCCACAAGAACGGCAGGATGCTTCTTGCGACTGTGGAAAGCTATGCAATTCGGGGGATGGATCGGCTCAGCCCGACGGGCCGGAGCCAGAATCCAGATGCTCAGAAAAACTCCAGGCTCACCCGGAACATCTGCTCGACATGCCGCACGGCCTCGGAGGTTGCCAGGATGACCACGCGGTCCTTCGGCTTGATACGCATGGACCCGTCTGGCTTCAGCACCTTGCCGTCACGATAGATCGCCCCGATCCGCAGGCCATCGGGAAGATCGAGCTCGCGCATCGGCGGCCCGACCAGTGGCGACGTCTCGAGGGCTTCCGCCTCTATGACCTCCGCCAGCCCGCGATGGACGCTCTGCACGGCGCGGATGCGCCCGCGCCGGACATGCTGCAGCACGCGCGAGATCGTCACATTGCGCGGATTGATATGGGCGTCGATACCGACCGTGCGGGTGAACCCCTGATAGGCGGGATCGTTGATGAGCGCCAGGTTGGCCTTGCAGCCGAGGCGCTTGGCCATGATGCTTGCCAGGATGTTGACCTGGTCCTGATTGGTGAGCGCCACCATCAGATCGGCATCCTGAATATCGGCCTCGCGCAGCAGGGTCTGATCGAGGGCGCTGCCATGCAGCACCATCGTGCGATGCAGCTGATCGGCGATGGCCATGGCGCGGGTGCGGTCGGCCTCGATGATCTTCATCTTGGTGCGTGGCTGGCGTTCCTCGATCGTCTTGGCGACGTAGAGGCCGATATTGCCGCCGCCGGCGATCAGGATGCGCGTCGCTTCCGGCTTTTCGTGGCCGAACAGCGCCAGGGTGCGGCGCACCTGCTCGCGCGTCGTCACGACATAGGCGAGATCGCCGGCGATGAGCTGATCGGTCGAATGCGGGATGAAAAGCTGCTCATTGCGCACCACGCCGACCACCGTCGAGGGGAGATCGGGGAAGAGATCGCTCAACTGCGCCAGCGGCGTGTTGATGACGGGGCATTCCTCCAGACACTCGATGGCGAGCACCACCACCTTGTCGTCGGCAAAGCGCAGCACATCCATCGCGCCCGGCAGCGCGATGCGGCGCAGCACCATCTCGCCCACTTCGAGCTCCGGCGAAATCACCACGTCGATCGGCATGTGATCGCGCGAGAACAGATCCTGGTAGTGCGGCTGGAGATAGGATTGGGCGCGGATGCGGGCGATCTTGGTCGGCACATTGAAAAGCGAATGCGCCACCTGGCACGCCACCATATTGACCTCGTCATAGAGGGTGACGGCGATGATCATATCAGCCTCGTCAGCCCCGGCCGCGGCCAGCACGTCGGGCTGCGAGCCGTGACCGACGAAACCGCGCACATCAAGCGTATCGTGGATCCGCTGGACGAGATCGGCGGAGGTGTCGATCACCGAGACATTGTTGTGTTCCGCGGCTAAACGTTCGGCAATGCCATAGCCGACCTGCCCCGCGCCGCAGATGATAACGCGCATATCATACCCCGAGGGATTTGAGCTTCCGATGCAATGCGGAGCGTTCCATACCAACGAATTCCGCGGTACGCGAGATATTTCCGCCGAAACGGTTGATCTGCGCGATCAGATATTCCTTCTCGAAGAGTTCCCGCGCCTCGCGTAAGGGAAGCGCCATGATGTGCTGGTCGGATTCGGTCGGCGCCCGCGGCAAGGCATCGCCGATTTCGGCCGGCAGGAGATCGGCGGTGATCACGGCATCGGGATCGTCGCTGCGCGCCAGGATCATCAGGCGCTCCACATTGTTGCGCAGCTGGCGCACATTGCCCGGCCAGCTATGCGCCTGCAGGACCGCCATGGCGTCGGGCCCGATCCTGCGCGGCTTGATGCCGGCCTGCTCGGCGATCTGCTTCATGAAGATTTCCACCAGGACCGGGATATCCTCGCGCCGTGAGGCGAGCGCCGGCACCATGATGGGCACCACGGCGAGGCGATGGAAGAGATCCTCGCGGAATCGCCCTTCGGCAATCATGGCCTCCAGGTTCTGGGCCGTCGAGGAAATGATCCGGACATCGACCTTGACCCGCTTGGTGCCGCCGACACGCTCGAACTGCTGGTCGACAAGAACGCGCAAAATCTTGTTCTGCGTCTCGCGCGGCATATCGGCCACTTCATCGAGATAGAGAATGCCGCCATGCGCCTCTTCGAGCGCGCCGACCTTGCGTTCGCTGCCGTCCATCTCGGTGCCGAAAAGCTCGATCTCCATGCGCTCCGGCGTGATCGTCGCCGCATTGAGCGTCACGAAGGGGCCATGCGCACGGCTCGAAAGCGCGTGGACAGCGCGTGCCACCAGCTCCTTTCCCGAGCCTGATGGACCCATGATCATGATGCGGCTGTTGGTGGGCGCGACACGCTCGATGGTCTGGCGCAGATGGTTCATGGCCAGCGAATTGCCATGCAGTTCCAGGTTGTCGCCGCTGCGCTTGCGCAGGTCCGAGACCTCGCGCCTGAGCTTCGAATTCTCAAGCGCCCTTTCGGCGATGAGGATCAGGCGGTCGGCCTTGAACGGCTTCTCGATGAAATCATAGGCGCCACGGCGAATGGCGGAAACGGCAGTCTCGATATTGCCGTGACCCGATATCATCACCACCGGCAGTTCGGGATGCCGGCTCTTGATCTCGTCGAGCAACGCCAGGCCGTCGAGCCGGCTGCCCTGCATCCAGATATCGAGAAAAACCAGCCGCGGCACCCGGTCGTCTATTGCGGCCAGGGCGCTGTCGGCATCGTGCGCCATCCGCGCTTCGTGACCCTCATCGCTCAGGATACCGGCAACGAGCTCGCGTATATCGGCTTCGTCGTCCACAACCAGAATATCAGCCGCCATCAGTTCACCTGCCCTACCTTCGTATGGGTTTTCTCGCCGCCCTCTTCCGCTGCGGGGAAGATCATGCGGATCATTGCTCCTTTGCCGCCATGGAAGTCCGACGGTGCGTCGTGCAATTCCATATGGCCGCCATGCTCCTCGACGATCTTCTTGACGATGGCGAGGCCCAGCCCCGTCCCCTTCTCGCGCGTCGTCATATAGGGTTCGAGAAGCCGCTGCCGGTTTTCTCCCGGCAAGCCCTTGCCGTTGTCGACCACATCGACAATCAGCGAATCACGTTCACGGAATGCGCGGACGAGGATGTGCCCCTCGCCCCTCTCCTCCTTCGGCACGGCGTCGATCGCCTCGCTGGCGTTCTTGATGACATTGCCGAATGCCTGGCCGAGCAGGCGGCTGTCGAAATCGCCGATCAGCGGTTCGTTGCTGAATGCATGCTCGAAACGGATGTCGTGACGGCTCACCTCGATCAGGAAGGACGCTTCGCGCAGCGCCTCGCGCAGATCCATCGATTTTATCTCCGGCTTCGGCATGCGCGCGAATGCCGAGAACTCGTCCACCATGCGGCCGATATCGCCCACCTGGCGGATAATGGTATCGGTGCACTGATCGAATACCTCGCGATCCTCGGTGATCACCTTGCCGTAGCGCCGGCGGATGCGCTCGGCCGAAAGCTGGATCGGGGTCAACGGATTCTTGATCTCATGGGCGATACGCCGCGCCACATCCGCCCAGGCGGAGGAACGCTGCGCCTGGACGAGATCGGTGATGTCGTCCACCGTCACGACATAGGAATGTTCATCCGATTCAGCATCTTCCACGGTGATCTGAACGTTGAATGTCCGCGTTGTGCCGCCGCGGGTCATCGTCACCTGCTCGCGGTGCACCGGACGCCGCGTCGCGCGTGCGATCTCGAAAACCTGCCCGATTTCCGGCGCCACTCCGGTCAAGTTCTTGCCGATCGTCTCATCCGGATCGATGCCGAACATGTGCTCGGCCGAACGGTTGACGATGCTGACCAAGCCGTCCGTATCGATGCCGATGACACCGGCGGTGACACCGGAGAGGACCGCTTCGGAGAACCGGCGGCGTTCGTCGATCTGGTCCTTCGCCGCGATCAGCTGGTTACGCTGGCTCTTGAGCTCCGCCACCATGTTGTTGAAGGTGCCGGAGAGAGCGCCGACGTCGCCATCGGAGCTTCTGACCGGCACGGAGATGTCGAGATTGCCCGACGCCACGTCGTCGGCAGCACCGATCAGCAGGCGGATGGGGCGAACCAGCCGGTCGGCAACGGCGATGCCGGTCCAGATTGCGGAGAGGAGCACCACCAGCGTCAGGCCGAAATAGAGCAGTGCGAAGGCGATCTGCGTGGGAACGCGGTTCGCTTCCATGTCCTGGTAGCGCTTCGTATTGGCTTCCATCAGCCGCATCGAATCGAGGATGTCCGGCTCGACCGCCCGAACGGTATAGAGATAGGCATCGGGTATTTGCCGCATCTTGATGATGGCGCCGACGAAATGGCTGTTGCCGGGCGGAATCACCACGGGTTTTCCGTCTTGCGCCGTATCCAAAGCCTCCCGCGGCGGCGGCGGCAGCGTGCTCTCGGTGCCGAGATCGCTTTTCAGGATGATGTCGCCATTCTCACGCAGCAGAAAACCGCCAAGCAGTCCGCGCCCGCGCGCCTGCAGCGACATCAGCCGGACGAAACCCGAGCGATCGAGGCTGTAGAGCGTGCGCTGCGCGTCAAGATCCTGCAGCATCGAATAAGTCGTGCCCTGCAGGTTGCGCGCCGTCTCGTTGATATAGGCCTGGGCGAGGTTGATGGAGGAATTGACGATCGTCCTGGTATTCGTCTCGAACCAGCGGTCGAGGCCGAGATTGAGCGTGACGGATGCAACGATCGCCACAATGATGGCCGGCACCGCGGCGATGAGGCAGAACAGCGCGACAATGCGCACATGCAACCGCGCCGCCGCGCGCCCATGCCGTCGCGCCTGGACAATGCGATAGATCTCCCGGCAGATCAGGAGAATCATGAACAGGATCAACGCAATGTTGATCGTAGTCAGCACCAGCGTGACGTTGCGGTCGGGCGTGATCGGGGTCAGGCCGATGAGGATCACGAAAGAGACCGCGGCGGTTACCAGTGCCGTGACGACGGTGATGATGCCCGGCAGGGCGAGCAATTTGCGTCCCTCGCCGTTCTGCGAGGACGCGCTCGACTGTCCGAAGAGACTCACCGGGTTCAATGTCGCCATGATCACCACGCTAAACGAATGCGTTGCACTGATGCAACGCATTGTGGCGAAAATGCAACGCCTTTAACGACGCCCAGCCTTTTTCACAGCTGAAATTTAGCTGGCCTTCGAACCGCGATAGATATTGACGCCAAGCTCGCGGATTTTCTTGCGCAGCGTGTTCCGGTTGAGCCCGAGCAGATCGGCCGCCTTTATCTGATTGCCCCGGGTTGCGGTGAGGCAGGCCAGAATCAGGGGGTATTCCACTTCCGTCAGCACGCGATGGTAGAGACCAGGCGGCGGCAGGTCGGAGCCGAAGGAGGAAAAATAGCGCTGCATATTGAGCTCGACCGACTGCGCGATGGTCATGTCTTCGGAAACCAGCGATCCGCCCACGGGATCCGGGCTGTGCAGATCGGATTTCAGTTCCGCTTCGATGACCTCCGGCGTGATCTCTTCCTGCGGATAGAGAGCAGCCAGGCGGCGCACCATGTTTTCCAGCTCGCGGACATTACCGGGCCAGGGATAACGGCGCATCAATTCGAGCCCTGTCGCTGTGATGCGTTTTTCCGGCAGCCCGTCCTTCACCGCCTGCTTGAAGAAATGGCGGACGAGATCGGGAATATCCTCGCTGCGCTCTCGCAGGGGCGGCAGGCGCAGCGGCACCACGTTCAGGCGGTAATAGAGGTCTTCACGAAATAGCCCCTGGTTGATGAGAATACGCAAATCCTTGTTGGTCGCCGCGACGATGCGCACATCGGTCTTGATCGGCGTGCGGCCGCCCACCGTCATATATTCACCCTGCTGCAGGACGCGGAGGAGCCGCGTCTGCGCCTCCATCGGCATGTCGCCAATCTCATCGAGAAACAGCGTGCCGCCATCGGCCTGCTCGAACCGTCCGCTGGAGCGGTTCTGCGCGCCGGTGAAAGCACCCTTCTCATGGCCGAAGAGCTCCGATTCGATCAGGTCGCGCGGGATCGCCGCCATATTGATGGCGACGAAGGGACCCTTGCGGCGGCGGCCATATTCATGCAGCGCCCGGGCGACAAGTTCCTTGCCGGTGCCGGACTCCCCGGTGATCATCACCGTCAGGTCGGTCTGCATCATGCGCGCCAGGACGCGGTAGATATCCTGCATCGCCGGCGAACGGCCGACGAGCGGCATGTTCTCCGCCTGCTCCTCGGCAACGCGCGTCTCTGGCTTCTTCTTGGGCTCCGCCAGCGCCCTGCCGACGATGCTCACCAGCTCCGTCAGGTCGAAGGGCTTCGGCAGATATTCATAGGCGCCGGCTTCTGATGCCTTGATCGCGGTCATGAACGTGTTCTGCGCGCTCATGACGACGACGGGCAGATCCGGACGCGACTTCTTGATGCGTGGCAGAAGATCGAACGCGTTTTCATCAGGCATCACCACGTCGGTGATGACGAGATCGCCATCGCCGCCGGAAATCCACCGCCAGAGCGTTGCCGCATTGGAGGTGACGCGGACGTCATAGCCGGCGCGCGACAGCGCCTGGTTCAGCACCGTGCGGATTGCGGCGTCATCATCGGCGACAAGTATGCTGCCAAGGCTCATTCATCAGTTCCTGTCGTATGGAGGGGAGGAAGCGCTGCGGTATCGGTCTCGGATTCCGGTCCGCGCCATGCCGGCATGAGGATGCGGAATGTGGTGCGCCGGCCTTGCGAATCGCATTCGATCACGCCGCCATGGTCGCCGACGATCTTGGCAACAAGGGCGAGGCCCAGACCAGAGCCATTGGGCTTTGTCGTGACGAAGGGATCGAAAAGATGCGGCAGAATGTCAGGCGGGACGCCCGGCCCGGTATCATGCACGCAGAATTCGAGCGGCAGCGCCACCCGATCGCGCACGCCGGGCACGGAGAGCCGGATGCCCGGCCGGTAGGCGGTGGAAAGGGTGATCTCACCCGGCTCCTCATGGCCGATGGCCTCGGCAGCATTCTTGACCAGATTGAGAAAGATCTGCACCAGCTGATCACGGTTCGCATAAACCGGCGGCAGCGACGGGTCATAATCTTCGTTGAACTTGATGTGGCTGGCGAAGCCGTTGCGGGCGATGGCCTTCACATGATCGAGCACCACATGGATATTGACCGCCTCGCGGTCGATAGGACGCTCGTCCGAGAAGACCTCCATGCGGTCCACCAGCGAGACGATCCGGTCCGTCTCGTCGGTGATGAGGCGCGTCAGCGAGCGGTCCTCGTCGCTGACCACGCTTTCCAGGAGCTGCGCCGCGCCGCGGATACCGGAAAGCGGGTTCTTGATCTCATGCGCCAGCATCGAGGCAAGGCCGGTGACCGAGCGGGCGGCGCCGCGATGCGTCATCTGCCGGTCGAGCTTCTCCGCCATCGATTTCTCCTTGAAAAGGATGACGACGGAGCCCGGAAATTCGCTGACCGGCGTTACGTAGATATCCACGATACGGTCGTTCCCGAGCCGTGGCGAAGAAATGTCGACGCGGTACTCGTTGACCGGCGAGGGATGCGCCCTCACCTGCTCGACCAGCGCCAGAAGCGGACTGCCGAACGGCAGGAAGGATTCGAGCTTGTTGCGCGCCAGAATGCTCGAACTCGAACGGAAGAACTGCTCCGCATCGGCATTGGCGAAGGAGATGTAACCTTCGGGATCGACCATGATGACGGGATGGCTGATCGTGTTGAGGACGATCGAGGCCATTGTCTCGGGCAGCACGGAGTTTTCGCGTGCGTTCATTCACGCCACCTTCTTCAGTTCGGTTGTCGGCGAGCCGCCGGAAAGGACCCGCTCCAGTTTCTTGATGACGATCGCCGGATCGGATTCCGTCATGATTTCAGCGCGTCCGGCTGCGGAAAGACCGTCGCCGGCATGGCGGTCGAGATACCAGCCCAGATGCTTGCGCGCGTGGCGGGTGCCGGTCGAGGCGCCGTAGTGCCGCAGCATCGCCTCGTAATGGGCGATGACGTAATCGCGGATATCATCAGGCTTTGCCGGCGTTCCGCTGGCGATTTCGCCCGGCAGCCAGGGCTGGCCGTAGCATCCGCGACCGATCATCACGGCATCCGCACCGGAACGGGTGAGGATCTCCTTGGCATCGGCTGCCGAGAGGACGTCGCCATTGGCGACGAGCGGAATGCTGGTCGCCTCCCGCACCGCGCGGATGGCATCCCAATCGGCCCTGCCTTCATAGAACTGGCAGCGCGTGCGGCCATGCACCGTAACCATGCGTACGCCTGCCTCTTCGGCACGGCGGGCGAGCTCCGGCGCATTGATGCTGCGTTCATCCCAGCCGAGCCGCATCTTGAGGGTAACCGGCACGCTGACGGCCGTCACTGTCGCCTCGACCAGCGTCATGGCGTGGTCGAGATCGCGCATCAGCGCCGATCCGGAATAGCCGCCCGTCACCTTCTTGGCGGGGCAGCCCATATTGATATCGATGATATCAGCGCCTTCGCCTTCCGCAATGCGGGCCGCCTCGCCCATCCAGCGCGCCTCTCGCCCGGCAAGCTGCACCACATGGGTCTCCAGCCCCGCGCCCTGCATCCGCATCAGGCTTTCGCGATCGCGCGAGCAGAGCTCCGCACTCGCCACCATTTCCGAGACCACCATGCCGGCGCCCGCCGCCCAGGCGAGCCTGCGGAACGGCAGGTCGGAGACGCCCGACATCGGCGCCAGAAATACCCGGTTGCGCAAACGGACACCGCCTACGTATAAAGCCTCGCCTAGAATGGTCACGTCGGTTATGCCTGTTTCATGTGCATTTTTTCTGTCGCACAGTCTTTAGACAGAATGAAGCCTTTCCGCAAGGAAAAGCAGTGTGAAGGATGGCCGGAATTGATTCCCGTCTAGCGTTTGGACGTGACAGGCTTTAGAGCGGAAAATATGACACAGAAGGCAGTAAAACCATAAAAGTAGCAGCCGTCATCGTCGCAGCCGGTCGCGGAGAACGGGCGGGACAAAGCACCGAAGGGCCGAAGCAATATCGGCGGATCGGCGGCGAAGCCGTGCTTTCCCGTACGCTGCGCGCCTTTCTCGAATGCCCCCATATCGACCGCATCGTTTCGGTGATCCATCCGGAGGACCGGCATCTCTATGAGCAGGCGACCGGCGCACTCGGTGCCAAAGCGATCACCGTCATCGGCGGCCCCACAAGGCAGGAATCGACCAGGCTCGGCCTGCTGGCGCTGGTTGGGCATCAGCCGGATTACGTCATGATCCATGACGGCGTGAGGCCCTTCATCGCGCAGGATCTCCTGCAGCGCATCGTCCACACGCTGCATCCCGCGATCGGCGTGCTCCCGGCACTCGCCGTCTCGGACACGCTGAAACAGGCGGGGCCGGACGCGCATGTGAAGGCGACGGTTCCCCGCGCGGGTCTCTACGCCGCGCAGACGCCGCAAGCTTTCCCGTTCGCACCGATTCTCGAGGCGCATGAGGCCGCTTTCCGCGCCGGGCGTTCGGATTTCACCGACGATGCGGCCATTGCCGAATGGCATGGTCTTGCCGTGCGCGTGGTGGAAGGATCCGCTGACAACACCAAACTCACCTGGGCGAAGGATATCGAAATGGCCGACAAGCGTCTTGCGCAGGGTGCGGGCGGTTTTCCCGACATCAGGACCGGCAATGGCTATGACGTCCACGCCTTCGAACCCGGCGATCATGTGACGCTGTGCGGCGTGAAAATCCCGCACACGCTGAAACTCTCCGGCCATTCGGATGCCGATGTGGGATTGCATGCATTGACAGACGCGCTGCTTGCCACGCGCGGCGCCGGCGATATCGGCACGCATTTCCCCCCTTCCGACCTGCAATGGAAGGGAGCTCCCTCCCGCATTTTCATCGAGCACGCGGTTAAACTCGTCCGGGAAGCGGGTGGACGCATCGCCAATGCTGATATCACGCTGATCTGCGAGGCGCCGAAGATCGGCCCGCATCGCGAGGTGATGACGGCCGCTCTGTCGGACATGCTGGGCATCGCGCCGGATCGGGTCTCGATCAAGGCAACGACGAACGAGAAGCTCGGCTTCGTCGGGCGCGGCGAAGGCATCGCCGCAATCGCCACCGCCACCGTCATCTATCCCGGCGAGGTGCCGGAATGAGCCTGATTGCGGAGGAAAGGGCGATCGCTGTCCTCGATGCCTGCCGCCGCGCCGGCATCATGCTGGCGACTGCCGAGTCCTGCACCGGTGGCCTGATCGCGGCGGCGCTGACCGACATTGCGGGGTCCTCCGATGTGGTCGACCGCGGCTTCGTCACCTATTCCAACGAAGCCAAGGAAGAGATGATCGGCGTCCCTGCCCCGCTCATCGCCCGCGTTGGTGCCGTCTCTAAGGAAGTGGCGCTTGCCATGACGGCAGGCGCGCTCGCCCATTCCCGCGCCGGCGTGTCGGTTGCGGTCACGGGCATTGCCGGGCCGGGTGGTGGCTCACCGGAAAAGCCTGTTGGCCTCGTCCATATCGCGGCAATGCGGAAAGACGGCGCAGCCCTTCACCGCGAATGCCGCTTCGGCGATCTGGGGCGTGATGGGATCCGCCATGCGACCGTGCTGGTGGCGCTCGACCTTGTTTTGGAAGTGCTGGAATAGAACGGCCTAACCGTAGATCTCGTCCGCCCGCCGCTCGAACGCTTCCGAAAACTTCCGGAACGCGATGTCGAACATCGTGCCCATCAGCAGGCTCAGCGTGCGGCTCTTGAACTCGTAGTCGATGAAAAACTCGATCTCGCAGGACGAGCCGTCGCCGATCGGGCGAAATCCCCAGCGGTTGTCGAGATAGCGGAACGGGCCGTTGATATATTTCACATCGATGATGTTTTCTTCCGGGTTGAGAAAGACCTGGCTGGTGAAAGTCTCCCGGATGAGCTTGTAACCGACGGTCATGTCGGCGACGAGCAGGGTTCTGTCGCCGCGTTCCTTTCGCGAGCGCACGGTGAGCGCCTCGCACATCGGCAGGAACTCGGGATATTTCTCGACATCGGCAACAAGCGCGAACATCTCCTCCGCCCGGTGCCGGACCTGCCGTGTCGTGGTGAACTGAGGCATGCGGTATCAGCGTCCCGAAATCTGAGCTTCGCGTGCCGCCCTGAGCCTTGCGAAATCCTCGCCCGCATGGTGCGAGGAACGGGTCAGCGGGCTCGACGCCACCAGGAGGAAACCCTTGGTCCGCCCGATTGTTTCATAGGACTTGAATTCATCCGGCGGGACGAAACGGATGACCGGATGATGCTTGCGCGTCGGCTGGAGATACTGGCCGATGGTCATGAAATCCACATCCGCCGAGCGCAGGTCGTCCATCAGCTGCAGCACTTCATTCCGTTCTTCACCAAGCCCCAGCATGATACCGGATTTGGTGAAGATTGTCGGATCGAGTTCCTTGACCCGCTGCAACAGCCGGATGGAATGGAAATAGCGCGCCCCCGGACGAACCTTCAGATAGTTCGACGGCACGGTCTCGAGATTGTGGTTGAACACATCAGGCTTCGCCGCCACGACGATTTCGAGCGCGCCGTCCTTGCGCAGGAAATCGGGGGTCAGGATTTCGATCGTCGTCGCCGGCGATGTTGCACGGATAGCATGGATGACATCGGCAAAATGCTGCGCGCCGCCATCGTCCAGATCGTCGCGGTCGACGGAGGTGATGACCACATGGGTAAGACCCATCTGCTTCACAGCCTTCGCCACATTCGCCGGTTCGTTCGGATCGAGCGCCGTCGGAATGCCGGTCGCGACATTGCAGAAGGCGCAGGCGCGGGTGCAGATCTCGCCCATGATCATGAAGGTGGCGTGCTTCTTGTCCCAGCACTCGCCGATATTGGGACAGCCCGCCTCCTCGCAGACGGTGACGAGCTTGTTCGAGCGCACGATCTCGCGCGTCTCGCTATAGCCCTTGGAAGTCGGCGCCTTGACCCGGATCCAGTCCGGTTTCTTCAGGATTTCAGAATCCGGCCGGTGCGCCTTTTCGGGGTGGCGCAGACGCTTTTCCGCGGGAAGGACCGTCCTGTCGAGAATGGTGACCATCAAAAACCTGCTTTCAGCCGGAACTAGATGTTACTAGCTCCGGACGAGTTTAGCGATGAATAGCAAAATGCAGGAACCCACAAAACCCTGCACCAGATAGCCGAGCCATCCGGCTGCGACGTGAATATTGGCGGCTTCGAAAATGGCATTGGCGAGCATGGCGCCGATGATGCCGATCACGATGTTCATAAAGACGCCAAAGCGGAGGTCCATCAGGATACCGGCGAGCCAGCCTGCTAGGCCGCCGACGATGATCGTTGCAATCCAACCCATTTGAATACCTCGCCCGAATGAATGTTACGAAAGATATGGGCGGTTATCCGCCCGTTGGCAATGCTTCATGGAAGGCAGCGTCCCCGCCTTCTCTAACCAGCCGCCCCTGCAATCGTCATCCTCGGGCTTGACCCGAGGATCCACGACTAGGGAGCACTGACTTTTCATCGTATCGACGCATTCCAGCAAGTAGAAACATTCATATCCGGGTGGATTCATGATTCCGTTGCGGATGATAGTATCGTTTCGCCCCCTTGCCATGGATCCTCGGGTCAAGCCCGAGGATGACGGCTGGTGGGAGTAAACACCTTAAGCGTTCAACACCCGCCCATACGCATCCAGCACGCTCTCTTTCATCGTCTCCGAAAGCGTCGGGTGCGGGAAGATCGTGTGGATCAGTTCCTCTTCTGTCGTCTCCAGATTCATGGCGATGACGAAGCCCTGGATGAGCTCGGTGACCTCAGCGCCCACCATATGGGCGCCGATGAGTTCGCCGGTCTTCTTGTCGAAGATAGTCTTGACCAGACCCTGGTCCTCGCCGAGCGCCACGGCCTTGCCATTGGCCGAGAACGGGAAACGACCGACGCGGATGTCGCGGCCCTGCTCTTTCGCCTTCGCCTCGGTTAGCCCCACCGACGCGACCTGCGGATTGCAATAGGTGCAGCCCGGGATCTTGGATTTGTCCATCGGGTGAACGTTCGGCAGGCCGGCGATCTTTTCCACGCAGATGACTGCCTCATGCTCGGCTTTGTGCGCGAGCAGCGGCGGGCCGGCAACGTCGCCGATGGCGTAGATGCCCGGCACATTGGTCTTGCAATAGCCGTCGATCACGATGAAGCCGCGATCGGTCTTCACACCCACGCTTTCCAGGCCGATGCCCTCGACATTGGCCTGCACGCCGACGGCCGAGATCATCCGGTCGGCGGTGATCTTCTCGGTGGTGCCGTCCTTCTTCTCGATGGTGGCGGTGATCGAATTGGCGCCCTTCTCCACCTTGGCGACCTTGGCCTCCAGATGGATTTTCATACCCTGCTTCTCGAACTGCTTCCTGGCGAGCGCGGAGATTTCCGCGTCTTCCACCGGCATCACCTGGTTCATGATCTCCACGACCGTGACGTCGACGCCCATGGCGCGGTAGAAGCTCGCGAATTCGATGCCGATCGCGCCCGATCCCATGACGAGCAGCGATTTCGGCATTTCTTCCGGCTTCATCGCCTCGAAATAGGTCCAGATCAGCTTGCCATCGGGCTCGATGCCCGGCAGAGAGCGCGGGCGCGCGCCGGTGGCGATGATGATGTGCTTGGCGGTATAGGTGCCCTCACCCAGCGTGTTCTTCGGCACCGGCCCCATCGGCTCGACCGGCTTCTTGGTCGGCTTGCCGACGACGATTTCGCCAGGCTTGGTGATCTTCGCCTCGCCCCAGATGATATCGACCTTGTTCTTCTTGAACAGGAAGCCGACGCCATTGTTCATGCGGTGCGCGATGCCCCGCGAACGGGCAACGATCGCCTTGATATCGGGCGTGATCGAGCCATCCAGCGTCAGGCCGTAATCCTTGCCGTGCTGGGCGGCGGTGAGCACGTCTGCCGAGCGCAGGAGCGCCTTGGTCGGGATGCAGCCCCAGTTGGAGCAGATGCCGGCGAGATGCTCGCGCTCGACCACCGCGACCTTCAGCCCGAGCTGAGCGGCGCGGATGGCGGCGATATAGCCTCCCGGACCGGAACCGATGACGATGACGTCGTAGGATTGAGCCATTGCTTTCCTGCCTTTTCATTGGGCGGCCGGCACGAAGCGGTCCGCATCAGAAATTTCTGTCTACAGCCCCAGCATCACCCGGACGATGGGTTCGAGCCCCCGTCCGATGGCGCGGGTGTTTTCTGCGGTCAGGTGCACCCCGTCGATGGGGCTCGTCCTGGCGACGGATCCGGCATTGTAGAAGCCGCAGCCGAGTTCATCCGCCAGGTCGCGATAGAGTGGAGCGAGCATGGCGGATTGCTCGATGCCCCCCTGAAATGTCGCCGAAAAGAACGGATCGGCCGTCTCGCAGAGCGGCGGCGGTGAGACAATCAGGATTTCCGGTGCCTCGTAGTCGAAGGAATAATCATGCCGGCGGACAAGTCCGACGAGCCGCTGCATGCCGCCGCGCGCCGCATGCGCTGTACCGGCGATCACAGGCTTCATGTCGTTGGTACCGAGCATGATGATCACCAGATCGAGCGGCATGTGGGTGTGCAGCGCCGTCGGCAGGGTCTTCACGCCGTTGCGATCACAGTCGGCGAGATGATCGTCATAGGCCGTCGTGCGACCGTTCAAACCGTCGGCGATGACGTTCACCTCGGATCCCAGGGCTGCCGCGAGGACGCTTGGCCAGCGGTCCTCGAAGGCATGGCGCTCTGGTCCTTCCGGGTTATAGCCCCAAGTGAGCGAATCGCCGTAGCAGAGAACGGTCTTCATGAAGGCCGTCCTCCGGGTCAGACCAGCATCGCCATCGGGTTTTCGATGTAGCGCTTGAAGGCGGAGGCCAGTTCCGCGCCGAGCGCGCCGTCGATGACGCGGTGATCGAAGGCGAAGGTCGCCGTCATCACCGTGCCCACCTTGAGTTCACCGTTCTTGACGACCGGCTTCTCGATGCCCGCACCGATCGAGACGATCGAGGCATGCGGCGGGTTGATGATGGAGGTGAAGTTCGAGACGCCGAACATGCCGAGGTTCGAGACGGCTGTCGTGCCACCCTGATACTCGTCCGGCTTCAGCTTCTTGTCGCGGGCCCGTTTGGCAAGGTCCTTCATCTCGTTGGAGATGACCGACAGCGTCTTCGTTTCCGCCTTGCGAATGATCGGCGTGATCAGACCATCGGGGATCGCCACGGCGACGCCGACGTCGGAATGCTTGTGCTTGACGCGGGCTGTCGAGGTCCAGGAGGCGTTTGCCATCGGCACGTCGCGCAGGGCCAGTGCCATCGCCTTGATGATGAAATCGTTGACCGAGAGCTTGAAGGCCGGAACCTCGCCCTTCTCCGTCTTTGTCACCGGCGCTGATTTGTTGATCTCGGCGCGCAGCTTGAGCAATACGTCGATCTCGCAATCCATGGAGACGAAATAGGAGGGCACCGTCTGGTGCGATTCGGTCAGGCGCGCGGCGATCGTCTTGCGCATGCCGTCATGCGGCAGGAGCTCGTAGGAGCCTTCCTCGAACAGCTTGAGGACGGCATCGTCCGACGGGCCCTTGGCCATGGCCGGTGCCGGAGCAGCGGCGGGTGCCGCCGCCGGAGCGGCCTTGCCTGTACCGGAAGCGACGGCCTTCTCGATATCGGCCTTCACGACACGGCCATGCGGGCCGGAGCCGGTGATGGCCGAAATGTCGAGACCGGCTTCCTTCGCCAGACGACGGGCCAGCGGCGAGGAGAAGACGCGGGCGCCATCAGCCTGCGCTGCGGGCGCCGGAGCGGCCTTCGGCTGCTCCTGCTTTGCCGGTTCGGCGGCTTGTGCCTCGGCGGCCGGTGCTGGCTTCTCCTCGGCCTTCGGCGCTTCGGCTCCAGCCGCCGGAGCGGCACCATTGCCCTTGGCGGCGGCCGCCAGATCCTCGCCTTCTTCGGCCAGAACAGCGATCAGCGCATTGACCTTCACGCCTTCCGTACCCGCCGGTACGACGATCCTGGCGACCGTGCCTTCATCGACGGCTTCGACTTCCATCGTCGCCTTGTCGGTCTCGATCTCGGCGATCACATCGCCAGGGGCGACCTTGTCGCCCTCCTTGACCAGCCATTTGGCGAGATTGCCCTCCTCCATCGTCGGGGAAAGGGCCGGCATGGTGATATTGATCGGCATGTCCTGATCCTTTCCTTCAAGCGGTGTAGGTTACGGCTTTCACCGCCTCGACGACTTCCGCCACGCTCGGCAGCGCCAGCTTTTCGAGATTGGCGGCATAGGGCATCGGAACGTCCTTGCCGGCAACGGTAATCACCGGTGCGTCGAGATAATCGAACGCCTGCTGCATGATGCGCGTCGCGATCTCGGTTCCGACGGAGGACTGCGGGAAACCTTCCTCGATCGTCACGCAACGACCGGTCTTCTTGACCGATTCGATCACCGTCGGCAGATCCATCGGGCGGATCGTCCGGAGGTCGATGATCTCGGCGTCGATGCCGAGACCGGCGAGTTCTTCAGCCGCCTTGACCGCATAGGTCATGCCGATGCCGAAGGAAACCAATGTCACGTCCTTGCCGGCCTTGTGGACACGCGCCTTGCCGATGGGCAGGACGAAATCATCGAGCTTCGGCACATCGAACGAGTGACCGTAAAGGATCTCGTTTTCAAGGAAGATCACCGGGTTCGGATCGCGGATGGCGGCCTTGAGCAGCCCCTTGGCGTCGGCGGCGCTGTAGGGCATCACCACCTTGAGCCCCGGAATGTGACTGTACCAGGCGGCATAGCACTGCGAGTGCTGGGCCGCGACACGCGCTGCGGCGCCGCTGGGCCCACGGAACACGATCGGCGCGCCCATCTGGCCGCCCGACATATAAAGCGTCTTTGCCGCCGAGTTGATGATCTGGTCAATCGCCTGCATGGCAAAATTGAAGGTCATGAATTCGACGATGGGGCGCAGCCCCGCCATTGCCGCGCCGACGCCGACACCGGCAAAGCCGTGCTCGGTGATCGGAGTATCGACCACGCGACGCGGGCCGAATTCGTCGAGAAGCCCCTGCGTGATCTTGTAGGCGCCCTGATATTCGGCGACTTCCTCACCCATGACGAAGACATCCGGGTCGCGGCGCATTTCCTCGGCCATGGCATCGCGCAGCGCTTCGCGGACCGTGGTCTTCACCATTTCTGTGCCTGCCGGAATGTCAGGGTCGGAAGCGACATCAACCTTCGGTTGGGCCGGTATTTTGCTGTCGGTGACGACCGACGGCTCTTCGCTCGACTGACGGGCCTTGCCGCCTGCTGCATCGGATGTGGCCGCCGGTGTGTCTGCGTCCGCCTTCGGCGCGGGAGCGGATACGGCATCGGCATCCTCGCCATCGCCAAGCAGCACGGCGATCGGCGTGTTTACCTTCACATTGTCGGTGCCTTCGGCAACCAGGATCTTGCCGAGGGTGCCTTCGTCCACGGCTTCCACTTCCATGGTCGCCTTGTCGGTCTCGATCTCGGCAATCACATCGCCGGAGGTGACCGCGTCACCTTCCTTTTTCAGCCATTTCGACAGTTTGCCCTCTTCCATCGTCGGCGAGAGCGCAGGCATGAGAATCTCTACTGGCATGTCTACACCCTCCCCTTAGAGCAAGATATCAGTATAAAGTTCGGACGGATCGGGCTCGGGATCGGATTGGGCGAAATCCGCCGCATCGGCAACGATATCGCGCACCTCCTTATCGATTGCCTTCAATTCATCCTCGCTCGACCAGCCCTTTTCGATCAAGCGGTTCTTCACCTGCTCGATCGGGTCGTGCTCGGAGCGCATCTTCTGCACTTCGTCCTTGGTGCGGTATTTCGCCGGATCGGACATCGAATGGCCGCGATAGCGATAGGTCAGCATTTCCAGGATGATCGGCCCCTTGCCGGAGCGCGCCCATTCCGCGGCCTCATCGCCGGCTGCCTTCACCGCGCGCACATCCATGCCGTCGACCTGGATGCCGGGAATATTGAAGGAAAGGCCGCGGCGCGAGAAATCCGTCTCGGCTGAAGCGCGCGAAACCGAGGTGCCCATCGCATAGCGATTGTTCTCGATGATATAGACGACCGGCAGCTTCCACAGCGAGGCCATGTTGAAGCTCTCATAGACTTGGCCCTGATTGGCCGCGCCGTCGCCGAAATAGGTGAGCGAAATGTTGTCGTTGCCGCGGTATTTATTGGCGAAGGCAAGCCCGGTGCCGAGCGGAACCTGTGCGCCGACGATGCCATGGCCGCCATAGAAGTGCTTCTCCTTGGAGAACATGTGCATGGAACCGCCCTTCCCCTTGGAAAGGCCGCCGCGCCGTCCGGTCAGCTCCGCCATGACGCCGCGCGCACTCATACCGGTGGCCAGCATATGGCCGTGATCGCGATAGCCGGTGATGACTTCGTCGCCCTGCTTCAGCGCAAGCTGCATGCCGACGACGACGGCTTCCTGGCCGATATAAAGGTGGCAGAAACCGCCGATCAGGCCCATGCCGTAGAGCTGACCCGCCTTTTCCTCGAAACGCCGGATCAGCAGCATTTCGCGATAGGCTTCGAGTTCCTGTTCCTTGGTGAAGTCGGCCGGCTTGGGTGCCTTGGGTGCGTTTGATGAAGCCGCCTGCGTTTTGGACGCAGGGGCTTTTTTAGCCCTCGGTGCCATATCTCACTCCCTGTTATGGTTGGCGCAAGGATAGACGCGCCCCGCGCAAGATACAATATGCACGGGAAGCATAGCTGCTATGAGAATAAGCTCTTAAAAATGCTCGATAAAAACGATATTAACCGGATTTCGGTTAATCTTCGTCGGCTAACGCGATAACATAATCGTCACTTCATCCGGACGGGAGAGATTCAACGCCCGGCGCGCCTGTTCGTCAAGCATATCCTTTTCGATTGAGCCGTCACGCACCAATGCAACTTCGCGTTCCAGCGCAGCGCGTTGCCTGGTGAGCGCATCGAGCTGGTCGTTCATCGCCTTGACCTGCTCCTCCAGCCGCATGCGGGAATAAAGTCCATACTCGCCGTGATAGGCATGAAAGCCGAAATAGGAGAGGAATGCGGCGGCGAGAGCCGGCACGATCAATCGCCCACGGATGGATTTGCGCTTCTGTTTTGTCCACATGGTCCCGATACCTTCCGCATGATCCCGAAAAGTTGCAGGTTTTTCGGATAGGATCACGCGGGTTCCGATGAATCACAGAAACATTGTTTTGCTTAACAGAGGCTTACATTCGCAATAGCTGATAAAAAAATGCCACGCGCCAACAGCGGCGCGCGGCGGAATAAAAAGGGTATGGATATTAATCAGGCGCGCTTGAAGACCGAATGGCCGGCATAGCGTGCCTGCGGACCCAGCTCCTCCTCAATGCGGATGAGCTGGTTATATTTGGCAAGCCGGTCGGAACGGGCGAGCGAGCCGGTCTTGATCTGCCCGCAATTGGTGGCCACGGCGAGGTCGGCGATCGTCGAATCCTCCGTCTCGCCCGAGCGGTGCGACATGACGGCGGTGTAGGCCGCCTTGTGCGCCGTCTCGACGGCGTCGAGCGTTTCAGTCAGCGAGCCGATCTGGTTGACCTTGACGAGGATCGAGTTCGCGACGCCCATCTTGATGCCGTCGCGCAGGCGGGCCGAATTGGTGACGAAAAGATCATCGCCGACGAGCTGGCACTTGCTGCCGATCAGGTCGGTCAGATATTTCCAGCCCTCCCAGTCATCCTCCGCCATGCCGTCCTCGATCGTCACGATAGGATATTCGCCGGCGAGCTTCGCCAGATATTTTGCCTGGGCCTTGGGATCACGCGTCTTGCGCTCGCCCTCGTAAACATAATTGCCGTCCTTGAAGAATTCCGTCGCAGCGCAATCGAGTCCGATGGCGATTTCCTCGCCCGGCTTGAAACCGGCCTTTTCGATCGACTCCATGATGAAGTCCAGGGCCGCCTGCGCGCTCTTCAGGTTCGGCGCAAAGCCGCCTTCGTCGCCGACATTGGTGTTGTGCCCGGCTTCCTTCAGACGCTTCTTCAGCGTGTGGAACACTTCCGAGCCGTAGCGGACCGCTTCCCGCATCGAGGACGCGCCGACGGGGAGGACCATGAATTCCTGGAAGTCGATCGGATTGTCGGCATGGGCGCCGCCATTGATGATGTTCATCATCGGCACGGGAAGGACATGGGCGTTAGGACCGCCGACATAGCGGTAGAGCGGCAGGCCGGCGGCCTCGGCGGCCGCCTTGGCAACAGCGAGCGAGACGCCGAGGATGGCGTTGGCGCCGAGGCGGCTCTTGTTCGGCGTGCCGTCGAGATCGATCATGGTCTGGTCGATATGGATCTGGTTCTCGGCGTCCATGCCGCCCAGTGCGTCGAAGATCTCGCCATTGACCGCATCGACGGCCTTCTGGACGCCCTTGCCGAGATAGCGGGCACCGCCATCGCGCAGTTCGACTGCCTCATGTGCACCGGTCGATGCGCCCGACGGTACCGCCGCCCGGCCGAAAGAGCCATCTTCCAGCCTCACATCGACTTCCACGGTCGGATTGCCGCGGCTGTCGAGAATTTCACGACCGACGATGTCGATAATAGCAGTCATGGGGGATATTCCTTCCATTTCCCGGAACACAAGCATGGTCCCGAAAGTTGCAGACTTCCAGGTAAGATCATGCGACGAAACAAAGCGCGCGAGAGCTTCCGCGCCTTCCATAGCGAAAGGAAGGGGCGAGGAAAATCCCCATCCCTGTGAAATCGGTGTCACAAACGAAAACGGCCCGCAATGGAGCCGTTTTCACCCGGTCGGCAGATGCCGGGTCACCAGTATTTGGGAACCTTGTAATAGTCGAAGGACAGATTGCGGGCCTTCTCGCCATCTTCCTCGGTCAGTTCGCTGATGGTGCTGACCGGCGCGGCCTCGAGCTGCTCGCGCGTATAGGGGACGACATAGCCACCCTGCTCGGGAACGAAATCGAGAACCGACCAGGGAATGGCATGGAATTTCTCGCCAACGCTGAACACGCCGCCAAAGCCGATGACGGCGAACATGATGTGATCGGACAGTTTGTCGAGGATAAGATCCTCGATCTCGCCGATCTTCTCGCCTTCCCTGTTATAGACATTGGTCCCGATGACGCGGCTGGCGCGAATGGCAGTGGTATGACCGGTAGCTGTCGGCATGGCACGACCTCCTCATTCTCGTTGAAATCCTCAACTCAATGGGCAGGCGCGGCCAAGGTTCCCTGAACGGGTATGATCAGCCCTTGGCGATCCGGTCGAAAGCCATCAGCGTTTCGAGAAGACGGGGCATCTCACTGAGCGGCACCATGTTTGGCCCGTCCGAAGGCGCGTTGTCGGGATCCTGATGGGTTTCGATGAACACGCCGGCGACCCCCACGGCAACCGCTGCCCGCGCCAGGGTCTCGACGAATTCGCGCTGGCCGCCCGAGGAGGCTCCCTGCCCGCCCGGCTGCTGCACGGAATGGGTCGCGTCGAAGATAACAGGCGCGCCGAAGCCCGCCATGATCGGCAGGGCGCGCATGTCGGAGACGAGCGTATTGTAGCCGAAGGACACGCCGCGCTCCGTCGCCAGCACGTTCGGATTGCCGCTCTCCGTCACCTTGGCGATAACGTTCTTCATGTCCCAGGGCGCGAGGAACTGGCCCTTCTTGATGTTGATGACACGCCCGGTCTTGGAGGCGGCGATCAGAAGATCGGTCTGACGGCAGAGAAAGGCCGGGATCTGCAGGATATCGACCACTTCACCGACGATGGCGCACTGCTCTTCGGTGTGGATGTCGGTCAACATCGGCAGGCCGAACTGCTTTTTCAGATCGGCGAAGACTTCGAGCGATTTCTCAAGCCCCATGCCGCGCTTACCCGAAAGCGAGGTGCGGTTGGCCTTGTCGAAGCTTGATTTATAGACGAGGCCGATGCCGAGCTTTTCCGTCAGCTCTTTCAGCGCCCCTGCCATGTCGAAGGCATGCTGCCGGCTTTCCATCTGGCAGGGGCCGGCGATGAGCGACAAAGGACCGGCATTCGAAAACGAGACCGAGCCTGCGGAAACCATGGAATTGGGAGAAGTCATATCAAGCCTCGAATGCGAAAATTGCGCCCTGCCCTTCGGCGGGACGGACGATGATGCGTGGTCCGCGCTTTTCAAATGCTACGCCGTTGGCGGAAAGCAGGCCTTCGACCTTTTCCAGATCATGTACGGCAAAGACGATGCCCTGCAGGCGTAATCCGCGCTTTTGCGGGGCTTTTGCACCAAGGAATGCCTCCATACCCGCCGGAGTCAGAACCGCTATATTGGCGTTGGCGGCGCGAATATCCATACCGAAGGAATGGGCATTCACATCCCGCTCATTGAGGATTTCCTGCATGAGATACTGAAAATCGGTCGGATTTGCCTCGCTCAGCACGACTTCACGAATGGCAATCGCGCCGTTTTCGTGGCTCTGCAGCGCACTGCGATCAACTTTCGGTGCGCTGACACGTTGGCAGGTGAAGAAGAAGACATCCGGCGCACGCAGATCGGCGGCAAAGGCAAGCCGGAAAGCCGCTTTGTCCCGCGTTCCATCCGGGGTGACAAAGGGGCGCGAGAAATCGAGGATTTCGCCGGCCGAGATGCCTGCCTTGGTAAAACCGGAGTGATCGGCCTTCGCATCCTCAGTGCCCATGGCAATCGCGGAAAAGCCCTCCTCGCCGTTGCGGAAACGGTATGCCTGGTCGCGGGCGACGAAGACATTGCCCCGGATTGCGGCCTCTTCGCAGGTCTCGCGCTGACCAATGGCAAGCGATTCGAGAAATGTCCCGTCGGCGAGATAGGTGCAGCCATTGACTGTCCCGAACGGATGCCTGCCTTCCGGCGCAACCGTGAAGCCCAGCTTTTCGAGCCGCCCCCGCGCCACGTCGAGGCTCGCCGTCGGCAGCACCAGATGGTCGACCGGACGTGCCTGACGCGGGGAGATGGAGGCCGGCATCGCGTCAGACGAGCCGGCTCTGTTCGACGGCCGCCTCGATGAAGGAGGCAAACAGCGGATGCGGCTCGAAGGGGCGTGATTTCAGCTCGGGATGATACTGAACGCCGATGAACCAGGGATGGTCGGGATATTCGATCGTCTCAGGAAGAACCCCGTCAGGCGACATGCCGGAGAAGACCAGTCCGCACTCCTCCAGCCGCTGCTTGTAGTCGATATTGACTTCATAGCGGTGGCGGTGGCGCTCCGAGATATCCGTCGAGCCGTAGATATCGGCAATGCGCGTGTCGTTCTTGAGCAACGCCTCATAGGCGCCGAGCCGCATCGTGCCGCCGAGATCGCCCGATTTGCTGCGTTTTTCCAGCATGTTGCCCTTGAGCCACTCCGTCATCAGGCCGACGACGGGCTCGTCGGTCGGGCCGAATTCGGTCGAGGATGCGTTTTCGATGCCGGCCAGATTGCGGGCGGCCTCGATGCAGGCCATCTGCATGCCGAAGCAGATGCCGAAATAAGGCACCTTGCGCTCCCGCGCGAATTTCGCCGCCAGGATCTTGCCCTCGGAGCCGCGCTCGCCGAAGCCGCCGGGCACCAGGATGCCATGCACCTTTTCCAGATGCGGCGCGGGGTCTTCCTGCTCGAAGACCTCCGATTCGATCCAGTCGAGATTGACCTTCACACGATTGGCGATACCGCCGTGATGCAGCGCCTCGATCAGCGACTTGTAGGCATCCTTGAGGCCGGTATATTTGCCGACGATGGCAATCGTCACCTCGCCTTCCGGGCTGTGGATGCGGTTGGAGACTTCCTGCCAGCGCTCCATGCGCGGTTTGGGCGCCGGATCGATGCCGAAGGCTGCCAGCACTTCCGAATCGAGCCCTTCCGCATGATAGGCAATCGGTACGTCGTAGATGGTTGCGACATCCAGCGCCTGGATGACCGCCGAGGGCCGCACATTGCAGAAGAGCGAGAGCTTGCGGCGTTCCGATTCGGGGATCGGTCGGTCGGCACGGACCAGGAGGATATCCGGCGCGATGCCGATGGAGCGCAATTCCTTGACCGAATGCTGCGTCGGTTTGGTCTTGAGCTCTCCCGCCGCCGGGATATAGGGCATCAGCGTCAGGTGGATATAGACGGCGCTGCCGCGCGGCAGTTCATTGCCCAGCTGGCGGATCGCCTCGAGAAACGGCATAGCCTCGATATCGCCGACCGTGCCGCCGATCTCGCAAAGCACGAAATCATAATCCTCATTGCCTTCGGTAATGAAGCTTTTGATCTCGTCGGTGACGTGCGGAATGACCTGGACGGTCGCACCGAGATAATCGCCGCGGCGTTCCTTCTCGATGATGTTGCGGTAGATGCGGCCGGTGGTGATGTTGTCCTGCTTGTTGGCAGGACGGCCGGTAAACCGCTCGTAATGTCCGAGGTCGAGGTCGGTTTCCGCCCCGTCATCCGTCACGAACACCTCACCATGCTGGTAAGGCGACATCGTGCCTGGATCGACATTGAGATAAGGGTCAAGCTTCCTGATGCGCACACGGTAACCGCGTGCCTGCAGGAGAGCCGCAAGAGCTGCGGCAGCGATGCCTTTTCCGAGAGAGGAAACCACGCCGCCTGTGATGAATACATATCGCGCCATGGGCTTACGTCGTTAGACCCTCCTGATTGATTCCGCCACAAAAAAATCGGGTCCGGGGGAAATTTCCCCCAACCGATCCTGCGATCCGGGTTTGAATGTGTTTTGTCACGTGCCGAGGCGCAGCAAAAAAGCCGGGTGGAACCCGGCTCTTTCACCGATCAGATTAGCTGCAGCTCAGCGCACAACGACTTCCGTGCCGACGTCGACGCGGTTGTAGAGATCCATCACATGCTCGTTGACCATGCGGAAGCAGCCGTTCGAGGCCGAGCTGCCGATGGTCCAGGGCTGCGTGGTCCCATGAATGCGTACATAGGTATCCTTGTTGCCCTGGAAAAGGTAGAGCGCGCGGGCACCAAGCGGATTGCCGGGGCCGCCATCCATGCCATCCTTGTATTTGGCGTAGTGGGCCGGCTCGCGCTCGATCATTTCCTTGGTCGGTATCCAGCGCGGCCATTCGCGCTTGGTCTGGATCTTTGCGGTGCCCTTGAACTCCAGCCCCTGCTTGCCGACCGCAATGCCGTAGCGGCGCGCGGTGGTCGGCGTCTCGACGAGATAGAGGAAGCGCTGCGCCGGATCGATGACGATCGTGCCGGGCTTATATCCCGAAAACGAAACCTCCTGCGGCATGAATTTCGGATCGATATTGTATTTGTTGCGCCGCTGCGCGGTGCTCTTGTTCGCAGCCGACTTCTTGCCCGCCTGCTGCTTGGCAGGCGATTTTTTGCTGTCGGTAACGAGCGAAACCTGCTGAACCTTTGCACCGGCATCGGCGATCGCGGTGGCTTCCTGAGCGGCGGATTGCGCCGATACCGGAGCGGTCAAATACAATCCCGCAACGCTGGCGAGAAGGATACGGCGAGAAAACATGGGGTGCCCCCGAAATGATGAAGTCCTCGTACGGCGGTGTGGACGGTCAAGTCTAGCACCAACCTCTTAATTTTCAGATACGCGAAACCGGATTTCCGCTCAACGCTCAATCTTGGGAGTGAAGGGAAATCGGTTGAATGTATTGCCTTGCTGCAACACTTGTTCCGGCGGCGGAAGGCGCAATATCAGGCCATGCCAATAAAGCCCTCCGGCTGTCCGGAAGGCTTCTGATATTTGGAAACGGACCGCTGAAACTTGCCGTTTACTGCGAGTTCGGAACCGGATTGGCAGGAGCTGCAGGCGCCGTCTGCGCTGGAGCCGGCTGCTGTGGCGCGGTTTCCGCAGGGGCCGTTTCTGCCGGCGGATTCTGCGAGGAAGTGCCGCCGAGCTGGTTGAGCACGCCGCCCGAGCCGGGGGTCTGCGTCTGCGTGCCGGTCGCCGCCGGAATGCGGTTCAGAATATCCGTCGGCCGCTCGCCATAGCGCGCCAGGATGGTGAGCGCGATCGAAGTGGCGAAGAAGGCGGCCGCCAGGATTGCCGTCGTCCGCGTCAGCGCATTGGCCGCGCCGCGCGCCGTCATGAAACCGGAACCACCGCCGATGCCGAGCCCCCCGCCTTCGGAGCGCTGGATGAGCACTACGCCGACCAGGGCGAGGACGATCAGGAGATGAATGACGATAAGAACGGTTTGCATGGATTCTGGTCTGCTTTCTGGCTTTGGACGCGGCTCTTTACACCCTATTGCCCGATAATCCAAGTCGGCTGCGCATGGAAAATCCACTTAGCCGCAGCGATGCGGCACGTCAGCGGGTTCAGAGGGTTCGATAAGCCTCACAGATGGCAAGGAAGTCGGTTGCTTTCAAGCTCGCGCCACCGACAAGCGCTCCATCGACATTGGTTATGCCGAGGAGTTCGACCGCATTGGCCGGCTTCACCGATCCGCCATAGAGCAGGCGCAGCCTTGCGCCTTCCGAACCGAAGCGGGCGATCAGTTCGCTGCGCATGAAGGCATGAGCCTTCTCGACGTCCTCGGCCGTCGGCGTCTGGCCGGTGCCGATCGCCCATACGGGCTCATAGGCGATGATCGTCATCTCGCTTTTTGCATTGTCGGGCAGCGAGCCCAGCAATTGCCTGCCGATCACCTCGAGTGTGCGCCCCTCCTGCCGCTCCGCCGCCGTCTCGCCGACACAGACGATGGCCGTAAGACCGGCTTTCCAGGCCGCTTCCGTCTTCGCCCTGACGAGTTCGTCAGTTTCATGATGATCGGTGCGGCGCTCGGAATGGCCTGTTATCACATAATCCGCGCCGGCTTCCTTCAGCATGGCGGCGGAGATGTCGCCGGTATGGGCGCCGGACTCCTTGACATGGCAATCCTGCCCGCCGAGGCGGACGGCCTCCGAGACGAGTGTTTCCGCCGCGCGGGAAAGCAAAGTCGCTGGAACGCAGATCACCGCATCGAGCTTCTGGCCCAGGTCCGAGCTCAGGCCTGTGGCGATCGCCCGCAATTCAGCGAGGGATTCCCCGGTGCCGTTCATTTTCCAGTTGCCTGCGACCAATGGACGGATGCTTGGGGTCATGCTCTGCTCCTCGTCTGCTTGCCGACCGTGAATTCGCCCCTGACTAGCAAATCCCGATCGCAAAGCAAACGGCACGTCCGCAATGAATCCTTGCATCCCGCCCCTGCTTGAGGCTATCCCCGGTTTCTAAAAGAGAAACCTTGCTCAACGACGGAATTCCTATGCTCGACAGTTTGCGTGATGCCGCCCGTTCATGGGTTGCCAAACTCCTTCTCGGCGTTCTGGTGCTGAGTTTTGCCGTCTGGGGCATTGCGGATGTCTTCCGTGGCGGTCTCAGCAGCAATGCCGTTCTGTCCGCAGGGCGCTCCGAGGTATCGGCGACGGAATTCCGCCTCGCCTATGACCGGCAGCTGCAATTCCTGTCGCAGCGCTTCAACCAGCGCCTCACCCGAGAGCAGGCACAGGCATTGGGCATCACCAACCAGGTTCTCTCGCAGCTGGTGGCCGGCGTGGTCCTCGATGAGGAGGCGCGGCACATGAACCTTGGACTCTCCAAGGATCGGCTCGCGCGTCTGACCGCTGAGGATCCCGCCTTCCACGATGCGAATGGCCGTTTCAATCCGTCCCGGTTCAACGAGGTCCTGCGCCAGGTCGGCATGCGCCCGCAGGATTATCTTCAGAACCGCTCCCAGGTCGCCCGCCGTCAGCAGATCGTCGAGGCGGTGACGGACGGCATGAAGACGCCCGACACACTCCTCAAGGCGGTGGCGCTCTACCAGGGTGAAAGCCGGACCATCGACTATATCACCCTGCCGCTTTCCATCGTCGGCGAAATCCCCAACCCGTCCGACGGCGATCTCAAGGCCTATTTCGACGCGCATCTTGCCGAGTACAAGGCGCCGGAATATCGCAAGATCACCTATGTGAAGCTTGAGCCGGAAGATATCGCCGATCTCTCCTCCGTCACCCCGGAAGAGATCAAGGACTATTACGACAAGAATGTCTCGCGCTATACGACGCCCGAGACCCGGGCCATCGAGCAGCTGAGCTTCCCCGATGAGGCGGCCGCCAAGGCCGCGCATGACAAGATCATGGCCGGGACCTCCTTTGACGATATCGTCAAGGAACAGGGCAGGACGATCCAGGACGTCACGCTCGGCACGTTCGAAAAGAGCGCGGTCCCCGATCAGTCGATCGCCGATGCCGCCTTCTCCCTGCCCCAGGGCGGGGTAAGCGACGTGGTGAAAGGCGCGTTCGGCCCGGTGATCCTGCGCGTGACCGCCATCACGCCGCAGAAGGTCAAGCCGCTCTCGGAAGTCGAGCCGGAAATCCGCAAGACCATCGCCGTTAACCTGGCTGCGAATGCGGTTCTCGGCGTTCACGACAATTTCGAGGACGAGCGCTCATCCGGCGCGACGATGACGGAGACCGCCGCCAAGCTGAAGCTCAAGGCCGTCACCATCGACGCTGTGGACAATAGCGGCAATGGCCCCGATGGAAAGCCGGTAGCCAACATCCCCAACCAGGCGCAACTCCTGCAGGCCGCCTTCCAGACGGATCCTGGTCTCGACAATGATGCGCTGCCGATCGGCACCAACGGCTATCTCTGGTATCAGGTCGACAGCGTCACCCCCGCCCGCGATCGCACGCTCGACGAGGTCAAGGACAAGGTCGTCGAAAAGTGGAAGGCCGAGGAGGCCCAGAAACGGCTGACTGCCAAGGCGGAAGAGCTGAAGAAGCGCCTCGACGGTGGCGCGACGCTCGATACACTCGCTTCCGAATTGAACCTGGAGAAGCAGACCAAGCGCGGCATTACCCGCAGCAGCACCGATACCGAATTGTCGGCGCCGGCGGTTGCGCAGGTCTTCGGCGGTCCGGAAGGCCTGACGGGCACTGCCCCGGCTGCCTCGGATAACGCACAGATCGTCTTCAAGGTCACCGAATCCGTCGAGCCGGCGGGTGCCGGCCCCGATTCGATCCCCGAGGATCAGCGCCAGGCCTTTGCCGCGCGCCTTTCCGACGACCTGCTGGATCAACTCGTCGCGCAGTTGCAGACGGAGTTCCCTGTCACCGTTAATCAGGCGGCCATCGACCGGGCGCTGGCTTATTGAGAAAAACCATGGCTGATCTGAAAATCCATATTGGCAAAGCCGCCTCCGGTACCCCGCTTTCACGGGCGGAAGCGGAAGAAGCTTTCGGCATCATGATGTCGGGTGAAGCGACGCCGTCGCAGATCGGCGGCTTCCTGATGGCGCTGAGGGTCCGCGGCGAGACGGTGGATGAGATTGCCGGCGCCGTCGCTTCCATGCGCGCCAAGATGCTGCCGGTCGAGGCGCCGGCCGATGCCGTCGATATCGTCGGCACCGGCGGCGACCAATCCGGCTCCTATAATGTCTCGACCTGCTCCGCCTTCGTGGTGGCGGGCGCCGGCGTTCCGGTGGCCAAGCATGGTAACCGGGCGCTCTCCTCGAAATCCGGCGCGGCGGACACGCTTGCTGCGCTCGGCATCAACATCGAGGCCGGCCCCGAGTTGATATCGGAATGCATCCGCGAGACCGGGCTTGGCTTCATGTTTGCCCCCTCGCATCACTCTGCGATGCGCCATGTCGGCCCGAGCCGGGTGGAGCTCGGCACACGCACGATCTTCAACCTGCTTGGCCCCCTTTCCAATCCGGCCGGGGTAAAACGCCAGCTCGTCGGCGTCTTCGCGCGCCAGTGGGTGGAGCCGATCGCGCAGGTGCTGAAGGAGCTCGGTTCGGAATCGGTCTGGGTCGTCCACGGCGACGGGCTTGACGAGATGACAACGGCGGGCACCACCCATGTCGCCGCGCTGGAGAATGGCGAGATCCGCACATTCGAGGTGACGCCGGAAAGCGTGGGGCTGAGACGCGCCGATCCGGGCGAGCTGAAAGGCGGCGACGCCATGTATAATGCCGAGGCGCTGCGTGGCGTGCTCGACGGCGTCAAGGGCGCCTTCCGCGATATCACGCTGCTCAACTCCGGTGCGGCGCTGGTGATCGCCGGCAAGGCCGCAAATCTTGGCGAGGGCATCGCGCTTGCCGCCCGCTCGATCGACAGCGGCGCTGCAAATGCGGTATTGAAGAAACTCATTGCCGTTTCCAATCGCGAAGGCGTTTGAGCCATGGCCGATATCCTGAAGAAGATCGAAGCCTATAAGCGCGAAGAGATCGCCGCCGCCAAGGCGCGTCTGCCGCTTGCCGAAGTAAAGGCGAAGGCGGCGGACGAGGCGCCACCGCGCGGTTTTCTGGACGCCTTGCGGCGCAAGCGTGCGGATGGCGACCTCGCGCTGATTGCCGAGATCAAGAAGGCCAGCCCTTCCAAGGGGCTGATCCGTCCGGATTTCGATCCGCCGGCACTGGCGAAGGCCTATGAGGCGGGCGGCGCGGCCTGCCTTTCGGTGCTGACCGATGCGCCATCTTTCCAGGGCGCGCCGGAGTTCCTCACCGCGGCCCGCAATGCGTGTTCCCTGCCCGCGCTGCGCAAGGATTTCCTGTTCGACACTTATCAGGTCTACGAGGCACGCAGCTGGGGCGCGGATTGCATCCTGATCATTATGGCAAGCGTTTCGGACGAACTCGCCCGCGATCTGGAGGAGACGGCGTTCTCACTGGGCATGGATGCGCTGGTCGAAGTCCATGACGAGGCGGAGATGGAGCGTGCGCTAGAGCTTTCCTCCCCCCTCATCGGCATCAACAACCGCAATCTGCGGACTTTCGAGGTGGACCTTGCCGTCTCGGAACGGCTAGCAACGATGGTGCCCGATGACCGGCTGCTGGTCGGCGAAAGCGGCATCTTCACCCATGCGGATTGCCTGCGGCTGCAACGGTCCGGCATCGGCACGTTCCTTGTCGGTGAAAGCCTGATGCGGCAGGAGGATGTCACCCAGGCCACCCGCACGCTCCTTCGCGGCGATGAGGAAACCCGCCGCGCAGCCGGCTGACCGCCATGGCTGGTAAGCTCACCCATCTCGATGCATCGGGCGCGGCCCATATGGTCGATGTCGGGGCGAAGAACGAAACCGAGCGCGTGGCCGTTGCCGAAGGTTTCGTGACCATGCGCCCCGAAACGCTTGAACGCATTCTCGAAGGCAACGCCGCCAAGGGCGATGTGATCGGCGCCGCGCGCATTGCAGGCATCATGGCCGCCAAGAAGACGGCTGAGCTGATACCGCTCTGCCATCCGCTGATGCTGACCAATGTCGCCGTCGAGATCGAGGCGGATGAGGCCCTGCCCGGCCTGCGCGTGCAGGCGACCGCCAAACTCACCGGCAAGACCGGTGTGGAGATGGAGGCGCTGACCGCCGTTTCCGTTGCCTGCCTCACCATCTATGACATGGCGAAGGCTGCCGACAAAGCCATGGTGATCGGCAATATCCGGCTTCTTTCCAAGAGCGGTGGCAAGTCCGGGGACTGGACTGCGCCTTTGCACGGGAAAGCCTGACATGGCGCTCCTGCCCGTCGAAGAGGCACTGGCGCGGCTTCTGGCCGATGCAGAACCGCTTGGTGCGGAAATCATGCCCATCACACAAGCTGGCGGACGGGTGCTGGCCCGGCCGGTAGAGGCGCATCACACGCAGCCGCCCTTCGACGCCTCTGCGATGGATGGTTATGCCATCCGCGCGGACGACGCCGTCACGGTGCCCGCGCAGTTGAAGGTCATCGGCGAATCGGCTGCCGGCCGCCGCTTTGCGGGCTCCATCGCTGCCGGAGAGGCCGTGCGCATTTTCACCGGCGCGCCGGTGCCGCCGGGTGCCGATACGGTGCAGATCCAGGAAAATACCGAACGGCTTGTCGATGGCGCCATCCTTGTCCTGCAGACCGTCGCAAAGGGCCGCAACATCCGCCGCGCCGGCCTCGATTTCAGTAAGGGCGACACTCTCCTCCAGCCGGGGCGCATTCTTGATCCGGCCGCGCTTTCGCTCGCAGCAGCCGCAAACAATGCGGCACTTCATGTCGTTCGTCGGCCCAAGGTGGCCATTATCGCCACCGGCGACGAGCTGGTGGCACCCGGCGAAGTGCCTGGACCCGACCAGATCATTTCCTCCAACAATCTCGGTATTGCCGAGATCATCCGCATCCACGGCGGCGAGGCGCTCGATCTCGGCATCGTTGGCGATCGTATCGAGCAGATCGAGACAGCCATCGGCGCAGCGGTCGATAAGGATGCTGATATCCTCGTCACGCTCGGCGGTGCATCGGTCGGCGACCACGATCTCGTCCACGCGGCGCTGACCCGGCGCGGCATGGCGCTCGATTTCTGGAAGATCGCCATGCGGCCCGGCAAACCGCTGATGTTCGGGAGACTGCAGGGCTTGCGCGTTCTGGGCCTGCCGGGCAATCCGGTGTCGAGCCTGGTATGCGGCCATCTCTTCCTCGCGCCGCTCGTCTCGGCCCTGGCGGGCAGGCCTTATAGGCCGGACATTCGCATGGCCCTTTTGGGCGCGGACATGCCGGCCAATGATCAGAGGCGCGACCATGTGCGCGCGGAAATCCACCCCAACGAGCAGGGAGAACTTATCGCTACCCCCCTGCCCCTGCAGGATTCCTCCATGTTGAGCGCACTCGCCCGCGCCAACGGCCTCATCATCCGCGAGCCGCATGCGGAACCCGCGCGTACCGGAGACCCGTGCAAGGTGTTCATGCTGCGCTGATCGCGGATGGAAAAGCGCTTGCAATTTCGCCATCACCCGCTTGTATGTCGGCATCTCATTTTCGTTTTGGCGGCAAGGATTTGAATATGCAGCGCATTGTCTATCTCAACGGCGGGTGGCTCCCTGAAAGCGAAGCCAAAGTCTCCGTCTTCGACCGCGGTTTTCTCTTTGCCGACGCTGTTTATGAAGTCACCGCCGTAATCGGCGGAAAACTCATCGATTATGCCGGCCATGCCGCACGGCTGAAGCGCTCGCTGGGCGAGCTCGGCATCGCCTCCCCAATCGATCCCGACAGCCTGCTCGAAGTTCATCGCCAGATCGTCGCCCGCAACAATCTCGGCGAAGGCCTGATCTATCTCCAGATATCGCGCGGCCCGGCGGACCGCGACTTCGCTTTTCCGAAGAATCCCGTGCCGACAGTCGTTCTTTTCACCCAGGCAAAGGCGATTTTGGCCAATCCGAAGGTCGAAACCGGTATTTCCGTCGTCACCCTGCCCGACCAGCGCTGGGCGCGGCGCGACATCAAGACAGTGCAGCTTCTCTACCCCTCCATGGCGAAGATGGAGGCCATGCGGCAGAACGCCGACGACGCCTGGCTGGTGGAGGATGGCTTCATCACCGAAGCAAGCTCGGCCAATGCCCATATCGTGACCACCGGGGGCAAGCTGATTACCCGCAGCCTCAGCAACGCCATCCTGCATGGTATCACGCGCGCGTCCGTGCTCGATCTCGCCAGCGGTGCCGGCGTGCCGGTCGAGGAACGCGCCTTCACGCTGGAGGAAGCGAAACAGGCCGCGGAAGCCTTCATCACTTCCGCCTCGAGCTTCGTCATGCCGGTAACGCGGATTGACGGCGAGCCCGTCGGCAGCGGCAAGCCGGGTCCGGTCACCCAGCGGCTGCGCACGGCCTATATCGAGAACAGGCTGGCCAGCGCTATCTGATGGCGGATTTACGGGCCGCTAACCAAAAAAGCGTCAGCAGCGGCACTATCGTTAATCTTTTTAAAACAGTTGCAGAACAAGACTGGAACATATAGTGTTCGTTCTGGTTTTGTTTTTGTTCCGATTCCCGCGAAGGAACCTGCCATGCTGACGCGCAAGCAACATGAGCTACTGCTTTTTATCCACGAGCGGCTGAAGGAGACCGGTGTTCCCCCGTCTTTCGACGAAATGAAGGAAGCGCTTGATCTCGCTTCGAAATCGGGCATTCACCGGCTGATCACGGCGCTGGAGGAGCGCGGCTTCATCCGCCGCCTGCCGAACCGCGCTCGCGCGCTGGAAGTGGTGCGCCTCCCCGATTCCATCGCTCCGGGGCTGAACGCGCAGAAGAAATTCGCGCCAAGCGTCATCGAGGGCAGCCTGGGGCGCAATGTGGCGCCGGTGTCGTCCCGTCCCCGCGTCGCCAATGACGACGAAACTTCAACCACGGTCAGCGTACCGGTAATGGGGCGCATTGCCGCCGGCGTGCCGATCGCAGCGATCCAGAACCAGACCCACACTATCAGCCTGCCGCCGGAGATGATCGGCCCGGGAGATCACTATGCGCTTGAGGTCAAGGGCGATTCGATGATCGAGGCCGGCATATTCGATGGCGATACCGTCGTCATCAAGCGCAGCGATACGGCCAGTCCCGGCGAGATCGTGGTGGCGCTTGTCGACGATGAGGAAGCAACGCTGAAGCGCTTCCGCCGCAAGGGCGCCTCCATTGCGCTCGAGGCGGCAAACCCGGCCTATGAGACGCGTATCTTCGGGCCGGACCGGGTCCGCGTGCAAGGCAAGCTCGTCGGGCTCATCCGGCGTTATTAATCGGCGCGCGGATGTGTTTGGGCCGGTTTGCCGGTCCAAATTCCAGCCTGTTTCCGCCTGGTTTCGGAGCTGTTGTTCGGTCGGGTTTTCTCCGGCAGGCCGCGGGCGGCACGTGAGAAGAGCCGGTATGTATTCCAGGGCCGCTCCGGCGGGCCGACGGCGTAGGTCAGGATCATCCTTTGTGCGATCGGCGCGGTGATCGGCGCTTTTGGCTGCTCGTCTATGACTTCGCCTGCCATTCCCTCAGGAGCGGCTGCCATTTCCGGAGAACGGCGCTGCTGTTCTTCCCTGGAATGGGAAGGTTGCCGCGGTTTTCCATCGGTATCGGATGGAAGATCGGTTTCAAGCTTCTCTGATGAAGCCGGATTTTCGGGGGATTGTTCCCTGGCGGGATGAATTGCCTTGACCTGCCCTGCATCGGCCAACCTTATCTCCAGTGTCCCCTTCACCGCGAGATCGCGCAGGGTGATTACGGTCTTCTCCCTCTCACCGCAGGAAAGGTTCTTGCCTGCAAAGGCGAGGATGACCAGATCGCCGATGGCACAGGCGGTGTTGCGCGCCTCCGCAATATCCGTATAGGCCAGCATCTCTCCATTGCGCATTTCGGCAAGACATATCCCTTCCTGGCAGGTGAAGCCCTTGTCCCCGCTGTCCGGACCGGCCTGCGGCTTGATGATATCGGGCGCATTGTAGGCTTTCTGCCAGTTCTCCATGGTGAAACGCGACGGCTGTCTGCGGTTGACGGCCAGTCTGCCGTCCCCGGTCAGCATCGCCACCAGCCGCCCGTCCTCCGATATGATGACATCGGGCCCGCGTTCCCGCATGAAGAAAACCAGGCCGGCGGCGAAAAATGCCAGGGAAATGGCCCGCAGCCAGGTTTTCAGGAACATCGCGAGCACCAGTCCGGCCGACCACAGGAGCAGCGTTGCAACAGGCATGATGCCGGGATGGGCATCCGGCGAGATCGACGCCACCTCGCGCGCCACCCATTTGACCACCTCGATGCCCGACCCCATGACCTGCAGCGGCAGCCATTCGAGATCGAAAGGCATCATCAACAGGCTGAGGACGGCAAAGGGCATGACGCAGACCGATATGACGGGCAGCGCCAGCACATTGCTGAGAAGGCCCAGCGGCGCGGTGTTGTTGAAATGGTAGAGCGCGAAAATACCGCTCGCCGTCCCGGCGATCACCGATGTCGCCGCCGTTGCACCGATCGAGGTAACGGTTTTGCCTATGAAACCCTTCACCGCGGAAGCCGGAGCAAGCCCCTGTTCATGGCGGTTGCGCTTCCTGCCCGTCCACCACACGAAAGCGGCAATCAGCGCCGCGGTGGCGGAGAAGGACATCTGGAAACTCGGCCCAAGCAGCTCATGCGGCACGAGGATGATGGCGATCAGGGCGGCGAGCGCCAGATTGCGCAGGGTGATGGCGGTGCGATCCATCATGACGGCAATGAGCATCACCGCGAGCATGATGAAGCTGCGCTGCGCCGCAATGCCGGAACCCGATAGCAAGAGATAAAAGGCTGAAGCAAGAAGGGCCGCCCCTGCGGCATATTTCTTCACGGGATGGCGCATGGCGAAGCCCGGAAACAGCGCTATCAGCGCGCGCACCACCAGCATGACGAGCCCGCCGGCAAGCGCCATATGCAGGCCGGAGATCGAAAGGATATGGGCAAGGCCGCTCTGGCGCAGCGCTTCATTCGTTTCTTCGCTGATCCCCTCCCGCTGCCCGGTGATGAGGGCTGCCGCGATCGCCCCCTCCTCGCCTTCGAGGCGGGATGTGATGCTCTCGGTTATCCCTTGCCGGAGGGCGGCGATCCACAGTGCCAGGTGTGTCTCCATTCCCTCCGCCGGAGGAACCACAGCGCTCTTCGGCGTTCCCAGGAAGAAGCCGTTCGCACCAATGCCGTTGAAATAACCATGGAAGGCGAAATCATAGTTTCCGGGCCGCACCGGCCCGGACTGGGCGCGAAGCCGCACGAGACCTGAAAGGCCCGAGCCGATATCGGCCGTGGCCGGCAGATCGCGGGCGGAGATGCGGATGCGTTCCGGTGCATAGCGAAGCTTCGGTCGTGCGGTCGCAAGCACCTCCAGCGTCACGCGCCATCCACCCTTGTCATTCTGCTCCATGGCGAGAATGCGCCCGGTGACGCGCGTGGTTATGTCGGCGCCGAGCATCGGCGTCGAGAGCCGCATCGTTTCGGTCTTTGCCGTCAGCATGCCCGCCACGACGGCGATCGCGAAGGTCAGCATCATGGCCGTGAGCTGACGACGCTGCGCGAGAACACGGGTTGTGAGAAGGACCGCCAGGCCGGAAAGCAGAGGCTGCCATCGCGGTTCGGAAGGAAGCGAGAAGTAGAGAATTGCGCCGATCGCCGCAAAGACCGGCAGGAAAAGGAAATAGGTTCCGTGTTCCTGCTCTTCCGAAAAGAGCCCGACCACAGATCCGCCGAATGCCCGGACGCGCGTCTGGATCTCCCGGCGTGCCGGAAACACGAAACGATGACGCTCGGGCAGAGAGGTCGATACCGGCTCTGGCAGCGTTTCGGCTGGCGGCACGACGAAGCCCGGCCGCCTTAGAAGCAGCCGTTCATCGACCTCTTTCGTGTCGTGCACTCCCCTCATTTGCCCCCGCTGCGCCCGGAACCCGCGCCAGCACACTTGCACCGTCAGCCACCTATGCTACATGAACGCCAACCGAAATCGAGTGGGGTATTGGAGCGTGATGCTCTACTCCGCCCCGCACTCACCGGAGTTGTCATGTCATCACCCGTGATTACCCGCTTTGCGCCCTCGCCGACCGGCTTTCTGCATATCGGCGGCGCGCGCACGGCGCTGTTCAATTGGCTCTATGCGAAGCACACCGGCGGCAAGATGCTGCTGCGCATCGAAGATACCGACCGCGAGCGCTCGTCCGAGGCCGCGGTTGCGGCCATTCTCGACGGTTTGCGCTGGCTCGGCCTCGATTGGGACGGCGATGCGATTTCGCAATATGAGCGCAGCCCCCGCCATCGTGAGGTGGCCGAGGAACTCGTTGCCCGCGGCAAGGCCTATTATTGCTATGCCACGCCGCAGGAGCTCGAAGAGATGCGCGAGAAGGCTCGCGCCGAGGGCCGCCCTCCCCGCTATGACGGACGCTGGCGCGACCGCGATCCTTCCGAGGCGCCGGCAGGCGTGAAGCCGGTCATCCGCATCAAGGCGCCGCAGAGCGGCGAAACGGTCGTGCATGACGAGGTGCAGGGCGAGGTCCGTTTTCCGAACAAGGATCTCGATGATTTCATCATCCTGCGCTCCGACGGCAACCCGACCTATATGCATGCCGTGGTTGTCGATGATCATGATATGGGCGTCACCCACATCATCCGTGGCGACGATCACCTGACCAACGCCGCGCGCCAGACGATCATCTATGATGCCATGGGTTGGCCGGTGCCTTCCATGGCGCATATTCCGCTGATCCACGGCCCCGACGGCGCGAAGCTTTCCAAGCGGCACGGCGCGCTCGGCGTCGAGGCCTATCGCGCCATGGGCTATCTGCCAGCGGCGCTTCGCAATTATCTGGTCCGGCTCGGCTGGAGCCATGGCGACGACGAGATCATGTCGACCGAGCAAATGGTCGAATGGTTCAATGTGACGGGCATCAACAAGGGCGCGGCGCGCTTCGATTTCCAGAAGCTGGAGGCGATCAACGGGCATTATATGCGGGCGAGCGACGATCAGGCGCTTTTCGATGCGCTCGTCGCCGTGCTGCCGGAGATCGAAGGCGGACCGGAACTGCTTGCCGGTCTTGACGACAAGCGGCGTGGCCAGCTACTCGCCGCCATGCCTGGGCTGAAGGAGCGCGCAAAGACGCTTGTCGAACTTGCCGATGGCGCCAAGTTCATCTTCGCCGTTCGGCCGCTGCCGCTTGATGAGAAGGCCGCTTCGCTGCTTAACGAGGACGGGCGCGCCATTCTCAAAGGCGCATTGCCGGCGCTTGAGCAGGCAAGCGACTGGACGCCGGAAAGCCTCGATGCCGCCATCCGGTCTCATGCGGAATCAGCAGGCCTGAAGCTCGGCAAAATCGCGCAGCCGTTGCGCGCCGCCCTGACGGGACGCGCAACCTCTCCTGGCGTTTTCGATGTGCTGGCCGTTCTCGGGCGGGAGGAATCCCTGGCAAGAATTAGGGATCAGATCGATTAAACCCGGGCGATTTGAGTGACATCACGGGGTCGTTACAAAAGCTGGCCTCAGAGGTGAATTTCCGCATTGCAACATTGGAGGTTTGGGATAGTTTGACGTGCGAAATCTCGGGATGGTTCAGCACGAAAAAAGATAAGGGCTATTTCGATCTCACCGCATGAATGGCGGTGATGGAGGATTTGAAAGGAACGATTATGTCTACTAATACAGCAAGCATCACCCTTGACGGCAAAACCTTTGACCTGCCTGTCCGCAAGGGAACTGTTGGACCAGACGTCGTCGACATCGGCCCGCTCTATAAGAACGCCCACGCCTTCACCTATGATCCCGGCTTCACCTCGACGGCCTCTTGCGAATCGAAGATTACTTACATCGATGGCGATGAGGGCATGCTGCTCTACCGCGGCTACCCGATCGACCAGCTCGCCGAGCACGGCGACTTCCTGGAGACCTGCTATCTCCTGCTCTACGGCGAACTGCCGACCAAGGCGCAGAAGGCGGATTTCGATTATCGCGTGACGCACCACACCATGGTGCACGAGCAGATGACCCGCTTCTTCACCGGCTTCCGCCGCGATGCGCATCCCATGGCCGTCATGGTCGGCTGCGTCGGTGCCATGTCCGCTTTCTATCACGACTCGACCGACATCACCGATCCGCATCAGCGCATGGTCGCCTCGATCCGGCTGATTGCAAAGATGCCGACGCTGGCCGCGATGGCCTATAAATATCACGTCGGCCAGCCCTTCGTTTATCCGAAGAACGATCTGGACCTGGCATCGAACTTCCTGCGCATGTGTTTCGCCGTGCCTTGCGAGGAATATAAGGTCAATCCGGTTCTTGCCCGCGCCATGGACCGCATCTTCATCCTGCATGCCGACCACGAGCAGAACGCCTCGACGTCGACGGTGCGCCTGGCCGGCTCTTCCGGAGCGAACCCGTTCGCCTGCATCGCGGCCGGTGTGGCCTGCCTTTGGGGCCCTGCCCATGGCGGCGCGAACGAGGCCGCCCTCAACATGCTTTCCGAGATCGGCACTGTCGACCGCATTCCCGAATATATCGCCAAGGCGAAGGACAAGAACGACCCGTTCCGCCTCATGGGCTTCGGCCACCGCGTCTACAAGAACTACGATCCGCGCGCCAAGATCATGCAGAAGACCTGCCATGAAGTGCTGGGCGAACTCGGCATCAAGGACGATCCGCTGCTGGACGTGGCGATGGAACTGGAAAAGATTGCCCTTACCGACGAATATTTCATCGAGAAGAAGCTCTATCCGAATATCGACTTCTATTCCGGCATCACGCTGAAGGCGCTGGGTTTCCCGACCGAAATGTTCACGGTGCTCTTCGCCGTCGCGCGCACCGTCGGCTGGATTGCCCAGTGGAAGGAAATGATCGAGGATCCGCAGCAGAAGATCGGCCGCCCGCGCCAGCTCTACACCGGCGAGCCGCAGCGCGACTTCGTGCCGCTTGCCAAGCGGAAATAAGCGGAACGATCAGAACGACAAAAGGCGCCGCGAGGCGCCTTTTTTCATGAGCAACACAAGGCTGGTTTATCGCGGCTTTGTCATGTCGACCAGCTCCAGCACCGCCTTGGCCGCGATCTCGCCGGCTGGCCTGTCCGTCTTCATGAGGTCGGCGATGCGCCTGAAGCCAGCAATCTGCGCTTCGCGCGCCGGGCCCGGCCGCATCAGCCGGTCAAGCTGACGGGCCAGCAATCCCGGCCGGACGAATTCGTTGAAATGCTCGGGTATGATCGCCTCGTCGGCGATGATGTTCGGCAGTGCCGCGCTCCAGGTGGTGATGCGCGGCATCAGGAACTGCTTGGCGAACCAGTCGACCTTATAGGCAAGCACGGTCGGGACATGGGCCAGCGCCAGCTCGAGCGATACGGTGCCAGAGGCGGCAAGGGCGGCATCCGCCTGTCCGAACGCCTTCCATTTCTCCTCCTCGCCCGTCACGATCAGCGGTTTGACGGGCCATTCGGCTGAAAGCGCACGCACCATCGGCTCGATTGCCGGAAGCGTCGGAAGCACGACATGCAGCGTCTCGACCCGCTGGGCAAGTTCGGTCACAGCCTTGCCGAAAGGCTCCATCAGTGTCTTGATCTCGGAACGGCGCGAGCCGGGGAGCACGAGCAGCGTGCGTTCCTCACCATTCTTTCGCGATGGCTCGCGGCTCATCCGGGCCGACCTGACGTCAAGGATGGGCTGATAACTCGCCAGGCGATGGCCGGCATAGGTCGCCGGCGGTCCGCTCAGCCGTTTCAGCACATCCACCTCGAAAGGCAGGATCGTCAGCACGTGATCGACATAGGCGCGCATCGCCTTGGCGCGTTGCGGGCGCCACGCCCAGACGGTGGGCGCGATATATTTGACGATCGGAATAGCCGGATCAGCGGCCCGGATCTTTTTCGCCACGCGATGGGTGAAATCCGGACTGTCGATGATGACGACACAATCCGGCTTCTCCGCCACGACGGCCTTTGCCGTCTGTGCGATGCGCAGAACCAGCCTGGGCAGGTTTTGCAGGATCGCGCTTAAACCCATCAGCGCGATTTCGCCCGGATCGAACAGGGTTTTCAGGCCGCGTTCCTGCAGATGGGTACCGCCGACACCGACGAGATTGACCAGGCGGTCTGTCTGCTCTCGCAGCGCATCGACGAGATCCGCGCCGAGCAGATCACCGGATTCCTCCCCGGCGATGATCGCGATCTTCAGCGGCAGTTTCCGCGCCATCAGCTATCCTCCGGTGTTTATATAGCCGCATGATCTTCTCCGAAAAATCCGCAATTTTTCGGGATTTTGCTCTAATCCGAGCCGAACGTCTCTATGAAAATGCCCTTTTCATTGGCCGCCGCTATCGCTTCTCCAAAGCCGAGGATGAATGTCCTGCCCGCCTCCACCGCGATGCCGGAGAGCCCGGCCCCGGCCGCGTTCTCAACCGTGGACAGGCCGATCGCCGGCAGATCGGCGCGCTCATCCTGCGTCGGCTTGGCGCATTTGACAAGGACACCGCCCTTCGGCGGGATGCGCCCAGCGTTGCGCAGCTGCGCAACGCGCTCCAGCATGGCATCGGTGCCCTCCGCCCCTTCCAGGGCGACAATCCGGCCGCCGACGGCAACCGCACCCTGCCCGACATCGAGAACGCCCAGCATGTGCGCCGCCTCGCGGGCAATGGCAATGTTGCGCTCGTCGTCCTTGCCCGGCCTTTTGCGCGTCAGACAGCCGGCGGGAGGAGCCAGCAGATCGGGCACGATCTCATGCGCACCGACGACCCTGAAGCCATAAGATTCGATGAGACTGATAAAGGCGCGCAAAAGCGCATCGTCGCCACGGCCGAGCGCACCGATCATCCGCGGTATGGCGGCAAGCGTCGGACCGTCGAGCTTCAGATCGGCAAAATGCGGGCGGCTGCGCACACCGCCGGCCAATATCACATCACGCACACCTGCCGCCTTCATCGATCCGATCAGCTTGCGGAATTCAACCACCGAGATTTCCGCGTGATCATAGCGGTAGAGCGCCGGATCGGCTTCCCCCCTGATCGGCACGAGAAAAGGCGCCCTGCCCTGCTTCTCAAGGCTTTCCGCCACCTTCAGCGGCAGGAGGCCGTTACCGGCGATGATGGCCGTGCGGCCTGCGGCGTCGGCTCCGGGCGCCACGGGGTGCCTCAACTCTCGTCGTCATGCCCGCCATGATCGGCGGCATCGATCAGCGGCGTGCAATAGGCGCGCTTGGTGTCGACGGTGATGAAGGAAATCAGGTCGGCGACGGCAGGCGAATCCGGCATCGCCTTCAAAACGTCCTCGGCACGTTCGCGGACAGGCTTGCTGCGGTCGAACAGCATGCGCGAGGCACGGCGGATATTGTGGATTTCGGCGCGCGGCATGCCGGAGCGCTTCATGCCCACGATGTTGAGCCCGCCGAGATGGGCCTGCACGCCGATCGCCATCCCATAGGGAATGAGATCATGGACCAGCGCAGCCAGGCCGCCGACGAAAGCATGGTGGCCGACACGGCAGAACTGATGCACACCGGCGCCGCCGCCGATGATGACGTGATCGCCGATGACGCAGTGACCGCCGATCATCACATTATTCGAGAAGGTCACATGATTGCCGACATCGCTGTCATGGGCGACATGCGCATAGGCGAGAAAGGAGCAATTGTCGCCCACCGAGGTATGGCCGCGGCTCGAATCCGAACCGCGATGCATGGTGACGCCCTCGCGGATGGTGCAGTTGAGGCCGATCGTGAGTGTCGTCGGGCCGCCCTTGTGCTTGCCGTTCTGCGGGTCGCAGCCGAGGATTGCATGGGGATAGACCTTGGAACCGGCGCCGAGCGTAGTGGCGTCCGTTACCACGACATGGCTCATCAACTGGGCATTATCGCCGATGACCGCACCTGCCTCGATATGGCAGAAAGGCCCGATCGAAACGCCCGTGCCTAGCTCAGCACCTTTTTCGACCAGGGCGGTCGGGTGAATGAAAGTCTCGCTCATAAGGGGCTCACGCTTGGCTGTCTTCGGCGGTGCCGATCATAGCGGCCACCTCGGCTTCGGCCACGCGGACGCCGTCGACTTCCGCGATGCATTCGAATCTCGAGATATTGGCACGCTGCTTGAGTTTCTTGACATGGATCATCAGGCGATCGCCGGGCACGACCGGCCGCCGGAATTTCGCATTGTCGATGGTAAGGAAATAGACGACACCCGGCTTGTTGGCGCCGCGCTGCAGAAGCGAGATCGCCCCCGCGGTCTGGGCCATTGCCTCGATGATGAGGACGCCGGGCATGATCGGATTATCCGGAAAATGTCCAGTGAAATGCGGCTCGTTGATCGTGACGTTCTTGATACCTGTTGCCGACTGGTCACCGTCGATATCGACGATGCGGTCGATCAGCAGGAAGGGATAGCGATGCGGCAAGGTCGCCAGCAGCCTCTGAATGTCTGCTGTATTCAAAGTGGCCCGCCCGGTCTCATTCATCCGAAGACTTCTCCTTCTTTGGCTGTCCGATGCTGCGAAGCGCCGCGACTTCCCGAAACCATTGCTTGAACGGACGGGCGGGCAGACCGCCCCATTTTTCACCGTCCGGAATATCGTTCATCACGCCGCTGGCCGCGGCGATCTGCACACGTGAACCGATTGTCAGATGATCGGCCAGTCCGACCCGACCGCCGAGCATGGTCATGTCCCCGATCGTGACACTGCCGGAAATGCCGCAATGGGCGGCGATCACACAATGCCGACCGATGCGCACATTGTGGGCGATCTGCACCAGATTGTCGATCTTGGTGCCCTCGCCGATGATCGTGTCGGCCAGAGAGCCGCGATCCACCGTGGTGTTGGCGCCGATCTCGACATCGTCCTGGATGATGACACGGCCGAGCTGCGGCACCTTCTCCATGCCTGCGGCCCCCGGAATATAGCCGAAGCCGTCCTGCCCGATGCGCACGCCGGGGTGCAGATAGACCCGGTTGCCGATGAAGGCATATTGGACGGAAACGCCAGGAGCGACGAAACTGTCGCGCCCGATCTGGCAATTGGCGCCGATCACGGCTGTGGCGGAGATGATGGTACCCGCGCCGATCGCCACGCCCTTGCCGATAACGGCGCCCGCCTCGACGGTTGCGCCCGGCTCGATCTCGGCGGTCGGATGAATGCTCGCCTTCTCCGAGATGCCGGTTTCACCCAGCCAGGGTTCCGGACGGGCCGAGGCCGGAAACAGCATTCTGCCGACGGCGGCAAAATCCCGATGCGGCTTGCGTGTCAGGAGGATGGCGATACCGGAAGGGATATTGCCCTGCAGCTCCTCCGTGCACAGTACGCCCGCCGCCTTCAGACCGGCGAGATTGGCCGCGTTCTTCTTGCCTTCGAGAAACACCAGAGCATCGGGATCGGAATCGGAAAGCGACGCCAGGCGCGCAACAACACGCGATGCAAGCTCCGCATCGCGGAGCTTTGCACCGGTGAATTCGGCGATATCGCCGATTGTCAATTGACGCGACGGCGTGAAAAAACTGGGATCTGCCATCAAAGCACTTTCTCTCCCGGAACAGATAAGCCCCGGGAGAAGGCAAATCTATCAGAACTTGCTCGAAATGCCGAAATTGAAGTTCTGCACCTTGTCGGTATCTTCCTTCTTGATCGGCCACGCATAATCGAAGCGCAGCGGACCGAAGGGCGAAGCCCACATCAGGCTGATACCAGCCGAAGCGCGAAGCTTGCTGCCGTCGCCCTCGACCGGGTTCTGGTCCGGACCCGGATCATACTCGGTTCCATAGAGCGTCGCCGCGTCGGCGAAGACCGCACCACGGATGCCGAGGCTTTCAGGGACGACCGGCATCGGGAACTGCACTTCGGCAGTACCGCTGACATAGGTCGTGCCGCCGAGATAGTAGCGCTCGCCATTGTTCGACCGCTGGAACGCGCCGATACCGTTATATTTGAAGCCGCGGATCATATCCGAATTGTTCTTGAACATGTCGAATATGCGCGCGCCATCGTCGTCGAAGGCGTGGATATAGCCGGCGCCGACACCCAGAAGGCCGACGATATCGGCTTCTTCGGAAAGCGTCTTGTAGTAGCTGGCCTTGAAGGTCGACTTCAGATAGTTCGCGTCGCCGCCGACGCCCGCATATTCCTGGCTGAAGCGGGCGAAAATGCCGTCATGCGGGTTCTTGACGTCGTCGATCGAATTATAGGTCAGCGAATAGCTGATGGACGACTTGATCCACGGGCTTTCATCCGCCGCCTCGACAATGGCCGGTGCCACGCGATCGAAATTCGGCGTACCGTCGTCGTTCAGGACGTAGTCGTCGAGCTCATACTTCTCCTGCACGTAGTTATACGCGATGCCGGCGGAGAAATTGTCGGTGATCGGCAGGCCGAAACGAACCGTGCCGCCGGTCTGCTGAACGTCATACCGGTCCTTCAGCGAGTAGGTCTTGCGGAAGACATCGAAGCCTGCCGAGATGCGCTGCCCCAGGAAATAGGGCTCGGTGAAGGAGAAGGAGTAATTGCGGGAATTGTCCTGGCCGCCGCCCGCGCCGATGCGGACATACTGGCCACGACCGAGGAAGTTGCGCTCGGTGATCGAGGCTTCCACCGTCGCGCCCGGCGTTTCACCGCCGGTGCTGTAGCCACCGCCGATGGAGAACTCGCCCGTCGGCTTCTCGACCACATCGACCACCAGGATGACCTGATCGGGCGCGGAGCCGGGCACGGTGGAGATATTCACCGTCTGGAAGAAATCGAGCGCATCCAGGCGGCGCTTGGCGCGCTGGATCATCACCTGGTTGAACGCATCGCCTTCGCTGACGTCGAACTCGCGACGGATGACGAAGTCGCGGGTTTTCTCGTTACCGCGGATCTCGATACGCTCGACATAAGCGCGCACGCCCTCATCGATGCTGTAGACCACCGAGATGGTATGGTTCGCAAAATCACGATCGCCGCGCGGCTCGACCTTGGCGAAGGGATAGCCGGCGCCGGCAACCTTCTCGGTGATGTCGATGACCGAGCTTTCGATGTTCTTGGCGCTGTAGACCGCGCCGGGCTGCGTCTTCAGCTGGCTGCGCAGCGATTGCGTATCGATGCCAGGAACCGTGCTTTCGATCTGGATATCGCCGAAGGTGTATTTCTGCCCTTCGTCGACGGTGATGGTGATGTTGTATTCGTTCGTCGCCTCGTCGAGGACGGCGTTGGAGGAAACCACCTGGAAATCGGCATAGCCGCGATTGTAGTAGAAGCGGCGCAGGGCTTCCTCGTCCGCACGCAGCTTGTCTTCGTCATAGATGTCGCCGCGCGTCAGCCAGGAAAGCGGGTTGGTCCGCTTGGTGGAGATGACGTCGCGCAGACGGCGATCGCCGAAGGCCTGGTTACCGACGAAATTGATGGCGGAAATCTTGGTGCGACCGCCTTCGTTGATCTCGTAGACCACATTGACGCGCCCCTCGCCCAGATCGATCGTGCGGGCATTGACGATTGCGTCGCTGCGGCCGATGCGGCGATAGGCTTCCTGAATGGCCTGCTTGTCCGATTCAAGCTTGGCGGGATCGAACGGCTCGCGCGGCTTCAGCTGCACCGCGCCGGCAAGCTGGGGATCCTTGATCTTCTTGTTGCCCTGGAACAGGACCTGGTTGACCACGGAATATTCGCTGACATTGACGACGAGCGTGCTGCCGGACTGGTTGATCTGGACATCCGAGAACAGGCCCATGGCGAAAAGGCGCTTCACGGCCTCGTCGATATCGGCGTTCGAAAAGGATTTGCCGGGCTTGATGCCGATGTTGTCGCGAATCGTCGCTGCATCGACACGCTTGTTGCCGCGAACATCAATTCGGCTGACCACCGCCGCCTCGGCGGCGCTGACCGTAGCCAGAGAAACAGCAACTGTACCGGAGGCCGCAAGAGCCACTGACATGGCGATCGCGGACGCGGCGCCAAAGAATTTCGAACTTGCCGTCATAGGCTTTCTGAACCTTCGTTTCTCGTTGTCCCCGGGGCGAGATCCCAGAAAAAGCGCTTGTCAAAGCACCGTAATAGCTGGTTTTTTCATACAAGCAAGCGCCACGGTTAAATTCTGTTTACTTCGCTCCGAACCGTGACATCCCTGCCACGCCATTCCCACAGCATGGTAAACGCTTTCCACCGATTTCCTGAAATCCCCTCCCTTTTTTACCTTTGATTAGCACCTGTTCAACAGGCGAATATGTCATTGAAGAGCACGAACGCCATGAATCCCATCACCGTGATGAAGCCGACGCGGAAGAAGATTTCCTGCACGGCGACCGGCACCGGTCGGCGAAGGATTGCTTCTGCGGCATAGAAGACCAGGTGCCCGCCATCAAGAGGCGGCAGTGGAAAAAGATTCAAAAGGCCGATTCCGATCGACAGCATGGCGGTCAGTTGCACCAGCCACGAGAAGCCCCTGCTGGCGGCCTGCCCCGCCATGTTGGCGATCTTGACGGGGCCGCCAAGCTGACACTTGTCTTCACGCCCGGCGAAGAACCGGCCGAAGAATTCGCCGGTACGGCCGACAATATAGCCGGTTTCCAGCACGGCCTGGTGCACCGATTCGAGCGGGCTGTATTCGACGGTCCTGAACCTGCCGAGCGCTTCATTGTTGACGACGCCGATGACGCCGATCCTGATCTTGTTGCCCAGCGGATCCGTCTGCTCGATCAGTTCGGGCGTGGCGGTCAGCGCGACCTCACGACCATTGCGCTCCACCGTGAAGCGAATCGGGTCGCCTGCCCGCCCCGAGACGTAACGCTGCACATCGGCAAAGGTCGCCACCTTCTCCCCGTCGACGGTGAGGAACCGGTCGCCCGGCTCGAAGCCGGCCGTCGCGGCAGGGCTGCCCGGCCGCACCTCGGCCACCATGGGATCGGCGACGACGCGCCCATAAAGTGCGAAGAACACGGCGAGGATGGCGATGGTGAGAAGAATGTTGAAAGCCGGGCCGGCAAAGACCGTGGCAGCGCGTTTCCAGACCGGCTGGTGGTGGAAGGCGACGGCCTTCTCGGCCTCGCTCAGTCCCTCCTCCGCACCTTCCGACGGCGCGCTCGCCACACCTTCGTCACCGACGAATTTGACATAGCCGCCGAGCGGAATGGCTGAAATCTTCCAGCGCGTGCCGCTACGGTCGGTGAAGCCGATCAGCTCGGGGCCGAAGCCGACTGAAAACGCCTTGACGCCGATGCCGCACCAGCGGCCGATGAGATAATGGCCCATCTCATGGACGAAGACGACCACCGTCAGCACGAAGACGAACGGCACCAGCGTCCCTACAAGCAGGCTGTTGCTGCCGAAAAGATATGAGACAACGTCCACGGTTCGCTCCTGGCGCGGCGCCCTGCATTGCCGGGCGACCTGACAATTCTATCACATGCCGAAGAAGATGGCGGAAGGCACATCCGGTTCGGCGAACATCGCGCCAATGAGGTACAGCAGCACGGCGGCGGCTACAAGCCCATCGACGCGGTCCATGAAACCGCCGTGTCCCGGCAGGAGCCGGCCAGAATCCTTGACGCCGAACACCCGTTTGACCCAGGATTCGGCGAGATCGCCCGCCTGGGCGGTCACGGAAAGAAGAAACGCCAGCAGCGGCACGACGAAATTTCCCGGCGGCGTCGCGAGCGATGCGATCAGCAGGCCGGCAGCCACGGCCGCCGCCGTGCCGCCGATCGCGCCAGACCACGTCTTGTTGGGGGAAATGCCCGGTGCGAGCTTCGGCCCGCCCATGGCGCGGCCATTGAAATAGGCGGCGATATCGGTCGCCCACACCACGGCGAAGAGAAAGATGATCGCCGTGAAGCCGAAAGGCTCGTCGCCGCGCAGGAGCGAAAGCGAGATCATCGGCAGGCCGGCATAGAGCAGCCCTGCCACGGGCCATCCCTTGCAGGTATTCCAGGTGAGCGGCGCCAGGAAGGCGGCGCCGAAAACGAGCGTGCCGACCGTCACCGAAGCGCTTGCCCCCGAGAGGAGGAGCAGCGCAGTGAGCGCAAACCACAGCCAGCCGAAAACACGTGAGAACAGCGTCTGCCGGGGCGTCGTCAGCGCCATCCACTCGTGAAAGACCGCCGCACCGATGGCGATGGCGAGCAATGTAAAGCTCGTTCCGCCGAACCATGTCAGCAGAAGCACAACAGCGCCCAGGACGATCGCAGTCAGAGTGCGGGTCTGAAGATTGGACATACGGACCTTTCCCGGTGCGCGCCGCCGCTGCGCAAAAACTTACAACGCAATATCCTGAGCGTGGACCTGTGATTCGACGCCGCCGAAACGGCGCTCCCGCATCTGAAATGTTTCTATGGCATCGACAAGATTGGCCGGTTTGAAATCCGGCCAGAAACACGGCACGAACAGAAATTCCGAGTAGGCGGCCTGCCAGAGCAGGAAATTGGAAAGACGCATCTCTCCGCTGGTGCGGATGATGAGGTCGGGATCGGGAATGTCCGCCGTATCCAGATGCGCCGATATGGTCTCCGGCGTTATCGCCGATGGGTCGAGCCTGCCGGCCGCAACTTCTTCGCCGAGCGCGCGCATCGCCCGGGCGATCTCGTCGCGGGCGCCATAGTTGAAGGCGATGACCAGGTTGAGCCCGGTATTGCCCGACGTCAGCGCTTCGGCCTCTGCCAGGAGGCTGCGGATATCGTTTGCCAGCCCCTCGCGCTCGCCGATAATGCGCACGCGCACGTTCTTGCGGTGCAGCTCGGCAAGATCACGGCGGATGAAGAGCTTCAGGAGCCCCATGAGATCGCTGACCTCGCCGCGCGGGCGCGACCAGTTCTCGGAAGAGAAGGCAAAGAGGGTCAGCCAGCCGAGTTCGAGTTCACCCGCCTTGTGAACGATCTCGCGCAGGGTTTCCATGCCCGCCTTGTGTCCGGCAGTGCGCGGCAGCCCTCTCGCCTTCGCCCAGCGGCCATTGCCATCCATGATGATGGCGATGTGGCGCGGATTGGATATGGGCATTGATCCCCCGTTGTGACCGTATGGACAGAAACCGGACCCTGCAGGCCTAAACCTGCATGATCTCCGTTTCCTTGACCGTCAGCATCTTGTCCACTTCCGAAATGGTCTCGTCGGTCAGCTTCTGCACCTTTTCGGAGAGGACGCGGCTGTCATCCTGACTGATAACGCTGTCCTTCTCCAGCTTTTTCAGCTGGTCCATCCCGTCGCGACGCACATGACGCACGGCAACGCGCGCCTGTTCGGCATATTGATGCGCGATCTTGACCAGTTCCTTGCGGCGCTGCTCGTTCAATTCCGGCAGCGGAACGCGCAGGGTGGTGCCGTCGGTGATCGGGTTGAGGCCGAGGCCGGAATCGCGGATCGCCCGCTCCACCGCGCCGACCATCGACTTGTCCCAGACGGAGACCGAAAGCATGCGCGGCTCGGGAACCGAGATATTGGCGACCTGGTTGATCGGCATTTCCGAGCCATAGGCCTCGATCGTGATCGGCTCCAGCAGGCTTGCCGATGCGCGGCCTGTCCGCAGGCCGCCAAGATCATGCTTGAAGGCCTGGATCGCGCCATCCATGCGGCGCTTTATGTCTTTGAGGTCCAGAGCGTCACTCATGCTTTTTCTCCTTTAGTCCGCTCTTCTTTAAGCGTCGGAAACCGTGGTGCAGTGTCCCTTGCCCAGCAAAATCTCGGCAAAACCGCCTTTTTCATGAATGGAATAGACAATTATCGGAATGTTGTTCTCACGCGCAAGGGCAACCGCAGTGGTATCCATCACGGCGAGCCCCTGATCAAGCACTTCCTTATGCGTCAGCCGGTCGTAGCGCTTGGCATCGGCATGGATCTTCGGATCGGCGGAATAGATGCCGTCGACCTGCGTTCCCTTGAAAAGCGCGTCCGCGCCGATCTCTGCCGCGCGCAGTGCGGCGGCGGAATCGGTGGTGAAGAAAGGATTTCCCGTTCCACCGGCGAAGATCACCACCTTGCCCTGGTCCATATAGGCGGTCGCCTGGCGCTGCGAGAAGCTCTCGCAGATTTCCGGCATGGCGATGGCCGATAACACGACGGTATCGACACCAAGCTTGGAAAGAGAGGTGCGCAATGCCAGCGAATTGATGACGGTGGCGAGCATGCCCATATGGTCGCCGGTGACGCGGTCGCCGCCCTTGGATGCTACGGCGACGCCGCGAAAGATGTTGCCGCCGCCGATCACGACGCCGACTTCGACGCCGAGCGCCCTCGCCCCGGCGATATCTGCGGCGATGCGGTCAGCCACTGAGACGTCGATCCCGAAGCCCTGATTCCCCATCAACGCCTCGCCCGAGGCTTTCAACAGAACACGTTTGTAGATGGGCGCACCGGACATGAGATCCCCTCGTATCGCATGGACTTTCTCTGGAGCGTCGCTCATCCGACCGACCGGACTGGAACGCGCCAGCATTTCGATTGCATGATGTCTTCAACCGGACCCGGTCCAAGAAACGATGCAGCAGGCATGATTCCGGTTCCGGATACACGAAGGGCACCGCGATGTCACGCGGTGCCCTCCAATGTCATGGCTTTTCGAGCCTTACTTCTTGACGGCGGCAGCCACTTCCGCTGCGAAGTCGCTTTCTTCCTTCTCGATGCCTTCACCGAGAGCGAAGCGGACGAAGCCGGTGATCTTGGCCGGAGCGCCGATCGTCTTCTCGGCTTCCTTGAGCGCGGCCTCGACCGTCAGGTCCGGATTGATGACGAAAGCCTGCGAGAGAAGGACGACCTCCTCGTAGAACTTGCGCAGACGTCCCTCCACCATCTTCTCGATGATGTTCTCCGGCTTGCCGGACTGGCGCGCCTGATCGGAGAAGATGGCCTTCTCGCGCTCGACGGCAGCCGGATCGAGATCGGCCGGGGTCAGGGCCATCGGATTGGTCGCCGCGACATGCATGGCGACCTGACGGCCGAAAGCCTGGGCGGCATCGGCATCGCCGGATGTCTCAATGGCGACGAGAACGCCCATCTTGCCGAGACCATCGGAAACGCCGTTATGCACATAGGTCGCGACCACGCCCTGCGGAACGGTCAGCGCCGCAGAACGGCGGAAATTGATGTTCTCGCCGATCGTGGCGACCGCATCCTTGATCGCCTCGGTGACGGACTTGGACGAGCCCGGATAGGTCGCGGCGGCAACAGCTTCCGTAGAACCGTCGGTGTCAAGCGCCACCGTGGCGACATTGCGGACGAGGTCCTGGAAGGCATCATTGCGGGCGACGAAGTCGGTCTCGGAATTCACCTCGACGACGACAGCCTTGGCGCCTGCCGAAGCAACGCCGACCAGGCCCTCTGCCGCCGTGCGGCCGGCCTTCTTGTCGGCCTTGGAGATGCCCTTCTTGCGCAGCCAGTCAACGGCGGCTTCCATATCGCCATTGGTTTCGGCCAGTGCCGCCTTGCAGTCCATCATGCCTGCGCCGGTGATTTCGCGAAGTTCTTTTACCTGGGATGCTGAAATGCTCATTGTCGCCTCTCGTGAAAGCGAGGGCACACCGTTACCGGCATGCCCACATTGCCGGTGCGTCACGCACCGGATCGAATTGAATTTATCCACCCGTCACAACGGGTGTATGAAGCCTCACGCGGAGGGTTCATCCCCTTCGGCAGCCGGGGTCTCGAGCGCGGGCTCGACAGGCGCTTCCGCCTGGGCGCCGATGTCGATGCCGAGCGCGCCCTGCTGGCGGGCGATGCCGTCGAGCGCGGCCTTGGCAACCAGATCGCAATAAAGCGAGATGGCGCGGGCGGCGTCGTCATTGCCCGGGATCGGATAATCGATCTGGTCGGGATCGCAATTGGAATCGATGATGGCGACGACCGGGATGCCGAGACGCTTGGCTTCCTGGATGGCGATCGCTTCCTTGTTGGTGTCGATGATGAACATCAGGTCCGGCACCGAGCCCATATCGCGGATACCGCCGAGCGCGCGATTGAGCTTGTCACGTTCGCGATCGAGGTTCAGGCGCTCCTTCTTGGTGAAGCCCTGGGCTTCGCCACCAAGCAGCTCGTCGAGCTTGCGCAGACGCTGGATCGAATTGGAGATGGTCTTCCAGTTCGTCAGCATGCCGCCGAGCCAGCGGGCATTCACGTAGTACTGGGCCGAGCGCTGGGCGGCATCGGCGATGATCTCCGAAGCTTGGCGCTTGGTGCCGACGAACAGAACGCGACCGCCACGGGCGACAGTGTCGGAAATGACCTGCAGCGCCTGATGCAGCATCGGAACCGTCTGGGCCAGATCGATGATGTGGATGTTGTTGCGGTCGCCATAGATATACGGCGCCATTTTCGGGTTCCAGCGATGCGTCTGGTGTCCGAAGTGAACGCCAGCCTCGAGAAGCTGGCGCATGCTGAAATCAGGCAATGCCATTGCTCAATTTTCCTTTTCCGGTTGAACCTCCACGGGAAGAGGCGGTTGCCCGCCACCGGAGGCCGGTATCGGATTTCTCCCGATATCGGCCCAAGCCCGTGTGTGGAATGGTGCGGCTGTTAACCGATAAACCGCCAGATTGCAACCCCCGGCATCGCCATGCCGGGCCGATTATCACCTTGCCTGGCGCCCTACAGCCGAACGCCGGTTACTTCTTGCAGTCCGATACGGTCTTGGGCTGATCGAAAACCTGGAGATTGACCAGCTTCCCCTTCATGGAAAAATCGCCATAGTCCATGGTCAGGTCGCGGGTGATGCCGTTGCGATAGAGCTTGAAATTGATGCGATAGACCGGCAGGCCTTCCTGGTTCTCCTTGTCGTCGAAATAGGCGATGGTCACCGGCCAGATCTTGTCGGAGGCGAGCTTCCCCATGGCCTTGGTCTCATCATCCTGGGCTGGCGCCTCCTCCTTGCCGACGACGACGGTCGTGGCCATGATGCGGTCAGCGTCCTCCGAACCGTCGAAGAGCGACGTCTGATAGAACACCTCGCCGGCTTCCGCCTTGGTGATCAGCTCTTCCATATGGCGCGTGGGAAACTGGGAGCGAGGGAGATCCAGCTTCTTGGCCTCAGGCTTGGTGAGGGTGACCTCCGTCTTTTTCGGCATCAGCTTCGCATCGCCGCGAACCTCCTTGGCGAGATCCTTGTCGACGAAGGTCTTGTTGACGAAGCGGAACTGATTGCCGTCACCCGACTCGAAGGTTGTCGTCTGCTGATCGGTGATCCGCTGCGGCGCCTCGTCCATGTCGATGCGCGTCACGAAACGGAAATTGGTGGTATATCCCTCGCAGGCCGAGCCGTTGAACTCATAGACCATACGGCCGGTCAGCCCCGTAATGCCGGATTTGTCGTCGGCGTTTTCGAGTTGGAGATCATAGACGGCGCGATGGGGAACGAGCGTGGGCATGCCGGCGGCAGATGCCGGAAGCGAGGCGAATGCAAGACCGGCAAGACTGGCGCCGGCAGCCAAAACACTCATCGAACGCATCAAGGATTCTCCGTTTCGTTGTCTCTCCATCATAAAAAAACTCGTGGCGGAAGCGAGGCAAAAATCGCACCCTTGATCACACTTCGATCGATTCTGTGACACCCTTCTTCGAGGAGCATCCATCATGAGCGAGACCATCGAGACGCGCCTTGCCAATCTCGGCATCACAATCCCCGAAGCCGCCGCCCCCGCCGCCAATTACGTCCCCTATGCGCAGAGCGGCACGCTGCTCTTCACCTCCGGGCAATTGCCGCTCGCCGGCGGCAAGCTGGTCCATGCGGGGCTCCTCGGCGGCGAGGTGAGCGTGGAACAGGGACAGGAAGCCGCGCGCGCTGCGGCGATCAACGTCCTGGCCCAGGCCAAGGCGGCGCTCGGCGACTTGAGCCGCATCAAGCGCATCGTCAAGATCACCGTCTTCGTCGCTTCGACGCCCGCCTTCACAGAACAGCATCTCGTCGCCAATGGCGGCTCGGATCTCTTTGTCGCCGTTCTCGGCGATGCCGGGCGGCATGCACGCTCGGCGGTGGGCACGGCTTCCCTGCCCTTCAACGCGCCGGTCGAAATCGAAGCGATCATCGAGGTTGCGTGACCATGGCGCGGCTCGACTGGCTGACCAGACGCCCGATCGCCCATCGCGGCCTGCACGACCTCAACCATAAATGTTGGGAGAACACGCTTTCGGCCTTCGATGCCGCGGCCAAAGCGGGCTTTGCCATCGAATGCGACGTGCATCTTTCGGCCGATGGCGTCGTGCTCGTCTTTCATGACGAGGAACTGAAACGGCTGACCGGCGAGGAAGGCCAGATCCACCAGATCACCGCGGCTGAGGCCACCGCCCTCCATATCGGCGGGACGGAGGATCACGTGCCGACCCTGCGCGAGGCCCTGGCGCTCATCGCGGGTCGCGTTCCCATCGTCATCGAGTTGAAGGGCATTGCCGGCTGTGACGATGGCCTGGTCGCTGCGGTGGCGAGCGAGCTCAAGGGCTATGACGGTCATGCCGCCATCATGTCGTTCGACCACCATCTCGTCAGGCGTTTTCCCGCCGACGCGCCGGGTATCCCCGGCGGGCTGACCGCGGAGGGGGTGAAAACCAGGGACATCGAAGCACATTTTTCCATGCTGGCGCATGAACTTGCCTTCGTTTCCTATAATGTTCATCACCTGCCCAACCCGTTCGTCAGCTTCGTGCGCGAAAGGCTGAAAATGCCCGTCATCACCTGGACCGTCAGGGATGAGGCCTCGAAGACCCAGAGCGACCTCTTCGCCGACCAGATCACCTTCGAGGGCTTCAACCCGGATTCGATGCTGGCGTGACCGCAAAGGATTTTGAAAGGCTTGCGTCCGGTTTTCTCCTTGCCATAGGCTGGTCCCCTCACGATATGATCGGATGACAGAACACCGGATATCAGGGACAGGCGCGTGAACGGACAGGAACAAAGCGAGTGCAGTTTTGTTTTGCGCGTTTGCGACAACCTCTCGGCGTTCACGCGGGATGAATGGAGCAGCCTTTCCGGAACCTCCGATGAAGGAAACTCCTATAATCCATTCATTTCATATAATTTTCTTTCATCTCTGGAAGATTCCGGGTGCGTCTCGCGCAAGACCGGCTGGCTGCCGCAGCATCTGCGACTGGAGGATGAAGATGGCAGGCTCCTCGGCGCCGTTCCCTGCTATCTGAAGAGCCATAGCCAGGGCGAATACGTCTTCGACCATGGCTGGGCGGATGCCTTCGAGCGCGCAGGCGGCAATTATTATCCCAAGTATCAGGCGTCGGTACCGTTCACGCCGGCCACCGGCCCCCGCCTTCTCCATGACAGGTCGCTGCGCCCGCAGGCCGTGCGCCAAGGGCTCGCCGCCGGGCTGCGGCAACTGACCGAGCAGCGCGGGGTTTCCTCCGCCCATGTCACCTTTCTGCCCGAGAACGAGATCCCCGCCCTGACCGGCATGGGCTTCCTGCACCGCATGGATCAGCAGTTCCATTTCATCAATGACGGCTATGGCAGCTACGACGATTTTCTGGAAACGCTCGCCTCGCGCAAACGCAAGGCGCTGAGGAAAGAGCGGCGCGAGGCGCTCGCCGACGGCATCAGCATCGACTGGCTGACGGGGAGCGACCTGACCGAAGCCATTTGGGACCAGTTCTTCGCCTTTTATATGGATACCGGCAGCCGCAAATGGGGCCGCCCCTATCTAAATCGCGAATTCTACTCGCTCATCGGCGAGCGGATGGCGGACGATATCCTGCTGGTGATGGCGAAGCGCAACGGACGCTATGTCGCCGGCGCCATCAATTTCATCGGCTCGGACCGGCTTTTCGGACGCCACTGGGGATGCATCGAGGACCATCCCTACCTGCATTTCGAGGTCTGCTACCACCAGGCAATCGACTTCGCCATTTCAAAAGGACTGAAGGTTGTAGAGGCCGGCGCTCAGGGCGAACACAAGCTGGCGCGCGGCTATGTGCCGGTGACCACGCATTCCGCCCATTACATCGTGCATGAGGGTTTCCGCCGGGCAGTCGAGGATTATCTGGAGCGGGAGCGCCGCGAGATCGTCCGGCTGAACGAGGCCCTGCAGGACCACACGCCTTTCCGGAAAACGGAAGCATGATCTTTTCGTCGCGCGTCCCATCGCCTATTGCCTTGATGCGCAACCAGACAGGAGATTCCGGCAATGACCGAGACCTATGACGACAGCAATATTTTCGCCAGGATCCTGCGCGGCGAAATCCCCTCGACCCGCGTCTATGAGGATGAGCATGTCATCGCCTTCATGGATGTGATGCCGCAGGGCGAAGGTCATACGCTCGTCGTCCCCAAAATGCCGTCGCGCAATCTGCTCGACGCCGCGCCGGATACGCTCGGTCCACTGATGGCCGCTGTGCAGAAGATCGCTATCGCCGTGAAAAAGGCCTTCGCCGCCGATGGCGTCGTCGTCATGCAATTCAACGAGCCGGCCTCTGGTCAGACCGTATTCCACCTGCATTTCCACGTGATCCCGCGTTTCGAGGGCGTGGCCTTGAAGCCGCATAGCGGCCAGATGGAAGATCCTGACGTGCTCAAGCGCAATGCGGAGAAGATCAAGGCAGCGCTTTGATATTCTTTGGTTCTATAAAACCAGAAGCCCGATGACGAGCAGCGCCTCCGCCACCGCAACACCGACGAGCACGCGTTTGCCCGTAGCGAGATAGACGGCGAAGCCGCCGGCTGCCGCTCCTACCCGAAGCCAGATCGGAGAGCTCGCCAGCTCTCCGGTCGGAAAAAGGATCAGCTGGGCGATGACGGCAGCAACCAGCGCCGTCGCAATGCAGCGTACCAGCACCAGCGCTTCGGAATCCTCGCGGATCCGACCGCCGACGAACACGCCGAGAAAGCGCCAGATATCCGTCGCCAGCCAACCGCCGAGCAGGATGAAAACGAATGGCCACCACCAGTCGGGAAGGCTGTTCCAGGTCATTTGACCTCCATTCGCTTGGTGTTGACGCGGTGAAACAGGAAGGCGCAGGCGCCACCGACCAGGCCAGTCAGCAACAGGTCGTAGCCGGGCGCCAACCCATGGAAGACCGGAAAGAGCACCAATCCGGCGATCATGGCGACTTGGCTCGCCCTCTCGCGCGCCGAGCGCCAGAGTGAGGTCAGGAAATACATCGGCGTCAGCATGAAGAGCGCGGCAAAGACGATCGGCGGGAAGGATGCCGAAAGCAGATAAACAGCGACGATGACGAGTGCATTGGTTCCGACGAGAACCATGCCGACGCCGGCGAAATAGCTGGTTCTGAGATTGCGTGGTATCGCATGCAGCTCTTCCATCGCCATCACCCAGGCGGTTACAGCGACAAAATGCGAGAGAAAAAGCAATGTGATGCGGCGCGTGCGCGGTCCCTTCAGCTCCGGCAGCAGCGAGACGACCATCGGCATCAGCCGCACCGACGAGAGCGCGACCGAAAGGGCCGCCGCGGGCAAGGTGGCGCCCGAGGTCGCCGCGCCGATCAGCACCACCTTGGCCGGCAATGCCCAGATCACCAACGTCATGAAGACCGTCTGGACGAGCGTCATGCCGCTCTCGATGGCAAGCCCGGCAAATCCCACGAACGAGCTCATCAGCAGGACGGCCGGCACGCTGAAGATGCGCGAAGCGCCACGCAGATACCAGCGCAGATGCGTCGCGAAATCGTGGGAGCCGGCTTCCGGGCGGTTCTGGTGAGATTGATCGTAGGGCATGAAACCCGCAGTAGACCAGCGCAGTGCCATCAGCAAGAAAAAGCCGCCTCGCAGGAGGCGGCTTTTGATATCAACCCTTCGTGATCCGGGTCAGCTCTTGCGCGGCACCTTGGGCACCGAAGCCTTGGCGCGGCCGCCGCTCTTGCCGGCGGTGACCTTTTCCGGTTCGGCCTTCTTGGCGGACGCCCGCTTCTTCGCCGCCGCCTTCTTTTCGGCCGGGATATCCTTCTTCGGCCTCACCGGCACCTCGTCGGCAACGGATTCCAGCACGAGATGCGTGCCGCCATCGGGCTTCTCGCCAACGCTCACGCGGACCGTGCCGCCCTTCTTGAGCTTGCCGAACAGCACCTCGTCTGCCAACGGCTTCTTGATGTGCTCCTGGATGACGCGGGCGAGAGGCCGCGCACCCATGCGCTCGTCATAGCCCTTGTCGGCCAGCCAGGCGATGGCATCCTCGGTCAGCTCGAAGGTCACGCCGCGATCGGCGAGCTGCGCCTCGAGCTGCAGAACGAATTTCTGCACAACCTGATGGATGACCGGAACCGGCAGCGCTCCGAACGGAATGATCGCGTCGAGACGGTTACGGAACTCCGGGGTGAACAGCCGGTTGATCGCTTCCATATCGTCGCCCTCGCGCCGCGACGAGCCGAAGCCGATCGCCGCCTTGGCGAGATCCGCAGCACCGGCATTGGTGGTCATGATCAGGATGACGTTGCGGAAATCGATCTGCTTGCCGTTATGGTCGGTCAGCTTGCCGTGGTCCATGACCTGCAACAGGATGTTGAACAGATCCGGATGCGCCTTCTCGATCTCGTCGAGCAGCAGCACGCAATGCGGATGCTGGTCGACGCCATCGGTCAGCAGACCACCCTGGTCGAAGCCGACATAGCCGGGAGGCGCGCCGATCAGCCGCGAAACCGTGTGACGCTCCATATATTCCGACATGTCGAAGCGCAGGAGCTCCACGCCCAGCGACGCCGCGAGCTGCTTGGCCACCTCCGTCTTGCCGACGCCGGTCGGGCCGGAGAACAGATAGCTGCCGATCGGCTTGTCCGGTTCGCGCAGGCCGGCACGCGCCAGCTTGATCGAAGCGGACAGCGCCTCGATCGCCAGATCCTGGCCGTAGACGACGCGCTTCAGCTCGGCATCGAGGTTCGACAAGACCGCCTCGTCGTCCTTGGAGACGGATTTCGGCGGAATGCGCGCCATGGTGGCGATCGTCGCCTCGATCTCCTTGACGCCGATGGTCTTCTTGCGCTTCGTCTCGGGCAGAAGCATCTGGCTCGCGCCCGTCTCGTCGATCACGTCGATCGCCTTGTCGGGCAGCTTGCGATCCGAGATATAGCGGGCCGAAAGCTCCACCGCCGTCTTGATCGCCTCCACGGTGTACTTCACCTTGTGGAAATCCTCGAAATAGGGCTTCAGCCCCTTCATGATCTCGATCGCATCGGGGATCGACGGTTCGTTGACGTCGATCTTCTGGAAGCGGCGCACAAGCGCCCTGTCCTTCTCGAAGAACTGGCGGAACTCCTTATACGTGGTCGAGCCGATGCAGCGGATCGCACCGGACGAGAGCGCCGGCTTCAACAGGTTGGAGGCGTCCATCGCCCCGCCCGAAGTGGCACCGGCACCGATGACGGTGTGGATCTCATCAATGAAGAGAACGGCGCCCGGATATTCCTCGAGTTCCTTGACGACCTGCTTGAGCCGCTCCTCGAAATCGCCGCGATAGCGCGTGCCGGCGAGCAATGTGCCCATGTCGAGCGCGAAGATGGTCGCGTTCAGGAGAACGTTCGGCACATCGCCTTCGACGATACGCTTGGCGAGGCCTTCCGCGATGGCCGTCTTGCCGACGCCGGGATCGCCCACATAGAGCGGGTTGTTCTTGGAACGGCGGCAGAGCACCTGGATGGTGCGGTTGATCTCGGCATCGCGCCCGATCAGCGGATCGATGCGGCCGGCCTTGGCCTTTTCGTTCAGATTGAGGCAATAGGCCGTCAGGGCGTCCTGCTTCTTCTTGGCGCCCTCTTCCTGCTCGGGCGCCTGATGGTCCTCGCCGCTCGACTCGGCACCGCGCGGGATGCGCGTCTCCGAGGCGCCGGGACGCTTGGAGATGCCGTGCGAGATATAATTGACCGCGTCGTAGCGGGTCATCTGCTGTTCCTGGAGGAAATAGGCGGCGTGGCTCTCGCGCTCGGCAAAGATCGCCACCAGCACATTGGCGCCCGTCACTTCCTCGCGGTTGGAGGATTGCACATGGATGACCGCGCGCTGGATGACGCGCTGGAAGGCCGCGGTGGGCTTGGAATCCTCGTCATATCCCGTCACGAGATTATCAAGCTCCCGGTCGACGTAATCCGTGACCGTGCGACGCAGATGTTCCAGATCGACATTGCAGGCGCGCATCACTGCGCCGGCGTCCTGATCATCGATCAGGGCCAGGAGAAGATGTTCGAGCGTGGCATATTCATGATGCCGCTCGTTTGCGATTGTCAGGGCTTGATGGAGCGCCCTTTCAAGGCTTGGGGAGAATGATGGCATGAGACCTCACTTTTTCTCCATCACGCATTGCAGCGGATGCTGGTGCTGGCGGGCGAAATCCATAACTTGGGTTACTTTGGTCTCTGCGACTTCATACGTAAAGACCCCACATTCGCCGACACCGTGATTGTGAACATGGAGCATGATGCGGGTGGCGTCCTCCCTGTTCTTCTGGAAAAAACGCTCCAGCACATGGACCACGAATTCCATGGGCGTGTAGTCATCGTTGATGAGCAGAACCCGGTAGAGGCTCGGCTTTTTCGTTTTAGGCTTCGTGCGTGTGATGACGGCGGTGCCCCGGCCAAGGCCGTTGCCGCTGCTTCCATTCTCGTCCTGCATGACCAAATCGAAACGGATCATCTCAAAAAACACCCACCTGCCCTATGGCTCCAGCGCTGCTACGTAATGTAGGGTGCCAGGACCTGATTTTAAGCCCTCATTTCGTGGTTGCAACATCAGTTCCAATCCTCTCACGAGAATTCAATGTAGCACAGAATCAATGAAAGATTGCTGTAAGAAAAGAGGGTGGATACGCGATATGGGATCGTGATTAACCTTTTTCCAGTGCCCCTTTTCCACCTCACCCATTTTCCTTTGGGTTTGACTCTTTCATGACGCCGCCGGCGCCGCTCATTATCGATCGGGAATGGGGAAAGAATGACGCGCCTGGGACCAGTTCGTGAAACGTGCGGGTCCGGCAGTTGAAATCTTAATAAATTTTTTCTGAAATCAGCGAGAAAAGATGAACAAAGCGGTTACCATAAACGGATTGGTAACGCTGACGCCAATAGGATCACGAAAACCGGCTGCGGGACGTCGGATGCACCGCAGTTCAATCAATTCGCATTTCAGGTAGGTAGTCATCGTGCGTATCGCATTCCGTCAAGCCGCATCCATTTTCACAAAAGCGGCACAAGCCCTGCTGGCTCTGACAATCATTACCGGCTGCACCACTACAAATGTTCCGCCCGCCTTCGCCGATTCCAGCAAATATGCCGCTGTCGTCGTTGACGCGAACACGGGCAAGACGCTCTTTTCCGCCAACGCGGATGCCAGCCGTTACCCCGCCTCGCTCACCAAGATGATGACGCTCTACATGCTGTTCGAGGCCATGCATACGGGTCGCGTCAGCAAGAACACACTGATCCCGGTCTCCGCCTATGCCGCCTCCCGCCCGCCGACGAAGCTCGGCCTGAAGCCGGGTCAGACGGTACGTGCGGAGGATGCGATCCTCGGCCTCATCACCCGGTCCGCCAACGATGCGGCAACCGCGATCGGCGAATATCTCGGCGGCTCGGAGGAGCGCTTTGCCCAGATGATGACGGCAAAGGCGCGCCGGCTGGGCATGAAGAACACCGTTTTCCGCAATGCCGATGGCCTTCCCAACCGGGCGCAGCATTCCACCGCGCGCGACATGGCGATCCTCGGCATAGCGCTGCGCGAGCATTTCCCGCAGGAGTTTTCCTATTTTTCGGCCCGCAGCTTCGTCTTCCGCGGCCGCACCATCCGCGGGCACAATCGCCTCCTCGGCAAGATCGAGGGCGTCGACGGCATCAAGACCGGCTATACCCGCGATTCCGGCTATAACCTCGTGTCCTCGGTCAAGCTCGACGGCCGCAAGATCGTCGCCGTCGTCATGGGCGGCAAGACGGGTGCGGCCCGTGACGCCCACATGGCTTCGCTGATCGCCAAATATCTGCCGCGCGCTTCGCGTGGTGGCGCCGGGAATGCACTGGTTGCGGCGCGCGACATGACGCCGATGCCGATCACGCCGGTCGATCTGCCGGATGCGAACGAAGCGCCGGTCCCGGTCGCGCGCGCCGATATTGGTGATGAATACGGCCAGGGGGACTCCGACGAAATGGAGATGGCGCTTGCCGCGCCGACGCCCCGTCCTGCGGCAGCCGTGGCCGTTGCCGCGATCGCCCCGACGCCGAAGGCCGAAGTGCCGGAAGAGGTCGATCCCGTCACCACCGCTTCCGCCAAGTCCACCGGCGGCTGGGCCATCCAGATCGGTTCCCTGCCGACATCGGACCAGGCGCAGGCGATGCTTGCCAAGGCGGCGGCCCAGGCCGGATCGACACTCAACGCCGTGACGGCCCACACGGAGACGTTCCAGAAGAATTCGACCGTCTTCTACCGCGCCCGCTTCGTCGGCTTCGAAACCAAGACCGCCGCATGGAACGCCTGCGCGATCCTGAAGAAGAAGAATTTCGGCTGCTACGCAATCGCGCAGTAACGCCAAGCAACCGAGCGGTCCGCCGCTCGGTTTTTATTTACCAAAACCCGAGTAGTATTTTGTAGAAGGGTTTTCATCATGTCGAGCAAACCGAAGATTCTTGAGATACCGGCCATACGCGGCAAAGCGGAGAAGCCGTCCTTTCTCAACATCCAGGCCCTGCAGCAGGCTGCCGTGCGTCTGGCCGATCTCCGACGCGCCGGATCGTCGCTCAACACGCGCGACCTCGTGGCCCTGCTGATCTGCCATGCGGCGCGGAGCAGGCGCGCATCACTGCCTTTCGCGCCGGTTCACGTCAATGCCTCCGACCCTTACGGCAAGGCCGCAATCCGCCTGAATTTCCATTGAATCGAGAAGCGGAGGGGCTCGCTTAAAGCAGCCCCAGGGCAGCCAGTTCCTGGCGCAATTCCGCCGGCAGCGCTGCCCTGCCCTTCCCGCCATTCGCTTCGTCGGCCGGTGCCTCTTCCGCCTTGAGATAACGCCATCCCTGGAAGGCGCGCCGTGGCTGCCATTGGGTCAGCACCAGCTTCGGCTCAAGCACCAGATGGCAACGGTGAATACCTTCCGAATCCGTGAAAGGCCGGATATCGAGGAGTCGCTGCCGGCATTGAATATTGCCCTTGATCACCCAATAAAGCGAACCGCCATTCAGAATCTCGTCAACGCGCTTGGGCACCATGCGCGTGGTGTGGAACTGCTCCGGCAGTTCACCGGCGGCGCGCTTCTCCTCCAACCGGAAATCGATCCAGGCGGCGAGATCCTCGATGCTGTCGCATCCCACGCAGAGTTTTACGATATGGAGAGCCATGGATTGGATTTAGTCCTATGGGCTCCAAGGTTCAATCGGCTTGCGGCTTTCTCCACAAACCGGCTCAGCACTCCACCACATTGACGGCCAGTCCGCCCTGGCTCGTCTCCTTGTAGCGCTCGTTCATGTCGATCCCGGTCTGGCGCATGGTCTCGATGCAGGCGTCGAGCGGTACGAAATGGGTGCCGTCGCCCTTCACCGCCAGCGAGGCGGCGGTAACGGCCTTTACGGCGCCGAGCGCATTGCGCTCGATACAGGGCACCTGCACCAGCCCGGCCACCGGATCGCAGGTCATGCCCAGGTGATGTTCCAGCGCGATCTCAGCGGCGTTCTCGATCTGCTCCGGCGTACCGCCCAGTACGGCGGCCAGGCCCGCTGCGGCCATGGCTGAGGCCGAACCGACCTCTCCCTGACAGCCAACCTCCGCCCCGGAAATCGAGGCATTGTGCTTGATGACGCCGCCGATCGCCGCCGAGGTCAGCAGAAAATCACGGATGCCCTTCTGGTCGGCATCGTCATGGAAATGCAGGTAGTAGCGCAGGACCGCCGGCACGACACCGGCGGCGCCATTGGTTGGCGCAGTGACAACGCGGCCGCCGGTAGCATTCTCCTCATTGACCGCCATGGCATAGACCGACAGCCAGTCATTGGCGAGAAGCGGGTTGCGCCGGTTCTGCCGCCATTCTTCCTGGAGGCGGTCATGCAGATAGCGGGCCCGCCGGCGCACCTTCAGCCCGCCCGGCATGATCCCTTCCTGCGTCAGCCCGCGCTCGATGCAGGCCCGCATCGCATCCCATATCCTGTCGAGCCCCTCGTCCAGGGCAGCGCGGCTCATGCGCGTCTCCTCATTGGCGCGCTTCATCTCCGCGATGGAAAGGCCGCTGGCCTTCGCCATCGCCAGCATCTCGGCGGCGGTCGCGAAGGGGTAAGGCACGTCTACTGAGGCGGCGGGCGCAGCCCCGCTGGTCTTGACGCGGTTCAGCTCTTCCTCGGTGACGACGAAACCGCCGCCGATGGAATAGTAGACGCGGCGCAGCAGCAGCCGTTCGTCGGAATCATAGGCTTCGAAGACAAGGCCGTTGGCATGGCCGGGCAGTGCGGCCTTGCGGTCCATGATCAGGTCGGCATCTGGATCGAAATGATAGGCCGGATGCCCTTCGGGATGGATGCGCTTTTCTGCGCGCACCGCGTCGATGACCGCTTCCATGCGATCGGGATCAATCCGGTCCGGCAGGTAACCACAGAGTCCCAGGATGACGGCGCGATCCGTCGCGTGGCCGATGCCGGTGAAGGCCAGCGAGCCATGCAGTCGCGCCTTCAGGCGGGAGACCTTGACCCCGGTGGGACGCGGCCATTGCCCGTCCTTCAGCTCTGCCAGGAACATGCTCGCCGCCGTCATCGGCCCCATGGTGTGGGAGCTCGAAGGGCCAATCCCGATTTTATAGAGATCGAATACAGACAGAAACATGCCAACCTATTCCGCCCAAGGGGCGCCGCGTAGCGAAGATTCAAGCCGGAATGATGGACCACTCGGGATAAAATGCGAAGCCTGACGCCGACTTGCGCTTATCCCTCTACGACACCGTTGAGGAAACACCGGAATCAGAAAAAGCGCGGCAATCGCCGCGCTTCTTTGAATGTCGCCAGGAAACCAGGCCTGCCGGCGCAAGCCACTGACCGGAACTTGCGATCCTCAGGCGCCGGCGAAGAAATAGGCTATCAGAATGATGCAGGCCAGACCGCAAACTGCCCGGAGAGTGACCCCCCAGCATGATTTTCCTACGGTTTCGTCCATTTTGATATCAACTACCCTGTTATTCGGCAGAGGCATTGTGACTGCTTGTCACGGCCTCGTGAGGTGCGCTCTATAGAGATACCGATGCCTGTTCGCAACTGCAAAATACGGCGCAAATGTGGCGCACCGGGGCAGACATGTCAATGAACTTGTCAAAAGCCGCGATCTTTCAATGAGATAGCGATGCGTTCACATTTCAATATTTCTTCATGTCTCCGGCGGGAATCAGGCGTTTTCACGTATCGGAAGGAGCCGGGAACCGCCTGCCGATCTTGCCCGTCAGCCAATAGGCCTGCAGGCCAACCCATTCCCGCACGGCGATGCTGGTGCGCGCCAGGCCGCCTACAGGGTCCTGCAGGTCGATGGAAAAGCCTGTATCCCTGCGCGTGAGGTAATCGACCGGCCAGGCCGTCACCGGAAAACGCGCCTGCCGGAAACATCCGATGGCGCGCGGCATGTGGAACGCCGAGGTGATCAACAGCCAGGTTTCGCCCTCACGCGGCTGGGCGATCTCGCGGGAATTAACAGCGTTTTCGTAGGTATTGCGCGATTCCGCCTCGAAGGAGAGCCGATCGCCGGTCAGCCCGAAATCGCTGAAAAGCTGGCGCGTGCTGACCGCATCGGGAACAGAATCGTTGAAAAATGTGCCCTCTCCGCCTGAAATGACGATGCGTGCGTCGGGATAAAGCCGGGCAAGCCGCATCGCTTCGATGACCCGGTCGCCAGCGCCGTTGATTTCGTGACCGCCGCGCGAGGCGTTGACTTCCCCCTCCATGAAGCCACCGAGCACCACAATCCCGTCGACATGATCAGGCAAGGTGGGCCTCGCCGGAAAACGGTCCTCCAGCGGCAGGAGCATAAGGTTTCCCAGCGTGGTGAAGCTGACGAGCACGAACACGACAATGGTAAGCGTGGAAAAGATCAGCGCCAGGCGTCGTCGCGAAAAGGCGATCGCCAGTGCCGCCGCCAGGACGCCGGCGAGAAGCAGTGTGATCGGCTGGACCAGCAGCCAGACAATCTTGGACATGGCGAAAAACAAGAAACGCCCTCCTTTTCCCTCCGGACTTGCATAGAATAGGGCAATCCGGTGATCGAGCGATTCCATCCAGATCAGGGCCGCTCCATCAATCCCTATAATTTCGAGGATCGGCCTCATGCGGGTTTTCCATGCAGCTTGAACAGACCGTCACGGATACCCTTCCCCAAAGCAAGCCGCGTCTCGCCCGTATCGATATTGCCCGCGGCATCGCGCTGATCGCGATGGCGATCTATCACACCGGCTGGGATTTCGAGTTCTTCGGCTATCTCGACCCAGGCACCACTGGACATGGCGGCTGGAAGCTGTTTGCCCGCATCATTGCGTCGAGCTTCCTCGTCCTCGTCGGCTTCAGCCTTGTCCTGGCGCATCGCCAGGGCATCCGCTGGCATTCCTTTGGCGTCCGGCTGGCGCAGATCGCGGCGGCGGCGCTCGCCATCAGCCTCGTCACCTGGTATTTCATGCCCGACAGTTTCATCTTCTTCGGCATATTGCACGAGATCGCGCTGGCCAGCGTGCTTGGCCTTCTCTTCCTGCGGCTTCCGATCCCGCTTCTTGTGATCGCCGCGGTGGCGGTGATCGCCGCTCCGTTCTATCTGCGATCGGCCTTCTTTGATCATCCGGCCCTGTCATGGGTGGGGCTTTCGACGGTCAATCCGCGCTCCAACGATTATGTGCCGCTTTTTCCCTGGTTTGGCGCAGTGCTGGCCGGAATGGCGCTGGCGCGCCTGTTCGAACGTTTCCGGCTGATGCCGCTGCTGCGGAACGGCTCCGGACTGCCGCTTCTCGACCGTCCGCTGCTGTTCATCGGCAGGCACAGCCTCGCATTCTATCTCATCCATCAGCCGGTGCTGATCAGCTGCGTCTTTCTCTTCTCGCAGCTTTTTCCGCCGCACGCTGCCTCCCCGCAGACAATCTTCGCCAGATCCTGCGAACAGAGCTGTGCGGCCGGCAACGAGGCGCAATTTTGCCAGCGCTTCTGCTCCTGTGTCATTGGCGAGCTCGAGAAGGCCGAAATGTTCGATGATGTGTTTGCAGGCAAGATCGACACGCAGAACGATCCGACGGTGCGGGATGTCGCGGGATCCTGCACAAGCCAGAGCGAAACGCCGTCAAATTGACGCCGGCAATCACGGTCAGGTTTTGACGCCCAGTTCCGCCAGCCGCTCGATGCAGGCTTCCTCGATCTGGTCGAGCTCGTTTAGCGTTTCCTCGATATCGCGGCGCTTTTGGCGCAGATTGCCGCGTTTTTCCTCGACGCGCTTCATCAAGAGCCGCAATTGACCCGCTTCTCCAGGCGGTTCGCGGTACATCTGGATGATTTCGTGGATCTCGGCGATCGAAAAGCCGAGGCGCTTGCCGCGCAATATCTGCTTGAGCAGATGCCGGTCGGAGGGACGGAAAAGGCGTGTGCGCCCGCGCCGCACGGGGTGGATCAGACCCTCGTCCTCATAGAAGCGCAGGGTCCTCGTCGAAATCCCGAACTCGCGGGTGAGCTCGGTGATCGTATAGTACTCGCGCATTTCCTTCCCCGACTAAAATTATGTCAATGCTTTGTTGTGTCCATGCTTTACGTAAAAGTCAATCAGCGAAGCCGCAACACCGCCTAATGGCTGAGGCCGAACCACCATGTCGCCAGGCCGAGAAATGCAAAAAATCCGGTGACATCGGTCACCGTCGTGACGAATACCGAGGATGCGATGGCCGGGTCGGCACCGAAGCGGTGCAGGAGCAGCGGGATGAGAATGCCGCCGAGCGCTGCCGCCAGCATGTTGATGACCATGGCGGCGGCGATGATGCCGCCCAGATTTTGGTTATGAAACCATAGCCCTGCGACGAGACCGATCAGGATGGCGAAGATCGCGCCGTTCAGGAGGCCGATGATCGTCTCGCGCCGGATGACGCGGCTGGCATTGTAGATATCGATGTCGCGCGTGGCGATGGCGCGCACGGTGACCGTCATCGTCTGCGTGGCCGCATTGCCGCCCATCGAGGCGACGATCGGCATAAGGACGGCAAGCGCCACCATCTGCTGGATGGTCCCATCGAACAGGCCGATGACGGAAGCGGAAAGGAATGCGGTCAGGAGGTTGACGAGCAGCCAGGGTGCACGGGAGCGGGAAATATAGAAGACGGAATCCGACAGCTCCTCATCGCCGACGCCACCCATGCGCATGATGTCTTCTTCTGCCTCGGCCTGGATGACATCGACCACGTCGTCGATGGTGAGAACGCCGACCAGCCGCTCGTTCTCGTCGACGACGGCGGCGGAGAGAAGGTCGTATTGTTCGAAGATCTGCGCCGCCTCTTCCTGATCCATCGTCGCGGGGATGGCATGGCGCGTCTCATGCATGATCTCCTCGACCTTGACGGCACGGCCGGTGCGCAGGATCCGGTCGAGATCGATGGCGCCAAGCAGGTGAAAGGTCGGGTCGATGACGAACACCTGCGAAAAACGATCGGGCAGATCATTGTCCTCGCGCATGTAGTCGATGGTCTGCCCGATGGTCCAGAAAGGGGGAACCGCGACGAATTCGGTCTGCATGCGCCGGCCGGCGCTTTCCTCGGGATATTCGAGGGAGCGGCGCAGCCTGATACGCTCGGTAAAAGGCAGCTTGGCGAGGATCTCCTCCTGATCCTCCTGGTCGAGATCCTCGAGAATATAGACCGCGTCGTCGGAATCGAGCTCCTGCACGCCTTCCGCAATCTGCTCATTGGGCAGTGCGTCGACGATTTCGAGGCGGATTGCCTCGTCCACCTCCGTCAGGGCGGCGAAATTGAAATCTTCGCCAAGGAGCTGGACCAGCGCCTGGCGCTGCTCCGGCTGCAGGGCTTCGAGGACGTGGCCAAGCTCGGAGGGATGAAGCGTGCCGACCTGCGAGCGCAGGAACAGCACGTCGCGGTCGGCGATGGCCGCGCCGATGCTGGCGAGAAAGGACGAGCGGACGGCGCCGTCCTCATCATAGATACCGGCGTCGCGGCTGTCCGTCACTTCATGCCTGGTCTGCGTCTCGGTTTCAGCCATCGGTTCCCGATCGGATTCAGTGCCATACCCTGCGCCGAGCACTACTGCATAATTCGGCAAATCGAAATCGATTTGCGGAGAAATTTTGCACGGATCACAAACGATCCTCCCGCGTGGGAAAAGACGCACCCCGGTGAAGCAGGATGATGACGGAACAAAACATTCCGACGGCTTGCATCGAGGAATTCATCGGTCTTCGGCAATCCGGAACGCTCTCCAGCCTTTTGTCGTTCCCGAGCTATGGAAGCGCCGGGCTCCTGTGATAGTTTGCCTCCTTCACCCCCTCCGCAGCCCTTCTGAAAACGCCCCCAATCCCATGAGCCGCCCGAAAAAGATCATTATTGCAGGATTGATAGCCGTCGGCGGCCTGCTGGCCCTGGGGCTGGCGATACAGCAATGGACGATGGCACGGGGTCACAGGGCGCTTTACGCGCTTGCCAAGGAAGGCGGGTTCTGCAAGACAGAGACATGCGAGGAGGGCATGGCCTATGCCACCGACTATCTGGGCACCGAATTCGGTCTTTCGCCGCGGATGGTTCAATGGTGCATGGGCGTCGATTCCATCGCGCATCAGGAGTTCGCCTTCGGCAATCCGGTGAAGACGGCCCTGACGAACGTAATGTATATTCCCTGCGGCGATCCCAGCAGCGATACGACGGAAGAATAATGACTAAATGAATTTCTATTTGCGCTGCGCCGCCTGGCTCGTGCTGATCGCGATCCTCATCGTCACCGTCGGCCCCATCAAGATACGTCCGGTTACAGGTGAACCGGTCGACATCGAACGGTTTCTTGCCTTCTTCATCGTCGGCACGCTGTTTGCCCTCGCCTATCCCAGGCACTGGATTTCGGTGCTGACGCTGGTCGTCGGCTCGGCGGCCCTTTTCGAACTCCTGCAGCGTATCGCGCCGGGGCGCCATGGCGAAATCATCGACTTCATGGTCAAGGCCGCCGGCGGCTTCGCCGGCGTGGCCATCGGCTCCGCCGCCAGACGTTTCCCGGCCCTGTCGGACAAGTTGAAGAAATAAAAAGGGCTTTCGGCTTCGGCATGCGCCGCAAGCGGCTCCTTTCCCGTTGAGCGGCGCCTGCCGCTCCGATATGGTCTCTCCGTCATGCAAGCCGCCCGGCCGGTTGAAGAAAAATGCCTTCCAAAACGATAAAAGCCTTCATCATCCACGTCGACCGCGCGAAGGACCGCCGCGCCCAGGTGGAAAAATTGACCGCCGAGCTCCCCGTCGCCACCGAAATCGTCGATGCGATCGACGGACGCATGCTCGATAAAGCCGAGATCGAGCGCGTCTATCGCCGCCGTCTGCACAAGCCGCATTATCCCTTTCAACTGAGCGTCAGCGAGATCGCCTGTTTCCTGTCGCACCGCAAGGCGTGGCAGGCCATTGTCGACCAGAACCTCGATGCCGGCCTCGTTATCGAGGACGACGTGGCGCTGAACGATGATTTTCCCGCCGCCTGGGCCGCCGCACAGGCCTATATCGAACCCGACCGCTTCATCCGCCTGCCGTTCCGGCCGGGACGCGAACAGGGCCCGGAGATGTTCAGGACCGAAAACGCCCGCATCATCCAGCCGATGCCGGTCGGCCTCGGCATGGTGGCGCAGCTCGTCGGCCGCGAGGCGGCAAAGCGGCTGCTTGCGGCGACCGAGCAGTTCGACCGTCCGGTGGATACCACAGCGCAGATGACATGGGTGACTGGTGTTTCGCCCTTGTCGGTCCATCCGGGCGGCGTGCAGGAGGTCTCGGTCCGCCTTGGCGGCAGCACGATCAAGCAGAAACGCTCGATCATGGACCGGCTCGCCCGGGAAGTGCTGCGTCCGCTCTACCGCATGCGCGTCAAGCTCACTTCCCACAGACAGAACTGAGGCAAGCCCGCCATGCCCATTCCGATCCTGCTTTATCACCAGATCGATGTTCCGCCGGCCAAGCGCGTGCCGTTCCGCAGCATGATCGTGCATCCCGATGCCTTCCGCCGGCAGATGGCATGGCTGAAACGGCTCGGCTACAGAGGATTGTCGCTGCGCGATGCGATCCCCTATCTCGATGGCCGCAAGAGCGGCAAGGTCGCCGTCATCACCTTCGACGACGGCTTCCGCAACGTCTATGAAAATGCCCTGCCCGTGCTCAATGAGCACGGCTTCACCGCTACCAATTTCTTCGTTCCCAGCCAGATCGGTGGGCAAAACGCCTGGGATATTCCTTTGGGCGGCACGCCGGCACCCTGCATGTCGGTATCGCAGATGCGCGAATGGGCTGCCCACGGCCATGAGGTCGGATCCCATACGCTCGACCATGTCCATCTGCTGGATGTCTCACCTGATGAGGCCAGGCGGCAGATCAGCCAGTCGCGGGATGCCTTGCAGGATATCCTCGGCATGCCGGTGACGTCATTCGCCTATCCCTATGGCGATGAAGACGCGCGGATACGGGATCTGGTGCGGGAAGCGGGCTACAGCCACGCGACGACGACCCAACGCCGCAAGGCACGATCCGGAGACGATGATTTCGGCCTGCCGCGCCTCACCATCCGCCGAAACGATACCTGGCTGCATTTTCTCAAGAAGTGCCTGATGTAGATTAGGCGGCCGCGATTGCACGCGCATGGCTGCGGGCGTTTTCGCGCACCATTTCGAGATGGATGCCGCGCAGCAGGGCCGCGAGATCGTCATTGGCGGCGAGGCGATCGGGGTTTCCGTCCCCGCCCGCGGCTTCAAGCATCATGCGGGACACTTCCTGCGGCCCGGCTATAAGCTTTCCGTTTGCGATCCTGCGCCAGGCATGGAGAGCAGCAAGAAGCGGCGGATGCGTCTTGTCGGCGAGGCCTGCGCTACGCAACAGCGCGGTCAGCGCGCTGTCACGCCCCTCCGCCAGTATCGCCCTGACGCGCCGCTCCGGCTGGCCGGATAACGCCACCAGAATGGCGCCGAAGAAATCGACCTTGCCACCGGCGATGGTCCGGATGATGAAAGCCGTCGTCAGATCGCCGCGCAGCCTAAGATGCTCGACCAGCGCGGCATGTTCGTGCGGGCCAGTGCTGCCGGCGATATCGAGCGAGACCGTCATGCAGGCATCATGCGCCACCCGCTCCGCCCGCGCCCTGCCCATTATGGCTTGGACGATATCCATCCGGGCAAGCGTCTCGCCCACCTTGACGGCCAGCATATGGCGGCATTCGGCCGGCAAATCCCTATGCTTCAGCAACGCAGCGCGCAGCTCGGCATCGTGGCCCAGCCGCTCCGCCATGCGGCGGAAGCTGACCGCAGCGATCTGGGCTCCGCTGTTGCAAAGGAGATCGGCGCAGGCAGCCGCCGCTGCCACCTCGGCGATCGCCGCAGACAGGGCAAAGGACACCCGCGGGCGCATGGCGATCAGCCTCTGCACCACCTCGTCCCCGGTCGCGACGCGGTCGATCAGATCGATATCGGTCAGCAGCGGCGAGCGCGCCAGGATGAAACCCGAAATCTCCGCCTGTTCGCTGGCAAGCGCCGTCACGATCGGCAGCGGCGCGTGATGGCTGATGGAAAAGGCCTCGGCGATCGCCGCACGCACTCTCGGCGAGGGATCATCGAGCAGCAGCGTCAACGCTCCCTCCGCCGCGCAGCGCTCCTCGAGCGGCAGCTTCGATTGAAGATAGGCGCGAGCCAGGGCGCTTGCCGCCGCACAACGCTGCCCGACGGACGCACCGTCGATCCACTTCAGAAAATGCCGGACAATCATTCCGCTAGCCGCCCCATGTTCCCGGAATCGAAGCTAGGGGAAAAAGGTTTACGGATCGTTCACCATGTTTCTTGCGCCTTGCCCGCTCCCGCGTCAGCCCCTAATCTTCGTCCGGTCATCAGGAGGAAGGGCGGCCATGCAGGGACTGTATCTGGAACAATTCGAGCCGGGTCAGGTCTTTCGCCATGCGCTGCGCAAGACGATCACCGAGAGCGACAATGTGCTTTTCTCGACGATGACGCTCAATCCGCAGCCACTGCATATCGATTTCGATTTCGCCGCCAAAACCGAATGGGGAAAGCCGCTGGTCAACTCCCTCTTCACGCTCGGCCTGATGATCGGCATTTCGGTGCATGACACGACCTTCGGTACGACCATCGCCAATCTCGGCATGAGCGATGTCGTCTTCCCTGCCCCGGTCTTCCACGGTGATACGCTGCGGGTGGAGACGGAGGTCATTTCGGCGAGGCCCTCCAAATCGAAGCCCGATCGCGGCATCGTCGAATTCGAGCACCGCGCCTATAACCAGGACAACGTCCTCGTCGCGCGCTGCCGGCGTCAGGCGATGATGTGGAGCCAGGCCGCCTGATGCGTTCGCTGCTGTTCGTTCCCGGCGATTCGGAAAGAAAGCTCGAAAAAGCGCTTTCCAGCGGCGCCGACGCGCTGATCCTTGATCTGGAGGATTCCGTCAGCCTCTCGCGCAAGCAGGTGGCACGCGAATTGGCCGCCGCTTTCCTGAAAGACGCTCCGAAAGACGGCCCGCGGCTCTATGTGCGCATCAACGATCTCGGCAGCGCCTTCGCCGATGACGATCTGGCGGCCATTGTCGGCGCCGGCCCGCAAGGGATCATTTTGCCGAAATCCAATGGTGGGCCTGATGTGGTGCAGCTCTCGGCGCGGCTGAACGTCCATGAAGCGGAAGCAGGGCTGGCGGAAGGCTCGACCGAGATCATCGCGATTGCCACCGAAACGGCCATCGGCACCCTCTCCCTGGCGAGCTATCGCAACTCTACACCGCGTCTCGCCGGGCTCAGCTGGGGCGCGGAGGATCTTTCGGCGGCGATCGGCGCTCGCACGGCCCGCGACGAGGACGGGAATTATACCGATCCCTTCCGCCTGGCGCGCTCGCTCACACTGCTCGGCGCGGCAGCGGCCGATGTCACGGCCATCGATACGGTCTATGTCAATCTGAAGGACGAGGCCGGGCTGATAAGGGAATGTGCTGCCGCCGAGCGCGACGGCTTCACCGCCAAGCTCGCCATCCACCCGGCGCAAATCCCCGTCATCAATGCCGCCTTCACGCCCTCGCCGGAAGCGATAGACAAAGCCCGCCGCATCGTCGCCGCCTTTGCCGAGGCGCCGCAGGCAGGCGTGGTCGCACTGGATGGCGAAATGGTCGACCGCCCTCACCTCAAACGCGCCGAGCGGCTTCTGGCGCGAGTCGGTTCAGCCTTTTGATTCATCCCAGCGCGGCCGCCACATCTGATAAACGTCACTGACGGTGGCGTAATCCATATAGCCGAGCCGCGAGACAGGCTCAGCTTTCCGCACATCGATCAAGCCGTCGGTCAGAATGGCCTCATCGATGTGGATGCCGACGACTTCCCCCGTCACCAGGAAATTCGTTGAGGTCTTGCCGTGCCGGTCCGTCGGAACGCGGATGTCGGTCACCACGCATTCGAGCGCGGCATAGGCCTCGGCGACACGTGGCGCGCCGATCAGCTTGCAGGGCGCCGGTGTCAGCCCGGCATAATCGAATTCGCTTACGCCGCGCGGCGCGTTTACCGAACTCGCATTCATCTTTTCCCTGAGATTGCCGCTCACCAGATTGGCGGCGAATTCGCCGGTTTCCTCGATGAAAGTGACGCTGTCCTTGCGGCCGTTCGATGAGAACATCACCAGATGTGGATGGTCGGAAATCGCGTTGAAATAGGAATAGGGAGCGAGATTGACCGCACCCGATTTCGAGCGCGTCGAAATCCAGCCGATCGGCCGCGGCGCGACAATCGCCTTGAAGGGGTCGTGCGGCAGGCCGTGCCCGTCTTGCACCTCATAGAACATATCAACCCACCTCCCGCCAGGGGCCGGCATATTCGGAAACGATTTCTGAGAGTTCGGCACGCGGACGCTCGGGCACCTTCATGTCACACGTCCCGATATGAACGAAGCCGGCCACCCGCTCATGCGGAGCGAGGCCGAGCAGCATCCGCCCCTTTTCGTCGGAGGAATACCAGTTGGTGATCCAGTTCGTGGCGTAGCCCAGCGCATTGGCGGCGATGCAAAGGTTCATCGCCGCGGCGGCAGCGGAGAGGAACTGTTCCCACTCGGGAATGCGCTCATGCGCAACCGGCGAAGAGATGACGCCGATGACGAGCGGTGCCCGGGCAAACCGTTTGAGCTCCTGTTCGCGCCGCGCCTCGGGCAGCGGCCCTTCCCGCTCCTCGGCGAGTGCGGCGAGATATTGCCCCACCTCGTCTCGCGCGGCGCCGCGATAGATGATGAAGCGCCAGGGCGTCAGCCGTCCGTGATCGGGCACACGGGTGGCGGCGCGCAGCATCGTCTGGATATCGTCATCATTGGGGCCTGGTTCGCCGATGGCCGAGATGGGTGTCGAACTGCGTTGCAGCAGGAAATCGAGAACGGGAGATGTCAAGAATTTGTCCTGTGAATGAACGGCGGGAGAGCAGCATCTTATTTCGGCGCTGAACGACCCTGTGTAAAGACAGGCGGCAAAAAATTCAGCCTTGAAATTGCCATTGGTTTGGTCTCAAAAACTTTACATGGGATTCCTCCTCGCATTTTCCTCGATACGATGCCTCGGCTGTCGGACAATGCTGCTGCCGCTGATCGCGGCGGCGGGCGTGCTTGCCTCCGTGTCGCTGGGCGTGGCGCAGGAGAAAGTGGCTGCGCCGAACCTCAAGCTGCCCGGCCTCAGCGAATATGCAAATCCCAATGCGCCGGAAAACAAGCCGCTTGCCGAAACGTCCGAGCTCATTCTGGAAGCGAAACTCAAGGACGGCGACCCGGATATCGAACGCGGCCTCGTCTGGCGCGTGTTCTCGCCTGATCCGGGTGACGACGACAAGCTACCTCTCATTGCCAGCGCAAAGGGCGGCACTATCTCGTTCCATTTGCCGGAGGGCAGCTATCTCGTGCATGTCGCCTATGGCCGCGCCGGCGCCACCAAGCGCATCACCATGCACAAGGGCACGCGGCACGAGAGCATGATCCTCGATGCCGGCGGGCTGAAGCTCAACGCCGTGCTGCCGGGCGGCGGCAAGATTCCGGAAAAGCTCCTGCGCTTCTCGATCTATGAAGGCGACGAGGAAAACGCCAACGACCGATCGCTGATCATCCCCAATGTCAAGCCGAACAGCGTCGTGCGTCTCAACACCGGTACCTATCATGTGGTCTCCAATTACGGTGCGGCCAACGCCATCATCCGCGCCGATATCCGGGTTGAGGCAGGCAAACTGACCGAGGCGACGATGGAGCACCGCGCCGCGCAGGTGACGATGAAGCTGGTGCGCGAACGCGGCGGCGAGGCCATGGCCGATACATCCTGGTCGGTGGTCAACGCGTCGGGCGATCCGGTGCGCGAGAGCGTCGGCGCCTATGCCTCGATGGTTCTCGCCGAGGGCGAATATGTCGCCATCGCCAAGAACAAGGACCGCATCTACCAACGCGACTTCAAGGTGGTTTCAGGCCAGAATGAAGAGGTCGAGGTCCTCGCCAATGGCGATTACGAGCCGGCCGGCGGCGAGCCGCTGGACTAAGGTACTCCGCTTCAGCAGGAATTTGGCTTAATTCCTTTAAGATGCAGGCTCCGCCACCTTTCCGATCCGCCGGTATTGGAAGCCCTCACCGCTTTCCGCCATCTTCTCCGCCTCATCGATCAAGGCGCCCATACGGGCATGCAGGGGCGATTTGATGCAGGCGGGGTCCGTTGCCGCCGCGTCGCCGGCGATGGCCATGGCCTGGCAGCGGCAGCCGCCCCAGTCGATCTCCTGCCGCTCGCAGCTTCGGCAGGGCTCCGCCATCCAGTCCGTTCCCCGAAAAGCATTGAAAGCCGGAGAATCGCGCCAGATGTCACCCAAATTCCAGTCGCCGAACCGCTCGAAATGCAGTGATTTGATGGTGTGTGCGGCATGGCAGGGCAAAACCGTGCCATCCGGCGCCACCATGAAGGCATCGCGGGCCCAGCCGCCCATGCAGGGCTTGGGATAGAGAGCAAAATAATCCGGTGCGACGAAATCGATCGTCATGATGCCGGTGAGCCGCTCCTGCGCCTCCTCGACGATCTGGACCTGACGCTCGACCGACTTCCGATCCGGCATCAGCGCATCGCGGTTGAGAAGCGCCCAGCCGGCATATTGCACATTGGCGATCTCTAGCCGTTCGGCGCCGAGCGACAGCGCCATTTCGATGAAATCCGGCACCTCGTGCATGTTGTGGCGATGAATCGGCGCATTGATCGTCAGCGGCAGGCCGGCCTCGCGCACGCGCCTTGCCGTCTCGATCTTCTTTTCATGCGCCCCGCGGTGATTGCCGATCTTCTCCGTCGTCTGCGGATGCGCACCCTGGAAGCTCAATTGCACATGGTCGAGCCCCGCCGCCGCGAATTCCTCGATCCGCCCTTCCGCAATGCCGACGCCAGCCGTGATGAGATTGGTATAGACGCCGCGCCGCGCCAGGCAGGCGATGAGCTCCGCCAGATCGGGGCGCAGCGTCGGCTCGCCGCCGGAGAGATGGACCTGCAGCACGCCCAGATCCGCCGCTTCCCCGAACAGCGCCAGCCAGCCCTCGGTGGCCATTTCCCGGTTGGCTTTCAGGAGTTCGACCGGATTGGAGCAATAGGCACATTGCAGCGGGCAGCGATGCGTCAGCTCCGCCAGCATGGCGATGGGTGGTAGGACGGGCTCGGTCATTTCTCTCCACGCAAATGCGATTCGTGCTTTTGCTCCAGCGTCACCAGAAATCTGTCCGACCATTCCTGCAGGAATGCCGTCACGTCGTCGGCTATATCGGCTTCATCAGCGCCGTATTCGACAGCAAGCGTCGCGACCAATTCCGCCACATCGCGCGTGCCGTCGCAAAGCCTCAGGATGTCGAGGCTGACCTCATTGGGCCAGAATATCCGCTCGGGCGACAGGAGCGCCCACGCATCCCGCACCGGGTCATATTGCAGCCGCGCATGTCGGCTCAACTTGGGACGAGACTGCATCGACACTATAGCACGGGTGCGGACGCGATCCATCACCCCTCCTCCGGGTTGAAGGCGCCGGGTGGCACATGCCCCTTGCCGCCATAGGCATAATCGAGCGCATCGAGCATCGCCCATAGAACATTGCATTTGAAAACCAGCGCATCGATCACCGCCTGCTGCTTCCCCGGCGTGGTCGCATGTTCCAGCACATAGGCCAGCGCAAAATCGGCGTCGCGCGAGGCCTGCGTCGGGCGCGGCTTGAAATAGGCGAGGATATCCTCGGTCACATAATCATATTTTGCCAGCATCGCCGGCACACGCTCGCCGATGATGACAGGCGAGAACAGCTCCGTCAGCGACGAGGCGACCGCCTCGAGAAGGCTGCGATTGGTACAGAAGGAGAGATAAGCGCCAACGGCAAAGCGCGTGGCAGGCAGCGCCAGCCGTTCGCTTTTCACCATTTCGGCGTCGAGCCCCAGGCCTGTCGCCAGCTTCAGCCAGCGGGCGATACCGCCGCTCCAGCCGTCATTGCCGTCATGATCCTCGATGCGCTTGCGCCACTCGGCACGGAAGGCGGGATCTTCCGCCCGCGCCAGGATCATCGCATCCTTGCGCGGAATGACCGCCTGATAGCAATAGCGGTTGAGCGCCCAGGCCTGCATCTGCGTCTTCGTCAGCGCGCCGCTCACCATCTGATGGTGAAAGGGATGGCGATTGTGGTAACGCTCGGCCCCGACCTCCCGCAATACGCCCTCCAACCGTGCCGGCGTCAGCCCATCCCTCGCAGCACTGGCAAAATCTTTCAAAGCCGGATCTCCATTCCGTCATAAGCGATTTCCCAACCCGCTGCCCGGACCTCCGCATGTTCGTCGGAGGCATCGTCGAGGATGGGATTGGTGTTGTTGATGTGGACGTAGATGCGCCGCCCGATGGGCAGATCCTCAAGCATCTTCATTGATCCCTCATCGCCTGCGATATGCAGGTGTCCCATGCGGGCGCCGGTCTTGGCGCCGACGCCGGTCCGGATCATCTCGTCGTCGTGATAGACCGTGCCGTCGAAGAACAGGCAGGCGGCACCGGCGATCCGCTCCTTCAGGGCCTGATCGATGCGGGCGCAGCCCGGAATATAGAACGCCGTCTCGGCGGTATCCGCTGCCCCGATGCGCACCCCGATCGTGTCCCCCTCCTGCGTGCCGAAACCCTTATCGGCCTTCGCCTCGTCTTCGAGAAACAGCGCCACCTTGCCCGGCACGGCGAAGGTCTCGATGGCAATGCCGGTCGGCTCGCCGCCCGCACCCAGAATATCGATGCGCTCGCCCAAAGGGAGCCGCCGCCGCGCGACGATCGAGCGATCGAGCACATTGAAGATCGAATTCGCTTCGAGCACCTCCAGCACTCGGTCCGTCGCGTAAATCGCGAAAGGCTGCCGCTCACGCAGGCTGAGAAGGCCGGCGATATGATCGACATCGGCATTGGTGAGCACTACCGCCCGGATCGGTGTCGCGCGCAACGGGCCGTCAGGCCGCGGCTGCAGCTCCGGCGTCGCCGCAATCTGCTGGCGAATATCAGGAGAAGCGTTGAAGAGGACCCAATCGGCACCGTTGGCGCTGGCGGCGAGGCTCGATTGCGTACGCGGCTGGAAGCCCGGTTGGTCTTCCCGCACCGCCCGGCTCAGGGCATAATTGCAGTTCCATTGGGGAAAGCCGCCGCCCGCTGCAGAGCCGATGATCTTCAAATGCATTACGCGACATTCCCACCCTGCCGGCGACGCTGTACGTCGAAATCGCCCCCGGCACCAAATCGAGTAGCGGAAATTATCCGCTCCACGCGAGATCCCGCGTGGAGCGGATCGACCATTTTACTTTTTGGCCTTCAGTTCTGCGGAAAGATAGCGTGACATTTCCATTCCTGCAGCGACCTGGCACATGGTCGGCTTGGTCCATGTCTTCTTCATGCTCTTTCTCCTTCTCTTCAAGATCAGACGTCTGATCTTCTTTTATCATACGCTTGCCACGTACGATTCAGAACCCCCAGGGCACGTTCTTTTCCGTCGGCTGCCCTGCAGCCGCCCAGCCATCCGTGCCCAGCGGGTACCAGAGCACCGCGCGATATCCCCATTCCACCGCCCGTTTTGCGGCGTTCCAGGACATCCAGCAGTCCTTCTGGCAATAAAACAGTACCAGACCATCCCTGTCGTCACCCAGCCTGGATTTCAGCCCATCTCGAAAATAGGTTTCCATTTCCTTGTTGAGCACGCCGTAGCCGACATTTGCCAGCCAGATGCTGCCGGGGATATCCTGCCTTATCTTTTCCTTCCAAATGGCTCCCGCCGGAAGGTTTTTCGGCTTCGGGTCATGCGGAAGGACATCGACGAAAACGGCCTCTTTGTTCTTCCAGAGATCGATGACCTCTTCGGTCGAGACGACTCGCGCGCCCTTCAGTGTCGCCGGGACAGGTGCGCGGTAATTCTCCATCCGGAAACCATCCGGTTCCGGAGCGGTTTCCGCAAAAGCCTGCGCCATGGTCCAAAGGACCAGCGCTGGGACAATTGCTGCGACCCACCGGCCTGCCGGCATCTCCTCGTTCTCCCGATCGCGGCCGCCGCGGCCGCCTATTGCGTTATCGGCCTGTCCTGCTCGTCTATCAGCGGAACATGATAATCGAGCAATATCTTGTTGATCTCCTTCTGGTTTTCGCGGATCACCTTGTTCAGCGTCCGCTTCCACTCCTGGTCGGACGGCCTCACCCCCATGGTGATGCGATAGGCCATCCGCCCCTTCTTCTCCTTCACCAGCGGCACGACGGCGAAGTCGGGCGCGATCTCATGGGCGTAATAGCCAGCCATCGGCCCCCACAGGAGAGCAACGTCGATCGCGCCCTTCTGCATTTCCTTCAGCATGACTTCCGCCATGGAAGGCGCAAAACGGGTATCGACCATCAGCGGATAGGGCCTGACGTTGCGCATATAGCCTGCGGCGGCCAGATTGGCGGCGGGCGGCGTGCCTGCCACAACCCCGATCTTCTTGTTCGCCAGACGCGGATCCTCGATCATCTCGACGCCGTCGAGGCCCGCGCCCTTTTTATAGACCAGGACATATGACGAACGGTAATAGGCGTTGGTATTTTGCACCAGCTCGTCGCCCTGGGCATAACCCATGATAATGTCGCAGCGGTTGGACCGCAGCGTGTTGCGCACGAAGCCGGTCGCCATCGGATACCAGGTATAAGAGACGGATTTGCGTCCCGTCTTTTCCGCCACCAGCTCCGCGAGCTTGTTCTCGAAGCCTTGGCCGTTCTGATCCGAGAACGGCATGTTGGAAGGATCGGCGCAGACACGCAGGACATCGGGATCAACGAGTTCACCCGCCGCCCCGAGTCCCGCGCCCTGCGCCAGGGCGGAGGACGGCATGATCGGCGCGGCCATCAACAGCGCCGCGGCCAGTCCTGTCCATATGCTCTTGCCCTTCATCATTTCATCCACCCATGCAGGATGCTTCCTGCTCTTTCGCCGCCTGCGGCTTGTCCTCCTTCTTCGCGGGCCGGCCGCGCGGCAGATCGCCAACGGCGCGTGCCCGAAGATAGACGTAGATGTCATCGAGATAGCAATAGACATTCTTGTTGTTGCCGAAGGCCGGCATCACATTTTCCTTGCCGGCGCTGAGGTTTTTTCTGCCCTCGGCAACGGTCTGGAGGAAATCGGCATAACTCATCGTCTTGAGCGAATTGGCGAGCGCCGGCGCGAATGTGGATCCTGCCCCATCGGCGCCATGGCAGACATGGCATTCCGAATTGAAACGGCGATAGCCGCTATAGGTATACCAGTCCACGGTACCGTCTTCCTTGATATTGAAGGTAGGGTTCCCATCCTTGTCGAAATATTTGCCGTCCTCATTGGTGACGGCGGCGGCCGCCTCCTTGTCATCGGCGTAGGAATGAACCGTGCCTGCCAACAGGCCAAAAACGATTGCGACGCAAACTTGTTTCATCCGAACGGGCATTCATGACCTCGCATGCCAAACTCGAAACAACATGCGTTCATGCTGCTCCCTTGGTGGCTTTGTTCATGTTCATGGAAGTGGACGGCGAAGGAGCCGGGCCTGTGGTCCAACAGACCCGGGCTCCCTTTATCAAAGCCTGCATCAGCAAGGCTCGACCTTCCGATTTCGCGTTCCCTTATTGGTCGGGAACCGTGAAGACGGTCAGCTGACCGCCCAGCGCGGTATATTCGGACAGGCCCGCATAGCCGCCGACCGCACCGAGACCCTCGGTGCTCTTGGTCAGACCGGCTGCAAGGCCGATGCCTGCCCAGCCACCAACACCGGACAGAACGGCCACATACTGCTTGCCGTCGTGCTCATAGGTCGTAACGTTGCCGATAATGCCGGATGGCGTCTTGAACTTGTAGAGTTCATTGCCGTCCTTATCGACCGCCTTCAGATAGCCCTCCAGCGTACCGTAGAACACGATATCGCCATCCGTGGCGAGCGCGCCCGACCAGACGGAGAACTGCTCCGGCTTGGACCAGACGATCTCACCCTTGGCTGCATCCCAGGCAATGAAATTGCCCATGCCGCCATGGCTGTTCGGCGCCGGATACATCGACAGCGTCGCGCCGACATAAGGCTGACCTGCCGTGTAGCTGACCCGGTATGGTTCGTAATCCATGCAGACGTGGTTCGTCGGGACATAGAAGAGCTTGGTCTTCGGCGAATAGGTCGCCGGCTGCTGGTCCTTCGTCCCGAGCGCCGCCGGGCAGACGCCCGTCGTGTTCACGTCTTCGCCGTTCTTGTCGGTCGAGTATTTGTCGACCACCTGCGGCCGGCCATACTGATCGCTGTTCTTGTCCATGACGACTTCCGTCGCCCAGTTGACCGCGGGGTCATATTTCTTGGCGACCAGGAGTTCGCCCGTGGCACGATCCAGCGTATAGGCGAAGCCGTTGCGGTCGAAATGCACGAGAACGTCGCGCGGCTGCCCGTCGATCTCGATGCCGTCGGCGAGGATCATCTCGTTGACGCCGTCATAATCCCACTCGTCATGCGGGGTCATCTGGTAGAGCCACTTGGCCATGCCGGTGTCGGCATCACGGGCCATGATGGTCATGGACCAGCGATTGTCGCCCGGCCGCTGGCTCGGGTTCCATGTCGACGGGTTGCCCGTGCCGTAATAGATGAGATTCAGCTTCGGATCATAGGAATACCAGCCCCATGTCGTTCCGCCGCCGATCTTCCACTGGTCTCCTTCCCAGGTCTTGAGGCTCGAATCGGTCCCGATCGGCTTGCCGAGCTGCGTCGTCTTTTCCGGGTCGACCAGCATCTCCTTGTCCGAGCCCATGGAATAGGCGCGCCAGACCTGCTTGCCGTCCTTGATGTCATAGGCCGTCAGGTGACCGCGGACGCCGAATTCGCCGCCGGAAATGCCGACGATGACCTTGTCCTTGATGACCATGGGCGCGGAGGTGCCGGATTCACCGGTGCTGCCGTCCGCCGTGCTGCCGTTCTTGACCGACCATACTTCCTTGCCGGTCTTGGCATCGATGGCCACGAGCGTCGTATCGGCCTGGTAGAGGAAGATCTTGCCGTCGCCATAGGCGACGCCGCGATTGACCGTATCGCAGCACATGATCGGAATGACGTTGGGATCCTGTTTCGGTTCGTATTTCCAGAGGATCTTGCCGTCATTGTTCAGATCGAGCGCATAGACCGTATTCGGAAACGGCGTGTGGACATACATGACGTCGCCAACGATCAGCGGGCCGCCTTCATGACCGCGCAGGACGCCGGTAGAGAACGTCCACGCCACCTGCAAATTCTTGACATTGTCCTTGTTGATCTTGTTCAGCTTGGAATAGCGGGTGTTGGCGTAATCGCCAGTCGGCATCACCCAGTTCTTGCTATCAGAGGCCATACTCTGCAGGTCGTCATTGGCCCGCACGCCTGCCGCCAGAGAAAGCGACAAGGCCGTCGTAGCCAACGCGACTGTTATGCAATGCTTGTGTACACGCATTTGAAATCCTCCCTTGAGATCCTCTCGATGAACCTCCGGCGGGCATGCCTCCTCAAGCGGCCCGATCCATCAGCTCATGCAAATGGGGAAGTATTTCCGGCAGCGTGTCACGACCGAAGCCAAGGCGTGTGGAGGGCACCGTTACCACCCACCCCGCTTGGCCTGCGAAGACTGTCACCACTCCCTTGACGGTAACGTCCTTGAAGCCGGAAACAAATGAACGATAGGAGATTGAAATGCATTGTGCAAGCATCTTTATCAATTAATATTTGCTGCATCGCACCGGGATTTTTGCATCGCAACATCAAGCACTTACGCTGTACTATTCAAATTCCATCTGTCAGAATTGACGACGCTATTTGCCCGCTGCGGATTTCTTCGTTCAAGCACAATATTTTTGCTGTACGCCTGAAAAACTGTATTTCCGCAAGGAGCATGCCGGCAGGGAGGCCGACGCCCATGGGAAGCTTTATGAGGATCGTTTTCGCCGCCGCAACGATGGTGGCGTTTTGTGCACCTGCGAAGGCAGCATCGGGTTATCCGACCGAGGTGCTGGCCGAATATGTCTATGGCTGCATGAAGGCCAATGGCGAGAACCGCGACAACCTGCGGCGATGCTCCTGCTCGATCGACGTGATCGCCTCGGTACTGCCCTATGACCGCTATGTCACCGCTGAAACCTTCAAGGAAATGGGACTTGTTCCGGGAGAACGCGGGGTCATTTTCCGCCAGAGCGCGCCGGCAAAGGCGGCCATCACCGACCTCAAACGCGCCCAGGCCGAAGCGGATGTCCGGTGCTTTTAGAAAAGCTTTCACGTCTGGATAGAAACGGCGCTTATCTCACCACCGTAGCGACTGCAGAATCGTTGAGGAATGGGTCCTCGGGTCAAGCCCGAGGATGACGATTGCAGGGATGTTTTCCGCTAACAGGCAAAGTTGGGACCAGGCGCAAATCTCTCCAGTCCGTCATCCTCGGGCTTGACCCGAGGACCCATTCCGCGCCCTCTCCTCAGCCTCAACGGTCCAGAATGGTTCAATAAACATCGTCAAGCGAATCAAAGCGCGGATGGCTCGGAAGGCCATTCGTTCTCGAACTTCATCCCTTCCGTGTCGATCGCCTCCACCTTGATCTCCTCGCCGGGATTGGAATCGAATTCGAATCGGAAATTCGGATCCTCCGAAATGGAGATGCCGCCCTCCATCGTCATGATCAGGCGTTTGCCCTGTGAGATCGTCAGCCCCTGGATGAAATGGGCGGGGATATAGTAGCGGGTGAGCTGGTCCATCTGCAGTCCGGAATTGTTCGGGTGGCGAATCATCAGCTGCATTTCGGTGGCCCGGTTCATCGCCTGGTTTTCAGGCGCCTTCGGCGGGAATATCCGCAATTTCATCTTGCCGAGCGCGGCCATCGCCTCGTCCTGGTTCTTGATCGCGGGGGCGGAACAGCCGCCGGAAGCCTTGACGAAGGTCTGCGTCATGTGAAGCTTGCCGTCCTCCGTCTCGGCAATGGCCCGCACATAGGAATAGGCGTTGACGCGCAGCCTTGTCGCCAGATGCGTCACACCGGCATCCGGCCCGAATTTGAACACGGCCGCCACGGGAGACGGGTTTTCATCGACGATCAGCGTGACGGCCTTGATCCGGCCCGCCGCCTTGCCGGCGGCGAAACGGAGATCGACAGGCACGATTGCCGCATCCTCCGCCCGTTTCGGCGCATCAATGGTAATGATCCCCTCCGCGGCCTCTATGCTCCTGTCACCGAAGACATCGGGCTTGAGGCTGCTCCAGGTAGCGCTGTCGGGAACGCTCGTCTCCTCTGCCTGGACGGACGATATGGGGGATACGCCAAGCAGAACCGTAAACAGGACCAGACTCAGGCAATCGCGCGCGCTGTGCGTGCGATGCGGTTGAGGTTTCATTTCTGCCTCCACCATATGATTTGGCGGTGCCCGGCTGATACTCATCATACCACCGCACGCGATCCGCTGGCAAATCAAACCGCGCCCTACTCCCACTCGAGCTCCGCATAGGCGGCGGTGGCATTGCGGGGATTATGCTCGTCGAAGAGATGCCAGTTGCCGCGCTCGCTTTGCGCCGCCGTCTTCGCCGCGTCGGCAATCGGCACGCCGGCGGCGATCGCTGCGCGTATATCGCGCCTGAGCACCTCGAAATAACGCCGCTCCGGTTCGAGTGCATCAGGCCAATCGGCGGGGACTGGCCCGTGGCCGGGGATGGCAAGCTTCGCCTTCACCGCCTTCAGGGGCTGCAACTGCTCGATCCAGCCGGCGAGCGAGCCGTCCAGCGTCGGCAAATGACCGAGAAAACAGAGATCACCGGTGAAAAAAACGTCCGTTTTTTCGTCGAAAACCGTCAAATCATTGTCGGTATGGGCCGGTTTCCAGGCTTTCAGCCGGATGATCCTGCCGCCCAGGTCGAGCGTTTCCTCGCTATCGACCAGCTTTGTCGGCGGGACGATCCTGATATCCCGCATCAGCGCCTCGCCCATGCTTTCGCGATAGCTCGAGAGATAGAACTCGCCCCGGCTCGCCAGCGCCCGCGGCAAATTGTGATGTCCGACGATGACGGTATCAGTTTCGGCAAAAGCGGCATTGCCGAAGCAATGGTCGGGATGCATGTGGGTGTTGATGAGATAGCGGATCGGCCTGTCGGTAACGGCACGGATGGCGGCAATCAGCGCCCTTCCCTCCGCAACGCTGCCGCCGCTGTCGATGACCGCAACCGCCTCGTCGCCAATGATGAACCCCACATTGCAGATCTCGCCCTGATTGGCTCTCGTCATCAGCGCATCGGTACCGCCGAAAGCGAAAACACCCTCAGCCACTTCCTTGACCGGCAAAGCCTCCCCTGCGGCGAAGGACCGAACGCTCATCGGCAGCAGGCCTGCGCCGGCCGCCGCCATGCCTTGCTTCAGGATCACTCTTCGTGATGGTCGGCGTGCCATGGCCTATATCCGATCCGGGAATTTCCGGTTGAAGGAGCGCAGCAGATCCAGTTTCACCTGATCGCTGCGGTACTGGCGCGGCAGCTTGATGTCGAACGTACCGACCACATGGGCCGGCCGCTGCGACAAAACGATGATCCTGTCCGATAGCATGATCGCCTCGCGCAGATTATGCGTCACCATCAGCACCGTCGTCGGGCGTTCCGACCAGACCGCCAGGAGCAGATGCCGCAATTGCTGTGCTGTCGGCTCATCCAGGGAGACGAAGGGTTCATCGAGCAGCAGGATATCGGGATCGATTGCGATCGCCCGCGCAATCGCCACCCGGCGGGCCAGCCCCAGCGACAATTCGGAAGGGTAGAAGTTTCGCATCTCCTTCAGGCCGAGACTGCTGAAGAGGCTGTCGAGATTGCGGTCACGCAGGCCATGCGGCAGGGCCAGCCGGACATTCTGCTCCACCGTGCGCCAGGGCAGAAGCAGCGGCTCCTGGAATACCGCGCCGATCCGTGCTTTGCCTTCTCCGGGCAGCTGGAATGATCCCTCGTAATCCGTGTCGAGCCCCAGCAGGATGCGCAGCGTGGTGGTCTTGCCGCAGCCCGACGGCCCAAGGATGCAGGCGAATTCGTTCTCATCCACCTCGAAGGAGAGATCGCGCAGCACATCGATCGCGCCACCGTTCGATGTGCGGAATGATTTCCTCGCAATATCGACCTTAAGCCGCGCGGCGGCGCCAGCGTGTGGATGCATGTTCAAGGGGCTGTACCACGGCAAATTCGATGAGGAGCATCACTGCGACGAAGGCCAGCGTATAGGCCAGGATCGCCGCGACATCGAAGAGTTGGAAGAACAGATTGATCTGGAAGCCGACGCCGTTCGAGCGGCCAAGCAGCTCGACGACGAGGACAATCTTCCAGATCAGCGAAATGCCGGAGCGCGAGGCGGCGGCGAAATAGGGCTGCAATTGCGGCAGCAGCACATGCCGTAACCGGTCGAGCGGGCCGAAGCGGTAGACCGCCGCCATTTCCGAATAGCGCGGTTCGATCGCCCGTGTCCCCTCGCGCATGGTGACGATCACATTCGGGATCTTGTTGACCGCCACCGCGCCGATTGCCGCCGCTTCGTTGAGGCCGAACCAGACATAGGCAAGGACGATGACCACCAGGGCCGGAATGTTGAGAAAGAGCGTCACCCACGGATTGAAGAACTGATCGAGATGACGCCGGCTCCCCAGAAGAATGCCGATCGCCGAGCCGATGATCATGGCAACGAAGAAAGCGGCGGCGACGCGCCAAAGCGTGATGCCGAGATGATAGGGCAAATCGCCGCTCATTGTCTCGCCGATGAAGGTCTGGAAGACGGTTGAAGGTGTCGGGAAAGATCGGCTCGGCCACAGGCTTGCCGTGACCTGCCAGACGGCGACGAGGGCCGCGAAAGAAAACAGCGCCGTCATCATTGGCGCCACCTTTCGCCGTTCGGTAGCGCCGCCGGAGGCTGTCTTTTCGGAAGAGATCAGCGTCATTCGCGCGCCCTCCAGAAGGTTCCGGGCGTCAGCGTCTTTCCGGGGCCGACCAGCCGTTCCCCGCCAAGCCTCCTCAGAACCGCATGGAGCTTTGCCGCGTCCTCTTCCTCCTCGTCGATGGTGCGAGCCGGAATGCCCTCGCGATAGCGGTCGCGGAGAACATCGAGTTCGCGCCCTTCCGCCCTGACGACCGGCGTCAGCCGCAGCCATTCCTCGTCCGAACGCTTGAGCAGCGCCTTGGCCTCGCCGCTCGCCTTGAGAAAACCTTCTATCGCCTGGGGATGGCTCCGCGCCCATTTCTCATGGAAGATATAGCCGATCGCCGACACGTCACCCTTGGCGCCAAGCGCCCTCGCTGCCTCATTGGCGCTGATCAGCCGGCGAAAACCGTCGGCTTCGAGCCGGGCGCAATAATGCCAGAAATTCAATACCGCATCGAGTTCGCCCTGCCGCGCCTTTTCGGCAAGCAGCGGCGGCGCGCCGTAGACGATCTCGTTTTCACCGGCGAGGTCGAGCGAGTATTTGTCCCGCGCCAGCCCCTGGATCAGGAGCCAGCTCTTGTCGAGCGGTCCGCCGGCAACGCCGATCTTTTTGGCCTTAAGGTCCGTCAGGCTCTTGATCGGAGAATCGCCGGCGACCATCATCGCGCCGACCGAGGTCGAATAGGGAGCGAAGGTCAGGTCCTCACCGGCGCTGCGCTGGCGCGATACCCACAGCCAGTCCGACACCATCACATCGATATCGCCGGCCATCAGCGCCACATTGGTCGCATCCTCGCCGGCAAAGAAGCGGATATCGAGGCTGACGCCGTTCTTCCCGTCGAGCCCATGGGTTTTGATCGTATCGAGCTCCCAATTGACCGTGCCGAACTTCAACACGCCGACGCGCACGCTTTCGGCGGCCAGTGTCGCCGATGTCAGAACGCCAGCCAGCGCAGTAATCGCCAGCCTCAACAGCAACCGGCCCTTTTGCGAACGAAACACGATCTCCTCCCCACCGCGTCAAATCACCTCTCAAAGCGTCCGTTCTTCGTTGGGATAGGCGCATTTCCAGCGCATGACACGAAGATTGGGATGCTCCTCAGCCCATTTGGCGATTTCGGCCTGCGCCGTATACATACAGCTCTTGAGATTGCCGCGATTTTCGAAATGCAGCCGCTCTTCCCGGCAATTCGACGGGTTGGAGATGAGACAGATGGTCAGGACGAGATCGATTACATCCATATCGGCACCTCCGATCCTCCGCTTGCTCCATAGGCATCGCGATCGAGCAGTGATGCGATGACTGCGGCTTTGGATTTCTCAAGGTGCCCGGATGAGAAACTGGGTGCCAGCCTACGATCACGCATCAGTCACGTCAATCCGGGCATGCCTGATTGGCCAGACCTGAACCGTCGCGGACACCGGATCCGAATAGAATTCTTCTAGGGAACATTGACTTATTGCCCCCAACACGTAATTTTTCGGGCGACCGATCCGGAGTTGCCGGAGAGCGAATCCGGGCGGTTCAACTGGCGGTCGCTGATTCATGATCGGCGACGGCTTCGTCTAGGGCACCCTTGGCGAAAAATGTGAGGAGATGCCATGCGGTATTCAGTCCTTCTGATCGGCGTATCAGTTGCAATCTTCGGCGCGGCCGGAGCCTATGCCCAGGAGGGGGATGCAACGGCCGGAGCAACGGTCTTCAAGAAATGTCAGGCCTGCCACAATGTGGATTCCGACAAGAACAAGGTCGGACCTTCGCTCAAGGGCGTGATCGGCCGCAAAGCCGGCACTCATCCCGGCTTCAAATATTCTCCTGCCATGATGAAGGCCGGGGAAGAAGGCCTCGTCTGGGACGAAGCCCATCTGCGTGATTACCTGCACAATCCGAGAGAAAAGGTGAAGGGCACGAAAATGGCCTTCGCCGGCTTGAAGGACGATACCGATATCACCAATCTCATCGCCTTCCTCAAGCAGAACCAGTAGATTTCCACCCGGCACCGCGCGCATTCAGCCGCGCGGTGCGCCTTCCGCCGAGATGCAGACTGCTTAAACGGCTTCGCGCCATTTGATGGAGCAGCCGATCGAGGCGATCTGCTCCAAGGGCCCCCGCCCCGTTTCGGCCACCTGCCGCATCGCCTCGAAAAGATCGCGGCGTAAGTCTGGCGCGCCCTCCTCCTTGCGCGAGGCGTCGAGACGGCCGCGATACTGCAACTCGTTGGTAGCGCTAAAACCAAAGAAATCCGGCGTGCAGGCCGCACCGTAAGCGCGCGCAACCGTCTGGTCGGCATCGTGAAGATAGGGGAACGGAAAGGCGTTTTCGCGCGCGAAAACCTTCATATTCTCATAGGAATCGGCGGGATAGGCCTCGGCATCATTGGAATTGATGGCGACGAAGCCGATGCCGAGTTCCTTCAAATCGCGGGCATCACGCACGATGCGTCCGATTACCGCCTTCACATAAGGGCAGTGATTGCAGATGAAGGCGACGACCAGCCCGCGTGGACCGGCTTGGCCGAGGATGGAATGGTGTTTGCCGTCGACGCCGGTCAGCGTCGCATCCACCGCCTTCCAGCCGAAATCGCAAACCGGCGGTATGGCTGCCATGTCTGTTCTCCTTCCGTCATCATGCCGCCTTTCGCATTGCGCCGTCGGCGGCATCGCGTATCGCGGCGATATTCGCGGCATAGGCGGCTTGATTGTCTCTAAAGATCGCTGAACCGGCAACCAGCACATCCGCGCCGGCGGCGGCAACGAGCGGCGCCGTCTCGGGCGTTACGCCGCCATCGATCTCGATATGGATCGGCCGCGCACCGATCATCGCCTTGATCCGCCGCACTTTCTCAACGACCGATGGAATGAACGCCTGGCCGCCGAAACCTGGATTGACCGTCATCAGGAGCACGAGGTCAAGCCGGTCCAGCACATATTCGATCACGTTTTCGGGCGTCGAGGGATTGAGCGAAACGCCGGCCTTCTTACCGAGATTGCGGATCGCCTGCAACGAGCGGTCGAGATGCGGGCCGGCTTCCGCATGCACGGTGATGAGATCGCAGCCCGCTTCCGCAAAGGCGGCGAGATAGGGATCGGCGGGCGCGATCATCAGATGGCAATCGAAGAATGCCTTGGTTCGACCGCGGATCGCCTTGATCACCGGCGGGCCGAAGGTGATGTTGGGCACGAAATGCCCGTCCATCACGTCGAGATGGATCCAGTCGGCACCAGCCGCAACTACGGCCTCCACTTCGTCGCCGAGCCTGGAAAAATCGGCGGAGAGCACCGATGGCGCAATGATCGTTTTCGAGGTCATGAGGGCTGTCCTTCCCTTGCTTTGGCGAAAACCCGGCTGACGCGCAGATCCTCCGCGCCGATCGTCGACAGCGCCTCTGCGTTCACCGGCCCCGGTGCCGTCTCGAACAGCCGGTTCGCCTGCCTGAGCCGTGCCCTGTCGAGCGCATTGCGGATGGAACGGGCATTGGCGAAATGCGGCTGCCTGCGGCGAGCGACGATATAATCGGCCATCACCGCACGCGCCTTTTCATCGAAATGATAGTTCTGCTTCGCCAGCATGATCTCGGCGATCTGGAGAAGCTCGTCATCCGTATAATCCGGAAAATCGATATGATGGGCAATGCGGGAGCGAAAGCCGGGATTGGAGGTGAAGAACTTCTCCATCTTGTCCGCGTAACCCGCGAGAATCACGACAAGATCGTCCCGCTGGTTTTCCATCACCTGCAGCAGGATCTCGATCGCTTCCTGGCCATAGTCGCGCTCGTTCTCCTGGCGATAGAGATAATAGGCCTCGTCGATGAAGAGCACGCCGCCCATCGCCTTCTTGAGGATCTCCTTGGTCTTCGGCGCGGTATGCCCGATATATTGTCCGACCAGATCGTCCCGCGTGACGGAGACGAGATGCCCCTTGCGGATATAGCCGAGGCGATGCAGCAGATCAGCCATGCGCAGCGCGACGGTGGTCTTGCCGGTCCCCGGATTACCGCTGAAGCTCATATGCAGCGTCGGCGTCTCATGGGCGAGGCCGAGCCGCCGCCGCGCCCGCTCGACCAGGAGCAGCGCCGCCGTCTCCCGGATGCGCTGCTTGACCGGCTTCAGGCCGATCAGCTCGCGGTCGAGCTCATCGAGCACATCCTTGACGCCGGACTCGGCATATTCCGCCCGCAGGTCGATGGCGGCGGGGATATCGCCACCATCTTCCAAAGGCTGTTGGATTGCTGCATCAGCCATAGCGTTCTCCCGCCGGCTTGTCCGCGGCATAGGGCCGGGTCGTATAGCGGATCATGCGGCCGGCCCCTTCCTGCCGCTGCAGGTGGAAACCCGGCTCGTTCACCGGGCGGTTGACGATGAAGGAGAGCTTCACCGATTCCCAGCCATGGCTCGCGTCGAAGGCGACGACGCGGATATAGCGGTCGCCATAGACCTTGCGGCATTCCTTCAGCTCCATCATCAGCGCCGCCGCATCCGGATTGTCGAACATCGGGTGCCCCCACATTTCCCAATAGGTGTTGCGGGGATGCGGGTCGTCGGTGAATTCGAGGCTCACCGCCCAGCCATTGTCGATGCAATATTGCACCTGTTTGGTGATCTGCTCGTCGGTCAGATCGGGCAAAAACGAGAATGCTCCCTGGGTAATGCGCATGGGTTCTCTCCTATTCAGCCGCAGTCGCTGTCGGCACGAAGTCCGGCGCGTCGGTCGAGGTATAGTTGAAGGTGACGTCCTTCCAGGTATCCAGCGCCTGCTGCAGCGGCTGGCAGTGGCGTGCCGCAGCCTGCAGGATCTCCGGCCCTTCATGGACGATGTCACGCCCCTCATTGCGGGCGAGCACCATGCATTCCAATGCCACGCGGTTGGCGGTCGCGCCGGCCGCGATGCCCATCGGGTGGCCGATGGTGCCCCCGCCGAACTGCAGCACCACATCCTCACCCAGAAGGTCGAGCAGCTGGTGCATCTGGCCGGCGTGGATGCCGCCCGAGGCGACCGGCATCAGCCGGTTGAGCGAAGCCCAGTCCTGGTCAAAGAAGATGCCGTTTTCGAGCCGCATCGGATTGAACTCCTCGCGGCAGACATCGTAATAGCCTTTCGTCGTGGCGGGATCGCCCTCCAGCTTGCCGACCACGGTTCCCGCATGGATGTGATCGACGCCGGCAAGCCGCATCCATTTGGCGATGACGCGGAATGAAACGCCGTGGCTCTTCTGCCTGGTATAGGTCGAGTGGCCGGCGCGATGGAGATGCAGGATCATATCGTTCCTGCGTGCCCACTTCGCCATCGACTGGATGGCGGTATAGCCGATCACCAGGTCGATCATGACGATGTTGGAACCAAGCTCCTTGGCGAAATCCGCTCGCTCATACATGTCCTCCATCGTCGCCGCGGTGACGTTGAGATAGGTGCCCTTCACCTCGCCTGTCTCGGCCTGCGCCTTGTTGACGGCCTCCATGCAGTAGAGGAAGCGGTCGCGCCAATGCATGAAGGGCTGCGAGTTGATGTTCTCGTCGTCCTTGGTGAAGTCCAGCCCGCCCTTCAGCGCCTCATAGACGACGCGGCCATAATTGCGGCCCGAAAGCCCGAGCTTCGGCTTGACGGTAGCGCCGAGCAACGGCCGGCCGAACTTGTCGAGCCGTTCCCGCTCGACCACGATGCCGGTCGCCGGCCCCTGGAAGGTCTTCACATAGGCGGTCGGCAGCCGCATGTCCTCGAGCCTAAGCGCCTTCAGGGGCTTGAAGCCGAAGACATTGCCGATGATCGATGCCGTGAGATTGGCGATCGAGCCCGGCTCGAACAGGTCGAGATCATAGGCGATATAGGCGAAATATTGCCCTTCGGCGTTGGGCACCGGATCAACCCGGTAGGCCTTCGCGCGATATTTCTCGCAAGCCGTCAGGCGATCTGTCCAGACCACGGTCCAGGTGGCCGTCGAGCTTTCGCCCGCCACCGCCGCCGCCGCCTCGATCGGGTCGACGCCGTCCTGCGGCGTGATCCGGAAGAGCGCAATGATATCGGTGTCCTTCGGCTCGTAATCGGGCTCCCAATAGCCCATCTTCCTGTATTCCATCACGCCGGCCCTGTAGCGCTCGGCTCCGGTGACTGTCATCTTCTCGACCATGACATTTGTCCTTTCCTATTCCGGTCGCTTGGCTGTCAGGCGGCCTTGGCTGTTGCTGTCTGCGGATCGAGCTGGCCGCTCGCATAGCGCTTTGCCATCTCGTCCAGGGGGACGGTTTTGATCCTGGAGGCATTGCCGGCCGTGCCGAACCGCTCGAAGCGGTCGCGGCAAAGATCGCGCAACGCGTCCATTGCCGGTTTCAGGAATTTTCGCGGATCGAATTCCTCGGGATGCTCCACGGCGATCCGGCGGAACTGCCCGGTCATCGCCATCCGGCAATCCGTGTCGATATTGACCTTGCGTACGCCGTGGCGGATGCCGCGCTCGATTTCCTCGACAGGAACGCCGTAGGTCTGCGGCATCGAACCGCCGAACCTGTTGATCACATCCTGCAGCGCCTGCGGCACGGACGAGGAGCCGTGCATGACAAGATGCGTGTTCGGCAGCTTCTCATTGATGGCTTCGATCACATGCATGGCAAGGATGTCGCCATCCGGCCGGCGCGTGAACTTGTAGGCACCATGCGAGGTGCCGCAGGCGATGGCGAGCGCATCCACTTTCGTGCGGAGGACGAAATCCACCGCCTGATCGGGATCGGTTAAAAGTTGGTCGTGCGACAGCGTGCCCTCCGCGCCATGCCCGTCTTCGGCCTCACCCTGCCCCGTTTCCAGCGAACCGAGCACGCCGAGTTCGCCTTCCACCGAGGCGCCGACCCAGTGTGCCATGCGCGCCACCCGCTCGGTGATCGCCACATTGTAGTCGTAGCTCGCCGGCGTCTTGGCATCCGCTTCGAGCGAGCCATCCATCATCACCGAGGTGAAGCCGTGGCGGATCGCCGTCAGGCATGTGGCTTCGTTATTGCCATGGTCCTGGTGCACGCAGACGGGAATGCCGGGATAGAGCTCGACAAGGGCGTCAATCATCCGCGCCAGCATGATATCGCGGGCATAGGAGCGTGCCCCGCGCGACGCCTGGAGGATGACCGGAGCATCGCACGCCGCGGCCGCCTCCATCACGGCGAGGCCCTGCTCCATATTGTTGATGTTGAAGGCGGGAACGCCGTAACCATGTTCTGCGGCATGATCGAGCAGCTGACGTAACGTAATGCGAGCCATGATACATGCTCCTTTTCCTTAGCGAATTGCTCTAGTGCCCTGTTTCTGTTTCGTTTCAGCCGATCAGTTTTCTCGCGCTCTCGACGATCGCCTCCGGCGTGATGCCGAAATGCCGGTAGAGATCCGCCGCCGGCGCGCTGGCGCCGAAACCATTCATGCCGATGAAATCGCCATTCTCGCCGATCCAGCGGTCCCATCCCTGCCGCGCGGCCGCCTCGATGGCGATGCGGGGCGCCGCCGCCAGAATGGAGCGGCGATAGGCCGGCGTCTGTCTTTCGAAGAGCTCCCAGCACGGCATCGAGACGACCGCGGCGGCGATCCCGTGCTGGGCGCGCAACATGTCCGAAGCCGCACAGGCGACTTCGACCTCCGAACCGGTAGCAATCAGCGTTACCGCCCGCGAGCCGGCGGTCTCGCGCAGCACATAGGCGCCGCGGCTGGACCGGTTCTCGTCGCTGTGCGTGGCGCGCAGCATCGGCAGGTTCTGGCGCGACAGGACTAGGACGCTGGGCCGCTCCCTGTTTTTCATCGCCAGCTCCCAGCATTCGGCGGTCTCGATAATATCGGCCGGCCGGTAGACATCGATGCCGGGGGTCGCCCGCAGCATGGCAAGATGTTCGATCGGCTGGTGCGTCGGCCCGTCCTCGCCAAGGCCGATCGAGTCATGGGTCGTGACATAGATCACCTGCTGGCCCATCAGGGCCGAAAGGCGGATCGCGCCCCTGGCATAGTCAGCAAAGGCAAGGAACGTTCCGCCATAGGGGATGAAGCCGCCGTGCAGCGCGATACCGTTCATCGCCGCCGCCATCGCATGCTCGCGGATGCCGTAATGGATGTAGCGTCCGCCGAAGTTTTGCGCCGAGATGCTACCCATTCCTGGCGTTAGCGTCAGGTTGGAATGGGTGAGATCGGCCGAACCGCCGACGGTGACCGTCGTCGCCTTGTTGATGACGCCGAGCACCATTTCGGAAGCCTTGCGGGTGGCGACCTTCGTCTTCCTTTCCACATGCTCGCGGCGGAAGGCGCTGAGCTCGTCAAAGAGCGTCTCGGGCAATTCCTTCGCAACTGCCGTCTTGAAGGCATCCGCGTCGGGCGAAGCCGCAAGCCGGGCGCACCAGTCGCGCCGCTCATCCGCACCCCGGCGGGCGACATTCCGCCAGGTCTCCACGATTGCCTCCGGCACTTCGAAGGGCGCATGCGGCCATCCGATCTCAGCCCGCGCGGCTGTGATCTCCGCCTCGCCCAACGGCGCGCCATGGGTCTTTTCCGTTCCCTGCAGATTGGGGGCGCCCTTGCCGATGATCGTCCTGCAGGCAATGAGCGACGGCTTGTCCGTTACCCGCGCCCGCTCGATCGCCTCCGCGATCGCCTCGAAATCATGGCCGTCGATCTCCTGGACATCGAATCCCGCCGCCCTGAAGCGGGCCGGCTGGTCCATCGATGTGGAAAGCGATGTCGGCCCGTCGATGGAGATGGAATTGTTGTCCCAGAAGACGATCAGCCGCGAGAGACCGAGGTGGCCCGCCAGGTCGATCGCTTCATGGCTGATGCCTTCCTGCAGGCAACCGTCGCCGGCGATCACATAGGTGAAGTGGTCGACAATATCCCTGCCGAAGCGCTCCCGCAGCATCCGCTCGGCCAGCGCCATGCCGACCGCCGTCGCGATCCCCTGCCCCAGCGGGCCCGTCGTCGTCTCGATGCCCTGTGCATGGCCATATTCAGGATGGCCCGCCGTCCGCGCGCCGAGCTGGCGGAAGCGCTGCAGTTCCTCGATCGGCATGTCGGGGTAGCCGATCAGGTAATGCAGGGCATATTGCAGCATCGAGCCGTGCCCTGCCGAAAGCACGAAACGGTCGCGGTCCGGCCATTGCGGATGCAGCGGGTCGAGCTTGATGAAGCGGTTGAAGAGCACCGTTGCGACATCGGCCATGCCCATCGGCATGCCGGGATGTCCGGAATTGGCCTTCTGCACACTGTCCATCGCAAGAGCGCGGATCGCATTGGCCATGTCAGCCTCGCTGACGGGCAAAGGCCCGGTCGCAGGTTGCAGCAGAGCTTGCGTGTTCATCGTCTTCTCCTCACGAGGCACGGTTCTTGCGCTCGATCAACTGCATGATCAGCGGCGTCAGGATGAGCTGCATGGCCAGGTCGAGCTTGTTGCCCGGCACGACAATGGAATTGGCCCGCGACATGAAGGAGTCGTGGATCATCGAGAGCAGATAGGGAAAATCGATGCCGCGCGGGTTGGCGAAGCGGATGACCAGCATCGATTCATCTGGCGTCGGTATCCAGCGCGCGATGAACGGGTTCGACGTGTCGACGATCGGGACGCGCTGGAAATTGATATTGGTCTGCGAAAACTGCGGGAGGATGTAGCGGGTATAATCCGGCATCCGGCGCAGGATCATGTCCATCACCGCTTCCGTCGAATAGCCGCGCGTCGCGCGATCGCGATGGATCTTCTGGATCCATTCGAGATTGATGACGGGAACGACGCCGATCTTCAAATCCGCATGGCGCGCCAGATTGACCTTTTCCGTGACAGCGCAGCCATGCAACCCCTCGTAGAAGAGGAGATCGCTCTCAGGAAATTTGCGCCATTCGGTGAAAGTGCCGGGCGGCGTGCCGTAAAGCTTCGCTTCCTCCTCGTCATGGACATAGGTGCGGGTCTTTCCCGTGCCTCGCCGGCCATATTCTTCGAAGACCGCCTCGAGCGTCTCCAGCTCATTGGCATCCACATGGAAATGTGTGAAATTCGGATTGCCCTTCCTCTCTTCCTCCGCGACCTTGGCCTTCATGGCCTGCCGGTCATAACGATGGAAGGCATCACCCTCGATGAAGGCCGCTTCGATCTTCTCGCGGCGGAAGATCAGTTCGAAAATCCGCTTGACCGATGTGGTTCCCGCGCCCGACGAGCCGGTGATCGATATGATGGGGTGCTTTATCGACATGTCGCTCCCCCTACGCCCTGAACAGACCGCGATTGCTGAAGAGCGGCGCGCGCTCGCCGATATTGCTGGGCTCCGTATGGTAACGTCCGATCCTCTGGACTTCCCGTGCCGAGCCGAACACCAGCGGAACCCGCTGATGCATGTTCTGCGGAATGAGATCCAGGATCGGATTGACCGTATCGGTCGCCGCACCGCCTGCCTGCTCGATGAGGAAGGCGATCGGGTTGGCCTCGTAGACAAGCCTGATCCGGCCCGAGCCATAGCCCTTGCGCTTGTCGCCGGGATATAGAAACACACCGCCGCGCACCAGGATCCGGTAGGCCTCAGCCACCAGCGAGGCGATCCAGCGCATGTTGAAATCCTTGGCCCTCGGGCCCTCCGTGCCCTTCAGGCAATCGTCAATATAGAGCCGGACCGCTTCGTCCCACTGCCGGTAATTGGCGGCGTTGATGGCGAATTCCTGCGTCCTTGGCGCAATTGCAATACCCCAATAGGCCTGGACGAAGGTGCCGAGCCGCGTCGAGAAGACGAAAATATGCGTGCCGCTCCCGACCGTCAGCGCCAGCGCGAGCTGCGGCCCGTAGATGAAAAAGCCGGCCGCGAGCTGACGCCGTCCCTCCTGGAAGAAGGAGGCAACAGGCTCGCTGACCGGTTCTCCAGCCACTGGGAGGACGGAGAAGATGGTCCCGAGCGAGACATTGGTATCGATGTTGGAAGATCCGTCCAGCGGGTCGATGGCGATGGCGAGCGGCGCATGCGGGTCAAGGACGGCCGGCTGCTCCAGTTCCTCCGACCCGTAGAGCGCAATCGGCGCATGCCGCATGGCGTCCAGGAACATGTCGTCGGCGAAGATATCGAGATCCTTCTGGGCGTCGCCATCGGCGTTCCTGCCGTTGTGGTTGCCGTTGAAGGCCTTGCCGAGCGCGCCCTGATTGATCGTGTTGCGGATTTTGACTGATGTCACCGACAGATGCCGTATGGTCGAGGCGACCGCCGCCTGTAAACCTTCCGCATCGCCCGCATAAGAAACCAGAAAGGCGTCTAGAGTCGCCGTGGTCATGATGTCCTCCCTGGCCCACATTCCTCGCCGGGCCTGGAAGATGGAAACAGATGGAGGGATTTAAGTAAAATTTATTATATTTACGTATCGAGTAAGTTTCTCTAACGTACCCCCATGCGCAATCTGACTTTGAGACAGTTGAGAGCCATCGAAGCCATCCTGCGGCACGGCACGATTGCCGGCGCCGCCAATGAGCTGGGGCTGACGCCGCCCGCCGTTACGCTTCAACTGAAACAGGTCGAGGAGGATGCCGGCATCATCCTGTTCGACCGGACCAATGAGGGGTTGAAGCCGACGGCTGCCGGGTTCGCCTTTGTCGATGCGAGCCAGATGATCCAGGAGAGATTGCGCCAGCTCGACGATGAAATCGACGCCATCAAGGGGCTCAGGATCGGCAGTCTGCGGCTGGGCGTCGTCTCGACGGCGAAATATTTCGCGCCGCGGATGATGGCGACCTTCCGCAAGGATTATCCCGATATCGAGATCAGGCTTGCCATCGGCAACCGGGCGGAGACGATCGCAAGCCTCAGGAACCACGAGGTGGACATGGCGCTGATGGGACGTCCGCCGAAGGATATCCCGCTGCGTTCGACTGTCTTCGGCGATCACCCGCTGGTCATGATCGCGGCTCCCGACCATCCGCTGGCGAAATGCCGTGATATCAGCAAGGAACGCATCGCCCAGGAGCATTTCCTTGTAAGAGAGCCTGGTTCGGGCACCCGCATTTCACTGGAGATATTCTTGAGCGAGTTGCCGGGAAGGCTGGACGATCTCGGCACCGAGATGTCATCCAATGAAACCATCAAGCAGGCTGTCATGGCCGGGCTCGGCATCGCCTTCATCTCCGCCCATACGATCGCGATGGAATTGGAAATGGGGCGGCTCGTCATCCTCGATGTCGTCGGCATGCCGATCCGTCGGCAATGGTTCTCGGTCATCAGGACCGACCGCACCATATCGCCGGCGATGAAAGCCTTTCAGGAATTCCTGACGCTCAGGGGCGCACAGTGCCTGCCCTTCTTCGACCGGTTATATCCTGAATCCGCCGCCCTCTCCTATCATCCACCCGAATAGGCGATCACGTTCCGGAACCGGCAACCTCTTTCCGCCTGATGCCGATCGCCCGGCCGACGTGCGCCGGCATAGGCAGTCTCGAATGAGCGTGTTTGTATAGCTCAAGCTTGGGCATAATGTCCGCCGGGAACGGGCTGACCTTCGGTCCGCTCATATCGACATGCAGGGACAGCACCTCCGCCGTCGCCGCCACCCAGCCATCCTTATGAATGATCTCATTATAGGTATGCAGGCGCTTTTCGTCGAAATCGATCAACTGGCTTGTCACGGTCACGGTATCGTCCAGATGCAATTCCCTGACATAGCAGATATGGACCTCGGCCGTGTAGATCGTCAGCTTGCGTTCGGCCGCATAGGCCGGCCCGAAGCCCAGTTCCGCCAGGAACTCATCACCGCCGCGATCGAAGATGACGTTGTAATAAGCCATGTTCAGATGGCCGTTATAGTCGATCCACTCCTTCTCGACGGCGATCGGTGCGGAATGGTAGAGTTCACCCTCTGGCATATTGTGCTCCTTTATGAATTTTCATTGAAACTAGCGATTGGACGCCCTGAGCGCGCTCGGCGGCCTGCCCTCGAATTGCCTGAAGGTGCGGGTGAAGGCGGCTGCGGAGGAAAACCCGGTTCGCGCCGCGATATCCGCGAGCGGTGATTTCGTATCGGTGATCAACCGCCGGGCCACCTTCAGCCGCAAGCGCAGGTAATAGCGTCCCGGCCCTTCACCGACCGCCTTCAGGAATATCTTTTCCAGGCTGCGCGCCGAGAGACCGCAGCGCTTGGCAATCGCGCCGATAGTCAGCGGCGCATCGATGTGGCTTTCCATCAGACGGATCGCGACCGCCAGTTTCGGATGCACATCGTCGAGCCGCCCGAGCGAGACCAGCGGCTGCGCATCGCTGGAGGCATGGGCCTCGTCATAGATGAAGACGCTCGCCACATCGAGCGCCACCGACATGCCGAAGCGCGAGCGGATGAGGTGCAGCATCAGGTCGAAGGTCGGTGAAGCGCCGCCGCTGGTAAACACCGGCCCGTCGATGACATAGCGGTCCGGCCGCACGTCCGTATCCGGAAACGCGGCGGTGAACTCCTCCATGTCCTCCCAGTGGGTCGTCGCCGGCCGTCCTGAGAGAAGCCCAGCCCGGCCGAGCAGCCAGGAACCGGCCTCGATACCGCCGATCATCCGGTAATTATGGACGGCACGCCGCAGATTGGCGGTGAAGGTGGTGCGCGCGATATCCGCCGCACCAAAACCACCGACAACCAGGAGCATGTCGGCTTTTCCTGAAGTATCGAATGAACCTGATACGGCGATCGGCAGGCCGCAGGTGGTGATCGCCGGCTGACCGTCGAGTGATACGATCCGCCACCGGAACAGCGTGCTGCCGGAAACCCGATTGGCCGCGCGCATCGGGTCGATGGTCGAGGCGACGCACATCAGCGAGGCGCCGCTGACGACCAGCACGGTCACATCAAGCGCTTCCGGATTGGGAAGAAAGAGTGGCGAGACTTCGCTATTCATCAATTTCAATTCGTATATCGCAAAACAGTTTCTGGCAATCGCGGCATCATCATCGCAACAAAAATCAAAGGGAGAACACGCAATGGGACTGTCCCCCAATCGCGAGGTATTCATCACCTGCGCCGTGACCGGCGCTGGTGACACGACCGGCCGGTCGGACAAGGTTCCGGTGACGCCCCGCCAGATTGCTGATGAATGCATTGCCGCCGCCAATGCCGGAGCGGCAATCGCCCACATCCATGTCCGCGATCCCAAGACAGGCAAAGCCGCGCGCGACGTGGCGCTCTATGCCGAGGTGGTCGAGCACATCAAGGTATCAGGCGTCGACATGATCTTGAACCTCACCGCCGGTATGGGCGGCGACCTGACGCTCGGCAGCGTCGAAAAGCCCCTGCCACCATCGCCTGACGGTACCGACATGGCGGGCGCCGCCGAACGTCTGGCGCATGTGGCAAAGCTCCTGCCGGAAATCTGCACGCTCGATTGCGGCACGATGAATTTCGGCGAGGGCGATTATGTCATGACCAACACGCCCGCCATGCTGAAAGCCATGGCGGCGCAGATCCAGGCTCTCGGCGTGCGGCCGGAGGTCGAGATTTTCGACACCGGTCATCTTCTCCTTGCCAAATGGCTCTATGACCAGGGTCTTCTGGACGATCCGGTCATGGTGCAACTCTGCATGGGCATTCCCTGGGGCGCGCCGGACGATATGGCGACGCTCCTGGCGCTGACCAGCAATCTGCCCTCCAACTGGACATTCTCTACCTTCTCCATCGGCCGCAACCAGTTGCCCTACGCGGCGATGGCGGTGCTTGCCGGCGGCAATATCCGTGTCGGGCTGGAAGACAATCTCTGGCTCGACAAGGGCATTCTCGCCACCAACGGCCCGCTGGTCGAGCGGGCAGTGAAAATCGCCGAGGGCATGGGGGCGAAAATTCTCGGGCCCGACGATGTCCGCGCCCGCATGAAACTGACGAAGCGCTGGTGAGACTGTCATGGCAAGAATTCGCAAGGTTGCGGCGATAGGCGGCGGCGTCATTGGTGCCGGCTGGGTCGCCCGCCTGCTCCTCAACGGCATCGACGTTTCGATCTTCGACCCCGATCCGGAAGCGGAGCGGAAAGTGAGCGAGGTGATGAAGAACGCCCGCCGCGCCTATAGGACCATGTTGCCTGAGGGATTGCCGAAGGAAGGGACGCTCACCTTAGCCCAAACCATTGCCGAGGCGGTGGCAGGCGCCGATTTCATCCAGGAAAGCGTGCCGGAACGGCTCGACCTCAAGCACAAGGTGCTGGCACAGATCGATGCCCATGCGGCAGCGGACGCCATCATCGGTTCCTCCACGTCAGGCATTCTCCCGTCCGAGATGCAGACGGCGATGAAACATCCGGAGAGGCTCGTCGTCGGCCATCCCTTCAATCCGGTCTATCTCCTGCCGCTGGTCGAGATCGTGGGCGGCAAGCAGACCTCCGCCGAAGCGATTGAAAAAGCCCGCGCGCTCTATGCCTCGATCGGTATGAAGCCGGTTGTGATCCGCAAGGAGATCGAGGCGTTCGTCGGCGACCGCCTTCTCGAGGCACTGTGGCGCGAGGCGCTGTGGCTGATCAAGGACGACATCACCACGGTGGAGGAACTTGATGATATCATACGCTATTCCTTCGGCATCCGCTGGGCGCAGATGGGGTTGTTCCAGGTCTATCGCATCGCCGGCGGCGAAGCCGGCATGCGCCACTTCATGGCCCAGTTCGGCCCCTGCCTCTCCTGGCCCTGGACAAAGCTGATGGACGTGCCGGAGCTGACGGACGAGCTGGTGGACAAGATCGCCGGCCAGTCCGACGAACAGGCGCACGGTCTCTCCATCCGCGAGCTCGAACGTATCCGCGACGATAATCTGGTCGCCATCATGGAAGCGCTGTCGCGACAGAACAGGGGCAAGGGCTGGGGCGCCGGCACGCTCTACAAGGACTACACAAAACGCCTGTCGAAACTGGCGCGGAAACCGGCGATCTCGAAAGCGGCTGAGAAGGCCAAGGCCGGCAAAGCCCGCAAGAAGAAAGGCTGACGGCCATGGATTTCGGTCTGACCGAAGAGCAGAGGCTGATCGTCGAGACGACGCGGGCTTTTGTCGAAAACGAGCTCTACCCGCATGAGGCGGAGGTCGAGCGCACCGGCATCCTGCGCAAGGAACTTGTCGAGGAGATCAAGCAGAAAGCCATCGAAGCCGGCCTTTATGCGGCCAATATGCCTGAGACGGTTGGCGGCGCGGGGCTCGATACGGTCTCCTGGCTGCTTTACGAAAAGGAGCTTGGCCGCGCCAATTATGCACTGCATTGGACCTGCGTCGCGCGGCCCTCCAACATCCTCCTCGCCGGTACCGAGGCGCAGAAGGAAAAATACCTCTATCCCTGCATCCGCGGCGAAAAATCCGATTGCCTGGCGATGACGGAACCCGGCGCCGGCTCCGACCTGCGCGGCATGAAGGCATCAGCCGTCAAAAAAGGCGGCGACTGGGTGATCAACGGCACCAAGCACTTCATCAGCCACGCGATGGAAGCCGATTTCGTCATCCTTTTCGTCGCTTCCGGCGAGGAGGATACGCCGCGCGGCAGAAAGAAGAAGATCACCGCCTTTTTCGTCGACAAGGGCCATCCGGGGATGACCATCCGCGAGGGGTACCGCAACGTCTCGCATCGCGGCTATTCCAACGCGATCATCGAGTTCGACGATTGCCGCCTGCCGGAGGAGGCCATTCTCGGCGAGGTGCATAAGGGTTTCGAAGTGGCCAATAGCTGGCTCGGCGCCACCCGCCTGCAGGTGGCTGCCACCTGCCTTGGCCGGGCCGAGCGCGCCCTCTCACACGCTATCGAATATGCCGCGCAACGCGAGCAATTCGGCCAGAAGATCGGCAAATTCCAGGGAATTTCCTTCAAACTGGCCGATATGGCCACCGAATTGAAGGCCGCCGATCTCATGACATTCGAGGCAGGCTGGAAGTTCGACCAGGGCACGGTGACCGATGCCGACATGGCCATGGCCAAGCTCAAGGCGACCGAGATGCTCGCCTTCGTTGCCGATGAGGCGATCCAGATCCATGGCGGCATGGGGCTAATGGACGACCTGCCGCTGGAGCGCATCTGGCGCGACGCCCGCGTCGAGCGCATCTGGGAAGGCACGTCGGAAATCCAGCGCCACATCATCTCCCGCGCCCTGCTCCGCCCCTTCGGCGCATGACGAGGCACGGCATGGCGCACAAGCTCGACCGTCTGCTTCGCCCGAAAACCATTGCCGTCTTCGGTGGCCTGCAAGCCGCCGAGGTTATCCGGCAATCACAGAAGATGGGTTTCGCGGGCGAGATTTGGCCCGTGCATCCGAGGCACGATAAGGTAGAGGGCCTGAAAGCCTATCGCTCCATCGCCGAACTGCCCGGCAGCCCCGATGCTGCCTTCATCGGCGTCAACCGCTTCCTCACGCTCGATATCGTGCGCGATCTGAGCAAGGCGGGCGCCGGCGTCGCCATCTGTTATGCCTCGGGTTTCCTTGAAGCCGGCGCCGACGACGCGGATGGCGCCAGGCTGCAGCAGGACCTCGTAGAAGCCGCCGGCGACATGCCGATCATCGGGCCGAACTGCTATGGCCTCATCAATTATTGCGACGGCGCCTTGCTCTGGCCCGACCAGCATGGCGGGCGGCGGCTCGCCGCCGATGAGCGCGGCGTTGCCATCATCACCCAATCCTCCAACATCGCTATCAACATGACGATGCAGAAACGCGGTCTGCCGATCGCCCATGTCATGACGGCGGGCAATCAGGCGCAGACCGGCCTGCCGGATATGGCCATGGCGTTGATCGAGGACGAGCGGGTGACGGCGCTGGGTCTTCATATCGAGGCTTTCCAGTCGGTGGCGGGCTTCGAGGCGCTGGCGAAGCGTGCCCGCGAACTGCAAAAGCCCATCGTCGCCATGAAGGCCGGCCGCTCCGCCCAGGCGCGCGCGGCAACCGTCTCGCATACGGCTTCGCTCGCCGGGTCGGATGCGGCATCCGATGCTTTCCTGAAAAGGCTCGGCATCGCCCGCGTCCATTCGATCCCCTCCCTTCTCGAAACGCTGAAGCTTCTGCATGTGCATGGGCCGCTGGACGGCAACACGCTCTCCTCCATGAGTTGCTCCGGCGGCGAGGCCTCCGTCATGGCCGATGCCGCGGAAGGAAGGACCGTCGGATTTCCGCCGCTGACGCCGGAGCATCGCGCAAGGGTCAAATCGACGCTCGGGCCGCTGGTGGCAGTCGCGAACCCGCTCGACTATCACACCTTCATCTGGAACAACGAGGCGGCGCTGGCGCGGACATTCACCGCCATGATCTCCGGCGGCTTCTCGCTCAACTTTCTGGTCATCGATTTTCCGCGCCGGGACCGCTGCTCGGATGCGGACTGGTGGACGACCGTGCGCGGTTTCGAGAAGGCGCTCCGGGCCAGCGGCGCCAAAGGCGCGATCGTTGCTTCCCTCCCAGAAAACATCCCCGAGGATTATATCACCGACCTGATGGCACGCGGCATTGCACCGCTCTGCGGCATCACCGAAGCCTTCGACGCAGCGGAAGCAGCCGCCTTCATCGGCAGGGCTTGGAGAACGCCGCTTGCCCGTCCGGTCGTCCAGGCCCTTGCAAAGGCCGATGCGGACATCAATGAACTCGACGAAGCGCAGGCGAAAACCATCCTCCATCGGCATGGCTTGCCCGTGCCCGAGGGCAGCCGTTGCGTGAATGCCGAAGAGGCCGCGGCCGCTGCCGAAAGGCTCGGCTATCCCGTCGCGCTGAAGGCCTTGGGTATTGCCCACAAATCCGAGCTGAACGCCGTGCGTCTCAATCTGAAAGATGCCGGAGCGCTCAGATCGGCAGCTGAAGAGCTCGCGCCTCTCGGCTCAGGCCTTTATGTGGAACGCATGGTGACGGACGCCGTCGCCGAATTGCTCGTCGGCATTGTCGACGATCCGCAATTCGGCCCGGTCATGACACTCGGGGCCGGCGGTATTCTCGTGGAACTCCTGCAGGACAGCACGACATTGCTTCTGCCATCGAGCCGCGACGAGATCGAGGCCGCGCTGCGCTCCCTCAGGATGTTTGCACTGCTTGACGGCTATCGCGGCCGGCCGAAAGCCGATCTCAAAGCCGCAATCGAGGCTATTTACGCCATCGCTACCTTCGCCGTGGACCATGCCGGGTGGATTGCCGAACTCGACATCAACCCGCTGCTTGTCCGCGGCGAGGGAAAAGGTGCATGGATTGCCGATGCGCTACTCGTCACGAAAGGAGAGCTGAAATGAGCGACGTGATCAGGACGCGCCGCGAAGGCGGCATTCTCGAAGTCACGCTGGACCGGCCCAAGGCCAATGCGATCGACCTGAAAACGAGCCGGCTGATGGGCGAGACCTTCCAGGCCTTCCGTGACGATCCCGATTTGCGCGTCGCCATCGTCCAGACCGCCGGCGACAAGTTCTTCTCAGCCGGATGGGACCTGAAGGCCGCGGCAAACGGCGACGCGGTGGATGGCGATTATGGCGTCGGCGGCTTCGGCGGCCTGCAGGAATTGCGCGATCTCAACAAGCCGGTGATCGCCGCGGTCAACGGCATGGCCGTGGGTGGCGGCTTCGAACTCGCCCTCTCCTGCGATCTGATCTATACCTCCGACCATTCGAATTTCGCTTTGCCGGAAATCCGCGCCGGAACGCTGGCCGACGCCGCGACCGTCAAGCTGCCCAAGCGCATCCCCTACCATGTCGCCATGGATTTGCTCCTGACGGGCCGCTGGATGGATGCCGTCGAAGCGCATCGTTGGGGACTCGTCAACGAGATCCTGCCCAAGGAGAAGCTGATGGAACGCGTCTGGGAGATTGCCCGCCTGCTCGAAAGCGGTCCGCCGCTGGTCTTCGCCGCCATCAAGGAAGTGGCGCGGGAAGCCGAGAATATGAGCTTTCAGCAGACCATGAACATGATCACCAAGCGCAAGTTCCGCACGGTGGATATTCTTTACGCCTCGGAGGACAATCAAGAAGGCTTCCGGGCTTTCGCCGAGAAGCGCGTTCCCGTTTGGAAAGGCCGATGAACACCGATTATACCAAGCTGATCGACTGGGAAACCTGGGCGTTCATCGAGCGCACCAATGGTTTCTACCCGCCCGATGCGGTCGACCTCACGGTCGAGGAGCAACGTGAAATCTATAACAATATGTGTCGGGCATTCCGCGCCGGCTATCCCGCAGGCATATCCGCCGCCGATACCTATATCGAAGCCCGAGAGCATCGGATTCCGATCAGGTTCTACTTGAAGAAAAGCAGCGAACCCGGAGCCGTCTGCCTCTATTTCCATGGCGGCGGCTTTGTCGTCGGTGGGCTTGAAAGCCATGACGATATCTGCGCCGAACTGTGCGAAGCGACCGGCTTCCACGTCATATCGGTCGACTACCGGCTGGTGCCGGAACACGCGCATCCCGCCGCCTTCGAGGATTGCCTTTTCGTGTTTGAGCATATTGCGGAAGCATCCGATCTGCCGATCGTGCTTTGCGGCGACAGCGCAGGCGGTAATCTCGCGGCCGCCATCGCGCATCATCTGCGTAGCCACGAACGCGCCCCCGTCGGCCAGGTCCTCATCTATCCCGCACTGGGCGGCGATATGAACGACGGCTCCTATATCACCCACGCGCAAGCGCCGATGCTGACCACAAGGGATGTGCGCTACTATGCCGAGATCAGGAGCGATGGCCGTGATTGGTCGCGCGATCCGCGCTTTGCACCGCTTTCCGACGGCGATTTCTCGAATCTCCCGGCAACAATTGTCATATCGGCCGAATGCGACCCGCTTTCCGACGATGGGCGCCACTATTGCGAGCGGATCGCCGCTGCCGGTGGCAGGGCATCGTGGAGAAACGAGCCAGGCCTCGTGCACGGCTATCTCCGCGCCCGCCACAGCGCGGGACAGGCCGGAGCGAGCTTCCGCCGCATCTGCAAGGCGGTTCAGGCGCTTGGGCTGAACGGTTGGCCGGTGTCATTGTAAGACAATCAGGTTTCCGGCGGAATTTGCTTGAGAATCGGCATCGCGGTCTCTCCTCTCAAGGTATTTTGTGAAGGTGAGTTGGCGGAAGGAAATGATTCCGCTATCGAAGCTCCGGAATTCTACTGCAGATCAAGGAGGCGCAGATGATGCGCTATGCATCCGTCACCGGCAGGCTGGCCGGGCTGGGGTCGGAAAAATGGGCCGTCCATGTCCGCGCGCGGCAGATGCGCAAGGCCGGAGCCGAAATCATCGAGTTGACGATCGGCGAGCCGGACATTCCGACGCCACCTGATATGATCGAGGTGGCGGAGCAAGCGTTACGCGCCGGCCGTACCGGCTATTCCAACGGACGCGGCGAACCCGGCATTCTTGCCGCACTTGCCGCCAAATACAGCGAGCGAACCGGTAGGCCGATCACGCCTGAAAACGTCATGTGCTTCCCCGGAACGCAGACGGCCCTGTCCATCGTCATGCTGGGCCTGGCGGAAGATGGCGATGAGGTCATCGCCGGCGATCCGCTCTATGCCACTTATGATGGCGTCATCCGCACCACCGGCGCCACACGGGTTTCCGTGCCGCTCCATCCGGAAAAGGGCTTCCGGATGCAGGCGGCCGATCTGGAGAAGGTGATCACGCCGAAGGCGCGCGTCCTGCTGCTCAATACGCCGCACAACCCGACCGGCGCCGTGCTCGGCAGACAGGAACTGGCGGAAATCGGGGAGGTCTGCCGCAAGCACGATCTCTGGATCGTCTCCGACGAGGTCTACGAGCTTCTGATCTTCGACGGGCAGTTCACCTCCCCCTTCGATCTGCCGGAGCTGGCGGAGCGCACGATCGTCGTCTCCTCGATCTCCAAATCCCACGCCGCGCCTGGTTTCCGGAGCGGCTGGTGCGTCGGCCCGGCGGAATTCACGCGACGGCTGCTGCCATTGTCGGAATCCATGCTGTTCGGCATGCAGCCTTTCATCGCCGACATGACGGCCTATGCCCTCGGCCGGCCGTCGGCCGCGGCTGCCACGATGCGGGAGAATTATCTGCGCCGGGCAGAGCGCATCGCCGCACAGCTCGATGGTGTGGCCGGTGTCGCCTGCAAGGTACCGCAGGCGGGCATGTTCATCCTTGCCGATATCCGCGCGACGGGCCTGAGCGGCAATGATTTTGCAATGCGGCTTCTCGAGGAGGAGCATGTCGCGGTCATGCCCGGCGAATCGTTCGGCGAGAACCTGTCAGGCTATCTCAGACTCAGCCTCAGCGTCGCCGATGACAAGATCGATGCGGCCTGCGCCGGTATCACGCGTCTCGCATCCCGCCTCCAGCCGCGAAAATACGGGTAGTCACGACAGATAAGGCTAGCGCTCCGGCATTTCGGCTGCGGAAGGCACACCTCTTGCTTTCCGCCCATTCATGTAATAAACAAAGTTACATGAAACGTGACAGCCGCCTTTCCTCCGTCCTCCATGCCCTCCTGCACATGGCCGCCAATGATGGCCCCATGACCTCGGAGGCGCTGGCCCACTGCATGCATACCAATCCGGTGGTCGTCAGGCGCACCATGGCGGGCCTGCGCGAAGCCGGATTGGTGCGCTCGGAAAAAGGGCACAATGGCGGCTGGACCCTTGCCTGTGACCTTAACGAAGTGACGCTGCGTGATATTCACATGGCGCTGGGCGAGCCCGCCGTCTTTGCGATGGGCAATCGCCACGAGACGCCCGAATGTCTTGTCGAGCAGGCGGTCAATGCGGCGCTGGACGATACGTTTCAAGAGATCGAAACATTGCTGATGGAGCGGTTCGGCCGGCTGACACTGGCACAATTGGCTGAGGATTTCGCCCGGCGCCTGGCCGCTTATCGGCAAACAATGGGAAACAAGTAGAATGCAGTATGACGTTATCATTGTCGGTGGCAGCTATGCCGGCATGGCGGCCGCCTTGCAGCTGGCGCGCGCCCGCCGCAGGATCATGGTGGTCGATGCGGGCCAGCGCCGCAACCGCTTCGCCGAGCACTCGCATGGTTTCCTCGGACGCGACGGCCACGCACCCGGCGCGATTGCGAAGGAAGCGAAAGAGCAGCTTCTCGCCTATCCCACGGTTACCTGGACCGAGGGCAAGGCCCTGAGCGCGATTCAGACGGACAAAGGCCTTCGCATCGAAACTGATGCCGGGCAGACCTATGACGGCAGACGCCTGATCCTGGCGCTCGGGGTCGAGGACCTGCTGCCCGACCTTCCCGGCCTGAAGGAGCGCTGGGGCAAAAGCATCTTTCACTGCCCCTATTGTCATGGCTACGAGCTCAACCAGGGCGATATCGGCGTCCTCGCCGTCGGGCCCGTTTCGATGCATCAGGCGCTGATGCTGCCCGACTGGGGCAAGACGACGCTTTTCACCAATGGTGTGTTCTCGCCCGATGAGGAACAGCTTGCCCAGCTTTCCGCCCGTGGCGTGACCGTGGAATCCGTGCCTGTCGATGAAATCACCGGCCATGCCGATGTGCATCTTGCCGATGACAGAGTGATCCCCCTCGCCGGCATTTTCACCGCGCCAGCCACCCGGCCGGCAAGCCCGCTCGCCGGACAACTGGGCTGCGCGCTCGATGACGGGCCGATGGGCCCCTACATCCGCGTGAATGACTTCAAGGAGACGTCCATTCCCGGCGTGTTCGCCTGCGGTGATGCGGCCAGGGCGGCCGGTTCGGTTTCGCTTGCCGTTGGCGACGGCGCATTCGCCGGCGCAGCGGTGCACCGCTCGCTCATGTTCGGATAATCATCAGGTCAGAAAGGCCGACAGCGCTGCCGCCGTCTCGCGTGGATTTTCCTCCGGGAAGAAATGTCCTCCGGCGATCGGCCTGCCTTGTACGTCGTCGGCCCAATCCCGCCACAGTTCGAGTGGACCACCCTCATCGGTGTACCAGGTCGCCAATCCGCCCTCGGCGCTCCACAGCGCCAGGGTCGGGCAGGCGATCCGGCGCCCGGCGGCGATATCCGCGGCGTCGTGCTGCCGGTCCAGCGTCGCCGCGGCGCGATATTCCTCGCATATCGCATGTATATGGGCCGGATCGCTCAGAGCATCGATATAGGCCGCCCGCACCTCCTCGGGAAAGGCATCTGCCCGCGAGCCCCACCGCGAGATCGCATTGTCGATCACCGCTTCCGGTGCCGCGATGAGGAAGCACTCAGGCAGCGGCTCGGCTTGCGCAAGCAGGCTCCACGGCCAGAAACCGAGCGCAAGCCGTGCATCGGCCCGATCCCAGGCAGTCGCGGTCGGCACGATGTCGAGCACCGCCAACCGGGTTACCGCGTCGGGATGGTCGAGCGCCATGCGGTAAGCGACCCGCCCTCCCCGATCATGCCCGGCAACCGCGAAGCTGTCGAAGCCGAGGGCCCTCATGACCCCCACCATATCGTTGCCCATTGCCCGTTTGGCATGGGGTGAATGGTCGAGCATGGCGCTCGGGCAGCCGCTGCGGCCATAGCCACGCAGATCCGCACAAACCACGGTAAAATCCTGCGCCAGCAATGGCGCCACGTCCCGCCACATCAGATGCGTCTCGGGAAAGCCGTGCAGGAGAAGCAGCGGCGGTCCGGATCCAGCGAAGCGAGCGAAGATATTCGTCCCGGCGGTCTCAATCTGCGCATCCTGAAATCCGCTCAGCATCTACCGCCTCCCTCATTGGACAAGCGCGACGGCTGCTGCGATGAAGCTCAGCATGGCGAAAACGGCGCGCGCGACATGCGAGTATTCCCAGACGTCCCGGAGCTTCGTCCAGTCGTCGGTGCCGTTGCCGGCGCGCATCGAGAAGAACAGCCCGCCCGCGCCCTCCAGCTTCATGTCCTTTAGCCAGAAATTGTTCACCGGATGGGTAAAGAGCCAGTAGATCAAATGTGTGAGCACCAGCAGCACGAGCGATGCAAGCACCCACCAGAACCGACCCTCCCCGAACGGAACGAGGAAGAGCAGCGCGGCGAGCGCGATGATGCCGCCGACCTCGCAGAATCCGCCATAGGTGAAGCCGGGATAGTAGATCTGCTGGGCGGCGAGATAGGTCTCCTTCGGCAGCCGCATCTTGCCCGGCAGCTCCAGCGCATGCGCGAGCGACAAGGCCATCGCCACCGATACCAGAACAAGCGCAAAAATGTGGAACGCGTTGACCATGGGTTCGATCCTCGCACAGCCTATATACACCTTAGATAGGCGATGTGCTTTCAGATCAACCCTGCATCTCAGCCGGGCGGCGGCGCAGTCGAGCCCCGCACGATGAGTTCCACGTCGATCTTCTCCCGCCAGACCTCGCCGGCATGGTCGAGGATCGCCCTGACCGCCCGGCGACCGATCTCGGCGATCGGCTGCTGAACCGTGGTGAGCGGCGGGATGGAAGTGGCGCTTTCCGGCACGCCATCGAAGCCGACAATGGAAATGTCGCCCGGGACTGACAGCCCCCGCGCTTTCAGCCAGTCGAGCGCGATGAATGCGATCCGGTCCGACTGCGCCAGGATCGCCGTCGGTGGCGTTGGCGAGGAAAAGATCGCCTCCAGCGCCGGAAAAACCGTCTCGCTGTTGCCGTTTGTCTCGAAGATCGGCACCTCAGTGGTATCGATGCCGGCCGCCTCCAGCGCCTGGAAATAGCCCTTCACGCGGTCGCGCGAGGCAAGAAAGCTGGTTGCATTGACCCGCTCCATGCTCACCCGGCCGGATGCCCCCTGCTCGTCGAACCGCATGCCGAGAACGGCAAAGCGGCGGTGGCCAAGATCGAGAAGGTGCTGCGCTGCAAGCCGCGCCCCGGACACGTCGTCGATGCCGACCACCGACATGGTTTCGTCATCACTGCCGAGCGCCAGCGCCACAAAAGGCAATTGCCGCTCGCGCGAGGATTGGATCAGCTTGTCCGCCCCTTCGAGGCAGAACAGGATGAAGCCGTCGACCAGCGCGTTCTGCATGTTCCACGCCAGTTCCTCCTCATTCCCCGCCGAGACCAGCGAAATGCCGGTGCCGCTGGCGTCGCACGCCTCGGTGATGCCGGACATCAGCACGCGCGCGTAAGGATCTGCGAAGAAATAGCCGAGCGGCAGCACCGTCGCCACGCCGATCGCGTTCACCTTGCCGGCGCTCAGGAGCCGGCCTTTCGGATCGGGACCGCGATAGCCGATTGCCTTGGCCACCTCGAGAACGCGCTCGCGAACCTCCTCGCGCACGATGTCCGGCCGGTTGAAGACATTGGATGCCGTCCCCTTCGATACACCCGCCGCCTGGGCCAGATCGTGCAGCGTCGGCGCCTTTCCGAAATTGATCTTCGCCATGACCGTCCTTGGGCTCATTCCTAAGCTCTTGATATAGCATTGATCTTGAACCGGTTCAAATTTTCCTTGACTAATTCTACCGAAAGCGTATTATTGAACCGGTTCAAGCGATCGCTTTCCCTATTTTGAACCGGTCCAACAGACCGAAACGGGAAGGAATGAAACCAATGACCGCCATTGAATTATCTGCAAGCTTCCGCGAGCGGCCCATCCGCTATGATTTCCTCGGCACCCTCATCGCCGGTTGGCAGGCCATGCGCCGCCATCGGCGGGAGCGCCGCGAACTCGTCGCCCTCTCCCGCCGCGCTCCCCATGTCATCCGCGACATGGGCTTTGATCCGGAGGAAGTCTACGCCGCCCTCAACGGCAGCTGGGACGAGATAGACCCCACCAGATTCCATAGTTACCTGCCGAAGAAGGAGCGGGTATGAACGATCACCCGATCATTAACAGGTGGCGTGGCGATTAGCTGCCCTTTTTCTTTCTCTTGGCTGCCGGCTTGGCCGCCTGCTCAGCATCGCGCTTGGCGGCGGCTTCCTCTGCAGCGATCTGGTCGGCGCTCTTGGGCGAAGTATCAACGACGGAGCGTACCGTGCCGCTGGAGCTGACCGTGCAAAGCGCATCGCGGATATCCACTTTCAGCACGACCGCCGTGTTGCCACCGCCGGCGGGACGGGAATCGACCGCGGAGATGACCTTTTCAGGCAGGAAATATTTGTCCGCTGCCGCTGCGATGCAGGGCTGGGCAAGCGCCGGATCCACATTGGTGCGCAATGGCTGCGGCAGGATGCGCGGCAACGGATTGCCCGCCGGCCTGGAAGACGGCTCTCCCGAAGTGATCGCGCAGGCGGCCAGCGGCGCCAGCATGGTTAACAGGAGAATACGTGTCCCGGTGCGGACGCAGGCATGCATGGCGTAAAACCTCATAAGCGGTGGCAGTTGTTGGTATAAGCCCGGAAACTATTCGGTTTTACTGGATTGTCGAGTGGCACGAAGGTCACAGCGAGAGAATTTCGAACCGCTCCACAACCTATTGACCGCATGACCTTATCCGAAAAGTCTGCAACTTTCCGGGACCGTACTCTATTTCGGCTGCACCGAGAGCATCCAGTTCAACGCCCCGCGCCAGTCGGTCATGCGGATCGGCGTGCCGTGGTTTCCGGTCTCGAACCGGCGGAAGCGCACGGGATAGCCGGGCGCCGCCTTGCGGATGGCACGATAGAAGGCCTCCTGTTTTTCGACCGGAAAGACCGGATCGCGGCTGCCGTGGCCGAAAAACACCGGCACGCGCCGCTTGAAGGCGGGCGAGGACAGGAAATCATCGTCCCAGAGCGAGCCGAGAAGAACGAGGCCGGAGAGCATCTTCGCGGCCTCGGGTTCGTTTGCCAAACGCCAGCACAGCATCCCGCCCGCCGAGCCACATGCCACGATTACCGGTGCGCGCGGCGAGGAAGCTTTCGCCTGGGCGATCAGCCCTGCTATCTGCGCCTCGCCCTTCTCCTCGAAATCGCTGAAATCCGGCGAGAGATAGAGCCCGCCATTGCGCGCCATCAAATTCTTCAGCCGGTTGAAATTGCCGCCGAATGTATAGTCGTTCATGCCCTGCAGGCGGTTGCCGCCCTGCCCATGCAGATAGATGACGATGACGGAGGCGTTGCCCGCAACATTGCCGACGGCCAGCGTCTTCACCGGCCCCGCCGGCGTTGCGACGGTCAGATCCGTCTGCGAGCGCCGCGGTTTCAGCGAGACATAGGCATCCCTGACGCGGCGTTCCGGCGTCGTATCACGCCCATTGATATCACGCATCTCGGAATAGTCGACGACGAGATAATCGCCATTATCGGCTTCTTTCAGAATGCCGGGATAGGCGAAATAATCGTCCTTGTAGGGGGCGAGTTGGGCCTGAGCGATCGCCGGCAGGACCAGAAGGCACAAGGCCGCCAGAAGTGATGCCTTCGAACCGGTTCTCATCCCTCCCCCCTTTTTTAATCTTGTAGGTTCTTACAAATCCAGCGCGTGGTAGCGGCGGTTGAGATAGACCAGCGCCTGGTCCTGCTCGCCCATCCGGAGATCGACGACCTGGCCGAAGAGCACATGGTGCGTCGCATGGTCCTGCTGGCTCACGATGCGGCAGTCGAAAACGGCCAGCGCATCCTTCAGGACCGGCGCGCCGGTCTGAAGCGTTTCCCACTCGCCGAGCGCGAAACGCTCCTCCTGCGAGAGCGCCAGCCGTCCCGAAAACGCTTCCGAGAGCGGGCGATGCTTGGCCGCCAGAGTGTTGATGGCAAAGACGCCGTTCTCGATGAAAAGCCTGTTCTGCTCGTGTTCGCGCAAAAGGCAGATCAGCACCGTCGCCGGATCGTCCGAAACCGAGCAGGTAGCGGAAATCGTCACGCCGCGTCGCCCGGCCGGCCCGTCCGTCGTCGCGACATGCACCGCGCCGGCAAAATGGCTCATGGCGTTGCGATAGGAAAGCGGATCGATGACGGGCGTCTTCTGCGTATCGTCTTTCACGTAAAGCACGTTTTCACTTTCATGACCTGTAGGCATATGCCTGCCGAACATAAGGATTTATGACCGTTTGTACACGCACCCGCTTATCGAAGTGATAAGCGCCATTGCACAGTCGGACGGAAACCGCTACCCGCTTACATAGTGATCTTTAGGGACCAACAAAGCCGAATGAGGCATTTATCGCTTCTCCGAACTGCGTTTTTGGGCCTCGCCCTGTCGTTTCCGGCGGCAACCACCGCTGCCGGCGCCGAGATGCGCATCGGCGTTGCAGCGCCGATCTCCGGTCCCTTCGCGCTTCTGGGGCAGCAGCTGACGGACGGTGCGCATATCGCCACGACGACGGCGCCGGCAGGAGACATCGCCACCCCGATCATCATTGACGACAAATGCTCGGCGGAAGGCGGGGCCGAGGCGGCGGAGACCTTCATCAAGGCGGGCGTGCGGATCGTCACCGGCTTCCTCTGCACCGAGGCGTTGGAAGCCGCCCTGCCGCTCCTTGCCGAAAAGAACATTCCGGTGGTCACACCGGCTGTCCGCGAGCCCGGCCTCATCGAAAGGCGGGCGAAGGAGCCCCTGCCCGTCTTCCGCTTTGCTTCTTCGAGAGACCAGGAGGCCGCCGCCGCAGGCGATATCCTCGCCAATCTCTGGCGCGACAAGCCCTTCGCCATTATCGATGACGGCACCATCCGCGGCCGCGAGATGGCGCATGCCGTGCGCGTCCGGCTCGAAGAGAAGGGGTTGAAACCGGTCCTGACCGAGACCTATCGCCCCGGCCTCGACAATCAGAGCGCGCTCGTTGCACTTCTGCGCCGCGGCGGCGCCACGGAGGTTTTCATCGGCGGCGAGCGCGACGATGCGGCGGCGATCGCCGCCGCTGCCGCCAGGCTCAATTATCCCCTGACGATCGTCGGCGACGAGGCGCTGCAGGCCGCCCCCGGCGCCGTTGACCTTGCGCCTGATACGCTGATGATCGCCGCGCCTGAACCCGAAACCCTCCCCGCCGCCGCGCCCGCCATGGCAGCACTGCGCGCGGCTGAAAGGCCCACCGAGGGCTATGCCGTGCCCGGCTATGCGATGCTGCAGATCGCCATGCAGGCCGTGACGGCGGCGGAGACCGAGAAGCAGCCGGTCTCCGCCATGCTGCGCACCATGACTTTCGATACCGTGCTCGGCGCCGTCCGTTTCGACGAAAGCGGCTATCGCAGCGGCAACCCTTATCGGCTCTTCCGCTATGACGGCAGCCAGTTCGTGCCAACGGCGGAGTGACGGCAATGAAACACGGCCCCCGCAACCTCCTGACCGATGTCGGCGGCCTGCATGTCGGCAATGCCGAGGATGACCGCATCAAGAGCGGCGTCACCGCCATCCTCTGCGATGAGCCGGCAACCGCCGCCGTGCATGTCATGGGCGGCGCTCCCGGTACCCGCGAGACCGACCTTCTGGAACCGCACAACACGATCGAGATGGTCAATGCGCTGGTTCTTTCCGGCGGCTCCGCCTTCGGCCTCGATGCCGCTTCCGGCGTGCAGGCGGCGCTGCGCGAGCGGGGCATCGGTTTCGAGGTCGGCGGCCACCGCGTTCCCATCGTGCCCGCCGCCATCCTCTTCGACCTGACGAATGGCGGGAACAAGGATTGGGGCCGCTATCCGCCCTATCGCGAGCTCGGCTATCGGGCCGTGGAGAACGCCACGCAGGATTTCGCCATCGGCACGGCGGGCGCCGGCACCGGCGCGCTGGTCAGCGGCCTCAAAGGCGGGCTCGGCTCCGCCTCGACCGTTCTTGAAAACGGCATAACCATCGGCGCACTTGCCGCTGCCAATGCGATGGGCTCGGTCACAATAGGCCAGGGCCGGCATTTCTGGGCGGCCCCTTTCGAGATCGGCGCCGAATTCGGCGGCCTCGGCCTGCCGCATCCCCTGCCCGCCGATGCGGCCGATATCAGGCTGAAATTCCGCGATCCCGCGCCGCTGGAAAACACCACCATCGCCGTGATTGCCACCGATGCGATCCTCACCAAGGCGCAGGCCAAGCGCCTCGCAATCGCTGCCCACGACGGTTTCGCCCGTGCCATCTGGCCGGCGCACACGCCTTTCGACGGCGATCTGGTCTTCGCGCTGGCGACGGGGACAAGCGGTACTGCCCCGCAGCTCGAGGATTTCATCGCCCTCTGCGCCGCAGCCGCTTCGACCATGGCCCGCGCCATCGCCCGCGGCGTCCATGCGGCGGAACCCGTGGAGAATGATCCTTTTCCGGTCTGGAAAAGCCGGCAATAAGGCTTTTCCAGACCGCCACCGCGTGGTAACGGCGCTGAAAACCCTCACGGAGACCGCCATGCCCCGTCCGCTCATCATTTCACCGTCGATCCTCGCTTCGGATTTTTCGAAGCTCGGCCAGGAAGTCACCGATGTCCTCGATGCGGGTGCGGACTGGATCCATATCGACGTCATGGACGGGCATTTCGTGCCGAACATCACTTTCGGCCCTCAGGTGGTGCAGGCGATCAGGCCACTCACCAAGGCGGTTTTCGACACGCATCTGATGATCGCGCCCTGCGATCCCTATCTCGAAGCCTTCGCCAAGGCGGGCTCCGACATCATCACCGTGCATGCCGAGGCGGGTCCGCATCTCCACCGCTCGCTGCAGACGATCCGGGCGCTCGGCAAGAAGGCCGGCGTCTCGCTCAATCCGGCAACACCTGAATCGGCCATCGAATATGTGCTTGACGATATCGACCTGATTCTGGTCATGACGGTCAATCCCGGTTTCGGCGGCCAGAAGTTCATCCCCGCCACGCTTGAGAAAATCCGCCGCATCAAGGCATTGGTGGGCGACCGCCCGATCGACATCGAGGTGGATGGCGGCATTACGGCGGAAACGGCGGGCGATGCCGGCAAGGCCGGCGCCAATGCCTTCGTCGCCGGTTCTGCGATTTATAAAGGCGGCTCGGTCGAAGCCTACCACGCCAATATCGACGCCATCCGTGCGGCGGCACTGGGGAAGAAATAGCGGCAAACTCCGCTATTTCGACGCTATTATGTATCTTTTTAAAGTGATGTTGTTGCCTAAAAAGATACATCTCTGTAGATCGCCAGCATCAGCTTCCAACATTGTGATCAGCCCGCCAACGGGCTGCCGCCCAACAGGATGAACACATGATCCCGCGCTATTCGCGGCCGGAAATGGTCGCCATCTGGTCTCCCGAAACGAAATTCCGCATCTGGTTCGAGATCGAGGCCTATGCCTGCGATGCACTGGCCGAACTGGGCGTCATCCCCAAGGAAGCTGCAAAGACCATCTGGGAAAAGGGTGGCGCGGCAAAATTCGATGTGGCGCGCATCGACGAGATCGAGGCCGTCACCAAGCATGACGTGATTGCCTTTCTGACGCATCTGGCCGAATTCGTCGGCCCGGATTCGCGCTTCATCCACCAGGGCATGACCTCGTCCGACGTGCTGGATACCACGCTCAACATTCAGCTCGTGCGCGCCGCCGATATCCTCATCGCGGATATGGACCGGGTGCTGGCCGCGTTGAAGAAACGTGCCTTCGAGCACAAGGATACGGTGCGCATCGGCCGCAGCCACGGCATCCATGCCGAGCCGACCACCATGGGCCTCACCTTCGCCCGCTTCTATGCCGAGATGGCGCGTGGCCGTGCCCGCCTCGTCGCGGCGCGCGCTGAAATCGCCACCGGCGCCATATCAGGCGCGGTCGGCACCTTCGCCAATATCGACCCGCGCGTGGAAGAGCATGTCTGCGCCAAGCTCGGACTGACCCCCGAACCGGTCTCGACGCAGGTGATCCCGCGTGACCGCCACGCCATGTTCTTCGCGACGCTCGGCGTCATCGCCTCGTCGATGGAAAACATCGCCATCGAAATCCGCCATATGCAGCGCACCGAGGTGCTGGAGGCGGAGGAATTCTTCTCGCCCGGCCAGAAGGGTTCATCGGCCATGCCGCACAAGCGCAACCCCGTGCTGACCGAAAACCTGACCGGGCTCGCCCGGCTGGTGCGCATGTCCGTCACCCCGGCGATGGAGAATGTGGCACTCTGGCACGAGCGCGACATCTCGCATTCGAGCGTCGAGCGCGCCATCGGGCCGGATACGACCATCACGCTCGATTTCGCGCTGAACCGCCTTGCAGGCGTCATCGAGAAGCTGGTGATCTACCCCGAGAACATGCTCGCCAACTTGAACAAGTTCCGCGGCCTGATCCACTCGCAGCGCGTGCTCCTGGCGCTGACGCAGGCGGGCATCAGCCGCGAGGACGCCTATCGGCTCGTCCAGCGCAACGCGATGAAGGTCTGGGAACAGGGCAAGGATTTCCTCGAGGAACTGCTGGCCGACCCCGATGTTCGCGCCGCGCTCTCGGAAGAGCAGATCCGCGAGAAGTTCGACCTTGGCTATCACACCAAGCATGTCGATACGATCTTCAAGCGGGTATTTGGCTAAGCGGACGCTCATCCGATGCCGTTGAAGCACGTCCTGCTGGCTGTTCTCGTGGCAGCCGCCTATGGCTTCGCCTTCGTCGCCATCAAGGCGGGCGTTGGCGAGATACCGCCGCTGCTTCTGACCGGCTATCGCTTCTTCTTTGCCGCCGTGCCGCTGGTGTTCTTTGCCGGACGGCCGGATGTGGGCGCGCGCTGGCTGATCGCCTATGGCATGATGCAGGGCGTGGTCATGTTCGGGCTCCTGTTCATGGCGATCTCCCTCGGCATGCCGGCAGGACTTGCCTCCATCGTCGTGCAGGTACAGGTGTTCTTCACCATTCTCATTTCGGCCGTCCTTTTCGGCGAACGGCCCGGCCCGGCGCAGATTGCCGGCGCCGCGGTTGCGCTCGCCGGCATCGGTCTTATCGGCTGGACCAGGGCCGAGAGCGCGCCGCTCATGCCCTTCCTGCTGGTGCTTGTCTCCGCTGCCGCGTGGGGAATTGCCAATGTCATCGCCAAGGCGGCCAAGCCCCAGAAGATGCTGCCCTTCGTGCTCTGGTCGTCGCTCGCCGCACCAGTGCCGCTGTTCGTCCTGTCGGCGATCTTCGAAGGCACGGCCTTCGGCCTGCCGCCGCATCTGCCTTCGCTCGCCGGCTTTGGCTCGATTGCCTTTCTCGCCTGGCCGACGACCGTGTTCGCCTTCACCGCCTGGGTCTTCCTGCTGCGCAAGCACCCGGCGGCTGTCGTCACCCCCTTCGCGCTTCTGATACCGGTCTTCGGCATGGGATCGACGGCCTTCGCCTTTGGCGAGCGTCTTGATCCTCTGGCGGCTCTTGGCTCGTTGCTGATCTTCCTCGGCCTGATGATAAATATCTTCGGACCGCGGATCGCCCGTCTCAGACCGCGACCGTCCTGATAATGGTCCCCCACGGATCCTCGAAGGTTTCCGGCTTCCCGCCGCGCGTATCCTCCAGCTCGACCCATGCCAGACCCGTGCGGTCCTTGTCGCGCCGCCCGGCGCCGGGGCTCTGCCAGGAATTGGCGCCGATGTGGTGATGATAGCCGCCAGTGGACAGGAACACCGCCTTGTCGCCATAGGTCTGCACCGTGTCGAAGCCGAGCTCGCGGTGCCACCAGTCTTCCGCCTCTGCGGCATTGCCGACACGCAGATGCACATGGCCGATGACGGTATTCTCGGGCGCACCGTCCCATATCCGGTTGTCCCGCTGTAACTCGCTCAGGAGATCGGCGACATCGAGCCGCTCGGTGGTCATCACCACCTTCGGACCATTCCATCGCCAGCTCTCAGGCGGGCGATCGGCATAGATCTCGATACCGTTGCCCTCCGGATCGGTCAGATAGATCGCCTCGCTGACGAGGTGATCCGAAGCACCGGCAATCGGGATATGACGATCGGCCGCCTGACGCGCCCAGCGCGCCAGATCGCCGCGCGACGGCAGGAGAAATGCGGTGTGGTAGAGCCCGGCGCTGCGCGGATCGTCAGGTCGGGCGGCGGAGAACTGCTCGATCTCGAGGAGTTCCCGATCACCGGCGCCAAGCACGATCGCGTTTTCCCGGCGCACCAGTTCCTTCAGGCCAATGACGTCCTGATAATAGGTGGCGAGCCCTTCCGCATCCCTGGCTTTTAATCCCACCCTGGCGACGCGGATCGGCGTGGTGACTGCAAAAGGTATGTCACTCATTTCTTTCTCCATTTCTGGGAGATAGATCGCCACAATCGCCCCGCCGGGCAAGCCGCGTTTCAGCGAACAGGCTGTTCACCGATTGCCGCCGAATGGCCACACCCGTCTTGAAGAGCGGCGGCCCGCCCTCTAAATGGGGGCCATGAAAGTCAAAGACGCCGATATCCTCATCATCCCTGGTTACACCAATTCCGGCCCCGACCACTGGCAGAGCCGGTGGCAGGCCAGGCTTTCGACCGCAAGGCGCGTCGAGCAGGCGGAATGGTCGAAACCGGTGCGCGAGGACTGGGTGGCCGAAGTGGTCAAGGCGGCCAATCAGGCAACGCGCCCCATCGTCCTTGTCGCCCATTCGCTGGGTGTGGCGACCGCGATCCATGCGCTGCCGGAGATCAAGGACAAGGTGAAGGGCGCCTTCTTCGTTGCGCCGCCCGATGTCGCCGATCCCACGGTCAGGCCGCGCCATTTGATGACCTTCGGCCCCTATCCGCGCGATCCCCTGCCCTTTCCCTCGATCACCATCGCCAGCCGCAACGATCCCTTCTGCCGCTATGAGGTGGCGGACGAGATCGCCGGCGCCTGGGGATCATTCTTCATCGATGCGGGCGAAGCCGGCCATATCAATGCCGAGTCCGGCCACGGCCCCTGGCCGGAAGGCTCGATGGTCTTCGCACAGTTTTTATCGAAGCTTTAGGCCCTGATCGCGTCGACCAGCGCCTGCGCGCCGAGCCTGATATAGCTCGTATCATGCGAAATCGTGAGAAAACGATAGCCGAGCGGCGTAAAGCGCCGCGCGATATCAGGGTCGGGCGCATAAATGCCGGCGAGCTTGCCGGCCGCCGCCGTCTTGCGAGCGATTTCCGTCAGCGGCTCCAGCAGCGCCTGCGAACCGGCATTGGCTTCGCGGCCATTGCTCCAGGCGATCGAGAAATCGCTGGGCCCGACGAAAACGCCATCGATGCCGCGCACGCCCAATATGCCGTCCAGCGCCTCGAACGCCGCCCGCGTCTCGATCATCGCGAAGGCGAGCGTCTCGCGGTTGGCATTGGTCAGATAATCGTTCGATCCGCGCTCGCCATAGCCGGCATTGCTCCGGAACGGTCCCCAGGAACGCTCGCCGACCGGCGGATATTTCATCGCGGCCGCGAAACGCTCCGCATCCTCGACCGTGTTGATCATCGGCGCGATGACGGCTTCCGCGCCGAAATCGAGTGCCCGGCTCGCCATGTCGAAACGCCCCACGGGTATGCGCACGACAGGCGGCTTGCCGAGCGCCAGGATCAGGCCGAGGCCATGCAGCACGCTCTGCTCGTCATGCCCGCCATGCTGCATGTCGAGCGTGACGGCATCGAACGCCGTGCGCGCCACCGCCTCGATCGTCAAGGGCTCCGGCAGGGCCGACCAGGCGGACAGAAGCGTTTCACCGGAGCGAAGGCGGGCGGCAAGGGACATGGCGGAAAATCCTGGAGAGTCGGGTGAAGGGAAGATGGTGGGACGCGAAGCGCCTCAGGCGCGCTTTGGCGTCTTCCGGGAACGGGCTGTCGAAACGTTGAGCGCAACGGCGGCGCGGATGAGCGCCTTCAGCGCATCGTCGTCGATTCTCTCGCCCTCGCCGATGTCGATGGCGCGCCTCACATTGCCTTCGAGGCTGGAGTTGAAGAGCCCCGATGGGTCGTCCAGCGAAGCGCCTTTGGCGAAGGTCAGCTTCACCTTGTCCTTATAGGTCTCGCCGGTGCAGATGATCCCGTCATGCTCCCAGACCGGGACCCCAAGCATGTTCGACGGCTTTCTCCATTTCACCTCTTCGACCACCTCCGGATCGGCCTCCCTGATGAGGCGCCGGATATGCGCGAGCGTCTCGCCCCGCCAATCGCCCAGCTTGCCGATCTTCGCATCGATCAACGCTGAGGGAGAAGCATCTCCATTTTCGTCCATCGGACATCCTCTCTGTTCTGCTTGGTTCTGCTTGGCGATTGCCGCTCACATGCGCTCGCCGGGCAATTGGCTGGCCTGTTTCACCCAATCGGCGAATTGCGCTTCATCGAACGCCTCGCCCTCATGGATATGGAAATAGCGGACCTGTCCGTGCTTCGATTCGACCGGCGGGACAGGGTTGAGCGAGGTGCCGCGGAAGAAGGCCACCTTGATGTATTTCGTGAAGCAGTGGAAGGAGAGAAACCAGCCCTCCCCCTCGACGCCGTAAAAGGGCGAGTTCCATTTGACGGCCTTGCTGACACCCGGAACGGTCTGCACGATGATCGCGTCGAGGCGACGGCCGATATCGCTTTTCCACCCTGGCATGGCCGCGATATAGGCCTCTACCGGCGCATCACCATAGCCTTTCGCAATCTGGGGATTGCCGCCTGACAGGAGAACCGGTTTCCCCGCCTCCTTTGCGTCCTCGGGCGATTTCCTGGATGTCTTGCCGGCCATTGTCCTCCCTCCAACTGGTCGGAGCCATATATAGCCGATGATGTCCGATTTTAGAAAGCCGCCTCTGAAAAACACATGGGCATTCCCGGTAAGCTAGTAAAAAAGCCGCCCGACATGGGCGGCTTGTTCTTCGAAAAGAAGCAGTTTTTCGCTGAAACTCAGCTTTCCTGGATCTGGCGCACCGCTTCCGCGAGGAGCTCCTCCATGGTGCGGCGGATCTGATGATCCGATTGCTGGACGCCGGCCGCATCGAAATCGGCGCGGATCTTTCGGAACACGTCCTCATCGCCCGCTTCCTCGAAATCGGCGGCGACGACTTCCTTGGCATAGGCATCAGCATCTTCGCCGGTCTTGCCCAGCTTTTCCGCAGCCCACAGGCCCAGAAGCTTGTTGCGGCGCGCCTCCGCCTTGAACTTCAGCTCCGCATCATGGGCGAATTTCTTTTCGAACGCGTCCTTGCGATCGTCCATCCCCGTCATCATCTAACTCCAAGCGCTGGTGTTTCTCGTTTTCGAATCCGCGTTCGATATGGTGTCGTCTTGTCTAAATCAAAAGAGGCGCGCAAGATCAATCGGAGAATGCCGCAGGGGCGACTCAGAGCCCGCTTGGGGGCTTGCGAACGAAAAACGAAGGGAGCGGCACAAAGCATGATTGTGAAAACCAGCCGTTTGCTATAGGTAGCGCGCGAACACTGCGGTCGAAAAGACCGCCCGATCAAGTCAGAAACTCGAGAAAATCCATGAATCGTCGCCGCCGTATTTACGAGGGCAAGGCCAAGATCCTTTACGAGGGGCCTGAGCCCGGCACCCTGATCCAGTTCTTCAAGGACGATGCCACCGCCTTCAACAAGAAGAAGCATGAGGTGGTGGACGGGAAAGGCGTGCTCAACAACCGCATTTCCGAGCACATCTTCACGCAGCTGAACCGGATGGGCATCCCTACCCATTTCATCCGCCGCCTCAACATGCGCGAGCAGCTGATCAAGGAAGTTGAGATCATTCCGCTCGAAGTGGTGGTGCGCAACATCGCCGCCGGCTCGCTCGCCAAGCGTCTCGGCATCGAGGAAGGCACGGTGCTGCCGCGCTCGATCATCGAGTTCTACTACAAGGCCGATGCGCTCGATGACCCGATGGTCTCCGAAGAGCACATCACCGCTTTCGGCTGGGCAAGCCCGCAGGAGATCGACGACATCATGGCGCTCGCCATCCGCGTCAATGATTTCCTCTCCGGCCTGTTCCTCGGCGTCGGCATCCAGCTCGTCGATTTCAAGATCGAGTGCGGACGCCTGTGGGAAGGCGACATGATGCGCATCGTCGTCGCCGACGAGATTTCGCCCGACTCCGCGCGCCTGTGGGATATCCAGACCAATGACAAGCTGGACAAGGACCGCTTCCGCCGCGACATGGGCGGTTTGGTCGAGGCCTATCAGGAAGTGGCGCGCCGGCTCGGCATCATGAACGAGAACGAGCCTCCCCGCCCTTCCGGGCCGGTTCTGGTCAAGTAAGGCGTCGAGCCCCGGAAGCGGAGTGCATTCGGGGCCGGCAATTCCAAATCGCAGCAGGTTTCCAGCAGGATAGAACAGTGATCAAGGCACGCGTCACCGTTACACTAAAGAACGGCGTTCTCGACCCGCAGGGCAAGGCCATTGTCGGCGCGCTCGACAGCCTCGGCTTCGAAGGCGTCAATTCCGTGCGCCAGGGCAAGGTCTTCGATGTCGAGCTCGACATGAAGGACAAGGCGCAGGCGGAAAGCCATCTCAAGGCGATGTGCGACAAGCTTCTCGCCAACACCGTGATTGAAGATTATAGTGTGGAGATCGCGTAACGGTTGCAACCGGAGAGATGCATGGCTGAAATCGATCGGGAATGGCTTTTGAAAGAACTGCTCGAACTCGATCGCCGGATGGATGCCCTTGTGGATTCCATGCATGATCTGGTGGCCACTTCGAAAGAAACCAATAGGCAAATAGCCGAAGGTCGCGAACGCATCGAGAAGCTGAAAAAACTCTCGCCCGCCGAAGCACAAGCAAGGTTTGAACCGCACCCATGAAATCAGCTGTCGTCCTTCTCCCTGGCCTCAACCGCGACCGCGATATGATCGCCGCGCTCACCAAGATTTCCGGCAAGGCGCCCGAGACCGTCTGGCAGACGGATACGGAGATTCCCGATGTCGATCTGATCGTCATTCCCGGCGGCTTCTCCTATGGCGATTATCTGCGCTGCGGCGCCATCGCGGCCCGCATGCCGGTCATGAACGCAATCCGCGAGAAGGCGGAAAAGGGCGTCATGGTCATGGGTGTCTGCAACGGTTTCCAGATCCTGCTCGAAGCGGGCCTGCTACCCGGCGCATTGATGCGCAATGCATCGCTCAAATTCGTCTGCCGCGAGGTGAAGCTCGAAGTCAGCAACGCCAACACCGCCTTTACCCGCGGCTATGCGCCCGGCCAGATCATCCGCTGCCCCGTCGCCCATCATGACGGCAATTTCTTCGCCGATGAGGAGACGCTGAAGCGCCTCGAGGGCGAAGGCCAGGTCGCCTTCCGCTATACGCAAGGCACCAATCCCAACGGCTCGATCAACGATATCGCCGGAATCGTCAGCGAGCGCGGCAATGTGCTGGGCATGATGCCGCATCCCGAAAACCTCATTGAAACAGCACATGGCGGCACTGACGGGCGCGCCCTCTTCTCGGGCGTCCTCGGTATCGCCGCTTGATCGAATGGCATCCTGATATTGATCTTAAGGGAGGGCAGCAGCCTTGAAACTTTATTCGCGGCCGCTTTCTCCCTATTCCTCCATCATCCGCGGCATCGTCTATGCCAAGGACTTGCCGGTAAAGCTCATTGCTCCGCCGCCCGGCGTGCCGATCCCGGAAGAATTCCGAGCGATTTCGCCGACGAAACGCATTCCGGTGCTGATCACCGGATCGGGCGAGACGCTCTTTGAAGCTTCGGTCATCGCGGAATATCTGGAAGAACACTTCCCCGAACCGCCTCTCCTGCCGGCCGATCCGAAGGACCGGGCGCGGGTGCGCATTATCGCCCGTATTGCCGAGCTCGATATCTTGGCGCCCGCGACGGAACTGTTCATTCTCCACAGCAGGCCGGAGCGGGATGAAGCGGCGATTGCCGCGGAACTCGCCAAGCTCAAGCAAGGCCTCTCGATCGTGGAGGAAAGGCTCTCGGACGGGCAATTCGCCTTTGGCCAGCAAATGAGTTTTGCCGATGCCTGGCTGACGCCCATCCGCTTCATCTTCAACCCGCTGCGCAAGATGACCGGCCTGGACGATCTGCTCGATCCCTATCCGAAATTCGCGGCCTATGCCCACAATGCCGTTCAGCATCCTCCGCTCGGCCGGGTATGGGACGAGATGAGCGACGGGCTTAAGGCATTCCAGCCCGATCTGGCCTGAAAACCCCTTCCCTCTTCTCCCTCTCTCGCGGAGTTCCACGCATGAAAAGAGCCCTTCTCGCGATCGCAGCGCTCGTCCCGCTTGCCGCCTGCCAGTCCGGCGGCAAGCCCGGTCCCGGTGCACTGGCTCTGTCGAGCGAGAACGCAGCGCTTGCCACGATGGAACGCGTGGCGCTATCGGCCAATTCATGCTGGTTCAAATCGAAGGACCCCACCTTTCGTCCCTATCGCCTTGCGCCGGAGCTGAATTCCTTCTCTGGCCGCCCGCGCATCCTCGTCGTGCCCGCCAGAAATCCTGGAGACCGCCCGCTGCTCGTTGTCCAGGCGGAGGGTCATCCCGCCAAGGTCGAAGCTTTCGGACCGCTGATGCACCATTCGGCCGGCAACCGGATTGCCTCGGATATCCGCCGCTGGTCAGCCGGCGAGAGCGGCTGCAGCGGCGCGGGCTGACCAACGTCCGATTAAGCAGCGCCTATTCAACCCCAACGGTCGAAAGGCGTGCTCCGGTCCCAGATCGTGCGCTTGGCTTCACGCGCTGCCTGGTCCGGTCGCAGCCCGATATCGCGCAACTCGTCGTCGCTCAGCAGCCGCAAAGCCCTGCGCGTGCGCTGCACCCTGAAACCATGCATTATCCAGGCAAACCATTGTCGTATGGTTGCCGGCTTTTTCTGCGCATAGGCGCCCGAAGCCTGCTCCAATGATGGGTATTCCGCCCTTATTCGAGGGACAATTGTCCTCATTGTATCCATCAACTCTCTCCAACAATGCTGCATACCGCCCAATTGTCACCATCAATTGACTCAATTCGGTTTTCAATCTAATTATTGTCACCATGACAAATTGGCTTCCCGATCTCACGGATTTCAAAGCGCCGAAATATATTGCAATCGCCGATGCGATGGATCGGGATATCGGTGCCGGCGCCCTGAAACCTGGCACACGCCTGCCGCCGCAGCGTGAACTGGCCTATGCCTTGAAGGTGACAATCGGGACAATCAGCCGGGCCTATGCGCTTGCCGCCGAACGTGGCCTCGTCGCCGGCGAGATCGGCCGCGGCACCTATGTACTGGACCGCGTGGAAATCGGCGCCAAATCGGTCGCCTGGCATACGGCGGAAACGAAGGCCGCAAGCCTCGACGGCTCGCACATCGCAAATGCGATGCGCATGGATTCCACCGCCGCCACGGATGTCGGCCAATCGGCTGTCATCGGCCGCCTGGTTGCGGAGGTCTTTGCGGATGAGCCACGGCGCGCCAATGACTATACGCGTGCGCTATCGGACGAATGGCGGGAGGCAGGTGCGCAATGGCTTGCCACCGGCGGCTGGCGCCCATCGCTCGATTCGATCATCCCGATTGCCGGCGTCCTGAGCGGCATCGGCAACATCATCGCCGCAATCACCGCGCCGGGAGACAAGATCGCCTTCGAGGAATTGACCTATAGTGCGATCGCACGCGGCGCGGCGCTGATCGGCCGTCGCGCCATCAAGGTGCGCAGCGGCGATGTCGGGCTCGACCCGGACGATTTCGAGAATGTCTGTGCGCGCGAGCATCCCAAGGTGCTCGTCCTCATCCCCACCCTCAACAACCCGACGATGACGGTGATGCCGGAGGAAAATCGCAAGCGCATCGCCGAGATCGCGCATCGCCATAATGTCTGGATCATCGAGGACAATATCTACGGCAACGCGCTCGACGACGCCCCTCCTCCCTTTGCCGCGATCATGCCGGAGCAGACGTTCCACTTGAGCGGCGTCTCCAAAACGCTGAGCGCGGGCCTGCGCGCCGGCTGGGCCTCCTGCCCGCCGAATTTCGCCAGCCGCGTCATCAATGCCAAGAAGCTGATGACCGGCGGCCTGTCATACGCGATGACAGAGACCACGGCGCGCCTCGTTCTGAGCGGCGAGGCCGCCAGACTGAAGGCCGCCGTCCTGCAGGAGATCCGCGCCCGCGAGGCGATCGCCCACGAGATCATGGCCGGTCATACCTTTGCAAGCGACCCGCACTGCCCCTATATATGGCTCAAGCTTCCCGATCCCTGGCTTCCCGGCACCTACAAGAAAGCCGCGCTCGAACGCGGCATCGTCATCGATGAGGCCGATGTCTTCAAGGTCGGCCAGGTCGATCGGGTCTGTCACCGGGTGCGCATCGCATTTTCGGCGATCGAGGATCGCAAAAGCGTACGCTACGGCTTCGAGACGCTGCGCCAGCTGCTCGACAATGCCTCCGCCGGCTATGACGGCATGGAATAAGCAACGGCCCGACACCGCCCGTCGTCACTTGTGGTGAGCTGGACGCAAGAAAATATCGGAAATATCACGAATTTCGCTGCTTCTTCCCTTTCTTGAACCGCAGGATTTCGGCTATAGCCCACGGGAACAATCCATGCGGTTCGGCAGCGCCCGTCTGGGCCGGAAATCAAAGAAACTGGACTTATGACCATTCGCAACGACATCGCCATCACGCCTGACCTGATCGCCGCCCATGGCCTGAAGCCGGACGAGTATCAGCGTATCCTCGATCTTATCGGACGCGAGCCGAGCTTCACCGAGCTCGGCATCTTCTCGGCCATGTGGAACGAGCACTGCTCCTATAAATCCTCCAAGAAATGGCTGCGCACGCTGCCGACGTCAGGACCGCAGGTCATCCAGGGTCCGGGCGAAAATGCCGGCGTCGTCGATATCGGCGATGGCGATTGCGTCGTCTTCAAGATGGAGAGCCACAACCACCCATCCTATATCGAGCCCTATCAGGGTGCTGCGACCGGCGTCGGCGGCATCCTGCGCGACGTCTTCACCATGGGCGCCCGCCCCATCGCGGCGATGAACGCGCTGCGCTTCGGCGCGCCGGACCATCCCAAGACCAAGCATCTGATCTCCGGCGTCGTCGCCGGCATTGGCGGCTACGGCAATTCCTTCGGTGTGCCGACCGTCGGCGGTGAAGTGAATTTCGACAAGCGCTATAACGGCAATATCCTCGTCAACGCCTTTGCGGCGGGCCTCGCGAAAACCGACGGCATCTTCTATTCGAAGGCCGAAGGCGTCGGCCTGCCCGTCGTCTATCTCGGCGCCAAGACCGGCCGCGACGGCGTCGGCGGCGCAACCATGGCATCGGCCGAATTCGACGAGTCCATCGAGGAGAAGCGCCCGACCGTCCAGGTCGGCGATCCCTTCACCGAAAAGTGCCTGCTCGAGGCCTGTCTCGAGCTGATGGCATCAGGCGCGGTCATCGCCATTCAGGACATGGGGGCCGCCGGCCTCACCTGCTCGGCGGTGGAGATGGGCGCCAAGGGCGATCTCGGCATCGAGCTCGATCTCGACAAGGTGCCGGTGCGCGAGGAGCGCATGAGCGCCTATGAGATGATGCTGTCGGAAAGCCAGGAGCGCATGCTCATGGTGCTGAAGCCGGAGAAGGAGAAAGAAGCCGAGGCGATCTTCCGCAAATGGGGACTCGATTTCGCCATCGTCGGCCGCACGACCGACGATCTGCGCTTCCGTGTCCTGCACCAGGGCGAGGAAGTGGCGAACCTGCCCATCAAGGAACTGGGCGACGAGGCGCCGGAATATGACCGTCCATGGATGGAGCCCGGCCGCCACGCGCCGCTCGAGGCCGAAAACGTGGCGGAGGTCGAGGACTATGGTGCAGCACTGCTGCAACTCGTCGGCTCGCCCGACCTTTCCTCGCGCCGCTGGGTCTACGAGCAGTACGACACGCTGATCCAGGGCAATTCGCTGCAGATCCCCGGCGGTGATGCCGGCGTCGTCCGCGTCGATGGCCATGAGACAAAGGCGCTCGCCTTCTCCTCCGACGTGACGCCGCGCTATGTCGAGGCTGATCCGTTCGAGGGTGGCAAGCAGGCCGTCGCCGAATGCTGGCGCAATTTGACGGCCGTCGGTGCGGAACCTCTGGCGGCGACCGACAATCTGAATTTCGGCAATCCGGAAAAGCCGGAGATCATGGGCCAGCTCGTCAAGGCCATCGGCGGCATCGGCGAGGGCTGCCGCGCCCTCTCCTTCCCCATCGTCTCGGGGAATGTCTCGCTCTATAACGAGACCAATGGCGAGGCGATCCTGCCCACTCCGACCATTGCCGGCGTCGGCCTCATCCCAGACTGGAACCTGACGGCCAAGATCGGCGGCATGCAGGACGGCGACGTGCTCGTGCTGCTCGGCGGCGACGGCACCCATCTCGGCCAGTCCATCTATATGCGCGACCTCCTCGACCGCGCCGACGGCCCGCCGCCGCCGGTGGACCTCGCGATCGAGAAGCGCAATGGCGATTTCGTCCGTTCGGCGATCCGCAATGGCCAGGTGACCGCCTGTCACGATCTTTCCGATGGCGGCCTCGCCGTCGCGTTGGCCGAGATGTGCATCAAGTCGGGCAAGGGCGCGACCGTCGATATCGGCGAAGGCCCAAGGCATGCGCTGCTTTTTGGCGAGGATCAGGCGCGCTACGTCGTCGCCGCGAAGCCGGAGATGGCGCGGCTCATCACGCTCAACGCCGAGGGCGCGGGCGTACCCTTCCGTACGCTCGGCACCGTCGGCGGCGCATCGCTTGCGGTGGAGGGTGTACTCGACGTTACGGTCGAGGCGCTGACGAAGGCTTATGAAGGCTGGTTCCCCGCTTATATGAGCGGTGTCGTGCTGGACTGATTGTCGACAATCCCCGGCTTGTCACGATTGACGCTGCCGGGCATTGTCTCCATATCATGGGGAAAGGTTGGCATTCACGACTCGATGTCGGGATGCGGCAGCCGCCTGCACAGGGAGACGGCAAATGGCGATGGACGCACGCGACATTCAGAAAATGATCGAGGACGCAATTCCGGATGCGAAAGTGACGATCCGCGATCTCGCCGGCGATGGCGATCACTATGCAGCCGAAGTCGTCGCCGAGAGCTTTCGCGGCAAGTCCCGCGTTCAGCAGCATCAGATGGTCTATGATGCGCTGAAGGGCAATATGGGCGGCGTGCTCCATGCACTCGCCCTGCAGACCAGCGCGCCCGATTGAAATGGCTGGAGTAAACCGGTCGAAGCAGGACAAACATCCGGCAGAATAGCCGTTTTCAATCATGCGTGACTTGCTTCGCTGCCGATTGCGTGCTTTTTAGAATGAAACTACGTCAAGCAAATCCATGGCAAGCGGAACAGATTCCCTCGGGATTTGCAGATAATCGCCGGTAACGACGGAATTTTTCGACGCCGGCGGCATGGAAAGGATCCGAAATGAGCGGCATCAATGAATTCATCGATAATGAGGTCAAGAGCAACGACGTCGTGCTCTTCATGAAGGGCACGCCCGGCTTCCCGCAGTGCGGTTTTTCCGGCCAGGTTGTGCAGATCCTCGACTATATCGGCGTCGACTATAAAGGCATCAACGTCCTTTCCTCCGACGAGCTGCGCCAGGGCATCAAGGAATATTCCAACTGGCCGACCATCCCGCAGCTTTACGTGAAGGGTGAGTTCGTCGGCGGTTGCGACATCATCCGTGAAATGTTCCAGGCCGGCGAGCTCCAGACGCTCTTTTCCGGCAAAGGCATCGCCACAAAGGCCGCCTGATCGGAAGTTTCCGGCAACTTCCGGCGTTTTCGGAAGTTCTGTTTCGAAAGTTGCTCTAAAGGCGTCGGCAACCCGACGCCTTTATCGTTGTTTTAATCACTGGAGCAATTCCCGCTTGTAGAATTGGGAAGAGCCCCGATCTTTGTTTTGCGCAAGCCCAAAGCTCTACCTGCTTTATTGGGAATCGATCCCTTTTTCAGGACTTGCCCTTTTTGACGATAAGCGGACCATGACGACAGATTTGCAGACGAAAGAACTCCAGGAGCCGAAAAAGCAGCTTGGGCGCATCGAATTCATCGCCCTGATTGCAGCCCTGATGGCGATCAATGCGCTTGCCATCGATATCATGCTGCCGGGATTGCAGGAGATCGGCGCCAGCCTCGGCGTGACGACCGAAAACCATCGGCAATATGTCATTTCCGCCTATCTCTTCGGCTTCGGCATTTCCCAGCTTGCCTACGGCCCGATCAGCGACCGCTTCGGCCGGCGCGCGCCGCTTCTGATCGGCCTCGCCATTTATGTCCTTTCTGCCATCGGCTCGGCGCTCTCGCCCAGCTTCGCCATGCTTTTGGGCTTTCGCGCCCTGCAGGGCGTGGGTGCGGCCGCCACGCGCGTTATCGCCGTCTCCATCGTCCGCGATACGTTCGGCGGCCGGCAGATGGCGGAGGTCATGTCGCTGGTGATGATGGTATTCATGGTCATCCCGGTCATCGCGCCCGCCACCGGCCAGCTGATCATGCTCTTCGGGGAATGGCACCTGATCTTCGCCTTCATGGCGGTGATGGCGCTCGCCATCACGCTGTGGTCGTTCTTCCGCCTGCCCGAGACGCTTCATCCAGAAAACCGCCGGCCCTTCACCGCGGCTTCCGTTGCCAGGGGCTTCGGCATCGTGCTCGGCAATCGCGTTGCGGCCTGCTATACGCTCGCCACATCCTTCATCCTGGGCTCGCTCTTCGGCTTCATCAACTCAGCCCAGCAGATCTATGTCGGTATCTATCATCTGGATGAGTTGTTTCCGCTCGCCTTCGCGGCGGTTGCCGCGACGATGTCGGTCTCGTCCTTCCTCAACTCGCGTCTGGTCGGGCGCTTCGGCATGCGCCGCATCTCGCATACTATGCTGGTGATCTTCGTGATCGTCAGCCTGATCTGGCTCATCCTGTCGATGCGCGGCAGCGGCCCGGTCCCTTTCCCGCTTTTCCTCCTGATGTTCGCCGCCGTCATGTTCTGCTTCGGCTCGATCGGTGCGAATTTCAATTCGCTTGCCATGGAGCCACTCGGCAATGTGGCCGGAACGGCTTCATCGGTGCTGGGCTTCACGCAGACGCTGATCGGCGCGACGATCGGCGCGGTCATCGGACAGTCCTTCAACGGCACGACGACACCCATCGCCGCCGGCTATTTCGTGCTCGGCGTCATCGGCCTGATCTTCGTGCTGATCGCCGAACGCGGCAAGCTGTTCCAGCCGCACAACGCGCCGGCACCGCATGTGGTGCATGCGGAGTAGGTTACCGCCGAGTTAATCCGCTATCGGATATCTGATAGCGGATAACGAATATCAGTTATCAGATCTCGGTCGGCGCTATTCCGCCCAGAGCGCCTCGCGCAATTCCCGCCAGCTCTCCTTGTCAGGAGCGATCATCAGCCCGCCGCCGAGATGCGAGGGCAGATAGGCGCTGCCGTCGAAGCGCGCGGCATGGCCGCCGGCTTCGGTATGGATGAGAACGCCGGCCAGATGGTCCCACGGCATCAGCTTGCCATAGACGGCGAAATGCGCGTAGCCGCTGGCGATCACCCGGTATTCATGCGCCGCGCAGCGATAGCCGATCTGCGCCAGGCATTTGGCATGGTTGCGTGCCAGGCGTGAGCGCTCGGGCTCCGGCAGATAGGGCCATGAAATCGCGCCGGTCATGCCAGAGACAGGAACCGGATCGGCCACCCGGACCTTGTCGAGCGAATTGTCTGGCCGGCGGATATGGCTTCCCGCCCCGCGCATGCCGATGAGCCAGTCCTTGCCGACGGGATCATGAATGATGCCGGCGACCGTCTCGCCATTGACCACAATGGAAAGCATCACGCCGAAGAGCGGCACGTCGGAGGCGAAATTATAGGTGCCGTCGACGGGATCGATGACGAAGGCGAGCCTGGCATCGCCTAACCCTTCGAGAAGGGCGGGATTTTCACTGCACGCTTCCTCGCCGATCACCACCGCATCCAGATAGCGCTCGCGCAACGCTTTCGTGATGAAGCGTTCGGCATTGACATCAGCCTCGGTGACGAGATCGGAGGCCGAGGTCTTCTGCCGGATATCGCCTGAGCCCAGCCGCCGGAAGCGCGGCATGATTTCCGCTCCCGCTGCCTCCGCCAGAAGATCGGCCAGCCATTCCACGTGCTTTTCATCAAACATCATCACTCCCCGCCGGCAGTTGCAGCCCGGCAAAATCGAACAATTGGCGATCGAGCAGATGGCTCGGCCTGACGTGGGCGAGCGCCCGGATCATGGTTTCCTTGCGCCCCGGCATGCGCTTCTCGATATCGGCCAGCATCGCCTTCATCGCATTGCGCTGCAGGCCATCCTGGCTGCCGCACAGATCGCAGGGAATGATGGGAAAGCGCATGGCGGCGGCGAATTTTTCCAGATCCTCCTCCGCCGCATAGGCCAGCGGACGCAGCACCATCACGTCGCCCTCGTCATTGACGAGCTTGGGTGGCATCGCCGCGAGCCGCCCGCCGTGGAAGAAGTTCATGAAGAAGGTTTCCAGAATATCCTCGCGGTGATGGCCGAGCACCAGCGCCGAGCATCCCTCCTCCCGCGCCACGCGGTAGAGATTGCCGCGCCTGAGCCGCGAGCAGAGCGAGCAATAGGTCTGGTTCTCAGGGACCTTTTCGGTCACCACCGAATAGGTGTCCTGATATTCGATGCGATGCGGAATGCCGTAGTGCGTCAGGAACTCCGGCAAGATATGCTTCGGAAAATTCGGCTGTCCCTGGTCGAGATTGCAGGCGATGAGCTCGACGGGCAGAAGTCCGCGCCATTTCAAGTCGAGAAGCAGCGCCAGGAGACCATAGGAATCCTTGCCGCCGGAGAGGCCGACCAGCCAGCGCTCGCCTGGTGTAACCATGGCGAAGTCTTCGATCGCCTGCCGCGTCTGGCGCAGCAGGCGCTTGCGCAATTTATTGAAGGAAACCGACGACGGTACATCGCGGAACAGCGGATGACAGCTATCGCCATCGGGATCAGCGGAAAGATCTGGATCGTGAACGGTCATGGCCATTCCTTTATCCGGCAGATGAGACAAAGGCAAAACATGAATGGATCAAGGTGAGGATCAGGCCCCGAAAACCGACCAGCCCGTCCGCTGTGCCAGGAGCTCGAGCGCCGCGGTGCCGACCAGCGAATTGCCATATTCGTTGAGCCCCGGCGACCAGACGGCGATCGATGCCTTGCCCGGCGCCACCGCCAGGATACCGCCGCCGACGCCGCTCTTGCCGGGCAGGCCGACCCGATAGGCGAAGTCGCCCGACCCGTCATAATGGCCGCACATCAGCATGAGCGCATTGATGCGCCGCGCCCGCTCCCGTGAGACGACACGGCTGCCGAGCACCGGATTTCTGCCGCCGGCGGCGAGATAAAGCCCGGCCTGCGCCAGCTGCCGGCAGGACATCGCCAGCGCGCAATGGTGAAAATAGACGCCGAGGACATGCTCCGCGGGATGATGGAGCCTGCCGAAGGAGCGCATGAAATTGGCGAGCGCGAAATTGCGAAAGCCCGTTTCCGTCTCCGTTTTCGCCACCTCATGATCGATGGCGATGCTGTCGTCGCCGGCAAGAAACCGGACGAAATGGACGATCTCGCCGATCGCCTCGCGCGGCTGGTGCCCGGCCAGGATCAGGTCCGCCACGGCGATCGCCCCGGCATTGATGAAGGGATTGCGCGGCCGGCCCTTCTCATATTCGAGCTGCACGATGGAATTGAACGCCGTACCCGACGGTTCGCGCCCGACACGGGTCCACAGCGTATCGCCCACCTTGCCGAGCGCCAGCGTCAGGGTGAAGACCTTGGAGATGCTCTGGATGGAGAAAGGCGTGTCGGCATCGCCTGCAATGTGGAATCCGCCATCGAGCGTGGCCACCGCGATGCCAAATTGCCGCGGATCGACCTTGGCAAGCTCGGGGATATAGTCGGCGACCTTGCCCTCCCCGACATGGCGCTGGAGGTCGCGATAGACACCCTCGACCAGTTCCTGCAGTTCGCTCATCCACCTCTCCGCCCTTGCGTTTATCCAGAATACAAAAAAGCCGCCCGGGATGACCAGGGCGGCTTCTTTTCTGAACTGCCGAAAAACCTTAGCGCGAATAGAATTCGACGACCAGGTTCGGTTCCATCTGCACCGCGTAGGGCACATCGGAGAAGGCCGGAACGCGGGTGAAGGTGGCGGTCATCTTGTTGTGATCTGCCTCGATATATTCAGGCACGTCGCGCTCGGCGAGCTGGGTGGCTTCGAGAACGAGAGCGAGCTGCTTCGACTTCTCGCGCACTTCGATCACATCGCCCGGCTTGCAGCGATAGGACTGGATGTTGACGCGGCGGCCGTTGACATTGACATGGCCGTGATTGACGAACTGGCGCGCGGCGAAGATCGTCGGAACGAACTTTGCGCGGTAGACGATCGCGTCGAGGCGCGATTCCAGAATGCCGATCAGGTGCTCGCCCGTATCGCCCTTGCGGCGGGAGGCTTCCTCATAAACCTTGCGGAACTGCTTTTCCGAAATATCGCCGTAATAGCCCTTGAGCTTCTGCTTGGCGCGCAGCTGCACCCCGAAGTCGGAAAGCTTGCCCTTGCGGCGCTGGCCGTGCTGGCCGGGGCCGTATTCGCGGCGGTTGACCGGGGACTTCGGACGGCCCCAGATGTTTTCGCCAAGACGGCGGTCGATCTTGTATTTTGCGGATTCGCGCTTGCTCATCGCATTTCCCTTCAAACATTGACGATCGGAGCTCATCACTCCGATCAAGGAAACGCGCCCTCCTCTGCCCTCCGTGTGCGAGGACTGACAGGACGATGCGCGCACGCTTTGCGGCAACCGTCCACGGGACACGTCAAATGAAACGCAGGACCGACAAGCCCTGCGCTGGCCGGCTTCTAGACAGAGGGGGACTGGATGTCAAGCGTCAAGCTTATGGCAAGCCCGAACACCGGCGGGTTTGATACGTTTTGTCACCAAGCGTGACATGAGGAGGAGCCGCGACATGGCAATATGGGAAATGTGAAACCGGAGAAAAACTGCCCGTGAATGTTTCCTTCAAGCGACTGTTGCGCAACGGCCTTCTCACGATAATGGCCGCAGCGCTAAGCCTCTTCATTGCGCCCGACATGAATGTTCCAGCCATTTCAGGCCAGGCGAAGGCCGAAAACATTCTCGATATCTTCAAGCCGAAGACGACGAGGAAAAGAACGACGCGGACCAGACGCACAGCACAGCGCAAGCAGAGCCAGCGCTCCCGCAAATCATCGACCGCCACCGAAGCCGCACCGGCTCCCAACGCCGTTCCGGTTCCACAACCCAAGCCCGGATCGGAAGAAGCGAAACCGGAAGAAAAACAGCCCGCGCCGGAGCCGAAGGAACCCGCACCCACGCCCGAGGAAAAGCCCGAAGTCAAACCGCAGGAAACACCGCCTCTCCCGGCAACTCCCCCGGCACAGCTCGAGGATGCGGCGCCGCATGATGAGACGCCCGTCGAGGAGAAGGACGAACGCGTCTATCAGGCCGCCTGCCCGGCGCTGATGAATGGCGACGTCCAGGGCAAGCTGATCCCGCCTCTGTCGGACGGTATATGCGGAGAGAGATCGCCGCTGTCGCTCACCGCCATCGGCAAGGACCCCTCCCTGCCCTTTGCCGCCCCCATCACCACCAATTGCGCGATGGCCGTCACCCTGGCGCAATGGGCGAAGGAGGTGCGCGCGGCGGCACTCAAATCCTTCAATTCGGAAATCGAAGCGATCGGTACAGGCTCGGATTATCAGTGCCGCAAGGTCAACGGCGCCTCCTCGGGCCGCACCTCCGAGCATGCCTTCGCCAATGCGCTCGACATCATGTCCTTCCGTTTCAAGAACGGCCGCACGACAGAGCTTGCGACCGGCTGGGATGGGACGCCGGAGGAGAAGGAATTCTGGCACGCCGTCCACAAGACGAGCTGCGATATGTTCATGACCGTCATTGGCCCAGATGGTGACGCCGCCCACAAGACCAATCTGCATCTCGATCAGGGCTGCCACGGCGGCAACTGTACTTCACGCATCTGCCAGTAAAAGAAAGGAATTTAACCCGATATAAATAGATCAATTTGCAGCATGATTTTCCATAAGCTCTACATACGAGGAAAGAGCAATGAAATTCGATAAATTATTGGCACTTGCTTTATTTGCCTCAGTCATCGTGGCCGGAGCCGCCCATGCCGAGAAGCCGCCGAAGAAAACGCAGGACTTCAAGGGCAATTACGAAACGCTGGTGAAGGACCGGCATGCCTCGCCCGAGATGGCCGAGTGCATCGCGACCGGTCATGATCTCGTGAAGAAAAGCAAGAAATTCGATCGCCTCGGCTTCACGCAGGAGGATATCGGCAACGCCAGGGTCGACCGCAAACCGGGCAGGTTCAGCCACAAGGATCACACGAAGGTGTCGACCGTCATCGCCATTTCGGGCGAGGCACGCCCGCGTACGGATTCCACCAACTGGGCCGATATCACGCTGCGCTGCGGCATCAGCAAGAAAGGCAAGGTCAAGGCGATCGAGATCGATACCAAGGCCGATTGAAATCTCGAATTCAGGAGGTGCCGCCATTAACGGCACCTCCTTTGTTGTCAGGTGGGCCGGGCGCCTGCGATCTTGAAGTAACCCCAGTCCAGCGCCAGCATGAGGACGAGCGAAACCCCGACCAGGGGAAATATGATCCCTCCGGCGATCAGGATGGCGATCAACCCGCGAAACACGCGCCTGTCCGTCGGCATGGGCGGCACGCCGAGCGATCCCGAGGGACGCCGTTTCCACCACATCACGCCGGCGGAAACCGCGAGCGCAACGATCGCGATGCAGGCCACCAGCAGCACGAGTTGGTTGGCCAGGCCGAACTCCTGCCCCATATGGACATTGATCCCCCATTCCAGCCATTTGCCCAACGGGCCGTAATCGGCAAAGCTCATGTCGATGAGCGGCTTGCCGGAATACTGGTCCACATGCACCACCCTTTGCTGGGACAGATCATCAGGATAAACGGACGCGGTGTAGACGCCGGTTGGGGTTGTCGGGATATTGACCGCATAACCGCGATGCAACCCAAGTCGCTCGAAAATCGCGATTGCCTGATCGAGACTGATCGGCTTCGCCTCATGATGGGCCGGTGATTGTGGAATTTGCGCCTGTTCGAGTGACCAGGAAGTCTTGGCAACATGATCAAGATGTTCATCGGACATCGGAACGGCGACACGCACCCCGGCGGGATAGCCGAAATTGTTGCCGTTCGCCCATTCATTGACCTTGGCGCCCCACACGCCCGACCAGGGCATGCCGGTGATCGCCAGGAACAGGATGAAGAAGCCGACGAATATACCGGTCACGGCATGCATGTCGCGCCAGAAGACGCGCCGCTTCGGCGTCCCCCGGATGCTCAGGACTCCACCGGTCTGCTTGCGCGGCCACCAGAGATAGATCCCCGTACCGACAAGCAGAATGGACCAGCCACCAGCGATTTCGATAAGCGCCCGGGCGAACGGCCCGAAATATTTCAGACTGTGGAGATAGCGGATCGTCCACATGATCGTTCCACGATCGGGAAGCGAACCGAGCACGCGTCCGGTATATGGATTGACGTAAACGGCAAGCTTGCCCTTGCTTTCCGTGTTTATGGTGATCTCCGCCGATGACGCCGGTGTTGCGGGATCGGTGAATTTGACCGCCGTGCCCGGGTGGGCGGCAACAGCCGCGGCCACCATCGCCGAAGGCGAGACCCTGGCAGTGTTTTCGCCTATCTCCAGCTTTTTGAGGTCGGCGTGAATAATGGCGTCGATCTCGTCGCGAAAAAGATAGAGTGCTCCGGTGATCGCGAGCGTGATCATGAAGGGCAGGACCAGGAGGCCCGCATAGAAATGCCAGCGCCAGACGGCGCGGTAAAGATCGGACGCGGAGCGAACGGCGATGCCGTCGCTCTCACGCCCGACAATGGAATCGGACATGAGTTTTCTCCTGACTGGAAACGAAGCCGACGCGCGGTGCGCGATATCGGCCGTGGTTCGATGATGTCAGGTGAACGTCGGAGGTGCCCTTGGTTCCGCGATCAGCCGCCGCAACGGCAGAGGGGAACCGATCTCCGTATGAGGCGGAACGGCGGTATCGGATAGCGCCGCGAAATGAATGAAGGCTCCCCCGCCGCCGAGAACGGCAGGCATCGCCATGGAGGCGAGACGGCAAAGCGTACAGCAGGGACAGTCAGCCGCCTTCTTGGCGGGGCCATTTCCGTCGGCCGGAAGATCGGCCACGGCCGCTCCCGACGAGGAGCAGATGACATGCAGGGGATCGACGGCGGACGCCGCCATCGCCCCTTGAGCCATGCCGCCAATGAGCCCCTGCAGCAGCAGCAAATAGGCGGCAAGCACTGCAATTGCAGTGGCCGACATCCTGTCGCTAAGTATGCGCCGCAAGGTCTTCATGGTAGCCGGTTGCCACAATCACGCCGCAAAGTCACTGCGGCGGATATGCCCTCCCCATCCTGTCCGGCTCAGCCGTTCTCCGCATCGAAAGCCGCGCGGGCCGTTCTCAGGGCCGCGCGGTTTTGCGCTGCCCATTGCCCAAGCGTGTCGATCGGCCCGGCGAGCGAAGCCCCGAGTTCCGTCAGCGAATATTCGACCTCCGGCGGCGAGACCGGCTTGACCCGCCGCGCCACCAGCCCGTCGCGCTCCAGCGACCGGAGCGTCACCGTCAGCATGCGCTGCGATATGCCCTCGATCGAGCGGCGGAGCGCGTTGAAGCGCAGCGGCCGCTGCTGAAGATTGAAGATCACCAGGATGCTCCACGTGTCCCCCACCCGGTCGAGCACCTCGCGGATCGGACAGCCTCCCTCGCCGTCCGGCGCAAAGCCCGGTGATGTGGAAAGAAGCGGGGCGCCGCCCCCAGGCTTAGTCGAAATCGTCATCCTTCAAGTCCTTGCTGGCCGAGCGAACGTCCCTTCCATTCGCGGGCCCGGTTACATCCATGTGCCCAGAATAGGAGAAAGTGCGTTCTTCACAAACTGCGATGTTCCTTATAAGCAGTTACCGTTGATAACCTGATCACTTTAAGTACCTTAATTATCCCAGGAATGAAAGGAACCCATCTCATGGCAAAGATCGCCCTCATCGGCGCCACCGGCTTCGTCGGCTCGCAACTCCTGAAGGAAGCAGCCGCGCGCGGCCACGCCGTCACCGCCTTCGTCCGCCATCCCGAAAAGGTGGAGAAGCTGGAAAACGTCACCGCCGTCGAGGCCAATGTTCTCGATACCGATGCGCTTGCCAGGCAACTTGCCGGCCATGACATCGTGATCTCGGCCTACAATCCCGGCTGGGGCGATCCTGAAATCCGCGCGACCCATGTGAAGGGCAGCCGCTCCATCAACGAGGCGGCGAAAAAGGCCGGCGTCAAGCGGCTCATCGTCGTCGGCGGCGCCGGCAGCCTTGAGATCGCCCCCGGCGTCCAGCTTGTCGACACTCCGGAATTTCCGGCCCAGTGGAAGGAAGGTGCGCTCGGCGCCCGCGATGCACTGAACGAATTGCGCACCGAGAACGGGCTGGACTGGACCTTCGTTTCCCCCGCCATCCACCTGGAACCCGGCGAGCGCACCGGCAAATACCGTCTCGGCGGCGACCAGCCGGTTTTCGACGCCAAGGGCGAGAGCAAGATCTCGGCCGCCGATCTGGCTGTCGCCATCCTCGACGAGGCCGAACGGGGCAAGCACATCCAGAAGCGCTTTACCGCCGCTTATTGAGGCGGTTCACGGCGGAAATGCTGGTGGGACAGCGCCCCCCTCTGCCCTGCCGGGCATCTCCCCCGCAAGGGGGGAGATTAGCGGTCATCAATGATGGCTCTTTATTCGATTACGTTGGCGATTAGCGAAAGCGGACATCACAAGCGATCTCCCCCCTCGCGGGGGAGATGGGCGGCAGCCCAGAGGGGGGCGCTGTCCCGCGGTGATCCAACGGAAGTTATCCCGGTATCCTCCGGGTGACTTGAACACGAAAAGGTGCGTCCTTAACAACGGACGGGGCGCACCTTATCTGCTGCCGGGATCATTCTTTACCGAAAGGCATGGAAAGCCATGGAACTCGGCATCTACACATTCGCGGATATGGGGCCGGATCCGAAGACCGGGCGGCCGATGGCGCCGGCCGAAAGGCTCAGGAACCTCATCGAGGAAATCGAGCTTGCCGATCAGGTGGGGCTCGACGTCTTCGGCGTGGGCGAGCATCACCGCCCCGAATATGCCGTCTCCGCCCCCGCCGTGGTGCTTGCGGCCGCCGCCACACGGACGAAGAACATCCGCCTCACCAGCGCGGTGACGGTGCTCTCCTCCGACGATCCGATCCGCGTCTTTCAGAGCTTTTCCACCCTCGATCTCATCTCCAACGGCCGGGCCGAGATCATGGCCGGGCGTGGCTCCTTCATAGAATCCTATCCGCTTTTCGGCTATGATCTCAATGACTACGACAAGCTTTTTGCCGAAAAGCTCGACCTGCTTCTGGCGCTGCGCCAGAGCGAACGCATCACCTGGTCGGGGGATACGCGCGCGCCGATCAACGATCGCGGCGTCTATCCGCGCCCTCTGCAGGACCCGCTGCCGGTATGGATCGCCGTCGGCGGCACGCCGCAATCGGTGGTGCGCGCCGGCCTGCTTGGCCTGCCGCTTGCCGTCGCGATCATCGGAGGCGATCCCGAGCGCTTCGCGCCGCTGGTCGAGCTCTACCGCGAGGCAGGCGCCAAGGGCGGCCATGCACCTGATGCTTTACGCGTCGGCATCAACTCGCACGGCTATATCGCGGAAGATTCGCAAGCTGCCGCCGACGAATTCTTCCCGCCTTATGCCCATGTCATGAGCCAGATCGGCCGCGAGCGCGGCTGGCCGCCAACCACCCGCGCCCAGTTCGACGCCATGCGCGGCCCCCGCGGCTCGCTTCTGGTGGGAAGCCCTGCGGAAGTGGTCGACAAGATCTTGGCTGAACATTCCTACTTCAGGCACGACCGTTTCCTGATGCAGTCAGGCCTCGGCAACCTGCCGCACGACAGGATGATGAAGACGATCGAGCTGTTTGGCACCCGTGTGGCGCCGGAAGTGAGGAAGGCAGTAGGGCAGTAGGGCAGTAGGGCAGTAGGGAAAGATACCGTGTAGGCCATCGACGGCAATAACCAACATACTGCCTTATTGCCTTATTGCCCTAACCCAAACCCCTGCATCAGCCGCCTGGTCGAGAAATCCGCCTGGCCTGACGTGAAGATGGCGATATCGTCGCCATGTTCCGGCTGCGCATCGCTGCTTGCCAGAAGCGAACGGGCGCGTCGCGCGATCGCCTCCGCCGGGTCGAGCCAGTCGACCGGCCAGGGCGCGAGCCGGCGGAAGACATTGGCCATGAACGGATAATGCGTGCAGGCGAGCACGACGATATCCGTGCGCCCGCGTTCGGTCTCGATGAAGCACGGTTCTATTTCCGCCCGCACCGCATCGTCGTCCACAGCCTCGCCCCTGATATGCGCCTCCGCCATCCGGGCGAGATTTTCGCTGCCGACAAGCCGCACATGGCATTGCGCGGCGAAGGACTGGATGAGGTCGCGCGTATAAGCGCGCCTGACCGTGCCGGGCGTCGCCAACACCGAGACGAGGCCGGAGCGCGTGCGCTCCGCCGCCGGCTTGATCGCCGGCACCGTGCCGACGAAGGGCGTTCCGGGATAGGCGCGGCGCAGATCTTCAAGCACCAGCGTCGAGGCCGTATTGCAGGCGATAATTGCGATTTCCGGATCGTGCCGGGTGAGAAATTCGCCGAAAAGCGTGACAATACGCTCCTTGAGCGCCTCTTCCGCCCAGCCCCCATAGGGAAAGCCGGCATCATCGGCGATATAGACGAAGCGTCGGTCGGGCATCAGCACCCGCGCCTCTCGCAGCACCGTCAATCCACCGATGCCGCTGTCGAAGACCAGGATGGGGCGGTCCAGCGCCGCATGGGCCTCAGGCCTTTCAAGAAGTACCGCCGCGTCCTGCCCCATCGGTTCCTCCAGCATCATTCTTCTATGTCTTCGCGTTTCGCCTTCTTCGCCCGCGGCACCGGCTTCGGCTTTTCGCGGCCTTCCGGCGCACCGGAGCCGCGCGGGCCCTTGCGCGTGAAATAATCGAGCGAGGAGACGACGCCGCGCAACAGCTTCACCTCGGCTTCGGCGAAGCCGGCGCGGGTCAGGACGGAGCGCAGATTGTGCACCATGATCTCCTTGCGCGCCGCGGGGCGGAAATAGCCGCGGACATCCAGAGCTTCCTCCAGATGATTGAAGAAACCGTGAAGCGTCTCCTTTCGCGCCGGCGCCATTTCCGGCCCGCGAAAGGCGGTGTCGGTTTCGCTTTCCAGCCCCGATTTCATCCATTCATAGGACATCAGAAGCACGGCCTGCGCGATGTTGAGCGAGGCGAAAGCCGGATTGACGGGGAAGGTCACCAGTTCGTCGGCAAGGCTCACCTCCTCATTGCTGAGGCCGAAGCGTTCGCGGCCGAACAGGATGCCCGTCTTCTGGCCGCCCACAAAACGCTGGCGCAGCGCCCTGCCCGCCTCCACCGGGCCTGCCACCTTCTTGAACCCGTCGCGCTCGCGCGCCGTGGTGGCGAAGACGAAATTGAGATCCTCTATGGCCGAGGGAAGATCGTCATAGACCTTCGCACCGTCGATCACATGGTCGGCCTTGCTTGCTGCCGCCCGCGCTTTCTCATTGGGAAATTCCTCGCGCGGATTGACCAGCCGCAGTTCATTAAGTCCGAAATTCGCCATGGCGCGCGCCACCATGCCGATATTTTCCGGCAATTGCGGCTCGACAAGGATGATGGCCGGGCCTTCGGCGATAAAAGGGCGATGTCTGTCGGTTCCTGCCATGCTATTCTCGATATGCGGTTGAAAACACGCCCTCACTGGCACAACGCAAACCAAAACTCAAAGAATTACGGTACGATGATGTTCAAGGCTGCTCTGCTTCCAGAACACATCCATGTAGTAGCGGGATAACACCCCCGGGCCGTGATCCTGTGCCAAGCTTGTGCCGGTTCATGACTGATCAGGGAGGTTGATATGTCAGGAAAACGCATTCTGATGATCTGCGGCGATTTCGGCGAGGACTACGAGACCATGGTGCCGTTCCAGGCGCTGCTCGCCGTCGGCCACACCGTCCATGCCGTCTGCCCCGACAAAAAGGCCGGCGACAGCATTGCCACCGCCATCCACGATTTCGAAGGCGACCAGACCTATTCGGAAAAACGCGGCCATAATTTCACGCTCAATGCCAGCTTCGCCGACATCAGGCCGGAAAGCTATGACGCGCTGGTCATTCCTGGCGGCCGGGCGCCGGAATATCTCCGGCTGAACGATGCGGTCATATCAATGGTCCGCCATTTCTTCGATGCCGACAAACCGGTTGCCGCCATCTGCCATGGCGCGCAGTTGCTCGCCGCCGCCAAGGTGTTGAAGGATCGCACCTGCTCGGCCTATCCCGCCTGCAAGCCGGAAGTCGAACTCGCCGGCGGCTCTTATGCGGATATCCCCGTCGATCAGGCCATCACGGACCGCAATCTCGTCACCGCCCCCGCATGGCCGGCGCATCCGGTCTGGCTGTCGCAGTTCTTCGCGGTGCTCGGCACGGAGATCAGCCACGGCGCGAGCAGCGTCAAATCCGCCGCCTGAGCTGCGTCGTTGCCGGTTGCAATGATCGCGGCTTCGGGTGACACTGAAGTCAATACATCGCTGGGAGGATCCGATGTGCAAGCTCTTCATCGGTGCTGATCCGGCACTCTGGCAAAGTGTCACCCGCTCCATGCGGATAGATGGCGTCGTCACCAGCGTGCGGCTTGAAAGCTTCTTCTGGTATACGCTGGAGGATATCGCCGCCCGCGACCGGCTGACGCTCAGCCAGTTGATCGGCCGGCTCTATAATGAATCGCTGCAGGCCGGACACGATCTCGATAATTTCGCCTCCTTCCTGCGCGTCTGCTGCGGCCGCTATCTCGCCCTGCAACTCGACGGCTCGATTCCCATGGACAAAAATACGGCGATCGCCTCGCTCGATGCCGATAGCGTCCTGGCACGCGAGGAGCGCCGCTATGCGGGAGGCAAAGCACGCCATTTCGGCCTGACGGCGCACGGGCACTAATTGTTAGGCGGCATTTCAGCCTGACGGCCGTTCTGAGCCGCTTGTGCAGCGGAGACCCCGAGGCATAGTTTCCTGTGACAAGCACAGGAATGACGGAAAGCTTGATGTTTCAGGCTAACCGCTACCGTCCCACAAGCTCAATCAACTTCATTAGCAGGGCAATCTCTCCACACGTCATTCCTGTGCTTGTCACAGGAAATCCATACCTCGCCATTCAAACCGGGCGCGACGGCATAGAATTCCATAACTCCCGTCAACCCTTGCGGAGAAAACCGCCATAGAGCTTTGCCTTGGCGCGAGCCGGTGCTATAGGGGCGCGACCCACCAAGAAAGAGGCTTTTTCAATGGCAAAGATCAAGGTTGCGAACCCGGTTGTCGAGCTCGACGGCGACGAGATGACACGCATCATCTGGCAGTTCATCAAGGACAAGCTCATCCATCCCTATCTGGATATCGACCTGAAATATTACGATCTTTCGGTTGAGAACCGCGACGCCACCAGTGACCAGGTCACCATCGATGCCGCCAATGCGATCAAGCAGTATGGCGTCGGCGTCAAATGCGCGACCATCACGCCTGATGAGGCCCGCGTCGAGGAATTCAAGCTCAAGAAGATGTGGAAGTCGCCCAACGGCACCATCCGCAACATCCTGGGCGGCGTGATCTTCCGCGAGCCGATCATCTGCAAGAATGTGCCGCGCCTGGTGCCGGGCTGGACGCAGCCGATCATCGTCGGCCGTCACGCCTTCGGCGATCAGTATCGCGCCACCGACTTCAAGTTCCCCGGCAAGGGCAAGCTCTCGATCAAGTTCGTCAGCGACGATGGCGAGGTGATCGAGCACGAGGTCTATGACGCGCCGGGTTCCGGCGTGGCGCTCGCCATGTACAATCTCGACGAATCGATCAAGGAATTCGCCCGCGCCTCGTTCAATTACGGCCTGCAGCGCGGCTATCCGGTCTATCTCTCGACCAAGAACACAATCCTCAAGGCCTATGACGGCCGCTTCAAGGACATCTTCCAGGAAGTCTATGAGGCCGAGTTCAAGGCCGAGTTCGAGAAGAAGAAGATCTGGTACGAGCATCGTCTGATCGACGACATGGTCGCCTCTGCGCTCAAATGGTCCGGCGGCTACGTCTGGGCCTGCAAGAACTACGATGGCGACGTGCAGTCGGATATCGTGGCGCAGGGCTTCGGCTCGCTGGGCCTGATGACCTCGGTGCTGATGACGCCTGACGGCAAGACCGTGGAAGCGGAAGCCGCGCATGGCACCGTCACCCGCCACTATCGCCAGCACCAGAAGGGGCAGGAAACCTCGACCAACTCGATCGCCTCGATCTTCGCCTGGACGCGCGGCCTCGCCCATCGCGCCAAGCTCGACGACAATGCGGAACTCAAGCGCTTCGCCGAAACGCTGGAGAAGGTCTGCGTCGACACCGTCGAATCGGGCTTCATGACCAAGGACCTGGCGCTCTTGATCGGTCCGGATCAGCCCTGGCTCTCGACCACCGGCTTCCTCGACAAGATCGACGAGAATTTGCAGAAGGCGATGGCTGCCGCCTGAACGCAAACCGATAACGGATGAAATTTCCAACCCGGCCGCAAGGCCGGGTTTTTCTTTTCACGAAGCTGATGCATGCTGCGGTCACCGGAGGAACACGCATAAGGAGACCCCGTCATGGCCGAACTCACGCTCTACACCAACCCGATGTCGCGCGGTCGCATCGCCCGCTGGATGCTGGAGGAAATCGGCGAGCCATATGATGTGAAAATTCTCGATTTCGGCCCGCCGATGAAGAATGACGATTATTGTGCGATCAATCCCATGGGCAAGGTTCCGGCGCTGCGCCATGGCGCCCATGTCGTGACCGAGGCGGCCGCGATCTGCGCCTATCTCGCCGAGACCTTTCCGCAGGCGGGCTTGGCTCCACAACCCGAGGAACGCGCCGATTATTATCGCTGGATGTTCTTTGCCGCAGGCCCCGTCGAGGCGGCGTTGTCCAACCATGCGCTCGGGCTGGAACCGCCTGCCGACAAGAGCCGCATGATCGGCTACGGAAGTTATGGCTCCGTCGTCGACACGCTGGAAAAAGCCGTGTCGCGTCATCCCTATATCGCCGGCGAACGCTTCACCGCCGCCGATGTCTATGTCGGCTCGCATGTCTCCTGGGGCATGCAGTTCGGCACGCTTCCGCCCCGCCCCGCCTTCACCGCCTATTCGGACCGGCTGAAGAACCGCGAGGCCCTGAAACGCGCCTTCCGATTGGATAATGAGGCAGCGGAGAACATGAACAAGGCAAGTGCCTGACGGCGCGACGCCTATTCGATTGAAAAGGAAGAACGGAACGCCTGTGCGCCGGCGGGCGTGAAGGAGATGACGCGGCCCTCGAGCCGCCGCGCCCAGCCCCGCGCAATGAAGGTATCGAGAAGGGCGGCACCCAGCGCGCCGCCCAGATGGTTGCGCCGCTCGCTCCAGTCGAGACAGGCACGGCAGAGCGGCCGCTTGCCATTCTCGAGCCGGTCGATATCGACGCCGAGGCCGGTGAAGAAATCTCGGCCTTTGGCCGTCAGCGCCAGATCCGCATCCTCGGCAATGAGGTGAAGCCGACGCGCCGCGTCGAGCATCTCGACCCCACGCTCCCCGGCCAGATGATCATAGCAGATGCGCGCCGTGCGCAGCGCTTGGTCCTTTGGCCCCGTGCGGACCCGAACAGCGCCTGTGCGCTGGGCAAGCCCCATCAGCCGCTCCAGCACCTCCGCCACATCCGGCCCGGACAGGCGGAAATAACGATGCCGCCCCTGCTTTTCCATCTCGATGAGGTTGGCCTCGCTGAGCTTGGCGAGATGCCCGCTCGCCGTCTGCAGGGTGACGCCGGCAATCCCGGCAAGCTCGCTCGCCGTCAGCGCGCGGCCATCCATCAGCGCCGTCAACATATTGGCTCGCGCCGGATCTCCGAGCAGCGCCGCAATCTTCGCAATGACAGGACCGTCTTTCATAGTTCGATGCTAACCGAAGCATGGCTTGTGTTCAAGCGGTAGATTGGGCCCATCGAAAACCGAGACTTTTCAGGAGAACCGATGATCACCTGCTTCATCCGCTATGAGATCGACCCGTTCAGGAAGGATGCCTTTGCCGAATATGCGCGCAACTGGGGCCAGGCTATCCCTCGCTGCGGTGCCGACCTGATCGGCTATTTCGGGCCGCATGAGGGCTCGGCCACCACCGCCTATGGCGTCTACAATATCGACAGCCTTGCCGCTTACGAAGCCTACCGCGCAAGGCTCGCCAACGATCCGCTCGGCCGCGCCAATTATGAATTCGCCAGGCGCGAGCGTTTCATTCTGAAGGAGGACCGGATGTTCCTGAAGCTCGTCTCTGCCCCGCATGCGGAGCTCGTCCGGCCATGATCGCGGTCATCTTCGAGGTCTGGCCGGCGGATGAGGAGCGCCGGGCACAATATCTCGATATCGCCGCCGATTTGCGTGAGGAGTTGTTGGCAATCGACGGGTTCATCTCCATCGAGCGGTTCCAGAGCCTGAACGAGCCGGGAAAGCTTCTGTCGCTCTCCTTCTGGCGCGATGAGGAAGCGGTACGGGCATGGCGCAACCTGCCGGCGCACCGCATTGCCCAGGCCAAGGGCCGCGACAGCGTTTTTGAGGACTACCGGCTGCGCATTGCCGCCGTCCTGCGCGATTACGGTCTCGACGATCGCGACGAGGCGCCGGAAGACAGCCGGGCCGCTCACGCTTGAGCATCAAACGAAAACAGGCCGGGAAACCCGGCCTGTTCAACTGCCTGCACTATTAGCTCAACCCAGCAGCGCTTTGACCGCCGCGATCGCCTCCGACGCCTTGGCGCCTTCCGGACCGCCCGCCTGGGCCATATCGGGACGGCCGCCACCGCCCGAGCCGCCAAGCGCGGCCGAAGCTGCCCGCACGAGATCGACGGCACTGATGCGCGTAGTCAGATCGTCGGTGACGCCGACGACGGCGCTCGCCTTGCCATCCTCGCCGACGCCGATGAAGGCGACCACGCCGGAGCCAAGCTGCTTCTTGCCCTCGTCGGCCAGCGGCTTCAAATCACGCGGCGAAACGCCAGAGACCACCTTGCCGATGAAGTTCACGCCGTTGACGGTTTCGTTTTCGGCGGCAGCCTGTGCTCCGCCGCCGCCAAGCGCCAGCTTCTTGCGCGCTTCGGTCAGCTCGCGCTCAAGCTTGCGGCGCTCCTCGATCAGGCTCGTCACGCGATCGAGCGCTTCGGCGGGCGTCGTCTTCAGCGTGGCCGCCAGCGCCTTCACCCGCTCGTCCTGCTCTTCCAGATAGCGCCGAGCCGCCTCGCCGGTCAGCGCCTCGATGCGGCGCACGCCGGCGGCAACCGCACCTTCCGAGACGACCCGGATCAGCCCGATATCGCCGGTGCGGCGCACATGTGTGCCGCCGCAGAGTTCGGTGGAATAGGATTTGCCTGTCTTCGGCCCTTGGGTTGCGGTACCCATCGAGACGACACGCACCTCGTCACCATATTTTTCGCCGAAAAGCGCCATCGCGCCCTCGGCAATGGCGTCGTCGACGGCCATCAGCCGCGTTGTCACCGGCGCATTCTGCAGCACGATATCATTGGCGATATCCTCGATCTCCTTCAGTTCCCCCGCCGAAATCGGCTTGGGATGCGAGAAGTCGAAGCGCAGGCGGTCAGGCGCCACCAGCGAGCCCTTTTGTGCGACATGGGTGCCAAGTGTCTCGCGCAGGGCCTCATGCAGAAGATGAGTCGCGGAATGGTTGGCACGGATGCGGGTCCGGCGCGCCGAATTCACGGCTAGTTCCACGACGGCGCCGGTCTTCGCCTCACCCTTCGTCACCCGGCCGATATGGACGAAAACGCCGTCGCCCTTCTTCTGCGTGTCGGAGATCTCGATGGTGAAATCCTCGCCGGAGATCGTGCCGGCGTCGCCGACCTGGCCGCCGGATTCGCCATAGAAGGGCGTCTGGTTGACGACGACGGCAACCGTTTCGCTCTCCCCGACGCTGTCGACGACGGCGCCGTCCTTGACCAGCGCGGTGATGATGCCTTCCGCTTTCTCCGTCTCATAGCCGAGAAACTCGGTCGCGCCGACCTTGTCGCGCACGGAGAACCAGACGGTTTCCGTCGCGGCTTCGCCGGAGCCGGCCCAATTGGCGCGCGCCTCGGCCTTCTGGCGCTCCATGGCCGCGTTGAAGCCCTCGACATCGACGCCGATGCCGCGCTGGCGCAGCGCATCCTGCGTCAGATCAAGCGGGAAGCCATAGGTGTCATAGAGCTTGAAGGCCGTCTCGCCGTCGAGCTGACCGCCCTCACCCAGATTTTCGGTCGCCTCGCCAAGCAGCCCGAGCCCGCGCTCCAGCGTCTTGCGGAAGCGCGTTTCCTCAAGCTTCAACGTCTCCGAGATCAGCGCCTCGGCGCGGATCAGCTCCGGATATGCCTGGCCCATCTCGCGGATCAGCGCTGGCAGGAGCCGCCACATCAGCGGCTCGCGCGCGCCGAGCAACTCAGCATGGCGCATGGCGCGGCGCATGATGCGGCGCAGCACATAGCCCCGCCCCTCGTTCGACGGCAGCACGCCATCGGCGATCAGGAAGCTCGACGCACGCAGATGATCGGCGATCACCCGGTGGCTGGCGCGGGCCTTGCCCTCGGCCTTGACGCCGGTCGCCTCCTCCGAAGCACGGATCAGCGCCTTGAAAAGATCGATGTCGTAATTGTCGTGGACGCCCTGCAGAACGGCCGCGATGCGTTCCAGCCCCATGCCGGTATCGATGGACGGACGCGGAAGATCGACGCGCTCATCCTTCGTCAGCTGCTCGAACTGCATGAAGACGAGGTTCCATATCTCGATGAACCGATCGCCATCCTCCTCCGCGCTGCCGGGAGGGCCGCCCCAGATCTCCGGGCCATGGTCGTAGAAGATTTCCGAACAGGGGCCGCACGGGCCGGTATCGCCCATCGCCCAGAAATTGTCGCTGGTCGCAATACGGATGATGCGGTCGTCGGAGAGCCCTGCGATCTTCTTCCAGAAATTCGCCGCGTCGTCATCCGTGTGGTAGACGGTGACGAGCAGCTTGTCCTTCGACAGGCCGAATTCCTTCGTGATCAGATTCCAGGCAAGGCCGATCGCCTCCTCCTTGAAATAATCGCCGAAGGAGAAATTGCCGAGCATCTCGAAGAAGGTGTGGTGGCGCGCGGTATAGCCGACATTGTCGAGATCGTTGTGCTTGCCGCCGGCGCGCACGCATTTCTGCGAAGTGGTCGCGCGGCTGTAGGGGCGTGTTTCCAGCCCCGTGAAGACGTTCTTGAACTGCACCATGCCGGCATTGGTGAACATCAATGTCGGATCATTGCGCGGCACGAGCGGGCTCGACGGCACGATCTCATGTCCGTTCTTCTTGAAATATTCGAGAAATGTCGACCGTATCTCGTTGACGCCACTCATGTTCCAAACCTTTGGGCTCTTGCCGTGCCGGGTCTCCATCGCCCGACCGGCTTCGCCTTCTGAATTGATCTCAGCCCGGAGAACTGCTCTTGGACGCTTTCTGCGCCCGCAAATTGGGCAGCGGCCCGGACCGCCCGCTTTTAGCGATGCCGCGCACCCCTGTCCAGATAATCCGGCAGCAGGAAGACGCAGACGGAATCCCGTCGGAATGCGCTGCTCCCGATCATGGCTGCAAACGCAAAAACCCGCGCTTTCCTCCATGACGAGGGAAGCGCGGGCCTGCATTCTGACTAGCGGCCAATCACCGGACTGCGGAAATCAGCCCCTTTCTCACATCTCCGCCACGTCATTCCCATCTTGATCGCCGGGGCCATCGTCGAGAAGCTGCTCGGCGATGAGGCCGGCATTCTGGCGCAATGCCAGCTCGATCTCGCGTGCCACTTCCGGATTGTCCTTCAGGAACAGCTTGGCATTCTCACGCCCCTGCCCCAGGCGCTGTGAATTATAGGAGAACCATGCGCCCGACTTCTCGACCACGCCGGCCTTGACGCCGAGATCAACGAGTTCACCCGTCTTGGAGACGCCGGCGCCATACATGATGTCGAACTCCACCTGCTTGAAGGGAGGCGCGAGCTTGTTCTTGACGACCTTGACGCGGGTCTGGTTGCCCACCACCTCGTCGCGCTCCTTGACCGAGCCGATGCGGCGGATGTCGAGACGGACGGAGGCGTAGAATTTCAGCGCATTGCCGCCCGTCGTCGTCTCGGGCGAGCCGAACATGACGCCGATCTTCATGCGGATCTGGTTGATGAAGATCACCATGCAGTTGGAGCGCGAGATGGAAGCCGTCAGCTTGCGCAGCGCCTGGCTCATCAGGCGCGCCTGCAGGCCCGGCAGGGAATCGCCCATCTCGCCCTCGATTTCCGCACGCGGCGTCAAGGCCGCCACCGAGTCGACCACCAGCACGTCGATCGCGCCGGAGCGCACCAGCGTATCGGTAATCTCCAGCGCCTGCTCGCCAGTATCTGGCTGCGAGATCAGGAGGTTTTCGAGATCGACGCCCAGCTTGCGCGCATAGACCGGATCGAGCGCGTGCTCGGCATCGACGAAGGCGCAGATGCCGCCCTTCTTCTGCGCCTCGGCAATCGTGTGCAGCGCCAGCGTCGTCTTGCCCGAGCTTTCCGGGCCATAGATTTCGATGATGCGCCCCTTGGGCAGGCCGCCCACGCCGAGCGCGATATCAAGAGAAAGCGACCCGGTCGAAACCGTTTCTATCTCGACCACCTGCTCGTTCTGGCCGAGCCGCATGATCGATCCCTTGCCGAACGCCCGCTCGATCTGAGACAGCGCCGCGTCCAGAGCTTTTGTCTTGTCCACTGAATTATCCTCAACAAGCCGCAACGAATTCTGAGACATGTTACACTACCCCTGTGTGGTGCATGAAGCCCGGACGATCCGTTCTTGAAAACTATTTGTATCCGTTTTGTTCTCATTTGGCAAGATCGCCAACTAACTGAAAAATCGAAACATTCTAAAAATGTTCCATCTATGTTCCTGACTGATGGCCGATCAGACGCTCTGAAAAAGATGCGTCATGCGCGGCTCGGAACCGACATTCCCAGGATGCGATTCGGTTTCGAGGCGGAATTGGGCACGCCGCGACGCTTCAGGAACGCGCAATTAAAAAGCGCGGCCCCAAAGGACCGCGCTCCGTTTGCATCATATCCGCCGGATTATCCCCGGGGTAATCTGGTGGATTATCCCTAGGGTAATCTAGTTGATTATCCCTGGGTGAGCGGCGAAATCTGGATCTCGACGCGGCGGTTCTGCGCGCGGCCGGCTTCCGTGGAATTGGAGGCAATCGGCTGCGTATCGCCATAGCCGACGACGGCGAAGCGACGCTGGTCGATGCCCTGGCTGCCGAGATAATTGGCGACCGACTGGGCGCGGCGCTGCGAAAGCTGCTGGTTGTAGCTGGCGCTGCCGGTCGAATCGGTGTGGCCATAGATATCAACCAGCGACTGGTTGAACTTGCGCAGCACGATCGCCACCGAATTGAGCGTGGGATAGAACTGGCTCTTCACCGCATCCTGATCGGTATCGAAGGTGATGTTGGACGGCATGTTGAGGATGATGTTGTCGCCATTGCGCGTCACGGAAACGCCGGTACCCTGCAACTGGGCGCGCAGTTCGGCTTCCTGCCGGTCCATATAATTGCCGATGGCGCCGCCACCCAGCGCGCCGAGGCCCGCGCCGATCAGCACGGCGTTGCGCTGCGCGCGGCTCGAGCCGCCGACGGCGAGGCCACCCAGCGCGCCGACCGCGGCGCCGATTGCAGCACCGCCGGCCGTGTTCGAGATCTTCTGCTGTCCGGTGTAGGGGTCGGTCGTGCAGCCTGCCAGAAAGGTCGCCGCCAGGGCAGCAATGGAAAACTTCTTGATCATGAGATGATGGTCCCCGGTTGGTATGCGTCGCGAGATGATAATAGCGATTGCGGCAATAAGGTGAAGGCTTGGTTAACGCACTCTCCGGCTGATCGCAACCACACGCAGGCACGCCGCTCCCTCTGGTCAAGCATGCCACGGCTGGCTATCGTCCGCGCGGACCAACGCGAGAGGAGAAGCGGACAATGGCGGAAAACGAAAAGCCGGTAGCGGTGATAACGGGCGGCGGACGCGGCATGGGCGCAGCAATCGCCAGGGAACTGGGCGAAAGAGGTTACCGCCTGGCGCTGATGTCGCCTTCGGGAAGCGCCGTCGAACTGGCAGATGAGCTCGGCGGCGTCGGCCTCAAGGGATCGGCACAGAACCTGACCGATCTCGAAGCGCTGGTGGATGCGGCGGTCAGCCGCTATGGCCGAATCGACGCCGTCGTCAACCACACCGGCCATCCGCCGAAGGGCGACCTTCTCGACATCACCGACGAAGGCTGGACACTCGGCAACGAGATGATGGTGCTGAACGTGGTGCGCATGGCGCGCCTGGTGACGCCGCTCATGCTCAAGCAGGGCAAGGGCGCCTGGGTCAACATCACCACTTTCGCGGCCTTCGAGCCATCACTGAAGTTCCCCGTCTCCTGTGCCTATCGCGCCGCGGTCGGCGCCTATACCAAGCTCTATGCGGACCGTTACGCCGCCGACAACATCCGCATGAACGCCCTTCTGCCGGGTTATATCGACAGCCTCGACCATAAGCCGGGAACGGCCGACGCGGTGCCGATGAAGCGTGTGGGGACGATGGAGGAAATCGCCAAGACAGCGGCCTTCCTGCTCTCCGACGATTCGGGCTACATCACGGGGCAGAACATCCGCGTCGATGGCGGCATCACACGACACGTGTGAACGAAGCCGCCACCGCTGCGATCCGTGAACACATATTATTGACCGCGGCGTGAACCGCCGTCTCAGGACGTCCGCTTCGCGTCCGCCTTCGGCGCGCCCCAGCGCAACCCGTCCATGAGCAGCGAGACCAGGCGGCGGGAGCGGTCGCGCCACTCCGGCGTATCGGGTGCCGAATAGATGCCTGACAGGGCAAGCAGCACGTCGGAGCTTTCCACATCGTCGCGGATGGAGCCATCGACCACCGCCGCCTCGACCAGGCTGTGCAACGCCTGCATGATCATCCCCGACACGTCGGAGAAGAGCTCCGCATTGGTCGTCAGCAGGATGCGCAGGCTGCCCGCCAGGCCGCGTTTCGTCGCGATGTAATCGACGAAGCGCTGCATCCATTCCGCCAGCGCCACATCCGGCGGATAGTCCCGCGCCAGATCGCCGGCGGCCGCGCACAGCGCCTCCACCTCGCGCCGGTAGATCACCTCGACGAGATGTTCCCTCGTCGGGAAATGCCTATAGAGCGTGCCGATGCCGACACCGGCGCGCCGCGCGATCTCTTCAAGTGAAGTATCGACGCCATGTTCGGCAAAAGCCACGCGGGCGACTTCCAGAAGCTTGTCGCGATTGCGCCGGGCATCAGCCCGCAAGCGCTTTTCCGGCGCTTCGGGCTTGCCTTCTCCGGTTACGGCCGGCGGCTTCATCGTCAATAGTCGGCTCCCACAACAATTAGTGACTTGACCGCAAGCGGCCAGCCTCTAAGATCATAAACGGAGGCTCCTCCATTTATCTGGAGTGCCTTGTACAACAATTCCACCCGGGATCGAGTATGCCATGTCTTCCGCGCTTGCAAGGGCTCCAGCCCCGCGGTCCTTAAGGCGCATCGATCCTCCTGACAGATTTGACAACAGGCCTGACGCCTTTCTGCCCTGCCCCGGCGGACGTCATGCCATCCACTGATGGAGAGAACGGAGATGACTGATCTAACAACCGTTCATCTGGAGATCAACGGGCACACAGAAGCGCTCGATATCGAGCCGCGCGTCACGCTTCTCGATGCGCTGCGCGAACATCTGGGCCTCACCGGCACCAAGAAGGGCTGCGACCACGGCCAGTGTGGCGCCTGCACCGTGCATGTCGACGGCGAACGTGTTCTTGCCTGTCTGACGCTGGCCGCACAGGCGGAAGGTCGCGCGGTGACGACCATCGAAGGTCTCGCCGGTCCCAATGGTGAACTGCACCCCGTCCAGGCGGCTTTCCTCGAACATGATGCCTTCCAGTGCGGCTATTGCACGCCGGGGCAGATCATGTCCGCCGTCGCCTGCATCCGCGAGGGCCATGCCGGTTCGGACGAGGAGATCCGCGAATATATGTCGGGCAATCTTTGCCGCTGCGGCGCCTATCCCCACATCGTCGCCGCCGTCCGCCAGGCAGCGGCAGAACTGACGACACAGAAGCAGGCTGCGGAGTAACCACCATGAGAGACTTTTCCTATCACCGTGCCGGCTCGGTGGATGACGCGCGCCACGCCGCCGCCCTCCCTGCCGCCATGCTGCTTGCCGGCGGCACCACGCTGCTCGATCTCGCCAAATGCGGTGTGATGGAACCGGAACGGGTGGTCGATATCAGCCATCTCAAGGGCCTTGGCGATATCCGCGTCGATGCGGAGGGTGCCTCCATCGGCGCGCTCGCCCGGATGAGCCATGTCGCCGACGATGCCGGCATCCGCGCCCATTTCCCCGCCGTCTCGGAGGCGCTCTGGCAGGCGGCCTCGCAGCAGATCCGCAACATGGCGACGATTGGCGGCAATCTGATGCAGCGTACGCGCTGTGCTTATTTCCGCGATCCGGTCGCCTTCCCCGCCTGCAACAAGCGCGTGCCGGGCTCGGGCTGCGCAGCGATCGGCGGCGTCAACCGCAACCACGCCATTCTCGGCACCAGCGGCGCCTGCATCGCCACCTATCCCGGCGATCTCGCCGTGGCGCTCGTCGCCTTCGATGCGATGGTCCATCTGGGCGGGCGCAGCGTGGCTGTGGACGATTTCTTCCTCCTGCCGTGCGGCACGCCCGAGAAGGAGCACGCGATCGAGCCGGGCGAGATGATCACCGCGATCACCATTCCCGCCTCGCCTGCCGCGCGGCGCTCGACCTATCTGAAGGTGCGCGACCGGCAATCCTATGAGTTCGCGGCCGCCAGTGCGGCGGTGGGCATAGAGCTCGAACCCGACGGGCGAACGATCCGCGATCTACGCGTCGCGCTCGGCGGTGTGGCCACTAAGCCATGGCGCGCCCGCGCCGTCGAGGACGCGCTGAAGGGCAAGCCGCTGGAGCCGGATGCGATAAAGCGCGCCAGCCTGCTCGCCGTCGAAGGCGCGGCCAATCATGGCGGCAATCACTACAAGATCGAGCTTGCGCCGCGCGTCGTCGCGCGCGCCATTTTGAATGCAGGAGGTGCGGCATGAACGTTATCGAAACCAGACAGCGTGGTGAAGCCTCCGATGGCAGCGGCGTGGGCGGGCGCCATTCTCGCATCGACGGACGCCTGAAGATCACCGGCGGCGCCACCTATGCCCTGGAGCATCGGCTGGAAAACCTCACTTACGCCGTGCTGGTGCTGAGCACGATCGCGGCCGGGCGGGTTACAGGGATCGATACGGCTGCAGCCAAGGCCGCGCCCGGCGTGCTCCTCGTTCTCACGCCTGAGGACGATCTCGGCCTAGCCACCGCTTCCGACTGGTTCGGCAACCGTGCCGAGGGCGGCTATCGTCCGCTTGTCCCGGAGATCGCCTTCAACGGCCAGGCCGTGGCGGTCGTGGTGGCGGAGACGTTCGAACAGGCAACCGCGGCGGCGTCCCTCGTCAAGATAACCTATGAGGAGACACAGGCGATTGCGGGCCTCGACGATCCCAAGTCCGGCGAAGGCAATCTCGTCGACAATCTGACCGTGACATGGGGCGATGCCGAAGAGGCGCTTGCCGCCGCGCCCGTCAAGGTGGAAGGCGAATACCGCACGCCGCGCGAATATCACGTGACGATCGAACCGCATGGCCTCACCGCCGCCTGGGAAGGCGACCGCCTCACCATCTTCGAGCCGAGCCAATGGACCCACGGCATGGCGCGCTCCTATGCCGAATGGTTCGGCCTGCCTTATGAGAATGTGACGCTGATCTCACCTTTCATCGGCGGCGGCTTCGGCTCCAAGGCGACCGCATCCTTCTATGGTGCACTCGCCGCCGCCTCGGCCAAGCGGCTCGGCCGGCCGGTGAAGCTCGCCATCACCCGGCCGCAGACCTTCACCGCCTATGGCGGCCGCGCGGCGACGCGCCAGCGTATCGCGCTCGGCGCGAGCGAGGACGGCACGCTGCAGGCACTCGTCCACCGCGGCGCCAACGAAACATCGATGGTCGGGACATGGGTGGAGAACACAGGCGCTGCGACGCCGCTTCTCTATGCCGTCCCGAATTTCTCGTCCGAAAACCGGCTGGTGCCGGTCAACACGGTCACTCCGGGTGCGCTGCGCGCGCCGGGCAAGAACCCCAGCGCCTTCGGCATCGAAAGCGCGATGGACGAGCTGGCTTATGCACTCAAGATCGACCCGGTGGAGCTCAGGCTGAAAAATTATGCCGAGAAGGATCCCCAATCGGGCAAGCCCTGGTCGACGCGGCAGCTCCGCGAGGCGCTGACGGCGGGCGCCGAGGCTTTCGGCTGGTCGCGACGCAACCCCGAGCCGCGCTCAATGCGCGACGGCCACACACTCGTCGGCTGGGGCGTGGCGATCGGCACCTTCCCCGTCATCCGCGCCTATGGCGAGGCGCTTATCGCCATCCGCCAGGACGGAAAGGTGGAGGTCATCAGCGGCGCGATCGACATGGGCCAGGGCACCTATACGATCCTCGCCCAGACGGCGGCGGAAGCGCTCGGCGTGTCCGTCGACCAGGTCGAGGTCAGGCTCGGTGATTCATCATTGCCCGGCGCGGCCGTCGCCGGCGGCTCGATGCTCGCCGGCGTGATGACCGGCGCCGTCCACAAGGCGGCATCGGCCGCTCGCGAAGAGCTGATCGCGCTGGCGCTCAACGACCCGAACTCGCCATTCAGCGAGAGCGGCGCCAACACGCTGGCGATAGCCGATGGCCGGATCGCCACGCCGCGCGGCGACGTGCCGGCCATCTCCATCGCCGAGCTGATGACGCGGATCGGCCGCGACCGGATCGAGGTGAAACGGGACACGCTGCCGGAGGCACTCGCCAATGACGAGGGGCGCCTGAAAGCCTGGACGACGATGTCGCTGATGCGTGCGCCGACCGACGGCGGTTATTCGATGCACAGCTGGTGCGCCCATTTTGTTGAGGTGAAAGTCGACGAGGATTTCGGCACGGTGCGCGTCTCGCGCGTGGTCTCGGCCTTTGATTGCGGCCGGCTCTATAACCCGAAGCTCGTCGAGAGCCAGTGGAAGGGCGGCATTATCATGGGCATCGGCCAGGCGCTTCTCGAGGAAGGCCTCGTCGATCCGCGCCGCGCCCGCGTCGTCAACAATAATCTCGGCGACTATCTTGTCGCCACCAATGCCGACATTCCCGATATCGAGGTCATCTCGGTCGGCGTGCCCGACCCGCATGCCTCGGTGCTGGGCGGCAAGGGGGTCGGCGAGGTCGGCATCGTCGGCGTCGCCCCGGCAATCGCCAATGCCGTCTTCCACGCGACGGGCAAGCGCGTGCGCGACCTGCCGATCACGCTGGAGAAGCTGATTTAGGATGAGCGGAAAGGGAGGGGGTGAACTGAAATCCGCAACGGGCGACGAAGGGTGACCTGACTCATCTTCCCATACGGAACAATATTTCCCCCTTCCCCAGAACTGCAGTATCGCCGCCATATTTTCCAGGCTTCCGGCCCAAAAGCGGTTTATTCAGAATTCCCTCTTCGATCAGATAGTGGTCGAAGAGGCCGGAAAAGGCGATATCCACCCGTCCGCAATCGACGAAGGTCGGCGAGAGCGTTTCCGGCCGTCGGTCGAAGAGCAGCGAGCCGCGCTTCATCATATAACCCGGCATCGCTCCGACCCTGCCCTTGACCGCGATGCTGCCGGCGATCATGCGGCTGCCGGCATAGTCGCCGCAGCCTTTGAGGATGGCGATGACGCCCCGGCGCATCCGGTCGCCCGCATAGTGCCCCGCCCTGCCGCGCACGATCAGCACGCCGCCCTCCATGCCATGCATTTCGCCGGCGAGCGGCCCGCCAAGATAATCCCCGGCATGACCATGAATTTCCAGCTTCCCGCCGGCCATGCCGGAACCGGCGTGAAATCCGCAACTGCCTTCGATGACGATCATCCCGCCAGTGATCTTTCGCCCGGCCTGAGCACCCACATCGCCGGAGACATAGAGCGTGCCACCGGTCATGCCCGCACCGATGCCGTCGAAGCGCGGGCTTCCACCGTCAAAGGCGATACGCGAGATATCCTTGCCGGTGATCTTGAAGAGATCGCCGACGAGCGCCGGCCTCCGGCTGGTGCCGACGCGCAGCTTGCCGATCTCTGCAGCGCTCATGCCGTCGAGCTTCTCAGGAGTGAGCACCGAGAGATCAAGCCTTTCCTCCGGCTCGGCGCGGAGCGTGAAGGTCAGCCCTTTCATGGCAGGAGCTCCTTCAGGTGATAATGGAACTTGCCGAGCTTGCCGCCATAATTGCCGGCGCTGATGCGCAATGCGCCGCGCTTCGGCCCGAGATCGATCACGGCCTTCAGCCCGGCGCGCATGGCCGCAGCAACAGCTTCATTCGTCTCGCCGTCAATGACGATCTCCAGAACGGCATTGATCTCGGGACCGAGCTCGCTCTTCACCACGCCACGCAGCGTCGGCGCGAAGGCATCGTTGGTGGAGGCGGTCATACCCCGGTACTTGGCGCCGATCTTCGATCCGGAGCGCACGATACCGCCGGGAAAGGGCATGATGGTGCCGGGAACCTTTCCTATCGCCGCCACCGCGCGCTCGGCCGCAAGGAGCGCTTTTTCTGCATCCGCCGCAAGGAGCAGAAAATTGCCGCCGCCGACCGCTTCCTTGGTCATATCAGTCGTCGCCTCGCAGAGGAACTCGCCATCCATGACAGGAATGCGCCAGTAATGCTTTCCGCCGAATTTCTTCGAAATCTGCCAGCCATCGCCGAAATAGCGCAGCGAAGCGCCCAGATTGAGTGGTGTGCCGCCCTCCATTCCGGCGAAACAGGCGCTGCCCGGCGATGTCAGCACGCACTGGCCTACCCGGTTGCGGAGCTGGCGCTGCAATTCGTCGGTGCTGACGGCGAAGAGCATGACCCGGCAGCCAGGCCGGCCATCGGGCGTCTTCGACGGCGGCAGATCGACATCGATCGCCGCCTCGCAGCCACAGCCGATGACCGACGTGGCGTAACCCGTCATGGTGATCGCCGCTTGACGCGCCCATTGCAGCGTCGGCGCGGTGATGATGATGGCCGTGGCGCGCATGCCGAAAGCCTCGGCAAACGTATCGTCAATCACGATGCCGTTGCGGGTCAGCTGTTGCATGGCACCTCCGCGAAAGGCTCGTCCCGCTTGAGCGCGCTGTCGGGAAAGGTGAACCAGTCGAGCGACAGACCGTAGCGCTCCTCGTGATAGGCCTGCATCCGCCGCACCATCGCCTTGTCGGTTTCAGGTCTGAGGCGCAGCGCCTTGCCCCAGCGGAAATTGACGACCTTGCCGTTCTCGACCACGAGATCGCCATTCTTGAAGACAAGGGCCGCCTCGCGGAACATGGCCGCGATATCCCTGCCCTTGCGGTAGACGGCGATATCCGCGATGGCGCCCGGCCCGAGATTGCCGCGATCCTTCAATCCCAAAAGCCGCGCCGGCGCGGAACGCGTCATGATGGCGATTTCCTCAAGCGTATATTCGCGGCTGATCGAGGGAAGCGTCGTCAGTTCGAGCGCCGATGCGTTGAGCTCCGCCGCCTTGGCATCCCTGGCATCGCGGCTCATCAGAAGCTCGAACAGTTCGGGATAAGCCGTGAATGGCGCGCCGTTCGGGTGGTCGGTCGTGAAGAACACGCGCCAGGGATCGTTGATCAGCAGGAAGAGTTCCAGCCCCACCGCCCATTGCAGAGAGCCGTAATAATTCTCCTTGTAACGGTAAGGCACGATGCCGCCGCCATTGCCGTCGCCATCGATGATGACGGTCTTTTTCGGGCTGGCATTGCCGATCGCCAGGAACTGTCTTGTGACGTCGGACGAGATCGTCACCGTCTGGCCGAACATCACCTGGCCGACATCGATGGTGACATCCGGATTATTATTCACCTGCTCCGCGAGGCGCGCAGCTTCGGAGGAGAATTTCCGTTTTCCTTCAGTGCCATAGCCATAGAACTGAAGGTGTGCCAGATGCAGCGGCACGCCCTCGGTCGCATCGATGGTGACGGATGCCGTGTCGGCGCTGCCGGCGAGGCCGAGATTGTTGGCGTGGACATGAAGCGGATGCGGCACGCCTAGCCGGTTGACCGAAGCCTGCAGCGTCTTGACGATCCTGCGCGAGCTGACGCCATAGGACGGGACGATATCGTCGAAGGAGAAGGAGCGGACATTCTCCTTGAAGGCGGCAGCGGCCCCCGCATTGATCACCTTCACCCCCAGAGAGTTGGTCGCAGCCAGCGTCCAGGCAACGTAATCATCCACCATATTGGCCGATTTCTTGTCGCGAATCAGCGACAGCAGGAAATCATCATTGCCGAGGATGGTGAGCGTCGCCTTGTCGATGATGGGGATATCGGCAAGCTCCAGATGGGTGTGCAGCGCATTGTACGGGGACATGGCGGGCTCGACGACGGTGGTAAACCCCATCTGCGCATAGAGGCACCCCGTGGTGAAGGTCGACCAGCCGGCATTGGCGAGCGGTGTGTTTGCCGGACGCGGCAGATGTGCAGCATGGTGCTCCGGCAGGAGCAGCCGGGCGGTGTTCACATTGCCGCCGCCGATATGGGAATGGATGTCGATCGCGCCGGCCATGACGATGCAGCCGGACGCGTCATAGGTCTTGTCGGCGCGCCGGCCCTCCGGCCGCTCTATGATGAAACCATCCTCGATCCAGAGGTCCCGCTTGGCACTGGCGCCATTCACCGGATCGATGATCTCGCCGCCTGTCAGCCGGATCAGCATGGCAGCGCCTCCGCGAGTTGCCGGACGATATCGGCGATTTCCGGCTGATCCGACGGAGCACTGGCGCGCTCAGCCCGGAATGTGCCTATCCGGCTCGAATAGGTAACGCTGTCATGATCGATGCCGGGCGTGGCGACCGCAATGGTAACGGCGGCGCCCGCCACCGGACTTGCGGTGCGCACAAGCGCAATGAATGGAATCCCGCTCCTTCGCGCCGGCGATGCGCTGTCCCGCGCCGATATCCAGAGATGCAGGTCCGCCTCCTTCTCCCTCAGCATGCGCTCTATATCCCAGCGCCGGGGATCATAGACCGGCGCGCCGTCGGGAAAACCGGTGCGCGGTGGAAAGCCTGTCGCCCAAACGCAGGTCAGCACCGCACCCCAAGCGGCATCGTCATCAGGCAGGAAAAGGCTGCTGGCGCGCTTCGCCTTGTTGAGATCGGCAACGAGGCCCTGCAGCATGGCGAGGCTCATCGGCTCCTCGGCATTGCCGGAAAAGACGAAGACGGGAAAAGCGGCTTCCGCCAGCGCCTTCTTCAGCTTGTCGAGATTGGCAAGGGATGCGGCAGTCCGCCTGCCGGCAAGGCCAGCCCGCAACAGCGCCACGGCACTGCCGAGCGAAGCTCCTTCGGCGGTAAGGGGGATAGCCCCGACCTGCCGGGAAAGCTTGTCCATTCCGGTATTGTCGGGAACCGGCCGATTTGCCTTCAGGTGAAACCAGCGTCGCGCATCCCTAGCGGCGAGATCGGCCGGCGCCGACCCCCATGACAGGATCAGATCGTGATGCGCGGCAGGAATATCGCCCACAAGGACGACGACGTCGGCACGCCGGCGCACCTCGCCCGGCGTGGTGAACATGCCGCCATGTTCTGTGAAGAGTGCGATCTCGTTGACGAGTTCCCTGCCCCTGATGTGATCATAGGCTGCGCCAAGCTTTTCGGCCAAAGCGATAACGCTGCGGGTGCCGTGGACATCCGCATCAAATGAAATCACCGGGCAGCGGCTGGACGCCAGAAGCTTTGCAGCATGCTGAATTGCGTCTGAAAAAGGTACTGCCTGGCTGCCGACCCATGCAACCGACATAAATCCCGCAACTTTCTGGTGCCGCTACAAAGCTTAGTCAATTTTCGCCAAATGTGAACCCTCTGCCATGTGAAATATCGTGCGTTTAATCGTCATATTTCACATAGGCGAAGCGCTGGTCGGAGACGGGCGTTCCCTCGAGTGCGCCGCCCTCTTTTCCGGGCTGCCACTGGACGACATCTTCAATCTTCCGGGCCAACTCGAAATCCCTGTCGGTGATGCCCTTCGCGTCATGCGACATCAGGATCACCTCGACCCAGGCATAGGACGCCTTGAGGTCCGGGTGGTGCCAGGCGGCCTCCGCCAGATGGCCCACCGTATTGATGACCATCAGCGTCCCCTTCCAGCCATGGGTCTTGTATTTGCGGCGGATCCAGCCATTCTCGTAACGCCAGTGCGGCAGCTCCTTCTGCAGCCGCGCGACGATCTCCTCCTCCGAATAGGTTTTTGCCCTGGGTTTCGTCTCATTGCCCTGTTCGGCCATCGTGGAAATCCTCCCTGATCCGGCTTGCGTCCTGATTGAAAGACGATATCATAAGTCAGGGCCCGACTTTTGGAAAATGCGTTCAAGCTATACGAGAACGAATGTCGGACTCTGTCTCCATAAAAGTCCCTGCCCGCCTGCATCTCGGCTTTCTCGACATGCCGAGGAAGGATGGCGGCCGTTTCGGCAGCATCGGCCTGCCGCTTGAAGATATTGCGACGGAACTGACGATTTCCCGCGCCCGCGAAACATCGGTCGAGGGTGATGAGCGCGACCGTGTCGCCGATCATCTCGCCCGGCTCAGCACGCATCTCGGCATCCGGGCGCAGCATCATATCGTCATTCACCGGACCATCCCCCGTCATGCCGGCCTCGGCTCGGGCACGCAGATCGCGCTGGCGGTCGCCGCGGCGCTGCGCACCTTGCACAGGCTGCCGCTCGACAGCCGCAGCGATGCGCTGCTGCTTGGCCGTGGCACCCGATCGGGCATAGGCATCGCCGCCTTCGAAAAGGGCGGGCTGATCGTCGATGCCGGCCGGTTCCACCGCGACCAGCCGCCGACTGTCATCACACACATCCCCTTCCCGGAGGACTGGCGCGTCATCCTGGTTCTCGACGAGACGACGCAGGGCATCCATGGCGAGGCGGAGATCGAGGCATTCCGCACCCTGCCCGCCTTCCCCCATGCCAGTTCCGCCACGATCTGCCGGCAGGTGCTGATGGGCGTCATACCCGCCCTCATCGAACGGGATGTTGCCGCCTTCGGAAAAGCCGTCGAGGCCGTGCAGAGCGAAATCGGCGCCTATTTCTCCCCCGCCCAGGGCGGCGCCTTCACCAGCAAGGCGGTCGAGGCGACGCTGGCGAAGCTCAAATCGGCCGGCGCCGTCGGCATCGGCCAGAGCTCATGGGGCCCGACCGGCTTCGCCTTCGCGCCTTCGCAGGCGGAAGCGGAGCGCATCGTCGATGTGGTTGGCGACCGCCAAGCGGTTTCCATCCGGATCGTCTCGGGCCGGAACGAGGGAGCGGAAATCATCCGCAGCGCCCTCGACCTCGTCTCGATGTAAATGGCAACAGAACCGATGGGCACCACCACCATCGAAAGGAAGCGGAAGACGTGACCCGCAAGACCATTCTCCACATGCTGACGCCCTTGCGGCAGATGAGCCCGTTCGACGTGAACATGGCGATCGATGCCGGCTATGATGCCGTCGTGCCCTATACCGATGTCGGCCTGTCGGACGTCGGCAATCTCGTCCAGGACGCGATCTTCTCGCGCCCGCCCGATGCTGGCGTGGCGACCGGAATTTTCCTCGCCGGCAAGGATGCACCGACGGCGCTCGACATGCTCGACGCCGCGAAGAAGGCGATGGTGCCGCCCTTCGAAATCTCGGTCTTCGCCGATCCCGCCGGCTCCTTCACGACCGCCGCGGCGATGGTCGCCAAGGTGGAGAAGGCGCTTGCCAAACACCATGACCGAACGCTTGCCGACGTTTCGGTAGCAATCTTCGGTGCGACGGGCGTCGTCGGCTATTGCACGGCGGTGATCGCGGCCGGTGAAGGCGCTGATGTGAAGATCGTCGGCCATGACGGGCTGCGCCGCGTCGAGCAAATCGCATCATCGATCAAGGATCGTTTCGGCGTGACGGTAATACCGGTCGACGGATCGAGCGAGGAGAAGAAAACCGAGATCGTCAGGAGCGCGAATGTGCTGCTTGCCGCGGCGAAGGCCGGCGTGCAGGTCATCTCCAGGGCACAGTTGCAGAATGCCCCCGACCTTCTGGTCGCGGCCGATGTCAACGCTGTGCCGCCCGCCGGCATCGAGGGGCTGAAGGTGAATGCCAATGGCGAGCCGCTCGACGGCACCAAGGCCATCGGCATCGGCCCGCTCTCCATCGGCAATGTGAAATACAAGACGCAATCCGGCCTGTTCGTCCGCATGATAGAGGCGAAAAAGCCTGTCATCTTCGATTTTCGGGACGCCTTTACCCTTGCCCGCGACCTTGCAAAATAACGCCACGGTCCTGATCACCGCGATATCGGGCCGTTCGCTTGCCGCCGCTGCGCGCCGCGCCAGCTTCAGGCCGCTCGTGGCTGATTTGTTCAATGACTCCGACACGCTGCGGCTTGCCGAGCGCGCTATCAGGCTGCCCGGCAACCTGCAGAGCGGTATCGCGCCTGATGGGCTCGTGGACCGATTGGCAGTGCTTGCCGGCGCCGATGAACCACAGGCTGTCATCTATGGCTCGGGGTTCGAACGGACGCCGGAGTTGATCGATGCGATCGCCCGCCGTTTCTTTGTCGCCGGGAACAGTGCCCGCACCATCCGCGCTGTCAAGGATCCGGAAAGCCTTGCCGGTCTCTGTACTTCGCTCATGATTCCGCATCCGGAGATCAGCATGGATCAGCCCGAGCGCCTCGATGGCTGGCTGATGAAGCTTGCGGGTGGAGCCGGCGGCTCACATGTGGTGCGTGCCGACGGCGACGCCGTAAAGCCGGGGCGCTATTTCCAGCGCTTCGTCGCGGGGAGGAGCATCTCCGCGCTCTTCATCGCCGATGGGAGGGAAGCGCGTCTTGTCGGCTTCAGCCGCCAGTGGTCCGCCCCCTCCGAAACCTCCCCCTACCGCTATGGCGGCGCGGTGCGGCTTCTGCGCTATCACAAACGCAAGCGGGCCCAGATCGCTGAGTGGCTGACAGCGCTGACGGCGCGGACCGGCCTTGTCGGACTATGTTCCGCCGATTTCATCGACGGGCAGTCGGGCCTTTCGCTGATCGAGATAAATCCGCGCCCGGGCGCGACGCTCGATATCTTCGACAGCGAGGAAACGCCGCTTCTGCGCGAGCATCTGAACGCCGTGCGGGGCGCGACCGTGAAGCGGCCGGCCTATGCCGGTTCCCTCGCCTCGGCGATCGCCTACACCTCGCATCCCATCCGGCTTTTCCCGTCCATCGAATGGCCAGATATGACGGCCGATCACCAGCCTCCCGGCTCCGTGCTCGCCGCCGGCGACCCCATCTGCACCGTCTTTGCCAGCGCCCGCTCGGCCGCGTCAGCCGAACAAGCCGTCAAGAACCGCGTGCGGGCGCTGGCGGCCCATTGGAAAGAAGGCTCCGCAGGAGGATCCGACACATGAGGAACGGACAAGCCTTCCTGAACCGCAATGCCCAGCGGATTGTCGACGAGATGCTCGAGAATGCCGATCGGCTCGGCATCGCGCACAGCCGTGGTCGCCTGGGAGAACACCTGATCGATGCCGGGGCGAACACGCCGGGCGGCATCGAGGCCGGCCTTCGGATCGTCGAGATCTGCATGGGCGGCCTCGGCACGGTTTCCGCGCAGCTGGACCGGAGCGGCGGACGATGGCCACTCGGCATCAATGTCCGCTCGTCGCAGCCGGTCCTTGCCTGCCTTGCCAGCCAATATGCCGGCTGGAACCTCTCGCACGAGAAATATTTCGCCATGGGCTCGGGACCGGTCAGGGCGCTCGCCCGTGTCGAACCGCTTTTCGAGGAGATCGCCTATCAGGAGCCGAATGCGCGATCGTCCGTCATTGTTCTGGAAGCCGCCTCTCCGCCGCCGCCCGAGGTGGTCGAGAAGGTCTTGCGGGCGACGGGGCTCAGAGCCGAAGCGCTCACCTTCATTTATGCGCCGACGCAGAGCCTGACAGCCTCCGTGCAGATCGTCGGCCGGGTGCTGGAAGTGGCGCTCCACAAGGCGCACGATCTGAAATTCCCGCTCGATACGATCGTCGACGGAGCCGGCTATGCGCCGCTGCCTGCCCCTCACCGGGATTTCCTGCAGGCCATGGGCCGGACCAATGACGCCATCATCTATGGCGGACTGGTGCAGTTGTTCGTGCGCGGCCCGGCAAGCGATGCCCGCGCGCTTGCCGAAAAGCTTCCCAGCCGCACGTCACGCGATTACGGCCGGCCCTTCGCCGAGATCTTCAGGGCATTCAAGGGCGATTTCTACGCCATCGACCCGCATCTCTTCAGCCCGGCCGAAGTGAGTGTCACGGCGATCGAAAGCGGTGAGACTTTTCGCAGCGGCGGACCTGATCATGCAATGCTGGAGCAATCCCTTGGCTGAAATGACTGAATTGATGACCGATGTGATACTCATTTTATCGGACAGGCCCGACGGCCAGGTGAAGCAACTTTCCTCCTCCTTCCACAAGCTCGGCGTCAAGACGTTATCCATGCATCTCGCGGATATCGGCTTCGATAGCCGTTATCCATCGGGGATCGCCATCCCCAGCCTCGACGGCGCCCTGCCCGCGGCCGTCGTCGTGCGCTCGGTCTCGTCGGGCACGTTCGAAGCGATCACGCGACGGCTGGGCATTCTCCACGCCTTTGCCCATCTAGGCATTCCCGTCTGGAATTCGGCCAAGGCGATCGAGCGCTGCGTCGACAAATCCACCACCACTTTCCTCCTGGCGCAGGCCGGCCTGCCCACGCCGGAAACCTTCACAGTCGAGAATTTGCAGAATGCGCGGGCGATCGTCGAACGCGAGATCCCCAACGGCCCCCTGGTGCTCAAGCCGCTTTTCGGCTCGCAGGGCCGCGGCATCCGCCTGATATCAGGGCCGGAGGATTTGCCGGTGCCGGAAGAAATGGACGACGTCTATTATCTCCAACGCTTCGTGGCGCGCGCCGGCCCGCCTTTCCGCGATTATCGCGTTTTCACTTCGAACGGCGAGGTTCTGGGCATGATGGCGCGCTGCGCCGACGGCTGGATCACCAACATCGCCAAGGGCGCAAAGGCCGAACCGGTCACCGGCCCGCTGCAGGTGAAGCTCGAAACCCTTGCGCTCGCCGCATCAAAAGCGATCGGCACCGACTTCGCCGGCATCGACATCATCCCCGCTGCCGACGGCGGGCTCCTCATCCTCGAGGTCAACAGCATGCCGGCCTGGAGCGGGTTGCAATCGGTCGTGCCGGTGCGCGTCGCCGATTGCATCGCCAGGGCGCTTGCCGCCCGCGTCTTCCCGCGCCTAGGCGAGAGACCGGCAGCGTGACACTGACGCGGGATCAGATCAGGGAAGCCTATCTCGCGGCCTGCCTTGGGGAAATCCAGGCGCTGAAGCCCGGCAATGTGCACCGCTTCGCCGACGGCCATCGCATGACCGCGACGCAGTTTCTCGACAGCGCCGAAATTTCCGCCGGCCCGCTGACCGACCCCGCCTTGCGCGTCGGGCGGCGTATCCGCGACGCTGTTGCAGCGACGCGCGCACATATCGGCACCAACACCAATCTCGGCATTCTGCTCCTCTGTGCACCGCTCGCCAAGGCGGCCGAATATCCCGGCTCCGATCTCCGCCTCGATACGGCACGCGTGCTCAATGGGCTCGACCGGGAGGATGCGCGCGATGTCTTCGCCGCGATCGTTCTTGCGCAGCCCGGCGGGCTCGGCACGGCTGAAAAGCATGATGTCTCGCAGGAACCGCAGGTCGGACTCAGGGAAGCCATGCAGGAGGCTGCGCACCGCGATATGATTGCCCGGCAATATGCCACCGGCTTCACTGATATCTTCGACACCGGCCTTTCGGCCCACGCAACGGCGCTTGCCCGTGGCGAAGACGGCATGTGGCCCACCGTCTTTGTCTATCTCGAATTCCTCTCGCGCCTTCCCGACAGCCATGTCGCACGCAAGCATGGCGCAGCGATTGCAGAAAATGTGCGGGCCGAGGCGGAAGCAATACGGGCGCGTATCGTGAACATGGAGGACGGGCGCGAGCGGGAAAAGTGGCTGCTTTCCTTCGACACGCGGTTGAAGGCGGATGGCATCAACCCCGGAACCTCCGCCGATCTGACGGTGGCGACGCTTTTTGCGGATGGCGTCATCAACTCGGTCTTGCATAATCGCGAGGTAAGTGGTTGAATTTTGGTCGGCGGGAATTTTATTCCGCTGCTATCTGGCCAACCGACCCGCGCTTAAGGGTGCTGTGAACAAGGATAGCTGTCCATCGAGAACCCGAGTCTCTCGACGACGGCATCTTTGGACAAATGCATTTTTGGAAACGGTTTAGGGAGGAATTAGGCCGTGGCGAAAATCACTAAGGTAATGGTTGGCGAATCCCTGGTCGGCGATGGCAATGAAGTTGCCCATATCGACCTTCTCATCGGGCCGCGCGGAAGCGCCGTGGAATCCGCTTTCTGCAATGCTTTGACCAACAACAAGGACGGGTTTACTTCCCTCCTCGCGGTTATCGCGCCCAATCTGCCGTGCAAGCCGAACACGGTGATGTTCAACAAGGTCACCATCAAAGGCGCCAAGCAGGCGGTCCAGATGTTCGGCCCCGCCCAGCATGCGGTGGCGAAGGCGGTGCAGGACAGCGTTGCCGAAGGCATCATCCCCGCGGACGAAGCCGACGACCTCTTCATCTGCGTCGGCGTCTTCATCCACTGGGAAGCGGAAGACGATGCCAAGATCCAGGATTTCAACTATCGCGCGACGAAGGAAGCGATCGAGCGTGCGGTAACGGGCAAGCCGACCGCGGCGGAAGCCACCGCCCAGCGCGACAAGGTCAAGCATCCGTTCGGAGCCTAGACAAGAGACAACCCCGCACAGAGCACGCCCTCTGTGACATCGGATGGCCTGATGCGCCGGTTGGCCAGATTACTGGGCTTTCAACGATAAATGGGAAAAGGAGGGAGGAATCCCTCCTTTTGGCTTTGAAGAGCAAGCGTAAGGCTGATTGTTGCGTAGGATCCGTGCCCGCCTGCTCACCAGCGTCGGCTGCGCTGAACGACCTCAAGGTCGAGCAATTCCATAAAACCAAAACACTCCAAACAGAAAAAGCCCGCGTCACCGCGGGCTTTCCTGTTTTATCGCTCGGAAAATCACGATTCCAGATATTTCGTCGGGTTGACCGGCGCGGAATTCTTGCGCACCTCGAAATGCAGCTTCGGCGAGTTGGCGTTGCCGCTCATGCCTGAACGGGCGATTTCCTGGCCGCGGCGAACCTTCTCGCCGCGCTGGACGAGAATCTTGCTGTTGTGGCCATAAACCGTCACCAGGCCGTTGTCGTGGCGCACCAGCACCGTATTGCCGAATTCCTTCAGCCCGTCGCCGGCATAGATGACGACGCCGTTCTCGGCCGCTTTCACCGGCGTCCCCTCCGGCACCATAATGTCGATGCCGTCATTGACGGAAGCGCCTTCACGCTGGCCGAAGCTCGATAGCACGCGGCCACGCACCGGCCAGCGCAATTGCGAGATGCCGGTCGAGGTCGGCGCTGTCGCCACCTCCTGCTCGGCATCCTCGATGACCTTGTTGCTCGCCTGCGGCGGCGTATAGGGCTTGGCACCATCGGAAGCCGGCTGCTGCGCGGGCGGCGTCGAGCCGGTGTTCACCTGATCGACCTTCGGAGCGCTCGCCACCTGCGTCGCGCCGCCTGAGGCACTCGGGATGATCAGCGACTGGCCAACGCGGATCGCGCCATTGGCGAGCCCGTTCGCCTTCTTGATCGCATCCACCGGCACGCCGGTCTTCTGCGAGATGCCGTAGAGCGAATCGCCGCTGCGCACCGTATAGGTACCGTTCGGCGCAGGCGGCGTCGCCGCCGTCGGCGCGGTTGCGGCGGAAGCGGTCGCGCCCGGCTGCTTTTCCTTGATCGTCGGCGTCTGCGGCAGGATCGCCACATCGTGGTTGGCAGGACGCTGGCCGGGCGCCTGTGGTGTCGCCGGCAATTGCCCCAGCACCCTCTCCGGCTCGCCCCGTCCTGGCATCGGCTTCGGATCGTTGGCGGCGACCACTCTACTGGCAGCACCTTGCGCAGGGATCCTCAGCTTCTGTCCCGCCATGATCCGGTTGGCGTCGGTGATGCCGTTCGCCTGCATGATCGCATTGGCCGAAACGCCGGTGCGGCGCGCAATGCCGAAGAGCGATTCGCCGGGCTGGACGACGACCACGGATTCACCCGAAGCGGCCGAAGGCGCAGGATTGACAGCGGCCACCTGCTGGCCGGTTGCGGCCGGCTGGACAACCCTGGGCGCCGCCGCGACAGGCGCTGCGGCCGGCTGGATGGCCTGCGTGCTGGAAGCGCTGGCGACGGGGGCCGAAGATACCGGAGGCAGGCTGCTGCGCTGGACGCCGGCGCTCTGCGTGACGGGGGTTACCGCGCCGCGGCTGACCGAACCCGAATAGCCGCCATCCGTGGAGGCTGGCGCCTGCGGATATGGCTGCGCCACCGGCCTGTTGATTGCCGACGACTGCGGGGATGTCGACCCCGTATAGATGCCGTCGGTGAAGCGCATCGTATCGGCGCTGCAGCCGGCGCCGAATCCGGCAATCATAACGATGGCGGCATTGCGCAAAAGCCGCTGGGACGTCCGGTCCAAAACCCTGAAACGCATGTTCAACCCGTCCATACTCGATACTGAAGTATGGGGAATTAAAGCGCGTTAATCTTACTTGCTGGTTAAAATGGCTGAATTTTATCGCAAAGATTCACCAAACGGATACCATAAGGCAAATTCACAGGACGGAAGCCACACCTTCGACAAAGGGCTGATAGCGCACGAGCATCAGATCCTCCCGCTCGAAGCGGCTGCCGATCTTGGCCAGGCGGCAGACGACCTGCTGCCCGTCCCCCGGTCCGATCGGCGCGATCATCACCCCATTGCTGGCGAGCAGATCGACGAAATCGCGCGGCAGGCTGTCGAAAGCCGGCCAGACGATGATCCGGTCGAACGGTCCGCCGCCCGGCGCTCCGTGCCGGCCGTCGGCCTGCATGACGACGACGTTTTCGATCTTCAGCGCCTGCAGCCGCTGCCGCGCCTGATCGACGAGCGTCCGGTAGCGGTCGATCGTCGTCACACGGCCGCCGAGCCTGCCCATGATGCAGGCGGTGAAGCCGGAGCCGGTGCCGATTTCCAGCACACGATGCCCTTCCTCGATATTGAGTGCGGAGATGAGCCGGACCTGATCGTCCAGCCCCTCGATATATTCGCCGCAATCGAGCGGAATGGTGCGGTTCTTATAGGCGATATCCGCCCACAGCCCGTTGACGAAGCCGCGGCGCGGCGTCGCCTCGACGGCACTGAAAAGGCGCGGATCGTTCATCCCGCGCCCACGCATCCTGAGCACGAAGGCGGCGAAATCCTCTCGCTCCGACAGTTTTGGCGTCATAGGGCTTCAGCACCAAGCACTTCGGCGAGCGCCGCCCGGCTCTTGTGCGCCGTCAGATCGAGCTGCAGCGGCGTGACGGAAATGGCATCGGCCCGGATCGCCGCCACATCGCTGTCGGCGGCGACATCCGCCTTGCCGCGGCCGAAGCGCAGCCAGAAATAAGGAAAGCCGCGCGCATCCCGGCGCTCGTCGATGGAAGCCTCGTGCGAGAGCTTGCCCTGCACCGTCACGCGCGTTCCCGTCACCGCATCCGGCGCACAATTGGGGAAATTGACGTTGAGGAGAACGCCTTTCGGCATATCCGCCTTGATAAGCTGCCGGATGAGATCGGGCGCGCATGTCTCCGCCGTCTCCCACGGGACGATACGGTTGCCGTCCTCGAACTCATATTCCTGGGAAAGCGCGATGGAGCGGATGCCGAGAAGCGTCCCCTCGATCGCGCCGGCCACCGTGCCGGAATAGGTCACGTCATCGGCGATATTGGCACCGGAATTGACGCCGGACAGCACGAGATCCGGCGGCTCGGGCAGGATCCTGCGCACGCCCATGATGACGCAATCGGTCGGCGTGCCGCGCAGCGCATAGTGGCGCTCGTCCACCTTGCGCAGGCGCAGCGGCTCGGAAAGCGTCAGGGAATGCGCCAGCCCGCTCTGGTCCGTCTCCGGCGCGACCACCCAGATGTCGTCGGAAAGCTGCCTTGCGATCCGCTCCAGAACCGCCAGCCCTTCCGCGTGGATCCCGTCGTCATTGGTCAGGAGAATGCGCAAATCCGAGTATCCTTTCCGGCTTCACACGGGCCTTATTCCGGCTTTTCGATTCTGGTGAGGCCGCCCATGTAAGGAAGAAGAACTTCAGGAATGGTTACGCTGCCGTCCTCCTCCTGATAATTTTCGATGACCGCGACCAGCGCACGTCCCACCGCCACGCCGGAGCCGTTGAGCGTGTGGACGAAGCGCGTTGCCTTGGAGCCTTCCGGGCGATAGCGGGCATTCATGCGGCGCCCCTGGAAATCACCGCAGACCGAGCAGCTTGAAATCTCGCGATAGGTGTTCTGCCCCGGCAGCCAGACCTCGATGTCATAGGTCTTCTGCGCGCCGAAGCCCATGTCGCCGGTGCAAAGCACCATGGTACGGAACGGCAGGCCGAGGCGCTTCAGCACCTCCTCGGCGCAGGCGGTCATCCGCTCATGCTCGGCGATCGCGCTCTCGGCGTCGGTGATCGACACCATCTCGACCTTCATGAACTGGTGCTGGCGCAGCATGCCACGCGTATCTCGTCCCGCAGAGCCCGCTTCCGAGCGGAAACACGGCGTCAGCGCCGTCATGCGGATCGGCAGGTCCTTCAGATCCAGGATTTCCTCGCGCACCAGATTGGTCAGCGGCACCTCGGCGGTGGGGATGAGCCACCGCCCGTCGGATGTGCGAAACAAATCCTCGGCGAACTTTGGCAATTGCCCCGTGCCGAACATGGTGGCGTCGTTGACCAGCAGTGGCGGCTGCACCTCCATATAGCCATGCTCTGACGTATGCAGGTCGAGCATGAACTGGCCAAGGGCGCGTTCGAGCCGCGCAAGCTGGCTTTTCAGCACCGTGAACCGGCTGCCCGAAAGCTTGGCGGCGCGTTCGAAATCCATAAACCCAAGCGCTTCGCCGATCTCGAAATGCTCCTTCGGCTGGAAGCTGAAATTGCGCTGGTTGCCGACGCGCCTCACCTCGACATTGTCGGCTTCGTCCTTGCCAACGGGAACGTCGTCCAGCGGCAGGTTCGGGATGACGGCGAGCGCATCCGAAAGTTCCTTGTCGAGACGGCGCTCTTCTTCCTCGGCGCCCTGCAGGAAAGTCTTGAGTTCGGCGACCTCGGCCTTCAGCTTCTCGGCCGTGGCGCTGTCCTTCTCGGCCATCGCCTTGCCGATTTCCTTGGAGGCCGCATTGCGGCGCTCCTGCGCCTCTTGCACCCGGCCGATATGCTGGCGCCGCTTTTCATCAAGCGCGATCAGCCCGGAAGACAGGGGCTCCATGCCGCGTTTGGCAAGGGCGTCGTCGAACGCTTCGGGGTTTTCGCGTATCCATTTGATGTCAAGCATGGGACCGGCCGTAGGAAATGAATTGAACATGGGACGGACGCCGGCAAGCCGGCGCCCAGGACTGCGACAGCGGACGAGGGATCAGGATGCGGAGGAGATATTGCCCGCCGAATTCTTCTCGGCTTCGGCAAGCGCCCGCTTCCGTTCGATCATCCGTGCCGTCCAGATGGAAATCTCGTAGAGAAGGATGGTCGGCAAGGCAAGGCCGATCTGGCTCACCGGGTCGGGTGGGGTCAGCACCGCTGCCACGACGAAGGCGATGACGATGGCATATTTGCGCTTCTGCTTCAGCGTATCGGAGGTGAGAAGCCCGGCGCGTGCCAGCAGCGAGGTGACGACAGGCAGCTGGAAGACCAGCCCGAAGGCGAAGATCAGCGTCATCACCAGGCTCAGATATTCCGAAACCTTCGGCAGCAGCGAAATCTGCACCTCGTTCGCCCCGCCGGTCTGCTGCATGGCGAGGAAGAACCACATCACCATCGGCGTGAAGAAGCAGTAGACCAGCGCACCACCGATCAGGAACAGGATCGGCGAGGCGATCAGGAACGGCAGGAACGCCATGCGCTCGTGCCGATAGAGGCCCGGCGCTACGAATTTATAGATCTGCGAGGCAATGACGGGAAAGGCGAGCACCACCCCGCCGAACATCGCCACCTTGACCTGTGTGAAGAAGAATTCCTGCGGCGCGGTGTAGATGAGCTCGGCCTTGGAGCGGTCCATGCCCGCCCAGTCGAGCGCCCATTGATAGGGAATGACCAGAAAATTGAAGAGCTGCTTGGCGAAGGCGAAGCAGAGCACGAAGGCGACGAAGAACGCCAGGATCGCCCAGATCAACCGGCGGCGCAATTCGATCAAATGTTCGATCAGCGGGGCCGAGCTCTGCTCGATTTCATCGTCTTCGCTGGTCACGCTTTCGGTTCCGTATCGTCTGCTTTTGCTTTGGCGGCCTTTGCCCGTGGCTTTGCCGTCGTCTTGGGAGCTCTGGCCGGCGCTACCTTCTTCTTTGCGGCCTTCGCCGGCTTTTCCGTCACCACCGTATCGGCCGCTGCCGCAGCGACGGCAGGCGCCGGCTCAGCTGGTGCGTCGGCGGAAGGCACGGGCTCCGGCGGAGGCGGCGGAACGGGCGTTGCCGGTGCCGCGGTCTTGTTGAGGCTCGAGCGCAATTCCTCCCCGGCGGAGCGGATCGGATCGAATACTTTTTTGATGTCCCGGCGCGGATCGAGGCTGCGGGCATCATCGACGATGGTCTTCACATCATCGAGTTCGGCCTCCCTGAGTGCCTCGTCGAACTGACGGCGAAACTCGTTCGCCGTCTTGCGCATCCTGCTCGTCGCCTGGCCGAATGCCCTGAGCATCCTCGGCAGGTCTTTCGGTCCGACGACCACGATCAGGACAATCGCGATCACCAGTATCTCGGACCAGCCGATGTCAAGCATGATAGGTGGACTCCATACGCATCAGACGCCTCGCGGCATCCGCAGCCGGCATCGTTCTCAGGACTTCGAAGTCTTCTTTACCGAAGAGACCGGGGTATCGGGATTGTTGTCGATGGTCTTGGTCGTTTCGACCTCGTCCTCGTCCGACATGCCTTTCTTGAAGTTCTTGATGCCCTTGGCCACATCGCCCATCAGCTCGGGGATCTTGCCACGGCCGAACAGCAACAGCACGACGGCGAGCACGATCAGCCAGTGCCAGATTGAAAAACTACCCATAACTTTCCTCTTATTACCGGATCGCGGGAAGCGATAACCCAAACCCTTTTGGCGTGATTTAAGCGCTTTCTCCGCATCTTTCAAACGGAACTATATCCCGACCGGCAATAAGCGGGAATTTTTTTCGCAACCTTGCGTCAGATTGACCGGGGTGGTGCCCCTCAGTCCTGCTCGACTCTCGGCGTCAGCAGGCCCAGTTCCTCAAGATCAATATCGTTGAGCGGATCCTCGTCCTCGGTCAGTTCGTCCGGATCGACCGAAGGCACCGGAATGGAAAAATGCGCCGGCATGCGCGCCGAAAGGAGCCCTGCCCCGCGCAATTCCTCCACCCCCGGCAGATCGCGAATGTCAGGCAGGCCGAAATGATCGAGGAAGCTCTCCGTCGTGCCATAGGTGACGGGCCGGCCCGGCGTGCGGCGGCGGCCACGCATCTTGATCCAGCCCGTTTCCATCAGCACGTCGATCGTGCCTTTTGAGGTCTCGACGCCGCGTATGTCTTCCAGTTCCGCGCGGGTCACCGGCTGGTGATAGGCAATGATGGCGAGAACCTCCAGCGCCGCGCGCGACAGTTTCTTCTGCTGCACCGCTTCGCGGCTCATCAGGAAGGAGAGGTCCGCCGCCGTGCGGAAAGCCCAGGCATCGCCCGTGCGCACCAGATTGATGCCGCGCCGCTGATAGTCGGCCTGCAGCACCTCCAGCACTTCGGGAATATCGACATTGGATGGCAGCCGTTCGGCAAGCGCCCGTTCCGAAACGGGGTCCGCCGACGCGAAGATAAGCGCCTCGGCCATGCGCACGGCCTCCCGCAGCGCCAGCCGCTCCGCCGACCCTTCCTTGTCGACGGCCTCGGCGGCGGGGAACGAGACGACCCTGGCTTTGCCCGTTTCAGACATCGCTTGCTTCCTCTTCGACCGCCGGGGCGCTGCCGCGTTTTGCGCGCATGTAAAGCGGCTTGAAGGGGGATTCCTGGCGGATTTCGAGCTTTCCCTCCCGCACCAGTTCAAGGCTGGCGGCGAACGAGCTGGCCAGCGCCGTCGCCCGCTCGCGCGGGCTCGGGATGAAGGCGATCAGATATTGGTCGAGCGCGGTCCAGTCCTTCATGTCGCCCATCAGCCGCGTCAGGATCGACCGTGCCTCCTTCAACGACCAGACGGTACGCTGCGCGATCTCGACACGGCTGACCGCCTGCCGCTGGCGCTGCGAGGCGTAAGCCGTCAGGAGATCGTAGAGCGAGGCGGAGAACTGGTTGGTTTTTTCCACCACAACCATTTCCGGCATGCCGCGGGCGAAGACGTCACGCCCGAGCCGGTTGCGGTTGACGAGCTTGACCGCCGCATCCCGCATCGCTTCCAGCCGTTTCAGCCGGAATTGCAGGACCGCCGCCAGTTCTTCGCCGGTTTCGCCCTCATCTCCGGGAGATTTCGGGATCAGAAGCTTGGATTTGAGATAGGCGAGCCAGGCCGCCATGACGAGATAGTCGGCCGCCAGCTCCAGCCGCAGGGCCCGCGCCTGCTCGATGAACAGGAGATATTGCTCGGCAAGCGCCAGGACCGAGATCCGCGCGAGATCGACACGCTGGTTGCGCGCAAGATGCAGCAAGAGGTCGAGCGGGCCTTCGAAACCCTGCACGTCGATGACCAGCGCCGGTTCGCCCGCGGCGCGCTCGGCATCGGTCTGCCAGAGCGCGTCCATCGGCGTCGCCGCATCATCCCTGCCAGTGGTCTTTACGCCAGTCGCTGCCAAGCTCAATCATTCCTTGCACTTACGCCACCGCCTCGAAATAGCGCTGGAATTCCTCGCGTATATCAGCCTCGTCCGAGAGATCCGGCTCGCCGGCGAAAAGTTCCGCTATCTCCGCCCGCTTCTTCGCTTTCCCCGCCAGAACCGGCGCATGCGCCGCCACCTTGGACAATTCCTCCATGAGGCCATTGCAGTGAAGCACGACATCGCAGCCCGCGGCAAAGATTGCGTCGGTCAAATCCCCGAAATCCCCAGAAAGTGCCTTCATGGAGATGTCGTCGCTCATCAGGAGCCCGTCAAAGCCGATGAAGTCCCTTATGATCGTCTCCACCACCGTGGGCGACAGCGTCGCGGGCCGGGCCGGGTCGATCGCCGTGAAGACGATATGGGCGGTCATCGCCGCCGGAAGGTCGGCGAGCGCCTTGAACGGCAGGAAATCCCGCGCCTCCAGGTCGCAGAGCGGCGCATCGACCTTCGCCAGTTCCTTATGCGTGTCGGCGAAGGCACGACCATGGCCGGGAATATGCTTCATGACAGGCAGAACCCCGCCCGAAAGCAGCCCCTCGGCGGCGGCTCGGCCCATTTCGGCGACGACATGCGGATCCCTGGCGTAGGCCCGCGTCCCGATCACATCATTTGCCCCTTCCACCGGAACGTCGAGCACCGGCAGGCAATCGGCGTTGATGCCGAGCTTCATGAGGTCGAAGGCATGGAGCCTGGACATCAGCCAGGCGGCGCGGAGCCCCGCTTCGCGATCCCTGGCGTAGAGCGCACCGAGCGCCGATGCCGGCGGATAGTCCGGCGCCAGCGGCGGGCGCAGCCGCTGCACGCGTCCGCCCTCCTGATCGATGAAAACAGGCGTGCGCGGACGCCCTGTCAGATCGCGCAGATGCGCAGTCAGATCCGAAACCTGCGCCGCATCGCCGATATTGCGCGCAAACAGGATGAAACCCCAGGGCTGTACATCGCGGATGAGCGCGATCTCTTCTGCCGTCAGGGCCTTGCCGGATATGCCTGCAATCAGTGCCTTTGATTCGCTCATGGTCAAACTCTAATTGGAAAAGCTTCGAACCGCATGATTTTCGTCATGTAAAGCCGGTCGGCCGAAACGGCAAAGGGCGGCTTTGCCGCCGCCCTCTGGTTTCAGGATGGGTGCAGTTCTCACTGCGTCACGAAGCAGCTGCCGCCGGCTGCCTTGTACCGGGTACACAGGTCTATGGCATCGCTCTTCGAGCCGGCATTGATGCGGACCCGGTAATAGGTGCCCTTGCCGGCAATCTCGGCGCGGCGGATATCGACACCATGCCCGCCGATGATGTTGGCATAGCGCCGTGCCAGATTAGCATAGCTCTGCTGTGCGGCCTCGGCCGAGGGCTGCGAAGCGATCTGGATCGCATAGCCGCCCGCACTTGCCGCCGCCGTGCCCGCTGCATTCGCCGCCGATGCGACCTGCGTGTTCTGGGCAGATGCCTTGGGCGTGCTGTCGACGATCGTCACCGGCTGCTGCGCCGGACGCGAAGGCACGACCGGCACGTTGCGCGGCTTGGCCGGTGCATTGTCAGGCGTAAAGGACTGCGTCTTCACCACACGCGCCGGTGCATTGGCGGCCGGGGCGGTGTTTGCTGGTTTTTCCTGGGCCGGGATACCGGAAGTCTGCGTCGGCTCCGTTACATCGGCGGCATTGTTGGCATCCAGCGCCGCCACCTCCTCTTCGGCCGGACGGGCCTGCGGCATTGCCACGTTGCTGCTCGCCGGGGCGGCTGGCGCGGCCTCCTGCGCGACGATCGTGCCGTCAGGCTTGACGACCATCGTCTGCACGCGACGCGGAACGATCGCCGGGTTGACGACCGGATCATTGGAAATCGCAGCCTCCACCGAGGAGGGCTCGACGCGGTCGTTCACCGCCGTATCCGCATCGTCGAGGCTGCCATCGTCATCCTCGGCCATGCCGATATCGACCGGCTTCTCCTCATTGGAGACCAGCGTCTTCTGCTCGGGTGCTTCAGGGGCTTTTCCCGCCACCCGGTCATAAACCGCCTTGTCCTGGTTGGGAACGGTGTTGCCGCCCGGATTTTCCGGCTGCACCTTGATCGGTTGATTGTCGGCCTGGATGGTGACGGGCGTCCCATCACCGCCACCCGACGAAAGACCGTAATAGCCGAGGGCACCGATCAGCAGCGCCGCGCCGGCGGCCGATGCCAGCACCAGGCTGCGACGGCTGCGGAGAGGCTGCCGCTCCTGGGCTTCCGCTGGAATGTCGAGATCGTCCTCCGCCTGCGGATCATAGGCGAATTCCTCCGCCCCCTGCCCGGCATTGGCCCAATGATTGTAATAATCATTCGATGTGCCTGCCGGCGCGGCACGGCCAGCCGGCTGCGACGCCATATGGCTGCCAGCCGCAGCGGCGATACCTGCGGCGGCGACATAGGTTTCGTGCGAAGCCGGCTGCGACGGCCCGGCGCCGTAAGTGCCATAGGCATCATTGAAGATATCGTCGAAGGCCTTGTCGAGCGACGCCTTGATTTCCGGCTGCGCCGGCTGCTCGTCCACCTCGATCGAGGTGAAGACTTCCGCAAATTCGCTCTCCAGTGCGCTCAGCTCGCTGTTTGATGCGGGCTCCGGATCATATTCCACCTCCGGCAGATCAAGCGCATCGGTCTGGTCGACCTTGGATTCGGAGACAGTCACCGTCTCCACCTCCGGCGCCGGACCGGTAGCGCCGATCCTGTAGCCGGAATGGCCGGCATAGACGGTAGCCTGCGCCGGTTGGCCAGCGGACGCATCGAGCGTATCCTCGGCTTCGGCCTCGGCATATTGGCCGTCATCATCGACGAAGAAATTCTCGTCCAGCTGAGGCTCCTCGCCATCCCAGCCATTGGGGGCGGCCTCGGCCGCCGGCGCATCGTCGGCTATTGCCGCCTCGGCATAGGCCGCCGCCTGCGCGGCCGGCTCATAGGCATAGGCGCTGGAGGGTAAAGCCTGCGAAGACTGGCTCGACGAGGGATAATAGGGATAACGGGATGCAGTGGGCTCTGCCTGCGCTGCAGCATATTGCGGCGCCGACGCCGGAGCGGGCGCATCAACCTCACCGCCGCCCGTCAGCAGCATCTCCAGCTCGTCTTCCAGGCTGGGTGCGGCCACATAGCTCGGCACAGCCGCCTGCTCGTCATAGGCGGGCGCATAGGCTGACGGATCATAGCCGTCATCGCCTTCCCCGTTCTGATCGTCCGGATAGTCTTCGGGATCCAGCGCCGGCGCCGAGGTCGACGCATAGGCTTCGGCTTCCTCCTCGCTCCGGAAATGATCATCTTGCGACACCGGCTGGAAAGCATCGTCCAGAGAAAACTCCTCTGGATGCTCCACGTCTTGCCCGTTCATCGACAGGGCCAGCTCGTTCTCCAGCGAAGCCGAAAAATCGAAATCCTCGTCTTTCGCCTGCGACGGCTTGGAGAACGCCTCCGCCCCGGCCAATTGGCGGGGTACGGTCCAGCCGTGGTGCGTTGCCGGCTGATAACGCGTTTCGGTTTCCGGCTCGGCTTCGGCCGGACCTTCGGAACGAAGTTCGGCCTCGAGATCACCGATCAGCTCCTGCTCGAGGTCGAGGGAAAAATCGTCCGCCGGCTCCTGCGCAGCAGCGTCCTGTGTTGGCTCGTCGAAGCCGATGATCCGTGACAGCTCCATCAGCGGGTCGTCCTCCTGCGAAGGGCGACCTCCGTGATCACGGTATTTGTAATTGCTGTCCGTCATGGCGTGTTCCTGTACTCATACGCGGGGCGCCAGCCGACGTCACCCATCATTGGCGATACCAGCGCAATGTGGGCAAAAGTTGACAGTTATTTCCAGCGCCTTAGCGCATTTCCGTCGGAGCGTCCGCACCGATAATCGACAATCCGGACGTCAGGACATCGGAAACGACCTGCACCAGCCCTAGCCTGGCAAGAGACAAGTCTGGATCGTTAACCTTAATAAAACGTAAGTCCGGATTCTCTGTACCCTTATTCCACTGCGCATGGAAGGCGCTGGCAAGATCATAGAGATAGAAAGCGAGCCTGTGCGGCTCCTGATGCTGCGCCGCGGTTTCGATCAGCCGCGGATATTCGGCAAGCTTGCGCACCAGCGCAATTTCGCTCTCATCGGTTAGCTTGTCCAGATGCTTTGCCAGCGTCTCCCGGTCGAGATTGTCGAAGCCGCCCTGCTCCTTCGCCTGCCGAAAAACCGAATGGCAACGCGCCGAGGCATATTGCACATAGAAGACCGGATTGTCCTTGGAGTGCTCCGTCACCTTGGCGAAATCGAAATCGAGCGGCGCGTCGTTCTTGCGGTAGAGCATCATGAACCGCACGGGATCGCGCCCCACCTCTTCCACCACGTCACGCAGCGTCACGAACTCGCCCGCCCGCTTCGACATGCGCACGGGCTCGCCAGCCCGGAACAGCCGCACCAGCTGGCACAGGATCGCCGTCAGCTCCGCCTTGCCGCCGGAAACGGCCCTTGCCACGGCCTCCAGCCGCTTGACATAGCCGCCATGGTCGGCGCCGAGCACATAGATCATCTCGTCGAAGCCGCGCTCGTACTTGTTCTTGAAATAGGCGACGTCGGCCGCGAAATAGGTGAAAGACCCGTCCGATTTCATCAGCGGGCGGTCCATATCGTCACCAACGTCGGTGGAGCGGAACAAGGTCTGCTCGCGATCCTCCCAATCTTCGGGCAATTGCCCCTTCGGCGGCGGCAGTTTGCCCTTGTAGACATGCCCCTTCAGCGTCAGATCGTTGATCGCCGAGCGGATCGCCCGGGCGTTGTCGGCATGCAGCGAGCGCTCGGAGAAGAAGACATCATGATGGACGTTCAACGCGTCGAGATCGGACCTGATCATCGCCATCATCGCGTCGATCGTGCGGTCCTTGACGATAGCAAGCGCCTCCTCGTCCGGCATTTCAAGCAATCGCCGGCCATATTCGGCGGCGAGCGTCTCACCCACGGGAATGAGATAGTCGCCGGGGTAGAGGCCTGACGGGATCTCGCCGATCTCCTCGCCCAGCGCCTGACGGTAGCGCAGCATCACCGAGCGTGCCAGCACGTCGATCTGCGCGCCGGCATCGTTGATGTAATATTCCTTGGTAACGTCATAGCCCGCAAATTTCAGGAGATTGGCGAGCGCATCACCCACCACCGCCCCGCGGCAATGGCCGACATGCATCGGCCCGGTCGGGTTAGCCGAGACATATTCGACATTGACCTTGCGCCCGGCCCCAAGCGTCGAGCGGCCGTAATCGGTGCCGGATTCTATCATTCCCGACAATTGCCGGTGCCAATAGCCGTCCTTCAGCTGCAGATTGATGAAGCCGGGTCCCGCGACATTGACCGAGGCCACGTCCGGGTCCGCCTCCAGCGCAGCGGCTATGCGCGCGGCGAGTTCGCGCGGCGCTTCGCCCACCGCCTTGGAAAGCACCATGGCCGCATTGGTCGCGATATCACCGTGCGAGGGATCGCGCGGCGGCTCCACGCCAACGCGGGACAAATCGAGCGCATCGTCGTCTTTCGTTTTCAAATCAATGCTCTGCAGCGTTTTTTTGATACGCGCGTCGAAATCTGCGAAGATATTCATGATCACTCTCGGATTAAAGTTGCGCCCGGATTAGTTCAATTCGGGTGTGCGGTCAAACAGGCGCTTGTGCTCGCGTATGGCATAATTGTCGGTCATGCCGGCGAGGAAGTCGGCGATGCGGCGGGCCCGGACCGGCAATTCGCATGCCTCAAGCCCCGCATGCCACTCCTCCGGCATGCTGCCGGGATCGCTCATATAGGCATCGAAGAGATCACGCACGATCTGGTCGGCCGACTGCCGGATGACAACAACTTTTTCGTGAAAATAGAGGTTTTTGTAGAGAAAACGTTTCAGCGTTTTCTCAGCCTCGCGCATGGCCGGCGAAAACGTCACCATGGTCGTATCCGCCGCCCGCACCGCATCGACCGAAGCCGGAGCGAGTGCCGCGACGTTTGCCTGCGCCTGCCCGATGACGTCTTCCACCATGATCGTGATCTGCCGGCGCACCAGCTCGTGTCCCGTCCGGACCGGATCGAGCGAGGGATAGCGGTGATGCACCTCCTCCAGCAATTCCCGCGTCAGGGGCACCTCGTCGAGGATCGGCAGCGTCAGGAGGCCCGAACGCAGGCCATCGTCGATGTCATGCGCATTATAAGCGATGTCGTCGGCGATCGCCGCGCACTGTGCCTCTAGGCTGGCGAAACTTGAGAGCCAGAGATCATGCTGTGCACTGTAGTCGAGGATCGGCTGCGGCACCGGCTCACCACCGGATTTGGCTCCGATCAGCGGGCCATTGTGCTTGACCAGCCCCTCCAAGGTTTCCCAGGTGAGGTTCAGACCATCGAAATCCGCATAGCGCCGCTCCAGCCTGGTGACGATGCGCAGGGATTGAGCATTGTGGTCGAAACCACCGAAATCCTTCATCTTTTCGTTAAGCGCATCCTCGCCGGTGTGGCCGAAGGGCGTATGCCCGAAATCGTGCACCAGCGCGATCGCCTCCGCCAGATCCTCATCCAGCCGCAGGGCGCGTGCCAGCGCGCGGGCGATCTGCGCCACCTCGATCGTATGCGTCAGCCGCGTCCTGTAGTGATCATCCTCATGCGCGATGAAGACTTGGGTCTTGTGCTTCAACCGGCGAAAGGCATTGGAATGGATGATGCGATCGCGGTCGCGCTGGAAGGGTGTGCGCGTCGGGCTTTCGCTCTCGGGAAAGAGACGCCCACGGCTCTTGGCGGGATCGCAGGCATAAGCCGCCCTCTCCCGGTAGCCAAAACCGATACCCTGCAACGTCATTGTATCACCGTAATATGATTACAAGCGCATCCCGGCCGCATTGACTTCGCGCCCGCCAATTCATAGCTATGCATTGAGCTAATTCATAGCCGGAGACAAGGTCTTTCCCGGCGGAATTGACCCAATGGATGCGATCATGAGCGAAATGACGGGCGTTACCGTATCCGATGCCGCTGCTAAGCGCATCGCTGCCATCCTGAAGTCCGAACCCGGCAAGACCGCGCTTCGCGTTTCGGTCGAGGGCGGCGGCTGCTCGGGTTTTTCCTATAAATATGATCTCGTCGACAGCGAGGGCGAGGACGATATCGTCATCGAAAAACACGGTGCCCGAATCCTCATCGATACCATTTCCCTGCCCTATATGGATGGTTCCGAGATCGATTTCGTCGATGATCTGATGGGGCAATCCTTCCAGATCAGGAATCCCCATGCCGTCGCCTCCTGCGGCTGCGGCACCAGCTTCTCGATCTGAAGCTATCAGGAACTTCCGCAAGGCCCCTTGCCCTGTGCTGCGTGACAGCCTATGCCTGATGGCATGAAGATCGCTACCTGGAACATCAACGGCATCAAGGCCCGCATCGACAACCTTCTGCCATGGCTGAAGGAATTGGCGCCGGATGTCGTCTGTCTCCAGGAGATCAAATCCGTCGACGAGCAGTTTCCGCGGCTTGAGATCGAGGCACTCGGTTATCACGTGGAAACCCACGGGCAGAAGGGCTTCAACGGCGTCGCCATTCTTTCCAGGAACACGCCCGATGAAGTCTTTCGTGGCCTGCCAGGCGAGGAGACCGACGAGCAGGCCCGCTTCATCGAAGCGGTGTTTTCACGCGCGGCCGGCGTCGTCCGTGTCGTCTCTCTCTATCTGCCGAACGGCAATCCGGTAAACTCGGAGAAATATCTCTACAAGCTCTCCTGGATGGACAGGCTGCAGCGCTGGGCCGAGCAGCGCCTCATGCTTGAAGAGCCGCTGGTGCTGGCGGGCGATTACAATGTAATCCCGCAGCCCAAAGACGCCAGGCAGCCTGAGAACTGGCTCAACGACGCGCTTTTCCTGCCCACCACCCGGCAGGCCTTTCGCCGGCTGGAGAATTTGGGGCTCTATGATGCGATTCGCGCGGTCAGCGACGCGCCCGGTCTCTATTCCTTCTGGGATTATCAGGCCGGCGCCTGGCAGAAGAACAACGGCATCCGCATCGATCACCTGATGCTTTCGCCGGAAGCCGCCAACCACCTGGTTTCCGCCAATATCGAGAAGCATGTGCGGGCCTGGGAAAAGCCATCCGACCACGTGCCGGTGACAATCGAACTGGCGGTTTGACGAATAGGCTTCACTAACTCATTCCCTACTGACCTATTCCCTTACTCACCTATTCCCCTACTCCCCTTTAAAAATCTCCTGTCCGCACGATATCGCCGGCCAGCGAGATCGCCGTGCGCCGGTCCGCTTCCCCGGCAACGGAGAAGGCCTGTTCCTGCAGGTCGCGGATCCATTCGCAATCCTTCTCCGAGCAGCGCTCGAAAGCGGCGGTGAGCATCGCCAGGCCGCGCACAGTCTTGCCCGCCTGGAACAGCATGTTGCCGAGCATGGCCTGTGCATTCACATTCCCCTTTTGGGCGGCAAGCCGGAACCAGCGCGCGGCCTGCACGGGATTACGCGCCCCGCCCTCGCCCTTCAGGAGCATCATGCCGAGCTCATATTGCGCCGCTGGGTCGCCGAAATTCGAGGCGGCCTGGATATAGAGCTCGCGGGCGACATTTGGATTGGCGCGGACGGGCGATCCCGGAATGCCGCGCTTTACATAGCCGGCGAGCGCGACCAGCGCGTCAGCGACATAGCTCTCGTTCTGTGAGCCGGGCTCGGCCCCGTCACGCACGATCTTCTCGAAGATCTGATAGGCCTCGAAATCATTCTCCTTGACGCCATCGCCATCCGCATACATGCGAGCCAGCTTCCATTTGGCGCCCGGATGCCCCATTTCCGCGGCGTAGCGCAGAGCCTTCAGCGCTTCGTCCTTGTGGCCGCTCTTATAGGCGGAAAAGCCGAACTTGAAGAGCTCGAAGGGGCTGCGGCTCTTCTCGGTGTCGTCAGTCACATCGAAGGCGTGGGCATGTCCGCACAGGACGGCAAGCGCCATGGCAAGTCCGAATGCCGGATAGGTTATGTGCTTAACGACTCGCATCACAAGGCTTTTTCTTTCACGCTGGCGGGCATCCGTTCGGAAGTACCGCCTGAGAAAACATGATCCGCGTTTTCGGCAAGAGTACGGCTGTGACAAAGTCCCGCTTCATGCCCCATAATCTCGCCCTGCGCGGAAAGCCTTCCGAGCCGGACCGCACGAGGCCGAAACAGCGGATTATCCCTTGAAATAGCCAGTGTTTTCATTCCTGCTCCGCGCCGCGACATAACGGCATATTGACCGGCGGGATCGTCGGCGTTGCGCCTTTCGTGGACCCACCCCTATTCGGGTGCTCCGGGTTTGTGGCGGGAAATGGGCAAAATGGTCCGCTCGCCTTTCCTCCCAATTTCATCGCAATGCGACTGTTGCTGAATCGCCACAAAATTGGGAACCGCAGCCATGTCGAGCAAACGGAAATTCCACCCCCGCCCCAATATTGGAGCCCCCAAAAGAAAGCCCGGCAAGACACCGGGCTTTCCATATCCAGGCCAGAGAAGCCGGCCTTAGAACTTCAGCTTCGCCGAAATCGAAAGCGCGCCGACGAAGTCGTCGTCGAAATCGGCGACATAGCCGGTCAGGCCGCTGGTCGGCCTGTTATCCATGGTTCCCGACGTCAGCAGCCCGACGACACCGGCAAGACGGACCTCGAACCGCTCGTTCGGCGAATAGACGGTGCCGAGCCCGAGCGTCCAGATATCGGTCTGGGAGGTCAGGCCCGTCGTCGTCGCGCGGTCCCAGGTCAGGCTTCCCGCTACCGACCATTGGTCGTTGAGCTTGTGCGCAACGCCGCCGGAAATGGTCCACCCGTCCTGATAATAGAGATCGAGTGCGGTGATCCGCGCGCCCACGGGAACCGGAATCGCCCCGCTCGTATTATAGAACGGAATGTCGTCGACGATCGACCAATGGGTCCATTTGACCGAGCCGAAGGCCAGCCAGTTCGGCGCAATGCCTGTCTGGAACTTGAATTCCACCGAGTCCGGCACTTCGGCCTCACCCTCGACCGGAATAGTGAAGGGGAAGAGCCCTGTAATCGTTCCTTCCAGATCGTATTTGATCTTCGACTGGTAAACCAGCGAGGCGCGCAGCGCGTATTCCGGGATCTCATAGGCTGCGCCGATGCGCCAGCCATAGCTTTTGTCCTCGACATTGAGATAGCCGGTGCGGAACGGAAGGCTCGCACCAAGCGGAGGCGGATAACCCGCCGGCAGGTAACGAGACTGGTAGCCCTCGACCTCCTGATAGGAAACACCGCCCAGGATGCGGAAATAGCCCTTCTCACCGGCAGCAAACCGGTAGGAACAGTTGAGACCGTAATCGCGGGAGGTGATTTCCTGCTCGATGGCGACATACATCGCCGCCGTATCCGTGCCGACATCGGTATGGATGCCGATCGGCTCGCGGTACTGCGCCGCGCAGGCGACATCGTTCGTCAGGTCCACCTTGGCCGAGAATTTCGGAACCGTATAGTCCACGGCTTCATCGACGCTGGTCCCATAGGGACGGCCATTCCTCGGATTGATGCCGCCCGTCGCAGCCCCAACAGCCGATCCCCGTATGTTCTTCAGCTTGCGCTGCGGCATGACAAAGGTCACGCCCGATTCAATCCTCGTGCCCGGCTCGAACAGAATGTCGAAATCCTGAGAGCTGCGCTCCAGGCCCCCCGCCTGGGCGCCGCCGATGCTACCGGCCGCGATGAGAGCGGCCCCGACAAGTGTTTTTGTCCCCCGGTTCATTTGTCCTCCCCAACTCAAGAATGGAATAAATTTTGACGCAAACGTAACATGAAAGTGATGTCCGACAAGTGCTTCATAAATACCCCCGCCGACCGGCAAAAACGATGCCCCCTAAAATCGAGCTTTTTTCACCGAACATGATAATTCAATAAGACAATTCTGTCGCAAAGCGAGTGCAAAAACCGTCATTTTCGGGGGATTTCGGCCGATACCAAGCCTCTGTTGCCAAGGCGCAACAATGGCAGGAAATTGTCCAAATCGTGGTTGGAAGACCCTGCTGACCTTCCAAAAGTTGCGGCCCGACACATGGCCGGGCCGCAAATCGATACTCGAATCGGGAAGCCGGGTAATGGTTATCCCGCGCTTTCGATGCGCTTCAGTGCGACGGCGATCTTTTCTGCCGCCTCGCGGAATTCGTTGAGCTTTTCGCGCTCGGCCTCCACGACTTCCTCACGCGCATTGGCGACGAATTTCTCGTTTGCAAGCTTCTTCTCGATCCGCTCGATCTCGCCACCGATCTTGCCGGCCTCCTTGGCCAGACGTGCCGTTTCCGCCTTGATATCGATCAAATTGCCCAGCGGCAGGCAGACCGTCGCTTCGCCGATCACGATCTGTGCCGATGCCTTGGGTGCCTCCGCGGCAAAGCCGATGGTTTCCACGCGTGCCAGACGCTTGATCGCCGCATCGTGGCGTTCGAGCCCGTCCTTCGTCGCATCATTGGCATCGAGCACCACCAGCGGCGCCAAGGCCGAAGGCGGCACGTTCATCTCCGCACGCACCGAGCGGATGCCGGTGACGAGCTCGATCAGCCAGTTGATATCGGCAGCCGCATCGCCGTCTTCGAAATCGAGCACCGGCCATTCGGCATGGGCGAGCAGGGTCGGACGTGTCTTCCCCTCGCCCGCCGTATGCGCCCACAATTCCTCCGTCATGAACGGCATGAACGGGTGGAGCAGCTTGTAGATCTCGTCGAGGCAGTAGGCCGCGCAGGCCTGCGCTTCCTTCTTGGCGGTCTCGTCCTCGCCCATGAAGATCGGCTTCAGGAGCTCCAGATACCAGTCGCAGAACTGGTTCCAGACGAATCGGTAGGCCGCACCCGCCGCCTCGTTGAATTTGTAGGCTGTGATGCCGTCGGTAATGGCGCGTGCCGCCCGTGTCAGCTCCGTCAGGATCCAGCGATTGACGGCAAGCTTGGCGCCCGCCGGATCGAAGCTGTCATCGCGCGCCACACCGTTCATCTCGGCAAAGCGGGTCGCGTTCCAGAGCTTGGTGCCGAAATTGCGATAGCCGGCGATGCGCGCCGGATCGAGCTTCACGTCGCGCCCCTGTGCCGCCATGATGGCGAGGGTGAAACGTAGCGCATCCGCGCCATATTCGTCGATCAGGCCGAGGGGATCGATGACGTTGCCCTTGGACTTCGACATCTTGGCGCCGTTCTTGTCGCGCACCAGCGCATGAACGTAAACGGTGTGGAACGGCTCTTCATTCATGAAGTGCAGGCCCATCATCATCATCCGGGCAACCCAGAAGAAGATGATGTCGAAACCGGTGACGAGGACGTCTGTCTGATAATAGGTGGCAAGCTCCGGCGTCTTGTCCGGCCAGCCAAGCGTCGAGAACGGCCAAAGGGCGGAGGAGAACCAGGTGTCGAGCACGTCAGGGTCACGCTGAAGTTCCGTTGGCTTGCCGTAATGCGCGGCGGCGGCGGCAAGCGCCTGCTCTTCGCTCTTTTCGACAAAGATCGTGCCATCGGGTCCATACCACGCCGGGATCTGGTGTCCCCACCAGAGCTGGCGCGAGATGCACCAGGGCTGGATATTCTCCATCCAGTCGAAATAGGTCTTTTCCCAGTTCTTCGGCACGAAGTTCGTCCGGCCCTCGCGCACGCTGGCGATTGCCGGCCTGGCCAGCTCGGCGGCATTCACATACCACTGGTCGGTCAGGAAAGGCTCGATCGGAACGCCGCCGCGATCGCCATGCGGCACCGTATGGGTGTGGTCCTCGATCTTTTCGAGATAGCCGCCCTCTTCCATCATCTCGACAATGCGCTTGCGCGCGGCGAAGCGGTCGAGACCGTCGAGATCATGGATCAGCTGGTCGAGATGGCTCGATCTCTCCAGACCTTCCAGGAAGTCCTTGTTTCCCCTGAGCGTCACCGCCGCCTCGGTGGTGAGGATGTTGATCTGTGGAAGATCGTGGCGCTTGCCGACCTCGAAATCATTGAAATCATGCGCGGGCGTGATCTTGACCGCGCCCGATCCCGCTTCCGGATCCGCATAGTCATCGGCGACAATCGGGATATGACGGCCGACGAGTGGCAGCACCACGTCATTGCCGACGAGCGCATGGTAACGCGGATCGTTCGGATTGACCGCCACGCCCGTATCGCCGAGCATGGTTTCAGGACGCGTCGTCGCCACGACGATATAGGTGTGCGGGTTCTCCGGATCGAACGGCACGTTCTCCAGCGGATAGCGGAAGTGCCAGAGATGCCCCTTGACCTCGCGCTGTTCGACTTCAAGGTCGGAGATCGCCGTCAGCAGCTTCGGATCCCAGTTCACAAGGCGCTTGTCCTTGTAAATGAGCCCTTCCTTGTAAAGCGTGACAAAGACTTCCAGAACGGCCTTCGACAGCCCTTCATCCATGGTGAAGCGCTCGCGCGACCAGTCGCAGGAGGCGCCGAGGCGGCGCAGCTGATTGGCGATCATGCCGCCGGATTCAGCCTTCCACTGCCAGATGCGCTCGACGAATTTTTCACGGCCCATCATATGGCGGTTCGGCTCCTGCCGCTCCATGAGCTGACGCTCGACCACCATCTGCGTGGCGATGCCGGCATGGTCCATGCCCGGCTGCCACAGTACATTCCTACCCCTCATCCTCTCGAAACGGACGAGGATGTCCTGGATCGTGTTGTTGAGCGCGTGGCCCATATGCAGGGAGCCGGTGACATTCGGCGGCGGAATGACGATCGAGAACGGATCGGCGCCCGGCTTCGCTCCGGCTCCGGCCTTGAAGGCACCCGCCTTCTCCCAGAGTTCGGCGATCTTCGGCTCGATGGCCGCGGCGTCGTATGTCTTCTCAAGCATGAAAATGTCCGTCAGGGCTGATTAAGCGGATGCGGTTTAAAATCACTTTTAAAGGGATTTTGAAAGGGAAAATACGTGGAAAACGAAAGGGAGTAAGGGAACAGGGGAATAAGGGCGTATGTTTCGCTCGCAAACATACTCCCCTACTCACTTATTCCCTTACTCCCTTCGGAGCGAAGGTCGAATGAGGATCGTAACGCCTATCCCCGTCCTGCGCGCACCACGCGCTCGATTTCCTCGCGCACCAGCCGCTCTACGAGACCGGGGAGATTGTTGTCGAGCCATTCCTGCAGCATCGGCCGCAGCATCTCTTCCGCCATTTCGTCGAACGAACGGCGCTGCTCGGCGCGCATGACGGCCGAAAGGTCCTCGAAGGCAGCAGCCACCTGCCGTCCCGTCGCCTGCGAGATGATCGGGCCTGCGACGGCCGCGGCCGGCCGTGCTGCCTCTTCCCGTGCGGCAGAACCCTGTGGCGCATATGCCGGCGCAGGCGTTTCAGACGCGGCATCGTCCTCCGCCGCGTCCCGTACCTCACCCGTTACCGCTGCCGACTGCCGATCGTCATTGCTGGCGTCGAGGATGGGCTCGTAGTCGTCCTCCGCCTCATCGGCCGCGTCCTGGTCCAGATGATCCGCTTCGAAGCGCGGCTGGGCGCTTGCCGGCGCGGCAATGCTCTCGCCCTCAGGGGAATGTGCGGTGTTCCGCTCGGCCGCCGGCGCTGCGCCGCTCCGCCCCTCTGGATCGAGGGCGCCACGCAGGCCGATGCGCGCCGCAAGCGCCTGCATCGCGTCTTCCGCATGGCGAGCCTGCCGATCCTCCTGCGCCGGCTCGGACGCGGTGCTGCTTTTCACCGGCTCGACCGGTTTCAGCACCGGGTCCGGATCGCGGCGGAATTCGGCGATCTCGCCGCGTACCGGCGCCACATGGGAGCGCTCCGGCTTGGGCGGCACGCTCTGCCGCACCACGTCACTGTCCTCGATGATCCGACGGATGGAAGCAAGGATCTCTTCCATGGAGGGTTCACGCGCCGCGCTCGATGTCTGTGCCATAGTCCTGTGCCGCTTGTCTTTCTCGCCGCCTCGCACGGCGAATCTCTATGAACAGGGTATCGGACCAAACGGCATTTGAGAATCCCCGCCGGTCGGACGCAAAGACCAACCCACAGGATTATCGAATCAACGGCCGGAAAATAAAATGCACCGCAACGGAAACCCATGCCGATTCAGGCCATTGGCGAAATTATCGCTTCCACCCGTTCAACGAAAAACGGCACCTTGCGGTGCCGTTTTCAATTTAGCTGACGCGGCCGCGGTTCAGCGCCCGTCCGGCGTGCGCAGGCCGATCCACTTGTCCTTCACGGCCTCGTAGTGCTCTTCCGGCCGATGCTCGGCGACCTGCAGGCCCAGTTGGCCCGCCGTCAGACGGCCGACCGCCTGTAGCAGCGCATAGCTGGCAACCACGACATTGCGCTCCGCCTGAACCAGAGCAATCTGCACCGCCACCAGTTCGTTCTGCTGGTTCAAGACGTCCAGCGTGGTGCGCTGGCCCACCTTGCGTTCCTCGACCACGCCCTCGAGGGCGAGCCTTGCAGCCCGAACGCCCTCGCGATTGGCTTCGACCGATGCCTTGGCCGATTCGAGCTGCGACCATGCGGATGCAACGGCAGCGCGCACGGAATCACGGGCCACGTCGACCTCGATGCGCGCCTGCCCCAACTGCTCCTTGGACTGGCGCACCTGCCCATAGGTCCGGCCGCCCTGATAGATCGGCACCGAAAGCTGCAAGCCGATGGACGCCGAATTGCCGTCACCTATGCTGCTTTCACCGGCAAAGGTCTCGGTGTGGCTGGCGGAGGCGTTGAGCCCAACTGTCGGCAGCAACGCGCCTTCCTTGGCCTTGACGTTGTAGCCAGCGGCATCGACGGCATATTTCGTCGCCAGGATTGCCGGATGGCTGGCTGCTGCGATTTGATAGGCCGTGTCGATCGAGCGCGGCAGCAGCCTGGAAGGCGCGTTCGCCGCCCGCAGCCGGCCCGGTGTGTCGCCAATCACCTGGCGATAGACCGCTTCGGCCGATTTGACGTCGGCGCGCGCCTGGTTGAGTTGCGCGATAGCCGTGGAGCGGCTTGCCTCTGCCTGCGCCACATCGGTGCGGGTGCCCTCGCCCACATCGAGACGAGCGCGCGCGGCGCGCACCTGCTCATTGAGGGCGGCCAGATTCTGCTCGCGCAGAACCGCGATCTGGCGGTTTTGGTAGACATCCATATAGGCCGAAACCGCATCGAACAGCCGGTTCAGTTCGTCGTTGCGCAGGTTCTCGCGCTGCGCATAGACCTGCGATTCAGAGGCCGCGACATTGTTCTTGGTCTGAAATCCGTCGAAAAGCGTCTGGTTGAGCTGGATGCCGACGCTGCCCGTGGTCGCCGTTACATTTGTCTGGCCTGAACGGGCACGACCGAAATCCCCCGTCGCGGTGATTGTCGGACGATAGCCCGATTTGGCAATGGCGACGCCCTCATCCGTGATCCGGACGCCGGCGCGCGAGGAATTGAGTGCTGCGTTGTTCTGATAAGCCTTGGCCAATGCGCCGGTAAGCGTCTCGGCAAGGGCGGGACTGCCCGCCAGAACCGTGCCCGAAAGTAATGCCGCCGCCAACCATCCCTTGCATACTTTGAACACAGTGTACCTCATATGAATCAGTCGAATCTGTTTTGACCGAACCGAGCGGTTCGAGCACGCACTTAATAACCGGTAAATTCCTCCTTTTCTATCTGTGCCATAGGCGGATGCACAAACAAAGTCAGAAGCGTTGCAGATATGTAACCATTTCGGAAAAATCAGAATTCAAACTGCGGCGCACAGGCGAATCCGGGCAGCGGCTTCACCGCCAGGTTGAAGGCGCGACGTCCCGAGGCGATGCCCTCATCCTTCACGTAAAGCTTGGCAACCCCGGCATTTCCGTGCCCTTCGACGACGACGAGGCGACCGCCATCCTTCAGCTGGTCGAAAAGCGCGTCGGGAACGAAGTCGACGGCCCCCTCCAGAATGATCACGTCATAGGGCGCCTCGGAAGGATAGCCTTCGGGCAATGGTGACGTGACGATCACGACATTGTCATAGCCGAGTTCGGAGAGTTTCGCCGTCGCCTCGGCGGCCAGATCGGAATCACTTTCGACCGCGATGATGGAGCTTGCCAGCCGTGACAGCACTGCCGCCGAATAGCCGGTGCCCGTACCGATATCGAGCACCACATCGCCGGCTTCGATGGCCGCAAGCTGCACGAGCTTGGCGAAGGGGGAAGGCTCCATGAGATAGCGCGGCCCTTCGCCCGTCGGCGATGCCGGCTTCACCAGGATGTCTTCATCGATATAGGCGAGCTCGCGGCGGGCCGCCGGAACGAACTCTTCGCGCGGGACAGCCAGAAACGCGTCGAGAACGGGGATGCTCGTCACATCCGTCGTACGGATCTGGTTGTCGACCATCTTGATACGGAGATCGTGGAAATCGGCTGTCATTGTCCCAAGCTTTCCTTTCGCGCCGGACGCGGGTTGGAACGCTTGTCGGATGATATGAACGCCCGAGGGAACCGGTTGCGCTGGAGGCCTCGCCCGGAATCGAACCGGGGTGCAAGGATTTGCAGTCCTCTGCGTAACCACTCCGCCACGAGGCCTTCCGCACAAGCGTTTGTGAGGGCTCAATAGGTGATGGCTTATCGCCCGTCAAGCGCTTCGCGCAGTTGGGGCCGAATTCTTCCGCCGCATTTCGAATCGACGCCCGGTCATCGATCCTCTTTCTCATATGTTCTGCGGCTTTCCGCCTGGCTGGCGATCATTTCCTGCGCCATTTGCGCCCATAGCGCACTTCAAGCTTGCGCCGCCACCGGCGGATGATCGCCGAATCATGCGAAAGCACCAGAAGCCCCAGCGGCACCATCCAGAAGCCCAGCACGGGCAGAAAGCCGAGAAGGCCGCCGATGACCAGCACGATGCCGAGGATCCGGCGCATCAGGACGGATTGGGGAATCGGCATCCGCCGTCCCAGGATGCGCACGGCCCTCCTGCGCGGGAAGGGAGATTTCATTTCGTCCGATTGAACCACCTTTTGGTTTTTCCACCGATACGGGATTGCCGCCTCACTGCGAACGGGCGGAACATGACCGGTATATATAGCTTGTTGTCATTTACGCGCCAAAAAGATGAAAAAAACGGATCAGGCCCTTTGCAAAAGCGAAACCCTTTTGCTATAGGCCACATCGCTGACGAATGAGCGCCTGTTCCCCGGTAGCTCAGCGGTAGAGCAACCGGCTGTTAACCGGTTGGTCGCTGGTTCGAATCCGGCCCGGGGAGCCACTTTTCCCAAAACCGATGATCACTGCAACGAGCGACACCTCCCGTGTGGCCAATGTCACCGGCTTGCCCGCGCTGCCCAGGAACGAAAGCGACGGCGGAGCGTTCTGACCTCATCGAACAGAGGAGAGAACCATGCTTCGCGCCGCAATTTTATGGATGATGGGCGTTCCGCTCATCGTGGTGATTCTGATCTGGTATTTTTTCTTCTGATTATCGCTGATTTGCGGCTCGTCCCCCTCTAACCCCTTCCCGCATGATCACCGCCCTGGGTGAGCGGGAAACCCGGAGAATCGGGTTTCCCTGCCCCGTCATGGGCAATTCCTGGTCGCCACCGCTTAACTGCAACGCCTGCTTACTATATCCACAGATGCACGCTCGAATGATTTATTGTCGTTGCCTAAAAAACATCCATAGATTAAATTGATTCTACTATCGAATGGCGGATATGGGCATATCTTTACATGACTGAATTTGCAAAGAATACATTTTTCCTAAGCACAATTCTTGTTATAATCGCAATGTTCGCCGGTATTTACTATATCGGCATGATGCTTTGAACCCGACGGCACCCGCGGACGGATCGCAGGAACAATCGCTTACGATCGGCGTTCTGAGAGTGTCATGGCCTATATCGATGAGAAAGCAAGAAGCCGCTCGACCGAAGAGGTGTTCGAAGACCATCTGAGGCTTCGCCGCGAAGGCCGGCTGGAAGAGGATCTCAGGCGGAATTATGCCGAAGACGTGGTCCTCCTCACCTGCAACTCCAATCTCACCGGCCACGATGCGATCCGCTATTCCGCGCGCAAGCTGCACAAGCAGCTTCCCGAAGGGCATTTCGATTTTATATCCAGACAGGTGCATGGAAAATTCGCCCTTCTGATCTGGCGGGCCAAATCCCCCCGTTTCGACGCCATCGAAGGCGCCGACACTTTCGTCATCGAAGACGGCAGGATATGCCTCCACACCATCCATTACGGCCTCGTGCGGGACCATTCAAAGGTCATGTAAGACGCCGCAGCAGCAGCGGGAACTCGCAGGTAAGTTCCGGGTTCGGTGGCTCGGGCCATCCAATGGCCTCGAAGAAAGGAGTATCCCGATGAAATCCGCGATTTTTGCCTCCGCAATGCTCGCCGCGGTGGCCGGCCTGGCGCTCGCCCCCGCGCCCGCACTGGCCAAGGACACCGCCAAAACTGCCCAGGTGAAGCCGGCAACGGCGATGTCCGCAGAAAAATTCGCCACCACCGTCTCAGCCGCCAACGAGTTCGAGATCGAAACGAGCAAGCTCGCCCTCGACAAGGCTCAGGACGGTGCCGTGAAGTCCTTTGCGCAAAGGATGGTCGACGACCACACCGCTGCCGGCAAGAAGATGATGACGGCGGCAAAAGCCGACGGCATCACCCTCGGCACGCCGAAGCTCGACAAAAAGCAGAAGCAGATGCTCGCCAAGCTGAAGGATGCCGGCAAGGATACATTCGACAAAAGCTATGTGACCATGCAGGTTGATGCCCATGAAGAGGCGGTGGCGCTGTTCAAGGCCTATTCCGGAAAGAAGGGCGATCTGGGAAAATTCGCCGCCGAAACCCTTCCGACGCTCGAGGAGCATGAGGCCGCGATCAAGAAGATCGCGAAGAGTGGATGAGCGACAGGCGCACCATACGCTATGCGCTGTGCTGCGGCACCCTTGCGGGGCTCGCCTCCACGGCCGCGCTGATCCTGCTTGCCCGACTGGAAGACCGCAGCCCCTGGCAGCCGGCTAATGCGATCAGCCATTGGGTCTGGGGCGAGGAGGCGGGCTCGATGGATGAGGCCGACATGCGGCATACCGGGCTCGGCCTTGCCACCAACCAGATCGCCGCCATGTTCTGGGGCCTGCCCTTCGGCGCCTGGCTTGCCCGGCGCCCTCCCCGCAATGCACCGGCCATGCTGCGCGATGCGTCGATCATGACCGCGATCGCGGCGGCGGTCGATTATCTCTTGATTCCCAGGCGCCTGACACCGGGTTGGGAACTGGCCCTGCCGAAGCGGTCGGTCGCCGCCGCCTTCGGCGCGATGGCGCTTGGCCTTGCTCTCGGCGGTCTCGCGGCCCAGGCGCAGCGATAACTCATCCGGCCGCCGCAGGACAGTTGTTCACCGGCGGGTCTGCGGAGAACCTGTCCGCCATCCATTGAACAGCCGTTCCCGCACCGAATGCGGCGACCGAGAGGTGATCGGCATCCATCTCCACCAGATCGACCGGCGTCCCCGCCCGGCAGAGGCTGCGGGCGAAGCCGCGGGTGACCGGCGGCAGGACAACCGTGTCGCGCGTGCCCTGCAGGATGAGCACCGGCAGCCCCGGCTTGACGCCGGTCGGCGTGTTCTCCGCAATGATGCCGCTCCACGGCGCCACCCTGGTTGGATCAGTCCGCAGAAACTTGCTTGAGAGGCCGTGTAGCGCCCACCCGTCGATCAGGAGATCGAGGCGATTGGTCATGCATTCCTCGCCGATGATCCGCGCGCTTGACAGAGCGCCCGGTTCGATCACCGTGGCGGGATCGAGTCCATAGACCTTCGACCAGGACAGAAGCGCCAGCGCGGAAAAGGCTTTCCCACCCGGTGTGTCGCGATCGTCTTCGAAGAGGGTGGCGAGGCGGGTCGCCGGGGCGGCCGCCGCGATCCCCACCGGAGTGAGCTCAGGCACATATTCCGCCGCCAATTGGCCGGCCCACAGCGCCGCATGTCCGCCCTGCGAATGCCCCCAGACCGCGAATTTGCCGCTCGTGCGCGCAATATGTCCCGCCGCCCGCACCGAATCGAGAACGGAATGGGCGGCGCTCCGCCCCACGAGATAGGGATGCGGCCCCGGCGTGCCGAGCCCGACATAATCCGTCGCGGCAATGACGAAGCCCCTTTTCACCAATTCGCCGAAACCGGCGATCGTCGAAGCGATGCCCGTCCCCAGCGAGGGCGCGCATTTCTGCGCGATGCCCGTGGTCGGGTGCGCCCAGGCGACGACGGGAAAGCCGCCGGCAGGCGGCTCGCCGGTCGGCACGATCACCACTCCGGAGACGGCGACCGGTTCGTCTTTCAGTCCCGTCGAGCGATAGAGCACCCGCCAGGCTGTCGCGCCCTCGATGCCCGCATCCATGCGCTGGCGGCGGATGAGGCTGCCCGGCCCTCCCGCCTCCAGCTCGGCGGAAGTCGCGTAATAGAAATCCTCCTGCCGGTCGACGACGGCGACATAGAGAACGGCGATAAGCGCAAGGAGACCGATCAGGATAGCTGCAGTTCGTGCCCTGTTCTTCATCGCAGGCAGCCAGTTTCATTGGACGAATACCATAGAAAAGCCGCCAGTTCTGAAGATCAGGTTACATAATCAGCGCGTATTGGAAGGGAAAAAGCATAAAATATCCCGCCTCTCCTCAAGGAGAAGCGGGAATTTCGCCATGCCAGCGTTGCGCAAAGCCGATATCAGGCGGCCCTGCGGTTGACATTGTCTTCCGCAAGCGCGGTGAGCTTCTGGTCCGTCGCCTTTTCTTCCGCCAGGTTCTGCTCGAACAGCGCCGCGCAGTCGGAGCGTCCGAGCTCGTTCGCCCATGCGATCAATGTGCCGTAACGCGTGATCTCATAGTGCTCGACGGCCTGGGCGGCGGCAATCAGTGCCGCGTCCATCACCGTCGGGTCGTCCACCTCACCCGCGATCTCGTTGGTCTCCTCGATGATGCCGTCGATCGCAGGACAATCGACGCCCTTGGCCTCGATGCCATAGAGGTCGAAAGCCTCCTCCAGGCGCCGTACATGTCCCTGGGTTTCGCCCAGATGCTTCTCGAAATTCATCTTCAGTTCCGGATTGGTGGTCTTTTCCATCATCTCCGGAAGCGCCTTGGTGATCTGCTTTTCGGCGTAGTAGATGTCCCGCATGGTATGAACGAAGAGGTCGTCCATCGAATGGATATCTTTTGAAAAGAAGCCCATGACCGTACCTTTCTGTTGACTGTGAAATGCCTCCCGCTCCGCACCCCGAGGAACTATCCTCGAACGTCGGCTTGGCGATTTGGTTCCGCCTTCAAGATTGTGGCAGCGAGAATATTGAAGCAGGTTTCAGACAGTCAGGAAGCGCCGCACCTCCGGCTGGTCGAGACTGGCCGCATCGCCCGAATGGACGATCTCGCCGCGATCCATGATATAGACGTGATCGGCGAGCTCCCGGCAGAAATCGAGATATTGCTCCACCAGCAGGATGGCGAGGCCGCTCTGGTCGCGCAAATAGCGGATCGCCCGGCCGATATCCTTGATGATAGAGGGCTGTATCCCCTCCGTCGGCTCATCGAGGACGAGGAGTTTCGGGCGGGCCACCAGCGCCCGCCCGATGGCGAGCTGCTGCTGCTGACCGCCCGAGAGATCGCCTCCCCGCCGGCCGAGCATGGACTTCAGCACCGGAAAGAGTTCGAACACCTCCGGCGGCACATTACGTTCACGCGGCTTCACCGCGGCATAGCCCGTCGAAAGATTCTCCTTCACCGACATCAGCGGGAAGATCTCACGCCCCTGCGGCACATAGGCGATGCCAGCCCTCGCCCGGTCATAGGCTGGCTTGCGATCGAGCGCACTACCCTCGAAGCGGATCGAGCCTGATGCGATCGGCTGATGGCCGACGATGGCGCGCAGCATGCTCGACTTGCCGACGCCGTTGCGCCCGAGCACACAGGTCACCGCCTGCGGCTTGACCTCGATCGAGACACCGCGCAGCGCCTGTGCAGCGCCATAATAGAGGGAGATGTTGTCGACGTTCAGCATTTCGGTTTCTCCCCTCACCGCCCCAGATAGACTTCGATCACGCGGCTGTCGCCACTCACCTGGTCGAGCGAGCCCTCCGCCAGCACGCTGCCCTCATGCAGGCAGGTGACCTTCACGCCGAGATCGCGGACGAACTGCATATCGTGCTCGACCACGATGACCGACCGGGTCTGCGCGATCTCGCGCAGAAGCCGCGCCGTCTCCTCGGTCTCGGCGTCGGTCATGCCGGCCACCGGCTCGTCCACCAGGAGCAGCTTCGGGTCTTGTGCCAGAAGCATGCCGATCTCCAGCCACTGCTTCTGACCGTGGCTGAGCGCGGCCGTCAGTTCGTTGCGCCGGGCGGTCAGCCGGATCGTGCGCAGGATTTCGTCGATGCGCTCGCGTTCGGCCTTCGTCTGGCGATGGAACAGCGCGGGGATTGCACGTCGCGGCCCCGAGAGCGCCAGCACCAGATTGTCCTCTACCGTATGGCTCTCGAAGACGGTCGGCTTCTGGAACTTGCGGCCGATGCCGAGCTGGGCGATTTCGGATTCATCATGCCTGGTCAGGTCGACCTTGCCGTCGAAGAACACCTCGCCCGCGTCCGGCCGGGTCTTGCCGGTGATGATATCCATCATCGTCGTCTTGCCAGCCCCGTTCGGGCCGATGATGGCGCGCATCTCGCCGGGTTCCAGCACCAGCGAGAGATTGTTGATGGCACGGAAACCATCGAAGGAGACCGAGACCCCATCGAGATAGAGAATGCTTGTCGCTGCTATTTCACCGATCGTCATGGATCACTCCGCCGGGCTTTCGACCGGATTGCTGTTGGCGGGCAGGATGGCCGTCGCACCACGTTTCTCCCGCCTCTGCTTCCACCACGCCTCCCACATGCCGACGATGCCCTTGGGCAGGAACAGCGTCGTCGCGATGAAGAGTGCGCCGAGTGCGAAAAGCCAGAGTTCCGGCAGGGCGCCGGTGAACCAGCTTTTCCCGCCATTGACGAGAAGCGCGCCGATGATCGGGCCGATGATGGTCCCCCGGCCGCCCACCGCCGTCCACACCACCACCTCGATGGAATTGGCGGGCGCGAATTCGCCGGGATTGATGATGCCGACCTGCGGCACATAGAGCGCGCCTGCAATGCCGGCCATGATGGCGGAAAGCGTGAAGGCGAAGAGCTTGATGTTCTCCGGCCGATAGCCGAGAAAGCGCATCCGGCTTTCCGCATCGCGCGCCGCGATCAGGAGCTTGCCATATTTGGAGCGGACCAGCGCCGAGGTGACGAGAACGCCGAGCGCCAGCGCCAGGGCGCTTGCGGCAAAGAGCGCCGAACGTGTTTCATCCGCCTGGATGTTGAAGCCCAGGATGTCCTTGAAATCTGTCAGGCCGTTATTGCCGCCGAAGCCCATATTGTTGCGGAAGAAGGCAAGCATCAGCGCATAGGTCAGCGCCTGCGTGATGATCGAGAGATAGACACCGGTGACGCGGGAGCGGAAGGCGAACCAGCCGAAGACGAAGGCGAGCAGCCCCGGCACGGCCATCACCATCAGCATGGCGAACCAGAAATGGTCGAAGCCATGCCAGAACCACGGCAATTCCTTCCAGTTGAGGAAGACCATGAAATCCGGCAGATCGGGATTGCCGTAGACGCCCCGCGCCCCGATCTGGCGCATGAGATACATCCCCATGGCATAGCCGCCGAGCGCGAAAAAGGCCGCGTGCCCCAGCGAGAGAATGCCGCAGAAGCCCCACACGAGATCGAGCGCCAGCGCCAGCAGCGCATAGGTCAGGTATTTTCCCGTCAGCGCCACCGCATAGGTCGGCATGTGCAGCGGGTTCGACGGCGGAACGACGAGATGCAGCACCGGCACCACCACCGCAGCGGCGATAAGGATTGCCAGCACGATATTGATGCGGCGTTCGAGACCGCCTGCCAGAAAACGGGTGATCATGCTTCCACCGCCCTTCCCCTAAGCGCGAACAGCCCGCGCGGCCGCTTCTGGATGAACAGGATGATGAGGATGAGGACGGCTATCTTGCCCAGCACCGCGCCCGCATAAGGCTCGAGGAACTTGTTGAGCACGCCCAGCGTGAAGGCGCCGACCAGCGTGCCCCAGAGATTGCCGACACCGCCGAACACCACCACCATGAAGCTGTCGATGATGTAACCCTGCCCAAGATTGGGCGACACATTGTCGATCTGCGACAGCGCCACACCGGCAACGCCGGCAATGCCTGAGCCCAGCGCAAACGTCATTGCGTCGACCCATGGCGTGCGAATGCCCATGGATGAAGCCATGCGCCGGTTCTGCGTCACCGCCCGCATCTGCAGGCCGAGCGAGGTGCGGTTCAGCGCGTAAAGCAGCAGGGCGAAGACGACCAGGGCAAAGACGACGATCCACAGCCGGTTCCATGTGATGGTCAATTCACCAAGCTGGAACGCGCCCGACATCCAGGACGGATTGCCCACCTCGCGGTTGGTCGGGCCGAAGATGCTGCGCACCGCCTGCTGCAGCACCAGCGACACGCCCCAGGTCGCAAGCAGCGTCTCCAGCGGCCGCCCGTAGAGAAAGCGGATGATGCCGCGCTCAATGAGAAGGCCAACCGAGGCCGAAACCAGAAACGCGAGCGGCAGGGCGATGGGCAGCGACCAGTCGAACAGGTTGGGGCTATATTGCCGGATCAGATCCTGCACCACGAAGGTGGTATAGGCGCCGATCATTACCATTTCGCCATGCGCCATGTTAATGACGCCCATCACGCCGAAAGTAATTGCCAGACCGACGGCAGCCAGAAGCAGCACCGACCCGAGCGAAATGCCGTACCAGACGTTCTGCCCTGCCGCCCAGAGCGCCAGCGTCTGCTCGATCTTGGCAATCGCGGATGCGGCGGCCTCTTTTAGTTCGCCCTGCGCCCCCGCCTCATAGGATTTCAACAGCGACAGCGCATCGCGGTCGCCACGCCCGGCGATGGTTTCCAGGGCAGCCGTCTTTTCTGCCACAGGCGCATCGGATTTGAGGACCGCCGAGGCCCGCGCTTCCGTCAGCCTCTCCTTGACGGTTGCGTCGGTTTCCCGCGCGATCGCCGCGTCGAGCGCCGGAACGGCATCTGCATCACCCGATTTGAAGATGGTTTCGGCGGCATTGAGCCGCGCCGCCGGATCAGGCGAGGCGAGCGTCAGCCCGCCGATCGCGTCACGCACCACCCGGCGCAGCGTATTGTTGACCTTGATCTTTTCGACCTCGGCCCTCTTGGCTTCGCCCGCCGCCCCGCCGGTCAGCGGATCGGAAAGGAGATAGCCGCCGCTTTTCCGCTTGCCGATAAAGACGGTCTTGTCCGCCTTGCGCACATAGAGATCGCCCGACGACAGCGCGTCCAGTGCCCGTTCCGCCTTGGGATCGCCCGTCGCCGCAATATCGCCCACGATCTTCTCGATGGCCGCGAAACCATCGGCATCGGCCAGCCCGTCGATCAGCGCCTTGAGCGACGCATCGTCGGCCCGCGCCGGCATGGCCATCACGGCGATGAGCAGGAATATCAGGCGAAGAATTCGAAAAACGGGCATCAATCAGCCTTTTCGAGATGGAATGAATGCATTTTGGGCCAAGGTGTCTGAGTTTCGCCCCCTCACCGCCTCTCCCCATCGGGGAGAAGGTGGCCCAAAGGGCCGGATGAGGGGGCGACTGCCATCGAGTGCCTCAGTTGATGCCCTTACCGCCGCACTTGCCGGTCTTGACGTTGAAATTGCCGCAGGACATCGGCGCGCGCCAATCGGCGATCAGGTCCTTCGAATCCGGCAGGTAATCCGACCAGGCATCGCCCGGCACCAGGCCCGGCGTCTGCCAGACGGTTTCGAACTGCCCGTCCTCCTGGATTTCGCCGATCAGCACCGGCTTGGTGATGTGATGGTTCGGCATCATCGCGGAATAGCCGCCGGAAAGGTTCGGCACGGTAACGCCGATCATCGCGTCGATCACCTTGTCCGGATCGGTCGTGCCGGCCTTCTCCACCGCCTTCACCCACATGTTGAAGCCGATGTAATGGGCTTCCATCGGGTCGTTGGTCACCCGCTTGTCGTTCTTGGTGAAGGCGTGCCATGCCTCGATGAATTCGGCATTGGCATCTGTATCGACCGACTGGAAATAGTTCCAGGCCGCGAGATGGCCGACGAGCGGACCGGTATCGAGGCCTGCGAGCTCTTCTTCACCGACCGAGAAGGCGATGACCGGGATGTCTTCCGCCTTGATGCCCTGGTTCGCCAGTTCCTTGTAGAAGGGAACGTTGGCATCACCATTGATGGTCGAGATCACGGCCGTTTTCTTGCCGGCCGAGCCGAAATTCTTGATGTCGGTAACGATCGTCTGCCAGTCGGAATGGCCGAATGGCGTGTAGTTGATCATGATGTCCTCATCGGCCACGCCCTTGGATTTGAGATAGGCCTCGAGGATCTTGTTGGTGGTCTGGGGATAGACATAGTCGGTGCCGGCGAGCACCCAGCGCTTCACCGAGCCACCCTCCTCGCTCATCAGATAGTCGACGGCGGGAATCGCCTGCTGGTTCGGCGCGGCACCCGTATAGAAGACGTTGCGCTGGCTTTCCTCGCCCTCATACTGCACGGGGTAGAAGAGGATGTTGTCCAGCTCCTCGAAGACCGGCAGCACCGATTTGCGCGACACGGAGGTCCAGCAGCCGAAAACCGCCGCTACCTTGTCCTTCGAGATCAGGTCGCGCGCCTTCTCGGCGAAGAGCGGCCAGTCCGATGCCGGATCGACGACGACCGCTTCCAGCTTCTTGCCCAGCACCCCACCCTTCTTGTTCTGCTCGTCAATGAGCATCAGCATGGCATCCTTCAGCGTCGTCTCCGAAATGGCCATGGTGCCGGAAAGCGAATGCAGGATGCCGATCTTGATCGTGTCCTCCTCGGCCTGCGCCAGCGATGGCCAGGCAAGGCCGGCCGCTATGGCGGCGGCCGCCAGGGATTTCGTGAAACGTGCGGTCATGCCCCTCATGTTTTTCCATCTCCAATGGTGGTTTGATTGAACGTCAGTTATCAAAGCAACTGTCGTGCCAAAGCCGGAAGAGGACCGCTTGTCGTTGTTTTACAACGCGTTCGGCGGCGGAGGCTGCACGATGCGCGGCAAGCCGTGGCTGCATGTCGGTTTATTATGCGCCCCGCCAATCATTTGCCTAAATTTTGGACATGATGAGACTTTAGCCACACCGCAGCAGCACGCACCTTTTTAACGCACGCTGAACAAACCGTTTATTTGCCGTTCATGGAGGGTTCACCCAACGCCTCCTATATCACCCCCGCAGTGAAAACCTGGGGGCGAGGAAGCATGAGAACCGCTTTGCTGAAGGCATTTTTGACGACCCTGGCCGTCATTGTCTTTTGTGAACTGGTCTGCATTGCCGTGCTGTGGTGGATGGGAGGCGGCATTACGGCCTTTCCGCTGATCATGACCGCAATCCTGCCCGCCATCACCGCCTTTCCCAACGCCCTCTACACCTATGTGCAGAATCACAAGCTGAAGGCGGCGTTGCAGGAGCTGAAGCTGGCGCATCAGCAATTGCAGGCGAAATCCCGTATCGACCACATGACGGGCCTGCTCAATCGCGGCTCCTTCTTTGACGCCATGAAGATCAGCCGCTCGCGGATCGAGACCGGGGCGGTGCTCGTCATCGACGCCGATCATTTCAAGAGCATCAACGATACCTATGGCCACGCGATCGGCGATCGCGCGCTGAAGATCATCGCCTTCGCGCTGCAGAACGTCACCCGCAAGGGCGATATCGTCGGCCGGATCGGCGGTGAGGAGTTCAGCATCTTTCTGCCCGGCGCCTCACGAGAGACCGCATTGCGCCTGGCGGAACGCATACGCGCCGAAGTGGAGAACACGTCCTTTTATACGGCGGCGAACCAGATACACCCGCTGACCATAAGCATCGGCGCTGCCATGGCGCCCAAGCACGAATCGAATTCGCAGGTGCTGAGCAAGGCGGATAAATGCCTCTACCAGGCCAAGCAGCGCGGCCGCAATTGCGTGGTTTTCGATGAAAGCGACCAGCCGGCCACCATCACGCCGCTGCACCCGAAATTGGCCGCGGCCAACGAGCGCGATGCGACCCGATAACTACTCCCAAACCTCCACTTCCTCCTCCGACCAGCCGACCGGTGTGAAGCCCATCTTCTGGTAGAGTTGGAGAGCACGGGGATTGTCGAGCGAATTGGTGTGGATCGTCACCTTCTGCGGGCCGTGCGCCCAGGCCGCGGCGATCGCCTCCGAGAGGAAGAAGCTGCCGAGCCCCCGCCCCTGGAAGTCCGGCAGCAGGCCGAAATAGAGGATTTCCACCTCGTTAGGCATGCGCGCGAGGTCGAGTTCGGCAAAGCCCGCCGGACAGCCATCGGCATAGAGCACGTGGATTTCGGTGGTCTCCGCGTTGATCACCGCCGCAACCTCGGCATCGCTTTGCCTGCGCCGCATCATCCAGTGATGCGGCCTGCCGACCTGTTCATAGAGATAGCGATAGTAATGAACCGGAATGTCGGTCGCCCGCATGATCGCCAGCCGGATGCCGATCGGCGTCGGCGCGGAAACCGTACTGCGCTCGGTCATTTCCAGATGCGTGATTCTGGCGGTCAGTTTCCTGGGCTCGTTTGCCATCCCTACTTTGCCTTGCCTGTTTCCACCGGCGTATCGGCGCGGCTGCCCCATTCGCTCCAGGAGCCATCATAGAGCAGATTGTCGTTATGGCCGAGCGATTGCAGCGCAAGTGTAATGACGGCCGCCGTCAAACCCGAACCGCAGGAGGTCACCACCGGTTTCGCAAGATCGACGCCGGCCTGCTCGAAGACCTCCTTCAGCGCGTCGAGATCCTTCAATTCGCCGTTCTGCGACAGGCTCATCACCGGAACGTTGCGGGCACCCGGCATGTGGCCGGAGCGCATGCCAGCGCGTGGCTCCGGCTCCTCCCCGCTGAACCGCCCGGGACTGCGCGCATCCGCGATCTGCACCGAGCCATCCTCGACGATCTGCCGCATACGCTCGAAGCTCGCCACCTGCTGCATGTCGCATTTGGCGATGAAGCTCGAAGGCGCGATCTTCGTCACCTCCGCCGTGACGGGCCGTCCCTCCGCCTTCCAGCGGTCAAACCCGCCATCGAGGACAAACACCTGTCTCGCGCCCATGATGCGGAACAGCCACCAGACGCGCGGCGCGGCAAACATGCCGGGGCCGTCATAGACGACGATCGTATCGTCGGCTGTGATCCCCATCGAGCTTGCTTCCCGCTCGAATTCCAATTCCGGCGGAATGGTATGCGGCAGGCCCGAAGAATGGTCGGCCACCTTGTCCTGATCGAAGAACACGGCGCCCGGAATATGCGCGGCGTCATATTCCGCACGCGGGTCGCGGTTCTGCGCCGGCAGGTACCAGGAGGCATCGATGATCGAGAGGCCGGGCGTATGAAGACGCTTCTCCAGCCAATCGGCCGAAACGACGAAGGGGCTTTTCCTGCTCATTTCATGCTCCCGCAGGCAAGGCGCCGAAGCGGATGCGGAACCGCCGGTTTTCCTTGCCCTTCTTCTCGATCTTGCCGATATGGATTTCGCCCACCTCCTGTGTCTCCGACACATGGGTGCCGCCGCAGGGCTGCGAATCGACCGCTCCGTCCTCGCCGATCAGGACAAGCCGGATCTGGCCATTGCCCATGGGCGGGCGAACATTCTTCGACTTCACCAGCCCCGGATTGGCCGCCAGCTCCTCATCCGTGATCCAGCGGGTAAAAACGGGCGCATTGGCCCGCACCATCTCCATCAGCCGCTCCGTCACATTCTCCTTGGTATATGAAGGGTCCGGCAGGTCGAAATCGATCCGGCTTTCCTCTTCGCCCACGGCTGCACCGGTGATCGGGAACGGACAGGCGACGGAAAGCAGGTGACAGGCGGTATGCATCCGCATCAGGCGGTAGCGCCGGGGCCAGTCGACATGCAGCACCAGCTTTTCGCCGATTGCGGGCATGGCCTGCCCCTCGGCCGGAACATGGATGATCTCGTTCTTGGTCTCGCCCGTCACCGTCGCCGCGATCTGGATGGCAGAGCCGTCAGCCCGCTCGAAATGGCCGATGTCGCCAGGCTGACCGCCTGATGTGGCATAGAAATTCGTCTGGTCGAGGATGATGCCGCCGCGATCGTTGATGGCGACCACCGTTCCCTCCGCCGTCGAGAGATAGGCATCATCGCGGAAAAGCGCCTTGGTTTCGTAAGCCATCGTTCAAACAGCCTCATAGGGGATGGAAATATCGGTCTTCGTTTCCAGCCAGCCGGGAACCGGCAGATCCTTTGCACGCAGGAAATCCGGATTGAACATCTTCGACTGATAGCGGTTGCCATAGTCGCAGAGCACGGTGACGATCGTATGCCCCGGCCCGAGGTCGCGCGCCAGCCGGATAGCCCCGGCGATATTGATACCGGACGAGCCGCCGAGGCAAAGCCCCTCCTCCGTCACGAGGTCGAAAACGATCTCCAATGCTTCCGCATCCGAAATCCGGTAGGCGAAATCGGGCGTGAAGCCTTCGAGATTGGCCGTGATGCGCCCCTGCCCGATTCCTTCGGTGATCGAGCTTCCCTCGGCCTTCAGCTCGCCGCCCGTATACCAGGAATAGAGCGCCGCGCCGTAAGGGTCGGCGAGGCCGATCTTGATGTTGTCGTTCTTCGCTTTCAATCCCATGCCGACGCCGGCAAGCGTGCCGCCCGAGCCGACCGCGCAGATGAACCCGTCCACCTTGCCGTCGGTATCGCGCCATATCTCCTCGGCCGTCGTCTCGATATGCGCATCACGGTTTGCCTGATTGTCGAACTGGTTGGCCCAGATTGCGCCCGCAGGCTCGGTTCTGGCAAGCTGTTCGGCAAGGCGGCCCGATAAGCGTACGTAATTGTTCGGGTTCTTGTAGGAAACGGCAGGCACCTCGATCAGCTCCGCACCGAGCAGGCGCAGCGCATCCTTCTTTTCCTGGCTTTGCGTTTCGGGAATGACGATTACCGTCCGGTAGCCGAGCGCCTTGGCCACCATGGTGAGGCCGATGCCGGTATTGCCGGCCGTCCCCTCGACGATGACGCCGCCGGGCTTGAGCAATCCCTTCCGTTCCGCGTCGCGGATGATGTAAAGCGCCGCGCGATCCTTGACCGACTGGCCCGGATTGAGAAACTCCGCCTTGCCGTAGATATCGCAGTCGGTGATTTCCGACGCTTTTTTCAGCTTTATCAGCGGGGTGTTTCCGATCGCGTCGATCACCGTATCCAGCATCGCGAATATCCTTTTTGTGATTTTCCGCGAAACTATTGGCAGGAGCAGCCCTGTTCAAGCGCCGCGTAAACAAATTCTTGCGAATGCAAATGTTTTCCGGATTCCGCTCATACGAAAAAAGCCCCGCTGCGATCACACACAGCGGGGCTTTTTGTCGCCATTCATGAAAACCGGTCAGGCGGCCTTGGCGCCCGCGCCGCGCCTCCTGCGGCGGAACGGCTTCTTCTTCTGCGGGGCCCGCTGGTCACCGGATCCGTCATTGCTCCAGATCTTTTCGCGATTTTCGCGGCGCTCGCCGTGCGGCCTTGCGTGATCGCGCTGGCCGGATTTCGGCTTGTTGCGGTTGTCGGCCGGGCGCTGGGCTGCAGTCTCCGCCTTTTCCGCTTCGGGCCTGACCGGAAGCGGGCCTACCGGGGCCGGTGCCTCCTTGACCGGGAGCTTCATGCGGATCACCCGCTCCACTGCCCGGAGCTTGGCGTTCTCGGCGGCCGGATCGTAAAGCGTGATCGCGGCACCGGAAGCGCCATTGCGCCCGGTGCGGCCGATGCGGTGCACATAGCTTTCCGGCTCGTCCGGCAGATCATAATTCACCACATGGCTGATCCCGGGCACGTCGATGCCGCGCGCCGCGATATCGGTCGCCACCAGGATGCGCACCGAGCCGTCCTTGAAGCCGTTGAGCGCGCGCTGACGCGCATTCTGCGACTTGTTGCCGTGGATGGCGGCAACGTCATAGCCGTCACGCTCCAGATTGCGCGTTACCGCATCGGCGCCATGCTTGGTGCGGGTGAAGACGATAACCGACGCCATCGACTTGTCCGTCAGCATGCCCGAGAGGACCCGCTTCTTCTCCTTGGTCGGAACCGGATGCAGCACCTGCGTGATCTCGGCCGCGGTCGTGCCCTGCGGCGCGACCTCGACCCGCACGGGATCGCGCAACAGGCCGGCGGCGAGCGATGCCACTTCTTGCGGCATGGTAGCCGAGAACAGCGCCGTCTGGCGGTCCTTGCGTGTCGCCTTGGCGATGCGCTTTACATCGTTGATGAAGCCCATGTCGAGCATGCGGTCGGCCTCATCGAGCACCAGCCAGCGCGTCTCCGAAAGATCGACGCAGTTCTCGCGCACCAGATCCGTCAGCCGGCCCGGCGTGGCGATGAGAATATCGACGCCCGGCTGCATCTTCTTGATCTGGGTGAGGCGCGATACGCCGCCGAGAATCAGCGCGGTCGAGATATGCGCGCCTTTCGACAGCGTGCGGATCGTTTCCTCGATCTGCACGGCGAGTTCACGCGTCGGCGCAAGGATCAGCGCCCGCGCCGTCTTGCCCTTGCGCTTGTCGCCGAGGCCGATGATCTTCGCCAGGATCGGCAGGCTGAACGCCGCCGTCTTGCCCGATCCGGTCTGCGCGATGCCGAGGATGTCGTGTCCCTCGATCTGTGCCGGAATGGCCTGTTCCTGGATCGGCTTCGGCTCGCTCATGCCGGCATTTGCCAAAGCCTTCAGAAGCACGCCAGTAATGCCCAATGCAGCAAAGCCGCTCTTTTCAATATTTTCCAATTCAATCTCTTTTCAGGCGGACGCCGGGTATTCCGGTCCGCAAAATGATAGACGGCAGGCGCAACCTGCCGACAATTCTCTTTTTCGGTAAACGACGAAGCGCTGGAACCTGAAAAGCCCATACGCGACTTGCGCTGCCGTGCCCGAAGCCTCTGCTTCGGAACCCTTATCCGCCCACGGCTCATTCCGGGGAGGACAAGTCAGACGCAACGAAGTCCTACTACACATGGCCCTGAAAACTGCATGTTATCAGGCAACATCATGCGCACCAATGTGGGGAAAGCCGGATCAACCAGCCCAAGCGCCTGCCGGTCATATGGAGGCATTCGACGCAAAAAGCAAATGAATATTGTGCAACGCAAAAATGACCTGATGAAAACGGCATGCGCCGTTCACTGCGTGGCGGCCTGCTGCGCCATCTCCTGAAGCTTCAGCATCGTGTTCCAGTTGCGCGCGGTTGCGGGCACCTTCAGCAAGCGTTCCACACTCTTCAGAAGCTTGGAAATCCCCGCCCCGTCCGGCGTATGCAGATAGGCGGCGGAGCCGATGACGGCAACCCGCTCCCGGTCCACCTGGCGGGATTCCAGAAGCTTCACCGCTTCCGGTGACGGCTCCGCCTCCAGCATGAAAACGTGCAAGGTCTTCGGCTCGGCTACAGCATCCGGAAACGGATTGGCGGCAATGATCTCGGACCATTGCCGCGCGTCACGCGCAATAATCTTCTGCGGCCTGCCGAAACGCCGCTCAACCACCGCGCCGACCTTCGCCACCACGGCTTCCTGGTCGAGATCGGACGTCAGGACGACGTTTCCGGTCTGGATATAGGTGGCGACATTGCCGAACCCGGCATCCAAAAGCGATTGCCTCAATGGCTGCACCGGAAGCTGGTTGGCGCCGCCGATAGCGCGGAAGAGCGCGATGAACACCGTCATGTCCGGCTCTTCCTAGATGATGAAATCCGCCAGCACTTCATTGTCGGTGATATCCTGATAGGACCAGCCCGCTTCCTGAAAACGCTTGTCCAGGATGATGAAATTGTTGCGGTTTTTAGTCTCGATACCAATCAGCACCGAGCCGAAATTGCGCGCCGATTTCTTCAGATATTCAAACCGCGCGATGTCGTCCTCGGGCCCGAGCAGATCGAGGAATGCGCGCAGCGCGCCCGGCCGCTGCGGAAAGCGGAAGATGAAATATTTCTTCAGGCCTTCATAGCGCAGCGCCCGCTCCTTCACATCCGGCAGCCGCTCGAAATCGAAATTGCCGCCGGAAACCACCAGGACGATCCGTTTGCCCTTCAATTCGCTTTTCTTGAAGTCCTTCAGCGCGTCGATCGCCAGCGCGCCGGCTGGCTCCAGCACCACGCCCTCGATATTGAGCATCTCGGTGATAGTGCCGCACAGCCGGTTTTCCGGAACCAGTAATACCGAATCCGCGTCGAAATTCCGGAGAAGCTTGAAATTCTCCTTGCCGATCTCGGCAACGGCGGCGCCATCGACGAAATTGTCGACATGGTTGAGCTTCACTCGCTTTCCAGCCTCCAGGCTGCGCTTGAGGCTCGGCGCGCCTTTCGGCTCGACGAAGCGGAAGCGCGTCTTCCAGCCGAGCTCGGTCAGATAGCGGGTGACGCCGGCCGAAAGACCGCCACCGCCGACCGGCAGGATCATCAGGTCGGGCGCCTTGCCGTCTGGCAGCCGCATCGCGATCTCATGCGCCACCGTCGCCTGCCCCGTGATGATCTCTGCGTGATCGAAAGGCGGCACCATCATCCCGCCCTTCTCGGCTGCATAAGCCTGCGAAGCAGCGTAGCACTCATCGAAAATATCGCCGACAAGGCGGATTTCGATGAATTCCCCGCCGAACGCTCGCGTCTTGTCGATCTTCTGCTGCGGCGTCGTCACCGGCATGAACACCACGCCACGCCGCGCGAAATGCCGGCAGACGAAGGCGAAGCCCTGCGCGTGGTTGCCGGCCGAGGCGCAGACGAAAACGGTATCCGGCGCGCAATTCCTGATCGCGGCCGAAATGAAATTGAAAGCGCCCCGGATCTTGTAGGAGCGCACCGGCGAAAGGTCCTCGCGCTTCAGCCATATCTCCGCGCCATATTTGCGCGAGAGGTAATCATTGATCTGCAATGGCGTCTCGGGAAAAAGCGCGCGCATCCTCTCGGTGGCGCGTTCGACGCTGCTCACAAAACCGGTCATATGAAGAGATCTACTTTCTCGAAGCTGCGGACATCGATGATCCCGATATCCGATATGCGCAATTCGGGGATGACCACCAGCGCCAGCAGCGAGTGCTGCATATAGGCGTTATTGAGCGTGCAGCCCATCGCCCGCATCGCGTTGACGAGCTTGTCGGCCTTGGCCGCCACCATTTCAGCCCGCTCGTCCGACATTAGGCCGGCGATCGGCATTTCGACCAGCGCCAGCTCTCGCCCTTTGGAGAAGAGCACGACCCCGCCGCCGACCTCGCCCAGCCGGTTGGCGGCCCTGGCCATGTCGTCCTTGTTGGTGCCGACGACGATCATGTGGTGGCTGTCATGCGCCACCGTCGAGGCGAGCGCGCAGTCGAGCGTATAGCCGAAGCCGGAGACGAACCCGTTGGTGACGGCGCCCGTTCCCCTGTGCCGCTCGACCAGCGCGATCTGGCAGATATCGTTGCGCCGGTCCATCTGGACGATGCCGTCAACCACCGGCAGGTCGGCTTCCAGCGCCCGCGTTGGCGCCTGGTTCTCGATGACGCCGATGACCCGCGCGGTGACGGTCTTGCCCGGCTTGGGCGCCGCGATATCAAAGTCTTTCGCCGAAATCTTGCGGCCGAGCTTCACCGTGTTCTTGGCGCTCTTGGGGTAGTTGTAAGCCGGAATATCGGCCAGCAGCCTGCCCTTTTCGGCAAGCAGCACCCCGCGTCCATAGACCCGGTCGATGGTCAGCGCCGGCAGGTCGGAGACGATCAGGAAATCGGCAAGCCGACCCGGCGTGATCGAGCCGATCTCGCGCTCCAGCCGGAAATGCTGGGCGGTGTTGAGCGTCGCCATCTGGATCGCCGTCACCGGCTTCAGCCCCTGCGCGATGGCGTGGCGCACCACCCGGTCCATATGCCCTTCATTGACCAGCGTGCCCGAGTGGCTGTCATCGGTGCAAAGGATGAAGTTGCGCGGGTCGAGCCCCTGCTCCGTCACCGCCTTGATCTGGCTTGCCACATCATACCAGGCGGAGCCGAGCCTGAGCATCGCGCGCATGCCCTGGCGCACGCGGGCGATCGCATCCTCGACGCGCGTGCCCTCATGGTCGTCCTCCGGCCCGCCGGCGACATAGCCGTGGAAGGCGCGGCCGAGCTCCGGCGAGGCATAGTGCCCTCCGACCGTCTTGCCGGCCGTGGCGGTCGCGTCGATCACGCCGCGCATCGTAGCGTCATTTCCCGCAACACCGGGAAAATTCATCACCTCGCCGAGCCCAATGATATTGGGCCAGGTCATCGCCTCGGCGACTTCCGCCGCACCGATCGCAGCACCCGCATTCTCCAGCCCCGGCGCAGAGGGAACGCAGCTCGGCATCTGCACCTTGACGTTGATGGGCATCGCCGACGCCTCGTCATGCATCAGCCGCACGCCTTCCAGCCCCAGCACATTGGCGATCTCGTGCGGATCGATGAACATCGAGGTCGTTCCGTGCGGAATGACGGCGCGGGTGAATTCCGTCACCGTCACCATGCCGCTTTCGACATGCATATGCGCATCGCAAAGCCCCGGCACGAGATAGCGCCCCTCGGCGTCGACCACCTTCGTCGAAGGGCCGATGCAATGCGCCGCGTCATGGCCGACATAGGCGAAGCGCCCGGCGGCAACCGCAATGTCGATGCCGGCGATGATCTCGCCCGAATAGACGCTGACGAGCCGCCCGTTGCGCACCACGAGGTCGGCATGCCTTCGCCCCATCGCCACATCGACGAGCAGGGGCGCGCTCTCGACCCAGGATTTCGGCTGCGATTGGGCCTTCTCGGCCGATGTTTTGCTGGCTGCGGGCAAGGGACGACTCCATGTTTCACCGAGTTTGCCAATCTTGGCCGCGCTTTTCCAGTTCCGTTTGGCAAAATGCGCCGCAAAGGTCCTACCAGAAACGTCATCATACACTGGCAGCAGAGGGAATGGCTGACTGCGTTTCCGCTTGACACATCAGTGTCCCTCCCATTCGATATCGTTTAAGGACTGCCCGTGGTGGAGGATTGCCGAATTGCCGGCCCGAAGGCGTACTCCAGTTTAGTGACCTGCGCGGAAAGTTGCTTGCCACTTCATTTCCGTTGTGTTTAATCCGCGCGCGAACTAGGAAAAACTTGGCAAAACACGACGATTGGGGAAATCGCGTAATTGTCGCTACATCTCCCGCTTCACATCATTCCGCGACCACAACCAGTAGTAGCATTTTTCCAGCTTATGGCGGCCATCTAAATGGTATTTTCAGATCAAGGATTTATCTTCTTCTTTCTACCAATCACGCTTGCCATATGCCTGACGTTGCGCAGAACCCATGCTTTCAATTTGGCAATTCTGATTGCCAGCCTCATATTCTTCTATTGGGAATCGGGAGTTCTCACTCTCATCCTGCTGTTCAGTATTGTTCTCAATTATATCGGTGGACTTGTTATTTCCCATAGTCGAAAGAAAGCGGCATTGGCAACGTTTCTGATAGCCAATTTAGCTAGCCTCGCCTACTTCAAATACACAGCATTCCTGCTTGACGTCTTTGATTTTTTCGGAAACTCATCAATCAAAGATTTTGCCAGTGGTATAATTCTGCCAATAGGAATTTCGTTCTACACTTTTCAGGGAATATCGTACCTAATCGACGTTTGGCGCAAGAATGTCGAGCCAGAACCGAATTTGATTCTTTATGCAGCCTACCAGTCTTTCTTTCCGCAAATAATCGCCGGACCTATCGTTCGCTATGGCGACGTATATAAATGCTTCCGAAATCCAGATATTTCGACAGATCATTTCGCTGGCGGTGCCGCACGATTTCTGCACGGACTGGCAAAGAAAGTTCTCATCGCTGATACGGTTTCTATCGTGGCAAATGCTGCATTTTTCAGCGGTGGAGACATGACGTTTGCCTCCGCCTGGCTTGGTGCTTTGGCATTCACCATTCAGATCTACTTCGACTTTTCGGGTTATTCAGATATGGCAATTGGCCTCGCATTGATGTTCGGTGTCCGGTTCAACGAGAATTTTCATCATCCCTATGCTGCCTCGACCATTACCGAGTTTTGGCGTCGCTGGCATATTTCCCTCTCAACTTGGTTCCGTGAGTACCTGTATATTCCGCTGGGCGGCAACCGGATCAGTCCAACGAGAACTTACCTTAATCTGCTTTTGGTGTTCATCGCGACCGGGATCTGGCATGGAGCAGCATGGACGTTCGTACTATGGGGACTTTACCACGGCGGCTTTCTTATTGTTGAACGCATTCTCGGCATTGGAAGAAGCACCAATCCAACACTGCGTTTCGTTTATTTTCTGCCGGCCACCATTGTTGGCTGGGCACTCTTCCAAGCCCCAGATATTGCTACGTTTGGCCGGTTTATTGCAGGTATGTTTGCACCTTTCTCCCCGGGTGCATTCAGTCTTAACGATGAAATGCTTTTGGCATTCACGCCCCAAGCAGCAATGGCCTTTGGGATCGGCATAATTGCCATTCTTGCTCAAGGTATAGTCCCGCCGTTTGGGCCAATCCTCGACAAACCCGGCTCCCTTGCCCATAAGACGGGGCGTCTTGGGTTTATTGCCGTGACTGCCGCCATTACGTCAATTTTCGTCTTGCCTCAGAGCTTTTCTCCTTTCCTCTATTTCAGGTTCTGACATGCGACAGGCAATCGATATAGCTGCCGCTTTTCTATTCTCAACCTTTCTTGCGATTCCCATTCTGGGACTCGTGGTTTTTGGATATTCCAGCGAAGCTGAAAAGTCACCGGAATTAAAATCCATCCGCTATTTCGAATTAATCACACCTGAAAAGACATATCGCCGAGACATGCTGGCAAAAACGCTAGTGAACTCACCAGCCGGGATAGCTGCGGTGCAGGCGAAATCGTATCTGGATTATGAAGTATTCGGTTTTGTAAATACACACAGGGTGGTCTCGGGCAACGATGGGTGGTTGTTCTACAAGCCGCAATTTGCCAAAAATCTCTGTGATGAAAAGCTCGCAATGAATGCAGTTGATAGCATTGACGCGATGAACGATATCGCTGACGGTGCCGACATCAACCTAATCGTTGCTGTCTCTCCAGACAAATCATCAGTTTATCCTGAACGCCTTGGCCTTCGTGCGGGCATTGCTTCCAAATGCAAGGTCAAAGCAACCGCCTTTTGGAGAAAATACGCTGTTCAAATTCATTCCAGAATTATCGACCATCTAGCCGCAATACGGACCGCGGACGATGATGTATTAAAGTATTATAAGGAAGATACGCATTGGAATGACTATGGTAGAGCTATTGCACTGCGACAACTCACTCAAAAAGTAATGGGAACAGACCCTGGCCTTCCCAAGATAAATGCGGGCATTCCAAAGCATCACTACGGGGACCTCGCCAGAATGTTGAGAGTGTCAGCTAAGGAACCAGCCCTAGTCTTCCCCGATTATTGGAATCAACAATTTCGCAAAGCAGCAGGTCGTGGCATTCCAAACACTGTCATATTGCATGACTCATTTTATGAAGGTGCTGCAGCACAGTTGAAGATGCTTTTTCCTGGCGCCGACATGGTCCACCTTGACCGTAATATCCAAAAGCACGTTGCTGCATTAGCAAAAATGCCGCCAACTATCATCGTCAATTCCGTGGAACGGAGTTTCTTCAACCGAGTAACGGCCTCTACCCTGAGCTGGAGTTCGCCGTTGGGTAAACACCTTGTGGAGAGAAATGCGAGCGTAGCCCGCCATTGTATTTATCATCAAGTTACCAACAATCAGCTTTTACTGAGAGATCTCAAGTTTGGGCAGGGCGAATGGCGGGGTACGCGTGACGCTCAAATACTTATTCCCGTGGAAAAATCCGACAATCGGGTTTGCATGCGAATCCGTTTCAAAACAAATTCGGAATCGGCTTCAATTTTGTATCTGCCACGCAAGTCTACCAACCGTTTGACCTACTCAGAAGGATATTCGGTGCGCTTTCCAACCCTTGGGAATGAACGTGAAATCGAGGTTGTTCTGCCCAGCAAGTTTGCTGGAAGCATGCTACGTCTCGATCCATTCGGAGGTAAAGGGGCTCTATCTAACCTATCGGTTGAAATGGGCACGTTGGCAGGTCTATCAGCAACTATTTCAAGTATGCAGTAATCTGGGAGCTGCGCTCTATTCCAAATCAACCTCAGATTGTTAGCCTTACCGGTAAAGAACATGCCCAGACCCCCAAAAAAGCATGTTTTGCAAACATTGACTTGACCGAATCCCTCAGGTGCTTGAAAGAAAAGGCGCGCGGACGTGGCGAAACTGGTAGACGCAAGGGACTTAAAATCCCTCGGGCTTGCCCGTGCGGGTTCGATTCCCGCCGTCCGCACCATCGCTTCCCGGCTTGCTGCCCATCAAACGAACCGCTCGCATCCGAAGCATTCGTTTCATGTTTCGTTCATACCGCTCGGTCAGTATATCCGATGATATGCTTATGGTTTTTGCCCCAATGGCGGAAAAGGACGAGCGATGCAGCGCATTCTCCCTGGCTCAATCTTCCTCATTTTCATGTTCGCTTATGGCGTCGCAACACCGGCGCACGCTGCCAGTTTCGATTGCGCCAGGGCAGGTACTGCCGATGAAAAGGCGATCTGCGCCAACCCGGACCTTTCAAGCGCCGACAACGGTATAGCCTATACATACAAGACCCTGCTCCGCCTGCTGAAGGGAGACGAGCGGCAAAAGGCAATTGACGCTCAGCGCGCGTGGCTTGGGACAAGAGCGGGCTGCGGCGGCGATGTTTCCTGCCTGCAGTCGCTCTACGACAAGGAAAAGGGCCGTCTCAATGCCGAGCTCACCGCCGCCCAAAAGAGCGTTGCGCTGGCGCTTTTCCGCCAGACCGGCCAATGTTTCGGCTGCGAATTTCCCAATGAGGATTTCTCCGGCATCAAGCCGGCCGAAACCGCCGACCATGGCCTCGTCAGCTGCACGGTCAACGCCGTCGTCAACGGCACCTTCGACGGCTCGAAATTCGATCACAGCAATTTCGTCACATGTCAGACGAAATATGATTCCGCCCTCGCCAGCATGAGCTGGAACAACGCAAATCTGCGTAACACCGATTTCACCGGCGCCAATCTTGGCGGCAACAGCATGAATTATGCCGATCTCAGCGGCGCCAATCTGACCGATGCGAGTCTCTACGAAATCAGCATGCATGGCACGATCCTGAAGGGCGCCAGGCTGGTGCGCGTACGCAGCGATCCCGCATCGATGAGCGGCGCATGCTCCGATTTCGCCGGGGCCGATTTCACCGAAGCCAATCTCGAGAAAGCGGAAATATGCGGCGTGTTCATCGGGACGAATTTCGCCGGCGCCAATCTGCGCAACGCCAACATCACCGGCTATGCCATGGGCGTTCGGCCGACCGATGCCACCGAGGATGCATATGGTCCCCCCAAGCCTGTTCCGCAGGACACGCCCTTTGGCGGAAAGATCAATCTCACCGGCGCCAACCTGACCGGCGCCAGCATATTCACCGAAACCACGCTGAAACCGGGCGGATATAGCTTCGCCATCTTGTGCCGGACAACCCTGCCCGACGGCAAGATATCCAACCGCGACTGCAAATGACGCAGGGCAATCGCATATGGGATTCCCCCTCACCGGTCCGCACAGCCTGTCCTCGGGCTTGCCAAAGGCAAGACCCGGGGGCTCACCACCTCTCCCCGAGGGGAGAGGAGGCGCAGCGGCGCCTTGCAGCCTCTTCTCCCCACCGGGGAGAGGTGGCCCGAAGGGCCGGATGAGGGGGCCTGCTGGCCATATGCGATTGCCCTGGCAAATGACGGGTGCGAAAGGGCTTGTGTGCCCCTTCGCATCCCCGTTTCAGCCCTTCAGCTTGATGGTGATCTCCGCCAGCCGCCTGCCCTGGAATTTCGCGCCTTCCAGTTCCTGCTTTGATGGGAAGCGCGAGCCGTCACCGTTCGAGGTCGTGGTCATGCCGTAGGGCGCGCCGCCACGAACCACATCATTGCCCATCTGATCCTGATAGGCATAGGAGAGCGGCACGATGATCATGCCCAGATGCTGAAGGGGAATTTGCGACGTCACCAGTGTCATCTCCGCACCGCCGTGCTGGGTGGCGGTGGAGGCCATGATGGTTGCCGTCTTGTTGACCAGCGTGCCTTCCATCCACAATGAGCCCATCTGATCGAGGAAATTCTTCATCTGCGAAGGCATCAGGCCGAAGCGCGTCGGTATGCCGAAGACAAAGCCGTCATAATCCGCCAATTCCAGAGGCTGCGCCACCGGCGCCTCCTGGTCGAGCTTGTAACCCGCCTTTTTTGCCACCTCCTCGGGAACCAGTTCCGGCACACGCTTGATCGTCACGTCGGCGCCGGTTTCGCGCGCGCCTTCGGCGGCGGCTTTCGCCATCTGCTCCATATGGCCCCAGGATGAGTAATAAAGAACGAGGATTTTCGCCATTTTCATCTCCATATCGGTGGATCATCCGCCGGTCTGTCGCGCGGCACATATTTATGTGCCCCAATTCCAGCGAAATGGAACCGCCCGGGTCGGCGACGCACTGTTCACACTCCCGCAAGCACCAGCATCCCGGACTTGCCGTGTTTCGTGCCGGGGTCTAATCCTGAGAAATCGCAAACGGAGAAAATCCCATGTCGGATGGAGAATCAGAGAAGCCGGTAACCGCGGCCATGCTGGCGATCGGCGACGAGCTCCTGTCGGGCCGCACCAAGGACAGGAATATCGGTCACCTCGCCGATATCATGACTGCCATCGGCGTCGACCTGAAGGAAGTCCGCATCGTTCCCGACGAGGAGGACCGCATCGTGGAAGCGCTCAACACACTGCGCGGCGCTTATGATTACGTCTTCACGTCGGGCGGCATCGGCCCGACCCACGACGATATCACCGCCGATGCGGTCGCCAAGGCCTTCGTCGTGCCTTGCGAATATGATGAGAAAGCGATGCAGCTTCTCGGCGACAATTATGCCCGGCGCAGCCTCGAATTCACCGATTCGCGCAAGCGCATGGCGCGCATGCCGCGCGGCGCTCGCCATATCGACAATCCCATCTCCGTCGCCCCCGGCTTCATCATAGGCAACGTCTATGTCATGGCCGGCGTCCCCTCCGTCTTCCAGGCCATGCTCGACAATGTCGTGCCGACGCTGCGCACCGGCAGGAAGCTCCTGTCGCGCACCGTCAGCTGCCCGTTCGGCGAAGGCGTGATCGGCACGCCGCTGCGCGCCATCCAGGAGGCCCATCCCGATACCATCATCGGCTCCTATCCGCGCTACGAGGAAGGAAAGTTCTCCACCGAACTGGTGGTGCGCGCCCGCGACGAGGCAAAGCTCGCAGCCGCCACCGCCGCCGTGGAGGAAATGGTCGCGCGGCTGAAAGCGCAGCAGGCCGCCTGACATAGGCCTTTGAAAGGCAAAACTTTTCCCTTCCACATTTGCGTTGGAGCAAGGCGGATGCTGACGAAAGGAGGAAATTAAGCAAGCATTGAAGGAATGCAGCGTCATGGGACTGCAGCGCGTATAATGCTATGCGTATCCCGTGGACGCAGGAACGACAGGAGGCTTGGACCATGGCATACCGGACCCTCATCGCTTACGTGCGCAGCACCGCCGAATTGAAGCGGATCACTGCCGCCGCGGCACTGGTGGCGGCAAAGACCGACCGGGCGCATATCATCGGCATCTATGCCATCCCCTCTCCCGTCGTCTATGCCGATCCCAACGGCTTCGTCGACGCCACCGTGTTCGAGGCGCACGAGGCGCGCCACAAGGAGAACGCCACCCGGCTCAAGATCCTGTTCGAGACCGAGATGCGGCGGCAGGATCTGCCGCATGAGTTCCGCATCGTGCGCTCCAGCACGGGCGCTGCCTCCGACGGCATCCTGCAGAGCGCCTTTCGCGCCGATCTCATCATCGCCGGCCAGCCCGATCCCGATGATCCCGACACGTCGAGTGATACGACCGAAGTGCTCGTCTTCGACAGCGGCCGCCCGGTTCTCCTCGTGCCTTACGCCTTTTCCGCGCCGTCCGATCTCTCCAGGATTGTCGTCGCCTTCAACGGCAAGCGCGAGGCCGCCCGCGCCGCCTTCGATGCCCTGCCCCTGCTCATCACCGCCGCATCCGTCGTGATCGTCTGGGTCGATCCGCCCGAGACGGATGAGGAGAACAGCGAGATCGCCGGTTCCGCCCTGGCCGAGGCGCTTGATCGCCATGGCGTGAAGGTCGCCGTCAAGCATCTCTCCTCGCAGGGCCTTTCGACCCAGGAGACACTCCGCCAGTATATATTGGCCAATGGCGTCGATCTCCTGGTGATGGGCGCTTACAGCCATTCCAGGCTGCGCGAACTGGTCTTCGGCGGCGTCACCCGCGCCATCCTCGCCGACATGCCGGGGCTGACACTGCTTTCGCGCTGAGGATTTTGGGCAGCGGACGCTTGCAACGGCCGGATTTTTCCGGTTAACACCAGCCAATTCCCTTTGGCGGTTTTCCGCCGAGTTGTGTCTGGAGCGCGTCGATGTCCCTGCCCGATAAAGCCTTTCCCGTTTCCTGGGACCAGTTCCACCGCGATGCGCGCGCCCTCGCCTGGCGCATCGCCGGCATGCAGCGCGAATGGCGGGCCATGGTCGCCATCACCCGCGGCGGGCTGGTGCCGGCCGCCATCATCTGCCGGGAACTGGGCATCCGCCTGATCGAAACCGTCTGCATCGCCTCCTATCATGATTATAGCGAGCAGGGAAAACTGCAGATCCTGAAAGGCATCGGCGAAGGCATTCTGGAAAACGGCGGAGAAGGCGTTCTCATCGTCGACGATTTGACCGATACCGGCAAGACCGCGGCGATCGTGCGCGAGATGATGCCGCGGGCCCATTTCGCCACCGTCTATGCCAAGCCGCTCGGCCGGCCGCTGGTCGATACTTTCGTCACCGAGGTCAGCCAGGACACCTGGATCTATTTCCCCTGGGACATGGGTTTCACCTATCAGGAGCCGATTTCGAAGTCGCATCGCGGCTGAAGCCCGGCTTTTTCAACCGAATCCTACCGAAATCAGCGCAAATCATAGATTTTTCGCCGCTTTTTTAGCGGTTTTTTCATTTCGCGCGTTGTTATTCTAGCGAATCGTCCCATCTTGTGAAGGATGACTGGAAAGATACCGCCCGTGAAACACGACCCGGCCTATATCATTGCCAAGGATAAACGGATCGAAACGCCATCCGGCCGCCTGCGTCAGGTGGCGGCGCTCGTCTACCGTTTTCACGATGGCAGGCTGGAGGTGCTCGTCATCACCAGCCGCGGCACGGGCCGCTGGATCATCCCCAAGGGCTGGCCGCAGGTCGGCAGGACGCTTTCGCAGGCCGCCCTTCGCGAGGCTTATGAGGAGGCCGGTATACGCGGCGCCGTCGCCCTGCAGCCGATCGGCAGCTATACCTATGAGAAGAACGACCTTCCGCCGGACGCCAATGGCGCCTTCATGGTCGACGTCTTCCCCGTCCATTTTTCCCATCAGGAAAAGAATTTTCCGGAGCGCGGCGAACGGCAGGGCGAATGGGTAACGCCGGAAGAAGCGGCGGAGCGCGTCGATGAGCCCGAGTTGAAGGTTATTCTGCGTTCATTCGGCGCGGCGAGCGCCATCGCGGCCGAATAGGCCGGCCCAGCTTTTCGAATCACCCGGTATAACGCTGGAGATCGGCCGCGACGGCATTGCGGCCGCTTTCCTTGGCCACCCCCAGATTGCGGTCGGCCTGGCTCATCAGCACCTCCACGCTCTGCCCCGGCTTGTGGACGGCAAGCCCGATCGAGACCGACAGACCCAGCCCCTTCACCCCCAGTTCCGCTGAGGCCTGGGCAACCTGCGTGCGCAGCCTTTCGGCGATGATCACCGCCTGCTTGAGATTGGCCCCTTCGAGGAACACCCCGAACTCCTGTCCGCCGAGCCGTCCCATCAGGTCGCTCGACCGCGAATTCTGGCGGATGCAGTCGCCGATCAGCCGGATGGCGGCATCCCCCACCTCATGGCCGAAGCGGTCGTTGATGATCTTGAAATGATCGGCGTCGATATAGGCCAGCACGCCGACGCTGCGCTCGGCATCCTTCAGGAAAACGGCAAGACGCTCCATGAAGACATTGCGGTTGAGCAGCCCGCTCATCCGGTCGCTCTGCAGGAGTTCCAGCATGGCGGCGTTGGCGATCGTCAGCCGCTCGCGCAGAATCATGCCGTAGATGATGGCCGGCAGCGAGACGGCCATCGTGATCAGGCCGGAAATGAGGAACTCGAAGCGCAGCCGCTCCTCGCCCATGGGCGCATAATAGAGATAGACCAACAGCTCCACCGCGGCGAGGATGCAGGCGAACCAGATGATGACGTTCTTGGCGATCTCACCAGCTCTCAGTTTCATTTCCATGCGCATGTCCCGGCCATTGCGGGGCGAGCATATTTGAAAATACTTAAAAACACGTTCCGGCGGAAAACCGCCGGTGCCGAGGCACAATTTGACCCGTTCCGATGCCTCCGGTTTTCGGGAATTCAGCGCTTCCGGCAATAGCAATCCTCGGCTTTTGCCATCTCCTCCTTCTCCCCGTTATCCACACTGGCCGCACACAAGATATTGAGGTCATAAATTTGAAACAAACCAGCCCTTGACGCCTCGGTCCGAGTCACCTTTTATGGTTTTCAGCGTTAAGTTTGTGGCGTGGCCGGTCGTTTGAAACGCCGGTTTTTCATCCGATATCAGAGCCTTTTCGACGGAAAAAGCATGTTTGAACATGCGGTTTTCGTGTGGGGCTTTTTGTGTCGGTGCGAGGGGTACGGCGGCAGATGGGGATCGCCGGCTCAAAAAGATGGGAGACGGTGCGTTAACACAACATTTAGTGTTTGCATCGATAATAAGCACCAGATAATGTAAACATCCCTAGTGCGGGATCACAAAATATCAGGTGTCGACAGATGGGCCCACGCGGTCTGCCGATGAAGGTCCGGAAACGGACCGGATGGCGAGGCGCGGTAAGGGAGAACCGGTTTCGCGGTTGCGGGCCGGATGCGGCGGACATGCGGCCGTCCCGTGTCAGGGATACAAATGACGTGGGAAAGCCGCTATATATACTAGATATGGATGGGACCAATGAAGATCGAACGTCGTTTCACGAAGGACAATCAGTCGCCCTATGCGGATATCGCATTCCGCAAGGCGACGAGCGAGATCAAGAATCCCGACGGTTCCGTGGTGTTCCGCCTGGAGAACATCGACGTGCCCGCCCAGTTCAGCCAGGTCGCGGCCGACATTCTGGCGCAGAAATATTTCCGCAAGGCCGGCGTGCCCGCGCGCCTGAAGAAGGTGGAAGAGAATTCCGTCCCCTCCTGGCTGTGGCGCTCGGTGCCGGATGAGGACGCCTTGGCCGCCCTCCCCGAGGAAGAACGCTATGGTTCGGAAATGGATGCCCGGCAGGTCTTCGATCGCCTCGCCGGCACATGGACCTATTGGGGCTGGAAGGGCGGCTATTTCGAGAGCGAAGCCGACGCACGCACCTTCATGGACGAGCTGGCTTACATGCTCGCCACCCAGCGCGTCGCGCCGAACTCCCCGCAATGGTTCAACACCGGCCTGCATTGGGCCTATGGCATCGATGGTCCCGGCCAGGGCCATTTCTATGTCGACTGGCAGACCGGCAAGCTGACGAAATCAAAATCGGCCTACGAGCACCCGCAGCCGCATGCCTGCTTCATCCAGTCCGTCCAGGACGATCTCGTCAATGATGGCGGCATCATGGATCTGTGGGTGCGCGAGGCGCGGCTGTTCAAATACGGCTCCGGCACGGGTTCGAACTTTTCCATGCTGCGCGGCGAAGGCGAGAAGCTTTCGGGCGGCGGCAAGTCGTCCGGCCTCATGTCCTTCCTCAAGATCGGCGACCGCGCGGCGGGCGCCATCAAGTCGGGTGGCACCACCCGCCGCGCCGCTAAGATGGTGGTGGTCGATATCGACCACCCCGATATCGAGGAATATATCGACTGGAAGGTGAAGGAGGAGCAGAAGGTCGCCGCCCTCGTCACCGGCTCCAAGATCGTCAAGCAGCATTTGACCGCCATCATGAAGGCCTGCGTCAACTGCGAGGCCGATAATGGCGATTGCTACGAACCGGCCAGGAACCCGGCGCTGAAGCGCGAGATCAAGGCCGCCAAGCGGAACCAGGTTCCGGAAAATTACATCAAGCGCGTCATCCAGTTCGCCAGGCAGGGCTATACCGATATCCAGTTCAAGACCTATGACACCGACTGGGATTCGGAAGCTTATCTGACCGTTTCCGGCCAGAATTCGAACAATTCCGTCTCGCTGAAGGACGAATTCCTGCGCGCCGTGGAGAACGATGGCGACTGGAATCTCACCGCCCGCAAGGACGGCCGGGTGCTGAAGACGCTGAAGGCCCGCGACCTCTGGGAGAAGATCGGCTACGCCGCCTGGGCCTCCGCCGATCCCGGTCTCCACTTCAACACGACGATGAACGACTGGCACACCTGCCCCGCCGCAGGTCCCATCCGCGCGTCGAACCCGTGCTCGGAATATATGTTCCTCGACGACACGGCCTGCAATCTCGCTTCCATCAACCTTCTGACCTATCGCCGGGCGGACGGCACCTTCGATATCGAGGCCTACGAGCACACGGTACGGCTCTGGACGATCGTCCTCGAAATCTCGGTGATGATGGCGCAGTTCCCGTCGAAGGAAATCGCTCGTCTTTCCTATGAATACCGCACGCTCGGCCTCGGCTACGCCAATATCGGTGGCCTCTTGATGACCTCGGGCATCCCCTATGATTCCGACGAGGGCCGCGCCATCTGCGGTTCGCTGACGGCGATCATGACCGGTATTTCCTATGCCACCTCAGCCGAAATGGCTGCTGAGCTCGGCACCTTCCCCGGCTACGAGCCGAACGCGGCCAACATGCTGCGCGTCATCCGCAACCACCGCCGCGCCGCCCATGGCGAGACGCAGGGCTATGAGGGCCTCGCCGTCAATCCCGTGCCGCTGAAGGCTGCGGATTGCCCGGATCAGGACCTCATCACCCACGCCCGCGCCGCCTGGGACAAGGCTTTGGCACTCGGCGAAAAGCACGGCTACCGCAATGCGCAGACGACGGTGATTGCGCCGACCGGCACGATCGGCCTTGTCATGGATTGCGACACGACCGGCATTGAGCCCGATTTCGCGCTGGTGAAGTTCAAGAAGCTTGCCGGCGGCGGCTATTTCAAGATCATCAACCGCGCTGTGCCCGAGGCGCTGCGTACCCTCGGGTACTCCGAGAGCCAGATCGCCGAGATCGAGGCCTATGCCGTCGGCCATGGCAATCTGAACCAGGCTCCGGCCATCAACCCCGCCTCGCTCAAGGCCAAGGGCTTCACCGACGAGAAGATCGAGGCGCTGAATGCGGCGCTCAAATCCGCCTTCGACATCAAATTCGCATTCAACCAGTGGACGCTCGGTGCCGACTGGCTGAAGGAGAATTTCGGTTTCGAGCAGGCGCAGCTCGACGATTTCTCCTTCGAGCTGCTCCCTGCCCTCGGCTTCTCCCGGAAGGATATCGAGGCCGCGAACATCCATGTCTGCGGCGCGATGACCCTCGAAGGCGCCCCCTTCCTGAAGGAGGAGCACTATCCGGTCTTCGATTGCGCCAATCCGTGCGGCAAGATCGGCAAGCGCTATCTCTCGGTGGAAAGCCACATCCGCATGATGGCGGCGGCGCAGCCCTTTATCTCGGGCGCGATCTCCAAGACGATCAATATGCCCAACGAGGCGACCGTCGAGGACTGCAAGAACGCCTACATGCTCTCCTGGAAGCTGGCACTGAAAGCCAATGCGCTCTATCGCGACGGCTCCAAGCTGTCGCAGCCGCTGAATGCCTCCCTTATCACCGATGATGAGGAAGACGAGGACGACGCCATTGAGGCGCTGATCGAGGCCCCCGCCAGCGCCCGCGCGGTGCAGGTCACCGAAAAGATCGTCGAGAAGATCGTCGAGAAGGTGGTACGCGAGCGCGAGAAGCTGCCGAACCGCCGCCAGGGCTATACCCAGAAGGCGGTCGTCGGCGGGCACAAGGTCTATTTGCGTACCGGCGAGTTCGGCGACGGGCGCCTGGGCGAAATCTTCATCGACATGCACAAGGAAGGCGCGGCCTTCCGCGCGATGATGAACAATTTCGCCATCGCCATCTCGCTCGGCCTGCAATATGGCGTGCCGCTGGAGGAATATGTGGAGGCCTTCACCTTCACCAAGTTCGAGCCGGCCGGCATCGTCATCGGCAATGACGCGATCAAGAACGCGACGTCGATCCTCGACTATGTGTTCCGCGAACTCGCCGTCTCCTATCTCGGCCGCCACGACCTCGCCCATGTCGATACCAGCGATTTTACCAACACCTCGCTCGGCAAGGGCATCAAGGAAGGCAAAACGAATCTGGTCTCGACCGGCTGGACCCGCGGCTATAAGCCGACGCTGGTCTCCGCCAGCACCGAGCCGAAGGGATCGGCGGCCGCCTCCCCGGCTCCGAAGGCCTCCAATGTGACGGCGCTGAAATCCGCTTCCCCGACGGCAATGTCGGGCAACCGCCCGGCCATCGGCCTCGTCACCGACGGCGCCACCGCCTTCAAGCGCGATTATGAGGAGCAGGCCGAAAAAGCCGCACCGGGCTTTGCCGAGGAGGCGGAGGACGCAACAGCCCTCTTCTCCGACCAGGCGGCATCCGAAGCAGCAAGCGCCAAGACCGAAGCCCAGGCTGCGGCCAAGAAGGTCGAGGCCGACCGCCGCATGAAGTCGATCATGCAGGGCTATACCGGCGACAGTTGTTCGGAGTGCCAGAACTTCACCATGGTCCGCAACGGCACCTGCCTGAAATGCGACACCTGCGGCGCGACGAGCGGGTGCTCATAATTCTGTAGCGCAGGAAATGTAAAAAGTAGAAAAATCCGGGCGATCGCTCGGATTTTTCATTTTTGGGGAGGTTGAGGCTTGGAAATTCCTCACCGCTTTCACATTACCGAAACGGATGACTGGCTTGTGAGCCATCGGATGAACTCCGCCCTCCCCGGCTATCTGATGATAGGTTCTAAGACCGACACCGATGATCTCTCCGACCTGTCCGAAAGCGCGTTAGGCGAACTCGGTCCGCTGCTTGCGCTGGCTCAAAACAGCTTAAAAAATGAACTCAATGCGCAGCGGGTCTATATCGGTCGATACGGACACACTCCCGGTTATCCGATCCATTTCCACATCATCCCGATCTATGACTGGGTGGAGAAGCTTTTCTGGGAGAATATGCGATATCGCCTGCTTGAGAATTTCGCAGATCGGCCAGGAGAAACGGCAACGGATGGCGCGGAATTGACGCTGTTTATCTGGCGCGAGTTTTGTGAACGCGCCGAACCGCCACCGATCAAAGGGCCATCGGTCTCACAGGTAATTGAGTTGTTACGCGAAGCAATATCGAAGAATCCAGTGGCCCGATCTGCGATTTCTCAATAATCTCCCATGAAAATCCGGGCACAAGGCGCGGATTTCATTCAAGAACCCGTCGGCACACAGGGGGAACGCCGATCTCAGTCGGGTTATTCTCCGGCGGTGGGCGCCAAGCGCCAGGGTGGATTGATCCGGTTCTCTCCTGCGAAATAGAGAATGATGCGATTGCCGCCAGGATCGAACAACTCCGCTTCCCGCCAAAGCCAGCTCTTGTCTTCCGGCCCGCTTGAGAATTCCAATCCCGCAGCAGCCAGCGCTTGCACCGTTTCATCCAGATCGTCACATTCAAAATAGACGGTCGTGCCGCTACCTCCGCTCTCGCCTTCATGCAGCGAGAAGGTGCTATATCCGTCCGCACAGAGAAATCGGGCATAGCGGGGCCGCGCATCGACCACCGGCCTCAGGCCAAGTCGGACGTAGAAGTGCCAACCAGCATCCAGATCCGGCATTGTGACCGTCACTTGATTCAAGCGCATATCCAAGTCACCCGCAATTTTACCAGACCGTGAAAGGCTTCTAAAACGAAGTCCCGATCCTCAGCCCCACCGCGTGGTCCTGCCTGCCGCTGCCGAAGGCCGTCCGGTATTCAAGTCCAATCATCCAGTCGTTCAGCAGCGCGGCGTCCAGCGAGAGGCCAAGCGTTGCATAATCATTTCCGACCGCTTCCGCTTCGAAAGCATAAGGCAATGTGCCGATATCGGTATAGCCCAGCCGGACGCGGCTCGAGCCGGCGAAATCATGGGTATATTCCGCCCGCGCACCCGGCGTCAGCGTACCCCAGTCCATTTTGAATGCGTAGCTGGCCCGCATGCCGAGAACACCGGCGGTCGTATCGACGGTTTGATCGCCATAGGTCAATCCATAGATGCCGCCACCCTTTTCGGTAAAGCCGTCGAGCCAGGAGCGCGAGAGCTCAACCCGCCCATAGGGTGAAACCAGCCATTCGGCATCCCGGAACTCGTACGCCGCAGTGAGCGAGCCGAACAACTGGCGGCCGTCCCGGCTGCCCCGGGCGAAATCACCCGTCCCGGTGACATAGCGCGTGGAATCGAAATCGAGCCAGCTTCCGCCGATCAGCCCGTCGAGGAAAAGATTCTGAACCGGCTTGTAGGAACCGTAAACCGCCGCGCTGTAAGCCGTGCCGCGGCTTTCCGTGCCATTGTCACCGATATCGCTCTTGTCACGGCCGTAGCCGATGCCGAAACCGCCGACGAAGCGGTCGGAGAAGCGATAATCCATGCCTGCGCTCACGCCGACCGTGGTTGAATCGATGTCCAGGCCGCCCTTGTCCCGCTCCGCAAAATCCACGAAGCCGCCGGACCAGACGGCCAAACGGCCGAAATCGGGGCCGTGGATCGCCTGAGCCGTATCGCCAGACGCCGACTCGCCCCGTCTCGACGAAGCATCCGTGCCTGGCGCATAACCAAGCAGGCCGGGCGTATTGCCGCCCATCTGGTCGAGCCGGCGTTGCACATCGCTGCGGTCGCTGCCATCGTCCGACTGACGGTAACCGAGGCGGATGTCGAGGGAATTGCGCCGCCGGTCGCCTTCGTCGTGGAGTTGTTCCAGGCGATTGTTGAAGTTCCGCGTCTGGTATTGAGCGAAACGCCTGGCCGTATCCACCTGGGCACGCAGAAGGCCGGCGACTTCCGCGTCCTCGGTTGGGTCGGGACGGGCAACGACCACAAAAGTGACCGAGGCGGGAGCCGAAGTGCCAAAGGCGTTCGATAGCGTATAGCCGACTTTGGCCGTCCCCGAGAATGCCGGGCTGGCATCGAAAGAGAGCCTCTTCTGCGCTGCTTCGAGATGCACGGCTCCCGCGCCGGGATCGGGCACTGACGTGAGCGATGCTGTGGTAAAGGGCCCACCACGTGCCCCCTCCGTCAGATCGACGGTGGCGGTCGTGCCCGCCACCACCTCGATAGTGCGGGAAATCGCTATTGGCGCAGGCCTTGAGCGTGTGACGCTGACGACATAGGTCCGTGCGGTCATCCCGTCCTGCGCGGTCACGACAATGGAAAACTGGTTCGCGCCTTCCGAAAGCGCCAGCGGCGCGCTTGTCGCTCCGGATGGAACGGCCGCCCCGTTCACTGTGATCGTCGCCGCCGGATCGGAGGCCGTCGGCGTGAAGGAAATGCTTTGGACTTCATTGCCGACGCTGATGTCATACGCGGCCGTATTGGGACTGAACGCCGGATCCAATGTTCCGGCACTCGGAACCAGGGCCGAAAGCTCCGCAATTGCGGAAACTGCCCGCGTCACGGTGATCATATAGGTCTGCGTCGTGCTTCCGTCCTGGGCGGTAACGACAATGGGGATCTCCGTCGAGCCAACAACCAGGGAAATCGTTCCGCTGGCACTTCCGGAAATAACCACCGATCCGTCGACCGTGATGGTGGCCGCCGGGTCCGATGCCGTTGGCCTGATCGTGATTCTATCCGTGTCGTGGCTGACCGAAATGTTGTAAGCCAGCGTATTCGGGCTGAATGCCGGGTCGAGGGCCCCCGCGCTTGGCACAAGCCCACTGAGGCTGGCATTCGAGGCCGCAGCGCGCGTAACATTCACGGTGTAAGTCTGTGTCGTCGTGCCGTCGGCTGCGGTGACGACGACCGGGATCGCCGTCGGGCCGACCGGCAGGGAGATGGAGGGACTGACCGCTCCCGACGCAACGGACGTTCCGTTCACGGTGATGGTCGCGGTTGGCTCGGATGCCGTCGGCGTAATCGTAATGCTGTCGACTTGGTTGGCGACATCCAGATTGTAGGAAAAGGTGCCCGGGCTGAACACCGGGTCGAGTGTCCCCTCGCTGGTCGCCAGTCCAGCGAGATCGGCCACTGACGAAGCAGCCCGTGTTACGCTGACCTCATAGGTCTTTACCGTACCGTCCTGCGCGGTAACGGTAACATTGATCGTGGTGGAGCCGACGGCCAGCGCAATCGGTCCGCTCGGACTTCCTGATGCAACCACCGCCCCATTGACCACAACGGTAGCGTTCGGTTCGGAGACCGTCGGCGTCAGCGTTATTTCGGTGACATTATTGGCGACCGAGATCGAATAGTTCAGCGTATTCGGATCGAAAGCGGGGGTCAGCGTCCCTTCGCTGGGCTGCAACTGCGACAGATCGGCGTTGGATGAGGGACCGACGGTCCACGGCGTTCCTGAGGAGGCCAGGTTGGAATTGCCTGTGGCGTCCTGGGCGGAACCCGCCGGGAGATCGAGACGCAATGTGCCCGTGCCGGAGATGCCCTGTGCAGCAAGGGTGTAGGTGATGTTGTCTGACGTTTGGAGACCGGACAGCGTAGCGGTAACGGTTCCTGTCGTGGTCAGGATGAAATCGGAAAATGAAACGCCCGTCACCGGTTCCGAAAAGACGATCTGGAAGGTCACTTCAGTGGCGTTCGACGGCGGATTGCCGATGACGGCAATCGTGACGGTAGGGTTCCGTGCATCGACGAGAACGCCCGTCGTGGAGCCGGCATTGTTGAGCGTGAGGCTTGTCGCCTCCCCGAACGCATTTTGCATGGTGCCGCCGTTCAGCTCGATCGCGCTTCCAAGCTGAACGCCATCCAGATCCAGATCATCGGGTTGGACGGTATATCTGAAAGCAAGTGAGCTGGTTCCGCTTCCCGACACGTAGGACAGGAGACGCGTGGTACTCCCGACAAACAAGGGAATTTGCGGCGTACCTCCGGTGGTGTTGACCACAATGGCCTCACTGAAGGTGACAATGAAGTCGAGATTGTCGCCGGCTTTATAATGTCCATTCGACGGAACAAGAACGGATGTGACGGCCGGGGCGGACTGTGCGGAGGAAGTCGCCGTCCCCAAAAGTGACGCAATCAGAAGAAGGATGAGTGAAAGCCCATTAAATCCGGTCTTCCCAGCAAAAATACCGCCGCGACCGCCCTGCCCGTCCGAGCCGCTCATATTACCCCCGCCCATATGTAGGTCCGACAATACTCGTAGATAAGAAATCGAAACTTTGCAAATCCAAGGAATTGCGTGTCGGGCCCGACCGTTTCCTCCAACAGACTTGTGAAAGTTGTTCTGCACAGCCTTGAAATATCAAGGTCTTTTCGGCGAGTGCCCTGCACCAATTCGGATTGTCATGCCCGCAGCCGGGCCATGTTCAGCACATCGACGTAGCGGCCGGCTCTGAAGGCAAAGGCGCGGCTGATTCCTTCCCGCTCGAACCCGAACTTCTCATAGAGGCGAATCGCCGGCTCATTGTCGACATAGACGTTAAGCTCAAGGCGTTTCAGCGCCAGCCAGTTGTCTGCCGCATCGGTGAGCGCCCCCAGCAGGGCTGTCCCGGTCCCCCTGCCTTGATAATCGTCATGTACGCCTACGCCGATACCAGCGGCATGGGAGCGGCGCCCCCGATGCGGGCTAAGGCTTGCATATCCGACGAGGCGGCCGTCAAGCTCGGCAACGATGCTCAGCCCATCCACACCCTGCTTTTCCAGCCATTTCCGGGTCCATTCGACTGAGTGGTACGGCAGCCGTAACGTCCCCGCCCTGAACTTCGGCAGATTGACGAGTGCGGTCAAGGCCTCGCAGTCCTCGGCTCGTGCCGCACGCAGGGAAAGGTTCACGGCGCCGGCATCGGGCCCAATGTTGCGGTTCACAGGATCGTCTTCGAAAATCATTTTCGCTCTCCAATTCAGCCAAGGAGAGCGGCGGGACATGAACCCTGCTCGACCTCGGCACGGTTCACAGGGCTATCGACGTGCGACTAATACGACACCGACCCTGCTCCCCCCTTCGGGAGCACGGTTATAAAGGTTATTATTGAAATTCGCACTACCATAGGGTGCATAATACCACTCACGCATCCCATGGCAATCTCCGCATGCGGCGGACGCCGGGAGGATTGGAAGAACGCCGGAAAGCGGATGCTTCTTCCCCGAAATGCGGTTTATCCAGCTACGGAACGTCGCTTTATCCCGAACGTTACTCCGGCAGTCTCCGAAGGAGATATCGATGGCTGAGAAAGATGACGGGGATATTCAGGCAAAGCTGCTGCAGATCATGACGACGGAGCATTTCGTGCTCCAGACCGCACGCGCCGCGACCATCCAGGAGGCGAACCAGCGCGCCAATCTTTTCCTGACCTCCGTTTCAAGCGCCACGATCGCGCTCGCATTCGTCGCGCAGGTCACCCATATGGGCCAGCCCTTTGTCCTGTTCAGCCTTATCCTGCTTCCCTGTCTCTATTTCCTTGGTCTGGTCACTTTCGTGCGCGCCGTGCAGGTCGCCATCGAGGACATGGCGCATGCCCGCGGCATTGCGCGGATAAGGCACTGTTATGCGGAGCTTTCCCATGTCGCGCAGCATTATCTCATCCATTCCACCCATGACGATCGCTCGGCGCTGCGCGTCGACAAGGGTTTCGAATCATCGCCCTGGCAGTTTTTCGTCACAACGGCGGGAATGGTGGGCACGATCAATGGCGCCATCGCCGGCGTTTTCATGGGCGTTCTCGCGACTTTTGTGATCGGCACATCGATTGTTCCGAGCGTGATCGTCGGCTTCCTGTCTTTTGCCGCAAGCCTTCTTTTGCTGCGCTTCTACCATCTGCGGGCCTGGGCGGCGGCCGAGCAAAGATTGACGGTGCTTTTCCCGGAAACATCTGAAGAATGACGCTCTCGTAGAAGTTCACCAGTCGTCAAGAAGCATCAGCGACGCATTTTCTCTCGACGTATCAACTCCGGACAGGCATTCTTAGGGAACATTTGCCCGTCTGTTCTATTCTGAGCGGGCAATCTCCGGAAGTGCTTAAGCCAGACCTCGATTTCATCAAGACCGGCCAGATTCTTGGAGCTTTCCATGCCAGAATATCGAATGACCGCCACCCTGTTCATGAAACGAGCGGAGGGGCAGTTGGCATGTTCGGCCTGACAGCACTGGAACTGGCGCGCATCCAGTTCGGCTTCACCATCTCCTTCCACATCATCTTCCCGGCCATCACCATCGGCCTGGCCAGCTATCTCGTCGTGCTCGAAGGCCTTTGGCTCTGGAAGCGGGACGAGGTCTATCGCGACCTCTACCATTTCTGGGTGAAGGTCTTCGCCATCAATTTCGCCATGGGCGTCGTCTCGGGTCTCGTGATGGCCTATCAGTTCGGCACCAACTGGAGCTATTTCTCGTCCTTCGCCGGCGGCATCACCGGCCCGCTCCTCACCTATGAGGTGCTGACCGCCTTCTTCCTCGAGGCGGGCTTCCTCGGCGTCATGCTCTTCGGCTGGAACAAGGTCGGCCCCGGCCTGCACTGGTTCTCCACCATCATGGTGGCCGGTGGAACGATCATCTCCACCTTCTGGATCCTCGCTTCGAACAGCTGGATGCAGACGCCGCAGGGCTTCGAGATCATCGATGGCCGGGTCGTGCCCGTCGATTGGCTGAAGGTCATCTTCAACCCGTCCTTCCCCTACCGGCTAGCGCATATGACGGTCGCCGCCTATCTCGCCACCGCGCTCTTCGTCGGCGCTTCCGGCGCCTGGCACCTCCTGCGCGGCGACGACACGCGGGCGACCCGCACCATGCTCTCCATGGCCATGTGGATGATCGCAATCGTCGCCCCCATCCAGATCGCCATCGGCGACGCCCATGGGCTCAATACGCTGAAGCACCAGCCGGCCAAGATCGCCGCCGTCGAGGGCCATTGGGAGAACAAGCCGGGGGAATCGGTGCCGCTCATCCTCTTCGGCCTGCCGGACATGCAGGCCGAGGCGACCCGTTACGCGGTCGAAATCCCCGATCTCGGCAGCCTCATCCTGACGCATGAGTGGGGCGGCACGATCCCCGGCCTCAAGGAGTTCGCCCCCGAAGACCGGCCCAATTCGACGATCGTGTTCTGGACCTTCCGCATCATGGTCGGCCTCGGCTTTCTCATGCTCTTCCTCGGCCTGATCAGCCTTTGGATGCGCTACAGAGGGAGGCTTTACCAGTCGAAGCCGTTCCTGCGCTTCGCGCTTGCCTTGGGGCCTGCCGGCCTCCTCGCGATACTGGCGGGATGGTATACGACGGAAATCGGCCGCCAGCCCTGGGTGGTCTATGGCATCATGCGCACCAGGGACGCCGTCTCAGACCATTCGGCGCTGGCCATGTCCACCACGCTCGGCCTCTTCATCGTGATGTATTGCGCCGTCTTCGGCACAGGCGTCAGCTACATGCTGAAATTGGTGGCAAAGGGCCCCGACACCTTCGTGGACGCCCGGGAACAGGGCCAGAAGGAGCGCGCCGCGCGGCCGCTTTCCGCTGCTCCCGACGATATCGACCCCACTCCCGGAAAACGAGAGGATTAGCAATATGGGTATCGATCTTCCGCTTATCTGGGCCATCATCATTGCTTTCGGCCTGATGATGTATGTCATCATGGATGGCTTCGATCTCGGGATCGGCATCCTCTTTCCCTTCATCCCCGACCGTGGCGACCGCGACACCATGGTCAACACCGTCGCCCCCGTCTGGGACGGCAACGAGACCTGGCTCGCCATGGGCGGCGCGGGGCTGCTGGCGGCTTTTCCGCTCGCCTATTCCGTCATCCTCTCGGCGCTCTACCTGCCGGCGGTGCTGATGCTCGCCGGCCTGATCTGGCGCGGCGTCGCCTTCGAATTCCGCTTCAAGTCCGACGAGGCGCACAAGCCCTTCTGGGACAAGGCCTTCGCCTGGGGCTCCTATATCGCCACCATCTCGCAAGGCATGATCCTGGGTTCCTTCATTAACGGCTTCGAGGTGGTCGACGGCGCTTATCGTGGCGGCGCGCTCGCCTGGATCACCCCGTTCAGCCTGTTCACCGGCCTCGCCCTCATCGTCGCCTATGCGCTTCTCGGCTGCACCTGGCTGATCATGAAGACCGAGGGACCGCTGCAGCAGGAAATGCGCAGACTGGCCAAGCCCGGTGTGCTGGTGCTGCTCGTCGTCATCGGCATCGTCAGCGTCTGGACGCCGCTCGCCCATCCGGCCGTTGCCGCCCGCTGGTTCTCGCTGCCGAACATGATCTATTTCGCCCCCGTGCCCGTGCTGGTGCTCGCCGTCACCTGGGCGATGCTGCGCCTGCTTGACCGGGAGCCGCACGCCTCGCCTTTTCTTCTAACGCTGCTGCTCCTGTTCCTGGGCTATAGCGGCCTTGCCATCAGCCTGTGGCCGAACATCATTCCACCCTCGATCTCCATCTGGGATGCCGCCGCGCCGCCGCAGAGCATGGGCTTCACCCTGGTCGGCGCGCTGTTCATCATTCCCTTCATTCTCGCCTACACGGCATGGTCCTATTATGTCTTCCGCGGCAAGGTAAGGGCCGGCGAGGGTTATCACTGATGCCACAGAGTCGAACGGTCACGAAGCACTTGTGGCTGCGCCGCGTTGGCTGGCTGGTGCTCATATGGGGGCTAAGCGTGCTTGCCCTGGCGGTGGTGGCAGGCCTGTTCCGTGTTTTCATGGGGTTCGCCGGCCTGACGCTGTGATCTCGGAGGAACGAAAGGATGGATCGCGATAGAACTGCGGTGCTGGTGCGGATCACCGGAAAGGTGCAGGGCGTGAGCTTCCGCATGTGGGCCCGCGCCGAGGCGATAAAGCTGGGCCTGACCGGCTGGGTGCGCAACGAGAAGGACGGTTCGGTCAAGGCGCTGATCGTCGGGCCGGAAGAGGCGGTGTCGACCATGCTCAAGCGACTGCGCCAGGGGCCATCCGGAGCAGCGGTCTCCGGCGTCGTCTGCGAAAAGGCCAATCCCGATGAATGGCCTGAGACTTTCAGCATCACGGGGTAGAGAAAGATAGCCCGAGCCACCCCTTGACCTTCCCACGATTGGAAGCCCTATCTTGCCCTCACTCAAGAAATTGAAAGGGTGAATCATGGCTGAGTGCTGTCACGATCATGGACATAAGGGGCACGAACATCACAAGCACGGAGCGGCGCATTCCGATCACGGTCTCGCCCGCGATCCCGTTTGCGGAATGACCGTAGATCCCAATGCAGGCAAGCCGACCGCCGAATATGAGGGCCAGGTCTTTCACTTCTGCTCCGCCGGCTGCAAGACGAAATTCGAGGCCGATCCAGCGCGTTACGCAAGCGGCGAGCCGATCCCACAGGAGCCGGCGAAGCCCGGCACGCTCTACACCTGCCCGATGCATCCCGAGATCATCCGCGACAAGCCCGGCTCCTGCCCGATCTGCGGCATGGCGCTGGAGCCGATGGGCGTTCCCACCGGCGAGGAAGGTCCCAATCCGGAGCTCGTCGATTTCACCCATCGCCTGTGGGTGAGCGCTCTCTGTTCTATCCCGCTGCTCGTCCTCACCATGGGGCCGATGGCGGGCCTGCCGGTGCGCGACTGGATTGGCGAGCGGACCGCGGCCTGGCTGGAATTGATCCTGGCCGCCCCTGTCGTCCTCTGGGCCGCCCTGCCCTTCTTCAAGCGCGGCTGGGATTCCATCCTCAACCGCAGCCCCAATATGTGGACGCTGATCTCCATCGGCGTCGGCACTGCCTTCGGCTACAGCGTCGTGGCGACGCTCTTTCCCGATATCTTCCCCCATTCCTTCCGTGGCCACGGTGGTTCGGTGCCTGTCTATTTCGAGGCGGCGGCGGTGATTGTCGCGCTCGTCTTCCTGGGCCAGGTGCTGGAACTGAAGGCGCGCGAGCGTACGGGATCGGCGATCCGCGCCCTCCTCGACCTTGCGCCGAAGACCGCGCGCCGCATCGCCGAGGACGGCTCGGAAACCGATGTGCCGCTCGATCAGGTGCATGTCGGCGACCGGCTGCGCATCCGTCCGGGCGATTCGGTTCCGGTTGACGGCGTCGTGACCGAAGGCCGCTCCTCGATCGATGAATCGATGATATCAGGCGAGCCTGTCCCGGTTGAGAAGGTCGAAGGCGACGAGGTGACCGGCGGCACGCTCAACAAGAACGGTTCGCTCGTCATCCGTGCCGAGAAGATCGGCGCCGAAACCATGCTGTCGCGCATCGTCGAGATGGTGGCCAAGGCCCAGCGCTCCCGCGCGCCCATCCAGGGGCTTGCGGATGCCGTCTCCTTCTATTTCGTGCCGGCCGTGGTGCTGGCCGCCATCATCGCCTTCGCCGTCTGGGCGACGGTCGGGCCCGAGCCGCGGATGATCTATGCGATCGTCTCCGCCGTCTCGGTGCTGATCATCGCCTGCCCCTGCGCCCTCGGCCTTGCCACCCCGATGTCGGTGATGACCGCCACCGGACGCGGCGCGCAGGCCGGCGTTCTCGCCAAGGATGCCGAGGCGCTGGAGCGCTTCGCCCGGGTCGACACCATCATCGTCGACAAGACGGGCACGCTCACCGAAGGCAGGCCGAAGCTCACCGACGTCATCGCTGTGTCGGGTGTTGCGGAGGACGAACTGCTCACCCTTGCCGCAAGCCTCGAACGCGGATCGGAGCATCCGCTCGCGGAGGCGATCGTCGAAGGTGCCCAAGCGCGAGGCGCTAAACTGCAGGACGCGAAGAATTTCGACGCGGTCACAGGCAAGGGCGTCCGGGGTGAAATCGCGGGCAAGACGGTAGCGCTGGGCAATGCCGCGATGATGGAAGGCTTGAAGCTCTCCGTCGCCTCTCTCAAGGGTCAGGCTGACGAACTGCGCTCTGCGGGCAAGACGGCGATGTATGTCGCCGTCGATGGCAAGGTGGCCGGTCTCGTCGCCGTCGCCGACCCGATCAAGGAAAATGCGGCGGATGCGATCCGCGATCTGCATGCCCGCGGCCTGAAGATCATCATGGCGACCGGCGACGAGGAACGCACGGCGAAGGCCGTCGCCGCCAGGCTCGGCATCGACGAGGTGCGCGCCGGCGTCCTGCCGGAAGGCAAGAAGGCGCTCGTCGACGAACTGCAGTCAAAGGGCGCAAAGGTGGCGATGGCCGGTGACGGCGTCAACGATGCTCCAGCGCTCGCCGCCGCCCATGTCGGCATCGCCATGGGGACCGGCGCCGATGTCGCCATGGAAAGCGCAGGGATCACGCTGGTGAAGGGCGATCTCGGCGGCATCGTCCGCGCCCGCCACCTGGCGGAGGCGACGATCCGCAACATCAAGCAGAACCTGTTCTTCGCCTTCGTCTATAATGTGCTGGGCGTGCCGATTGCTGCGGGCGTGCTCTACCCCGTCTTCGGCACCCTGCTCTCGCCGATGATCGCGGCGGCGGCCATGAGCCTGTCATCCGTCTCGGTGATCGGCAACGCCCTGCAACTGCGCACGGTAAAGCTTTGAAAGGCAAGCTCAACCGCCCGGAACCAGCGCTAGTTCCGGGCGGACGACCATGGTGCAATGATTATCGCGATGGTCACACCGGCTTTGCCAGCAAACCCGAGGCCAGGGCGCGGAATGCCTCCACTGCCCTCGGCAGGACGGCTTGCGGATCATCGCTGGCGGCGATCCAGAGCGCGGCATTGAGCGCCGCGCCGCTGACGAGACGGGCGGCGGCTTCCGCATCCACCGGCTTCAGGACGCCCTGGGCGATCAACCGCTCGACGATCTGCTTCGTCGTCTCGAGGCAGGCGTTCTGGCTTGGCCATTGCGATGGATCGCCCAGCACCGCCGGCCCGTCGAGCAGGACGATGCGCTGCACTTCCGGCTCGAGCGCCATTTCGATATAAGCGGCCCCCTCCGCGAGCAGCGCTTCCCAGTCGTCCCGCGCCCGTTTTCCGATCACCAGGGCGCGCGCGGCCATCTCGCTGTCGATCTGGTGGACCACGGCGGCGAGAAGGCCGCGCTTGTCTCCGAAATTATGATAGAGCGCGCCGCGCGTCAGCCCTGCTTCGGCGGTCAGCTCGTCCATGGAGGCGTTGGCATAGCCCTTTTCCGCAAAGGCCTTTCGCGCCGCGCTTATGAGCTTCCCCCGGTTTTCCTCCATCGTCTCGGCACGGCTTTTTCCCGGCATCGGCATCCTCTTTTCATATACGGCGCGTATGTGTAGTTGATATACGGAGCGTATATATGCTTGTTCACATACGCTGCGTATATCAGACAGGGCCGTGACATGGGAAGCCCCGGTGCTTCCCAGGCGCCGCCCAAAATGACAAGGACACGAAATGACCAAGCGCAATGCTGTTTTCCCAGCCGATCGTCATGCCCTTTACGAAGAGCATGGCTATTCCGCCGCGATCCGCTCCGACGATCTCCTGTTCGTTTCAGGCCAGGTCGGCAGCCGCTCCGACGGCTCGCCCGAACCCGATTTCAAGCGGCAGGTCGAGCTCGCCTTTGCCAATCTGGAAGCGACGCTGAAGGCGGCGGGCTGCACATTCGACGATATCGTCGACGTAACCACGTTCCACACCGATCCCGAGAACCAGTTCGGAACCATCATGGAGGTGAAGAACCGGATCTTCGACGAAAAGCCCTATCCGAACTGGACGGCGATCGGCGTGAACTGGCTTGCCGGTTTCGATTTCGAAATCAAGGTCATAGCCCGCATTCCAAAGACGGCATAGCATCTGGCCCTGGAGCGGCTCCCATATAGGCTCTGCCTCAGAAGAACGTGCCGAGGAACGCCGCCGCCTCGTCCGAAATGCCGACGATCTTGTTGGTCGCCTGACGGTAGAATTTGAAATTGAGTTCGGTCTCGGGCTGTCCGTCATTCCAATCGGAGAAATGCTTGAGTTCATTGCGCCCCAATGGCCTTTTGGCCAGATCGGTGCGCCTGATGGTAAGCGTGACACGCGGTGTCTGCCGGGCAATGCCGGCTTGCCTTGCAACCGGATTGGCGGAGGTGACGATGCCGCGGGCAACAAGACCACGACCGCCTTCGTTCTCGCTTGCAAAGAGGAAGATCGTGTCACCTTCGGCGATGTGCTTGCCGCCATACATCGTCTTTTGAGCGGTGAACATGAATGTTTCGGCCTCGGAATCGCTGATTTCGGCCTTGATCGCGAATGTCGTCATTCGAGCCTCACTCCGCCGCTGCGGGCAGCAGCGCGCATCGTCCGCCCGGTGCTCGGATCGGGCTGCGTGCCGATTTCGGCACCTCCAGCCCCATGGCCCGGACGAGCGCAACCGCGACCGAATTGCTGTTGCGGCGGAAGAGCGAATATTGCAGGTCCATGCGCTCGATGGTCCGCGCGGCGGCCAGGCCCGCGGACCAGCGCGCCTCGCTTTCCCCTTCGCTTCCCAAAAACAGGGTCAGGGCACGCGACGACGGGCGGATGTAGAATTCCGGAAAATAGAGTGGATCGCGTCTGGAATAATCCGTCTCGACCACCGCCAGCGGCCCGCCCAGCGCCTGGTAATTATAGGTGCCGTCCGGCCTGCGCGCGCCGCCATTGAGCTCGCGCAGCGGCTCGCCCGCCTCGTTGACCAGCACCAGGAAATTATGAAACGGCACGCTCGCGAAAAAGCGGATCGGCCATGAACCGAATACGATCTTCATGCTCGCCGTCTCCTTATCTCGAAAGCGGATTGTTCCTTAAAAAACGAAGGCGCAAACGCAATAACTTACAGCATCTTGCCTGTGTTCCAAACCTCTTGTCTCCGCCTCTTCGCGGCAGGCAGCTTCAATCCCGCTTTCTTTGCATCAGGCCGGATGGTATTGGGACGAGTCGCGTGTTTTCAGCCGGAGTGTAGACGGCCTCATGACAACCCAGCAGATATTGGCGGTTATTGTCATCGTGCTGATGATGGCAGCATTCGTCTGGGGCCGATTCCGTTACGATGTGATTGCGGCCTGCTCCCTTCTGGTGGCCGTCGCCGTCGGTGTGGTGCCGTTCGGCGCCGCCTTCAAGGGGTTCAGCGACGACATCGTCATCATCGTCGCCAGCGCCCTCATCGTCAGCGCCGGCGTCGCCAGATCAGGCCTGATGGAAACGCTGATCCAGCGGCTGACACCGCGCCTGACCTCGGTCAGGGGACAGCTTGCCGTCCTCGTCGCCACCGTCACCGTGCTTTCCGCCTTCGTCAAGAATATCGGCGCGCTGGCGATCATGATCCCGATCGCCTTCCAGTTCGCCCGGCGCTCCAACGTCTCGCCCTCGATCTTCCTGATGCCGATGGCCTTCGGCTCGCTGCTCGGCGGGCTGATGACCCAGATCGGCACCTCGCCCAATATCGTCGTCTCGCGCATCCGCGGCGAGATGACCGGCCACCCCTTTACCATGTTCGATTTCACCCCCGTTGGCGCCACACTCGCCGCCGTCGGCATCATCTTCCTCGTCCTGTTCTACTGGCTCGTCCCGGCGAGGACGCGCGAGACGGCCTCCATGGACGAGGCGATCGAGATCAAGAACTATGTCTCCGAGGCAACCGTCTCGAAGGATTCCTCCGCCCTCGGCAAGACGGTGGGCCAGCTGGTAACAGCCGCCGAGGGCGACGCCATGGTGACCTCCATCGTGCGCGGCGAACGCCATATGCCGCCGTTGCCGGACGCCATCCTTCGGGAAAACGACGTGCTGCTGATCGAGGGCGATCCGAAGGCGCTCGACCAGATCATCACCCAGGGCAAGCTGGTACTCTCGGCCGAGCGCAAGCCTTCGGCCGACGAGCGCTCCGCCGAGATCGACGCCATCGAGGCCGTCATCGTCGACGGTTCGCCGCTTATCGGCCTTTCCGCCAGGCAACTGGCGCTGTTCGACCGCTATGACGTCAATTTGCTGGCCGTCAGCCGCCAGGGCGAGCGCATCAAGGAGCGGCTCGGCGAGATCGTCTTCCGCCTCGGCGACATCATCGTGCTGCAGGGCAAGGATTCGAACCTGCCGAACATCCTGCGCGAGTTCGGCTGTCTGCCCCTTGCCCGCCGCCCCATCCTGCTCGGCAGCTTCCGCCGAGGTCTGATTCCGCTGATCGTCCTCATCCTCGCCATGGGCACCACGGCTTTGGGATTTCTGCCGGTCCCCGTCGCGTTCTTTGCGGCCGCCGTCGCGATGGTGCTCTTCCGGACGATCCCCATCCGCGATGTCTATAGCGCGATCAACGGGCCGATCCTCGTCATGCTGGCGACCCTCATCCCCGTCAGTGACGCCCTGCGCACGACGGGCGCGAGCGACATCATCGCCAACTGGCTGACCGTCTTCGGCCATCAATTGCCGCCCTACGGCGCGCTGGCGCTGATCCTTGTCACCGCCATGGCCGTCACGCCCTTCCTCAACAATGCCGCGACGGTGCTGGTCATGGCGCCGATCGCCACCAGCTTTGCCACCGGCCTCGGCTTCAGGCCGGAGGCCTTCCTGATGGCGGTCGCCATCGGCGCCGGCTGCGATTTCCTCACCCCCATCGGCCACCAGTGCAACACGCTGGTCATGGGCCCCGGCGGCTACAGGTTCAGCGACTATCCGCGCCTCGGCCTGCCGCTGTCGATCATCATCGTGTTCGTCGCCGTTCCGGCGCTGCTCTATTTCTGGCCCGTCCATTAGCGCCTTAACGATCTGTTAAGCATGGGCCGAAATTCGCGAGCGAAAACAGACAATTAATGTCGAATTTTACGCATTTCCGGCGCAATTGCCCTAAATGACGGTCGATGTCGGGCACGGCGGGGAGCGCCCGTGCCGAAACCCTTCAGAGACCGGCAGAAACCAGAATGCCGGCGTATTGCATATCGGAGTTCGATCATGTTGAGGCGCAACCTCCATCTCGCCGCCCTCGCCGGGCTTGCAGCCACTCTCGCCGCCCCGGCAGCACTGGCCGCCGATCTCGGCGGCTACAACAACGACTATTATTCCGATCCGGCCCCGCTCGACATGCCTGAGGACTGGTCCGGCAACTATGTCGGCGCCCAGATCGGCGCTTCCTCCTCGCAATTCCCGAGCCCGTTCTCCAACCGCACCGGCGCGCTCGGCGGCGTCGTCGCCGGCAAGAACTTCCAGAACGGCAAATTCGTCTATGGCGGAGAGGTCGAGGCCAATTTCTCCGAAGCCGAACATCGCCTGGGCCGCGGCGGCACGCTGCAGCAGTCCTGGACCGGCGCCGCCAAGGCGCGCGCCGGCGTGGCCATGGACAAAACGCTGGTCTACGGCACGCTCGGCTATGGCGTGACCAAGTTCAAGCCGAAGGGCACCGTCACCTCGGGCAGCGATTGGGAGGGCGGCGTCCTGCTCGGCGCCGGTATCGAGCAGAAGATCTCCGGTCCGCTCTCGATCAAGGCCGAATACGACTATATGCGCTTCGGCGACGTGAAGACGGAAGTCGCCGGCCGCACACAGCGCGACAATCTGAGCAACCATGCCATCAAGGCCGGCGTCAACTACAAGTTCTGATGCCTCGCCATCTCCGATGACAAAAGAAAAAGCCGCCTTCAGAAGGCGGCTTTTCCATGGGGAGGAGGAAAGAAAAGAAGAGACCCGGTTATTCCGGGGCTAGCGGGCTTGGGAGCACCGGGTCTCAAGGCTGGGTGGGTTGCCAGCAAAAGTATCGTGCACCAGAATTCGGCCGAGCGAAATCCCAATTTTATGGAGCCTATATATTATTATACTTATCCCCATCTATCGATGAAAAGTATTACAAAATCACGGAGTCAAGTCAGCATATCTATACTTGGCACCTCTGCTAACCGCGATTTTTCTTGGAGAGAGGTGGCGACTCATCCCGGCTTCTCGTCTAAATTCCCTCTCCACGCCGCTTCCTGTCATCCATCAACGAGGATCATGCGATGCAAGCCGTTTTCGACGGTCACAATGATGTGCTTTTGAGATTGTGGAAGAACGCCCGCAAAGGTTCCGATCCCGCGCGTGAGTTCATCGACGGTACCGCCCGCGGCCACCTCGACATGCCTCGCGCGAAGAAGGGCGGTGTCATTGGCGGCCTCTGCGCCATCTATATCCCCTCCGAGGAGGGGCTTGCCCTGAAGGCACCCGATGCGAACGGCCATTACCAGACGCCGCTGTCGAAGCCGCTGGAACGCCCCCGCTCCCTCGACATCGCCCTCGAACTCGCGGCAATCGCTTACAAGGTCGAGCGTGCCGGCGGCTGGAGCCTGTGCCGCACCGGCGCCGATATCGACAGGGCCATCGCCCAGAACCGATTTGCAGCCGTGCTGCACATGGAGGGCTGCGAGGCGATCGACAAGGATCTGGCGGCGCTCGAGGTCTTCTATGCCGCGGGCCTGCGCTCGCTCGGCCCCGTCTGGAGCCGCAACAATATTTTCGGCCACGGTGTGCCCTTCTCCTATCCCATGAGCCCCGACACCGGACCGGGGCTGACGGATGCCGGCCGCGAGCTCGTCAAGGCCTGCAACGGCCTCGGCATCCTGATCGATACCGCCCACATGACCGAGAAAGGCTTCTGGGACGTGGCAAAGCTGAGCGACCAGCCGCTCGTCGCCAGCCATTCCAACGCCCATGCGTTGACCCCCGTCGCCCGCAATCTGACGGACCGCCAGCTCGATGCGATCGGCGAGCGCAAGGGTCTCGTCGGCCTCAACTATGCCGTCACCATGCTGCGCGCCGACGGCCGCGAGAACGCCGAGACATCGATCGAGGATATGGTCCGCCATATCGATTACATGGTTTCGCGCATCGGCATCGATTGCGTGGCGCTGGGTTCGGATTTCGACGGCGCTCTGATCCCACGCGAGATCGGCGATGCCGCAGGCATGCAAAACCTGATTGTCGCCTTAAGCCGGGCCGGATATGGTGAGCAAGACCTCGCGAAAATCTGCCGTGAGAATTGGCTACGGGTCCTGCGCTCCGCTTGGCACGAAGCATGACCCTGACTTTTCAGATAAGGTCAGCGACTGAAAAACTGCCCGGTCGGCTGATGCGCGTCGGACCGTTGTTGAGATAAAGGGAACGATGAGAATGATGATGAATTTCGGACGGTTTCGCATTCTGGCCGCGGGCGCGGCGATTTCCGCAATCATGATGGCCACCGGGCCCGCCTGGACCGCGACACCGCAGGACACGCTGGTGATTGCATGGGCATTCGACGACATCATCACCCTCGACCCGGCCGAATCGTTTGAGCTCAGCACCGGCGAGATTCTCGGCAATGGCTATGACCGGCTGGTGCGCCTCGACATCAATGATACCTCGAAGGTCGTCAACGACATCGCCGAAAGCTGGACCGTTTCCGACGACGGCCTGACCTATACGTTCAAGATCAGGCCGGACCTCAAATTCGCCTCCGGTAATCCGGTCACCGCCGAGGACGTAGCCTTCTCCATCCAGCGCGCGGTGAAGCTCGATAAGAGCCCTGCCTTCATCCTCACCCAATTCGGCCTTACGCCCGATAATGTGGAAGAGAAGGCCAAGGCCGCCGACCCCGCCACTTTCGTCCTCACCGTCGACCAGCCCTATGCGCCAAGCTTTGTCATCAACTGCCTGACGGCCGATGTGGGCTCGGTGGTGGACAAGAAGCTGGTCATGGAGAACGTCGTCGACAATGATTACGGCAATGCCTGGCTGAAGACGCACTATGCCGGCTCCGGCCCGATGAAGATTCGCGACTGGCGCGCCAACGAGATCCTCGTCCTGGAGCGCAATGATAATTATTACGGCGACAAGGCGAAGCTCACCCGTGTCATCTACCGCCATGTCAAGGAAAGCGCCACGCAGCGCCTGCTCCTTGAAAAAGGCGATGTCGACGTGGCCCGCAATCTCAATCCCGGCGACATGGAAGCTGTGTCGAAGGAAGAGGGCATGTCGCTGACCAGCAAACCGAAAGGCACCGTCTATTATTTCGGCCTGAACCAGAAGAATGAGACGCTGGCCAAGCCGGAAGTGCGCGAGGCGCTGAAATATCTCATCGATTACGATGCGATCGGCGCCACCCTCATCAAGGGTCTTGGTGAAATCCACCAGACCTTCCTGCCCAAGGGCATGCTTGGCGAGCTCGACGAGCATCCGTATAAGCTCGATGTCGACAAGGCCAAGGAACTGCTGGCGAAAGCCGGCCTCAAGGACGGTTTCTCCGTCACCGCAGATATCCGCAGCATTCAGCCGGACTCCGGCATCGCCGAATCCGTCCAGCAGACCTTCGCCAAGGCCGGCGTCAAGCTGGAGATCATCCAGGGCGACGGCAAGCAGACGCTGACCAAATACCGCGCCCGCAACCATGATATCTATTACGGCCAGTGGGGCGTCGATTATTGGGATCCGCACAGCAACGCTGACACCTTCTCATCGAACCCCGATAACAGCGACGGGGCCTCATCCAAGACCCTCGCCTGGCGCAATTCCTGGGAAATTCCGGAATTGACCAAGGAGACCAAGGCAGCGGTGCTCGAACGCGACACCGAAAAGCGCGCCGAAATGTACCGCGACCTCCAGAAGAAGGTCCTCGAGACAGGTCCCTTCATCCTGCTATACCAGCAGACCGAAGTGGCGGGCGTGCGCGACAATGTGGTGGATTACAAGCTCGGCCCATCCTTCTCCACCAACTACGTCTTCCCGGTCTCGAAGAAATAAGCCGTGACCACGCTTGACGTGACACCGACGGCCGGGCGCACGCGCGCCCGCGCCAGACGACTGGCCATGTCGATCGGCACCTTCCTGGTGATCGTGGCCACCACCTATCTCGGCCTTCTTGCCGTGACATTCTTCATCGGCCGCGTCATCCCGATTGATCCGGTGCTTGCCATCGTCGGCGATCGGGCACCGGCCAGCACCATCGAGCGCGCCCGCCAGGAACTGGGGCTGAACGAACCGCTTTACGTGCAGTTCTACATCTATGTCTCAAAGGTGCTGCACGGCGATTTCGGCACCTCGGTGCTGACCACCAATCCCGTCATGACCGATATCCGCCGCGTCTTTCCCGCAACGATGGAACTGGCGACGCTCGGCACGCTCATCGGCTCGCTGATCGGCGTTCCGCTCGGCGTGCTCGCCGCCGTCAGGCGCGGCAGCTTCATCGACCAGACGGTGCGCGTCATCGGCCTCTTCGGCTATTCCGTGCCGATCTTCTGGCTCGGCATGATGGCGCTCCTGGTCTTTTATGCCCGCCTCGGCTGGACGGCGGGACCGGGCCGCATCGACGTCGTCTTCGAATATACCTTCACGCCCATCACCGGCTTCTACATCATCGATGCCATCATCCAGCGCCAATGGGATGCGCTGCGCGACATCCTCGCCCACATCGTCCTGCCGGCCTGCCTGCTCGGCTATTATTCGCTCGCCTATATCAGCCGCATGACCCGCTCCTTCATGCTGAACGAGCTCGACCAGGAATATATCGTCGCCGCCCGCGCCAAGGGGATATCGGAGCGCCGCATCATCTGGGGCCATGCGCTGCGCAACGCCGCCGTGCCGCTGGTGACCGTCATCGCGCTTTCCTATGCCGGCCTGCTCGAAGGCTCGGTGCTGACCGAGACCGTCTTCGCATGGCCCGGCCTTGGCCAGTACATCACCAATTCGCTGCAGAACGCCGACATGAACGCCGTCCTCGGCGGCACCATCGTCATCGGTTCGGTGTTCATCGCCCTCAACCTCTTTTCCGATCTTCTTTATCGGATCCTCGATCCCCGGACGCGCGCACGATGAGCGAGATCACCCAGACACGCCGCGAATGGCTGCTCTCCGACCGACCGCAATCGCGTATGCAGGCGCGGCTCGGCCGCTTCTATGTGACCTGGCGGCGTTTCACCGCCAACAGGCTCGCCGTGCTCGGCCTTATCATCATCCTGGGCCTGCTCTTCGTCGCCGCCTTCGCGGACCTCCTGGCGCCCCATTCACCCACAGTGGGCGACCTGCGCACCACGCGGCTCCTGCCGCCCGGCGGCGAATTTCTGCTCGGCACCGACGATCAGGGCCGCGATATCCTCTCGCGGCTGATCTATGGCTCCAGGCTCACCCTCTATGTCGTGCTCCTCGTCGCCATCATCGCCGCACCGATCGGCCTTCTGGTCGGCACCGTCGCCGGCTATGCGGGCGGCTGGATAGATGCTGTGCTGATGCGCATCACCGATATCTTCCTTGCCTTCCCCAAGCTCATCCTGGCGCTCGCCTTCGTCGCCGCGCTCGGGCCGGGCATCGAGAACGCCGTCATCGCCATCGCCATCACCTCCTGGCCGCCCTATGCGCGCATTGCGCGGGCCGAGACCCTGACGGTACGCAATTCCGATTATATCGCCGCCGTGCAGCTGATGGGCGCCTCCCCTGCCCGCATCGTCATCCGCCATATCATGCCGCTCTGCCTCTCTTCGCTCATCGTGCGCGTCACGCTCGACATGGCCGGCATCATCCTGACCGCCGCCGGCCTCGGCTTCCTTGGCCTCGGTGCCCAGCCGCCCCTGCCCGAATGGGGGGCAATGATCGCCTCCGGCCGCCGCTTCATTCTCGACCAATGGTGGGTCGCCGCCATGCCGGGCCTTGCCATCCTCATCGTCAGCCTCGGCTTCAACCTGCTCGGCGACGGCCTGCGCGACGCGCTCGATCCCAGGGGGAGCGGCCAATGAATACGCTTCTCAATGTCGAGGATCTGCGTGTGCGTTTCCCAACCCGCACCGGCGTGGTCGAGGCAGTTCGCGGCGTCTCCTTCTCGCTGGGCCGTGAACGGCTGGGGCTCGTCGGCGAATCGGGTTCCGGCAAGTCGCAGACCGGCCGCGCCATCATGGGGCTGACGCCGCCTCATGCGGAAGTGACCGCCAAGCGCCTAGAATTCGACGGCATCGATCTCCTGCACATATCCGAGCGCGAACGCCGCACGCTACGTGGCGGCCGCATCGCCATGGTGCTGCAGGACCCGAAATATTCGCTGAACCCGGTCATGCCCATCGGCCGGCAGATCGTCGAAACCCTGCGCACCCATGAAGATGTCGACCAGGCGCAAGCAAAGCGGCGCACGCTCGAAATGCTGGAGGCCGTGCAGATCCGCGACCCTGAGCGCGTCTTTGGCCTTTACCCGCACGAGGTCTCCGGCGGCATGGGCCAGCGCGCCATGATCGCCATGATGCTGATCGCCGGGCCGGAACTGCTGATAGCCGACGAACCGACCTCAGCGCTCGACGTCACGGTGCAGCTCGAGGTGCTGGGGATTCTAGACAAGCTGGTGGCGGAACGCGGCATGGGGCTGATCTTCATCAGCCACGATCTGCGCCTCGTCTCCTCCTTCTGCGACCGGGTGATCGTCATGTATGCCGGCCGCATCGTCGAGGAGATCGCGGCGAGCGACCTCGCCAATGCCAGGCATCCCTATACGCGCGGCCTTCTCGACTGCATGCCGAAGATCGGCGCTGACCGCCATCCCCTGCCCACCCTGCAGCGCCAGGCGGAGTGGGCGCGATGAAGGACGCCACGGCATCCGCCCTCTCCGTCCGCAATCTCGAAGTGGTCTTCGACCATTTCCGGGCGCTGAAGGGCGTCAGCATCGATGTGGCGAGGGCGCAATCCTTCGGCCTCGTCGGCGAATCGGGCTCAGGCAAATCGACGCTTCTGCGCGCCGTCGCCGGCCTCGCGCCGGTCACGTCAGGAGAAATCCGCGTCAATGGCGAACCGGTCACGACGCCACGCGGCAAATCCTTCTACCGCACCGTACAGATGGTGTTCCAGGATCCCTATGGTTCGCTCCATCCGCGCCAGACGGTCGACCGGCTCCTGCTTGAGCCACTCGCCATCCATGGCTTCACCGACAGCGAAGTGCGCATTGTCAGGGCGCTCGACGAGGTGGGGCTAGGCTCAGGCTTCCGCTTCCGCTATCCGCACCAGCTCTCGGGCGGACAGCGCCAGCGCATCGCCATTGCCCGCGCGCTGATCGTTGAACCCTCGATCCTGCTCCTCGACGAGCCAACCTCGGCACTCGATGCTTCCGTTCAGGCCGAAGTTCTCAACCTGCTTGAACAGATCCGCCGCGACCGCAAGCTGACTTTCGTCATGGTCAGCCACGATCTCGCCGTCATCACTCATATGTGTGAGCGGCTGGCCGTCATGCAGAACGGCGATATCGTCGAGGAGCTCGACGCCGCCGATCTCGCCAGCGGCAATGTCAAAGAGGATTACACCCGCAATCTGATGCGGGCGAGCGAGGGCTTCAGGCGGAAGGAAGTGAGTAGTGAGTAGTGAGTAGTGAGGTAGAAAACACACCGCTTTCCCTATTTCACTATCTCACTCAGTTAGCTTCCCGCCTTGCATTGTCCCCATCGAAGCCGCGGCGCCAGTAGGCGACGACCAGATGGTCCTGCTTGTCTAGGTTCCGCTCCTTGCGCAGATAAGTGCGGATCGTGCGGAAGGCGGCGAACTCACAGCCCGCCCAGGCGAACAAGCGCCTCCCATCCTCTGGAAACTCCACCGCGCGGACTGCATCGGCCAGAAGCGTTGTCGTGCCCGCCTCCCGGCCATTGCGATGCAGCCAGACGAGATCGACATCGGCATCCGAGCGCAGCGCCTGCTCTTCCGCCGCGCTGTCTACCTCGATGCGCACGACGGCCTTCACATGGGCCGGCAGACCTTCGAGAATGCGGCCGATGGCCGGAAGCGCCGTTTCGTCGCCGGCAAGGAGATACCAGTCGGCCTCGCCTGCGCTGCCGCCGCCCGGCCCGGTCATCCCCACCAGATCGCCCTCCCTTGCGGTGAGCGCAAAGGAAGAGCCCGGCGTCTCCTCGCCCTCATGGATGACGATGTCGATATCGACCTCGCCCTTCTCCACATCGATATTGCGGATCGTATAGACGCGATTGACGAGCTTCATCTCGCCATCCGGCCAGGCCGGCCGCCCGTCCTCGCCGGTAACAGGCCACTGCGGCTCGGCCACGCCCTTGGGCGGGAAAAGCAGACGGACATGCAGCCCGCCATGCGCGAAGCGCTCGAGATTCCGCCCCCTGAGCCGCACGCGGCACATATGCGGCGTGATGCTGTGGGCCGAGACGACGCGCATCTCCCGGAAATAAGGCAGCGGTGCGCCGGCCGCGCCATGCCCCGTCCAGATGATCTTCGGCTTCTCGCCGGTGGCGAACTCCAGCACGTGCTCCGCCATGGCATGCTTCATATAGGCGAGCCCCGTGTCGTCCTCGCCCTCGGCATGGAAGGTCAGGCTTTCATCGTCGGCCTCGACGATTGCGCGGCCATAGGAGAGCGCGATCTCGCCCCGCCGCTCCGAAGTGGAAATATCCGCATATTCCGAGAAATGCTTGAGAAGCCTGCTCATGATGACATCGGGCTTCGAAAGCGTCACGCGCGCGGTCGCGCTCAAACTTCTGTGCGGCATTGATGAACTCCCGGAGAAAACCCTGGCGATAGGCTGCGCAAGGATTAACCGAGAGTAACATGACTTTTCAAGTCATGTTTTTCCGGAATCCCATCACATCGGCTTCACCGCCGAGAGTATCGTCACCGGCAACGCCTGGCGCCAGACATTGAAGCTGCCGAGCGGCGCCGCCTGCGCGACCGAAAGCCGGGTCAGTTCGCCGCCGGTCTTCTTCCGCCATTGAACGAGCATCGCTTCGCTTTCCATCGTCACTGCATTGACGACGAGACGTCCGCCGGGCTTGAGGCTTTTCCAGCAGGCCTCCGCCACCCCCTCGTCGGTAAAGCCGCCGCCGATGAAGATCGCGTCCGGCACTTCCAGGCCGGCAAGCGCCGCCGGCGCCTCCCCCCTGACGAGTTCAAGGCCGGGCATGCCAAGCGCGAGACGATTGCGCTCGATCATCGTCTGCCGTCCGGCATGGGCCTCGATGGCGATGGCGCGGCAGGTGGGATGCACCCGCATCCATTCTATGCCGATCGAGCCGCACCCCGCACCCACATCCCAGAGAAGCGCGCGCGGCATCGGCGCAAGACGCGCCAGCGTGACGGCGCGGACATCCCGCTTGGTCAGCTGCCCGTCATTCTCGAAGGCGGCATCGGGCAGTCCGGCCACGGGGGAATAGGCCACGGCTTCCGCCCCTCCCCGGCATTCCACGGCGAGCACGTTGAGGTCGGCGGCGCGCCCATGCGCCCAATCGCTCGCGGTGCCCTCGATGCGCCGCTCCTTCGGCCCGCCCAGATGTTCGAGCACGCTGAGCCGGCTTTCACCGAAGCCCCGCGCATCGAGAAGCCGCGCCACCGCAGCCGGCGTTTCCCCGTCATTGCTGAGGATCAGCAGGCGATTGCCGGGCTGGAAATGGGCATGGATGATCTCCAGCGGCCTGCCATGCACGCTCAAGAGCGTCACCTCCTGCAGCGGCCAGGCCATGCGTGCCGCCGCAAGCGAAAAGGAGGAGGGAAACGGCAGGATGTGCATTTCCTCGGGCGGTATATATCGCGTCAGCGTCGCGCCCATGCCGTAGAGCATGGGATCGCCGCTCGCCAGCACCACGACCGCTTTGCCGCGATGGGAAAGAATCATGTCGACGGCAGCGGAAAACGGTGTCGGCCATGCGATCCGCCGCCCAGGGATAGCGTCATCGAGAAAATCGAGATGCCGCCTGCCGCCGAAAATGATTTCAGCTCCCGCCAGCGCTTCACGTGCGGCGCGGCCCAAACCCTCCACGCCGTCCTCCCCGATGCCGATAATCGTCAGCCATGGCGCCATGTCGCTTCCAGACCTTGCTCGTTGCCTATTTTCCGATAGTTGAGTTGATACGGTTTGGCTGTGGCGAGGGCAAGCAGGGCGGCGTATAAGGCGGGGAGTCCAGTGCGTTGAATGTGGGGTTTGGAGCGGTTTTCAAGTTTGGACCGTTCCGGGTCAAGCCCGAGGATGACGAACTGGAGAGGTTTCCGCCTGTCTCCGATGTTGGCGATTGGCGGAGAACATCCCCGCAATCGTCATCCTCGGGCTTGACCCGAGGATCCATTCCGGAACAGTTCCAACCGGAAACTGCCTGCGTTGGTTGAATTTTGGAATCGGGAACGGAGCGAACATCGTGCGAAAACTTGGCGTCATCGAAGGTGACAGGGTGGAAAGGCGTTTCGCCTGCCCCGGCCTGTTCCGCATGACGCCCGCGCGTGATGGCAGCATATGCCGTGTAAAACTCTCCTGCGGCCGCCTCACCAAGGAACAGGCGCACGTGGTCGCCGATGTCGCGGATAGATATGGCAACGGCATCATCGAATTAACCAACCGCGCCAATCTGCAATTGCGTGGAATCGATCAGGCCGATGCCGATCATGTAATTCTGGCGCTCACTGAAGCCGGTCTCGGCCCTCTCGTTCCCGAGGGCGACGATATCCGCAATGTGATGGTCAACCCGACCGCAGGCATCGATGAGGCACTCGCCTTCGATACCCTGCCGCTCGCCGAAAAGCTCCTGCAAACGCTGCAGACGACGCCAACTTACCACGCCCTTTCGCCGAAATTCTCGATCCTTCTCGATGGCGGCGAAGCCTGCGCGATGGTGCGGCATACCAGCGACATCTGGCTCGCGGCGGCCGAAGACGGCAAAGCCTTTGCCTTCGGCCTCGCCTCCTGCCCGCCGGTGGCGGCAGGCGATCCGCCTGCAATCAGTGTGGTTGCAGTCGAAAACGCCGATGCCCTCATCACCGGCCTTCTCGATCTCTTCCTGGAATTGAGCGCTGAACGCCCGGGCATCGTCCGCATGAAGCACCTCCTTGCGGCGATGCCGGCGGCGGATGTTCTGGAAAGGCTCCGCCCTCGCCTTCCCTTCTCCATCGAGCCGGCCGCCAATTGGCGCCGCGCCACGCCGCGCCCGTTCGCACATCTCGGTATCCACCACGAGCGGCGGGCCGGCTTCGCCTATGCGGGTGCCGCCGTGCCGCTCGGCCGTCTCACGCCGCAAGACATGCGGGCACTTGCCGATATCGCCACGGATGCCAATGGCGGGCAGATCCGGCTGACGCCGTGGCAGAGCGTCCTCCTGCCTGATGTCGCCGCCGACCGCGCGGCCGGCATTCTCGATTCGCTCAATGCCCTTGGCTTTGCCAGCGAGCCCGGTGATCCCCTCGCTTCGATGATCGCCTGCTCCGGCTCGACGGGCTGCGCCTCGGCGCTAGCCGATACGCAGGCAGACGGCGCCAGGCTCGGGCAGCTGCTGGAAAATAGAGCCATGCCCGTCCATCTGACCGGCTGTGCCAAATCCTGCGCCTCCATCCGCCCGGCCCCGGCCACGCTCGTCGCCGTCCAACCCGGACGTTACGACCTCTTTTTGCGTGAACCGGCTGGACCGTCGCGCTTCGGGCGGCTATTGGCGGCAGACATCACAATCGAGGAAGCGGCGCGGCTACTGAACGTGCGCAGCCAGGAAATAACCGATGCTTGACTACATCAAAGACGGCCAGCAGATCTATGACCGTTCCTTCTCCATCATCCGCGCCGAGGCGGACCTTTCCCGCATCCCCACCGATCTGGAAAAGCTCGCCGTGCGGGTGGCGCATGCCAGCGGCATGGTGGACGTAGTCGGCGATCTGGCCTTTTCCGACGGTGCCGGCGATGCCGGCCGCAAGGCGCTGGCCTCTGGCGCGCCTGTTCTTTGCGACGCGCGCATGGTGGCCGACGGCGTCACCCGCTCGCGCCTCCCCGCTGATAACCAGGTGATCTGCACACTGTCAGACCCATCCGTACCGCAACTGGCGAAGGAACTTGGCAACACCCGCTCCGCCGCCGCGATGGAACTCTGGCGGCCCTATCTCGCCGGCAGCGTGGTGGCGATCGGCAATGCGCCGACGGCGCTCTTCCGGCTCCTCGAAATGCTCGACGAAGGCGCACCGAAGCCGGCGCTGATTCTCGGCTTCCCCGTCGGCTTTGTGGGTGCTGCGGAATCGAAGGATGCACTTGCCGAGAATAGCCGCGGCGTACCCTTCGTCATCATCCGCGGGCGGCGCGGCGGCAGCGCCATGGCGGCGGCGGCGGTCAACGCGCTTGCCACGGAGCGCGAATGATGGCCAAACCTGGACGGCTTTTCGGCCTGGGCGTCGGCCCCGGCGACCCCGAACTCATCACCCTGAAAGCATTGAAGCGCCTCAAGGCCGCGCCCGTCGTGGCCTACCACGCGGCCAAGGGCAAGAAGGGCAACGCCCTTTCGATCATCGAGGACTATCTTTCGCCTGATCAGCTGCTGGTGCCGCTGATCTATCCCGTGACGACGGAGAAGCTCCCCTCCCATATGAATTACGAGGAGATCGTCAGCGATTTCTATGCGGAGATATCAGGTACGCTTGCCGCTCATCTTGATACGGGCCGCGATGTCGCCGTGATCGCGGAGGGCGATCCGCTCTTCTACGGCTCCTTCATGTATATTCATGACCGACTGGCACATCGATACGAGACGGAGGTCGTGCCGGGCGTCTGCTCGTTCTTGGGCGCTGCCTCCGTCCTCGGCGCTCCGGTCGCCTATCGCAACCAGACACTCACCATCCTTTCCGGCGTTCTCGATGCGCAGGAATTGAAGCGCCGCCTTGCCAATACCGAAGCCGCCGTGATCATGAAGCTCGGCCAGAACCTCGCGAAAGTGCGCGGCGTTCTGGAAGAGCTCGGGCTGATGGACCGCGCGCTCTATGTCGAACGCGCCACCATGGCGGCACAGCGCATCCTGCCGCTGGCGCAAGTGGAGCCGGAGAAATCGCCCTATTTCTCGCTGATCCTCGTGCCCGGCCAGAAGTGGAACGGCTGATGAACTGCGACGAGACAGGCCGCCCCGCCATTCTGGTGCTGGGGGAATTGAGCCTTGAAACGGCCCGGCATATCCGCCTCGCCCTTGGCGAGGGAGATGTTTACGGGCTCGACACCCGCGTGAAAGAAGCCGATATCCCCTTCTCCGATTTCGGCGGCACGCTGCGTGAACTCTACGAGGCCGGACGGCCGATCATCGCCATCTGCGCCGCCGGCATCGTCATAAGGGCGTTGGCAAGTCTCCTCGAAAACAAGCGGGCGGAGCCGCCGGTGCTGGTGGTGGCGGAGGATGGCAGCGCCGTCGTGCCGCTGCTGGGCGGCCTCTCCGGCGTCAATGATCTCGCCCGGCGGATCGCCGCCGCGTTCAACGTCGCCCCCGCCATCACCACCACGGGCGAATTGCGCTTCGGCGTCAACCTGCTCCATCCGCCGGCGGGCTATACGCTTCTCAATCCGGAGGCCGGCAAGAAGTTTATCTCCGATCTCCTGGCGGGCGAAAAGGTGAAGCTCGCGGGCAACGCCCCATGGCTGTCACAAGCCCGGCTGCCGTTCGATCCGGCGGGCCGGCTGACCATTTCAGTGGTGACGGAAATGCGTGAGCCAGAAGAGAACGAGCTTCTTTATTCGACTCCGGCCCGGGGAGCCAAACGCGGCCGGCTTGCCGTGGTGGGGCTGGGGCCCGGCGACCCCATGCTGATGGCCCCGGCCGTCCGCCAGGAATTGCGGCGTGCCGAGGATGTTCTGGGCTATGAGACCTATGTGCGCATGGCTGGCCCGTTCCGGCCGGACCAGGTGCTGCACATGACCGACAATCGCGAGGAGATGCAACGCGCCCGCCATGCCTTCGCGCTTGCCGCGACCGGCCGGTCGGTCGTCATGGTCTCATCGGGTGATCCCGGCATCTTCGCCATGGCGGCGGCCGTTCTGGAGGCGCTGCACGAATCCGACGATCCCGCCTGGCACAATGTCGAACTCACCATCCTCCCCGGCATATCGGCGGCAATGGCCGCTGCCGCCCGCATCGGCGCGCCGCTCGGCCATGATTTCTGCATCCTGTCGCTTTCCGACAATCTGAAGCCCTGGACGGTTATCGAGGAGCGGCTCGACCATGCAGCCCGCGCCGATCTGGTCATGGCCTTCTATAATCCGATCTCCAAGGCGCGTCCCTGGCAGCTTGGCCAGGCACTGGATATCGCCCGCCGCCACCGCGCGCCGCAGACACCCGTGGTGCTCGGCCGCGATGTCGGCCGTCCCGCCGAAAAGCTCTCCGTTACCACTCTCGGCGAGCTGACGCCCGATCAGGTCGATATGCGCACGGTCGTCATCATCGGCTCGTCGACGACTGAGCGTTTCGGCAGGAGCGACGGCGGCGAATGGGTCTATACGCCCCGCTGGTACGGCAAAGGCCGCCCCTCGTCTTGAAAATGCATGTGATGTCCGGATCCCGAGACGGATTCAGGATTTGAAAATCCCCGCCCCCATGGCGGCACGACTGCCGCTATAGGCCTCGCAGAAGATTAAAAGCCTGTTCAAACCATTGATTTTATTGGCGTACCGTCGCAGGCGAAGATGAGAACTATGTCTACGCTATGGCCCTCTCCTGATGGTCACGTCTGGAGGAGCGCGCAGCTATTCTGACACCGGAACAATATCCGGATCGGGGATAAACGGCCTGGCGGGTGGGCCGCGGGTCCGATTCTGACGATGATCGATCGAACTCTCATCCGCGAAGTGGAAACGCTGGCGCCGGGGCGAAAAGCCCTCGGCGCCGGCCTGTTAGCGAACCGTGTAACCGCCGTCGACAGGCAGGGCGTGGCCGATGACGAAGCTGGAATAGTCGCTGCAGAGCCAAAGTACGGCATCCGCGATTTCCCGTGCCTTGCCGAGGCGGGCCATTGGAACTTCCTTCATGAGCTCTGCCATGGCTTCCGGCTGTGATTCCAGCATTCCCGAGACCATTGGCGTTTCGATGATACCGGGGCACACGGCGTTGATCCGGATCCCCTTGGTCGCATATTCCAGACCTGCGCTCTTCGTCAGGCCGACCACGCCATGTTTGGAGGCATGATAGATGCCGCGCTCGGCAATGCCGACAAGGCCGCCCAGCGACGAGTTGTTGACGATCGCTCCGCCAGTGCCCTGCGCACGCATCTGGATCAGCTCATACTTCATGCAGTTCCAGACGCCCTTCAGGTTGACGCCCATGACGAAGTCATAGTCCTTCGGATCCGCGTCCGCCGTCTCCGCCACCGGGCTTTGGACACCCGCATTGTTGAAGGCATAGTCCAGCCGCCCGAAAGCCGATACGGTCTGCTTGACCATCGCCTCGGCTTCATCGAGCTCGGCCACATTGCATCGAATACCGATGACCCTGTGACCGGCTGCCTTGAGGCTTTCGGCTGCCGCCATTACGCGGTCCTCACTGACATCGGCGATGGCGACCGAGGCGCCGGCTTCCGCAAATGCCTGGGCTGTCGCAAGGCCCATGCCGGATGCCCCGCCGGTCACCAGCGCGACCTTGTTGTCGAACGATTTATTCATGCGATTTTCCCTGTGTGTTGACGGCAGGCCGGTGTTCAAAACACGAGCGACCGTTCGGAATCCTTGGGAAACGCTTGTTTCCCGCTGCATCGGGAACATAGGTCCGGCATCTGGAGGGCTGTAGATAGCTAAATCTGCTAGGACTTATGTATCCGACGCATTATTCCTTTGACGGTGTGTCGCGTGATCACGAAGACGCTACGCCTAGCTCGCGGCCCATATAAAAGGATGATCCGCGCAAGATTTCCCGTATAATCAGCGCATATTTATGCTGGAGACACATGAATGCTGCGCGAGAACGTAAACGACCTGCTGGCCTTCATCGTCGTTGCGCGGGAACGCAGCTTTACCAAGGCCGCGGCTCAACTCGGCATGTCGCAATCCGGCCTCAGTCATGCCATACGCGGGCTAGAGGCTCGCCTCGGCCTTCGTCTCCTGACCCGCACCACGCGCAGCGTGGCGCCGACGTCGGAGGGCGAGCAACTGCTTGAAACGATCGTTCCGCGGTTCGAGGAGATCGAAACCCAGCTTACGTCGCTGATTGACCGGCGCGAGAAGCCCGCGGGCGTGATCCGGATAACGGCCGAGGATTATGCGATCGACGCCGTTCTCTGGCCAAAGCTCCGTGATGCACTCCGCGACTTTCCTGATGTGAAGATCGAATTCATCATCGATTACGGATTGACCGACATTGTCGCCGAACGTTTCGACGCAGGTGTCCGGCTTGGCGAGATCGTCTCGCAGGGCATGATCTCCGTGCCGATCAGCGGGGATCAAAGGATGATCGTGATCGGGTCGCCGGAATATCTGGAAAGACGCGGCACGCCTCGCACGCCACAGGACCTGACCGGTCACAATTGTATTAACCTGCGCCTGCCGACCCATGGCGGCCTCTACGCCTGGGAATTCGAGAAGGACGGCGAGGCACTTCGGGTCAGGGTAGACGGGCAGATGACGTTCAATGGCATCGGCCAGATTTGCAGAGCGGCGGCCGATGGCTTCGGCCTGGGGTTTGTACCCGATGGTCTGGCGATCCCTTACATCGAACAGGGCAGGCTCGTGCAGGTATTGGACGACTGGTGCCCATCCTACACCGGCTACCACCTTTTCTATCCGAACAAGCGCCAATCGTCCGCGGCATTCAAGTTGGTGGTCGATGCCCTGCGCCACAGACGTTAGGCTCCGGGTCGATCGAAGACGGCGGATGAGCAATAGACGCCGCCATCATAAACAATGGATCCGCCGGATTAATGTGCCCGGCTCATAAGCTATAGCAGGACAGCCCGGATAATCCTCCGTCCCCTTTTCGCTTACATTCCGCTGACCAAAGTTTCATCCCAGCGGAGTTTATCTCATGGTTACGGAAAATCTATCTGAACAAACGGCTGAGCGGACCTCTGGTTTGCAAGTCGACCGGCGCAGCCTTCTGAAGCTGACCAGCGCGGGCGCCGCAGCCCTCGGGGCACTTTCGCTCACCAATCAGGCGGCCTTCGCACAATATGCCGGCACATGGGACAAGACGTTTCCCCAAAGCGATCTCGTGGATCACCGGAAGGTGTCCTATGCCAACCGCCTGGGCATCAATCTTGTCGCCGACATGTATGTGCCCAAGAACATCGATACCGCGCGGCGCCATCCCGCCCTCATCGTCGGGCATCCCTACGGCGGCGTGAAGGAACAGACCGCCGGTCTTTACGCCCAGACGATGGCCGAGCGCGGCTTCATCACCATCGCTCATGACGCATCATATAATGGCGAGAGTGGCGGCCAGCCGCATTTCATCTCCTCGCCGGAAGCCGTCGTGGAGGACTTCAGCGCCGGCGTCGACTTCCTCGGCCAGAACCCGCTGGTGGACCGTAACCGTATCGGCGTTATCGGCGTCTGCGCCAGCGGCGGCTTTTCACTGGCGGCTGCCCAGATCGACCCTCGCCTGAAGGCGGTTGCGACTGTCAGCATGTACGACATGGGCGGAGCCAAGTGGGCCTGGAACGGCCAGGCCATGAGCGCCGAGACCCGTCTCGAGACCCTGACCAGCATCGGCGAGCAGCGCTGGGCGGAAGCCGGCGGCGCGGAAAAGCGGTACTTTGCCTTGCCGGAAGCGCTGAGCGAAGAGACCGACGCGATCACGCGGGAGTTCTTCGATTATTACCGCACGCCCCGAGGCCGCCATCCCCGCGCGACGACCGCGATGACGGTCTCGGGCGATCCGTCCTACCTTCATTTCCGCCCGTTCGATCATGTCGACATGATCTCGCCGCGGCCGGTCCTGTTTGTCGCAGGTGAAAACGCGCATTCGCGCTTCTTCAGCGAGCAGGCGTTCGAGCGGGCCGCCGACCCGAAAGAGCTGTTCATCGTCCCCGGTGCCGGTCACGTCGATCTCTACGACAAGGTCGACCTCATCCCGTGGGACAAGCTTCAGGCCTTCTTTGACGAACATCTCTCGGCGTGAGCGAAGCTGAGACGATCGCTGCGGTGATCTGAGAATGGAAAGCCCCGACCTGCGGTGAGGGGCTTTCCAACCTGTCCCCGCTCATTGCGCGAGAGCCTACAGGTGATCCAATCATGAAATTTGAAAGGGTGCAGCGATGAACTGGAGCGAAGAGAAAATAAAGAAGATCGCGGCGGCAGACGACCTGCACATTTCCCCTTTCCGTGAGGACGGAAAGACCTACGGCACACCGACCTGGATCTGGTCGGTGGTCGTTGATGGCGAGCTTTACGCCCGAGCCTATAACGGCCAGAACTCCCGCTGGTACGGAGCAGCCAGAGAGCAAGGTGCAGGCCGCATCAGCATCGCCGGCCTAACGGAAGACGTGACGTTCGAGGCCATTGGCGATACCGCTCTCAACGACCGTGTCGATGCCGCCTACCGCGCCAAATATGCCAGGAGCCAATACCTTGCGCCGATGATCGGCGCACGCGCGCGTGCCGCCACGGTCAGGATCACTCCGAAAAACAGAGCCTGAACCGGACCTCCGCGATCCATGAAATGACGTTTGCGATAACAATCGATCTGCGGGACCGGTTCACGCCGGGCAGGCTGTCGGCATCAAACAGGTCGAAGACCATGTCTGGCTCGCAAGCCTCATGGACTACGACCTGGGATATTTCGATGACGAGACATGCAGGCTCGAACCGTTGCCGAACCCTTTCGGCCCCAAAGTGTTACCTATGTCTCAGGAATAAACCGTAACCTATGTGTCCAGAACGGACCCATACTGAAATGGCGCACCCGACAGGATTCGAACCTGTGACCTCTGCCTTCGGAGGGCAGCACTCTATCCAGCTGAGCTACGGGTGCCGACATTCGGGTGGAACCGGATGCGCGTTGCGTTTCTAGCCGAAGCCACCGGCTGCTTCAATGGGCAATTTCGCCTTTCTACAGAAGCCTTTCCGTTGAGGCCGCCGGCGCGCATCACCCTTCTCCCTAACGAGAAACGCTCACTCGCGACCGGCGCCACGCGGAGAAGGCTGAAGAAGAAGGCGATCGGCCGGAAGCGGCGACGGCTCCAGCCTTACGAAACGGCGGTCTTCTTCTGGCGGAAATGGCTGCCGGCGCGCACGATATGATCGAAATGCTCGATCGAGGCCGGCTCGCCCAGATGAAAGCCCTGCCCCGCCGCGCAATATTCCTCCGTCAGGAAGCGCAATTCGTCGGATGTTTCGATGCCTTCGGCCATCACCGGCAGGCCCAGCCCGCGGCCGAGCCCCAGCACGGCCCGGACGATGGCGGCCGCCTGCTCGTTCTTGTCGACCGACTTGATGAAGGAGCGGTCGATCTTGATGACGTCGAACGGAAAGGCCCGGATATTCGACAGCGAGGAATAGCCGGTGCCGAAATCGTCCATGGCGACGCGTACCCCGAGCGATTTCACCTGCCGCAGGGCGCTCAGCGCGCGGTTCATATCCCTGATGAGCGCCGTCTCGGTGATCTCCAGCTCCAGCCGCTGCGGCGGCAGGCCTGTCCTGATGAGCACGTCATGCACCTTGTGCGGAAAATCCTGGCTGTGCAATTGCACGGCCGAGACGTTCACCGCCACCGTCAGCGGCTCGTCCCAGGAGACGGCCTCGCGGCAGGCCTCGTGAAGGGCCCAATCGCCGAGCTGGACGATGAGGCCGCTTTCCTCGGCGATCGGAATGAAGACGTTCGGCGGCACGTCGCCGCGTCGCGGGCTGCGCCAGCGCATCAGCGCCTCGAAGCCGATGATCTCGCCGCTGTCGATCTGTATCTGCGGCTGGTAGACGAGCCCGAGCTCCCCGCCCGCCATCGCCTGGCGCAATTCGTGCTCGATCAGTCGACGCTCCTTCGTCTCCTCGCCCATTTTCGCTTCGAAGAAACGATAGGTGTTCCGCCCTTCCGCCTTCGAGCGGTAGAGCGCGGTATCGGCATGGCTGAGCAATGTCTCGCGGTCGGTGCCGTCGGTCGGATAAAGGGCGATGCCGATGCTGCTCGACACGATCGACCGCGCCTGCGATTTCTCGTTCTCCGCCCGCAGCGCCTCCAGGATATCGTCCGCCAGCCGGCTGACGGCGGCTGTGCTGGAAACCTCCGGCAGGATGATCGCGAATTCGTCGCCGCCGAGCCGCGCCAGCATGTCCTCGCTGCCCAAAAGGCGGCTGACGGTGGTCGCCACCCTCTGCAATATCGCGTCTCCGGCGGCATGGCCGAAGAGATCGTTCACCTCCTTGAACCGGTCGAGATCGAGGCAAAGCAGGGCGACGCGGTTTTCGCCCCGGATATCGGTGGTCGCGATCAGCTGGTCCAGCCTTGCCGCGAAGCTGCGGCGGTTGGGCAGGCCCGTCAGCATGTCGTGATGGGCGAGATAGCTGATATGCGCCTCCGCCTCCTTGCGCGCCCGCAGGTCGCGAATGGCCACCGCGCGGTGCCGCCTGCCGCCGAATTCGATGTTCTGGGCGATCAGCTCCACGGGGATCAGCGCGCCCTCCACCGCCCGCAGATCCGCTTCGAGCACCTCGTTCTGGCCGCTTGCAAGCTTGCTGCGGACATGCGCATCCGGCAGCATCGCCCCGATCGATGAACCGATCAGCGAATGATTATCGATGCCGGAGAGGATGGAAAAGCTCTCATTGGCGGTCACGATGATATCCCCGTCGCAGATGACGAGCCCCTCCACCGCCGCATTGACCAGCTTGCGCATGCGTTCCATTTCTATGGCCGTCCGGTGGTTCCGCCTGTCGATGACCGCGCCCGCCAGGGCGGCGATCAGAATGACGATGCTGACGAGCGCGATTGCCGCCGCCAGCCAATGGGCGGGAATGGCGCTGGCCGGAACGCTGATCGAACTGTCGGGCAGGATGGTAACCGCGGCCATCGCCGTGAAATGATGGCTGCAGATGGCAAGCGTCAGCAGCGCGGCACCCGCCAACCTCCCCCTCATTCCGCCGGCCTTCAGCGCCACGCGCATCGCGATGGCCGCAAGCATCACGCCCATCACAATGGCCGCGACGACCAATGCCGGATCCCAGGCGATCTGCCCTTCAATCCTGAACGCAGCCATCCCGCTGAAATGCATCGCTGCGATGCCGACGCCGACGATCGCCCCGCCGAGGAGATCGGCATGGGAATGCCGGCTCCTCACCGCCACGAGCCCCCCGAGCCCGGTCATCACCACCGCGAGAACCAGCGAAAGGGTGGCAAAAGTGATGTCGTAGCCCTGGCAGGCCGGGGGAGAAGGCGAGCATCGCGATGAAATGCGTTGCCCATATGCCGAAGCCATAGGCGACCGCCGCGATCGACAGCCACAGGGCCGGAGCAGCCGACCGGCGCGCATAGCGCAGCAGATTGACTGCGGCAAAGGAAGCGAGCGCGCACACGATCCCGGCGAGCAAAACCAGCCTGAGATCATGTTCGTTGACGATACAGTTATATACGGTCAGCACGCCGCCCTCCCCAAACATCCCCGTAAAAAGTGATACTATTTGCTGATGCCGAAAATGGGAACCGGTAAAAAGACCTTTCCGCACATAGAACACAGGAAAGTAAATACTTAAAAATGCATAGGAATCAGCTTCACCTAATGCCAAAGGATAAATAGCGGCGGATTGCCCATCGGCCGCTTCGCTCCGGCGGAACGGATTGCCCGTGCAACGGTTGATCATTCCCCGCGTTTGCCTATCTCATCGACAGGAGCACGACGCTCCGGTCTGTCTGCATCGAGGAGGGCTTGAGATCGTGAGCATCACGCAAAAAGAAATCATCTCCGTGCTTGGGCCGGTCGACGAGACGCTGATCGCCGATATCGTGACCACGGGCGCGACGCTGGAAGAGCTCGTTCGCGCCTGGGGCTGGATCAACAATGACGAAGCGCTGGTGAAGGAGGGAATTTCCCCGCCATCCGGCCGGGAAGCCGAACTCGTCGATCTCCTATCGCAGGATGACGAGGAGGAGATATAGACCGCAAGCGGAAAGCAGGGTCATGGAAGGCCCGCGCGGCCCGGCTGCGGCGCTTGCGATTTTTTCTGCTATACTCCTCTTGAAACGGATTTTCGGCGCAACCAGATTTTTCGCGCGCGCGATGCCGGAGAGCGGGTTGCGCGTCCCGTGTCGGACGCTTGCCGTTCGGCGCGAGGAGCTTTCACCTTTGTTTGTCCAGGAGGAGAACAATGAAGTTCCGCCCATTGCATGATCGCATTCTTGTTCGCCGCATCGAGGCCGAGGAACGCACGGCCGGTGGCATCATCATCCCCGACACAGCCAAGGAAAAACCCCAGGAAGGCGAAGTCATCGCCGTCGGCCCTGGCGCCCGCAACGAAAGCGGGCAGTTGCAGCCGCTCGACGTGAAGGTCGGCGACCGCATCCTCTTCGGCAAATGGTCGGGAACCGAGATCAAGCTCAACGGCGAGGATCTGCTGATCATGAAGGAAGCCGATGTGATGGGCATCGTGGAGGCCGATGCCGCACAGGCAAAGGCCGCCTGAGAACCGACCGGGTCAATGAATGCTGCCTCATGAAGGAGTAGAACAATGGCTGCCAAGGAAGTGAAATTTCATTCCGATGCCCGTGAGCGCATGCTGCGCGGCGTCGACATTCTGGCCAATGCGGTCAAGGTGACGCTCGGCCCCAAGGGCCGCAATGTCGTCATAGACAAGTCTTTCGGCGCGCCGCGCATCACCAAGGACGGCGTTTCGGTCGCAAAGGAGATCGAGCTGGAGGACAAGTTCGAGAATATGGGCGCCCAGATGCTGCGCGAAGTGGCGTCGAAGACCAGCGACGTGGCCGGCGACGGCACCACAACTGCGACGGTCCTCGCCCAGGCGATCGTGCGCGAAGGCGCCAAGGCCGTCGCCTCGGGCATGAACCCGATGGACCTCAAGCGCGGCATCGATATCGCCGTCGAGGCTGTTGTGGGCGAATTGAAGAAGAATGCCCGCAACATCTCCAACAATTCCGAAATCGCCCAGGTCGGCACCATTTCCGCCAATGGCGATACCGATATCGGCCGTTTCCTCGCCGAAGCGATGGAAAAGGTCGGCAATGAGGGCGTCATCACCGTGGAGGAGGCCAAAACAGCCCAGACCGAATTGGAAGTGGTCGAAGGCATGCAGTTCGACCGCGGCTATCTCTCCCCCTATTTCATCACCAACCAGGAAAAGATGCGGGTGGAGTTCGAGGATCCCTACATCCTCATCCATGAGAAGAAGCTCTCCAACCTCCAGGCGCTGCTCCCCGTCCTCGAAGCCGTCGTGCAGTCGGGCAAGCCGCTGCTCATCATCGCCGAGGATGTGGAAGGCGAAGCGCTCGCCACGCTCGTCGTCAACAAGCTGCGCGGCGGCCTGAAGGTCGCGGCCGTCAAGGCACCCGGCTTCGGCGATCGCCGCAAGGCGATGCTCGAGGATATCGCCATCCTGACCGGCGGCACCGCCGTCTCCGAGGATCTCGGCATCAAGCTCGAGAACGTCACGCTGCAGATGCTCGGCCGGGCAAAGCGCGTGCTGGTCGAGAAGGAGAACACCACCATCGTCGATGGTGCCGGCTCGAAGGAGGAGATCCAGGGCCGCATCAACCAGATCAAGACGCAGATCGAGGAGACTACCTCCGATTATGATCGCGAGAAGCTGCAGGAGCGCCTTGCCAAGCTCGCCGGCGGCGTCGCCGTCATTCGCGTCGGCGGATCGACGGAGGTCGAGGTGAAGGAGAAGAAGGACCGCGTCGATGACGCCCTGCATGCGACCCGGGCCGCCGTCGAGGAAGGCATCCTGCCGGGCGGTGGCGTAGCGTTGCTGCGCGCGGCCAAGGCGCTCGACAATCTCCCCGTCGCCAATGACGACCAGCGCGTCGGCGTCGAGATCGTGCGCCGCGCCATCGAGGCCCCTGCCCGCCAGATCGCCGAGAATGCCGGTGCCGAGGGCTCGATCATCGTCGGCAGGCTGCGCGACAATCCGGAATTCTCCTTTGGCTGGAACGCGCAGACCGGCGAGTTCGGCGATCTCTACAAGGCCGGCGTGATCGACCCGGCCAAGGTGGTGCGCACCGCGCTGCAGGACGCCGCATCGGTGGCCGGCCTTCTGGTGACGACCGAGGCAATGGTCGCCGAGAAGCCCAAGAAGGAAGCCCCTGCTCCGGCCATGCCCGGCGGCGGAATGGACTTCTAGATCGGTCCACCTTTTTGGATGGAAACGCCGGTAACTTCGTCATCCTCGGGCTTGTCCCGAGGATCTGCCGGCGTTGCCGCCACAAAATCTAGTCTCACGAGATAAGGCTTTGAAATTGCAAGGACAATAGATCCTCGGGCCAAGCCCGAGGATGATGGTAGGAGGAGATGCCCGGCAGGACTGGGAGGGGAGTTCCTTTCCATCAAAACAAGAAATGTCCTAAAAGCACCTCCGGTCAACAGACCAAAAAAAGCCGCCGCCTCGGAGCCCGAGGCGGCGGCTTTCGTTTACGCGAAGAACCGGAAGCGGCTTACTCGGCCGCGACGATCTTGCCGTCTTCCCACTTGTAGAGATCGAAGCTCGGCGAGGAGAGATCCCCGGTCTCGGCATAGGTGAGCTTGCCGATCACCGTATCGATCGCCTCACCCGACTTCAGCGCCTTGGCGACAGCCTGGGCATCGTCGGCCGAACCCGCCTTCTCGATACCGGCCTTCAGCACCTGGACCGCGGCATAGGCATTGAGCGTGAAGGCCTCGGCCGGGATGTTCTTGGCCTGCAGTTCCTTGATCACATCGGCAGCGGCCGGGTTCTTGGTGGCATCCGAAGCGTTGGTGAAGATCGTTCCGGCGGCTGCGTCACCGGCGATCGCCCAATATTCGGTGTTGGACAGGCCTTCGCCGCCGATGATCGTCGCCTTGACGTTCTGGTCTTTCAGCTGCCGGGCGAGCAGGCCGCCCTCGGGATGATAACCGCCGAAATAGATCACATCGGCCTTCGCATCCTTCAGGCGCGTCACCAGCACGCTGAAATCCTTGTCGCCGGCATTGAGCGATTCGTCGAGGACTTCCTTGACGCCGCCCTTGTTCAGCGTCGCCTTGAAGGCATCGGCCAGGCCCTTGCCATAGGGGCCCTTGTCATTGACGATGGCGATGTTCTTGCCCTTCAGGTTCTTCAGCACATATTCGGCGGCAACTTCCGCCTGCTGGTCGTCGCGGCCGCAGGTGCGGAACACGTTCCACAGATCGCGGCTGGTCAGGGCCGGGGTCGTGGCCGTCGGCGTCACCATGAGGGTGCCGTTTTCCCCCAGGATATCGGACACCGGCATGGAAGTGCCCGACAGCACCGGGCCGACCACGTAATGGATGCCCTCGCCGATGAGCTGGTTGGCGACGGAGACCGCCTGCTTCGGCTCACCGGCGGTATCGACCAGCTTCAGCACGATCTTCTCGCCGCCGATGCCGCCGGCCTTGTTGATCGCCTCGACGGCGCTTTCGGTGCCGTTTTGGACCTGGATGCCATAGGCCGCCACCGGTCCGGTTACCGGCGCGATCAGGCCGATCGTGATATCGGCCTGCGCCAGCGGCACGAACATGATGCTGGCCGCGAGCGTAACCCCCGAAAACAACGAAAAACGCATGATTCCCTCCTTCATGAGTGCCCCCCTGGGGCGATTGATCTAAAATACAAGATGTTGGCACCACTTGTGTAGGGAAGTTAATGCAGTTCTGCGTTCCGGTTGCAAGAGGCGAAAAACAGAACCCTACGCTGAAAACCGTCAGTCGTCGGCTTCCAGCATTTCCTTCACGGCGGTGGCGAGCTGCTTGAGCGAGAAAGGCTTGGGCAGGAAGCCGAATTTGGCGTCCGCGGGCAAGTTCTTGGCAAAGGCGTCCTCGGCATAGCCCGACACGAAGATGAACTTGATGTCGGGATGATCCTTGCGCAATTCGCGCAAGAGCGTCGGGCCGTCCATCTCTGGCATGACGACGTCGGAGACCACGATGTCGACCCTGCCGCCGAGGCCGGCGAGCACTTCCAGCGCCTCCACGCCGGACGACGCCTCATGCACCGTATAGCCCCGCGACTGCAGCGCCCTCACCCCGCCCATGCGCACCGCATCCTCGTCCTCGACGAGAAGCACGGTTGCCGAGCCCGAAAGATCGCGGGGTTTTTCGGCCTTCTTTTCCTTTGCCGCTTCCTTCCGGGCGCCTTCGGCGGGCGTATCCTCGGCAGAAACGGCCGCCTCCACATGCCTGGGCAGGAAGATCTTGAACGTGGTTCCCTTGCCCACCTCCGAATCGCAATAGATGAAGCCGCCCGTCTGCTTGATGATGCCATAGACCATCGACAGGCCGAGCCCGGTTCCCTTGCCCACTTCCTTGGTGGTGAAGAAGGGTTCGAAGATCTTTTCGATCACGTCAGGCGCAATGCCGGTGCCGGTATCCTCCACCTCGACGAGCACGTAGTCTGCCGCCGGCAGTTCGCGGTAGTTGAAGGTGGCCGCCTCCGCCTGGCTCACATTGCGGGTGCGGATGGTGACCGTGCCGCCTTCCGGCATGGCATCGCGCGCATTGACGGCAAGATTGACCGCCACCTGCTCGAACTGGCCGAGATCGGCGCGCACCGGCCACAGATCGCGGCCATGGTCGATCTTCAATTCGACATCCTTGCCCACAAGGCGGGCAAGCAGCATCCGCAGATCGGCCAGAACGTCGGTCAGATCAAGCACCTCCGGCCGCAGCGTCTGCCGGCGCGAGAAGGCGAGAAGCTGGCGCACCAGGGAAGCAGCCCGGTTGGCGTTCTGCTTGATGTTCATGATGTCGGGGAAGGACGGATCGGATGCGCGGTGGTTACTCAGCAACAGGTCTGACGACATGATGATCGCCGTCAACACATTGTTGAAATCATGCGCGATGCCGCCGGCGAGCTGACCCACCGCCTGCATCTTCTGGCTCTGCGCCATCTGCCCTTCGAGCGCCTTCTGTTCGGTCGTCTCCACCGCCGAGACGATCGCCGCCTCCTCCGCGCCCTCGCCCCCGACATCGGAGACCGGGCTCACATAGAAGCGGATGTGCCGCTGCTCGTTGTTCGGCAGCACCGTATCCACCGGCGATATTTCCGCCTGGCCCGCAAAGGCCGCCGCCAGCGCCCGGGAGAAGGCTTCTCGGTCGCGCTCATGTACCACGCTTTCCAGCCTGATGTGGCGGTCGACGGCATCGCTGTCGACGACGGAGGAGAAGATGTCGAGAAAGCGCGCGTTGGTGCGCAGCGTCTGGCCCTTGGCATCGACGGCGGCGATCGCCATCGGCGCCGAATTGAAGAACCGCGTGAAGCGGACTTCCGCTGCCCTGAGCGCTGCGGAAGCATCCTGCCCCTCGGCGCGGTTGAGCACGATGGTGCGGCTCGTGCCGCGCTTGCCGTCGCGCTGCGCCTGCACCCGGTGGTAAAAGCGCACCGCAAGACTCTGGCCGTTCAGCTTGGCGAGGTCGAGATCGATGACCGTGTTGCGGCTCGAACCCGGATCGGCCTTCACCGCATTGATCAGCGCCATGCCGTTGCCGGCCACGATATCGCTCAGCATCAGCGAGCCGGGAACGAATTTGGTGAGGTCGACGCCGAGCCACTCGGCAAGCGTCGCATTGAGATAGATGATGCGGCCCGTCGGATCGGTGGAGAAGAAACCGGCAGGCGCATGGTCGAGATGGTCGATCGCCTCCTGCAGATCCTGGAAAAAGCGTTCCTGCTCGGCCCGCTCCTCTGAAATATCGGCGATCTGCCAGGCAAAGAGCGGCCCGTTGTGATCGGGCGTCGAGGCGATCGGCCGCGCCTTGATGCGGTACCAGGTCGGGCCTGCCGGCGCGGTGCCGTCGGCCGCCGGCGCCATGGCATGCGAAAGGCGGATCTCCTCCTGCGCCGGCACGCCGTCGCGCACGGCATTGGCCAGCCGGTAGATCGCGTCGGATGCCGATACCTCGCCCGAGAGGATGGTGTCGAGCGTGCGCACGTCGGTGGCCTCGGTCGCTCCCGTCATCGCGGCATAGGCCTGGTTGGCATAGACGATGCGCCCCTTGGCATCGAGGACCACCGTGCCCTCGGGCAGCGAATCGATGAAAGCGTGAGCCAGATCGTCGCCCAGAACGCGAGGCGTGAACTGGATGAGGCCGATGGCGGCGCCGAACAGGTAGAAGACGCCGATCATCGCCAGAATGCCGAGCAGGCCGAGCAGGAATGCATCGCCAAGCCGCTCGCGGAACACGAAATAGAGAAAGGCGGCGCCCGTCAGCACGACGCCGAGGACCAGCAGCCTGATCGCCGCTCCGGGACCCTTTTTGCCCGAGACGATCGGCTTTGGATAAAGATCAGTCCTTGCCTCGTGAGACATATGCCTCAACCCCTCTTCCTGTCGGCCGTCTCCCGCCGCACACACATGGCCGGCGCGGATATGGACCGTTCATCGCCCCTCCTGCCGCACCACCCTATAACGCGCGGAAACGGGCAAATGCCATCGCAAAACGCTGGAATATCCGATTCGCCGATTGCTTGAATCATACATTCCGGAGCGCGATAACCCCACATGAGCGATATGCAAACAAAATCTGCCCGTCGAGCCGCATTCTTGCCGGATTGTCACATTTTCTGTTGGCGGCGGGGCTGTTTCAACCAAAGAAAGAATATTTCAATCGATGATTGTTTCCTTTAGCCGTCTTGGTCGGTTATCCCTAATGCAGGCGGGTTTGCGGACCGACACATCGCAAAGGTCTTGGGATGGTGCAGGCATAGCTGCGTAAGGAGAAAGCGGCATGAACGAGTGGTTGGCTGGAATTGTCGGCGAGAACGCCGCGCGTATTGCGGGTTTCATTCTTCTGTTTCTGCTGATCCTTGTGGCGATCGTCATCGTCTTCGCCATCATCCGCCGCCTGACCGGCGGCACCTTCGTGGCGGGCGGACGGGGCCGCGCTCCGCGCCTGTCGGTGATGGATGCCGCTGCCGTCGACAACCGCCGACGCCTCGTCCTGGTGCGCCGCGACGATGTGGAGCACCTGATCCTGATCGGCGGCCCGACGGATCTCGTCGTCGAGCAGAACATCATCCAGGCGACGCGCGCCCAGAGCCGCGCGCAAACGCCGAAAACCGAGGCCGAGCCTTTCGCCGCCGCGCCGGCGCCGTCTCCGGCCTTCTCTGCTCCAGCCAGGGAGCAACAGGCAGCGGAAACCCGCCAGCCGGAACCCGCCGCCCCTGCCACGGAGCCGACCCCGCCCGTGGCGCCTCCGGTGAGCACCCCGAGCGCTAAGCAGCCGCCCGCCCCCGAACGGGCGACGGAGAAGCCGCAGGAACGCCCGCGTCCGCCGGTGCCGCCCTCCAGACCTGCGGCAGCACCCGCTCAGGCGCCTGCCGCGCCGAAGCCCGCACCGCAATTTGCGCCGGCCCCGCAATTCACCCAGACACCCCGCCCTGCCTCCTCCTATCCTCCGCAGCCGCGCACCGTCCTGCCGCAGCCCCCTCAGCCGGCGGCACGCGCCCATCCGGCCTATCCCCTGAGCCAGGTCTCAAAGGGCGTGATCAGTGCGACATCGGGCGCCGCCGCGGCATCGGCCGCCGCCGCAAGCCTCAACATCGCGCCGGGCCGCGACAGGACACCGGCCCCTGCCCCCGAGAATGCGGAATCCAGGGCGCAGCCTTCCGATATGGATAAATCGGACGACCGCCCGAAAGCCGGTTTCGAGGAAAGCCCGGCCGAACCGTTCACACCGGCGCCTCCGGCGCGGGAAAATGTCTCGGACAAGCTCGATTCATTCAGCGCGGAACTGCAGGACGCCGTCCAGGATGAATTCACAGTGGAAGAACCGGAACCGGCCAAGGAGAATGAACCCGCCGGAAGCGACATCCCGGATGCCGAACTCGTCAACATCTTCGAGGACGAGCTCTCGAGCGAACTCAACATCTCGCCCAGCGAAAACGCATCGGAAAAGCCTGATGCCGGCAATATCGAGGACGAGATGGAGAAGCTGCTCGGCGAACTGTCGAAATCCAACAGAAGCTGATCGATTTCCGCGGCTGACAATCGCCGTCTTTCCTCCTCCCGTTGCGGGAGAAGGAAAGACAGCGCTTGAGATTGATACTCTCCTCGCCTACCGACAGATCAAAAAAAAGCCACGGAGAAACTCCGTAGCCAATCAGACAACAAACCTGTCAAACATGTTCTTTTCGAACGTATATTCGCCGGCCTGCCGCCGGTCGGCTCAATCGTCGCGATAAACCTTCTCCCGCCGCTCATGCCTCTCCTGCGCCTCGATGGAGAGCGTGGCGATCGGACGTGCATCCAGCCGCTTCAGGCTGATCGGCTCGCCGGTTTCCTCGCAGAACCCGTATGTGCCGTCGTCGATGCGCTGCAGGGCGGCATCGATCTTGGCGATCAGCTTGCGCTGACGGTCACGGGCGCGCAATTCGATCGCCCGGTCGGTTTCCGATGAGGCTCTGTCGGCAAGATCGGGATGGTTGGCATTTTCCTGCTGCAAGGCTTCGAGCGTTTCGCGGGCCTCGCGGAGGATATCGTTTTTCCAGGCAATCAGCTTTGCGCGGAAGTAAGACTTCTGCCGTTCGTTCATGAACGGCTCGTCTTCAGTGGGCCTGTAGTCAAGGTCAATCAATTCACTCATATCTGAATCACCCCACATCTAGGAGACGCGTGGCCTATATATGTCCTGACGAAACGTCGCACAACAAGAAATCCCCGCCGAACACCACTTTTTAGTGCATTGATTTTGCTCAAAAATGCAGCAAAGCTGAGCTTTAATTCCTAATTCGATCGTATATTGCTGATGGAATCCCCCATTTGATTGCCCCCATCTGCTTTCCTCCCCCGATTTTTGAATAAAATTACTCGCAAAAAATCGCCCGCACGCCAGGCCCGGGATGATGCCCAAATTTTAATCGGCGCCTGCTTTTGCCTCATCATTCGCAACTGCGCGTGGTCGAACAAAAAAATGTGTTCTCCCCGGCCATCGCGATGCACAGCAGTTCGGGACGTGCAAAACACCGCCTTTCATGACAAAAACAGCGATCGCGACATCAGGAAGGGAAACATGAGCCGTATTTATCTCCTGCGCCATGCCAAAGCCATTGGCGCCACCCCCGGCATGAAGGATTTCGACCGGCCGCTCACCAATGGAGGCGCGGAAGCTGCCAGGAAGATGGGCTCCGCCATGACCGCCGCCGGCCTTGTTCCCGACCTGGCGATCTGCTCGACGGCCAGGCGCACGCGCGAAACGATCGACAATCTCCGCCTCACCCTCACCGCGTCTTTTCCGGTGGTCGACAGCGGGGCGCTCTATACGGCCAATGCGAACGGCTATCTCGATGCGATCCATGACGCCGGCGATGCGTCCTCCGTGCTGGTGGTCGGGCACAATCCCTCCATGGAGGAACTGGCGCTGGCGCTTGCCACCAACGGCCACCCTGTCCTCATCAAACGCCTTTCGCATGGTTTCCCGACGGCGGCCCTCGCCGTGATCGATTTCGATGGCCCGCTCACCGAGGCGGCGGCCGGCGCCGGGACTTTGCGCGCCTTCATCACCCCGGCGGATATTTGACCGATTTCGCCGGTTTTCTTGTCATTTTAACCCTTCGATCCTTATATCCGGACCGCACGCAATTTCGGCGAGGGCATTTTGGGAACACTGACCACCCTGACGGACGAGGCGAAAATCGCCTTCGACACGCTGGCCGACCGGACGAGCAATCTCGTATCGCCCTCGCTGCGTCTCGGCGTGACCGGCCTTTCCCGCGCCGGCAAGACGGTGTTCATCACCGCGCTCGTCCATAATCTCATCGCGGGTGGACGCCTGCCGCTCTTCGAGGCGCAGAAGCAGGGCCGCATCTCCCGCGCCTTTCTGGAACATCAGCCCGACGATGCCGTGCCGCGCTTTCAATATGAGGAACATCTGAAAGCGCTCATCGACGAGCGCGAATGGCCGGAATCGACCCGCGCCATTTCGGAGCTTCGCCTCACCATCGAATATGAATCCGCTTCCTCCTGGGGCCGGCTTCTTTCGCCGGGGCGGCTTTCCGTCGATATCGTCGACTATCCCGGCGAATGGCTGCTCGATTTGCCGCTTTTGGGCAAAACCTATGCGGATTTTTCGAAAGATTCCTTTGAGCTGGCGCGCATGCCGGCCCATGCCGACCTGGCGCGCGCATGGCTCGCCGAAGCGCAGACCGTTCAACCGGAAGCGGAAGCCGACGAGCTGACGGCGCAAAGGCTGGCGAAAAGCTTCACCGCTTACCTACGCACCGGAAAGGCCGACGAGAAGGCGCTCTCCACCCTGCCGCCCGGACGCTTCCTGATGCCGGGCGATCTCGAGGGCTCGCCGGCGCTGACCTTCGCCCCCCTGCCCGACCTCAAACCCGGAAGCGCCAAGGCGGGTTCGCTCGCCGCCATGATGGAGCGGCGCTACGAGGCCTACAAGACTCATGTGGTCAAGCCGTTCTTCCGCGAGCACATCGCCCGGCTCGACCGCCAGATCGTGCTCATCGACGCCATGCAGGCGATGAATGCCGGCGCTCCCGCCGTCGCCGATCTTGAACGCGCGCTCACCGAAATCCTCTCGTGCTTCCGTCCGGGCCGGACCAATTTCCTGACCGGTCTCGTGCAGCGGCGGATCGGCCGCATCCTCGTCGCCGCCACCAAGGCGGATCATCTGCATCATGAGAGCCATGACCGGCTGGAGGCGATCGTCCGCCGCCTGGTCGACCGGGCGATCAGGCGTGCCGGTTTCTCCGGTGCCAGCATCGACGTGCTGGCCATGGCCGCGGTCCGCGCCACGCGCGAAGCAACCGTCACACAAGGCAAAGAAACCCTACCCGTCATCATCGGCACCCCGCTGAAGGGCGAGATGATCGATGGCGAAATCTTCGACGGAAAGACCGAAACAGCCATATTTCCCGGTGATTTACCGAAGAATCCGGAATCGATTTTTGAAGAATCCGCTCACCCCGCCCATGATCTGATCCGTTTCGTCCGCTTCCGCCCGCCGAAACTGGAGCGGACCGCCGAGGGCATTACGCTGTCTCTGCCGCATATCCGGCTCGACCGCGCGCTGCAATTCCTGATCGGAGACCGTCTTGCATGACTGAGACACCGCCGCGCAAGCCAGCCGCTTTCCGTCTCGACAGCCCCGCGGTCTCCGTCGAGGGGAAGGAAAAGCGCAAGCAATCCGCGTCCGCTCAGGTGGGAAAGAAACCGGAGACAGTCCGCAAGCCTACCGCAATCCGCGACATCGCCGTCGTCACCCCGGCGCCGGTTGACGTCTTCGAGATGGAAGGCACGGATCCGGCCGAGCTCGACGCCCTCACCCCGCCGCCGGCCCTGCCGCCGCGCCGGCGTTTTTCCTTCGCCGGTCTTCTCACGGGGGCGCTGGGCATTCTCGTTTCGCTTGCCGTCGGCATATGGACCGACGATCTGATCCGCGCGCTTTTCGATCGCGCCACATGGCTCGGCTGGGCAGCGCTCGGCGTAGCAGCGGTGGCGCTTCTGGCGCTCCTCGTCATCGTCATCCGCGAAGCACTGGCGCTGAGACGCCTCGCCTCCGTGCAGTCCCTGCGTGAGGAGGCCGCCGATGCGGCGGCCCGCGACGATGCCCGCACCGCGCGCGATGCCGTGGCCAGGCTGACATCCATCGCCTCGGGCCTGCCCGCCACGGCGCGCGGGCGCGAAACGCTGAAAGCGCTCGAGGGCGATATCATCGACGGGCGCGACCTGATCCGCCTTGCCGAGACCGAGATCCTGCGCCCGCTCGACCGCGAGGCGCGCAGCATGATCCTCGCCGCCGCCAAGCGGGTCTCCATCGTCACCGCGGTCAGTCCGCGCGCCCTGGTCGATGTCGGCTATGTGCTTTTCGAGGCGGCAAGGCTGATCCGCCGCCTGTCGGAGCTTTATGGCGGCCGTCCCGGCACTTTCGGCTTTTTGAAGCTTACGCGGCGCGTCATCGCCCACCTCGCCGTCACCGGCACCATTGCGGTTGGCGACGGTCTCGTCCAGCAGATCATCGGCCACGGCTTGGCCTCCCGGCTTTCGGCCAGGCTTGGCGAAGGCGTCATCAACGGTCTGATGACGGCGCGGATCGGCATTTCCGCCATGGATCTCGTGCGCCCCTTCCCCTTCAATGCCGAAAAACGGCCGGGCATCGGCGATTTCATTGGCGATCTTGCAAGGATCAGCGGCGAAAAAGTCCCACAGAAGAAGGATTGACAATTAGGGCGACGCAAACCAAGCATTAACCAATCCGGCCGATTATCGGCTTTGAATCGCCCTGTGCAGAAGCCCCGAGTCTGACTTATGAAAAATTGCGTTGCCGCATGTCTCTTCCTGCTGCCTCTGGCGGGCGCAGCCTCCCAGGTGCAGGCCGCCGACACGGACGAGCGTTTTTTCCGTAACGTCGAAGGCCAGTGGACCGGCCCGGGCGAAATCGTCGCCGGCAAATACAAGGGCACGAAATTCACCTGCACGCTGGCGGGCACCACGCCCGACGACGCCGTCGGGATGACGCTCGACGGCACCTGCCGCGTCGGTGTCTTTTCCCAGCCGATGAAGGCGACCGTCCTGCGCAAGGGCAAGACCTATACCGGTATGTTCAACGACGGCGCGGCCGGCAAGGGCCTCGACGTCACCTCCGGCACCGTCAGCGGCGACCGGGTCGTCTTCGGCCTCAACCGCAAGCAGCTGAATGGCGCAATGCTCGCCCGCATCGCCGACGAGAACACCATGAACGTCACGGTCTCCGTCCGCGTGGAAAAGGAGCTCGTCCCCGTCATCGGCATGAGCCTCAAACGCGTCGACGGCGCGGCCGTGGGCAGTATTGCGAAGAATTGACGCGTCTGGAGTAGTTCACTTAACTGCGATGCGGTTTTCCGTTTGGAACGTTCCGGAATGGATCCTCGGGTCAAGCCCGAGGATGACGGACTGGAGAGGTTTGCGCATGGTTTCAACGTTGGCGATTGACGGAAACAATCCCCGCAATCGTCATCCTCGGGCTTGACCCGAGGATCCATTCCGGAACATCGCCACTCGATCAGCGCTCGGCTATTGAGGCACGAACCGCTCTACTAAAAGTGCTTCCACCAGCCCGCCTCGTCGCGGGCTTTTTCTATGCCTGAAAGGTCGCAATCCGCCCGCCATTCCGCAACTGTGCGTCCACTCACCTTCAGGCCCGGCGCGATCTCCGCCAGCGGCACCAGGACGAAGGCGCGCTCGGTCATGCGGGGATGGGGCAAGGTAAGCGCCGGATCCTGCAGCGTCTCCACGCCTTCGAACACCAGCACATCGATATCGATCGTGCGCGGCCCCCAGCGTTCCGCCCGCTGCCTTTTCATCTGCTTTTCGATGCCAAGACAGGCTTCCAGCAATGCGACCGGCGCAAGGCTCGTTTCCACTTCCGCACAGGCATTGTGGAACCAGTCCTGATCGGTCTTGCCCCAGGGCGGCGTGCGGTAGACGGACGAAACAGCCAAAACGCCCGTATCGGTCCGCGCGTCGAGCGCCCGCAACGCCCGCCCCATCGCCGCGACGGGATCGCCGATATTGCCGCCGAGACCGAGCCAGGCTTTGCGCATGCCCGCCATCACGCGCTTGCCCGGTTTTTCAGGATGGCATCGGCGACGGCCAGTGCATCCCTGTTCACGGCTACATTGTGTACCCGGAAGATATCGGCGCCCGCCAGCCGCAGGATGGCCGAGGTCGCCGCCGTTCCGACATCGCGGTCCGCCGCCTCCCGTCCGGTCACGGCACCGATGATCCGCTTGCGCGATGTGCCGACGAGGAGCGGAAAGCCGAACTTCTGCAACTCGGAAAACCGCGCCATCAGCGCGATGTTCTCCTCTGAATCCTTGGCAAAGCCGAAGCCCGGATCGAGCACGATGCGGCTTTCCGCGACCTTTGCCGCCCGCGCGATCGCGAGCGACCGGTTGAGAAAGGCGAACTGGTCGGCGATGACATCAGGGTCGCGCTCGCGCTCCCGGCCGGTATGCATGATGACGAGCCCCGCCCCCGTCTCGGCCGCGAGATTGGCGATCCCCGGCTCGCGGTCCGCGATGCCAGGCTCGCGCTGCAGCCCCCAGACATCATTGACGATATGCGCACCGGCCTTGACCGCAAGCCGCGCTGTCTCCTCGCGATAGGTATCGACGGAGATGATGCAACCGGTCTCCTTGGCGAGCGCCTCGATCACCGGCAGGATCCGCGCCTGTTCCGTCGCCGCATCGACGGGAACCGCACCCGGTCGGGTCGATTCCCCGCCGACATCGATGATCGCAGCGCCTGCATCCAGCATGGCACGGGCGGCCACGAGCGCCCGCGGCAGGTCGTCATGCAGCCCGCCATCGGAAAAGGAATCGGGCGTGACGTTGAGAATGCCCATGATGACGGCGTCTTCGCCCAGGATCAGGCTGCGCCCATGGGCAAGCCGCCATTCTCTCCGCATTCCGCTTCGCTCCCTCTCGTCTGTCTTTCCCTTGTTGTGACGACAGGAACCCGGCGCGTCAACTGCCCTCGATCAGCCGATTTTTACGACAATTATATTTGTCTTGACGATTGTGCGCCATGCTGAACCTATCCGCCATCAGGATGTTATAGTGGCGTCCGAAGCTGCAAAGGAACCAGGGTTAAGATGATGTCCATGCATAAGGTTCTGGCCACAACGGCCATGCTTGCCTTTGCGGCCAGTGCGGCGGATGCCGCCTCGATCCACCGCACCTACAGCTATTATACGATTTCCGGCAAGACGGCGGCTGATCTCGACAAGGCGCTGTCGAGCGGCGGGCATTTCCTGAAAAGCACCGGCCAGCGCCATCCCGGCGCCGCGCAGATCCGTTTCGATGCCAAGGCCCGCTATGGTTCCAACGGCAAGGCCTGCCGCGTCACCGGCGTGTATGTGAACGTCTATGCCAAGGTTTTCCTGCCGCGCTGGAAACAGCGCCGGACGGCCTCGCGTGAGCTCGCCCTCGTCTGGGATACGCTCTCGCAGGACATCAAACGACATGAAGAGAGCCATCTCGTCATCGCCCGCAGCCATGCCAGCGAGATAGAGCGCGAGGTCAAGGCCCTGCCCTCGCGGCCCGATTGCGCGCTGCTGCGCCAGGATATCGACAAGATCACCGCACGGGTGATGAAGGACCACGATGCCGCGCAGCAGAGGTTCGACCGCGTCGAGACGCTCAATTTCGAGAAGCGTTTCGAGCGGCTCCTGACCTATCGCCTGGAACGCGAGTTCGGCAGCAAGACGGATTGACCCGGCGTCACTGGACGCCGAGCTTCTTCTGCAGGCTGGTCGAGGAGGTTGTGTACTGGAAGACGACCCGCTCGCCGGGATTGACGATGCGTTTCGCCGCCTGGGTCATCAGCGCCGCCTCGTGGAAGCCCGAAAGGATCAGCTTCAGCTTGCCCGGATATGAGTTGATGTCGCCGATGGCGAAAATGCCGGGTTCCGACGTCTCGAACTTTTCCGTATCCACCGGAATGAGGTTTTCGTGGAGGTTGATGCCCCAATCGGCGATCGGCCCGAGCTTCATCGTCAGCCCGAAGAACGGCAGCATGCGCGTCGCAGGCAGTTCCTTTTCGCCGTCCGGGCCCTTGATCGTCACCGACGACAGCTGACCGTTGTCGCCCTTCAGGCCGGTCACCTGCCCGAGCTCGAAGCGGATGCCGCCGCTGTCGACCAGTTCGAACATCTTCTTCACGCTGTCGGGTGCGGCGCGGAACTCCGCGCGCCGGTGCACCAGCGTCAGGCTCCTGGCGATCGGCTGCAGGTTGAGTGCCCAGTCCAGCGCGGAATCGCCGCCGCCGACGATCATCACGTCCTGGTCACGGAAGGCTTCCATGCGGCGCACGGAATAAAAGACGCTTGTGCTCTCATAGGCCTCTATGCCGGGCACCGGCGGGCGCTTCGGCTGGAAGGAGCCGCCGCCGGCGGCGATCACCACCACCTTGGTCTCGAAGATCTCGCCCTCATCCGTCTCCACATGGAAGCTGCCATCGGCCTGCCGCTCGAGCCTGGTCACCATGCGGTTGAAATGGAATTGCGGCGAGAACGGCTTGATCTGCTCCATCAGCCGGTCGACCAGCGCCTGGCCCGAAATCTCCGGCCATGCCGGAATGTCGTAGATCGGCTTCTCCGGATAGAGTTCCGCACATTGCCCGCCCGGACGGTCGAGAATATCGATCAGGTGACATTTGAGATCGTAGAGCCCGAGCTCGAAAACGGCGAAAAGCCCGACCGGGCCGGCTCCGACGATCACGACATCCGTGCGGATAATTTCACTCATTTCGTCATCCTGTCAGGAATGGAACGCTGGCTGACGCGCCATAAACCCATGACGCGCGGCTGATGCTGAAGCCGCGTAGCGCCTGAAGGACGCAAGGTCAAATTTTTTGTTGGATTTACAGCGCCGGCACCGGCGCTCCCGTCAGCTCTGCCGCTCGGGGATGTGCACCACGAGCCCGTCCAGCTCGTCCCGCACCTTGATCTGGCAGGAAAGCCGCGAGGTCGGACGCACGTCATAGGCGAAATCGAGCATGTCCTCCTCCATCGGCTCCGGCTCGCCGACCACCTCCGTCCATTCATCGTCCACATAGACATGGCAGGTCGCGCAGGCACAGGCGCCGCCGCACTCCGCATCGATGCCGGGAATGGCGTTGCGGATGGCGTTTTCCATCACCGTGGAGCCGTTTTCCGCGTCGACTTCGGTGCGCATTGTGCCGTCGAAAGAAACATAGGTGATTTTGGTCATGCTGCGATCCCAAGCAATATCGTGCCCCGCAAATACTGCCTGGCGGCGGCAAGTTCAACCGGCCGGCGGCGCCTCCGGCCATCTGCGGCATTATGCAGCCGCCGGAGCGCCGTCTGTCGTGATGTCGGATTGGAGCTGGTTTCCCGCCGGCCCGTCAGCGGCTGATGGCCGCGATGAATTCCTGCACTTCCGTCAGGGCCTTGAAGAGGGCAGCGACGGCCTTGTCGTTGGCCGGGTCGGATTCGATCTTTTCGGCAAGTTCGGCCACGCGGAACGCGCCGATGGAGCGGGCCGAGCCCTTCAGCGAATGGGCGAGAAGTCCCCGCTCCTTGCCGGTGACCTGCCCGATGCGGTCGGCCACGCCGCCCGCCTGCCTGGAGAACAGTGCCAACACCTCCGCCTCCAGCGCACGATCGCCCAGCGTCTGGCGCGCCAGATGGACGAGATCGATGGGGCGGCTGCGTGAGGGGCTGGAAACTTCGCCTCCCGGCTGCACGAAAGCGATGGCTGCGCTTTCCACGGGGGCGACTCGGCTGTTGTTTTGACGGGCTACCGCCATTTTATTCTCCTTGGGTGCTTTCTGGTGCATTCCCGTTTGCCCGCAAAAATGGCATATTCGGGACTTGCGCCTTGCCTGTCCATGTAGATTTCCACAATTTGGTTAAGACGGTGTAAGAGCGGAAAAAGGCGATTTTTACGGCACGTCAAGCGACGGCCATTAACCTTGTGTTTAAACTTTTAAGCATTCGCGAATTCGGATGTTTCTTTCCGGCACACGAGCCGATACGATATAAGGTGGGCGTTAAGAGTTCGGTGCGGCATCTGGGAGGATGCGCATCAGTAATGAGTACGAGGTAAGTAACGGCGATGGCACCCAAAACCAAAGCGGAAAAAATCGACCTCGAAGTCGAGGAAGCGCTGGAAAAGGCCCTGGATATCGATTTCGACGATGATCTGGGCATTGATATGGACCTCGGCTCGGTCGGAGACGATTTTTCGCTTGATGATCTGGAGGAACAGATTTCACGCGCGGCGGAAGAGCTGGCCAATGAGAAGAAGGCTTCGCCTGCCCCGTTTGCGGCTGCCAAGCCGATAAGTGCGACAAGCGCCACACCCGTTTCCACGAAGGTAAAACCCTCCGTAACCGCGGGGAAGCCGGCCATCGTTGCCGCCCCCCCGCCGCCGCCCTCGCCGCCGCGCGTCGTGGCCGTGACCACGCCCGCAAGTCAGCCCGCAGCCGAAGCGGCCGTCCAGCCGCAGGCGCAGGTTCAGAGCCAGCCGAAGGCCGCTTCGCTGACGCCCGCCAATGACGATCTGCGCCGTGATGCGGCGCTCCTGCGCCGCAATATCACTCAGCGTCCGTCGAACCGGATCTACTGGACGACCACCGCCTTGAGCGCACTCTGGGCCGCCGGCGGTCTGGCGATCGGCCATTCGCTGAGCGCGTCCGGCCTGACCTCGCCGCAGGCCATCGGTAATTTCTTCTCCTCGCCGACCGGCATCGCGGTTGCCACCGGCATCACGGTTCCCATCCTCATGTTCTGGGGCTTCGCCCATATGCTGCGGCGCGCCCAGGAGATGCAGTTCGCCGCCCGCACCATGACGGAAGCGGCCATGCGCCTCGCCGAGCCCGAGGCGATCGCCGGCGAGCGCGTCACCTCGCTCGGCCAGGCGGTGCGCCGCGAAGTGGCTGCTATGAGCGAAGGCATCGAGCGCACGCTTGCCCGCGCCGTCGAGCTGGAGACCCTTGTCCAGACGGAGGTCAACGAGCTCGAACGCGCTTATACGGACAATGAAATCCGCATCCGCACGCTGGTCGGCGAGCTCGGCAATGAGCGCGAGGCTGTTGTCACCCATGCCGAACGCGTCCGCTCTTCGATCACTGGTGCTCATGAGCAGTTGAAGGAAGAACTGACCACCGCCAGCAACATCATCCGCGACAGCGTGCTGGGCGCTTCGACCCAGCTGACGCAGTCGCTGAGCATGTCAGGCGAGAACCTGGTCAACAGGATCAACGAGAGCGGCAGCACCATCACCAGCGCCATTGACGCGCGCGCCGACGATGTCTCCACCCGCATCACCACGTCGGGCGAGGCCTTCGCCAATCTCCTGGATACGCGTATCGCTGCCTTGAACGAGCAGACCCAGACGGTCGCCGCCAATCTGGAGGAAGCGCTGGACAAGCGCACCAGCGGTATCGCCTCCCTGCTTGGCAATGCCACGCAGACGATGGTCAGCGAGTTCGACACGCGCCTCGCCAATCTCGACAATACGCTCTCCGAGCGTGGACGCTCGCTGCTCAACGAGTTCGAGACGCGTGCGCAATCGCTCGACGTCAGCACCGAAAAGCTCAATGCGGCGCTGGAGGCGCGTTCGCGCCAGATCAACGAGAACCTCATCGCCCGCACGCGGGAGATCGCAGAGACCTTCTCCGAAGGCCGTTCCTCGATCAGCGGCGTCATCGACGAGACGAAGACGCGGATTTCGAGCGATCTTTCCGGCATCGCCGAATCGGTCGCAAGCCTGCTCAACGAGAAGGCCGCGTCCTTCGCCGGCCAGTTGGCGGAGGGCCGCGATGCGCTGGCCGCCTCGCTCGCCGGCGAGACCGACCGCGTCCAGGCCGTCATCCGCGACCATGCCGATACGCTTGCCGTCCATACCGGCAATATCGAGAAGGCGGTGGCCGCCAGCGCGGCCTCGCTCGGCGGCGTGACCGAGAACCATGCCTCGCTGCTTGAGGAGCGCACCGCCGCCATTCGCGCTGCGATCGCCGAAAACACGGCGCTCATCGACGAGACCTTCGAAAAGCACGGCTCGTCTCTCGACCAGCGCGTCACCGGCATCCGCGCGGCCCTGGCCGAGAACAACACGGTGCTGCAGAACGTCTTCGAAAACCATGTCCGCTCCATCGACGAGCGTACCAGCGGCGTGCGTGACCTCATCGGCGAAAGCCAGGAGGCGCTGGCCCGCGCACTGGATGAGCGCGCCCGCAGCATCCGTGAACTGCTGAGCGGCAGCCAGGATGCGTTTGCCCGCACCATCGACGAGCGGGTCGACAGCGTCCGCGGCGTCCTGACCGAAGGCCAGGACGGGCTTGCCCGCGCACTCGACGAAAGGGTCGACGGCGTTCGCAGCATTCTGACCGAGGGCCAGGACGGACTCGCCCGCACGCTCGACGAAAGGGTCGATGGCGTTCGCAGCATTCTGACCGAGGGCCAGGACGGGCTCGCCCGCGCGCTCGACGAACGCACCGCCGCCATCCGCGTCGCACTCGCGGAAAGCCGCGACACGCTGGGCGCCAGCTTCGACGACCATTCCCGCTCCATCGAGGAGCGCACGGCTGGCCTTAACGCCGTGCTCACGCAGAACCATGCCGCCCTCACCCAGACGCTGGACGGGCATGAGCGCACGATCGAGGACCGTGCTGCCGAAATCCGTTCGGCCCTGACAGAGACGACGGCCTCGCTCAGCGAAACGCTGCAGGATCACAGCAGCATTCTCGAACAGCGCACGACCATGCTGCACCAGGCCATCGGCGAGAGCAGCAGCGCCATCGGGCGCGCCTTCGATGCGCAGACGGGCATCATCGACGAACGCACCGCGACCATGCAGAAGGCATTGTCGATCGGCGTAGATAATGTGCGCAAATCGCTTGAGCAGAGCGCGTCTGTCGTCGCCGGCGCCCTGCGCGAGAAGATCGGCGAGGCCGCCGGCACACTTTCGGCCGAGGCCGCGAAGGCTGGCGAGGCGCTCGATGGCTATGGCGAGGCTTTCAGCGCCCGCCTCATCGAAAATCTCCACGGGACGGAAGCCCGCCTCAACGAGCGCGCCGATGCCATTACGGAGAGCCTCGGCGAGATCGGCTCGCGTGTGGCGACCGAGCTCGGCTCGATCGAAGCGCGCATCGCCAATGTGACGCAGAACACCTCCGCCACGCTGGAAGAGCGCACCCGCGAGCTCAACACCGTGCTGGCTGCGCGCTCGCAGGAGATCACCCGCATCCTCCACGATACGGCGGAACCGCTGGTCGAGCGCCTGGCCGACAGCGGCCGGGGTCTCGCGAGCCAGCTCGAGGAGGCGACCCACGCCGCCACCGACCGGCTCCGCGCCGAGAATGCGGCACTGGTCAATGCGCTTGCCAGCCGGACGGCGGAAACCATCTCCGCCATCCAGGAAGCCAAGACCGGCCTCTCGCAGGGCGTGGGCGATCTCATCGACCGCCTGGCGACCTCCAATGCCAAGCTTGGCGAGCTCATCGACGTCGCCACCCGCAATCTGGGCGATATCGATACGCGCCTGCTCGACACCACCTCGACCTTCGCCGAGAACACCAACCGGGCGGCCGAGACCTTCGCCTCCTCGACCCGGCTCATTGATGGCAATATCAATACGCTGAGCAACCTCTCCAACGAGACGCTGAAGCAGATCACCAATATTGCCGAGCGCTTCGAGGAACATAGCCGGGTACTCGGCTCCGCCAACGAGATGATCGGCTCGGCACAGAGCAATCTGGCCGCGACGCTCGAAGAGCGCCAGCAGGCGCTGCAGGAACTCGCCACCGGCCTGGTCCAGCGCTCCGAAGGCATCGAGCAGGTCATGCGTTCCTTCGAGAAGCTGGTATCGACCGCATTCGAGCGCGCCGAAGGCCGCACCCGCATGTCGGCCGAGCAGATGCGCGCCGCCATCTCCGACGTCGTCGAGCAGGCATCGCAGAAGTTCACCACCGCGACGGAGGAAATCCGCCGTACCGCCGCCGAAATCCGCACCGAACTCGACGAGACGCGCAGCGAATTAAAGCGTGGCGTGCTGGATATGCCGACCGAGGCCAAGGAATCGACCAAGGCCATGCGCAAGGCGGTTTCCGAGCAGATTAATGCGCTCAAGGAACTGGCGGAGATCGTCAACAAGTCGGGCCGCCTGGTCGATGTCGGCGAGAGCCGGGCCGACAGGACCGTCTCCCGCCCTGCTCCCGCACCGCGCCCTGCCCCGGCGGCATCCATGCCGGTTGCCCCGGCGCCCCGCGCTCCGGAGCGTAGCTTTGCGCCGGAAGAGCCGAACGGCAACGGCCGGGCCCCGGCTGCTCCGGCATCGGGCGGTGCCGCACCGCGCAGTGGCGGCGGCTGGGTTTCCGACCTCCTCGCCCGCGCCTCGCGCGAGGAGGAGCAGCCTGAGCAGATCCGCGCGCAGCCGACCGGCACCCCGCGCTCGCCCGCCCATGTGGTGGAATCGCTCAACTCGCTCTCAGTCGATATCGCCCGCGCCATCGACCACGATGCGTCGGTGGAACTCTGGGACCGCTATCGCCGCGGCGAGCGCAACGTCTTCACCCGCCGCCTCTACACGCTCAAGGGCCAGCAGACCTTTGACGAGATCAAGCGGAAGTACCAGTCAGACAGCGAATTCCGGCGCGCGGTGGACCGCTACATGGACGATTTCCAGCGCCTGCTCGAGGATGTCGCTCGCAACGACCGCGACAATATGGTGACGCAGACCTACCTCACCTCCGATACCGGCAAGGTCTACACCATGCTGGCCCACGCCAGCGGCCGCCTGCGCTGATATCTGCGGGACATGAGATATGCAAAAACGCGGCTCCCGGGCCGCGTTTTTTGTTCCTTGGGTGTGATCTGTTTCGGGAACTGCTCCAGTGTCCCCGCCCTTCCTTCTCCCCTTATGGGAGAAGGTGGCCGAGCATAAGCGAGGTCGGATGAGGGGTGGCAGGCAAGTCGCCTCGATGGCGACGCAGCGAGCAGGATGCGACGACAATTTGCCCCTCATCCGCCTTCGCTTCGTTCAGGCATCTTCCCCCAAGGGGAGACGATGGGAACGAGAGGTTCGCTCTACGGCAAGAGGCCGCGTCTCGCTCAAATCACCGACAGCGTCCAGCCGACGATCTCGCCGGTGACCTTGTCGAATGCGGCGTTGATCGCCTTCACATAGGCGGCATTGCCGGTTCCGCTCACCGGCACCGCGGCGCTGAACACGCGGGTGGAGCGGACTTCGCCGTTCTTGTCGTTCAGGATCTTCGTCGCGATCTCGACCACCGCCAGGCGCGGCGACCTGAACGCATCGACACCGAAGGAGCGGATATCGGTGATGATCTGGTAATTGATGGCAAGGCCGTCGCCGGGCCGCCCGACACCGCCGAGACGGCCGGTACTCTCGAATGCCTGCACCAGGCGCGACTGCACGATATTGGGCAGCCGGTCGCCCCACTGTGCGCCCTTCAGATATTCGATCTCGTGCGGCGAGGTGTTGATGACGATGTTCTCGCCGTCGAGCGCCTTCAGCGCCGCAGGCACGGCAATCAGGATCTGGATGTTCTTGCGGCTGCTGGCGGCGACCTGAGGATAGGACGCGACGAGGTCGAACGTATCGAGCGGCGCGGTACCGCAGGATACGACGGTCGTGGCCAGGAGAATGGCGCCGGCAGTCCGCCCGAATTGTCGAAATGTCGTCAAATGCAAGCCCGTCCCTCTCGCCGCACGGAATTTCTTCTTCTCATGGGAAAGCAATCGGATCAACGCCGCTTGCGCCCGTCATATTGCGGGACGGTGCCCTGTCCACCGAAAATGAGCCTTTGCGGGTCCCGTTCGAGCTCGCTGATCGCCCGCTCGATGCGCTGGATCGAGCGGCGGCTTTCGGTCACGAGCGCCTGCACGTCGCGCAGGCCCGAGCCCGAAAAATGCTGCAGATTGTCGGCGATCGGCCCCAGGCGGGCATTAAGTGTATCCGATGTCTGGCGGATCGATTCGAGCGTCTGCTTGGTCTGTGCCACGACACTGTTCTTGTCGTCCTCCGAAAGCAGCCTGTCCACCTTCTGCATGATGCCGTCGACACGCGTCGAGGCGGCATTGAGCCGGTCCATCACCTCGCGGGCATTCTTGATGATAGCGCGCACGTCGTCTGTATTGGCGGCGAGCTTGTCGATCGCACCGGAATTCTTGGCGAGCGCATCGGTAAAGGTCTTGGTGTTCTTGACCGTATCCGTCAGCGGCTCGCGCACATCCTGGATGAAGCCCTCCAGCGCTTCGAGCGCGCTGTTGGCACGGGCGAAGATGTCCTGCGCCGTCTCCAGGAGATTGTTGACGGCCGAGGGGGCGGCATCGATGCGCGCCACCGTATCGCTCTTCTCCGCCTCCTCCAGCAGATTTGGCTCGTCGAGGCTGCCTCCCTTCAATTCGATATAGGCCTGACCGGTAAGGCCCTGGAAACCCAGCTCCGCTCTGGTCGAACGGGTGATCGGTGTCGTCCGGTTCACCTCGGTCTTGGCGATCACCATGTTCGGATCCGTCTCGTCGAGCAGAAGCCTGCGCACATCGCCCACCTTGATGCCGTTGAACAGCACCTGGCTGCCGACGGAAAGGCCGGTGACGGAGCCGGGAATGCGCACGTCGAGCTCCACCGTGTTGCGGCTCTCGCCATAGCGGGCGATCCAGTAGACGAAACCGAAGGCCGCCAGGCTCACCAGCAGCGTGAAAATTCCCACCAGGACATAATTGGCTTTGGTTTCCATGATTTATCCAGCGGTTTCCATCTCTTATCCGGCTTGGCGGGGCCTGGTCGCGGCCCGGCGCCTGTTTGATGCCGCCGGATCGATCTGGCGGGCGCGTTTGCCGCGAAAATAGGATTTTACCCAGGGGTCATCAACCCTGAGCATGTCCTCTATGGTTCCCTCAACCAGAACCCGTTTCTGCCCGAGCACCGCGATGCGGTCGCAAACGGCGAAGAGACTGTCGAGGTCGTGCGTCACCATATAGACGGTCAGGCCCATCGTGTCGCGCAGATTGCCGATGAGATCGTCGAATTCGGCCGCGCCGATCGGATCAAGCCCCGAGGTCGGCTCGTCGAGAAAGACGACGTCGGGGTCGAGCGCCAGCGCCCTGGCGAGCGCGGCGCGCTTGATCATGCCGCCCGAAAGCTCGGAAGGGAACTTCTCCGCCGTATCCGGCGAAAGCCCGACGAGGTCGATCTTCAGCCGCGCCAGCTCGTCCATCAGCCTGGGTGACAGATCCAGATATTCGCGCATCGGCACCTGGATATTCTCCAGCACGTTGAGCGAGGAGAAGAGCGCGCCATGCTGGAAGAGCACGCCCATGCGCATGTCGATCTCCATCTTCTCGGCTTCCGTCACATGATCGATATTGCGGCCGAAAATCCTGATTTCGCCGGATGATTTGTGATTGAGGCCGAGGATGGTGCGCATGAGCACCGATTTACCCGCACCGGAAGGGCCGATGAAGCCCAATATTTCGCCCGGGAAAATATCGAGGCAGAGCTTGTCGAGGACGACCTGGCTGCCGAACGCGACCGTGACGTCGCGCACCGAGATCACCGGCTCTGCGGAGCGATGGGCCTGATCGGGGGCGGGGTCGGCGGCGTTGTCCATGCGACCTATCCTAGAAATCGATTGCCGCATAGAACATCGCGAACAGCCCGTCCACCACGATGACCACGAAGATGGATTTGACCACGGATGCGGTGACGCGGCGCCCCAGCGACTCGGCGCTGCCGCCCACCTTCATGCCCTCCACCGAAGCCATGATGCCGATGATCATCGCCATGAAGGGCGCCTTGATCAGCCCGGCCAGATAAGTGGAGATATCGATGGCCTCGCGCAGGCGCGCCAGAAAGGCGGCAGGCGGAATATGCGAATAGGTCGCAACCACGAAGCCCGCACCGACAAGTGCGGCAAGGTCGGCGACGATGGTCAGGAGCGGCAGGGCGATGACCAGCGCCACCAGCCGGGGAAAGACAAGGACGCCGACCGGGTTGAGCCCGATGACGGTGAGCGCATCCGTCTCTTCGCGCATTTTCATCGACCCGATCTCGGCCGTGATCGCGCTGCCCGAGCGCCCCGCCACCATGATCGCGGTGAGCAGCACGCCGATCTCGCGCAGCACCAGGATGCCGACGAGATCGATGACGAATATCTCCGCCCCGAAATAGCGCAGCTGGAAAGCGCCCTGCTGGGCGATGATGCCGCCAATGATCGTCGACATCAGAAGCACGACGGGAACGGCGCCCACGCCCATGCGATCGATCTGGTTGGCGATCGCCGCGAAGCTGATGCCGCTGCCCCGGCCGAGCTTCATCTGCGACCCGCGGATCGTCGCGCCCAGAATATGCATCGACATCAGGAAATCGTCGCGCGCCGCATAGGTGAATTTCCCCAGCGCCTCGAGAAAGCCGAGCAGGAAGAACCGCCTTTTCGGGCGCGTCGCGCCATTGTTGCGATCCACCGCCTCGCCGACGGCTTCCAGCAGTGGCCGCCATGCCTCGCGCGCGCCATGCAGCGTCACGCCGACATCGCGCGCCTTCAACGACCGGCTGAGCCTCTCGATCAGCCATGCGCCCGCCGTATCGAGGCCGATGACATGGGACAAGTCGATCGATGCGCTCGTAAAGCCGCTCTGGTTCTGTAGTTTGCGCATCTCCGCATCGACCAGTTGAACGCTGTGCGACGTCCATCGCCCGCCAAGCGCGATCGTGGCGCCGTCGGCACCCGTCGTCACCTCGATCCGGGGAGCGTTATCGGGGGCGGCTCTTGAATTGTCCGCAGCGTCGGTCAACATGTCTTATTCTTATCGAGTCTTTCAGGCCGTGTCACTTGGAGCACCAGCGGCCAGAGCCGGGTCAATCAATGCGTATAAATCTGCAAATTCAGCGTGATCGCTACCCCATCGCCGGCAAATTTACAATCTCGCGCGGTTCCAAGACCGCGGCCGATGTCCTCGTCTGCACGTTGAGCGACGGCAATCATGCGGGACGCGGTGAATGCGTGCCCTACGCCCGCTATGGCGAAAGCCTCGAAAGCGTGACCGCCGAGATCGAATCCGTGCGTGAGGCGATCGCCAATGGCGCCTCGCGGCATGATCTTCTGAAGATGATGCGCGCCGGTGCCGCCCGCAATGCGGTGGATTGCGCCCTGTGGGATTTCGAAGCCAAACGGATGGGCAAAAGGGTGGCGGCGGCCATCTCGGCCGAGCCCCCTCGCCCGCTGACGACCGCGATCACCATTTCCATGGGCGATCCCGAGACCATGGCCGAAGCCGCCCGCGCCCTCTCCGGCCACCCCGTCATCAAGGCCAAAATAGGTGGGGAAAACGATGCCGCCCGCATCCATGCGGTGGCGGAAGCCGCACCCAACAGCCGAATCATCCTCGATGCCAATGAGGGCTGGACGGAGGAAAACTTCCGCAAGAACATGCTGGTCGCGGCGGAAGCGGGCATTGCGCTGATCGAGCAGCCGCTTCCCGCCGGCAAGGACGAGTTCCTGGCGGCGACGCCCCGCCCCGTGCCGGTCTGTGCGGACGAGAGTGCCCATACATCCCGGGATCTGGAGGCGCTCGCCGCGCGCTATGACGCAGTCAACATCAAGCTCGACAAGACGGGCGGGCTGACCGAGGCGCTCGCCATGCATAAGCGCGCGCGTGAATTGGGCCTCGGCGTCATGGTCGGCTGCATGGTCGGCACCTCGCTCGCCATGGCACCTGCGGTGTTGCTGGCGCAGGATGCCGATTATGCCGATCTCGATGGGCCGCTGCTCCTCGAACATGACCGGTTTCCGGGCCTCGTCTATGACGGGACCACCGTCTATCCGCCGCAGCCCGACCTCTGGGGCTGACGATTGCGTGATCGCAGCCCCGCCCCGCATCAAGATTATTTTACCTGATAATTTTCATCATCTTTTCATGAGAATATGTGATTGCTGATTACCAGGCTCCAACCTCAATCAGCCCATCAGTTGGTTTGGAGCTTTATGCCATCACAGAAGGAAAACCTCTTGAGCGATCTCCGTTCCACAAGCAGCAAGAAACTTTTCATCCCCGCATTGGGCGGCATCTATTCGTCGCTGCACGAATTTGCCGAAACGCTTTTGCGTTTTATCGGCGGCGCGGCGCTGGTGACCCACGGCTATGGCAAGATACTCGATCCCTTCGGCGCGACCGGCATGGTGGAGAGCCTGGGTTTCTATCCCGGCGCCTTCTGGTCGCCGCTGCTTTCGGCGACAGAGTTCTTCGGCGGCATTCTGCTGGCCATCGGTCTTTTCACCCGGCCCGCCGCCTTTGCGACGCTGATCGTCCTTCTCGTCACCATATGGTTCCATTGGGGCGTGCAGGGCCAGGGCTATTCGGGTGCGGAAAAATCGATCCTCTGGTCGGCGATCCTCTTCTTCTTCCTCATCCGCGGCGCCAACAGCCAGTCGGTCGATGCGAAGATCGGCAGGCAGTTTTGAGAGTTTAGGGCAGTAGGGCAGTAGGGCAGTAGGGCAGTAGGGCAGTAGGGCAGTAGGAAGGATATTGCGCAGGCGGGCAATGGCAACCGCCAAACATACTGCCTTACTGCCTTACTGCCCTACCCTCAAGCCGCTTCCACCTGCTCGGCAGCGAGGATCGGCGTCAGCACGCCCTGGAAGATATCGGCGCAGTGCTCCCAGGTGAAATCCTTCAGCGCCTCGTCGGGATCGACACGCCCCATCTTCAGCGCTTCAAGACAGGCCGCACGCAAATCCTCTGACAGGACGCCCGCGCCGGTCGCCCCGATCACGTCGCGCGAACCAGGCACCGGATAGGCCGCCACCGGCAGCCCGCTGGCAATGGCCTCGAGCAGCACCAGCCCGAACGTGTCCGTCCGGCTGGGAAAGACGAAGACATCCGATCCCGCATAATAGCGCGCGAGCTCCGCCCCCTCCTTCTTGCCGACGAAGACGGCACCGGGGTAGCGCGCCTTTAGCTCACCGAGGCTGGGCCCATCGCCCACCACGAGTTTCGTTCCCGGCAGGTCGAGCGACAGGAAGGCGGAGAGGTTCTTTTCCGGCGCAACGCGCCCGACACAGAGGAAGATCGGCCTGGGCAGGCCGAGATCGACGTCCGGCTGCGGGTGGAACAGCGAGCGGTCCACCCCCCGCGTCCAGACCTTCAGATTGGTGAAGCCGCGCGCGGCGAGCTCGTCCCGGATCGATGGCGTCGGCACCAGGCTGCACTCGGCGGCATTGTGAAAGCGCCTGAGGAACCCGTAGGTCAGCGACAGCGGCACCGGAAAGCGCTCATGCAGATATTCGGGAAAGCGCGTGTGGAAGCTGGTGGTGAAATGCCAGCCATTCTTGAGACAGGCCCGCCGCGCCATGATGCCGAGCGGCCCTTCCGTGGCGATGTGGATATAGGCCGGCTGCAGCTTGGCCAGCGCGGCCCTGACCGCCGCCGGGCTCGTCAGCGCCAGCCGGATCTCCGGATAGGTCGGGCAAGGCACCGAACGGTAGTCGGAGGGCGACACGATGGTGACGGCGTAGCCCCGCGCGCTCATCAGATCGCGGATATGGGTCAGCGTCCGCACCACGCCGTTGACCTGCGGATGCCAGGCATCAGTGACGATGACGAGACGCTTCATCAAGCGACATTCGCCGGTTTGGGCATGGATTTGCGTGCCGCCGGACGGTGTTCCTGAAGGTCGATGACAGGTGCGAAGCCCGCCTTCTCGCCGATCAGGTGCGTCCAGGAGATCAGTTCCATTGTCCCGTCGAAATGTTCCACGATCGCCGTGCAGCTTTCGACCCAGTCGCCGGTATTGATATATTCCACCCCGTCGATGGTCTCCATCGTGGCATGGTGGATATGGCCGCAGATGACCCCGTCGACGCCCAGGCGGCGCGCCTCGTCGGAGACGACATCCTGGAACGCGCCGATGAAATTGACCGCCTTCTTGACGCGGAATTTCGCCCATTGCGAGAACGACCAGTAGCGCAGGCCGAGCAGGCGGCGCACCTTGTTCATCACCGTGTTGAAGGCAATGGCCGCATCATAGGCCCAATCGCCGAGATAGGCGATGAAGCGGGCGTTGCGCACCACCACGTCGAACTGGTCGCCATGGATGACCAGGAATTTGCGGCCGTCGGCGGTCTCGTGCACGGTGCGGTTCATCACCTCGATGCCGCCGAAATGTGTGCCCTGGAAACCGCGCAGGAACTCGTCATGATTGCCGGCGATATAGATGATGTTGGCGCCCTTGCGGCTCTTGCGCAGCAGCTTCTGCACCACGTCGTTGTGCTCCTGCGGCCAGTGCCAGTTGCGTCTCAGCCGCCAGCCATCGACGATGTCGCCGACGAGATAGATCGTTTCCGCATCGTGGAAACGAAGGAAATCGAGAAGGAAATCCGCTTTCGCCCCTTTCGAGCCCAGATGGACATCCGAAATGAAAAGCGTGCGGTATTTCTTTGCGTCTTCGCCTGAGTTCTTGCCCATCGCCAGCTTCCGTCCGTCTTGTGATGGCGTTTAGGCGGCATAAACACGATTCATGTCACAAACGTGTGACGGTGCTTTCCGGACGCCGAAGTGCCTGCCCCGGCGCCGGGGTAAAAGAAGCTGTTGTGTTCCCAAATCAGTCGGCGAGTTTTTCCTTTGGTCCGACATAACGCGATTGCGGACGGATCAACCGGCTCTCGGCCATCTGCTCCCGGCAATGGGCAGTCCATCCGATGGCGCGTCCCATGGCAAAGACGCAGGTAAATGCCTCACGCGGGAAGCCCAGTTCTTCCAGAAGCAAGGCGGTATAGAACTCCACATTCGTTTCCAGCGTCCGGTCGGGCTTGTGACGTTTCAATACTGCGATTGCGGCATTTTCGACCGTCTCGGCAAGCTTCAGCCTTTCCTTGCCTCCGTCCCGTTGGGCATTCTTCATGCGTTTCAATGCGCCTTTCAAGGCGTCGGCTCTGGGATCGCGAACGCGGTAAATGCGATGGCCGAAGCCCATCAGCCGCTCGCCGCCGGTCACAGAAGCCTCGAGCCAGGTTTCAGCATTGTCCGCCGTTCCGATCGCATCGAGCATGTCGAGTACCGGGCCCGGCGCACCGCCATGCAACGGGCCCTTCAAGGCGCTCAATGCGGCAAGGAGCGAGGATGTGAGCCCCGCCCGCGTGGATGCCACGACACGCGCCGCAAAGGTCGAAGCATTGAGGCCATGGTCGGACACGGTCACGAGATAGGTGTCGAGCCCGGCGAGTTCAGGCTCTTCCGCCTCCCGGTCATTCAACATGCGCAATATATCGGCGCTATGGGAGAGGTCCGGATCGGGACGAACGGGCTTTTCGCCACGCCTCAGGCGCAAGAGTGCCGGCGTAAACACCGCGGGCGCCGCCAGCAGAAGCAATGCGGACTGCAGATCCTCCCCGTCGGGAATGCGCGCCATCAGCGCACGCAACGCCTCCACCGGCGAAAGCCGCAGCAGGGCGCCGTCTATTGCCCCGACATGTTCGAAAACCTGGAGCCGCGCTGCTCCGAGCGCTTTCCAGAGCGCCTCCCCTTGAGGAAAATCGCCGAAAAAGCCGTTCCACAGCAGTTCGACGCAATCCTCCACGGTGCTCTGCGGCACCAGATCGTCAAGCGAGTGCCCCCGGATGACCAATCTCCCCGCCTGACCATCCACGTCGGACAAAACCGTTTCGGCAGCAATCACATCTTCAAGTCCGCTTTTCATGACAGTCTCCTTGTCGCTTGCCGTAAGCTTGAATCCCCCTATGATTGACGTCAATCTTGATGAAATAGATCAATATGGGAGACGAAGATGGAGTGGCTGACCGCGGAAGAGGCTCTATCCGTCCTCCAGACCAAGCCGCAGACACTTTACGCGAATGTCAGCCGAGGACGCATTCGGGCCAAGCCGTCGCCCGAAGATCCCCGCCGCAGCCTCTATCGTGCCGAAGACGTGCGCCGTCTGGCCGGGCGGCGTCCCGGACGAAAAAGGGAGAGCGCGATCGCCGCGGAAACGATTCGTTGGGGTGCACCGATCATGCGATCGGCCATCTCCACCATTATCGACGGGCGCTTGCTCTATCGTGGCTGCGACGCGGTGGAGCTTTCGGAACAGGCCACGCTGGAAGGAACTGCCGCGCTCCTGTGGCAGATGGAAACAGGACAGATGCGCGCGCTTCCGCGCACGGGATGGGAATTGGCCGATACGGCAGCGAAATCCCCTCTGGAGAAGCTCTTCATCGTCTTCGGCAGACGAGCCGCGAACGATCTCCCCACCTCAGGCCGATCGCCCGCGGTTCTCCAGCGCGAGGCCTTCGGCCTTCTGCAGCTGTTCTACGATACCGTGCTGGGTGACGATGCACCGGATATTCCCCTCCACCAGCGCATCGCGCTGAAATGGCGATGCCCGGATGCAAGCGACATCATCAGGCGGATACTTGTGCTCCTGGCCGACCATGAGCTGAACGCCTCGGCTTTTGCCACACGCGTTGCCGCTTCGACGGGCGCGCCGCTCTCCGCAGCAGTTCTCGCGGGCCTTGCGGCCTTGATCGGGCCTCGGCACGGTCGTGCCTCCCTATCGACCGCCGCACTCATCGCTGCGGCTCGCGAAAAGGATGCCGTCGCCGCGATAAGGGAACGGCTCCTGGAAGGTAGCCCGCTTCACTCCTTCGGCCACCCGATGTATCGGGAGATGGGCGATGCCCGCGCCACCGCATTGCTGGCGCGGATCGAATTGCCGCCTCACTATCGAGCGCTTGAAACCGCCGCCGCCGACGTTCTCGGCGAAAAGCCGAACATCGATTTCGCCCTGGCTGCAATAGCGGAGATACATGACCTGCCGGCTGATGCGCCATTGTTTTTCTTTGCGCTGGGCCGGATCGTCGGCTGGCTCGCCCATGCTCTCGAGCAGGTGGAAAACGGCTCGCTCATTCGGCCGCGCGCCGAATTCATCCCGCAACCCGGATAGTGCCCGGCGGCAATGCCTCATCAAGGAGGCGTATCGCTCATTATTGTCCACAAGTTTCGCCAGACAGCGCGGAAATGGTGACATATCAGCACGTCAGCCAAAAATCCGGTTGATCGCGCCGATTGCTCGGTGGCATGTCTGCAGCGTCATAAGGAACAGCGAGGGTCAAGCCATGGATCTAGGATTAAAGGGACGCAAGGCGATCGTCTGTGCATCGAGCAGAGGGCTTGGCAAGGCCTGCGCAATGGCTCTGGCGCAGGCCGGATGCGATGTTGTCATCAACGGCCGCGACGAGAAGGTGCTCGCCGCAACCGCCGAGGAGCTGAGAAGCGCCACGGGGGTCTCCGTCACGCCGGTTCTGGCCGATGTCTCAACGCCGGAAGGGCAGAAGCAGCTTCTTGCCGCCTGCCCCGCGCCCGACATCCTGGTCAACAACAATGGCGGTCCGCCGCATCGCGATTTCCGTGAGCTCGACCGCCAGGCGATCCTCGACGGCGTGACGCAGAACATGGTCACCCCCATCGAGCTGATCAAGGCGGTGATCGACGGCATGGTGGCGCGCCGCTTCGGGCGCATCGTCAACATCACCTCCACTTCGGTCTATAAGCCCATTCCCGGGCTGGATCTTTCCTCCGGAGCCCGCGCGGGTCTCACCTCCTTCCTGGCGGGTGTCGCCCGCACGGTCGCCAGGGACAATGTGACGATCAACAACATCCTGCCAGGCGCTTTCGATACGGATCGGCTGCGCAGCGGCATCCGCTTCGGCGCGGAGAAGGCAGGGGTGGACCCGGAAAAGGCGGCGGAACAGCGCATGACCAGCATCCCGGCCGGCCGCTTCGGCCAGCCGGACGAGTTCGGCAATGCCTGTGCCTTCCTCTGCTCCACCCATGCCGGCTATATTACCGGCCAAAACCTCGTCATCGACGGCGGAGCCTATCCAAGCGCCTTTTGAGCGGCTTTCCTGCTGCCGCCACCCGCGCGGCGGCAGCCCGTCCGTCCCGCCTTTCCGGAAAGTAACGCACCATGAGCAAGACCGATAAACCCGCCCTCTCCGATTTCGAAGAAGCGGCCCTCTTCTTCCACCGCTATCCCAAACCGGGAAAGCTGGAGATCCAGTCGACGAAATCGCTGGGCAATCAGCGTGACCTGGCGCTGGCCTATTCCCCCGGCGTCGCCGCCCCCTGTCTTGCCATCCACAGCGATGCCGCCACCGCCGCCGAATATACCGCCCGCAGCAATCTCGTCGCCGTCGTCTCCAACGGCACGGCGGTGCTGGGCCTCGGCAATATCGGGCCGCTCGCCTCCAAGCCGGTGATGGAGGGCAAGGCAGTGCTCTTCAAGAAATTCGCCGATATCGATGTCTTCGATATCGAGATCGATGCCACGACCATCGACCGCATGGTCGAGGTGGTGTCCGCGCTGGAGCCGACCTTCGGCGGCATCAATCTGGAGGATATCAAGGCGCCGGAATGCTTCGAGGTGGAGGAGCAACTGCGCGCCAAAATGAAAATCCCCGTCTTCCATGACGACCAGCACGGCACCGCCATCATCGTCGCCGCGGCGATCCTCAACGGGCTGGAGCTCGCCGGCAAGGATATCGCCTCGGCCAAGATCGTGGCGTCGGGTGCCGGCGCTGCGGCGCTGGCCTGCCTCAATCTTCTCGTCACGCTCGGCGCCAGACGCGAGAACATCTGGGTCTGCGATATTGAAGGCGTGGTCTATGAGGGCCGCACCGCGCTGATGGACCGCTGGAAAGCGGTTTACGCGCAAAAGACCGACGCCCGGGTGCTCGCCGACGTGATCGGCGGCGCCGACGTCTTCCTCGGCCTTTCGGCCGCAGGCGTGCTGAAGCCCGAACTCCTGAAGCAGATGGCCGACAAGCCGCTGATCATGGCGCTCGCCAACCCGACGCCGGAAATCATGCCGGAGGAAGCGAGAAAGGCCCGCGCCGACGCGATGATCTGCACCGGACGGTCGGATTTCCCCAACCAGGTCAACAACGTCCTCTGCTTCCCCTATATCTTCCGCGGTGCGCTCGATGTCGGCGCCACCGCAATCAACGAGGAGATGAAGCTCGCCGCCGTCAAGGCGATCGCCGCCCTTGCCCGCGAGGAGCCGTCTGATGTCGCCGCCCGCGCCTATTCCGGCGAGACGCCGACTTTCGGCCCTGATTATCTCATCCCCTCGCCTTTCGACCAGCGCCTGATTCTGCGCATAGCGCCGGCCGTCGCCAGGGCGGCGATGGAGACGGGCGTCGCCACCCGGCCGATCGAGGACATGGAAGCCTATCTCGATAAGCTCAACCGCTTCGTCTTCCGCTCCGGCCTCATCATGAAGCCGGTCTTCACCGCCGCCCGCTCTGCGGAGAAGAAGCGCGTCATCTATGCCGATGGCGAGGATGAACGCGTGCTACGTGCTGCCCAGGTGGTCATCGAGGAGGGCATCGCCATCCCCACGCTGATCGGCCGCCCGCAGGTCGTTGAAACCCGCCTCAAGCGCTACGGCCTGAAGATCCGCGCCGGCACCGATTTCGAGCTCATCAACCCGGAAGACGATCCGCGCTACCGCGATTATGTCGAGCTCTTCCTGAAATATACCGGACGCCAGGGCGTGACGCCCGAGACGGCGCGCACCATCGTGCGCACCAATTCCACTGCCATCGCGGCGCTGGCCGTCATGCGCGACGAGGCGGATGCCATGATCTGCGGCCTGGAAGGCCGTTTCGAGCGCCATCTGCGCCTGGTCGGCCAGATCATCGGCAAGTCAGGCGGCTTGCGCGATTTCTCAGCGCTGAGCCTGCTCATCTCGCAGCGCGGCACGCTCTTCCTGACCGACACCTACGTCACCGTCGATCCCGATGCCGAGGAGATCGCCGAGATGACCATCCTCGCCGCCAATGAGATCCGCCGTTTCGGCATCGAGCCGAAGGCCGCGCTGCTTTCGCATTCCAATTTCGGCTCGAAGGATTCCGAAAGCGCGGAGAAGATGCGGCGCGCCACCGCGATCCTCAGCGAACGCCACCCCGACCTCGAGGTCGATGGCGAGATGCATGGCGATGCCGCGCTGTCCCAGGCCTTGCGCGACCGCGTCTTCCCTGCTTCGCGGCTGAAGGGCGAGGCCAATCTCCTGGTCTTCCCGAACCTCGACGCAGCCAACATTACGCTCAACGTCGTCAAGAGCGTCACCGACGCCCTGCATGTCGGGCCGATCCTGCTCGGCGCGGCCCGCCCGGCCCATATACTGACGCCGTCGGTCACCTCGCGCGGCATCGTCAACATGACGGCGCTTGCCGTCGTGGAAGCATCTCAACGTCTTGATACGGAAAAACAACTATAAAGCAACTATAAGTCATTCGTTACTTGTCATACGGCTGATTGTTAGTGACATCTTAGGGGAATAAAGTTAGCTTGCCTTCCGGAGCGACGGATTCGGGGCAAAACTTGGGAAAAATCATCATCAAAGCCTCGATGTTTCGAAGAACTACGGTTTCAACTGCCGGGTTTACCGAAAGATCAGGGCTGATGGATGATGACCAGAATTTTTCTCATGATCGCCGCGGCGAGTCTGACGATCGGCGCTATTGCCGTATCGACGGCTGACGGCAAGGCTGCCTCCCCCGTATGCGCCAAGCTGCAGCGGCAGTTGGCCTCCGCATCGGGCAGCCGGAGCCGCTCGGCCTCCAGCCCGGCGATCCGCCAGCTGCGCAGCCAGGTGACCCGCGCCCGCATCGCGGCCAGGCAGGCAGGCTGCGTCGGCGGCCTGTTTTCGCGGCCCTCCAATTCCCCGCAATGCGCCAGCATCAATGCCTCCATCGACGGGCTGTTGGGAAAAATTGCCGAATTGCAACAGGGCGGAGGCGGCGGTGGAGCCGACCGCCAGCGCGTCCTGGCGGCGCTCAACGCCAATGATTGCTATGCCCAGCCCCGTTCCGGTGGCCTGCTCAGCAAGCTCTTCGGCGGCTCCAGAAGGCAGGAAGAGGTGGAGGAGCCCGCTGTGCGCGATGCCCCGCTCGCCTCGCGCACCAGGGCGTCCAAGCGCGTCATGCGCCAGTCTGAGCGTGATCGCGAGCCCGCAAGGCGGCGCGGCGAAAATGTCGCTGCCACCAATGAGGGCGCGGCGCCGGTGAGGAGCTATGCCGTGAAAAGCGGTTTCCGCACGCTCTGCGTGAGAACCTGCGACGGCTATTATTTCCCGATATCCTTCTCCACGCAGCGCAAATATTTCGCCCGTGACGAGAAGGCCTGCTCGGCCATGTGCCCCGGCACCGAGGTGAAGCTCTATTATCACGACGTCAAGGAGGAGGAATCGGAGGACATGGTGTCCGTGGACACCGATACCCCTTATGCAGCGCTGCCGACGGCCTTCGATTATCGCACATTGGGCACCAAGACCCCGCCCGGATGCACCTGCCAGGCGCCGCAGCAAAGCCTGCCCGTCGGCGATCTCTCGGCGCAGAATATGAGCACTCCGAGCAACCCGAACTATACGATGCTTGGCGACGGCAGCGGGAACAAGGCCGCATCCGACAAGATGTCCGCATTCATCGGCATCCCGCGGCGGCGCCCCGATCCGGCGGCCGATCCCGAAACCATGCTCAACACCGAGGGCGGGCTCAACCGGAGCGACCTGCGGAAGCTGACGGAGAAGGATTCCTCCGTCGTCACCAGTTCGACCGGCGCCCGCATCAGGGTCGTCGGGCCGACATACCTTCCCGCCCCACGAGAGGCAAAAGGTCTGCGAGTTCCGGGCCAGCCGGAAGCCCGGTGAGCGCAAGGCGCAGCGGCATGAACAGCGCCTTGCCCTTGCGCCCGCTCGCCTCCTTCACCGCGTCGGTCCAGATCTTCCAGGTCTGCCGGTCCCATGGTTCCGGCGGCAGGAGGTCGAAAGCCTGGCGCACGAAGGCGATATCCTCCTGCGAGAGGTCGGGCGCGGACTGAACGCCCTCATGGATAATCTTCCACCAGAGGGCGGCATCCCTGACGCGGTCCAGATTGCCGCGAACGGCGAGCCAGAAGGCTTCCGCCCCCTCGCCTTCGATGCCGAGCGCCGCAAGACGCTCGCGCACCGCCTCGAACGAGAGTTCATGGACCAGCGCGCGATTGAGCGTGTCGAGATCGGCCGGATCGAATTTCGCCGATGATTTGGATGCCGCCGTCAGGTCGAAATGCTCGACCAGCACCTGCATGTCGGGCGCAGCGATGACATTCTCCGACGTCCCGATCAGCACGGCAAGCGAGGCCACCGCCATCGGCTCATAACCGGCATCGCGCAATGCGCGGATGGAAAGCGCACCCGTGCGCTTGGAGAGCCCTTCGCCCGAGATGGTGGTCAGGAGGTTATGATGCCCGAACTGCGGCGGCTCGGCGCCGAGCGCGCGGAAAATGGCGATCTGCGCGCCTGTGTTGGTGACGTGATCGTCACCGCGGATGACATGCGTTACCCCCAGGTCGATATCGTCGACGACGGAGGGGAAGGTATAGAGATAGCTTCCGTCCTCGCGCACCAGCACCGGGTCGGATATCGACGCGAGGTCGACCGTCTGCGGTCCTCGCACCAGATCGTCCCAATGCACCTCGGTACGCTCGGGCTGGAACGGATCCCTTTCGAAATTCGGCAGAAGGAAGCGCCAATGCGGCCTGCGGCCTTCCGCCTCCAGTTTCGCCCGATCGGCTTCAGTCAGCTTCAGCGCTTCGCGGCCATAGACCGGCGGCAGCCGCCGCGCCAGCCGCAATTTGCGCCGCAATTCCAGCTCTTCGGCCGTCTCATAGCAGGGATAGAGCAACCCGGCTCGCTTCAATCTTTCCGCCGCCGCATCATAGATGGCGAAGCGCTGCGACTGATGTTCCACCTGGCTCGGCCTGACGCCAAGCCAGTCAAGATCGGCAGCGATCGCCTCCGCATATTCGGGCTTCGAACGTTCGAGATCCGTATCGTCGAAGCGCAGGATAAAACGCCCGTCATTCTTCAGCGCGAACAACCAGTTGGACAGCGCTGTCCGGGTATTGCCGATATGGATATAGCCCGTCGGGGACGGGGCGAAACGGACGGTGACGGTCATTGGAACTTAAAGCTTTTCAAGCTGGAGATGGAAACGGCGGTTTCGTTCAACACCCCCCTCTGGCCTGCCGGCCATCTCCCCCTCAAGGAGGGAGATTGGCTATCAGTTCCGCTTTCGCCAATCCTCAGCGTAGCAGAATAAAGCTCGTGACCGATGCCAGCTAATCCCCCCCCTTGAGGGGGAGATGGCCGGCAGGCCAGAGGGGGGTGAGAAACGAACGATTCCATCTAATTATAAAAGCATCTCAACTACGACCGATCCCGGAACCGGTTGGTAATCGGATAACGCCGGTCGCGGCCGAAATTCTTTTTGGTGATCTTCACGCCAGGCGCCGATTGCCGACGCTTGTATTCGGCGATGTAGAGCAGATGCTCGATGCGGTGGACCATCTCGCGGTCATGGCCGCGCGCAACGATCTCCTCCACGCCCATCTCGTTCTCGACCAGGCATTCGAGAATATCGTCCAGCACGGGATAAGGCGGCAGCGAATCCTGATCCGTCTGGTTCTCCCGCAGCTCCGCCGAGGGCGCCTTGTCGATGATGTTCTGCGGAATGACCACGCCAGAAGGTCCGAGTGCAGATGGCGGCACATGGGCGTTGCGCCAGGCGGCCAGCGCATAGACCTGCATCTTGTAGAGATCCTTGATCGGGTTGAAGCCGCCATTCATGTCGCCATAGAGCGTGGCATAGCCCACCGACATCTCGGATTTGTTGCCCGTCGTTACCACCATCGAGCCGAATTTGTTGGAGATCGCCATCAGGATCGTCCCGCGCGTGCGGCTCTGCAGGTTTTCCTCGGTGATGCCTTCCTTGGTGCCGTCGAAAACAGGTGCGAGCGCCTTCATGAACCCATCCACCGGCTCGAAGATCGGTACGATATCGTAGCGGCAGCCGAGCGCGCGCGCGCAATCCTCGGCGTCTTTCAGCGAATCCTTCGACGTATAGCGATAGGGCATCATGATGGCGTGAAGCCGCTCCTCGCCCAGCGCATCGACCGCCAGCGCCGCGCAGAGCGCCGAATCGATGCCGCCGGAGAGGCCGAGCACGACATTCCTGAAGCCGTTCTTGTTGACGTAATCGCGCAGGCCCAGCATGCAGGCGCGGTAATCCGCCTCCTCCTTCTCCGGGATCTTCGACATCGGCCCGTCGGCGCAGGCCCAGCCCTCGCCATTCCGCTTCCAGGTGATGACCGCCAGCTGCTCCTCGAACTGCGACATCTGGAAAGCGAGCGTCTTGTCGGCATTGATGCCGAAGGAGGCACCGTCGAAGACGAGTTCGTCCTGCCCGCCGAGTTGGTTGGCGAAGATCAGCGGCAGCCCCGTTTCGATCACCTGCCTGATCGCCACCTGATGGCGGACATCGAGCTTGGCGCGGTAATAGGGCGAACCGTTGGGCACGAGCAGCAGCTCCGCCCCGCTCTCGCTCAGCGTCTCGCAGACGCCGAGATCGCCCCAGATATCCTCGCAGATCGGCGTGCCGATCCTGACCCCGCGGAAATTGACCGGCCCCAGCATCGGCCCGGCGACGAAGACACGCTTCTCGTCGAACTCACCGTAATTCGGCAGGTCCACCTTGTAGCGCTCGGCGATCACCTCTCCGCCATCGAGCACCATCACCGAATTGTGCAGACCGGTGTCGCGCTTCAGCGGCGTGCCGATGATGACGCCCGGCCCGCCATCGGCCGTATCCCCGGCCAGTTCCCGCACCGCCTTCTCACAGGCGGTGGTGAAGGCGGGCTTCAGCACGAGATCCTCCGGCGGATAGCCGGAGATGAAAAGCTCCGTGAAGAGGATCAGATCCGCTCCCTGGCGCGCCGCATCGGCACGCGCCGCGCGGGCTTTGTCGAGATTGCCCTCTATGTCGCCCAGCACGGGGTCGAGCTGGGCAATGGCGATACGAAGAACGTGGGGAACGGCAGGCTTGGTCATCATGGGGAAAGCTTTAACGCGCGGACTTGCCGGTTGCAATCTGGTCTGGGGACGATCTCAGCCTTCACGCCCAGAAGGCCGTGAAAAGCGCATAGCCCCACACTGCCGCGGCCAGGATGATGGAGATCAGCACCGCCAGCGAGCCGCAATCCTTGGCGATCTGGATATCCTTATGGAATTCGCGTGAAAGCGCATTGCAGGCTGCCTCGATGCCGGTATTCAGCACCTCGATCATGATCAGGAACAGGATCGCACCGGTCATCAACAGAAACATCAGCGCATTCGGCGCGATATAGAGCGCGACAGGAATGGAGATGACGAAGAGCGCCAGCTCCTGCTGCACCGCCTTCTCATGGCGCGCCAGCCAGCGCAGCGCCCGCATCGAATTGATGAAAGCCAGCCAGATGCGATGCATGTCTTCCCCGTCCGTCCGATCAGCCGATTGCACCCTTGTGTAGCGCGCCTGAACGAAGGCGCGAAGACGGCTATAGTGGAAAAGCCTTAGGGAAAGATCAAAATCTCGGGTAATCCTCTAATACTGCGGCAATTCGTCGTGGATGCTGTAATAGTCGCCCTTATCCGCTGTGTAGATATGCTTTTCGCCGCGCAGCCCGCTCGGCTGGTCGAATGCGCCGGCCATGACGGAAACATAGTCGAGTTCATTATGCTTCCAGAACAGCACAGAGCCGCAGATGCGGCAGAAGCCGCGGCGCGCCGTCTCGCTGGACTTGTACCAGGTGATGTTCTCGGCGCCTTCCATGCGGATATTCTCGTCGGCGACATTGGTGGCGGCGTAATGGTGTCCGGACTGCTTGCGGCACTGTGTGCAGTGGCAATAGATGATGCCCCGAAGGGGCCCGCGCGTTTCGAAACGCACAGCCCCGCACAGGCACGATCCGGTGTGATGGTCTTCGGTCAATAAAGTCCCCTCTCCTCGAAAAGCAACGGGCGGGAGTCTAGACTCCCGCCCTGCAATGGCAATCGACAAAATCTTAAGGAAAGCTTCAGCCGTTCACAACCTGCTTCTGCGGCTGCGTGTCGCGCTCCTTCTTCAGAAGCTCGGCAACGAGGAACGCCAGCTCCAGGGCCTGGTCCGCATTGAGGCGCGGGTCACAATGCGTGTGGTAGCGGTCCGACAAATCCTCCGCCGAGATGGCGCGGGCGCCGCCGGTGCATTCGGTGACGTTCTTGCCCGTCATCTCGATATGGATGCCGCCGGGATAGCTGCCTTCGGCCCGATGGACGGCGAAGAAGGTCTCGACCTCCTTGAGAATCCGGTCGAAAGGCCGCGTCTTGTAGCCATTGGCGGTGATGGTGTTGCCGTGCATGGGATCGCAGGACCACACCACCTTGCGCCCTTCCTTCTGCACGGCGCGGATAAGCTTCGGCAGATGGTCGGAAACCTTGTCATAGCCGAAGCGGGCGATCAGCGTCAGCCGGCCCGGCTCGTTCTCCGGATTGAGCAGGTCGATGAGCTTCAGGAGGCCGTCCGGCTCGAGCGACGGGCCGCATTTCAGGCCGAGCGGATTCTTGATGCCACGGCAATATTCCACATGCGCATGGTCGGGCTGGCGCGTGCGGTCGCCGATCCAGATCATGTGGCCTGATGTGCCGTACCAGTCGCCGGAGGTGGAATCGACGCGGGTCAGCGCTTCCTCGTAGCCGAGAAGCAGCGCCTCATGGCTGGTGTAGAAATCCGTCTCGCGCAGCCGGGCATTGGTCTCCGAGGTGATGCCGATGGAGCGCATGAAGTCCATCGTCTCGGAAATGCGCTTGGCCAGCGCCTCGTAGCGCTCGCCCTGCGGGCTGTTGGCGACGAAGCCCAGCATCCATTGATGCACGTTCTCCAGATTGGCATAGCCGCCCTGCGCGAATGCGCGCAGAAGGTTCAGCGTCGCGGCCGACTGGCGGTAAGCCATGTCCTGCCGGTTCGGATCGGGAATGCGCGAGGCCGGCTCGAAATCGATACCGTTGATGATGTCGCCGCGATAGGCCGGCAGCTCGATACCGTCCTTCACCTCGACGTCCGAGGAGCGCGGCTTGGCGAACTGCCCGGCGATGCGCCCGACCTTGACCACCGGCTGCGAAGCGCCGAAGGTGAGCACGACAGCCATCTGCAGGAACACGCGGAAGAAGTCGCGGATATTGTCCGCGCCATGCTCGGCAAAGCTCTCGGCGCAATCTCCGCCCTGAAGCAGGAATGCACGGCCTTCGGCGACTTCACCCAGCTGTCGGGTGAGCTTGCGCGCCTCGCCTGCAAAAACCAGGGGCGGATACGAACGAAGACGGGACTCCACATCGGCCAGCGCCTGTGCGTCCGGATAAGACGGCACCTGCTTGATCGGCTTGCCTCTCCAGGATTGCGGTGTCCAGTTCTTCGTCATTGCAGCACCTGTTTGCGGAATACTCGAAAACCTTCCGTACCGCCGGGTACGGAAGCTGCGCTCCTATAAAGCAAAATTAACGAATATACTAGGCTAAAACCCGCCGGATTTCTCCAGCTTTTCAGCCGAAAATCATCGTTTCACGCGGGTTTCAGGAGTCGCGCTCGCCTTTTACGATGCGGTAGCTCGGCTGATACATCGTCACCAGCTCTTCCGACGCCGTCGGATGGACTGCCATGGTGCGGTCGAAATCGTCCTTCGTCGCCCCCGCTTTCAGCGCAATCCCGAGAAGCTGCGCCATCTCGCCGGCATCGGGGCCGAGGATATGGGCGCCGAGCACCTTGCGGCTCAACCCGTCGACCACGAGCTTCGTCAGCATCTTCTCCTGCCGCCCGGAAAGCGTGTTTTTCATCGGCCGGAAATGGGCGCGGTAGACCTCCACCTCCAGATATTTCTCGGCCGCTTCTTCCTCCGACATGCCCACGGTGCCGATCTCCGGCTGCGAAAAGACGGCCGTGGCGATCAACTGGTGATCGGGCTTGGTCGGATTGTCCTTGAAGGCGGTTTCGAGGAAGCACATCGCCTCGTGGATCGCGACCGGGGTCAGCTGCACCCGGTTGGTCACATCGCCCACCGCCCAGATATGCGGGACATTGGTGCGCGAATAATCATCGACGCGCACCGCTCCCACGACATCGGTTTCCACCCCGGCCTTTTCCAGCCCCAGGCCTTCCGTGTTGGGAATACGCCCCAGCGCCAGCATCGCCTGGTCGACGAGCAGGATCTCCCCGCCCGAGAGCATCACGTCGAGCCGCCCGTCGGTACGCCGCGAGACCCGCTCGAACACCTCGCCGCACAGGATGCGGATGCCCTTGGCCTCCATCGCCTCGTGCAGCAGCCGGCGCAGATCGCCATCGAAACGCTGCAGGATCTCGCGCCCGCGATAGACCAGCGTCGTCTCGACGCCGAGCCCGTGGAAGATATTGGCGAACTCGACCGCGATATAGCCGCCGCCGGCAATGACGATCGATTTCGGCAGCTCGGCCAGATGGAACGCCTCGTTGGAGTTGATGCAGAGCTCATGCCCCGGCAGCGCCTGGTGCGGATTGGGCCGGGCGCCAGTGGCAATCAGGATCTGCTCCGCCGTCACCCGCCTGCCGGACGAGACGATCTCGATCGTGTGCTCGTCCAAAAGCACGGCGCGGCTGTCGAAAATCTCGACCTTCGAATTGTCGAGCCCCTTGCGGTAGAGCCCTTCAAGCCGCGCGATCTCCTTATCCTTGTTGGCAATCAGCGTCGGCCAGTCGAAGGATGTGTCCCCGACGGTCCAGCCATAGCCGGCGGAATCCTCGAAATGCTCGCCGAACTGCGAGGCATAGACGAACAGCTTCTTCGGCACGCAGCCGCGGATGACGCAGGTGCCGCCCATCCGGTATTCCTCGGCAAGCCCGACGCGCTTTCCCATGGCGCCTGCCAGCCGCCCGGCCCTGACGCCGCCGGAACCGCCGCCGATGACGAAGAGATCATAATCGTAGGATGCCATGAAAAACCCCGGAACCTTTGAATCGAAATCGGACCAGACATATAGCCTGCCGCAGGAATAAAAAAGCCCGGCCAGATCAGCCGGGCTTTCACTGTCACGTGAGACGCGGGCGCTTACTGCTGCGGCTGCTGTGTGCCTTCCTGCTTGGCGAGAACATCGCCGACCGACTGGGCCAGGTCGCGCGCAATGCCGTTCTGCCAGATATTGGCGGCCTTGAGCACTTCGCGGGTGACGATCGGCCCTTCGGAAATCAGCTTCTTGCCTGCCGGCGATTCATAGAAGGCGGAAATGGCCTTCAGCTCCTCTTCCGAGAAAGCATTGGCATAGGCCCGAGCGGCCTCGGTTTCGAGATCAGCGCGACGGGAAGCAAGGATCAGCGCCTGCTCATCGACGGTCTTGGTGATCAGATCCTCCAGGTTCGGATCCTTCTGGATCAGTTCCGCCTTGAGCGCCTGCGCGGCTCGCGGCAGGATCGAATCGAACTGCTCGGTCGCGTCGATCGCGGCAATCGCCTCGCGCGCGGCGGCCAGATGGGATTCGGAAATGTCCTGCGCCTGGGCTGCATGAAGGCCTGCCACCATGGCAAGCGCTGCAAATGGCGCAATCAAACGGCGAAAGCCAATTGCCTGGGTCATAAGGTCGTTACTCCGTTGTCTCTTCTCAAGCATGATCATGAACCGAAGGTCGGCGGCAGCAAAAGCGGGCGGACTTTTCGGGATGGATCATGCGGCTAAACTACCTTCATTGTCCGGATACCGCCGGCACCGGCGATGATCGCCGCACTGGCCAGCCCCAGGAAAAGTCCATGCTCCACCACGCCCGGAATGGCGTACAAAGCGCTGGATAAAGCTCTTGTATCTGGAATGCGGCCAAAAGATGCATCGAGGATGTAATGTCCCCCATCCGTAACGAATGGCTGCCCGTCCTTTTGCCTAAGGACGATTGGGCCGGCAAGGCCGAGATCGGCAGCCGCCTTGGCGACGGCAATCTTCGTCGCACCAAGACCGAAACGGTTGACCTCGATGGGGAGCGGGAAGCGCCCCAGCGTCTCGACGACCTTCGTCTCGTCGGCAATCACGATCATCTTCTGCGATGCGGCGGCCACGATCTTCTCGCGCAGCAGCGCCCCGCCCCCGCCCTTGATCAGGGAAAGCGCGGCATCCACCTCATCGGTCCCGTCGATGGCGAGATCGAGTTCGGGCATTTCGTCGAGTGTCGTCAGCGGAACGCCCAGCTCGCGGCACAAACTTGCGGTGCGCTCGGATGTCGGCACGCCGATGATCTTGAGACCGCCCGCCACCTTCTCGGCCAGAAGGCGCACGAACTCCTCCGCCGTCGAGCCCGAGCCGATCCCCAGCCGCATGCCGTCCTGCACATAAGTCAGCGCTTCGGCCGCCGCCTCGATCTTCAGCTTGCGTGCATCCATGCGCTTCCCCCAAATCCCTTGCCGGTTCCTTTGCCGATTACGGCTGATTTGCTGCTGCATCTATCATGCGAATGCAAATGCACAAAGTCTGTTTTGCGGCTTATTGACCTGCTTCTTCTGCAAACCTTGAGCAAAGGCGGACGATCCGCTACCTGTTGGTTCGAGTTCAATCACCCTTGTGCGGATTTCATCGATGACCAAGCCCATTGTCGTATTCGACCTCGACGGAACGCTGGTCGATACAGCGCCCGACCTCCTCGACAGCCTCAACCATTGTCTGAGCCAGTCGGGCATGGAGAAGGTCGATCCGATTGCGCTGCGCCGTTTCGTAGGCCATGGCGGACGGGTGATGATCGAGCGCGCCTTCGAAGCGCAGAAAAAGCAATTGTCGCCCGAACAGCTCGACTGGCTGGTCGGGCTGTTCCTGGAGCATTATGGCGCCCATATGCCCGGCCATTCGCAGCTCTTTGTCGGTGCGGCCGAAGCCATGGACCGGCTTGCATCGGATGGTTATACGCTCGCCGTCTGCACCAACAAATTCGAGATGCTTTCGGTGAAGCTCCTGACGGAGCTCGGCCAGGCCGACCGCTTCGCAGCGATCTGCGGCGGCGACACCTTCGCCTTCCGCAAGCCAGACCCGCGCCATCTCACCGAGACCATCCTGCGCGCCGGCGGCGATCCGGCCCATGCCGTAATGATCGGCGACAGCCGGACCGATATCGATACCGCCAAGGCGGCGGGCATCCCGGTCGTGGCGGTCGATTTCGGCTACACCGACCTGCCGGTCCATACCTTCGAGCCGAGCCGGGTCATCTCGCATTTCGACGAACTGACCGTCGATATGGCGAAGGGCCTGATCATGGCCGCCGCCGACTGAACCGAAAGAAAGCGATTATCCGACCTGATCCGTCCGCGTAAAGCTGCGCGGGCGCTTTGCCATATTTATGCCGATAGCGAATGCTGACTTGCAGATATTTTGATCATGAATTTTTAAATTCGGGAGATATTTTATGCACAAGTTTGCTGCGATAGGCATTATTTCCGTATTCATTGCCGGCTGTGGTGAATCCCCTGCATGGCGTTCCCAAACCATAAGGTTCGAGGCTGCCTTCGCGAAAGCGGTGCCGCTGTGCGAAAAGCTGTTTCTGCCAAACGCACAGGCGACCGAACCGAGAATTGATCTGGAAAAGAGCCTTTACGAGACCAGGGAGAGGATCAAGACCCTGTCGGATACGTTCCGGTCCGAACACGGTGAAGAGTTCCTGCTGGCCAAGATTGACGAGGAAAAGGATCACCTTGCGAAGGCATGCGCAGAAAAACTGCTGGTGATTTCCCCCGAATGAGACGGGCCGAAGCATGCCTTCGAGCCAAGCCGGGTCATCTCGCATTTCGACGAACTGACCGTCGATATGGCGAAGGGCCTGATCATGGCGACGGCGATTTAAGACCTTCACCAATCGGCACCTATGTCCGACCGCTGGTGAAGTGGCGATGTTCCGGAATGGGTCCTCGGGTCGAGCCCGAGGATGACGATTGCAGGGACCTTTCCGCCAATCGTCAACGTTGAACCGGGCGCAAACCTTTCCAGTCCCTCATGCTCTCCAGTCCGTCATCCTCGGGCTTGACGCGAGGATCCATTCCGCAACGCTTTGCAATTCCGGCACCCTGCCCGAAAACATTTCATATAAATACAAGCGCCAATGGTTCCATCTTGAAGTGAACCGCTCTAAGCTCGCGCCATGCAGAACCGACTTGTCCAAGTGCTTCTCCTTATGGTCACAGCGATCGCGCTCAGCGCCGGTTGGTCGCTCGCAGAAGAGGACAAGACCTTGCCTGGCGTGAAATCGCCCAAGGCGATCGTCACAGCTCCGCCTCCCGAACCCGATCAGATGACTGACCCGTCGAAGCCGAACAGTTTCCGGGTCGGCAACACGGATGTCACCATCTCCGGCAGCATCACCGTCGATGTCGGCACGTTCAAATCGCCGTCGCGGCGATAGAGTTAAGCCTCCGCCTTGCCGTCCGCATCCGGCAGGCTGACATAGATCAGCACGGCGATGATGGTGATGAAGAAGCGGAAGGCGCTGTCGATGCCGTTCCACTGATGCGACATCCACATACCGAACCACTCCCCGCCGATCGACATGAAGCCCACCTGCCAGGTCAGGAAGCCGAGGGTCAGCCCGGCGATCGCCCATTTCTTGGCATTGTTGAAGGCGAGTGCCGGAGCGCCGAGCTTCGTCAGCATCGCATAGGTGCCGATCCAGCACAGGATTGCCGTCAGCGTTTCCGCGGCGATGATCAGGACATAGCCGGCCGTATGAAGCGCAGGGCTGGTGATGGCGCGGTACTTGATCGTGGAGTTGGGAAAGATCGTGTCCATGTCGAAGACATGCTGGACGAACTCGTAATTCGTTCCGTAATCGGTGATATTCCCGAAGGAAACGAGCGATGCGAAAAAGGCGATGGCAGCGACAAGCGCCACCTTGGACAGCCGTGTGACCTGCATTTTCCTCTCCTGAAACCGGCCCCGCCAGAGGCGAATCTGTCTCCCATGACGCAATGAGGCTGGAACATTCCCGAAAAAAAGCAATAAAAAAGCCCGGCATCGCTGCCGGGCTTTTTTCGACCCCCTTGGGATCAGCCGTTGACCGCGTCCTTGAGGCCCTTGCCGGCCGAGAACTTCGGCACGTTGCGGGCGGGAATCGCGACTTCCTTACCCGTCGAAGGGTTACGGCCAGTCGTGGCAGCGCGGTGCGAAACTGAGAAAACGCCGAAGCCCGGGATACGGACATCGCCGCCGGATTTCAGCGTTGCGGTAACCGATTCAATGACGGCATCGACGGCCGAAGCGGCGTCGGTCTTCGTCAGACCAGCCTTTTCCGCAACCGCGGCGACCAATTCGTTCTTGTTCATAGGGGCATTTCCTTTCTCTCAACTGCCGGAACTTGCGACTCGACCGGCACGCGCGGAGTTTATTCGAATCAGTCGGCAAACCAAGCCACGCAAGTCAAAAAACCCCGGAAATCCGGGGTTAAACACAGAAATGCCGGGCAAAATGCCCGGCATTATGGTCAATTCAAGAGGGGAAAAGCCCTCAATGCGCCACTGTCGTGGCCGCGTCCTCGTCTCCGCCCCCCGGAACGGGCGCGCCGGAGGTCTCCGGCTCGGTCCATTCGATGGGCTCCGGCATGCGCACCAGCGCGTGCTGGAGAACCTCGCCGACCCGGCTGACCGGCACGATTTCAAGGCCGTTCTTCACATTGTCCGGGATCTCCGCCAGATCCTTGGCGTTCTCTTCCGGGATCAGAACTTTCTTGATGCCGCCGCGCAGCGCCGCAAGCAGTTTCTCCTTGAGACCGCCGATCGGCAGCACCCTGCCTCGCAGCGTGATCTCGCCGGTCATCGCCACATCCTTGCGGACGGGAATGCCGGTCAGCACCGAGACGATGGCCGTCGCCATCGCGGTACCGGCAGACGGCCCGTCCTTCGGCGTCGCGCCTTCGGGAACGTGGACGTGGATGTCGCGCTTGTCGAACACCGGCGGCTCGATGCCGAAATCGACAGCCCGCGAGCGGACATAGGATGCCGCCGCCGAGATCGATTCCTTCATCACGTCGCGCAGGTTACCCGTCACCGTCATGCGGCCCTTGCCGGGCATCATGACGCCTTCGATGGTCAGCAATTCGCCGCCCACTTCCGTCCAGGCAAGCCCGGTGACGACGCCGAGCTGGTCCTCGCCCTCGATCTGGCCGTAGCGGAACTTCTGCACGCCCAGATAATCGGCAAGGTTGGCTTCCGTGATCTTCACCGACTTCTTCTTGGTCTTCAGGATCTCGGTGACCGCCTTGCGCGCCAGCTTCATCAGCTCCCGCTCAAGGTTACGCACGCCCGCCTCCCGCGTGTAATGGCGGATGATGGCGCGCAACGCATCCTCGCTGACGGAGAACTCCTTCGGCTGGAGCGCATGATCGCGGATCGCCTTGGGCAGAAGATGCCGCTTGGTGATCTCGAGCTTCTCGTCCTCGGTGTAGCCGGCGATACGGATGATCTCCATGCGGTCCATCAGCGGGCCGGGGATGTTCAGCGTATTGGCCGTCGTCACGAACATCACGTTCGAGAGGTCGTATTCGACCTCCAGATAGTGGTCCATGAAGGTCGAGTTCTGCTCGGGATCGAGCACCTCCAGAAGAGCGGAGGACGGATCGCCGCGGAAATCCTGGCCCATCTTGTCGATCTCGTCGAGAAGGAACAGCGGGTTGGACTTCTTCGCCTTCTTCATCGACTGGATGACCTTGCCGGGCATCGAGCCGATATAGGTGCGGCGGTGACCGCGGATCTCGGCCTCGTCGCGCACGCCGCCCAGCGACATGCGGACATATTCGCGGCCCGTCGCCTTGGCGATCGAGCGGGCGAGCGAGGTCTTGCCGACGCCGGGAGGTCCGACGAGGCAGAGGATCGGTCCCTTGATCTTGTTCGAGCGCGCCTGCACGGCGAGATATTCGACGATGCGGTCCTTCACCTTGTCGAGGCCGAAATGCTCCTCGTCAAGCACTTCCTGGGCATAGTTCAGGTCCTGCTTGACCTTGGACTTCTTGCCCCACGGAATGGAGAGCAGCCAGTCGAGATAGTTGCGCACGACGGTGGCTTCCGCCGACATCGGGCTCATGCTGCGCAGTTTCTTGAGCTCGGCCTGGGCCTTCTCGCGCGCTTCCTTGGAGAGCTTGGTCTTGTTGATGCGCTCTTCCAGTTCGGCTGCCTCGTCGCGGCCGTCCTCGCCGTCGCCGAGCTCCTTCTGGATCGCCTTCATCTGCTCGTTCAGGTAATACTCGCGCTGCGTCTTCTCCATCTGGCGCTTGACGCGGCTGCGGATGCGCTTCTCCACCTGGAGCACCGAAATCTCGGCCTCCATGAAGGAAAGCGCCTTCTCAAGCCGTTCGCGCACAGAGAGGATCGAAAGCATCTCCTGCTTTTCAGGGATCTTGATCGCCAGATGCGAAGCGACCGTGTCGGCCAGCTTCGAATAATCCTCGATCTGGCTTGCGGCACCCACGACCTCGGGAGAGATCTTCTTGTTGAGCTTCACATAATTCTCGAAATCGGCGACCACCGAGCGGGCCAGCGCCTCGATCTCCACCGTATCCTCTTCCGGCTCTTCGAGCGCGGAAGCATGGGCTTCGTGATAGTCCTCGCGATCGGTAAATTTCGTAATCTTCGCCCGCGCCGTACCCTCAACGAGCACCTTTACGGTGCCGTCCGGAAGCTTCAGGAGCTGCAGCACATTGGCGATCGTGCCGATGTCGTAGATGGCATCAGCCGCCGGATCGTCATCGGCCGCATTCTTCTGGGTCGCAAGCAGGATCTGCTTGTCCACGCCCATCACTTCCTCGAGTGCGCGGATCGATTTCTCCCGTCCCACGAACAGCGGGACGATCATATGGGGGAAGACCACGATATCGCGCAACGGCAGGACGGCGTAAAGCCCGTCATTACCGCCCGCCAAAGTCTTCTTCTCAATTCCCGTCATCATCAGTCCTTTCTGGAGCATGATCCCGAAAAGTTGCCTTACTTTCGGATGAGATCATGCGGCTAAAGCCTGAAGGCCTTCCTTCTGGCCGATTGCCATGCTTGCGCTCCCTCGAACATTCATCGGCAAGTCACAAACATGCATCAGTATCCACTAATTGGCGACCCGGACGTTCTAATTCAAGCACTCACACAGAATCGTCGGATCATCCTGCGCCGCCATCGCCACGAGTGCAATCGAAGTGCAGTCCCCGCCCCGATTATCAACCTCTTGCGGCTGTTTATATATGCTTTGCCCCCCGAATTGGGGCGCGAAAGCAGGATTTCCAGAGTTATCCAAACCCCTTTTTCGGGTCCCCCTGCCCCCTTCATGAAAAAGGGCCGCGATCCGCAGCCCCTTCACATTTCGTTGACTTGAAAGCCCTCACTCAGGCCGAGGCGTTGCCCTTTTCCTCCTGCCGTTCGGCATAGATATAGAGCGGGCGGGCATTACCATCAACCACATCGCCCGAAATCACCACTTCCTGCACACCATCGAGCGTCGGCAGGTCGAACATGGTGTCGAGCAGGATCTTCTCCATGATCGAGCGCAGGCCGCGCGCGCCGGTCTTGCGCTCCACCGCCTTGTTGGCGATGGCCCGCAATGCGTCCTCATGGAAGGTCAGCTCGATATTCTCCATCTCGAAGAGACGCTGATACTGCTTGACCAGCGCATTCTTCGGCTCGGACAGGATCTGCACGAGCGCATCGATGTCGAGGTCCTCAAGCGTCGCGATGACGGGCAGACGACCAACGAATTCGGGGATAAGGCCGAATTTCAACAGGTCCTCCGGCTCCAGCTCGCGGAAGATTTCACCGACACGGCGATCATCAGGCGCCTTGACGCTGGCGCCGAAGCCGATCGAGGTCTTCTCGCCGCGTGCCGAGATGATCTTGTCGAGCCCGGCAAAGGCGCCGCCGCAGATGAACAGGATGTTGGTCGTATCCACCTGCAGGAACTCCTGCTGCGGATGCTTGCGCCCGCCCTGCGGCGGAACGGAAGCGACCGTGCCCTCCATGATCTTCAGGAGCGCCTGCTGCACGCCCTCGCCCGAGACGTCGCGGGTGATCGACGGATTGTCCGACTTGCGGCTGATCTTGTCGACTTCGTCGATATAGACGATGCCGCGCTGCGCCCGCTCGACATTATAGTCGGCAGCCTGGAGCAGCTTGAGAATGATGTTTTCCACATCCTCGCCGACATAGCCCGCTTCCGTCAGCGTCGTCGCGTCCGCCATGGTGAACGGCACGTCGATGATGCGGGCAAGCGTCTGGGCAAGATAGGTCTTGCCGCAGCCCGTCGGGCCGACGAGCAGGATGTTCGACTTCGCCAGCTCGACCTCATTGTTCTTCGACTGGTGCGCCAGCCGCTTGTAATGATTGTGCACGGCGACCGAGAGAACCCGCTTCGCGTGGCTCTGTCCGATCACGTAATCGTCGAGCACCGCCATGATCTCCAGCGGCGTGGGCACGCCCTCGCGCGACTTCACCATAGAGGATTTGTTTTCCTCGCGGATGATGTCCATGCAAAGCTCGACACACTCGTCGCAGATGAAGACGGTCGGGCCGGCAATCAGCTTGCGGACCTCATGCTGGCTTTTTCCGCAAAACGAGCAATAGAGCGTATTCTTGGAATCGCCACCATTGTTGCTGACTTTGCTCATTGCAGTTTCCTTTCACTACCGGCCGCACCGCTTGGTAACGATGCTGCCGCAAATCCCGTTGCCCCTCCCGACGTCCCGACCGAAAACGGCGGATTTGCGGAACAACCTATTCAGAACCCAAGCTTCTCAGAACCATCGTCACGAAACAAACATAAAAGCAGCAACGCGGCAATGATTTCAGTGCATTCTCGCAGGTTAGGCCACTGAAAGCCAATAATCGCTTAACGTAGCGGCTGCTGCGCCATGCACAAGCCCGAAGCTTGACCGTTTTGTGGCACAACGTCGCACCCGCGATGCAGAATCGTGCACCGACCAGGCAAAATCGGCTTTAAACGGGCTAACCCGCAACGGGCTTATTTTGATCCCACTTCGATCTTCGCCGCACCTTCGATCAGCTCGCGCGATTCGATGACGCCGTCGATCAGGCCGAAATCCTTCGATTCCTGCGCCGTCATGAAATGGTCGCGGTCCAGAGTGCGTTCAATCGTGTCATAATCACGACCGGTATGCTTCACATAGATCTCGTTGAGGCGGCGCTTCAGCTTGATGATGTCCTGGGCGTGGCGCTCGATATCCGAGGCCTGTCCCTGGAAGCCGCCCGAGGGCTGGTGCAGCATGATGCGCGCATTGGGCAGCGCATAGCGCATGCCGGTCGCTCCCGCCGTCAGAAGCAGCGAGCCCATTGACGCCGCCTGCCCCATGCAAAGCGTGGAAACCGGCGGACGGATGAACTGCATCGTATCGTAGATCGACATGCCCGACGTCACCACGCCGCCCGGCGAGTTGATGTACATGTTGATCTCTTTTTTGGGGTTTTCCGCTTCGAGGAAGAGAAGCTGTGCGCAAACCAGTGACGCCATGCCGTCCTCGATCGGCCCGGTGATGAAGATGATGCGCTCCTTGAGAAGACGCGAAAAGATGTCATAGGCCCGCTCGCCGCGATTGGTCTGCTCGACGACCATCGGCACGAGGTTCATGGTAGTTTCGATCATATCTCTCATTGGGGCCTCTAAAAGTCTGGAGATTGCATTTCAAATATCGCAGGCGACCGGCGCCCGCATGCTGGATTCGTGGTTGTTCCATACATAAGGTGACGCAACCCCATTCCGCAAGATGGAGAAAACATCGCCGGCCGACCGGATCAAAAGGCGGTATAAACGGAAACGTTCAACAATATGTCGAAGGCGTCTCCCCGCGTCGCTTATCGGTAAGTTGCTGTTATCGACGACCGCGTTAGATTGACATTATGTCAGATCTGACAAACGGACCGGCCGTGCTCCTCGAAACCGAAAAAATCATCAATCCGGGCAAACTCCGCCTTCGCCTCCTTGCCCTCCTCCGCGTTCTCAATGCACGCGGCATCGCCATCGTGGTGCTGGCCTGTCTCGTCGGCGTGCTGGCCGGCACGATCGTCGTCATGATCAGCTGGATCGTCAACCAGTTGCACGCCTTCCTCTATGCGATCCCCCCCGGTGCCCGCCTGTCGGAGATGTTTTCGTTGTCCCGGCCGGAAATGGCGCTGGTTCCGGTCACCGGCGGAGCTCTCGTCGGCCTGACGACGCTTTATGTCAAGCGCAGGAAGCTGCGGCGGCCGATCGACCCGATCGAGGCCAACGCGCTCTATGGCGGCCGCATGTCGATAACCGATACGCTGGTCGTGGTGTTGCAGACGATCCTCTCCAGCGGTTTCGGCGCGTCGGTCGGGCTCGAAGCGGCCTATACGCAGGCAGGCTCCGGCGTCGCTTCGAAGATCGCCTGCTTCATCGGCCTGCGCCGCAGCGACATCCGCCTTCTGGTGGGATGCGGCGCGGGCGGGGCGATCGCCGCCGCCTTCGGAGCGCCGCTGACAGGCGCCTTCTACGGCTTCGAGCTCATCATCGGCGTCTATTCCGTCGCCAATGTCGCCCCCATGATGGCGGCCGCGGTATCCGCATCGCTGGTCGCGCGCTATTTCGGCGTGACCTCCTTTCCGATCGAGCTGGGGGAACTGCCCCCGATGCTCGCCGGACAATATATTCCCTTCCTGATGCTCGGCCTGATCGCCGGCGGCCTTTCGATCGCCATCATGCAACTTGTGACGCTGGTCGAGCAGCTTTTCTCCAAACTCGCCATCAGCAGCACCTTGCGGCCGGCGATCGGCGGATGCCTGGTCGGGCTGCTGGCGCTGATGACGCCGCAGGTGCTCTCCAGCGGCCATGGCGCGCTCCACCGCGAACTGGCGATGAATTACGGGCTCTACGTCATCATCCAGCTCTTTCTTCTGAAGCTCCTGGCATCGGCCGTTTCGATCGGATCGGGATTTCGCGGCGGCCTGTTCTTCGCCTCGCTCTTTCTAGGTGCCCTCGCCGGCAAGATATTCGCCGAGATCATGGCGATTATCTCGCCCGAAACCGGCATTGATCCCGTCGTCGCGGCGGTGATCGGCATGACGTCGCTTGCAGTCGGCGTGGTGGGCGGCCCCTTGACGATGACCTTCCTTGCGCTGGAATCGACAGGAGATCTCACGATCACCGGCGTCGTCCTGGCGGCTTCCATCATGTCGGCGGTCCTCGTCAGGGAGACCTTCGGCTATTCCTTCTCGACCTGGCGCTTCCATCTGCGCGGCGAGACCATCCGCAGCGCCCATGACATCAGCTGGATGCGGGACCTTTCGGTCGGGCGCATGATGCGCGAGGACATCCGCATGGTGCCTTGCGACATGACGGTGGCGCGGTTCCGCGAGGAAGTGCCGCTCGGCTCCGTCCAGCGGATCATCGCGGTCGAAGGAGACAGGGAATATGTGGGCATGCTGATCGTCGCCGAGGTTCATGCCCTGCGGCCCGATCCCGCAAATGACGAGCGCCCCGTCGCGGAGCTGATCAAATACAGCGACGTCATGCTGCTGCCGACGATGAACGTGAAAGTGGCGGCGGAAATGTTCGCCAAGACGGGGAGCGAGGAACTCGCCGTCGTGGATGATTACAAGAGCCGCAAAGTATGCGGCCTCTTGACGGAAGGCTATCTCCTGCGCCGCTATGCGGAGGAGCTCGACAAGGTGAGAAGGGATATAGCCGGGGAACGCTGATAGAGAATGCACTGAGGATCAATGCGACGCTTGACTGACCAAGCCGTCCCACGTATATCCGCCGCACCTTCCAGCCATATGGCTTTGGATGGGCGCGTAGCTCAGCGGGAGAGCACTCCCTTCACACGGGAGGGGTCACAGGTTCAATCCCTGTCGCGCCCACCATTCATCCCATATTTTAGATATCTGATACTGGCACGTTTCCGGGAACTCTTCTTCCGGCAAGCCGTTCTCTTCCCAAAAGAGAGGACCGCATGGCCAAGGAAGTCAAAAACGAAAAGGCAAAGCAGGGTCGATGGGGCACCTCTGTCCTCGCCGTCCTGGTCGTTTCCCTGTTGCTGGCATTTATCCTGTGGGGGATTCTCGAGATCTGGGGACGGATGATCGCGCCGTCCTGATCACAGCGGCCTGATCGGCTTGCCGTCGAAATGGATCATATAGCCGGCGGCGATCGCCTGCCGTGCGATGAGGGTCTCCAGTTCATTATCGCAAAGCGCGCATTCCGGGAATTTGCGGCGGATATACTGCATCGCCCGTACCACTGAAACGGGCTGCCGCTTGGTCGGAATCCCGAAGAACAGATAGGTGCGGATGGCGATCGTCAGATCGTCCGTCAGCCGGTTCGCCGCCGGCCTGCGATACCCGGGACCTGGTGGTGGAGGCAGTTCCTGATCGACATGCATGTCTTCCCTCCCGGAAAGGATCGCCGCTTCGGGGCGATGGGCAAGGTGGCCACCGGCCATGACGCGCAAGAAGGGGGCGCAGCCGGCGACCCGTTGGGGAACGATCAACAACCTGTCACATCTTGATGGCGCAAATTTGGCCATCGCACTGCCCTGACATTGATCATATCACGCCGAAATGCCCTGATTTCAGGCAAATTTCATTGTGGCCGCCCTAAACGGCGGATCAGGCTTGCTTTTTCTGCCGAACGCGCTTGAATGACATCAATAAATAAAAAAGGGGACATGAGTGAAGCCATTCGATGAAATGCTGGCAGAAGGTGACGGCGTCCGCCCGCCTTACAAAATTCTGAAAAAATGGCTCGAAACGCAAAATCCTGAAAAGCTGGCGCAGAAGACGATCGATGCCGAACACGTCTTCCGCAAGACGGGCATCACCTTCGCCGTCTATGGCGATGAAGAGGCCGCCGAGCGGCTGATCCCGTTCGATATCATCCCGCGTATCATCTCCGGCCGGGAATGGCGGCGCCTGTCGCAAGGCATCGAGCAGCGCGTCATGGCGCTCAATGCCTTTCTCGACGATATCTACCACCGCCAGGAGATCGTGCGCGCCGGACGCATCCCGAAGGAGCTGATCGCCCATAACGATGCCTTCGTGCCTGAGATGATCGGCTTCCGCCCGCCCGGCAATGTCTATACCCACATCATCGGCGTCGATATCGTGCGCACGGCCGAGAACCAGTTCTACGTGCTGGAGGACAATGCCCGCACGCCATCGGGCGTCTCCTACATGCTGGAGAACCGGGAGACGATGATGCAGCTCTTCCCCGAGCTCTTCCAGCATGTGAAGGTCTGCCCGGTCGAGACCTATCCGCAATTGCTGCGCCAGTCGCTCTCAGCCGTCGCGCCGGCGGCTGTTCGTGGTGCGCCGACCGTCGCGGTGCTGACGCCAGGCATCTACAATTCCGCCTATTTCGAGCACGCCTTCCTTGCCGACCAGATGGGCGTGGAGCTGGTCGAGGGCAGCGATCTGCGCGTCGTCGACGGCCGCGTCGCCATGCGGACCACGCAGGGTTTCCAGCCGATCGATGTGCTCTACCGCCGGGTGGACGACGCCTATCTCGACCCCCTCACCTTCCGCCCCGATTCGACGCTGGGCGTCGCCGGCATCATGGATGTCTACCGCGCCGGCAACATCACCATCGCCAATGCGCCGGGCACCGGCATCGCCGACGACAAGGCGATCTATTCCTACATGCCCGAGATCGTCGAGTTCTATACCGGCCGCAAGGCGATCCTCGAAAACGTGCCCACCTGGCGCTGCTCGGAGAAAGACAGCCTCGCCTATGTGCTGGAACACCTGGAAGAACTGGTGGTGAAGGAGGTTCATGGTTCCGGCGGCTATGGCATGCTCGTCGGCCCCGCCGCTTCGAAGAAGGAGCGCGAGACCTTCGCCGAAAAGCTGAAGGCCCGCCCCAACAACTACATCGCCCAGCCGACGCTGGCGCTCTCCACCACGCCCATCCTCACCGAAAAGGGCCTGGCACCCCGCCACGTCGACCTGCGCCCGTTCGTGCTCGTTTCCGACCGGATTCGGATCACGCCAGGCGGGCTGACACGTGTGGCGCTGAAGGAAGGCTCATTGGTCGTTAATTCCAGCCAAGGCGGAGGGACGAAAGATACTTGGGTTTTAGACGACTAGTGCGCGGATAACAGGCAAAGAACAGAACGGCCAAGGGGAACGGCACAAATATGCTTTTGGGACGGACAGCGAACGGCCTCTACTGGATGCACCGGTATATCGAGCGGGCAGAGAACATGGCGCGCATCGTCGATGCGGGTCTCAGGATGGCGCTGACCAAGACCTCCGATGCGCCGGAGGAATGGTCGTCCGTCGTCGTCTCTGCCGGCGCCGCAACCGGTTTCGCGGCCAGGCACCAGACCTACACCGCCGCCACCGTCTCCGATTTCCTGCTGCGCGACACGGACAACCCGTCGAGCGTGATGTCCTGCATCGAGGCGGCGCGCTCCAATGCGCGCATGGTGCGCACGGCGCTGACCCGCGAGGCCTGGGAGAGCGTCAACGAAGCCTGGATGGTGCTGAAGAAATCGCTCTGCCGCCCCGTGCCGGAGAGCGACCTGCCGCCGGTCCTCGACCAGATCAAGCGCGAGACGGCGCTGATCCGCGGCGCCTTTCACGGCACCATGCTGCGCAACGAGATCTTCGATTTCGCCCGCATCGGCACCTTCATCGAGCGGGCCGACAATACGGCGCGCATCCTCGACGTCAAATATTACGTGCTGCTGCCCGCCATCTCGTATGTCGGCACTACGCTCGACAATTATCAGTGGGAATCGATCCTGCGCTCGGTTTCCGCCCACCGCTCCTATCGCTGGGTCTATGAAGCCGACTACAAGCCGGCACACATCGCCGATTATCTCATCCTCAACGGCCGCATGCCGCGCTCGCTGCATTTCTGCTACCGCAACATCGTCGACAATCTCGGCTACCTCGCCGCCGATTACGGCGCCCGCCACGCGGCCCAGGAAACGGCGGAGAAAACCCACGCCACTTTGGCCAGCAACGACATCGGCCGGATTTTCGAGACCGGGCTGCACGAGTTCCTCTCCGATTTCATCATCAAGAACAACCGTCTCGGCACGGAGATCGCCGAAGCCTATAATTTCGATTGAGTTTTATTGAATGCTGCTGACGATCCGCCACACCTCCCGCTATCATTATGATTTCCCCGTGCCCTATGCAGTGCAGCGGCTGCGGCTGCGCCCGCAGACGGTGAACGGCCAGATGGTGCGGGACTGGCAGGTCGAGGTGGACGGCGCCGACCCGGAGGTCTCCTATACCGACGGCTTCGGCAACCGGGTCGATCTCGTCCGCCACGCCCGCAACGCCCATGAGATCACCATCACCGCGTCCGGCCGGGTCGAGACCGAGGATCGGGCGGGCGTGCTTGGCGAAACCGGCGGCTTCGCGCCGCTCTGGCTCTTCCTGCGAAAGACGCCCCTCACCGAGCCCGGCGAGGCGCTGAAGGCCATGGCGGCCGATCTTCCCGCTCAGGACGACAGGCTTTCCCTCCTGCACGCGCTGATGGACAGCATCCACCGGCAGGTCGCCTATGTGCCCGGCGCCACCCATGTGGGCACCGACGCCGAAAGCGCCCTGAAGGCCGGCCAAGGCGTCTGCCAGGATCACACGCATATCTTCATCTCCGCCGCCCGCCTGCTGGATATTCCCGCGCGCTACGTCTCGGGCTATCTGATGATGGAAGGCGTCACCGAGCAGACGGCGAGCCACGCCTGGGCGGAGGCCCATGTGCAGGGGCTGGGCTGGGTCGGTTTCGATGCCGCCAACTGCATCTGCCCCGGCGAGCGCTATGTGCGCATCGCCAGCGGCCTCGACTACCGCGACGCCGCGCCGATTTCCGGCGTGCGCTTCGGCAATGCCGCCGAGAGGCTTGCGGTCGAAATCAATGTAGAGCAGTAATATCGGCGGCTTGGGCTGTCCCGGTTCGATGGAATCAGCGAACGGCTGCAACGCCTCGTGTTTTGCGCAAGCCCCGCTTGCCGAAAAGGATTTGGAACTGCGAAATGACGTATTGCGTCGGCCTCAAGATGGATCGTGGCCTGGTCTTCATGTCCGATACACGGACCAATGCCGGCCTCGACAACATCTCGACCTTCACCAAGATGCACACCTGGTCCAAGACCGGCGACCGCGTGATCGTGCTCCTCTCGGCCGGCAATCTTGCCACCACGCAGGGCGTCGTCAGCCTGATCGAGGAACGCTCGAAAGCGCCTGACGAGCGCCACCCCTCGGTTTTCGAAACGCCCTCGATGTTCCAGACGGCAAGGCTGATCGGCCAGACCGTCAAGGAGGTCATCCGCGAGGCCGCACCGAGCGGCCAGAACGCCGATTCTTTCTCCGCCTCCTTCATCCTCGGCGGCCAGATCAAGGGTGGCGAACCCCGCCTCTTCTATATCTACCCCGAAGGCAATTTCATCGAATCCTCCGTCGACACGCCTTTCTTCCAGATCGGCGAGCACAAATATGGCAGGCCCATCCTGGTGCGCGCCTACGACCCGGCGATGACCTTCGAGGATGCTGTGAAGTTGTTGTTCGTGTCCTTTGATTCGACGCTCAAATCCAATCTTTCGGTCGGCCTGCCGCTGGACCTGCAGCTCTATGAAGCCGATTCGCTGAAACTGGGAATCCACAAGCGCATCGAGCGCACCGATCCCTATTACACCGCGATCTCCGACGGCTGGTCAGAGGCGCTCAAGCTCGCCTTCCAGAGCCTGCCTTCGTTCAGTGAGTAGGGAATAGTGAGTAGTGAGACAGGAGTTTCATCTCACTACCTGACTATCTCACTCAGCTGCTCGCAAGCCGCGATTCGCGCGTCTTTTCCATCGCCTTGGCGAGATCGGCATCCCGCTCGTAGACATCATCGTAATAGCGGATCTTGCCGGTAGCGGCATCCGGCCAAGCGGTGAAATAGGCGATATAGACGGGGATCTGCTCCGGCACTTTCACTCCGCGCTCGTTCTTGCCGAAATATTTGTTGAGGCTCTCCACCGGAAGCCCAAGCACCGCGGCGGCCATGTCGCGCGGACGCTCCAGGCGGATGCAGCCATGGCTCAAGGCCCGCATGTCCCGCTTGAAATAGGATTTGGCCGGCGTGTCGTGCATGTAGATGTCATGCTCGTTGGGGAACAGGATCTTCAGTTCACCCAGCGCGTTGTCGAGGCTCGGCGTCTGGCGTATGCCGACACCGCCGCCGCCCGCCGCAACCCGCGACCAGTTGACGGAGCTCGCGGGCACCCGCTTGCCCCCGCTATAGACCTCATAGCCGTTGCGCTCGAGATAGCTCGGGTCGCGCAGGATACGCGGCATCATCTCGTTCAGGATGATCGAGCGCGGCACGCCCCATGACGGGTTGAACACCACGGTCTGGATCTTGTTGTAGAAGAAATAGGTCTGATGGGTGGGCGAGCCGACCACCACATTCATGGCGAGCTTTTCCTGGCCGTCGGCAAAATATTGCGCCCGATAGGCCGGCTGGTTGACGAAGACATAGCGGCTGCCGAAATCATGCGGCAGCCAGCGCAGCCGCTCCATCGCATAGAGGACGCGGTCGCGCTTCACGGCCACCGATTCGCCCTGCAGCGTGGCGATCGTGTTGCGCCCGATGATGCCGTCCGGCGCCTTGCCTGCATGACGCTGATAATCCTTGATCGCGCCGACCAGCGACGGATCATAGACCATGGCGCCCTCATGCGCGGTGAGGATATCCTGATACTTCTCCAGATAGTCCGCCGGCGCCTTCTTCAGGATCAGCGCCACCACATTGGCGATCTCGGGGTTCTCGTCACCGGGACGGATCAGCGTGCCGGGCGCAATGCGCACCTGCACCTCGTTCTCCCTGTCCTCTAGATCGGCAAGGCTCTTCTTCAGATCCGCATACCATTTGTTCTGCGGCTGGAAGGAGGCGAGATAGGCCGCCGGATCATCGGAAACGGAGAGCGTCTCCAGCACATCGCGCACATTCACCCGGTTTCGCGGCAGATCGTGCATCTCACTCAGACGATCGGCGATGATACGCCCTTCGCCCGCATCGATGGCGTAGCGCAGCGCCCGCGCCGTCAGCGTGATCTCGAAATCGGCGAGCTTCTGCAGGCGCTCCTGCTTGTCCGCCTCGTCGAAACTGTCCGCCGGAATGGTGACCGCATATTCTTCCGGATCGAGGCCGTCCTCACCCGCTCTCGCGAAGAAGGCGGCCACGTCCTTTGCCTTTTCCTCGACCTCCAATCCCCTGGACCAGAGGAATGTCTGATGCGTGGTATAGAAGTCGACGACGGCGTCGGCGATTTTCTTTTCCGCCCTCACATCGGTCGCCTTCAGATGCTCGATGGAATCGGCGAAGCCCTCCACCCCCTCCGCAGGTTCGGCCTTGGGCGGCAGCGGCGACATGCCCGAAGTGATCGCATCGCCCGCCTGGCTGTCCGTGTTCTCGGTGGCGGCCGTCAGCTGCATGTCGAATTTGGAGAAATCGATGCGGACCAGCGCCTCGGGCCTATAATCATAGACCTGCGGCCCCTTCACGATCACCCGCTTGATGGGGGCTGCCGGCTGACTCGCGCTGGCCCGTGGCTGCGCCGGCGCGGCGGCGCGTGGCGCGCGTGTTTTCACAGCCGATGGTGGCGATGGCTGCGTCGCCTCGGCGCGCGGCTGGCTTCTTTGCCGGAAGAGTTCCAGAAGCGTGCTGGCGGCATGCGCATCGGTTGCCGTGAGTGCCGTCGAAACGGCGAGCACGGCCCCGATTGCCGCTGCGGCCAGAGCTTTGTTTCTGGAGGAAAAATGCATGACGTCCGCCCATTGATTTCTGTCGCGACTGATGGTGATCGCTTGAACCGCGATTCCGTCGGAAACCCCACCTTGACGGAAGGGTCGTATAGAATCTTTTAACGGGAAAGCTTTCTTCGCCGTTCCGCAGCCATCCCCGTTCACATTCGCTTGAGGCGTGACTTTTCTGCACCGTTTCCAAAGGTTGGCGCGCAATCTGCCGCAGTGGATTTCGCCGATCAGCGCGGATAAAAGCGCCCTAGCAACGCGCCGCCCGCAGGGGCCGATCATGCAAACGGGGTAATGCAAAAATGGCAGACGCGATCACCGCCGATCTCTTTCCTCTGGGCCCGGACGAAACGCCCTACCGCAAGCTCACCGCAGACCATGTGTCGGTCGACAGCTTCAAGGGGCAGGAAATCCTCAGCGTCGATCAGGAAGGGCTGCGCCTTCTCGCCGAAGCCGCCTTCGCCGATATCAACCATCTCCTGCGCCCCGGCCATCTGCAGCAGCTCGCAAAAATCCTCGAAGACCCGGAAGCGACCGACAATGACCGTTTCGTCGCCTATGATCTGTTGAAGAACGCCAATATCGCCGCCGGTGGCGTGCTGCCCATGTGCCAGGATACCGGCACGGCGATCATCATGGGCAAGAAGGGCCGCCGCGTGTGGACCGAGGGCGGCGATGCGGAAGCGCTCGCCGCCGGCGTGCTCGACGCCTATGAAAAGAAGAACCTGCGCTATTCCCAGCTCGCGCCGCTCTCCATGTTCGAGGAAAAGAACACCAGGAACAACCTGCCGGCGCAGATCGACATCTACGAGGAAGGCGAGGACGCTTATAAGTTTCTCTTCGTCGCCAAGGGCGGCGGCTCGGCCAACAAGACCTTCCTTTACCAGGGCACGCCATCGCTTCTGAGCCATGACCGCATGATCGATTTCCTGAAGGAAAAAATCCTGACGCTCGGAACCGCCGCCTGCCCGCCTTATCATCTGGCCGTGGTGATCGGCGGCACGTCGGCCGAGATGAACCTGAAGACGGTCAAGCTCGCCTCGACGCGCTATCTCGACAACCTCCCCACCCAAGGATCGGAAGACGGCCACGCCTTCCGCGACCTCGAAATGGAAGCCGAAATTCACAAACTGACGCAGTCGCTCGGCGTCGGCGCGCAGTTCGGCGGTAAATATTTCTGCCATGACGTGCGCGTCATCCGCCTGCCCCGCCACGGCGCCTCGCTGCCGATCGGCCTCGGCGTCTCCTGCTCCGCCGACCGCCAGGCCAAGGGCAAGATCACCAGGGACGGCATCTTCCTCGAACAGCTCGAGACCAATCCGGCAAAGTACATGCCGGAAATCGACGAGGAGAGGCTCTCCTCCCATGTTGTAAAGATCGATCTGAACCAGCCGATGACTCAAATCCTCAGCGAATTGTCGAAACATCCTGTAAAGACGAGACTTTCGCTCTCCGGCCCGATCATCGTCGCCCGCGATCTGGCGCATGCCAAGATCCGCGAGCTGCTGGAGCGCGGCGAGCCTATGCCGGATTATTTCAAGAACCACCCGATCTATTATGCAGGCCCCGCCAAGACGCCGGCGGGCTATGCCTCAGGGTCCTTCGGGCCGACCACGGCCGGGCGCATGGATTCCTATGTCGACCAGTTCCAGTCCTTCGGCGGCTCGATGATTATGCTCGCCAAGGGCAACCGCTCGCGCCAGGTGCGCGAGGCCTGCGGCCGGCATGGCGGCTTCTATCTCGGCTCCATAGGCGGCCCCGCCGCGCGCCTTGCGCAGGACTGCATCAAAAAGGTCGAGGTGGTGGAGTATCCCGAACTCGGCATGGAGGCGATCTGGCGGATCGAAGTGGAGGATTTCCCCGCTTTCATCGTCATCGACGACAAGGGCAATGATTTCTTCAAGGAATTGAATTTGGGGTGAGGGTTGCCGGGCGTCTGGCTTCCGGTTTCGTATGAGTGAGATCAACGGAAATGGCGCGGGACAGAGGGGGTGCTGTCCCGCCAGCATATCCTTTTTAGAATACTACGCCGCCACCACCAGCACCTCATCCCCTGTCACGAACCGTGCCACCCGTGCCGCCACCTCCGCGTTGGCAATGATTCTGCGGTGACCAAGCCCGTCGGCCCAGTACAGCCTGACATGCGGTCCGGCCTTCGCCTTCGCTTCCGCCGATTGTGCCGATACCTCCTTGTCGTCATGGGCATGGATCACCAGCGTCGGAATCCTCAACTGGCGCAGATGCCGGTCCGTATCGAAGGAGGAGAGCGGGCGGCATACGATCCGCAGCACTTCGTCATCCATGGCACTGCGCACCTCGGGGCGAAGCCCGACCATCCTGCCGAAGCCGTCGAAGACCTCGGTCATCGAGTGCGGTGCGGCGATGGTGACGAGCTTCTTCGGCCTGTGCGCCCGGTAGCAGGGAAGAGCTCCCGCCGCCGCATTGACGAGGACGGCGCCGCCGAAGGAATGCCCGATCATCGCATGGAAAGGCCCGTATTGCCGCCAGGCGGCATCCACCGCCGCGACCGCCTGCATCATGTTGAGCGCCCGGCCCGGCGAGGCGCCATGCCCCGGCAGATCGATGGAAATGACCCGCTCGCCGGCATCGAGCAGCGCATCGATGATGGCGAGCATATCGGCCGTACGCGAGCCCCAGCCATGGACGACAAGCGAGGTGCGCCCAGACGGCGAAGGCCTGTCGGGCTCGAAAAGATGAGATGCGAAAATGCCCCGGTCGATCGCCAGATCGAGCCGGCGCGCTTTCCGCATCTTCGCCTCGGCGCGCGCCAGCTTCTCCGCATGGGATTTGGTTTTCGGCTTGCGGGCGGGCGTGCGGCAGAAAAGCCTGAAGGCGGCGCGGCCCGCCTGTTTCGGCGCAACGCGACCATATATATCGAAACCGAGACGGGTGACCTGGAAGACGAAGGGTGTCATAGTCCAAAAACCCACTGAATGTTCAAACATGAACAATATTGTACAAGAATGAACAAAAAGCAAGACGTACCGAAAACGCTTCCCTGGGATAATCCGCGCTTCAAGAACTGGGTCGCGATGATGCGCGCTGAAAAGGCGGTAGGGCGTGCTTTGAGCCGCGCGCTGGCGCCGCTCGATCTCAAGGTGGCGCAGCTCGACGCGATGATCAATCTCTACCGCCATCCCGGCCAGTCGCAGCATGATCTCGCCCGCCGGCTTCTGGTCGGCCGCTCCAATATCACCATGCTCTTGCCGCAGCTCGAGACGCAGGGGCTGTTGCGCCGCGAGGGCGATCCCAGGGACAAGCGCGTGATGCGGCTTTACCTGACCGAGGAAGGCGAGAAGAAGCTGATGCAGGCCCTGGAGGTCTATACCGAGCTGATCGACCGAGTAATGAGCCAGTCCAGCCCCGAGCAATGCAACATGATGGGCGACATGATGCGGCGCATCGCCGAGATGCTGAAGGACGACTAAGTCGTTCTACCGAAAAACGAGCGGTTTTCCGTTTGAAGCGTTCCGGAATGGTTCCTCGGGTCAAGCCCGAGGTGACGAAATGGAAGGGCTTACGCCTGATCCAACGTTGACGATTGGCGGAAAACATCCCTGCAATCGTCATCCTCGGGCTTGACCCGAGGATCCATGCCTGAACATCGCCCCTCCACCAGCACTCAGACCCGAAGGCTATTGCTATTTAAACGGCCACGACTCCATCAAGACAGCCGCTAATGGCGCCTACCACATCGTCGCCTTGGCCCGCTCCAACCAGGTCGCATCGTAAGTTTCGCCGTCGAAACCGGCACTGGTGCGCGCCAGGATCTCGCCGGGGGTTGGCAGGCTCTTGGGGTCGACATGCTTTGCCGCATTCCAGAGCTCCGAGCGATGAATCGCCCGCGCGCACTGGAAATAGACCGCTTCGACCTTAATGATGATCACCGAGCGCGCCGCCTTGCCCTGCACTGCAAAGGAAGCGCAGAGTTCACGATCGACCGACACCGAAGCGCTGCCGTTGACGCGCAGCGTCGTGCCCGAACCGGGCACGAGGAAGAGCAGGCCGACCCGGCCGTCGCGGATGATGTTCTTCAGCGAATCGGCGCGGTTGTTGCCATGCCGGTCCGGCATCATCAAAGTGCGCTGGTCATGGATGCGCACGAAGCCGGCGAGATCGCCGCGCGGCGAGCAGTCCAGCCCCTCCGGCCCTGATGTCGCCAGCGCGACAAACGGCGAAGCCGCGATGAAGGCTGCATATTCCGGGATGATATGGTCTATCTCCTTGACGAGCGAGGTCTCGCCCGGCTTGCCGTAAAGCGCTTCGAGTTCCTCAACTGTCCTGATGATCGTCATATCACCTCCTGATCGGCTCACGGCTTAAGCCCTTTTCCGCCAGTTCATCCAGATAGGCTTGCCAGCGGCTTTCCTTCTCCCGGCCGAGTTCCCTGAGATAGGTCCAGCTGAAGAGCCCGGTGTCATGCATGTCGTCGAAGGTGATGCGGACGGCGTAATTGCCGACCGGCTCCATCTTCAGGATTGCCACATTGATCTTGCCGGGCACCGTCACCCGCTGTTCCGGTGAGTGCCCCTGCACTTCCGCCGATGGCGACAGGACACGCAGCATCTCGGCGGCAAGCGCATATACCTCGCCATTGTCGAAACTGATCGTCAGCGTCTTGCGATCCGGCGAAACGCGCAATTCCCTGGGCCAGACATCGGCCATGACACTCTCCTGTTTCCGCCCTGTTTTGCCCTCGTGATAGGCGCATTGCGCCCGGCCGGCAAGCCGTCGCTGACCGGCTTGTGACTGGACAGGTCCGCAACGGCATCTTATCTCTGTCGGAGGAGGAGCAATTCTTGGACGAGACGATAGTGACCCATCCGGCAGATCAGGATGTCTTGCACACCGAAACACCGATGATCGACCCGTTCGGCCGGGCGATCACTTACTTGCGTGTCTCGGTGACGGACCGCTGCGATTTCCGCTGCACCTACTGCATGGCGGAGAACATGACCTTCCTGCCGAAGAAGGACCTGCTTTCCCTCGAAGAACTCGACCGGCTCTGCACCGTCTTCATCGAGAAGGGCGTGCGCAAATTGCGGCTGACCGGCGGCGAGCCGCTGGTCCGCAAGAATATCATGCATCTGATCCGCGAGCTTTCCCGTCATCTGCGCTCCGGCGCGCTGGAAGAACTGACGCTGACCACCAACGGTTCGCAGCTCGCCCGCCACGCGATGGAACTCGCCGAATGCGGTGTGAAGCGCATCAATGTCTCGCTCGATACGCTCGATACGGACAAGTTCCGCACCATCACCCGCTGGGGCGAGCTCAGCCGTGTTCTCGAAGGCATCGGCGCCGCCCAGGCCGCCGGCATCAAGGTCAAGATCAACGCCGTGGCGCTCAAAGGCTTCAACGAGCATGAAATCCCGGAGATGATCCGCTGGGCCCACGGCCGTGGCATGGATATGACGCTGATCGAGACCATGCCGATGGGCGAGATCGATCTCGACCGCACAGACCAATATCTGCCGCTTTCCCTGCTGCGAGCCTCGCTCGCGCGGCAATTCACCCTGACCGACATTCCCTATAAGACCGGCGGCCCCGCCCGCTATGTCGAAGTGGGCGAGACCGGCGGCAGGCTTGGCTTCATCACGCCGATGACCCATAATTTCTGCGAAAGCTGCAATCGCGTGCGCATCACCTGCACGGGCACGCTCTTCATGTGCCTCGGCCAGGAGGATGCCGCCGACCTGCGCGCACCGCTGCGGGCTTCCGAAGGCAACGAGCTTCTTTCCCAGGCCATCGACGAGGCCATCGGCCGCAAGCCCAAGGGTCACGATTTCGTCATCGACCGCCGCCACAACCGTCCCGCCGTATCGCGCCATATGAGCGTTACCGGCGGTTGATCCCGCCACGACGGCAGAAAGCGCACTTTCGCATTCCGCAAAGACAAAATTCCGGTCGCGTGCGACCGCGACGCGCGATAAATGGATGATCAACCGGAATCATCATCGTGGCGCTTTCTCCCAACGTCCGCAGCTGTATTTTCATGATGCTCGCCATGGCGAGCTTCACGGTCAACGATTCCATCACCAAATATCTCTCCGAAAGCATGAATACCGGCCAGATCATGCTTTTACGCGGACTCCTCGCCACAACGGTGATCCTGCTCATCGCGCGCCAGCGCAAGGCCCTGATCCCGGTCGGCAGGGCGCTGCACCCAATGATCCTGCTGCGCGCCTTCGGCGAGATGGGCGCAACCGTCATCTATCTCATCGCGCTGGCGCATCTGCCTCTGGCCTTCACCTCGGCCGTCTTCCAGTCCGTTCCCCTCGCCGTCACCATGTGCGCCGCGCTCTTTCTCAAGGAGGCCGTCGGCTGGCGGCGCTGGCTGGCGATCACCATCGGCTTCATCGGCGTGCTCATCATCGTTCGTCCTGGCACAGACGGCATCAATCCCTATGCCCTGATGCTTTTGGTGGGCGTCGGCTTCACCGCCTGCCGCGATCTGGCGACCAGGCGCGTGCCCGATGTCATCCCGACGCTGATGATCTCCGCCCTCACCTCCTCCGCAATTACCCTGACCGGCGCCGGGCTGGTCGTCCCCATGGGCGGCTGGTCGCCGATCGGCTGGGGCGAAATCGGCCTGCTCGTCATCGCCTCCCTTCTCCTCCTGATCGGCTATCACTTCATCATCCTGGCGATGCGTGAGGGCGAGATCTCCTTCGTCTCGCCGTTTCGCTATACCAGCCTTCTCTGGTCGATCCTGCTCGGCATCGTGATCTTCGGCGATGTTCCCGGCCCGGCGACCATCCTGGGTTCGATCATCGTGGTCTCGAGCGGCATCTACACGCTTTATCGCGAGAGCGTCGTCGCCCGCCGCGGTCGGGCTGCATCGTCGGCGGCCAAACCGCCGGTGGAAGCCCCGGCAGCAGTAGTCAAGGTGGAATAGGATAATGAGGGAGAATACAGCCCCCAAACCGCTGGGCGTGATCCTCGCCGGAGGGCGATCGCAGCGCATGGGCGGCGGCGACAAGGGTCTCCTGCCGCTGGGCGGGAAACCGCTGATTGCCCATGTCATTGAAAGGCTGCGCTCGCAGCTCCCCTCCCTCATTATCAACGCCAATGGTGATCCCGCCCGTTTCGCGCAATTCGGCTTCCCCGTCGTAGAGGACCGCATCACCGGCTATCAAGGCCCCCTCGCCGGCCTGCAATCCGCGATGCGCTACGCCTTGGACATGGACGATGCCCTAAGGCCCGGCCACATCGTCACGGTCGCCGCCGACACGCCCTTCTTTCCCGCCGATCTGGTCTCCCGCCTCATGCAGGCGCTGGAGGAAGAAAAGGCCGATATCGCCCTGGCAACATCGGACGGCAATCTCCACCCGGTCTTCGGGTTCTGGCCCGTCGCGCTCGAACCTGACCTCACAGATTGGCTTGCCAGTGGTGAAAAACCGAGGGTCAGCGCCTGGGCGAAACGCCATCGCGTGGCGCAAGCGCATTTCGGTCCGCTGAAGACAGCGGACGGGCTCGCCGCCGATCCTTTCTTCAACATCAATACGCGCGAGGACCTTGCGCAAGCCGAGAAATTGCTGAAAAAACTTCACCCATGAGCAAGCGGATTTTCGGCATCACCGGCTGGAAGAACTCCGGCAAGACCACCCTGACCGTCCGCCTCGTCGAAGAACTGACGCGGCGTGGCTGGCGCATCTCCACCATCAAGCATGCCCACCATGATTTCGACATCGACCATGAGGGCACCGACTCCTTCCGCCACCGCAAGGCCGGCGCCGGCGAGGTGGCCATCGTCTCCGATCGCCGCTGGGCGCTGATGCATGAATTACAGGGCGAAAGCGAACCGTCGCTTGATGATATCGTGGCGCGGCTTGCCCCTTGCGATCTGATCATCGTCGAAGGATACAAGCGCGAATCCCACCACAAGATCGAGGCGCGCAGAACCGAAGGGCGCAAGGGCGACCGGCTTTCGGCGAGCGACCCCAATATCGTTGCGGTCGCCAGCGACCATCCGGTCGAAGATGAAAACATTCCGGTTTTCGATCTCGACGACATTCCCCGAATCGCCGATTTCATCGAGCGGCAAAGCGGCCTGCGCTGAGCCATTCATTCAGAAAGCTGCCGGATGGAAGCCTGCCGCGTAATAATATTGCGACGATTTGCCATGCCCTGGCAATTTATGCTCCCAGGGAATAGCTCGCGATTACCTGTTGCTTTTACAATGGAAAAAATGGGAATATTCCTCCCCAGGCGCGGGCAACCGCGACCTTCGCCCGAAGGCTGAACCAAAAAAATGGACGGGGAACAGCCGGGCTTTAACAGAAGAGGTATGACATGCGTATCATGAAGCGTTTCGCTCTTGCAGCGTCCGCGGCCGCCCTTGCTTTGACGGTGGGCGCGGTTGCGATGGACAACGCCCAGGCTCAGGAGAAGCTGAAACTCACCATCGCCTCCGAAGGCGCCTACCCGCCCTTCAACGTGCTGACGCCCGATGGCAAGCTCGAAGGCTTCGACATCGACATCGCCAAGGCGCTTTGCGAGGAGATGAAGGCGGAGTGCACCTTCGTCGCCCAGGAATGGGACGGCGCCATCCCTGCGCTGCAGGCCGGCAAGTTCGACGCCTATATCGCGTCCATGTCGATCACCGAGGAGCGCAAGAAGCAGGTCGACTTCAGCGACAAATATTATAACACGCCGCCGGCTATCGCCGCGCCCAAGGATACCGACATCAAGGGCGTGACCAAGGAGGATCTGGCCGGCAAGACCATCGGCGTGCAGGGCTCCACGACCCACGCCAACTATTCGGAAAAGACCTATACCGACAGCGAGGTCAAATCCTATCCGACCGCCGACGAATACCGCCTCGACCTCGCCAATGGCCGTCTTGATGCCGTCAATGACGATATCGTGACGCTCCAGGATTGGCTGAAGACGCCGGAAGGCGCCTGCTGCAAGATCGTTGGCACGATCACGCCGGTTCCGGAAATCCACGGTCCCGGCGCCGGCGTCGCAATCAAGAAGGGTCGCCCCGAACTGGTCGAGAAGTTCAACGAGGCGATCAAGGCCATCCGCGCCAATGGCAAGTACAAGGAAATCAACGACAAATACTTTGATTTCGACGCTTACGGCGGCGAGAGCTGATCGGGCGATTGTCGATATCCGAGTGAAAGGAAGACGGCGGAAGGAATTTCCGCCGTTTTCCAGAGGGCAAGAAGAAAAGACCAGGGACGCCCCGATCAGGCTTGGCGATCCCGAAAAGGATCAGGCGGATGGAGCATTATGCAGCGCTTCTGAGCTTCGGCGAAGGGGGCTGGGGAAAGAGCATAGCAAGCGGCGTGCTCGTCACCATATCACTCGCACTGGCAACCCTGCCTTTTGGTCTGCTGATCGGCTTCTTCATTGCTCTCGGCAAGCAATCCAAGGAACCCTCCTTGCGGCTCGCTGCCAATATCTACACCACCATTTTTCGTGGCTTGCCGGAGCTTCTGACGCTTTTCCTCGTCTATTTCGGCGCGCAGATCGGCCTGCAGAAGGCCGTCGCGATGCTCGGCATCAACGCCACGATCGAGATCAACTCCTTCGCCGCCGGCATGCTGGCGCTGGGCGTGGTTTTCTCCTCCTATGCGAGCGAGGTGTTCCTCTCCGCTTTCCGTGCCATTCCCGTCGGCCAGTATGAAGCCGGTTACGCCATCGGCCTCTCGAACTGGCTGACCATGCGTAAGATCGTCCTGCCGCAACTGATCCGCATTGCGCTGCCCGGTCTCGCCAATCTCTGGATGGTCCTTCTCAAGGATACCTCGCTCATATCGGTCATCGGCCTTTCCGATATCCTGCGCCAGACCGGCGTCGCGGCACGCGTGACCAAGGAAGCCTTCCTGTTCTTCGGCACGGCCTGCCTGCTCTACCTGGTCCTCGCCATCATCTCGTCCTTCTTCATCACCCGCATAGAGAACTGGGCCTACCAAAGCCAGAATATGGGCAAGGAGCGCGCCTGATGCCGACTGGACGCACCGCCGCCGAAGCCATGCTCCCCCCACCCGCGCTGCCCCGCCCATGGACGGCAAAGCGTGTGGCGGGCTACGCCATCGTCGCCATCTGGCTGGCGTTTTTTGTCGGCCTCGCCATCTATCTCTACAATGCCTGGCGCATCGACCTTTTCGAGACCTATGGCCCCCGCTACTGGTCCGGCTTGAAGACGACGCTGGCGCTTGTTTCCATCTCGGTCCTGCTTGGCGCCGTCATTTCGATACCGGTCGCCGCGGGCCGCATGTCGAAGAACCGCATCTTCCGCGGGCTCGCCCATGCCTATGTCTATTTTTTCCGGGGCACGCCGCTGCTCGCCCAGACCTTCCTGATCTATTACGGCTTCGGCTCCTTCCGCCCCTTCCTGCAGGAATGGGGCTTATGGGTATTCTTCCGCGATGCCTGGAACTGCGCCATTTTCGCCTTCTCGCTCAATACTGCAGCCTATCAGGCGGAAATCCTGCGCGGCGCCATCAAGAGCGTGCCCATCGGCCAGTGGGAAGGCGCCGCCGCCCTCGGCCTTTCCAAGCGGGTCACCTTCTGGAAGATCATCATGCCTCAGGCCCTGATCGTGGCGCTCCGCCCTTACGGCAACGAGATCATCCTGCTGCTCAAGAGCTCGGCCCTCGTCGCCATCATCACCGTCTATGATTTGATGGGCGAGACCCGCCGCGCCTATGCACGGACATTTGATTTCCAGACCTATCTCTGGGCGGCTGTAATCTACCTCATGATCGTGGAAATGCTGCGCAATGTCTGGGACTGGATCGAGCGCCGCCTCACCCGGCATCTCGCCCGCTAAGCAATCAGGAAAACGAAAATATGATGAAAATCTGGGGAAGGCCCAACTCGACCAATGTCAAGAAGGCCCTTTGGGCGGCGACCGAGCTCGACCTCGACTTTGAGCACATCCCGGCCGGCGGCACCTATGGCGTCATCGATACGCCGGAATTCCGCGCGCTCAACCCCAACGGCCTTGTGCCCGTCCTCGAGGATGACGGTCTTGTCCTCTGGGAATCGAATGTGATCGTCCGCTATCTCGCCGCGAAATATGGGGTCGGTAAATTATGGATCGATGATGCCGCCAAGCGCGCCAGCGCGGAAAAATGGATGGATTGGGCAAGCACCACGCTCACCGGTCCCTTTGTCGACATCATATGGCACACGGTGCGACTGCCCGAGGAAAAACGCGATCCCGCGATCCAGGCCCGCGGCGTGACCGCTTTCTCCAAGGCCCTCGAAGTGCCGGAAAAGACACTCTCCGGCCAGCCATGGCTTTCCGGCGGCGAATTCGGCATCGGCGACATACCGCTCGGCGTGTTCGTCTATGCCTGGATGAACCTTCCGATCGAGCGGCCGGACTTCCCCAACCTCACCGCCTGGTATGAGTGGCTGGCAGAACGCCCCGCTTACGCCAAGAGCGTGATGACGCCGCTGACATAACAGCGTTTCAATTTCAGGTTGAAGGCGCTTCTATTTATAGAGCATGGTGCCGACAGATACGAAGCCTGTTTTCGGTTTGGAACGTTCCGGAATGGATCCTCGGGTCAAGCCCGAGGATGACGACTGGAGAGGTTTTCGCCCGTCTCCAACGTTGGCAATTGGCCGAAACAGCCCCGCAATCGTCATCCTCGGGCTTGACCCGAGGATCCATTCCGGAACATTGCCATTCCACCAGCGGTCGAGACATTAAGACTGCTGATTTCAGGCGACCGCGATTCATTAAGACAGGCCCCTCCAGACAGCGCCCATCACTCCCCCGGCAACAGCCGCCAGGTGCCGAGCAGCCCGTCCTGATAGGCTGCTTCCGACACGGGAATGGTGAAGGCCTGGATATTGCCCCAGCGTTCCGCCATGTCGCGATAATGCGGCGACAGCACATTGCCGGACTGGCCGGTCGTCTGGATATAGGTCGACCGGTCGGGATTGCTCAGGTCGAATATGCCGCGATAGCTGGTGCCATGCGTGGCCCGGTATGGATTGTCGTCATCGTTCCAGTTCGGTGAGCCGCGGTCGAGCGTATAGGAACCGCCGGACGCCGGCTCGTTGACGTCGAATATCAGGTCGAGCGGCTTGACCCGCGAGAAGGGCCGGTGCGCACCATAGGCATAGTGCAGCGCCCCCCAGTTCCACTTCTCCCGGTCGGCACTGAGGCGCTGCTCAAGATCGGCTTCCGCATCCTTCAAGGCAAGCGCCAGCACGTCGCCGCAGCTCTCCCGCTCCGCCGTGCGCCTGTCGTCGCACCAGTCGCGTGCCGCATCGGGTGACAGCCAGCGCAGCATCCCATTGACCCGTGCCCGCCAGAAATCCGGGAAGGCATCGCCGAGATCGTCCGAAAGGATGCGCTTGGTGGCAAACCGCAGCCATGCCTCGAAGAGAAGCGGCTCGCTCTCGGTCTTGTCCTGGCGGTAATCCCAGCGCCTGAGCGCCATCACATCGTCCTTGTTCACATCGCTGCGCCCCTGGATGAGATCGAGCATGACCGGGCCGAGTGCGGCATAGGCCGGCGAATAATCGTCCCCCTGCGCCTGGCGGCTTGATTCCATCGTCTGCCTGACATTGCTGTCGAGCACCAGGGTCGCGATACGGTCGCGCCGCCATTCCTCGTCCCAGTCGAAGGTCAGGAAAGGCAGGTAATTGCCGTCGACGATCTTGCTGTTGGCCGTGCCGATGGCGCCGCGCGGCGGATTATATTCCCGCGGCAGCGCCTCATAAGGGATATAGCCCTTCCAGTCATAGGTCGCATCCCAGCCGGGCACCGGCGCCCGCCCCATGATCCTGTTGGCGGGGTCGCGCACCGGCACCCGCCCCGGCGCGATCAGGCCGATATTGCCGTCGACATCCGCCACCACCATCGACTGCATCGGGGTCACGAAATCATGCATGCCGTCGAGAAATTCCGAAACCGACTGGAAATCCCAAAGCCGGAAGCCGGCCGACATCGTCGTGTCGTCATGGGCGAGCGCAGTCCATTGCAGTGCCGGAACGGTCCCGCTGGGCAAATAGCGCTGCAATCCGCGATAGCTCGCCGGGAGCACGGGGCCGTGGCGGGTTGCGCGGCGCTCGAAAGTCACCTGCTGACCGCCCTTCACCCTGATCGTCTCCACCCGCTTGTCGAAGGGCCGGTAGCCGTCGGGCGCCAGATAATCATCGGGGTTTTCCGGGTTGATCCGCTCCACGAAGATGTCCTGCACGTCCGCCGCCGTGTTGGTGAAGCCCCAGGCCACACGGTCGTTGCGCCCGAGGAAGACCAGCGGCGTCCCCGGCAGGGTGACGCCGATGAGATTGCGCGTCCTCCCATCGGGCGCCTTCACCTGGAGATGCGCCAGATACCAGAGCGATGGCGCGCTGAAATCAAGATGCGGATCATTGGCCAGGATAGGCTTGCCGGTCTCGGTCTTTTCTCCCGCAAGCACCCAATTGTTGGAGGCGCCCTGCCCCATCATCCGGTCAAGCGCCGCGAAACGCTGTTCGGCCGGTTCTCCGGCGCTGATCGGCCCGCTCTCCAGCCCCAGCACGGTCTTCAGGTCCGGCAGGGGCGGCGGCGCATCCTCCTTGAGCGGCGGCAGGAGATCGTCGATTTCTGCGTCCGTCATCCCGAGGCGGGCGAATTTCAGCCGCTCCATCTCCTCGCCGATATTGGCGCCGAGCGTTATCGACATCATCTTGACGGCGGCCACCACATCGGTGGCCTGCCAGGGCTCCGGCTTGTGATTGAGGATCACGAATTCGGGCGAGAATTTCGAGGCGAACGGCCGGCCGGCCTGCGCGATGAAGGCGTTGACGCCGCGCACATAGGCTTCGATCGCCTGGCGGTCCTTTTCGCTGAGCACGTTGAAGGAAGCGGCCGCAGCGGCGGGGATATCCAGCGTGCGCAGGAACATGTCGGTGGCGATCGTCGGCTCGCCGAAGAGTTCCGAAAGCCGCCCTTGCGCGGCCATGCGCGCCACCTCCATCTGCCAGAGCCGCTCCTGCGCATGGACGAAGCCCAGCGCCATGGCGACATCCTCCAGCGTCTGGCCCGATATGTGCGGCACGGCATTGCGGTCGCGCACGACCGTCACCGGTGCACTCAAGCCCGCCAATTGCGCCTCGCCGCTTGCCGGAGCAACCGAGCGGGCCAACCAGATATAGATGACGACAATGGCGAGCAGTGCGAGCGGAAGAAGAGAAAACACCAGCCACAAAAGGCCTTTGATGATCCGCCGCATTGGCCTAGTTTCCCTCTCCAGATCATGGACTCGCACGCGCCCGAAAGCGCTCCCACACTATTGAAGAGGAATATGGACGATGGCAACAGTGGCATTCATTGGTCTCGGCGTCATGGGATATCCGATGGCGGGCCACCTCAAGACGCGTGGCGGGCATGATGTCACGGTCTATAACCGCACCGCAGCCAAGGCGGAGAAATGGGCCGGGGAATTCGGCGGCAAGCACGCCGCCACCCCGGCGGAAGCCGCCCGCGACAAGGATTTCGTCTTTTCATGCGTCGGCAATGACGACGATCTGCGCTCCGTCACCACAGGCGAAAACGGCGCCTTCTCCACCATGAAGAAGGGCGCGATCTTCATCGACAACACCACCGCTTCGGCGGAAGTCGCCCGCGAACTGGCAGCGGAAGCGGAACAACACGGCTTCCATTTCCTCGACGCGCCGGTCTCCGGCGGCCAGGCCGGCGCCGAAAACGGCGTGCTGACGGTCATGGTCGGCGGCGATGAGAAAATCTTTGAACGGGCGAAGCCGGTGATCGAGGCCTATGCGCGCGCCATCGGCCTGATGGGTCCCGTGGGCGCCGGCCAGCTGACCAAGATGGTCAACCAGATCTGCATCGCCGGCCTGGTCCAGGGGCTCGCCGAAGGCATCCATTTCGGCAGGAAAGCCGGTCTCGACATCGAGAAGGTGATTGAGGTCATCTCCAAGGGCGCCGCCGGCTCCTGGCAGATGGAGAACCGCTACAAGACGATGAACGCCGGAAAATATGATTTCGGCTTCGCCGTCGACTGGATGCGCAAGGATCTGGGCATCTGCCTTGAGGAAGCCGACCGCAACGGTGCCCTCCTACCGGTCACCGCACTCGTCGACCAGTTCTACAAGGAAGTGCAGAAGCTCGGCGGCAGCCGCTGGGACACCTCTTCCCTTCTTGCCCGCCTCGAAAAATGATCGGGCCGTCGTCGAGCGCCGCCGACCTGATCGCGCATCTGAAGACCCTCCGCTCGGAAGAGAACATCGCCGGCATGGGGCGCTTCGGCATCGTCACGGAAACGGCGCTCGGCATCTCCAACCCCGATATGCAGAAGATCGCCCGGCTGGCGAAACGCGATCACGCGCGAGCTCTCGAATTGTGGAAAAGCGGCATCCGCGAGGCGCGGATGCTGGCGATCTTCACCGCCGAGCCGAAGCGGCTGACGGTTGGGGAAGCCTGGACCTGGGCGGCCAATTTCAATTCCTGGGAAATCGTCGATACGGCTGCAGACCTCTTCGTCGAAGCCCGGCTGGAACAAGAGCTTATCCCTGCCTTCGCCGCCGATGAGCGCGAGTTCGTCCGCCGCACGGCTTTCGCAATGATTGCCGGTGCCGCCGTCCACCTGAAAAAAGAACCGGATGAAACGATCCTCGCCTGGCTGCCGCTAATTGAGGCCCATGCGCGAGACCCGCGCAATTTCGTCAAAAAAGCGGTGAACTGGGCGCTGCGCAATATCGGCAAGCGCAACCGCACCTGCCATGCGCCTGCGCTCGCGCTCGCCCGGCACCTGGCGGAGCAGGACGACAAGACCGCCCGCTGGATCGGCAAGGACGCGGTGAGAGAGCTTGAATCGCCCAAGGTGCTGGAGCGGCTCGCGGCGAAGGCGTGACGGCTCCTACGCCGCGGCGCGTGACCGCTTGGCTGAGCCGGGTTTCGATTTGATCGCCGGCATCGCTTCCATCACGCGCGAAGCCGGGAAGATGGCAATCCCTTCTGTCCCCTCGCGCAGTTTCGAATAGAGCCGGAACTCGCCGCCATGCATCGCCATCAGCGCCTGCACGATCGGCAGGCCGAGGCCGGTTCCCTGCTCCGCACTCTTGATGGCGATGCTGCCCTGGCCGAAGGCCGACAGCACCACCGGGATCTCCTCCTGCGGAATACCCGGCCCGTTGTCGCGAATGGAGATGTATTGCCCGCCGCCAGCGGTCCAGCCGACCTTGACCTGGATCTCGCCACTGGCCGGCGTGAATTTCACGGCATTCGAAAGGAGATTGAGCACCACCTGCCGGACGGAGCGGGCATCGGCCCATAGAAACGGCAGATCCTTCTCGAAATGCTCCGTCAGCCTGATGTTCTTCTTCTGCAGCTTGATCTGAATGAGATGGATGCTGTCACCGACCACATCCACCAATCGCACCGGCTCCTCATTGAGCGTGTAGCGCCCCGCTTCCACCCGGCTCAGATCCAGGATTTCGTTGATCAGATTGAGAAGATGCTGGCCCGACGTGTGGATGTCGCGGGCATAATCCTTGTAGGTCTCGTTGCCCATCCGCCCCAGGATTTCCTTCGACATCACCTCGGAAAAGCCAAGAATGGCATTGAGCGGCGTGCGCAGCTCATGGCTCATGGAGGCGAGGAAGCGCGATTTGGCGAGATTGGCCTCCTCGGCGCGTCGCCGCGCCTCGTCCGACATGGCGTTGGCCGTCTCGAGCTCGGCGATCAGCGCGTCCTTCTCGCTCTGGAAGGCCAGCGTCATGCGCGCCGAGCGATTGAAATGCGCCGCGATATAGGTGAAGAAGACCAGCGCCGCCACCAGCATCACCACCATCGTGCCATGGAAGGTCGGCGGCAGTTCCGTCCTGGCGGTCAGGCTGTAGGTCGCAATCGGCAGCGCGAATGCGGCAATCGTCGCCCCGCGCAATGCCGAACAGATGATGGCGGTAGCAGCCATCGCCACCAATAGCACCAGCGCTTGCGCGAAGGGAAAAAACGCCACGTCGCACGTGCCGCAGCGGATCGTCGCGAAATAGGCCCAACCGATACCGGTTATCGCGTGGCCCGCGAAAAACACGTTCTTCCAGTGCTCGATATCGACCTGATCCGCTGCTTTCTGGTTGAACTTGCGGGCCGCCAGTGCCAGCACGCCATAGCATCCGACCGTCAGAAGCGCCCAGATGATCATCTGTCGTCCGAGGCCGATCAGGAAACCGGAGAACGCCACGATCAGCACCAGAATCCCGACGGAGGCTGCCCCCGCCACCAGGGCGCGGGCATACATCAGCAGGATTTCATATTCATAATTGGCTTGTCCGGTCTTCTCCAGCAGGCGGTCACGGGTCTTGCGCACCGCCTTGGCAAGCTCGGCATTGCGCGAGACGCGGCGGCGGTCGACGATGTTTTTGTCGACAAGCGTGGACCATGGCGCCATTTCAGCAGTTTCCGCGCTAGATTCCACAGCCTGAGATTGCGGTCGGACGATTACTCATACCCCGCAGAATATGGAGGAATGATTAAAAGAACCTCAAGCTTTCCGTTAGAATAAAAGATTAAACGCAGCAATTTTCTATCATCTGTAGTCGAAATGGATAAGAAACGTGGCAAAGCCCTATAGGCGCATCTATCCCCGCCGCCGATGGTATCCCCGGCGACCGGCCCGGCAACGCTCGCCATTGCGGCGCCTCTTCGACTGGCTGTTGACGATCGCCTTCTTCGCCTTGCTCGCCCTTGTCATCGCCCGGCTCAACACGCCCCTTCCCGATCGCGGCCCGCCGGCCGGCGCCGCCTATGTCATCGACGGCGATACGCTGATCATCGATGGCCGCCACATCCGCCTGCAGGGGATCGATGCGCCCGAGATGAAACAGACCTGCCGCCGGCAGGAGCGCGATTACGACTGCGGCGTGGAAGCCCGCTCCGTACTGAGGAAGCTGATCGACGAGCGTGCGGTACGCTGTTCGGGCACGCGCAACGACAAGTACGGCCGGCTTCTGGGCGATTGCCGGGCCGGCGATCTCGACCTCAACCGCACCATGGTGGAGGATGGCTGGGCGGTCGCCTATGGCAGCTACACCAGTGAAGAAGCCGGAGCCCGCAGGGAAGGACGCGGCATCTGGGCCGGAAGCTTCGAGCGGCCCCAGGATTGGCGAAAGGAGCATCAGACCTTGCAGGAAACGCCCCACAACCCGCCCTCGCCCCTCGAAACCTTCATGGAAAAACTCTATTTCAATATCAAAAGCCTGATCACAACCCTCTATGAGCGGGAGCAACGCAATGAAGCTCTATGACGGCGGACGCGCGCCCAATCCCCGCCGCGTGCGGGTCTTCCTTGCCGAAAAGGGCATCGAGGTGCCGCTTATTCCCGTCGATATGGGCGCCATGGGCCACAAATCGGCCGAGATAACCGTCCGCAATCCCCTGCAGCGGCTACCGGTGCTGGAACTGGAAGACGGCACCATACTGACAGAGTCGATCGCCATCTGCCGCTATTTCGAGGCGCTGCATCCCGATCCCTCGCTGTTCGGCAGGAGCGCATTGGAGCAGGCACGCATCGAGATGTGGAACCGGCGCATGGAATTGACTTTCATGGCCGGGGTTCAGGCGGTGTTTCGCCACACCCATCCGGCAATGAAGGATTGGGAGATCCCGCAGATACCGGAATGGGCGGAGGCCAACCGACCAAGGGTGCTGGATTTCCTCGCCCTTCTCGATCGCGAGCTGGAGAACCGCGCCTTCATCGCCGGCAATGCCTATTCCGTTGCCGATATCACCGGCATGATTGCCGTCGACTTCATGAAACCGGCGAAGATCGCCCTTCCTGAGGATCTCGCCAATGTGCGCCGCTGGCACGAGAGCGTGAAAGCCCGCCCCAGCGCAGGAGCCTGAAAAGACCAAAATGCCTGAGAAGGACGTGGCCGCGCTTCAGGCCGAAATCGCACAATGCCGCATCTGCCGGGATGCCCCGCGTTACGGCAAACCGCTCCCGCATGAGCCGAGCCCCGTCTGCGTGATCTCGCAGACGGCCCGCATCGCCATTTGCGGCCAGGCGCCGGGCATCCGCGTGCACAATACCGGCCTGCCCTTCAACGATCCCTCCGGCGACCGCCTCCGGCAGTGGCTGGGCGTGACACGGGAACAGTTCTACGATCCCGCCCGTTTCGCCATCATTCCGATGGGCTTCTGCTTTCCCGGCTACGACGCCCACGGCAGCGACCTGCCGCCGCGCCGCGAATGCCGGGAGGTCTGGCATGACCGCATCTTTGCCGCAATGCCGCAGATCGAGCTGGTCATCGCCATCGGCCAATATGCGCAGGCCTATCACATGGGCGGCCGCCGCAAGAGTTCGATGACCGAGACCGTTCTCGATTGGCGCTCGTCTCTGGCAATGCCGGCGGAAGGCGGGCACCGCATTCTGCCCATGCCGCACCCCTCCTGGCGCAACAGCGGCTGGCTGAAGCGCAATCCGTGGTTTGAGCGCGAACTCATCCCCGAACTTCAACGGCTTGTCCAAGAATTGACTAACAATGAAAAATAATTCCGCTTATATGCGGGATATATAGAAAGGCTTTCTTGAATCCTTTGCCATTCTTGCTGCATAAGGTATTCTATTTTGCACAAGAGGCCATGCCATGGACAGACTGGATCGGAAAATTCTGCGGCTCCTGCAGGAGGATGCGACGCTTGCGGTTGCCGACGTCGCCAAGAAGGTGGGGCTTTCGACCACCCCCTGCTGGCGGCGCATCCAGAAGCTGGAGGAAGACGGCGTCATCAAGCGCCGGGTGGCGATCCTCGATCCGGTGCGGGTCAATGCGCGCGTCACGGTCTTCGTCTCCATCCGCACGAGCTCGCACAGCCATGAATGGCTGAAGCGCTTCTCGGAAGTGGTGCAGGAATTCCCCGAAGTCGTGGAATTCTACCGCATGAGCGGCGATATCGATTATCTCCTGCGCGTCGTCGTCCCCGATATCGCCGCCTATGATTCCTTCTATAAGCGCCTCATCGCCAAGATCGATATCCGCGACGTGTCGTCCTCCTTCGCCATGGAGCAGATCAAATATACGACCGAACTGCCGCTCGATTATATGACGCTTGATAAGGAACCGGCGTAACGGGGCGTTTCTTCCTCGTCTAACCTGCCGGCCAAGATACCGTAACCGTGAAGCGGTTCTCCGTTTGGACCGTTCCGGAATGGGTCCACGGGTCAAGCCCGAGGATGACGAACCGGAGAGGTCCCGCCAGCCTCCAACGTTGGCGATTGACGGAAACAATCCCTGCAATCGTCATCCTCGGGCTCGACCCGAGGACCCATTCCGGAACATCGCTACCCCACCCACGGTCGAGCTCACCTCAACCTCAATTCGCTTTCCCGCTCACGCCGGCCTGTTCGAAAGTCGCCATCCCCGTGTGGCAAAGGGCGGCCGCCTTGACGATCCCTGCGGCCAGCGCCGCGCCCGTTCCCTCGCCAAGACGCATGCCGAGATCGAGCAAGGGCTTCTTGCCGAGCTTCTCCAGCACCCTGCGGTGCCCCGGCTCCGCAGAGACATGACCGAAGAGGCAATGGTCGATCGCCGTCGGGTTGGCAGCGTGCAGGATCGCAGCGGCTGATGTCGCGACATAGCCGTCCACGATCACCGGCACCTTTTCCATGCGCGCGGCGAGAATGGCGCCCGCCATGGCGGCGATCTCGCGTCCGCCGAGGCGGCGCAGGAGCTCCAGCGGGTCCTTCAGATGGTTGCGATGGAGTTCGATCGCTGCCTGCACCGCCGCCACCTTGCGCCGCAGGCCTTCGCTGTCCGCGCCGGTCCCCGGCCCAACCCATTCCTGGGCCGTTCCGCCGTAAAGACCGCAGCAGATCGCCGCCGCGATGGTGGTGTTGCCGATGCCCATCTCGCCGATGCACAGCAGATCGGTGCCGCCCGCGATCGCCTCCATGCCGAAGGCCATGGTCGCGGCACAGGTCTTCTCGTCCATCGCCGCCTCCTCGGTGATGTCGCCGGTCGGAACCTCGAGCGCCAGGTCGAACACCTTGAGGCCGAGATCATTGGCAATGCATATCTGGTTGATCGCCGCGCCGCCGGCCGCGAAATTCTCCACCATCTGCGCCGTCACGCTCGAGGGATAGGGCGAAACGCCCTTGGCCGCGACACCATGATTGCCGGCGAAGACGGCGACGAGCGGCCGCGTCACCTGCGGCTTCGCCCGGCCCGTCCAGGCGGCGAGCCAGACGGCGATCTCTTCCAGCCGCCCGAGCGCGCCCGCCGGCTTGGTCAGCACCGCGTCGCGCTCGCGCACCGCTTGGGCAGCCCGCTCGTCCGGCCCTGGAAGATTGCGGATTAGCTCGCGGAAATCGTCGAAAGGCAGGCCGGTCGTTGTCACGTCTTGTTATCCTGTCACGCAAGGTTGATGGCAATTGTGTCGCGCTAGTCCTATAAGCGCCTATAGCGAAAATTCAAATGACGCTGCCGTTACATCCCGTCGCAGCCCCTCGGCAAGTCAGTGCAAAGGGAGAACAGGATCATGAACACAGACGGTCTTCTGGCGGAAATCATGCGCTCGCTGGGTTTCCTGACGCGCCTGCCGATATCCCAGACCTGGTTTGCGGGCCAGAACGGCTCGCTTGCCGAAAACAGCCGGGTTTTCCCGCTGGCCGGCGCGGTGATCGCCCTGCCCGCCGCCTTCGCCCTGATCGTCGCCAGCCTCTTCAACCTGCCGCCTTCCGTCGCCAGCCTCGCCGCCATTGCCGTCCTCGCCGTCGTCACCGGCGCCCTGCATGAGGACGGGCTGGCCGATGTGGCCGATGGCTTCTTCGGCGGCGCGACAGAGAAGCAGCGCCTCGAGATCATGAAGGATTCGCGCATCGGCACCTTTGCCGCCCTCGCCCTCATCGTCTCGGTCGGCCTGCGCACCCTGCTGCTTGCGACCGTCATTGAGCGTACAGGCCCGGGCCTCGCCGCCCTCGCCCTGATCGGCACCGAGGCGGCAAGCCGCGCCGCCCTCGTCCAGTTCTGGCATATGCTGCCTTCGGCAAGGCCCGGCGGGCTGGCCGACGGCGCAGGCTCGCCCGACGGCACCGCCGCCTTCACCGCCCTGCTCGCCGGTTTCCTCATCCTGGTCGTCACCTATGTGCCGGCCGGCGGCATCGGCGGGCTGCTGATCGCCGCCCTGCTTTGCGGCGCCGCCACGATCGGCTTTGCCAATCTCTCAACGCTGAAGATCGGCGGCCAGACCGGCGATACGCTGGGCGCGGTGCAGCAGATCGCCACGGTCGCGCTTCTGGCGGGCCTTGTCATGATGGCCTGATACGACCACATTCAAGGGAAACGGAAGGTCCGCCAACGCGATGAACATCGAATCCCCCTGCATTCTCGTCTGCTCGATAGACGCCAGGACCGGCTATTGCTTCGGTTGCGGCCGCACGATGGATGAGATCAGCGCCTGGACGATGATGACGCCGGAGCGCCGCCGCGAAATCATGGGCGAGCTTCCCGCCCGCCTGGAAACGGTGGAGCGCAAGCCGCGGCGCGAGACCCGCCGCGCCCGCATGGCGCGCGAAAGGCTCGCACAGGGAGACGACGCATGAACCGCCTTTTCTGGATCATCGTCGCGGTCATCGCCGGCGTCATCCTGCTGCTGATGGCCAATAATGACAGCGGCGCCACGCTCGGGCTCGCCAATGACGTCTTTGCCCGTGCCGCCTATCTCGGCATCTGGGGCATCGTTATTGCCGCGGCCCTGCTCGGCTCGGGCATAAGGCTCGGCGATTTCGCCCGCAACATCGCCATCTGGGTCGTCATCATCCTCGCCCTCGTCGCCGGCTACCAATATCGCTACGAATTGCAGGATGTCGCAAACCGCATCACGGCCGGCCTCGTGCCCGGCAGCGCCATATCGAACCGGGCAAGCGACGGCACCCTGACGGTGACGCTCGCCAAGAGCGCCAATGGCCATTTCGAGGTGAACGGCAGGATCAACGGCGCGCGCGTGCCCTTCCTGGTCGATACCGGCGCCTCGATGATCATCCTGTCCAGCGAGGATGCAAGGCGCGCGGGGCTCGATACCGACGGCCTCTCCTATTCTGTGCCGATCATGACCGCCAATGGCAGCACCAATGCCGCCGCGGTCCGGCTCGATACGCTGCAGATCGGCGATATCACCCGCCACGACATCCGCGCGCTGGTCGCCCAGGACAGCCGCCTGAACAGTAGCCTGCTCGGCATGAACTTCCTCGATACGCTGCGCGGCTTCACCGTCCGCGGCGATGAGCTGGTGCTGTCGGATTAATCATCACGCCGCCTCCGCGGCATTCTCCCCGATTTCGGCGAACGCCCTGCGGATAACACGGCTGTCTACATCCGCACGCGTTGCTTCGGTCGAGAGGACCTGCCGCCAGCGCCGGGCGCCGGGCATGCCCTGGAAAAGCCCGATCATATGGCGGGTGACATGCGAAAGCCTGCCGCCGGCGGCGATATGCCGGTCGGCATAATCGCACATCGTGTTAATAAGGGTGACGGCATCGACAGGCGGGCGCTCATCCCCGAAAATGCGCCGGTCCGCCTCGATCAGCAGGCCCGGATTGTGATAGGCGGCGCGGCCGAGCATGATGCCGTCGACACGCTCCAGATGATCCAGCGCTTCATCAAGCGTCTGAATACCGCCATTGATGCCGATGAAATGATTCCGCATTTGCCCTTTCAGGCGATAGACGCGGTCATAGTCGAGCGGCGGGATGTCCCGGTTCTCCTTCGGTGAGAGCCCCTGCAGCCAGGCCTTGCGCGCATGAACCCAGAGCGCATCGGCCCCGGCCTCGATCACCTGGCGCGCCAGCACATCAAGCGCTACCTCCGGATCCTGATCGTCGACGCCGATCCGGCACTTGACCGTCACAGGAATATCGACCGCGCGTTTCATCGCCGTGACGCATTCCGCGACCAGCTCCGGCGTCTTCATCAGGCAGGCACCGAAGGTGCCTGATTGCACCCGGTCCGATGGACAGCCGACATTGAGATTGATCTCGTCATAGCCGAAATCGGCGCCGATCCTTGCCGCTTCCGCCAGTTTCACCGGATCGGAACCGCCGAGTTGCAGCGCGACGGGATGTTCCTCGGCGGAAAAGCCGAGCAGCCGCTCGCGATGGCCATGGATGGCGGCATCGGCCACCACCATCTCGGTATAGAGAAGCGCACGCCGCGTCATCTGGCGATGGAAAAACCGGCAATGCCGGTCCGTCCAGTCCATCATCGGCGCAATGGCCAGAACCGGGGCTTTGAAATAACCGGTTTTTTCTTCTCTTGCGGGCTCTAGCGTCACGCACTTCTCCGTCTTGTTTGCGTCCATTTAGACCAAATCCGGCCATTTTGACACTGATTTTGGTCCTATAGATGGAAACGGCTCCTGGTCCCCGCAATCTTACGGGAGCACTTCGCGAAGCGTGTCGATGAAGGCACGCAGACTGCCCGGCACGTGGCGGCGGCCGGGATAATAAAGGATCAGGCCCGGGATCGGCGGGCACCAGTCCTCCAGCACGGGCAGGAGCGTTCCCTCCGTGAGCTGAGCGGCGACCGCATGCTCCGGCACATAGGCGATGCCGAGGTGGCGTTCCACCGCCTCGACCATCAACTCGATCCGGTCAAGCGTCAGCCTTCCGGGCACATCGATGCTGATCTCCTCCCCATGGCGCTCGAATTCCCAGCGATAAAGCCTGCCGCTCGGCATGCGATGGCGGACGCAAGCATGGCCACGAAGATCGTCCGGGATCTGCGGACTGCCCGACCGCGAAAGATAGTCCGGCGATGCAACCGCCAGAAAACGTGTCTCGCCGCCGAAGCGGATGCCGATCATATCCTGCGGCACCGTTTCGCCGAGCCGGACGCCGGCATCAAAGCCCTCCGCCACGATATCGACCAGCCTGCCTTCGACGACGATGTCGACCGCCACCTCCGGATAGCGCTCGAGCACGATCGGCACAACACGCTCCACGAGGAGGCGCGCCGCGGTCTCCGGCGCGTTGATCCGCACCGTGCCGCTCGGGCTGCCGCGGAAGGGATCGAGTTCCTCCAGCGCCAGATCGACATCGCGCAAGGCTGGCGCGAGACGCACGAGCAGGCGCTCGCCAGGTTCGGTCAGGGAGACGCTGCGGGTGGTCCGGTGCAGAAGCCGCACGCCCAGCCTGCGTTCGAGCGCGCGCATCATGTGGCTCACCGCAGAAGGCGACAGCCCCAGCTCGTCGGCCGCCCGCTTGAAGCTGCGGTGCCGCGCAACGGCTGCGAAAGCATCCAGATCGCCAAGGTCCAGTTTTCTCATAAGTGAAGATCTTTCACTAACGCATGCGAAATTCAAGGTCTAATCTCAGCAATCAGGTGGCCCTATCTTGATTTCAGTTCAAACGAAGGAGACCATCATGACATGCACATGGTTCATCACCGGGGCATCTTCCGGTTTCGGGCGGCTCATGGCCGAAAAGCTGCTGGCACGCGGCGACCGGGTTGCCGCCACGGTGCGCCGTCCCGACGCGCTGAACGATCTTCGTGAAACGCATGGCGAGCGGCTCTGGATCGCGACCCTCGATCTCAGGGATACCGACGCGGTGCGCCGCACGCTCGATCAGGCCTTCGGCGAACTCGGACGCATCGACGTCATCGTCAGCAATGCGGGCTACGGCCTGCTGGGCGCCGCGGAGGAAGCGACCGATGCCCAGGTGCGCGACATCATCGATACCAATCTCGTCGGATCGATCGCCGTCATCCGCGCCGCCCTGCCCCACCTGCGCGCCCAGGGCGGCGGGCGTATCCTGCAGGTGTCCTCCGAGGGCGGCCAGATCGCCTATCCCGGCTTCAGCCTCTATCACGCCACAAAATGGGGCATCGAGGGCTTTGTCGAGACGGTTGCGAAGGAGGTCGCGCACTTCGGCATTGGCTTTACCCTGGTCGAGCCGGGACCGGCCCGGACCAATTTCGGAAACGGCATCGTCCAGCCGGAGCCGATCGTGGCCTATGACGGCACGCCCGCGCATCTCACGCGCGATGCGCTGGCGAGCGGCGAATGGGTCATCATCGGCGATCCCGACCGGATGGCGGATGCGATGATCGCGGTCGCCGAAGAGACCAACCCGCCATTGCGCCTGGCGCTTGGAAGCACCTCCTATGAGGCGATCCGCGATGCGCTTGGCAAGCGTCTGGACGAGTTGGAAGCGCATCGCGCGATCACCGTCTCGACCGATTATCCCGCTGAGGAGCTCGCCCGATAACGGGCGCGCTTCACCTCGCCAATCATGAGAACGCAATGCGGATAGTGGAGCATTCGACAACCGTCGACCTCGCCCTTTATCATTCCCGCGATGAGAAGTTCTGCGGCATGTGATATCTGCTCTATTTCGCCGCCATACGACCGGGGCAAACGCCGGGCCGCTGCAAATCGGGGAATCGCGCATGAAAGTCCGGCCTTTTTCGATCCGCATTCCCGATGAGGCGCTTGCTGATCTCAGGCGGCGCCTGGAAGCGGCGCGCTGGCCGGTTTCCTTCGATGAGGAGAGCTGGGCCGACGGTGCAAGCCTGTCCTTCGTGCAGCGGCTTTCCCGTTATTGGCTACATGACTTCGACTGGCGTGCACAGGAGGAGCGTCTGAACCGGCTGCCGCACTTCATGGCGACGATCGATGGCACGGACATCCACTTCATCCACCAACGCGGGACCGGCCCCTCGCCCATGCCGCTCGTCCTGACGCATGGCTGGCCCGGCTCATTCGCCGAGATGGAACGCATCCTCCCATTGTTGACCGATCCCGGAGCACATGGCGGCGATCCATCCGATGCTTTCGATGTCGTCGTGCCTTCCCTGCCCGGCTACGGCTTTTCGCCGGCGCCATCGCACCCTGGCGTGAGTTCAAGGAATATTGCCGAGCTTTGGCACGGCCTGATGAAGGGGCTTGGCTACAACAGGTTCGCGGCCCAGGGCGGAGACATCGGCGCCGGTGTGTCGATGTGGCTGGCGCGGCTCTTTCCGTCGAGCGTGACGGGCGTTCACGTCAATTATATTTCCGGCAGCTTCCGCCCGCCACTCGGGCCGGCTCAGCCACCCGTCACGGCCGATGAACAGGCATTTCTCGACCGCGCCGCAGCCTTCGCCGCGGAAGAAGGCGCGTATGCGGCCCAGCAGGCCACCAAGCCGCAGACGCTCGCCTTCGCGCTGACTGATTCTCCTGTCGGCCTCGCCGCCTGGATCGTCGAGAAATTCCGTTCCTGGAGCGACTGCGATGGCGATGTCCTGCGCGTCTTCTCCAAGGATACGCTGCTCACCGACATTTGTCTCTACTGGTTCTCCGACAGCCCCAACGCCTCCATGCGGCTCTACAAGGAGAACCGTCTTGCTCCGCTCACCTTCGAACCTGGCGAACGGGTTACACCGCCGCTCGGGGTCGCACTCTTCCCCCGCGAGTTGCCGCTGCCGCCACGCTCCTGGGTGGAGCGCGTCTTCAACGTGACCCGTTGGACCGAGATGCCGGCCGGCGGCCACTTCGCGGCGCTCGAGCAGCCAGAGCTGCTGGCAGAGGATATCCGAGCCTTTTTCCGGCCGCTTCGCAACACCGGAGCCACTTAACCGCTATGATGGACCGCCAGGCCGCGCTAAACCTCAGATCTGCTCACAAACCGCGGCGAAGGCGGCGGCTTTCTCCAGAATGGCGATGAAGCGGTTGCCGGCGATCTCCACCGGACCCGAATTGTCGAGCATGATGGCCCCGTCGCGATGGGCGATTGCTTGGGCGCTGCGCCTGAGCCGCTCCTCGATCGCCGCCGCATCCTCGCGCCCGCGCTGGGCGAGCCGCCGCGCCAGCACTTGCCGTTCGACATTGAGATGCACGATCCGGACATTGGCATAGATCGAGCCGAGCTCGCCGAGCGTGCTGCGTGAGACATTGGCGATGACGACCGAGCCGTTCTCCACGTGATGGTCGACGGATTTTGGCAGCGCATAACGCAGCCCGTGGGCATCCCAATGCAGGCTAAAAGCGCCGGACTGCAGCGCTGCATCGAAAGCCTGCTCGTTCAGCGTATCGTGCTCTTCCGTATCGCCGGCGGCGGCCCGCGTCACGATCCGGCGCACGAAGTGGAATTCGGGCCGGTGCTGCAGCCGCTCCCGCGCATAGGAAAGGATGGTGTCCTTGCCCGAGCCGCTGGGCCCTACGACCGCGACGAAAACACCGTTCCTGAGCGGCCGCGTCTCGTTCATCACGCGCTCGATCGAACCTGCTGCCGTCATATCACCCGTTCTCCCTGGCGCCAGACCGTCCTGATGACGGGCACATGATCATCCACCCGCACGCGCACCAGGTCGGCGCGCTTGCCGACAGTGATCTCGCCGCGATCCTCAAGCCCGACAGCCTCGGCCGAATTTTTCGAGACAAGCCGCATCGCATCCGGCAGCGTGATTCCCTCGACCACCTCACTCAGGAAAAACGCCGACTGCATCAGGCTGAAGGGGATATAGTCGGAGGAGAGAATATCGAGACAGCCCTTCTCCGCCAGTTCGCGCGCCGAGACATTGCCTGAATGCGATCCGCCGCGCACCACGTTGGGCGCGCCCATCAGCACCGACAGCCCTGCCTCTTTCGAAGCCGCGGCTGCCGCCAGAGTGGTCGGGAATTCCGCCACGCGTATCCCCTGCTCCACGGCCTCTTCCACATGGGCGACGGTCGCATCGTCATGGCTCGCCAGCACGATGCCGCGCGCCTGGCATGCCCCGGAGATCGCCGCCCGGTTGGCCGCCGAATAGCGCTCGGAATCGGCCATGCGCCTTTCGCAATAGCGGCGGAATTCCTCCTCCGAGGTCTTCAGCTTGCGCATGTAATAGACGCGGTAGCTCTCGGCTTCGGCGAACTGCCGCTGTCCCGGCGCATGGTCCATCAGCGAGGCCAGGCGCACCCGGTCATAGCCCTGCATGGCCGAAAAGGCTTCCAGGCAATCAGGCGCCGAGACCTCGCAGCGCAGATGCAGGAAATGCTCGGCCCGCAGCCGGCTGTTCTTCATGCCGTCCGAAATCGCATCGGCCAGCACGGCCATGTCCCCCACGCCCACGTCCGTCTCGGCATCGAGACCGACGCGCAACGCATCGAAGACCGTGGTGATGCCGGAGGCGGCGATCTGCGCATCATGCGCCTGGACGGCGGCGATCGGGTTCCAGCGCACCTTGGGGCGCGGCGCGTAATGCCCCTCCAGATGATCGGTATGAAGCTCGATCAGCCCTGGCGTCAGGAAATCGCCCTCCAGATCCTCGCCTGAGGTCATCGCCCCTTCGGAAATATCGGCGATCTGCCCGTTCCGGATGAGGATGGAGCCCGTCAGCACCTCGTTTTCGAGGATGATCCGGGCATTTTTCAAAATGAATTCATGCGGCATGTCAGGCACTCTTCCGGCCGGCTCCCGTCAATGCAGGTTGCGCCAGCGGGTGAAGGGAATGGACCTCGAACGGCGCGCCGGGCTCGGCTTCGACGAACAGCGCCAGATTGGCGATTTCGACCGGCTCGCTCAGAACCGGCTCGAAGAACGCATCAAGCATGCGCGCGACGCGAAGTCTATCCTTCTCCTCGACCGGCCCCGTCAAAGTCATATGGAAGCGGAAATCGTCGAACACGTAAGGGTAGCCCCATTCTTCGAGATTTCTCAACTGCGAAATACTTAATTTCTCGGGTTGTCGCCTGGCCTTCTCCGCATCGCTTGCCGGCGCGCGGAAACGATCCAGGGCGACGACGACGTCATTGGCCAGTTGATCGAGCTCGGGCACCGGCTCCTCGGGCACCAGCGCGAAGAAATGGCCAAGAGCGGCCACCTCCAGCCGCGGGATCGTTACCGACCCCGTCGACGAGGCGAAATGCATCAGCGCCGATAAAAGATCGCGCTCGGTTGAACCCTCGGCAAGCCGGAACGGTGCCTTCAGCGTCGCATGGAAGCCATAGCGGCGCGGCTCGACCGTAAGCCGGGCCACCTCCTCCGGCTCGAAGGAGCGGATCGCCGGTGGCTTCACCGTCTCGCCGCTGAAGGCGTTGCGGCCGAGCCAGTTGGCGGCCACCTTGGTGAGCGGGTCGCCGGCTGGCGGCGTGAAATAGATCGCGTAGCGCATGCCCGAATCCCTCATTCCTTCCCTTGTTACATGCAGAATATGACAAGCCAACAAAGGATATCTCCTCCAATTGGCGTAAACACGGGCTGGCCTTTTGCCTTCCGGCTGACTATGGAAAGGCGACCACATGCAGGGGATGAGAAAATTGAGCGGATTTGCATCTATCGGCGAATGCATGATCGAACTTTCCGGTGCCGCCGGCGACAATTGGCGCATGGGCTTTGCCGGCGATACCTTCAACACCATCTGGTATGTCCGCGCGCTGTCGGCCCCGGATTACGCGGTCGACTATGTCAGCGCCTTCGGTGATGATCCGTTTTCCCAGAAACAGCGCGATTTCTTTGCCGAAAACGGCATAGGAACCGCCAAAAGCCCGATCATTTCCGGCGCCCGTCCCGGCCTTTACGCCATCACGCTCGATGGCGCCGAGCGCTCCTTCACCTATTGGCGCAGCGACGCCGCCGCGCGCAGGCTCGCCGGTGACCGCGAGGCGCTTGCCGCCAGCCTGAAAGGGCGCGATATCGTCTATTTCTCCGGCATCACCCTTGCCATTCTCGCTCCGACCGATCGCCGCGCTCTGCTCGAAGCAATCGCCGCTGCGCGCGACAACGGCAGCCGCATCGCCTTCGATCCGAATTACCGGCCAAGGCTCTGGGAAAATGCCGAGACCGCGCGTGCGGCGATCGGCGAGGCCATGCGGCTTGCCGACATCGCCCTTCCCACCTTCCCCGACGAAAAAGACCTGTTCGGTGATGCCTCGCCGGCTGCGACGGCGACCCGCCTTGCAGCGCTGGGCGTGAAGGAGATCGTGGTCAAGGACGGCACCGGCCCTGCCCTGGTGGTGGCAGAGGGACGGGAGGAATCCATACCGGCGGTGACGGCCAATGCCGTCGACACGACGGGCGCCGGCGACAGCTTCAACGGCGCCTATCTCTCGGCTCGCCTGCAGGGGCTCGCCCCCGCCGAGGCAGCCAGACGCGCCCATTGCGTGGCCGCACGCGTCGTCGAGTTCCATGGGGCACTTGCGCCGATGGAGGAGGCCCGCACGGCGTTTGAGAGGCTGTGCGAAGCGTGAGCCCGATCCGGGCCGATCGTCTCCTGAATGGATCCACGGCGTTTCATGAAGTGGCAGCCCTGTTTCCAACGTGGCGGCTGTGGCACTGTCGAGGTATGGATTCCAGTGACAAGCACTGGAATGACGGGTTGAGAGGTTGCTGCTCTGATGCAGACCGCCGAGCTCGGTGCTCAAGGATGAGCCGGAAACATCAGTTTTCCGTCATTCCAGTGCTTGTCACTGGAATCCATGCTTCGCCTCCTCCGTTGCATCAACTGTTCAGAACTACCCGGACGCCAGGCGGCGCGGTTAAAGAGAAGCGGCCTCCTACCCCCTCGTGAAACTATAATGCGTCGTCTGCGCGTAGACCTCGCCCGGACGAAGCACCGCCTGCGGAAAATAGGGAAAGCTCGGCGAATCCGGCCAGATCTGCGGCTCGAAGCATAGGCCCGCGTAATTGTCGTAAGCCTTGCCCGTCAGCCCCCGCGCGGCACGCGCCACCGTGTTGCCGGCATAGAACTGCACGCCCGGCTCCGTGGTCGAGACATCGAGGCGGACGCCCGATTTCGCGCCCCTGGCGGCCGCGCACCATTTGAGCGGTCCGCGCTGGGCGGAAAGGCAGAAATTATTGTCGTAGACGACTTGCGCGCCGTCCTTCTCCAGTCGCACCGGGCGGAAGGAGCGGAAATCATGCGTTGTGCCTTCGACCGGCAGAACCCGGCCATCGGGCATCAGCGCCTCATTCGCAGGCAGATAGGCCTCCGCCCCGATCATCACCTGATGGTCCAGAATGTCGGTCTCGCCGCCATCGTCCAGATTGAAATAGCTGTGATGGATGAGATTGCAGATCGTCGGCTTGTCGGTCACCGCTTCGAGCCGGACGACCAAAGTCCCGCCCGGGCTCAGCATATAGGTGCAGCTGACATTGAGATTGCCGGGAAAGCCCATCTCGCCATCCGCGGCCAGAATGGCGAGCGTCACGAAATCCGGCCCCGAGCCGGTCACCCGCCAGACGCGCTTGCCCAGTCCCTTGCGCCCGCCATGCAGGTTGTGAGCTCCAAGGAAATTGCGGTCCACCTCATAGGTGGTGCCGTCAATGGTGAAGGTGCCGTTGCGGATGCGGTTGGCCGATCGCCCGGCAATGGCCCCCATATGCGGCGAATGGGCGGGATAATCGGCGAAATCCTCATATCCCAGCACCAGCGGCGGCTCATGGCCTTCGAGCCGCAGATCCTGGATGGCCGCGCCCCATGTAAGGACCTTCGCGGTCAGCCCCCCGCCGGAAAGCGTGATGCGGTGAACCGCCTCGCCATCCGGCGTCTCTCCGAAAATTTCCGATGTCACGATTTCTAGCGCCTTTTTGAAAGGGAGTAAGGGAATAGGGAAATATGTTCTTATGAAACATACGCGCCTACTTACTTACTCCCCTATTCCCTTATATCCCCAATCCGCCGATGCAGACATATTTGGTGTCGAGATAATCCTCGATGCCCTGATGCCCGCCTTCCTTGCCGAGACCCGACTCCTTCAGACCGCCGAACGGCGCCTCGACGGTGGTGATGATGCCCTCATTGACGCCGATGAGCCCGTATTTCAGCCCTTCCATTACCCGGAAGGTGCGGCCGAGATCCTGCGTGTAGAAATAGCAGGCGAGGCCGTATTCGGTGCTGTTGGCGAGATCGATCGCCTCCTGCTCGTTCTTGAACTTGTAGACCGGCGCGACGGGACCGAAGATCTCCTCCTTGGTGAAGCGCATGCGCGGCTTGGCGTCGGCGATCACCGTCGGCTGGAAATAGGTGCCGCCCAATGCATGCCGCTTGCCGCCGGTCATGATCTTGCCGCCCTTCTTCTCGGCGTCCGCGATGAATTCCTCGACCTTCTGCACCGCCTTCTCGTCGATCAGCGGCCCCTGCTGGGTGCCCTCTTCGAGCCCGTTGCCCACTTTCAGTTTTTCGGTCGCGGCGGCGAATTTCTCGACGAATTTGCCATAGATCTTCGACTGCACGAAGAATCGGTTGGTGCAGACGCAGGTCTGACCCGAATTGCGGAACTTCGCCGCGATCGCCCCTTCCACCGCGCGGTCGAGATCGGCATCGTCGAAGACGATGAACGGTGCATTGCCGCCAAGCTCCATCGACACTTTCTTGACGGTGCTCGCCGCCTGCTTGATCAGGATCTTGCCGACCTCGGTCGAGCCGGTGAAGGTGATCTTGCGCACCAGCGGATTGCGCGTCATTTCGCCGCCGATCTCCGATGCCGAGCCGGTCAGGATGTTGACGACGCCCTTCGGAATGCCCGCCTCCTCGCACAAGACGCCCCAGGCGAGGCCGGAATAAGGCGTCTGCGTCGCCGGTTTCGCCACCGCCGTGCAGCCGGCGGCGAGCGCCGGCCCGATCTTGCGCGCGAGCATCGAGGACGGGAAGTTCCACGGCGTGATGGCCGCGATCACGCCCACCGGCTCCTTCGTCACCATGATGCGGCGGTCGCGCCAGGGCGACGGCACCACATCGCCATAGACCCGTCGGGCCTCCTCGGCATACCAGAGGATATAGGCGGCGGACATGCCCACCTCGCCCTTCGCCTCGGTGAGCGACTTGCCCTGTTCAAGCGTCAGGAGTTCGGCCAGAGCATCCTGATTCTCGATGATCAGATCATGCAGCCTGCGCATCAGCTTGGCGCGCTCGTTGGCCGACGTCTTCTTCCAGCTTTCGAATGCTTCCGCCGCGGCCTGGATGGCGCGCGCCGTCTCCGCTTTTCCGGCGTTCGGCACCGTGCCGATCTTCAGGCCCGTCGCCGGGTTGACGACATCGATGGTCTCGCCGGAATCGGCCTCCACCCACTCGCCGGCGATCAGATTGGCCTGTTTCATGAAATAGCTGGTCTTCTGAAGCATTGTCGTTCTCCTCAAGGCATATCGGCGATCGCCGATCCCGTGCCCGCTCCAATTCCGGGGATTTTCTTCGGAGCGATCATAGGGAATGTCAAGCTGAGTATCTTGCGCGGATCGAAGGATTGTCCACCCTGCCCGCCGTGCAATGACGCCGCATGGCAATCACGATTTGCTGAGATCAGCCGAAGACGTGGGCCGCGATCGAAATCCATACGCCGAGCGTCAGGGCCGAGAGGCCGGTGGCGATCACCATCGAGGTGGAAGCCAGCGCCTGCCCGGTGCCGAACCGGGTGGCGATCAGGTAGGAATTGATGCCGGAGGGAAGTGCCGCCGCGGTAACGGCGACCTTGGCCGTCAGCGGCGGAAGCTGCAGGGCCCAGGCGGCGGCCAGCACGAAGGCCGGCATCAGCATCAGCTTGATTGCCGCGGTGAGCGACGCCGCCCGCACATTGCCGGAAATGCCGAATTTCTTCAGGCCCATCCCCATCGCGAACAGCGCAACCGGCCCGGCAACGCCTGCAAGCGTGTTGACGAGCTTGGACGCGAGTTCGGGCATGGCAATGCCGCTGAGCCGCCACGCCCATCCCGCCAGGATGCCGATGATCAGCGGATTATGCAGGAGACTCCGGAAAAATGCCTTGAGCGTCCCCATGAAATGGGTTTCGCCGCTATGCACCCCGTCGCGCCGCATCGCCCATTCGTTAAGCGCGATGGACGCCGCCATCATCAGCGGCAGGTGGATGGAAATGATCAGCGAGATGATCTCCACCCCCTCCTGGCCGAACACGCCCAGCATCAAGGGCACGCCGAGGAACACCAGGTTGGAGAACGCACCCGACACGCCGGCCACCACGCCGGCGCGCCGGTCGCGGCCGAACACCATGCGGATATTGCCGTGCGATATGAGCCAGGCCCCGATCACGCCCGAGAAATAGGCCGCCCACAACGCCCAGGGCGCGCTGCCATGAAAATCCGCCGAGACCATGGTGCGGAACAAAAGCAGCGGCGTGGAGACCACGAAAACGAACTCGGAAAGCCCGTCGCCGGCCGCCTCGCTCAGCAATCGCAGGCGTGCAGCCGCGTAGCCGATGAAAATAATGCTAAAGATGATGAATATAGTTCCGGCGAGTCCCATCTATCCCGGATATGATCTGGCATCGTCGGATGCAACCCACGAAACGAGGTTAACAAACACTTTACTCAACCCGCATAGTTTACCGCGCGCGAGGCAGATGACCGCCGCCGGCGGGCGCTGGGCTTTACATCTTTCCCTAGAGCGCGAAAAACGCTAGACACGCGAACCGATCAGAAATGCCGTATATCAACGGTGCAGAAAAGGAACCTGAAATTGTCATCCACCTTCGACAAAGTCGCCGACATCATCTCCGAAACCAGCGAGATCGACCGCAGCACGATCACGCCCGAAAGCCACACGATTGACGATCTCGGCATCGACAGCCTGGATTTCCTCGATATCGTCTTCGCCATCGACAAGGCTTTCGGCATCAAGATCCCGCTCGAGAAGTGGACCCAGGAAGTCAATGAAGGCAAGGTTCCGACGGAAGAATATTTCGTCCTGAAGAATCTCTGCGCCAAGATTGACGAGCTGGTCGCCGCCAAGAAGGCCTGACGGAGCATGATCCCGAAAAGTTGAAGACTTTTCGGGTGAGGTCATGCGGCTGAAAGTCTCCAAAAGCCCGGGCAGCGGGAAAAGCGGCGGGAAAACCATGCAGAACAATAAAGTCCTCATCACCGGCATCGGTATCGTGTCCTCGCTCGGCGAAGGCATCGATGCCCATTGGAATGCGCTTGTCGGAAAGCCCGAGCCCAGGCTCGATGCGACAAGCTTCGCACCCTATACCGTACATCCGCTTGGCGAGGTGGACTGGAACCTGCAGATCCCCAAGCGCAGCGACCAGCGTCAGATGGAAACCTGGCAGCGGCTCGCAACCTACGCGGCGGGCCTCGCGCTCCAGGATGCGGGCCTCAAGGAGAACGAGGCCGTGTGTTCGACCATGGACATGGTGGTCGCCTCAGGCGGCGGCGAGCGTGACCTTGCCGTCGACACGACGATCCTCGCGGAGGGACGCACCGCCGAAAACCGTGGCGTGATGCTGAACCAGAGGCTCTCCACCGAGCTTCGCCCGACGCTGTTCCTGGCGCAATTGTCCAACCTCGCGGCCGGCAACATCTCCATCGTCCACAAGGTGACGGGTTCGTCCCGCACCTTCATGGGCGAGGAAGCATCAGGCATTGCGGCAATCGAAACCGCCGCCGCCCGCATCCGCTCCGGCCAGAGCACCCACATGCTGGTCGGCAGCGCCTATAACACCGAGCATTGGGACATGCTGCTGGGCCATGAACTCGGCGGCTATTTGAAATCCGATGGCTGGGCCCCGCTCTGGCAGCGCCAAGGCAGCGCCGGCGGTGGACTGGTGACCGGCTCGGGCGGCGTCTTCCTCGTGCTGGAAAGCGCCGAGCATGCGGAAAAGCGCGGCGCGCACGCCTATGCCGAGATCGCGCGGATCACCAGCGACCAGATCCGCCGTGGCCGCGACGACCTGAAGAAGACGGTAAGCGAACTCATGCAGAAGGTGGTGGACGGCGACGAAGCACCCTTCATTGTCTCCGGCGCATCCGGCGCACACGAGCCGACGGCGGCGGAAAAGGCTGTGATAGAGGCCTTGCCCGGCGCAGCCGTCCGTGGCGTTTCCGGCGTCATCGGTCATTTGCGCGAGGCGCAGTTCCCGCTTAGCGTTGCCCTTGCGGCAATCGCGGTTTCGAAGGGCGAGGCATTCCCGCCCCTTGAGGAAAGCGAAAAGCCGCGGGACAAGCCCGTTTCCGCCGCCATCGCCACCACGATCGGGGTCACCCGCGCCGAGGGCGCCGCCCGTCTGGTGAAAGTGTAAGGAGAGACAGATGACGAAGTATAAAGATCATCTCGGCCGTCCGATCGTTGCCGTCACCGGCATCGGCATCGTCTCCTCGCTTGGCCAGGGCAAGGAAGACAATTGGGCGGCGCTGACCGGCGGCCGCTCCGGCATCCACGATATCACGCGTTTCCCGACCGAAAATTTGAATACCCGCATCGCGGGCACGGTGGATTTCCTGGAGGAAAGCACCGCCGGCGCGGTGCCGCTTTCGGAGAAGCTTGCAGCCCTTGCCGCGGAAGAGGCGATCGCGCAGTCCGGTCTTCCCATGGAGGATTTCGGCGGCCCGCTTTTCCTCGCCGCCCCACCGGTCGAGCTTGACTGGAACAACCGCTTCGCGCTGGACCTGACCACGGTGGACGATGGCGAGACGAGCTATGAGCTGATGCTCGCCTCCTGCCGCAGGAAACCGAACCAGCATTTCTTCAACACCACCCAGTTCGGCTATATCTCCGAGCGCATCGCCGACAAGTTCGGCACGCGCGGCCTGCCGATCACGCTTTCGACCGCCTGCGCATCCGGCGCAACCGCCATCCAGCTCGGCGTCGAGGCGATCCGCCGTGGCGAAAGCGACCGCGTGCTCTCGATCGGCACCGACGGCTCGGTTTCCGCCGAATCGCTGATCCGCTTCTCGCTTCTCTCCGCGCTTTCGACACAGAACGACCCGGCCTACAAGGCCGCCAAGCCCTTCTCCAAGGACCGTGACGGCTTCGTCATGGCCGAGGGCGCCGGCGCTCTGGTGATGGAATCGCTTGAAAGTGCGCTGGCCCGCGGCGCGAAGATCCTCGGCTTCCTCACCGGATGCGGCGAGAAGGCCGATGATTTCCACCGCACCCGCTCCAAGCCCGACGGCTCGCCCGCCATCGGCGCCGTGCGCGCGGCGCTGGAGGATGCCGGGCTGACTACGGATCAGATCGACTACATCAACGCACACGGCACCTCGACGCCGGAAAACGACAAGATGGAATATCTGGCGCTTTCCACCGTCTTCGCCGATCGCATCAATTCGATCCCGACCTCCTCGAACAAGTCGATGATCGGCCACACGCTGACGGCAGCAGGCGCCATCGAGGCGGCCTTCTCGCTCATGACGATCCAGACCGGCACCCTACCGCCGACCATCAATTACGACAATCCGGACCCGACCATCCTTCTCGACGTGGTGCCCAACCAGAAGCGCGAGGCCAAGGTTTCGACGGTTCTCTCAAACTCCTTCGGCTTCGGCGGACAGAACACCTGCCTTGTCATGGGGGCGGAACCGGTCCTGTAATAAGGGAGTAAGTGAGTAGGGAAACATACTGCCCTATTCCCTTACTCCCCTACTCCCTTTTTATAGAAGAAAGACTCATGCGCGCACTACAACTCATCGACGACCGCCGCCTGGAATTGACCGACATCGCCCCGCCGCCGCCTCCCGGCCCGGGTGAAGTGACGGTGCGCATCAAGGCGGTGGCACTCAACCATATCGATGTCTGGGGCTGGCGCGGCATGGCTTTCGCCAAGCGCAAGATGCCGCTCGTCATCGGCGCGGAAGCTTCCGGCGAAGTGGAAGCGCTCGGCCCCGGCGTGGCAGGCGTGCTCCCCGGCCAGCTCGTCTCGATCTATGGCGCGCAGACCTGCGGCCTCTGCCGCCCCTGCCGCGAAGGCCGCGACAATCTCTGCGAGCACGTCTCCGGCGTCCACGGCTTCCATCTCGACGGCTTCGCGCAGGAGAAGATCAACCTCCCGGCCCGCCTGCTCGTCCCCGCCCCTCCGGGCGTCGATGAGATCGGCGCAGCGGTCGCGCCCGTAACCTTCGGTACGGTCGAGCACATGCTCTTCGACAATGCCAAGCTCGAGCCCGGCGAGACCATTCTCGTGCAGGCGGGCGGCTCCGGCATCGGCACGGCGGCGATCCAGCTCGCCAAGAAGATGGGCTGCACCGTCATCACCACCGTCGGCTCTGACGACAAGATCGAGAAGGCCAGGGCGCTTGGCGCCGATCACGTCATCAACTACCGCGAGGACCGCTTCGAAGGCGTCGTGCGCAAGCTGACGAAGAAGAAGGGCGTCGATGTGGTGTTCGAGCATGTCGGCAAGGATACCTGGGCCGGCTCGATGCTGAGCCTGAAGCGCGGCGGCCGCCTCGTCACCTGCGGCTCCACCTCGGGCGTCTCCACCGAGATGAACCTGATGATGCTCTTCCAGCAGCAATTGAAACTCCTCGGCTCCTTCGGCTGCCGCATGGAGAACATGGCCGACGCCATGCAGAAAATGGCGCGCGGGCTGGTTCACCCCGTGATCGACACCATCGTCGGCTTCGAGGATATCGACACGGCGCTGAAGCGCATGGAAGGCCGGGATGTCTTCGGCAAGATTATCCTGCGTGTTGATTGAGCGGATTCCGTTTGATGGAATCGCTATACACCCCCCTCTCTCCTGCCGGCCATCTCCCGCTCCTCCAGTCGTCATCCTCGGGCTTGACCCGAGGATCCACGGCTGGGGGATGGAACCGGTATTATCATCCACTACGGGATCATAACCATCAAGGGATGGTATTGCTCGCAGACTGCGTTCTGGAATGCGCTGTGAATGATGGAAAACTCAGTGCTCCCTTGCCGTGGATCCTCGGGTCAAGCCCGAGGATGACGACTGGAGGAGCGGGAGATGCCAAGCGGGACATAGGAGAACGCTGCTTCACGAATCTCTCCACAGCAACGCGAGGCGCGTTTCCCCGATGCTGAAACTCAAACTCCTCCTCTGGCGCTACTGGCAAAAATTGCGCCGCGCCAATTATTGGCTGTGGGCGCAGGCGGTGTTTTTCGTCCTGTGGCTGTTGCGCCGCCTGCCCGCCAGGAGTGCCATCGAGTTCGCGGCGAGAGCCGGACGGTTCATCGGCCCCTATACGCCGCGCCACCGCGTGGCGATCACCAATCTGCGCAGCGCCTACCCCGAGAAACCCACCGCCGAGATCGAGAAGATCGCCGGCGACATGTGGGATGGCATGGCGCGGCTTTTCGCCGAATATATCTTCCTCGACGCGGTGTTCGATTACGATCCCGAGGCGGAGAAACCCGGCCTGATCGAGGTTCAGGGCAGGGAGATCTTCGAACGCCTGCGCGATGAGAAGAAGCCTCATATCTTCTTCACCGCCCATACCGGCAATTTCGAACTGCTGCCGGTCTGCGCCGCCACTTTCGGGCTGAACGTCACCGCCCTCTTCCGCCCGCCCAACAACCCGTTCATCGCGGACAAAGTGCTGAGCGCGCGGCGCACCAATATGGGCCATCTCGTGCCCTCCAAGGCGGGTGCGGCCTGGTCGCTTGCCCATGTGCTGGGTGAAGGCGGCAATGTCGGCATGCTGGTCGACCAGAAGTTCCGCCGCGGCGTGCCGTCAACCTTCTTCGGGCGTCCCGTGAAGACCAATCCGCTTCTCGCCAAGCTCGCCCGGCAGTTCGACTGCGATGTCTATCCCGCCCGCTGCATCCGCCTGCCCAACGGTCGCTACCGGCTGGAGCTCTATGAGCGCATGGATCTGCCGCGCGACGCGAAGGGTCAGGTCGATATCGAGGCAACCGCACAGCTTCTCAACGATACGGTGGAGAAATGGGTGCGCCAATATCCCGGCCAGTGGATGTGGTTCCACAAGCGCTGGGGCTGATCCCGGCGCCGACACTCAATACTGGATGACAATCCGCGTATTCTTCGGCCCCACCTTGCGCACGAGCTTATAGAGCTTCTCCGCATTTGCCGGGCTGAGACGCACGCAGCCATGCGATGCCGGCCGTCCGAGGCGCCTGGTCGCATGGGTCGCGTGGATTGCATAGCCCCCGCGGAAGAAGATCGCATGCGGCATCGGCGTGTCGTCATACTTCTTCGAATACCAGATGGAATACATCCGCTTCGGGCGATAGGTCCCCGTGGGCGTCTCATATCCTTCGCGGCCCGTCGAGACGCGCCAATTATAGAGCACGCGTCCGCTCTTCGACACCGTCATCGTCTGATCGCTGATATTCACGTGAGCCACGAGATTGGATGCCAGGCCATCCACAGCCGAAAGGAGACAAACACCCAAAGCGAGAGCGAAAACCAGAAATATCCTTTTCATCTACTCACTCCAAACCCTGTTTATTCAAACAGCCTGATTGGAAATTATGAAAATGATCTAAATCAATATACGCTTATTTACTCTTCAATTCTCAGTAAAAATCGCGCGATATTTTACGATACTTGAAAAGCGTGATCAAATCTGCGCCTGACGGTGAGCGACAGGCCGGATCGCCCAATTCCGCCATTGAGCCGATGTTTCCCCTCGTGTAAGGCTTCGGAAAACGTGGGGAACAGGCATGACCTTCAGGACATTTGCAACATCGGCCCGCAAATATACGCTGTTGGCGCTCGCCGCGCTGCTCCTGTCGGCCATGAACGCCTTTGCCGCGCGGTCCGATCTCACGCTGGGAATGGTACTCGAGCCGCCGCATCTCGACCCGACGGCGGGTGCGGCCGCCGCAATCGACGAGATCGTCTATGCCAATATCTTCGAGGGTCTGACCCGCATCGGCCCGAATGGCGAGGTCAAGCCGGCGCTCGCGGAAAGCTGGGAAATCTCGCCCGACCAGAAGACATACGTCTTTCACCTGCATCAGGACGTGAAATTCCACGACGGCACGGCTTTCGATGCAGGCGACGTGAAATTCTCGCTCGACCGTGCGCGCGCACCCGAATCCACCAATGCCCAGAAGGCCCTGTTCGCCGCCATCGACCGGGTGGAGGTGATCGACCCCGCGACCGTGAAGGTGACGCTGAAATTCCCCTCCGGTGATTTCCTCTACAATATGGGCTGGGGCGATGCCGTGGTCGTGGCACCCGAAAGTGCCGCTGGAAACAAGGAAAAGCCCGTTGGCACCGGCCCCTTCAAATTCCAGAACTGGGCCAAGGGATCGCAGATCGTTCTTGCCGCAAATCCTGATTATTGGGGCGAGAAGCCGGCGCTCGACAGGGCCACCTTCCGCTTCATCCCCGATCCGGCCGCCGCCACCGCCGCCCTCCTGGCCGGCGACGTGCAGGCATTCCCCTCATTTCCCGCCCCGGAGGCCGTGCCGCAGTTTCAGGCGGACCCGCGCTTCCAGGCGGTGATAGGCACGACCGAGGGCGAAACCATCCTGGCAGAAAACAATGCGCGCCCGCCCTTCGACAATCCTAAGGTGCGCCAGGCCATCGCCCATGCCATCGACCGGAAAGCGGTCATCGACGGCGCGATGTTCGGCTTCGGCACCCCCATCGGCTCCTTCTTCCCGCCGCACCATCCGGCCTATGTCGATCTGACGGCGACAAGCAAATATGATCCGGAGCTCGCCAAAAAGCTGCTCGCCGAGGCCGGCTATCCCAAAGGCTTCACGATAACGCTCAAACTGCCGCCGCCGACCTATGCCCGGCGCGGCGGCGAGATCATTGCGGCGCAGCTGCGCGCCGTCGGCATCGAAGCCCGGATCATCCCCGTCGAATGGGCGCAATGGCTGGATCAGGTCTTCAAGGGCAGGGATTACGACCTCACCATCGTCGCCCATACCGAGCCGAACGATTTGAACATTTTCGCCCGCGACGATTACTATTTCAGCTACCACAACCCCGCCTTCAAGGCGCTGATCGCCCAGATCGAGGCGACCTCGGACGAGGCAAAACGAACCGCGCTTTACCAGCGCGCGCAGCAGATCCTCTCCGACGACGCACCCGTCGCCTTCCTCTTCCAGCTTCCCAAGCTCGGTATCTGGGATGCGAAGCTTGAGGGCCTGTGGAAGAACTATCCCATCCAGGCAAACGATCTGACGGCCGTGAAGTGGACGGAGTGAGCGCATTTCATCGCGAAATGGAAACGTCGGCGGGACAGTACCACCCTCTGTCCTGCCGGACATCTCCCCCTCAAGAGGGGAGATCGGCCTTCATCAAGGACAATGCCTTATCCTGCAGCGCCGACGATTGGCGAAAGCAAATCTCACAGCTAATCTCCCCCCTTGAGGGGGAGATGCCCGGCAGGGCAGAGGGGGGTGTCTTGTGATGCCCTCAATGTCATTCTACCTCCTGAAACGCCTCGCCATCGGCCTCGCCACACTCATCCTCGCCTCCATCGTCGTTTTCGCGGTTCTGGAAATCCTCCCCGGCGATCCCGCACGGCTGATGCTGGGGCTGGGCGCCAGCGAAGATGCGGTGGCCGCGCTGCGCGATCAACTGGGCCTGAACCAGCCTCTGGCGCTGCGCTATCTCTCCTGGGCCGGGCACATGCTCATGGGCGATTTCGGCCGTTCCTATACCTATGCCGTACCGGTGAGGGAACTGATCGCCGAGCGCATCGCCGTCTCGCTTCCCCTCGCCGTCATGTCATTGCTCCTTTCAACGGCAATCGCCATTCCCGTCGGCCTTTTTGCGGCGGCAAGGCGCGGCCGCGCCGCCGATCTGGGCATCATGGGCGTTACCCAGCTTGGGCTGGCCATTCCCAATTTCTGGTTCGCGCTGCTGCTCGTCTATGTCTTCGCCGTCAGCTTGCGGCTTGTTCCGGCCGGCGGCTTCCCCGGCTGGAGCGCGGGCGTTGGCCCTGCCCTCAAAGCGTTGGCCCTTCCCGCAATTGCGCTCGCCCTGCCGCAGGCGGCGATCCTCTCCCGCGTCACGCGCTCAGCGCTGATCGAAACCCTTTCGGAGGATTATATCCGCACCGCCCGCGCCAAGGGGCTGTCGCGCGCCGCCGTGCTCTTCCATCACGCCCTGCGCAATGCCATGATACCGGTCCTCACCATCCTCGGGCTGCAGTTTTCCTTTCTGCTCGCCGGCACCATCATCATCGAGAACGTCTTCTATCTGCCAGGCCTCGGCAGGCTGATCTTCCAGGCCATCACCCAGCGCGACCTGATCGTGGTCGAAGGCGTGATCATGGTTCTGGTCGCCGCCATCATCCTCGTCAATCTGATCGTCGATCTCGCCTATGCCATCGTCGATCCGCGCCTGGATGAGCCAAGATGAACCGGTCCCTCGCAATCGGCCTCGCGATCACCCTCCTCGTCTCGGGTATGGCGCTTCTCTCCTTCGTCTGGACGCCTTATGACGCAACGGCCATCGATATCGCGGCCAAGCTGCAGGGGCCGTCCGCCGCGCATTGGCTCGGCACCGACCATTTCGGCCGTGACATCCTGTCGATGATCATGGTCGGCAGCCGCAATTCCATCGCCGTGGCGCTTGTCGCGGTCGGCATCGGCACCGGTATCGGCATCCCGCTCGGCCTTCTCGCCGCCATGCACGGCGGCTGGCCCGATGAGATGCTGATGCGTTTCAACGATCTCGTCTTCGCCTTTCCCGCGCTCATCACAGCCATCATGATCACCGCCGTCTTCGGCCCCGGCGCTTTCAACGCCATCGTCGCCATCGGCATCTTCAACATTCCTGTTTTTGCCCGGGTGGCGCGCGGTGCGGCACTTTCGGTATGGTCGCGCCAGTTCATCCTGGCGGCCAGGGCGCTGGGAAAAAGCGAGAACCGCATTGTCACCGACCATGTCCTGCCCAATATCGCCGATCTCCTGATCGTCCAGGCGACCATCCAGTTCGCGCTCGGCATATTGGCGGAGGCCGGTCTCTCCTATCTCGGCCTCGGCGCGCCACCGCCCGACCCCAGCTGGGGGCGCATGCTTTTCGAGGCGCAGACCATGATCGGCATCGCCCCTCACATGGCCCTCTTTCCCGGCCTCGCCATCGTGGTGACGGTGCTGGGGCTCAATCTGCTGGGGGACGGGTTGCGGGATGCGCTTGATCCGAGGCGTTAGCAGATCGTGTTTCGATGGCAGCGCAAAACACCCCCCTCTGTCCTGCCGGACATCTCCCCCACAAGGGGGGAGATTGGCTGGGAGGTCCGCTTTCGCCAATCGTCAATGTTGCAGAAATAAAGCGCCGCCGTTGATGAAGGCCAATCTCCCTCCTTGTGGGGGAGATGCCCGGCAGGGCAGAGGGGTGTTACTGTCCCGCCTGCGTCTCCAGCTTAAGCCACCAACCCAACCACCCCCAGCATCAGCACAATGACCGCAAACACCGTCATCGAATGCCAGAACAACGTCAGCGCCGCCTCGATATCGCCGGCGCCCAGCTCGCGTTTACCGGCACCGTTGACCATCGGCTCGTTGACCACATCGCCCGCATAGACACGCGGCCCCGCCAACGCCACATCAAGCGCTCCGGCATAGGCCGCTTCCGGCCAGCCTGCATTGGGCGAGCGGTGCAGGCGCGCGTCTCGCATCATCACGCCAAACGATCGCATGGCCGCGCTGGGCCCGCCCTGCAGCCAGGCCGCGATGACGACGAGCCCGCCAGTCAGCCGCGCCGGGATCCAGTTCGCCACATCGTCGAACCTGGCGGCGAAGCGGCCGAAATCGCGATAGCGCGGGCTGAGATGCCCGATCATCGAATCCGCCGTGTTCAGGAGCTTGTAGGCAAATAGCCCCGGCAACCCGAGGACGAGATACCAGAAGGCTGGCGCCACCACCCCGTCGGAACTGTTTTCGCCCAGGCTCTCGATCGCAGCACGGCTCACCCCCGCCTGATCGAGCGACTGCGGGTCACGCCCGACGATCATCGAGACGGCGCGGCGGCCGCCCTCGATCCCTTCTTCCCGCAAGGCGGTCGCAACGCGCGAGACATGATCGGCAAGGCTCTTCTGCGCTAGGAGAACCGTCACCAGCGCGATTTCCACCAGCGCGCCCAGCCATGACATCTGCCGCAGGAGGCCGGAAAGCAGCATGCCGATGATGAACACCGCCAGCAGCAAGCTGCCCACGGAGAGCGCACCCATCTTCCGCCGCTCCTCCGCGCTCTGGCGCGCGTCATTGTAGCGCTCGTCGATGAAGGAGATCGCCTTGCCGAAGAGAACGACAGGATGCGGGACGCTCCGCCACAGCCGCTCGGGATCGCCCAGCAACCGATCGGCCATCAATGCCAGAAACAGGACGATAAGCTTTATTTCCATGGATTTGACCGGGAAATGTGAATCAGAATCTCAGCTGCTTATATCTTTAAATGCTTGCTCCAGGCGTTCAAAATCCGCCTCATCGGCGGCAAGGCCGATGCGCAGCCAGTCCCGCGCATAATCGAATTTGCGCACCAGAATGCGCCGCCGGCAGAGCTCTTCGTGGAGCGCATGGGCTTGCCTGTGGCGGATGAGCGCGAACAGCGCCGTGCCACCGATTTCCTCGATGCCGGCCCGCTTGAATATCGCCGAGAGCCGCTCGCGGCGGGCAAAGACCCGCTCCCGGAATTCCTCCAGCTCGGGTCTGGCCTGCAACGCATGGGCGGCGATCGCCAGCGCCGGGCCGGAAACCGCCCAGGGACCGAGCCGTTCCGCCGATTTTTGCGCAATTTCGGCGCCAGAAATCGCAAAACCCAACCGCAATCCGGCAAGTCCGAAGAACTTTCCGAAGGATTTGAGGACGATCAGATTGTCGCCGCCGGCCTGCCCCGCGACGCTCACCTCCGGCTGCGCATCGGCGAAAGCCTCGTCGACGACAAGAAAACCGCCACGGGCCTGCAGCCTCCGCGCCAGCCCCGAGAGCTCGTCTCCCGCCACGATGCGGCCATCCGGATTGTTCGGATTGACCACAACGACGGCTTTCGCCGTTGCCGGAACAGAACCAATGTCCGTGCATGGCACAACCGACCATCCCGCCCGCGCAAAGGCGGCGTGATGTTCCTGATAGGTCGGGGAAAGAATGGCGACTTCGCCCGGCTCACCCAGTTCCGGCACGATCTGGATCAGCGCCTGTGTGCCGGGGGCAGCAACGATCGAAGCCCCCTTCGCCACGCCGTAATAGGCTCGCGCCGCCGACAGCGCCTGGGCAAGAAGCGCCTCATCCGGCAGCCTGTTCCAGACCTCCGGCGCGATGTCGGGCAAGGGAAAGGCTTCCGGATTGATGCCGGTCGAAAGATCGAGCCAGTCGGATCGCCCGCCCCCGAAACGGGCGATGGCGCGGTCGAGCGCACCGCCATGCTCGATCGTCATGCACCATCCCCGGCAATATCGATCAGATGCATGAAGGAGCCCGCCACGGAACCGACACGCAAGCCCGCCTCGCCGAGGTCGGCATCCACCGCATCGGCAACGCGGAACAGCCGCTCGGCAGCCCCTTCCCTGACAATGCTGGCATAATGGAACTCATGCGCCCGCAACGGCATTTGCCAGAACGAGCCGGCGAGCGGCGTCAGCTTGCGATAGCCGAGATGCAATTTGCGTCTGGCGAAGCTCGTCTCCAGAGGCAGAAGCCCCAGCATCTCATGCCGCCGCCCTTCCGCATCCTCCAATGCCTCGCCCAGCACCATATAGCCGCCGCACTCACCATAGATGAATTTGCCCTGTTCCGCCGCCTGCCGCATGCCGTTGCGGAAGGTCGAGGCGGAAGCGAGGCGGCCCCCATGCAGTTCGGGATAGCCGCCGGGCAGATAAATCGCATCCGCATCCCCCGCCGGCGCTTCATCGGCAAGCGGCGAGAAGAAGCTCAAAGCAGCCCCCCGCCGGCGCCAGCCGTCGAGAATATGCGCATAGGAAAAGGCGAAAGCATCGTCGCGCGCCACCGCGATATGCTGTCCCAGCGGCGGCAGGCGCGGCACATTGGCCGCCGCGACGCCGGCATGGACCCGCCGGCTGATCTCTTCCAGGCGCGCCAGATCCAGCCTTTCGGCCATGATGCGGCCGGCATGTGCGATGAAGGCTTCTAGATCGCCGTGCTCGCCCGCCTGCACCAGCCCGAGATGGCGCTCGGGCAGATGCAGCGCCTCATCCCGTGGGATCGTCCCCAGAACCGGAATGCCGAGCGGCTCCAGTGCCGCGCGCAGCATCGCCTCGTGCCGGGCGCTGCCTACCCGGTTCAGCACCAGCCCGGCGATGAAGACATTCTTGCGGAAATCGCGGAAACCGCTGACGAGCGCCGCCACCGATTGCGACTGGCGGCTGCAATCCACCACCAATATCACCGGGAGCCCGAGATGCACGGCAAGATCGGCGGCGGTGCCCGTCCCGTCCATGGCGCCATCGAAAAGGCCCATCATCGCCTCGACGACCAGCAGCTTCTCCCCTTCCGTCATGCGCGAGGAGAGCGCGCTGATCAGCTCCGGCCGCATCGCCCATGGGTCGAGGTTGAAGCATTGCGCACCGCTCGCCGCCGTATGAAACGCCGGGTCGATATAGTCGGGCCCGGCCTTGGCCGGCGCCAGCACAGCACCCTTCTCCTTCAGCGCACGCAGCAACCCGAGCGTCACCGTCGTTTTGCCGGAACCCGATGAGGGAGCGGCGATCAGAAATCCCTTCATGTGGACGGTTTACCCCGTTTCCTTGCCGTGGCGATTCTTCAAAGGATCGGCAATGAGCATACGGCCTTCGGCTGCACCTATCCAGTCGAGCGCTTCCCTGAGCCGCACCACCTCGCCAACGACGACGATGGCCGGAGGTTCCAGCCCGGCCTCCGCCACGTCAGCCTCGGCGCGGGCCAGCGTCGTCACCAGTACCCGCTGGTTCGCCGTGGTGGCGTTGCAGATGAAGGCGGTCGGTTCGTCAGGCGAACGGCCCGCCGCGATCAGCCGCCCGGTGATCAGGCCGATATGCTTCATCGCCATATACATGACGATAACGGGCGAACCTTTGCCAATCGCCTCCCAGTCGATCGTATCGGGCATCACACCCGTCGCATCATGTCCGGTTAAAAAGGTGATGCTGTGATTGACCTCGCGCATCGTCGCCGGAATGCCCGCATAGGCAAGGCCACCGATGCCAGCCGTAACGCCGGGTACGATCCGGAACGGTATTCCGTTTTCCACCAGCGCCAGCGCCTCCTCGCCGCCGCGCCCGAAGACGAAGGGATCGCCACCTTTCAGCCTGAGCACCCGTTTGCCCTCGCGTGCCAGTTCCACGAGGCGAAGCGAGATATCCCGCTGCTTCGGCGAAGGTTTGCCGCCGCGCTTGCCCGCATATTCCAGCGCCACCCCCTCGCGCGCCATGGCCAGGCATTGCGCATCGACCAGCGCGTCATAGACGATCACATCCGCCTGTTCGAGGCCGTTGACGGCATGAAGCGTCAACAGGCCGGGATCGCCCGGCCCCGCGCCGACCAGCCAGACATGGCCCGACTCGAAGATGGGCAGGCCTTTGGTTGCACTCATTCTCCGTCTCCTGGTGCAGGTTCAAAGGGAGTAAGGGAATCGGGGAGTAAGGAATATGTTTTGATGACATACTGCCCTATTCCCTTATTCCCCTACTCCCCTAATTCGCTCTATAAGGCGCCTATGAACGACGAACCAGATGCCGGCACAAGAAAATCAGGCCCGGACGAGCCCAAAAAACCGCTTCGCCGCGGCTGGACCACCGGCGCCTGCGCCACCGCGGCGACCAAGGCCGCGCTGACCGCGCTGATCACAGGCGAATTCCCTGATCCCGTCGGCATCATCCTACCCAAGGGCGAGGTGCCGTTCTTCCCCCTGGCAATCGAAAGCATCGGCGAAGGTTACGCCATGGCCGGCATCGTCAAGGATGCCGGCGACGATCCCGACGTCACCCACGGCGCCACCATAATCTCCACCGTCTTTCCCGCCCCGCCGGGAAGCGGCATCATCTTTGCCGCCGGCGAAGGCGTGGGCACCGTCACCCGACCCGGCCTGCCGATCCCGCCCGGCGAGGCGGCGATCAACCCCGTGCCCCGCGCCATGATGCGCGCCGTCTGCGAGGAGATCTGCGCCGAATACGGCCTGCCGGCCGATCTGGTCGTCACCATTTCCGTGCCCGATGGCGAGGAAATCGCCAAGAAGACATGGAACCCGCGCTTAGGCATAACAGGCGGCATTTCCATTCTCGGCACCACCGGCATCGTCCATCCCTTCTCCTGCTCGGCCTGGATTCACTCGATCCACCGCGGCATCGATGTCGCCCGCGCCGCCGGCCTCACCCACGTTCTCGGCGCGACGGGCTCCACCTCCGAGGACGCCGCCCGGAAGATCTACGACCTGCCGGAGATCGCTCTCCTCGATATGGGCGATTTCGCCGGCGGCCTGCTCAAATATCTGCGCGCCCACCCCATCGACAGGCTCACCATCGCAGGCGGCTTCGCCAAACTGACCAAGCTCGCGCAGGGCGCGCTCGATCTGCACTCCTCGCGCAGCCAGGTGGACATGCAGTTCCTCTGGATGGAAGCCGAGAAGCTCGGCGCTCCGCCGGAGATGAAGGAGCGGATTCTCTCTGCCAACAGCGCGCTGGAAGTGCTTGAGATGACTCGGGAATCGGGCCTCGACCTCGCCCGCCCCATCGCCGAGCGCGCCCGCGCCACCGCGCTGGAGGTGCTGCGGGGAGCGCCGGTCGAGGTGGAGGTCATCGTCACCGACCGCAAGGGGAATGTGCTTGCGCGGGTTTAGATTTCAAATGAACGCGCCTTATGAGCACCCCCCTCTGCCCTGCCGGGCATCTCCCCCACAAGGGGGGAGATTGGTTGGCATCGACGGCTCTTTGTTCTGCAACGTAAGCGATTGGCGGAAGCGATACTCACAGCCAATCTCCCCCCTTGTGGGGGAGATGTCCGGCAGGACAGAGGGGGGTGTCTCACACGCGGCACTCGATTTGCGATGAACTGCCCCACCATCCTCATCCTCGGCGGCACTACGGAAGCAGCGGAGCTGGCCAGGCGCCTCGCTCCCCTGCCCCTGCGCGTCATCACCTCGCTGGCCGGGCGCACGCGCGATCCGGCGAAGCTCGCGGGCGAGGTGCGCAGCGGCGGTTTCGGCGGCGCGGAAGGGCTTGCCCGCTATATCGAGGCGGAAGGTGTCACAATTATAGTGGACGCTACACATCCCTTCGCCACGCGCATCTCCCCCAATGCGGCAAAGGCGGCGGAAATCACCGGGCGGCCCCTGATCCGCCTGGAACGCCCCGCCTGGCAAAGGATCGGGGGAGACGACTGGCGCGAGGTCGCCTCGCTGGAGGAGGCCGTCACGGCCATTCCCACAGGCGCGCGGGTGCTGCTGGCGCTCGGCCGCCAGCACATCGCGGGCTTCGCCGCGCGCCCGGATGTACATTTCGTCGTGCGCATGATCGACCCGCCTGAAGCGCCGCTCGATCTCGCCTCTTGTGAGATAGTGCTCTCACGTCCCGGCAATGCACAAGAAGAAGCGACCTTCCTGCAAGACCGGCGCATCACCCACATCGTCTGCCGCAATTCGGGTGGAACCGCTTCATACGCCAAGCTGGAAGCCGCGCGCCGGCTGCAAATCCCGGTCATTCTCATTGTCCGCCCAACACAGGCCCACACAAACGCCGTGGGCGACGTCGAGGCCGTGATCGAGTTCGTCAGAACCAGTTTGGGACAGCCCTCCAACCCGTCATTCTCGGGCTCGTCCCGAGAATCTACCAACGGATGATCGGTCAGAACGGTAATCGCTTTTTCTTTCTGCATCGCAGATTCTCGGAACATCCTCGGGTTTGACCCGAGAACGAGAATGACGAGAGAGAGGCTACGAGCCCCGCAACGAATGCACGTGCTCTTTGTGGTAGAGCGCCGAATCCCTGAAATTCCGGGGATCGAGCCCGCGCCCGACGAAGATCATCGCCGTACGCGCCAGCTTCGCCTCCCTCACCTTCTCCGCAATATCGCTGAGCGTTCCCCGGACGAACTGTTCGTCCGGCCAGCCGACACGATAGGCGACGATGACGGGGCAATCCGGTCCATAGAGCGGCGTCAATTCACGCTCGATATGCGCAAGGTTGCGGATCGAGAGATGGATGACCAGCGTCGCGCCTGATTTGCCCAGGGTCGCCAGCGCCTCGCCCTCCGGCATGGCCGAGGATTTCATGGAGGTGCGCGTCAGGATCACCGTCTGGTTGACCTCCGGGATGGTGAGCTCCTGCTTCAGCGCGGCCGCGGCGGCGGCGAAAGCCGGCACGCCGGGCGTGACATCATAGGGAATGCCCAGCGCGTCGAGCCGCCGCATCTGCTCGGCGATCGCGCCATAGAGCGACGGATCGCCCGAATGCACCCGCGCCACCTCGTGACCGGCCCCATGCGCCGCCTCCAATTCCGCGATGATCTCGTCGAGCGTCAGCGTCGAGGTGTCGACGACGCGGGCGCCCTCCGGCGCGGCGGCAACCACCTCCCTCGGCACCAGGGAACCCGCATAAAGACAGACCGGGCAGCGCTCGATCAGCCGCAAACCGCGGACGGTGATGAGGTCAGGCGCTCCGGGTCCGGCGCCGATGAAATGAATGGTCATGACAATTGTTCTTTCTGGGGCAGTTCAAATTCAAATCTGAGCGCTGGGGACAGCACCCCCTCTGCCCTGCCGGGCATCTTCCCCTTGCGGCAGGGCAATCGCATATGGCCAGAAGGCCCTCTCATCCGGCCCTTCGGGCCACCTTCTCCCCGACGGGGAGAAGAGGCTGCAAGACGCCGCTGCGCCTCCTCTCCCCTAGGGGAGAGGTGGTGAGCCCCCGGGTCTTGCCTTTGGCAAGCCCGAGGACAGGCTGTGCGAACCGGTGAGGGGGGATCCATATGCGATTGCCCTGCCCCTTGTGGGGGAGACGGCCGGCAGGCCAGAGGGGGTGATCTGGCAGGCTCGAACTTTTCCATAAAAGCCCCTATCCACCCACCGCGATCGCCACCGTCACATGCTGCGAGCGCATCTTCGGCACGATCAGCCTTGCATCCGGCCCTGCCCCGGCAAGCGCCGCGCTCTCCGCCACGCCGTGGCAGCCGACGGCGCGATAGACCGCCTCGGACGGGTTTTGCAGCCGCGGTGTCTCCTCCTCCAGCCGCCCCGCATCAAACAAGACGATTTCACGCCTGAAGTGCTCGGCAAGCGCCTGGATGGCGGGCTCCCCCTTTTTTCTGTCGAGCGAGAAGATGCCGCCCAAGGCATCCAGGCCGAAGCCCGCCTCCTGCAATGCCCGCTCCGCCAGGCCGATCGCCTCGGCAGCCTCCGCCCCGCGCTCGCACCCCACCCCCAACGCCAGGAAAGGCACCATCCCGCCGGAAGCCTCGCCTTGTTCTTCGCCTGCCATTGCAATTCTCCCGACTTCGCAACCGGTTGGTCACTAAATATCGTTTCTGCTAATCTTCAACTCGCGAATCGGTTGTATGCGTACGCGTTTTCCCGTTTTTCAATGATTTCTTCCGCGATCGATCCAGAGGGGGCTCTGTCGGATCGCGTTGCCGTTCATCACTTTTCATGCTCCAGGGAGACACCCCATGAAACTCAACGCACCCACCCGCATCGTCTTCTTCATCAGCGTCATCATCGCCGTCCTGTCGCTCATCTCGTTCTTCGGCGCGCTCGCCTTCGTTCCCATCGCGGCCTACTGGATCCTGGCGGTTGCCTATCTCGTGCTCGTCGCCGGCTGCGTGCTCAAGAACCTCTGACCGACAGACGCCGCATCTCCCGTTTCTGATTGCGGGCAGCACCCGCAATCAGCGGAACTGGAAGCGGACAGCACCTAGAATTCGATACCCTTCTGCGCCTTCACGCCCGAGCGGAAGGGGTGCTTGATCATCTCCATCTCGGTGACGAGATCGGCGAATTCGATGAGTTCGTCCCTGGCGTTGCGACCGGTGATAATGACATGCTTCATGAAGGGCTTTTCCTTCAGCACCTCGATCACCTCCTCCACCGGCAGATAATCATAGCGCAGCACGATGTTGAGTTCGTCGCAGAGCACCATATCGTGCTCCTCGTCTGATATCATCCGCTTCGCCTGATCCCAAGCCGCGCGCGCCATGGCGATGTCGCGGGCGCGGTCCTGCGTCTCCCAGGTGAACCCCTCGCCCATGGCCGAGATCGTCACCTGATCAGGGAATTTCTCCAATACCGAACGCTCGCCCGTTTCCCAGGAGCCTTTGACGAACTGCACCACGCCGATCTTCATGCCATGGCCCAGCGCGCGGAACACCATGCCGAAGCCTGCGGTCGATTTGCCCTTGCCCTTGCCGGTGTGGACGATGACGAGACCTTTTTCGTCCGTCTTGGTGGCGAGGATCTTGTCGCGCGCCGCCTTCTTCTTCTTCATCTTCTCGGCGTGGCGAAGGTTCAGTTCCTCCTCGCTGAGCCCCAGCAGTTTCTCTGATTTTTCAGCCATTTGGCATCGCTCCCTGAATCGTTTTTTCAGCATTTGCCATTTCAGCAAGATCGAACCGGGCGGAATTCGAGCGCGGCACCCAAAGCCCACGGTCTATCGCCTGCATCAGCTTCTCCGCCATCTCGGCCAGCGCCGCCGGGTTCTTCTCCATGAGGAATTCCCGCACGTCGTTGTCGGCGAGCAAAGACTGGTAAACCGCCTCGAAATGATGGTTCCCGACGGCGCCGGTCGTAGCGGCAAAGGCGAAGAGGTAATCCACCGTCGCCGCCATCTCGAACGCACCCTTGTAGCCGTGCCGCATCACCCCCGCGATCCATTTCGGATTGACGACGCGCCCCCGCACCACGCGGCCGATCTCTTCTTCCAGCGTGCGGATGACCGGGCGCTCAGGCCGCGAATGGTCGTTGTGGTAGATCGTCGGGCGCCTGTCCGTCAGATGTTCCACCGCCACCGCCATGCCGCCCTCGAACTGGTAATAATCGTCGGAATCGAGCAGGTCATGCTCGCGGTTGTCCTGGTTCTGTACGACAGCCTGGACCGATTTCAGCCGCTCTTCCAACAGCCCGCGTTCCGCCTTGCCTTCCTCGCCCGCGCCATAGGCATAGCCGCCCCAGACAAGCCAGGCCTCGGCGAGGTCGTCACGGTCCCGCCAGCCATTCTCATCCATCAGCGCCTGCAAGCCCGCACCATAAGCGCCGGGCTTGGAGCCGAACACCCGATAGCCCGCCTTGCGCCGCGCCGCTTTATCGTCCTCGCCTTGCGCTTTCAGGCGCGTTTCCTCCCGCCGCATCCGCGCGGCGATCGGGTTATCCCCTTCGTCCTCGTCGAGCTGCCCCACCGCCCGCACGGCTTGATCGAACAACGCGATCTGGTCCGGAAAGGCATCGCGGAAGAAGCCCGAAATGCGCAACGTCACGTCCACCCGCGGACGCCCCAGCATCGCCGGCGGCAAGATTTCATAGCCGGTGACGCGGCGCGAGGCCATGTCCCATACCGGCTTGACGCCGATCAGCGCCAGCGCCTGCGCAATATCGTCGCCGCCCGTGCGCATGTTCGAGGTACCCCATGCCGTCAGCCCGAAGGAAGTCGGCCATTCGCCATGATCCTGCGTATAGCGGGTGATGGTGAGTTCGGCGGATTTCTTGCCCAGCTCCCATGCCGCCGGGGTCGGCACGGCGCGGCTGTCGATGGAAAAGAAATTGCGCCCCGTCGGCAGCACGTCGGGCCGCCCGCGCGTCGGCGCGCCGGATGGGCCGGGAGCCACGAAACGGCCATCGAGCGCGGTCAGCAATGCAGTAATTTCCGCCTTCCCGCACGCTTCCACCACAGGCCGCAGATGCGAGGCGATGCCATCGAGCACCGCCCGCGTCGCCCGCCAATTCTTCGGGCATTCCACCTCCCCCGCCACCAGCTTGGCCGCCAGCAGTTCGATCCGCTCCACCGTGTCGCCAGTGATGCGCCATGGGTCGACGGAGATGGATTGCAGGATTTCAGGTTTCGGCCCGGTCCATGGGGTGGCCATGTTGCAATCGAGGGGGTCAAACGTCGTATCACCCCCCTCTGCCCTGCCGGGCATCTCCCCCACAAGGGGGGAGATTGGATGGGAGGGGTCTCGGCCCTCGTCCTCAAACATTTGCGATTGGCGCGAACGTTGATGAAGGCCAATCTCCCCCCTTGTGGGGGAGATGGGCGGCAGCCCAGAGGGGGGTGCTGCCACGCTCGACACCCCCGCATCGCCAGCAATCGCTCGCTGCAAACTCATATCCGCATCGTCCGCAGTACCACGTGGCACCCGCGCCAACGCCACCAGCAGATCCGTCAGCAAGCGCCCTTCCGGCGACTGGCCGAACACATGCAGCCCGTCGCGGATTTGCATTTCCTTCAGGTCACACAGATAGGCGTCGAGCTTCTGCAGCGCCAAATCCTCGCCGTCATGATCATGAATGCCCGCATCATGATCGAGGCCGATATCGCGCACCAGATCGAGGATCTGTCCTTTCAGCCGCCTGAGCCGGCGCGGATCGACGCCCGAGGCCTCGTAATACTCATCCACCAGCGCTTCAAGGTCCTTCAGCGGCCCATAGCTCTCCGCCCGCGTCAGCGGTGGGGTCAGATGGTCGATGATGACGGCGACGGAGCGGCGCTTGGCCTGCGTGCCCTCACCCGGATCATTGACGATGAAGGGATAGATATGCGGCACCGCGCCGAGCACAGCCTCAGGATAGCAAGTCTCCGACAGCGCCAGTGCCTTGCCCGGCAGCCATTCCAGATTGCCGTGCTTGCCCATATGCACGATGGCATCGGCCTCGAACACCTCGCGCAAATAGGCATAGAAGGCGAGATAGCCATGCGGCGGCACGAGATCCGGCGAGTGGTAGCTGTCCTTCGGATCGATATTGTAGCCCCGCGCCGGCTGTATGCCGACCAAAGTGCCCCCGAACCGCGCCAGCGGCAGGGCGAAGCCGCGCGTGGCGTCAAGGAAGAACGGATCGGCCTCCGGCTCTCCCCATCGCGCGGCGATCTCGCCTTGAATCTTTATGGGAAGCATTCCAAGGAAGTGCTTATATTGATTCAGGGAAAGCGTTTCGCGGATCACCCGCCCATCCGCCGCCGCATTGGTCGGCCCGGCCATGAGATGGCTGATCAGCGCATCGCCGCTATCAGGCAGATCTGCGACGGGATATCCCGCTGTCTGCATCGCCTTCAGCGCTTCCAGCGTCCCCGCCGGGGTGTCGAGCCCGACGCCATTGCCGAGCCGCCCGTCGCGGTTCGGATAATTGGCCATGACGATGGCGACACGCCGTTCCGCAGCCGGTTTGCGCCGCAGCCGCGCCCAGCGAGCGGCAAGCTCCGCCACGAACGCAACCCGATCCGCGCGCGGCTCATGCGTAACGATATTGGCCTCGACCACCTCATCATAGGTGCGCGCCGATTTGAACGAGACGGCACGCGACAGCACCCTTCCATCCACCTCCGGCAGCGCCACATTCATCGCGAGGTCGCGGGCGGACAAGCCCTGCGGCGAGGCCTCCCACGCCTCGAAGGACGAGCCGGAGAAAATCGTCTGCAACACGACAGCGCCGCGCTTTTCCAGCACCGTCGGCTCGCGGTCGGTTCCGGGCGCGGAAACGGCAAAGCCGGTGGCGTTCAGCACGACATCGGGGGAGATTTCTTCGGAGATCGCATCAAGCGTCCCGACCGATACCGGGTCCTTGAGGCTCGATACGAACACCGGCAGCGGGTTCAACCCTCGTTCCGCCAGCGCCGCGACCAGCGCCTCGACGCCCTTCGTCTGGCCACTCTGGACGAGGGCGCGGTAGAAGCAGATGGCGACGGTGGGCCGGTATTCGTCGCCCTCCGCGCTGCCCCCCTCACCGACCCTTCGGGCCACCTCTCCCCCACTACGCAGGGGAGAGGAACGCCGGGGCCGGATGCCGTGCGCTCCTCGCCCCCGCTTGCGGGGGAGAGGTGGCCGCGTAGCGGACGGTGAGGGGGATTGCGCTGCGGTCGAAAGAGATGCGCCAATCCACTCCGCCTTCACCTCCCCCACCGAAAGCACACCCCGCCCCGGCCACCATATCCCCGCCTTCAACAGCGGCGCGGCCTCTGCCGGCTTTTCCCCGCGCCCCAGCAGCGCCGCGCAATAATCCAGAAACCCGCGCGCATTCTGCGCCCCGCCCTCGACCAGATAGCGCCAGAGCGCATCACGATCCTCCGGTGAAACGGTGGAAAACCGATGCAGCCCCGCATCGGGCTTGTCGTCGCCCGGCAGCACGGCAAGCTTGATGCCGTGCGTTACCGCGCAGGCATGCAGCGCCTCTAGCCCATAGGGCCAATAGCTCTCGCCGCCGATGACGCGCACGACAATCAACCGGGCGTACCGCGCGGTACGCTCGATATAGGTATCGACCGACATCGGGTGCGCCAGCGCCATGATGCTGGCGAGCCGCAGCGTCGGCGCGCCCTCGCCCTGAGCCGCATGGGCCGCGGCAAGGCTGGCCAGCTCCGTATCCGCCGCCGAAAGGAACAGCATATCGCCCGGCGACTGGCCGAGATCAACCGCCTCGCCGCCTTCGGCGATCGTTCCTTTTTGGGCTAGAAGAAGATGCATTTATGCGTCTCCTTCTGATGCCTTGGCGCGTCCCAAGCACCCCCCTCTGCCCTGCTGGGCATCTCCCCCTCAAGGGGGGAGATCGGCTGACACTGCCCTCTGCCATCATTCTGCAAGATCTGCGATTGGTGCCGAGCGTCGATGAAGGCGTGATCTCCCCCCTTGAGGGGGAGATGCCCGGCAGGGCAGAGGGGGGTGAGATCGACAAGCATAAAGATACCTAATTACGCAGCAGCTTTCACGGCCTTCTCGATCCCCGCCGCATCGATATCATGCAGCCCGATCACCACCAGCCGCGAGGAGCGTTCCTCGCCCGGCTCCCACGCACGGTCGAAATAATATTCGATCCGCGTACCCACCGCCTGCACCACCAGGCGCATCGGCTTGCCGGGCACATTGACAAAGCCCTTCAGCCGCAAAATGTCATGCGCGGCAATGACATCCTTCAGCTTCTCGACAAAAACCTTCGGCTCCGCGACGGGCCCAAGCCCCACGACAAAGCTCTCGAACTCGTCATGGTCATGCTCCTCGCCCGCCTCATGCTCCATCTCATGATGCGATTTGCGGTTGGCGATATCGGCTTCCGTACCGACGCCAAGCCCCAGCAGCAGTTCCGCGCCGAGCTTGCCGAAGCTCGCCGGCACCATGTTCGGCACGCGGGCCGAACGGCTCGCCACATCGCCGCGCACCTTTTCCAGCCTCTCATCGTCGATGAGGTCGGCCTTGTTGAGCACGATCAGATCGGCAGCGCGGATCTGGTCCTCGTAGAGCTCTTCCAGCGGGCTTTCATGGTCAAGTGCATCATCCTGCACGCGCTGTGCATCCACTTTGTCATGGTCGTCGGCAAACCGGCCTTCCGAGACCGCGGCAGCGTCGATGACGGTGATGACGCCATCGACCGTCACCTGCGTCTTGATCTCCGGCCAGTTGAAGGCGGCGACCAGCGGCTGCGGCAGGGCAAGGCCCGATGTCTCGATGACGATATGATCAGGCCTGTCCGCCCGATCGAGCAACTTCGTCATGGTCGGAATGAAATCATCCGCCACCGTGCAGCAGATGCAGCCATTGTTGAGTTCAATCACATCTTCCTCGCGGCAGGTCTCAATGCCGCAACCCTTCAGGATGCCGCCATCGACGCCCAGATCGCCGAACTCGTTGATGATCAGCGCGATGCGCTTGCCATCGGCGTTTTCGAGGAGGTTGCGGATCATCGTCGTCTTGCCCGAGCCGAGAAAGCCGGTGATCACGGTTGCCGGTATTTTTTGTCCCTGCATGGGATCATCCCTTCATCTTGAGCGGCAATCCCGCCGCAATAAAATAGACGTCGTCGGCGATAGCGGCGATCGCCTGGTTGAGCCGCCCGGCATGGTCGCGGAACGCCCTCGCCATTGCATTGTCAGGCACGATGCCAAGCCCCACCTCATTGGAGACGATGAGCACCGTACCCTTGAGTTCGGGTATCATCGATGCCAACCGAGCAGTTTCCGCCGCGATATCCCGCTCCGCCATCATGAGATTGGTGAGCCACAGCGTCAGGCAATCGACCAGCACAGCCCGCCTCTCGCCCGCATGGGCTTGCAGCGCGCCGGTGAGATCGAGCGGTTCTTCCACCGTTTTCCAGATCGAACCACGGCGCTCCCTGTGCACCGCGATCCGCTCCCGCATCTCGTCGTCATAGGCCTGCCCCGTCGCGATATAGACCGCCTCGAGGCCGGATTGCTCAATGAACCGCTCGGCAAAGGCGGATTTGCCCGAGCGCGCCCCGCCGAGGATGAGCGTGGTTGTTCGGGGCATCTGTTAGAGCCCTTCATTTTTAGCTGGAAACGCTGGCGGGACAGTACCCCCCTCTGCCCTGCCGGGCATCTCTCCCTCAAGGGGGGAGATTACGCCTTCATCAACGCCCGGCACCAATCGCAAATGTCTTAGAGTGGAGGCGGAGCGGCGCGTCAGCCAATCTCCCCCCTTGAGGGGGAGATGTCCGGCAGGACAGAGGGGGGTGAGCCACGCTCCCATCAAAAGTCCTGGCCTTCAAGTTCAGCCGAGGCGTATCGCTGCAGCAGCCAGCCGAGCGCCAGCCCCAGCACCGCCCACATGAAGAGATTGGTCGCCAGCGATGCCACCGCATATTCCGAGGCGAGCACGGCGGGGACCGGCGAGGACATATCCTCCGGATGCGGCGCGCCGTAGAGATGCGGCAGGACGATCGATACAAGGCCGGCCGCTTTCACCCATGCCTCATGTCTGAGCACAACGAGATAAAGACCGATGGCGGAGAAGAGCACCGTCGCCACCCACCAGAGCTGCCGTTCGGTCAGATCGGCGGCGGGCATGGCAGGCAATTCCGGCGCGAGCCCCAGCGAAGGGGCGAAGGCGAAAACGAAAAAGCCCGCGAGGCCCCAATAAATGCCGTTCTTCGCTGTGATCCGCCGGCCCAGAAGCAGCGCCACGCCGCCAAGCGCCAGGGCAAAGCCTGCGCCTGCCACGAGATTGGCAAGGATGGTGTTGCCGAGCCGGCCGAAAGGCAGCTCCGCCCCCGCCTCATGCTCATGCGCTTCACCGGCAGCATGCCCGTGAGCAGCCGCCCCATGATCATGGCCCCCCGCCGCGTCCTCAAAGCTTTCGGCATGAAGGATGAGCGGCACGGTACGCAGATACATCGCCGGCGTCACCAGGATGCCAGCAAGAAGGCCGGCTACAACGGTAGCCAGCAGATAACGAACCAACATGACTCTCTCCTGGGTGGCTGGAAGCCTTAATGGCAGGGGAAGCCGTAGGAGTGGCGCGTATCATGCGCCGAATCATGCAGCGCGTCGGAACGGGCAAGGCCGACGCCATAGATCAGGAATGCGCCGAGAAGCAGCGAGACGACAGCCGTCGTCAGGCGCGTTGCGAGCGGCAGGGAAAGCGATTGGGAAGAAGCGGTTTCGATACGTGCAGCCATGACAACCTCCGTGCAGGCAGCGGGGGAAAACTCCCCTGGGGTAGCGGGCACCATTGCCCTATACGCCTGGCAGGTCTCCTGGCTCGCGGGTCGCAGGACCGATGCCGCCTTCCCGGTTTCCCAGTGGCTGCCCAGGTCTTCGCCCGGGCTCATGGCATGAATCCTATCCGCTCTACAGTCGCGGGGTCGGCTGCGATATGGACGCCCGGCATGGGTCCGTCCGTCGCATTCCCTTTTGATCCCTAGGCTCGTCTCGCCCATCGGGAACCAAACGTATGGCGGCAGAGTATGATTTATGACAATCGGCGTCAATCGCGCAGAAAGGCTGGATCACCTTGCACCAAGATTAAAAAGCGCGTCCACATCGAGACAGGCGGCAAGCTCCTCGGCCACCTCGTCCAGCGCCTGTTCCACCTCGGCGCGGTAGGAGACCGCACCGCCCGTTACGCCGAGCGACTCCAGCAGCTTCGCCCGGAAGGCATCGGCGCCGAAAAGCCCGTGCAGATAGGTGCCGAACACCCGCCCGTCGGGCGAGACCGCGCCATCCGGAACACCGTTCAGGATCACGGCGGGGCGAACGCAGTCCGGCCCGCTCGTCCGGCCCAGATGGATTTCATAGCCCTCGAGCGGCACATCATATATGGCCGAACGGGCCGTCGAATTGCGCACCGTCTTTTCCGGCTCCATCACCGTCTCGATATCGAGAAGCCCCAGCCCCTCCATCTCGCGTGTGTCGCCCTCGATCCCGTCCGGATCGCGCACCACGCGGCCCAGCATCTGGTAGCCGCCGCAAATGCCGATCACATGGCCGCCGCGCCTGAGGTGCATCTGCAGATCGCGGTCCCAGCCATTCTCGCGAAACCGCTTGAGATCCCCGATAGTCGATTTCGAGCCGGGAATGACCACCAACCCGGCATCGGCGGGCAGTCTCTCGCCACTCCGGACCATGACGACCTCCACCTGCGGCTCGGCCTTGAGCGGATCGAGGTCGTCGAAATTGGCGATGCGGTCGAGCACCGGCACAGCCACCTTCAGCGCCCTGCCCTCGCCCTTGGCGAGCCGCTCCAGCACCACCGAATCCTCCGCCGGAAGGCGCGACGCGGCCTTGAGCCATGGCACCACACCGAAGGAGCGCCAGCCGGTGAAGCCGGTAATCGCCGTAAGACCGTCATCGAACAGCGAGACATCGCCGCGAAACTTGTTGATGAGATAGCCCGCGATCATCCGCCGGTCATCCTCCGGCAAAATCGCATGGGTGCCGACAATGGAGGCGATCACACCCCCTCGGTCGATATCGCCGACCAGCACCACCGGCACGCCCGCCCGCGTCGCGAAGCCCATATTGGCGATATCCCCGGCGCGCAGATTGATTTCCGCAGGCGACCCTGCTCCCTCGACGATCACCAGATCGGCCCCGGCGCGCACTTCCTCCCAGGACTGCATCACCGCATCCATCAATTGCGGTTTCAGGCGCTGATATTCGCGCCCCCTCGCCTGGCCCGCCACCTTGCCCTGCACGACGATCTGGCTGCCGGTTTCCGATTGCGGCTTCAAGAGCACGGGATTCATATGCACCGAGGACGGCACGCCGCATGCCAGCGCCTGCAGCCACTGCGCCCGCCCGATCTCGCCCCCATCGTCGCTGACGGCGGCATTGTTCGACATGTTCTGCGGCTTGAACGGGCGAACTTTCAGTCCCTGCTTGCGCGCGACTCGGCAAAGCCCGGCGACCAGCACCGTCTTGCCGACATCCGAACCCGTTCCCTGCAGCATGATGGCGCGTGTCATGAAGCCTGCCTAACTTATCCGCGCCAATCTGCCTAGAGGCTGGATAATGCGAAGGAAGCGTTTGCGCGCTGCCTCCATTGTTCTAGATTGAATCTCGAAAGGCAGAATGGGAGGAGACCATGGACGCCGTCATCGATCCATCCGCCGGGCAGTTCGAGCTGACCGAAGACCAGCGCGCGATCCAGGAGATGGCGCGCAGCTTTGCCGCCGATCGCGTCGCCCCCAACGCGTTGCAATGGGACCGCGAGAAGCATTTTCCCGCCGATGTCATCCGCGAGACCGGACCGCTCGGCATGGGCGGCATCTATGTGCGCGATGATGTCGGCGGCTCGGGGCTGAAGCGCATCGATTCGGTGCTGATCTTCGAGGCGCTGGCCGGCGCCTGCCCGGCCTTCTCCGCCTTCATCTCCATCCACAATATGGCGGCGTGGATGATCGACACCTTCGGCAATGACGAGCAAAGGCGGCGTTTTCTGCCGAAGCTCGTGTCGATGGAGTGGCTGGCGAGCTATTGCCTGACGGAGCCCGGCTCCGGCTCGGATGCGGCGGCGCTGCGCACCCGCGCCGTCCGCGATGGCGATCATTATGTGCTGAACGGCGCCAAGCAGTTTATCTCCGGCGCCGGCGACAGCGATCTCTATGTCACGATGGTGCGCACCGGCGAGGACGGGCCGAAGGGCATTTCGGCGCTCGTCATCCCCAGGGATGCGCCGGGACTTTCCTTCGGCGCCAACGAATACAAGATGGGCTGGCATGCGCAATCGACCCGGCAGGTGATCTTCGACAATTGTCGCGTGCCGGCGGAGAACCTTCTGGCCGAGGAAGGCACCGGCTTTAGCATCGCCATGTCGGGCCTCGACGGCGGGCGGCTCAACATCGCCGCCTGTTCGCTCGGCGGCGCGCAATCCGCCCTCCACAAGGCCATTGACTATACCGCGCAACGCAGGGCCTTCGGCCAGCCGATCAACCAATTCCAGGCCCTGCAGTTCCGCCTGGCCGACATGGAGACGGAGCTTTCCGCCGCCAGGCTCCTGCTCTATGCGGCCGCCACCCGGCTCGATCGCAAGACACATGATGCCGGCAAATGGTCGGCCATGGCCAAGCGCTATGTCACCGATGTCGGCTTTTCGGTCGCCAACGACGCGCTGCAGCTCTTCGGCGGCTATGGCTATCTCCATGATTACGGCGTGGAAAAACTGGTGCGCGATCTGCGCGTCCACCAGATCCTCGAAGGCACCAACGAGATCATGCGCGTCATCATCGCCCGCCAGATGATCGGCCGCTCATAAATAACAATGAATTCAGGGAGAAGACGACAGATGGCGACCATCGCATTCATCGGCCTCGGCAATATGGGCAATCCCATGGCGGCCAATCTGGTCAAGGCAGGACATTCCGTGCAGGGCTTCGACCTTCTGCCGGAAAACCTGAAGATCGCGGCCGAAAACGGCGTCACGGTCATGGCCGACGCAGAAGGCGCCGTGCGGGGCGCGGAAGTCGTCATCACCATGCTGCCGGCGGGAAGGCACGTCGTCTCCGTCTATCAGGATATCGTGCCGAAGGCCGGTGAGGATGTGCTTTTCATCGATTCCTCGACCATCGACGTGGAATCGGCGCGCAAAGCCCATGAGATCGCCAGGCAACACGGCCTGTTGTCGGTCGATGCACCCGTGTCGGGCGGCGTCGGCGGGGCGGCCGCCGGCACGCTCACCTTCATGGCCGGCGGCTCCAGCGAGGCCTTCGCCAGGGCAGAACCGATCCTTGAGCCCATGGCCGGCCGCGTCGTCCATTGCGGAGAGGCGGGCAGCGGCCAGGCCGCGAAGATCTGCAACAACATGATCCTCGGCATTTCGATGATCGGCGTCTCGGAAGCCTTCGTGCTCGCCGAAAAGCTCGGCCTGTCGCATCAGGCGCTGTTCGACGTCGCCTCCACCTCCTCCGGCCAGTGCTGGTCGCTCACCAGCTATTGCCCGGTGCCGGGTCCCGTGCCGGCCTCCCCCGCCAACCGGAGGTACAAGCCCGGCTTCGCCGCAGCCCTGATGCTGAAGGATCTGAAGCTCGCCCAGGAAGCCGCGCAAACCGCCAATGCTTCGACGCCGCTCGGCGCGCATGCCGCGCAGCTCTATAATCTGTTCAATGAACATGGGCACGGCGGTGATGATTTTTCCGCCATTATTGGCTTCCTGCGTGGAATTCTGCCGGAAACAACTGGTGACCCCGCAAAAAATTCAAAAAAATGACCAGATTTAGATTTGCTTAAGCTCTTGCTAACTTGGCGGTAACGATGTGGCGCTAAAAAGGGAGCCGAGACGGAACGACACCGTCTTCCTGCTCCGGATCAGGTATTGCGTACCGGAGCCAGTAAATTCCCGCTGTCGTTGTGTTCCGGCGGGAGCGCCATGCGTAATTTGGCAAAGCCGTGCTTTTCCTCCGGGACAGCACGGTTTTTGCCGTTCCGCATTGGTTTCGGGCGCTAACTTTTCCTGTTTTGACGAAATCGGCAATGCCTCTCTGCCCTCATTCTCGGGCTTGTCCTGAGAATCTACCGGCGAATGAGGGCTGACATCAGCGGCTTTGACCGTGCCGCAGCGGCGGAAAGGCTAATGCCTGCCACCGCAGTAGTTTCTCGGGCAAGCCCGAGAATGACCGTTGAAGCGACGTTTCCACTCCAACATGAAAGTCCTTAATCCGACCCGCGAAAACACGAATCATCCCGTGCGGAAACGCGAAAATCGCCGTCCAAAAACGGCGATTTCCTCATTTTCCAGACTGATTTGCCTCAAATTTATCGCGGTGCGTCGATTCGGCGCGATTTCGACGGTTCCCCGCCGTCAGCCGGCTGAACCGCGCCAGACCACCGAGACGCGCGACAACAGCGATCGCGAGCGGTTGTCTTCGGCGCGATTGTTGCGCTTTTCGGTTGCGTTCCAGGAAATGTGGACGCGGTCGTTCCGGTTGAAAATGTAAAGCATTGCCGCACTCCGGGGCAGATTTGTCGTTTGATGCTGCAATGCGCCAATTTCCGTTTCGCAGCTGCCGTAAAGCCGTCGCGCCCTGTCGCTTTTAAGCTATTCTGCCGCAAAATTACGCATGGCTGCGATGCGGATTTGTGCAGCCTGCCCAAAGGCGCCTCGTTCGCACCTGCAGCAAAAAATTGGGATGCCCGCCCTTGTTTTTCTGGTCACGATGGCCAATCCTTGGGATGGACGCCGGCAGCGGGGGCTCGTGGCGGGCATTTTTTGCGTGCTCCACCGAGGGCTTGTCGCGATCCGGATACCAACCGTCGCCAACAAGACGCTAATTTGCCAAGCGAGGAGTTTGCATGGATATGGGAAAAAATTGTCGGCTGGCAGGGCAGCACGCCAGCGGACGTCAAGCAATATTGTGCTGTTGCGAATGGGAGAACATCTGATGAAGAAGCTTTTCGCTTCCACGATTCTGGCCGCCGGCATCGTGGGATTTTCTGGTGCCTTTGCAGGCATGGCATCGGCCGCTGAATGCGGCACCGTGACGATCGCCAACATGAACTGGCAGTCGGCCGAGGTTCTGGCCAATCTGGACAAGATCATCCTGACCGAAGGCTATGGCTGCACCGCCGATCTCGTCGCCGGCGATACGGTCCCCACCATCACCTCCATGGTTGAAAAGGGTGAGCCTGACATCGCGCCGGAAGGCTGGGTCGACCTCCTGCCCGACACCGTCACCAACGGCCTCAAGGAAGGCAAGATCATCTCCGTCTCGAAGGCGCTCTCCGAAGGCGGCGTCTCGGGCTGGTGGATCCCGAAATACATTGCCGACGCCCATCCCGACATCAAGACCATCCCCGACGCGCTGAAGCATCCCGAGCTCTTCCCCGCGCCGGAAGATCCCTCCAAGGGCGCGGTATACAACGGCCCGCAGGGTTGGGGCATCACGCGCATCACGTCGCAGTTCTTCAAGGCCTATGACGCCGAGAAGGCAGGCTTCACCCTGGTCGATACCGGCTCCGCCGCCGGCCTCGACGGCTCCATTGCCAAGGCCTATGAGCGCAAGGAGGGCTGGCTCGGTACCTATTGGGAGCCCACCGCCTTGCTCGGTAAATATGAGATGGTCAAGCTCGGCCACGCCGCTCCCTATGACGAAGCGGAGTGGAAGCGCTGCAACACGGTCGAGACCTGCCCGGACCCGAAGCCCAACGACTGGCCCAAGGACAATGTCGAGACCCTCGTGACCAAGGAATTCGCCGAACGTGCCGGCCCAGCGCTCGACTATCTGAAGGCCCGCTCCTGGTCGAACGAGACGGTCAACAAGCTTCTCGCCTGGATGACCGACAACCAGGCCACCGGCGAGGACGGCGCGAAATATTTCCTCAAGAACAATGAGGACATCTGGACCAAATGGGTCTCGCCGGAAGCCGCCGAGAAGATCAAGGCTGCCGTGATGTGATTTCGGCAACGGGCGGCGGAGCGCTCCGCCGCCTGTTTCCCTGATGATCGCAGGGTATCAAAACAGAAAGCACGCACCGCCGACCTGCCCCGGTGACATCGCCGCTGCGTGCATTTTCGGATGACGGCCCGGGAAAAAAGCCGCAGAATGGGGCAAAAACCGCGGCCAAAAGCAACGCCGCGACCAAAGAGGAGAACTGGCGCTTAATGGATTGGCTGTACCGCTTCCCGCACATGAACGACAGCACGCTGACGGCGTTGAAGAAAGCGATCGATGGGGGCTTTCGCGACTTCACGCGCGCCTATGGCGACGCGATCGAATCCTTTTTCGACCCGCTGCAGTATTTTCTCATCCATTCCGAACGGTTCATGACGACCACGCCGTGGCCGATCATCGTCGCGCTCATCGCCGCGATCGCCTGGGTCGCCAGCCGCAACTGGAAGATCGTCGCGAGCACCGTGCTCACGCTTCTCCTCATCGGCTTCTTCGACATGTGGACCGATACGATGAAGACCATCTCGATGATCTTCGTCTGCACCGTTCTCTCCATCGCCATCGGCATTCCGATCGGCATTCTGATGTCGCGGTCCGACCGGTTGCAGAGCCTGGTCAACCCGGTTCTGGACGTGATGCAGACCATGCCGAGCTTCGTCTATCTCATCCCCGTCGTCATGCTGCTCGGCATCGGCCGCGTGCCCGGCCTGATCGCCGTCGTCATCTATGCCATTCCGCCGATCATCCGGCTCACCAATCTCGGCATCAGGCTCGTCGACAAGGATGTGCTGGAAGCCGCCGACGCCTTCGGCTCCTCGAACTGGCAGCGGCTCAAGAACGTGCAGATGCCGCTGGCACTGCCCACCATCATGGCCGGCATCAACCAGACCATCATGATGGCGCTCGCCATGGTCGTCATCGCCTCGATGATTGGCGTCCAGGGGCTCGGGCAACCCGTGCTCAAGGCCATCTCCAACCAGTATTTCACGCTTGGTATTTTCAACGGCCTTGCCATCGTCGGCATCGCCATCATCTTCGACCGCGTAAGCCAGGCCTATGGCAAACGGCTGCAGAAACATCTGGAGACGGTCCATGGCTGAGAAAAGCACGCACGGCACCGGCATCATCATCAAGAATCTCTACAAGATCTTCGGCAGGAACCCGCAGGCCTATGTCGACGCCGTCAAGAAGGGGATGACCAAGGCCGAGCTCAATGCCGAGCACGGCCATGTCCTCGGCCTGAAGGACATCAATATCGACATGCCGGCGGGCTGCATCCAGGTGGTGATGGGGCTGTCTGGCTCCGGCAAGTCGACGCTGATCCGCCATATCAACCGGCTGATCGATCCAACGGCCGGCGAAGTGCTGGTCGACAATACCGATGTCGTCAAGATGAACGAGACGGAGTTGCGCCAGTTCCGCCGCCACAAGACGGCGATGGTTTTCCAGAAATTCGCGCTGCTGCCGCACCGCACCGTTCTGGAGAACACGGTCTACGGCCTCGAAATCCAGGGCGTGCCGCGGGCAAAGCAGATCGAAGCGGCGCGGCGCTGGATTGCCCGCGTCGGTCTCGAAGGCTTCGAGGACAGCTATCCCAACCAGCTTTCCGGCGGCATGCAGCAGCGCGTCGGCCTTGCCCGCGCGCTCACCAATGACGCACCTATCCTGCTGATGGATGAGGCCTTTTCGGCGCTCGATCCGCTCATCCGCATGGACATGCAGTCCGTGCTGCTCGATCTCCAGAAGGAGATCAAGAAGACCGTCGTCTTCATCACCCACGATCTCGACGAGGCGCTGCGCCTCGGCGACCGCATCGCCATCCTGCGCGATGGCGAGATCGTCCAGCAGGGCACCGGCCAGGACATCGTGTTGAAACCCGCCGACGATTACATCTCGAGCTTCGTCAAGGAGGTCAATCGCGGCCGCGTCATCATGGTCGACACCATCATGACGCCGGGGGCGCGCGCCGGCGGAGTCGGTCTGCCCTCGGTCGCCTCCGGCACCGTTCTCGAGCAGGCCGCGCGCACCATGACGGAGGCGGGCGTCAGCGAGATCCAGGTGCATGACGGAAAGGGCAAGCCCGTCGGTCATGTCGATATGCAGAGCGTCATCTCCGCCATGGTCACGCCCATCACCCATGAGGCGCGGCAGGCCGCGGAATAGACAAAGGGCCGGTGCCGCGCACCGGCCTCCCCCCCTTCAGCACATCAAGTCTTCTTTACTCCCGTCATTCCGCCGTTGTGTTGACGGCAACTTTCTGGGAAAAGGCTCCCGGTCGGTTTTGCTGGGCGCGAGGGAACGTTATATCTGTCCTCACGGGTAGCAGCGGCGCGCCCCACAGGATAAACAGCGTTTATGAATCTTCTGGATCAGACATTGTCCACCACCTCTCCCCGGCGTGTGCTTGGCATGCATCCGGCGCTGCTGTTCGTCCTTATCTATTTCGCCTTCCAGGCGCTCTTCGTCACCTTCATCTCCAATGGCGCGGGGCTCGACGATGCCGAGCAACTCGCCAATATAGGCTATCTCGACTGGGGCTATGGCGGCTCGCAGCCGCCGCTCTATACCTGGATCACCAATTTCGCGGCGTCGCTGATCGGCACCAGCCTGCTGACCCTGCAGATCGTCAAGTTCGGCCTGCTCGCCAGCATGTTCGCCAGCGTCTATGGCGGCATGCGCCTGCTCGGCCTGTCGCGCAATGTCGCCGCCGCCGGCATGCTGGGCCTCTTCCTCATCCCGCAGATCGGCTGGGAATCGCAGCGTGCGCTGACCCATTCCGTCGCCGGCACCACCGGCTGCGCCTGGGCATTTCTGGCCTTCGCCTGGCATATGAAATCGCGTTCCATCCCGTCGGCCGCCGTTTTCGGCCTGACGATGGCCGCCGCCTTTCTCGGCAAGTTCAACGCCAGCTTCTTTCTCCTGACCCTGATCATCACCGCCCTCACCATGGCCGAATACAGGAAGGTGCTGCTGTCGCGCCTTTCCTTCGTGACGGTGGCGGTGTCGGCGCTGTGCCTCGCGCCGACCGGCTGGTGGATGCTGCAGCACAGGGACAGCGTGCTCGCCCGCTCCGGCAAGTTCGAGTTCGGCGCCACCGGCGATTTCCTGCTCGACCGGGCGATGGGCCTGATGCGCCTTTTCGAGGTCAGCTTCCTGTTCTCCATCCTCGCCATCGCCGTGGCCGGCATCATCCTCATCATCCATCGCAAGCGGCGGAACCCTGCCCCGGCCAAGCTGATCCCGGGCGAGAAATTCCTGCTTCGCCTCCTCCTTGTCGGCTTTGCCGTGGTCTTTGTCGGCGTCTGCCTGACCGGGGCCACCAATGTGAAGGATCGCTGGCTGCAGCCGGTGCTCTTCCTGCTGCCCGCCGGCCTTGCCTATCTTCTCCACCGCTACCGGCTGACCGACCGGAGCCTATTTGATTTCGGCATCGCCAGCATCATCGTGGCCTTCCTGGTCACGCCCGTCCTGGCCGTCAATCTCACCTATGGCAGCCGCAACGACCCGCCCATCGGCCAGCTCGACTATGCGCAATTGTTCAAGCAGGTGAGTGAACAAGGCCGTTTCTCGACCGTTCTTGCCGATTTTCCGCAGATACCAGGCAATTTCCGGCTTTATGATCCCTCGATCACAGTGGTTCACCCGGAAACGCCCAATGCCGCATCGCGCATCGTCAAGCCGCTGCTCGTCCTCTGGTTCGGCGGCGACGCACCGCCGGAGAAGGTCGCCGCTATCCTGAAAGCCGCGCATATCGAGGTGCCTCTCGACAAGATCGTCTCGACGGAACTGCCCTATCGCACCTACCCCGAGATCAAGCTTCCCGTGCATTATGTGATCGTCAACTGAGCACCCAGATCGTTGACGCGACATAAAGATTTCCTTATATCTTTATCCAATTCTCAACATGGAACCACGCGCATGAACGCCGCCCCTTCATCGAACCCGCTGGCCGATCTCATTGCTGAAAAGGGCGTGCTCCTCGCAGACGGCGCCACCGGCACCAACCTCTTCGCCGCAGGGCTGGAAGCCGGCGAAGCGCCGGAACTCTGGAACGAGAGCAATCCGGACAAGATCAGGGCGCTGCACCAGGGCTTCATCGATGCGGGCGCCGACATCATCCTCACCAATTCCTTCGGCGGCACCAGGCATCGCTTGAAGCTGCACCACGCGCAGGATCGTGTTTTCGCGCTCAACAAAAAGGCGGCGGAACTCGCCCGTGAGGTCGCCGACAAGGCGGGCCGCAACGTCATCGTCGCCGGCTCGGTCGGCCCGACGGGTGAGCTGCTGGTGCCGCTGGGGGCGCTGACCTATGAAGATGCGGTTGCCGCCTTCAAGGAGCAGCTCGAAGGGCTGAAGGCCGGCGGCATCGACGTCGCCTGGATCGAGACGATGTCGGCGCCCGATGAAATCCGCGCCGCGGCCGAAGCGGCGGTCTCGCTCGGCCTGCCTTACGTCTATACCGGCTCGTTCGACACCGCCGGCAAGACGATGATGGGGCTTCATCCCCGGGATATTCACCATGTCGTCGACGGTCTGCCGCAGAAGCCGGTGGCGGTCGGCGCCAATTGCGGCGTCGGCGCCGCCGATATCCTGTCCTCGCTCCTCGACATGACCAATGCCGACCCGGCAGCAACCGTCGTGGTCAAGGGCAATTGCGGCATACCCGAATTCCGCGGCTCCGAAATCCATTATTCCGGAACGCCTGACCTGATGGCCCAATATGCGCATCTCGCCGCCAATGCCGGCGCCAGGATCATCGGCGGCTGCTGCGGCACCTCGTTCGCCCATCTGGCGGCCATGCGCCAGGCGCTCGACAACCATATCCAGGGCCCGCGCCCGACCATCGAAACCATCGTCGAGACGATCGGCCCGATGCGCAACAAGACGGCCGGAGACGGCAGCGATGCGCCGCGCAGGGAAAGGCGCGGCCGGCGGGGATAGAGCAGTTCCTGTTTGGAAGGTCGCTTTGAATAGCGAGGGTCGATCGCTGGTGGGGCGGCAATGTTCCGGCATGGATCCTCGGGTCAAGCCCGAGGATGACGAACCGGAGAGGTCCCGCCAGCCTCCAACGTTGGCGATTGACGGAAAACATCCCTGCAATCGTCATCCTCGGGCTCGACCCGAGGATCCATGCCGGAACGCTTAAAAATTTAACTGGAGCCTATAAACGCCGCCATATGAAACCGCTGCTGCGCGGGGTCATAGGCGTATTCCTGCCCGATCGGACAGGCGAGCCGGGCGAGACAGCCGCCTGTCCGGCACCCCTTTCCCGCGTCGCTCCGCAGATAATCCCGACACGCGTCAACGGCAAAGCCGATACCGTCGAACGCATCGACCGGACACGCCGATAGACAGGGCTTCGCCGCACACCGCTCGCAGGGATGGTCAAGCTCGTCGCGTGCGGGAAACCTGATCTCCTCGTCGAACAGCAGCGCGCCGCGATAGGCATGCCAGAGCCCGTAGACCGGGTGGATCAACAGGCCGAGCGGCGATGGCTTCAGCCCTTCCGCCCTTTTTGCCCATTGCTGGAAAGGGAGCCACGGTTTGTCGGAGGGAAAAACCGCTCTTGCGCCAAGCGTCTCTGCCGCTTCGGCTAGCACCTTTTTGGACCAGTCATCGAGCGGATCGGCCCTTCTCCAGCCCTCATCCGCGTTCCAGCGGGCAAAATGCGGCCAGATCGATGATCCGGCATGGCCGGCGAGCACCACGCTGCGTGCATGCTCCCGCGTCAGGCCGGGCGGCGCCTTCTCATCATCGCCGAAAACAAAACCGCCGCGCGGAATGAGCCCGAAGGGTTCCAGCGCGGCGGCGATTTCATTCATGGATGGCGGCAGATGCCCGGTCATTTTCTGGTGCGGCCGCTGATGGCCGAGCCCCAGACTTCATCATGGATCAGAGCGGCCACTTTAGCCCGGCCATCTTCGGGCTTCTTTCATGTGAAGGCGTCGGGCATCGAGGCCTTCTTCTCGGCGATGAAGGCCTTCAGCGCCTCGTCGATACCAGGATCGAGATATGGCGCTTCATACGTTTCCAGCCAGCGGCGGGCCAAATCGTTGGCGCGCTGGTCGGCGCGCTTTTCGCCTTCGGCCAGCCATTGTTCATAGGAATTGTTGTCGGCGATCGACGAGCGGTAGAAGGCGCTCTGGAAATTCGCCTGGGTGTGCGAGCAGCCGAGATAATGGCTGCCGGGGCCGACTTCGCGGATCGCCTCCATCGCCTGGCCGTTCTCCGAGAGATCGACGCCTTCGGCGAATTTCTGCTGCATGCCGAGCTGGTCGATATCCATCATGAACTTCTCATAGGAAGAGACCAGCCCGCCCTCGAGCCAGCCAGCCGAATGCAGCACGAAATTGGTGCCGGCCAGCATGGTCGAATTGAGCGTATTGGCGCTTTCATAAGCCGCCTGCGCATCTGGAAGCTTGGAGGCGCAGAGCGAGCCGCCGGTACGGAACGGCAGGCCGAGCCGCCGCGCCAGCTGCGCCGCGCCATAGGAGACGAGCGACGGTTCCGGCGTGCCGAAGGTCGGCGCGCCCGACTGCATGGAGATCGACGAGGCGAACGTGCCGAAGATGACCGGCGCACCGGGGCGGATCAGCTGCGTGAAGGAGGCACCGGCCAGCACTTCCGCCAGGATCTGCGTCAGCGTGCCCGCCACCGTCACGGGGCTCATCGCGCCGGCCAGGATGAAGGGCGTGACGATGCAGGCCTGATTGTGCCTGGCATAGACCTTCAGCGCGCCGAGCATCGTCTCGTCGAACACCATCGGCGAATTGGCATTGATCAGGCTGGTCAACACCGTGTTTTGCTCGACGAAATCCTCGCCGAACAGGATCTTGCACATGGCGATCGTGTCTTCGGCCCGCTCCGGCGCCGTCACCGAGCCCATGAACGGCTTGTCCGAATAGCGCATATGCGCATAGATCATGTCGAGATGGCGCTTGTTGACCGGCACGTCCACCGGCTCGCACACCGTGCCGCCCGAATGGTGGATGGACGGCGCCATGTAGGCGAGCTTCACGAAATTCTGGAAATCCTCGATTGTCGCATAGCGGCGGTTGCCGTCGAGATCGCGCACGAAGGGCGGCCCGTAGACGGGCGCGAAAACGGTGGCGTCGCCGCCGATCTGCACGGACCGCTCCGGATTGCGGGCATGCTGGGTATAAATCGATGGAGCGGTTTTGAGCAGCGACCGGCAGAGCCCTTTCGGGAAATGCACGCGCTCGCCCTTCACATCGGCACCCGCTTCCTTCCACAGCGCCAGCGCTTCCGCATCGTCGCGGAACTCGATGCCGATCTCTTCCAGAACGGTCTCGGCATTGGCCTCGATCAGCGCCAGGCCTTCTTCCTTCAGCACTTCATAGACCGGCACCTTGCGGGTGATATAGGTGAGCGACTTGCCCGGCCCGCCGCCGGCCCGTGCAGCACGTCTTGCCGCGGCTCCACCGCCGGCACCGCGTCCGCGGCGTCCGCCGCGCTCTTCACCGGCTTCGACAGATGCTTCCTGGTCCATCTTCTTCTCCTGCGCGTTGATTGCGCAGTCTCCCTTTCAAACACATGAATATCCAACCTAATCCCGGCAACAAAAAGAACGTTCCCATGTGCGCCAAACCGTGGCGCGTTGAAGACAATCGGCCGATCCGCCCTCGCTTGACAATATCTCCTTGCGCTTACTAGTTTCCTGCACGGAATCGGTTCTGCCGCAAGGCGGATGAAAAGGGAACACGGTGCGGTCGCAATCGACCAAAACCGGGACTGCCCCCGCAACTGTAACCGTTGAGCCTTCGTTCACAATGCCACTGGCCGCGAAAGCGGCCGGGAAGGCGAAGGAAGGCGACGACACGGAAGTCAGGAGACCTGCCTTTTCCGGTCACCCATGCTTGGCCACGGGGTGTGGTCAGGCGCGGTCGTCCGTGGCGGTGACACGAAAAAAGTGTTGCCGCATGCCGGGATGGCCGAGGGTGGAAGCTGCTGAGCCCTCACCCGTCCATATCCGCCTGCGGTTTGTCATCAAACCGGAGGTGAAGGATTTCGCCTCTGATCCATAGGGGCGGATATGAAAAAGACGATTGCGGCAACCGGCATCCTCGCATTGATGCTGGCAGGCGGGGCAAAAGCGCAGGAAACCAGCGCCGAAACGAGTGAAACGATCGAGCTGCAGCCGATCCTTGTTACGGCGGGGCTGACGCCGGTCGAGCAGGAAAAGACCGGCCGGGCGTTCACCGTCATCACCGGCGAGGAGCTGGAGGCGCGCCAGATCCGCTATGTGGCCGATGTGTTGCGGCAGGTGCCGGGCTTCGCCGTGTCGCGGACGGGCGCCGCCGGCGGGGTCACACAGGTCCGGGTGCGCGGGGCGGAGGCCAACCAGCTGCTGGTGATGATCGACGGGGTCGAGGTCAACGAGATGTCGAGCGGCGAATATGATTTCGGCGGCCTCATCGCCGATGATATCGACCGCATCGAGATATTGCGCGGACCGCAGAGCGCCTTCTGGGGATCGAACGCCATGGCGGGCGTGGTCAACATCATTACCAAACGCGGCGAGCGCGACGGCTTCACGGTGAAGGGCCGCTCGGAAGCGGGCACGCAGGGCACCTTTCTCGGCGGTATTTCCTTGAGCGGCGGTGGCGAGAACTACGACATGGCGCTTTCAGGCGCATGGCGCAGGAGCGACGGCTTCGACATCTCCGGTTCCGGCTTGGAAAGGGATGGCGATCGCAACGCCACCCTCAACGGTCGCCTGACGCTCGACCTGACGCCGGACCTGACCCTCGAAGGGACGCTGCGCTATGTCGACCGGCGCAACGCCATCGACCCGCAGGATTTCACCTGGGACAGCCCCACCTATGGCTATGTCGTCGACGGCGACGAGGAGACCGGCGCCCGCGAGTTCTTCGGCTCGCTCGGCGCGACCCATGTCTCGCTCGACGGGGCGCTGACGCAAAAGGCCCGCTTCACCGGCGGCGACATGCATCGCGAATATTTCCAGAACGGCTCCCGCACCGCCTGGAACGACGGCAACCGCTACACCGCCAGCTATCAGGCGACCTATGCCTTTGACACGCCGGGCTTTCTCGGCGCGAGCCATCAGCTAACCGCAGGCTATGAGTGGGAACGCGAAACCTTCCTGCCCTCCCATCTCGACGAAACGTTCAGCCGCGACACCAACGCGCTCGTGGCGGAATACCGCGGCGAATTCCTCGACCAGCTCTTCCTCAACGCAGGCATTCGCCGCGACTGGAACGACCGGTTCAGCAATGCGGTGACCTACAGCCTCAGCGGCGCCTGGAAAATACCTGATACCACGACGCGGCTTCACGCATCGGTGGGCACCGGCGTGACCAAGCCGACCTTCTTCGAGCAGTTCGGCTATGTGCCTGATAGCTTCACCGGAAACCCCGATCTCACGCCAGAGAAGAGCCTGGGCTGGGATATCGGCATCGAGCATGGCTTCTTCGGCGGCCTGCTGGTTACCGACATCACCTATTTCAACCAGAACCTCACGGACGAGATCATCACCGTCTATGGCGGCGCGCCCGACTACACCTCCACCGTCGTCAACGGCGACGGAGAAAGCCGGAGGCAGGGCGTCGAGCTCTCCGCCACGCTGAACCTCTTCGACGGCTTCTCGGCCACCGCGAGCTATACCTATACCGACGCCACCGAGCAGAGCGCGGCCGGCGACGAACGGCTTGCCGAGGTTCGCCGCCCCAGGCATTCGGGCGCCGTCAACGCCTCCTATGCGTTCCTCGACCAGCGCGCGCGGGTGTTCGGCGAGGTCGTCTTCAACGGCAAGATGACGGACCAGGCCTTCGTGCCGGCCCTGCCCCCACGCGTTACCCTCGATGCCTACACGGTCGTCAACATCGGCGGCAGCCTCAAGGTCAACGAGCATGTCGAACTGTTCGGCCGCATCGAAAACCTCTTCGATGAGGATTATCAGGAGGTTTTCGGCTATAACGCACCGGGCCGGGCCGCCTTCATCGGCGTCCGGGGCACGTTTTAGCCCCTCACCGCATCGGCGGGATCGAGACCCGCCGCGCAATCCGGTCGCTTTCACGTTTTGCGAAGTCGCTTTTGAGCGATGGATTTTTGCCGCTTGCGAGATATGTAGGAAAAATGCGATTGGCCTTTTGGGCTCAAGCATTTTGCAGCCAGGTGAAAATCCACCCGGCGTCGCATAAATGCGGCAGAAATGGGTGAGGAATACGGTTATGGCCGACGATGAAATCATTCTTTCCGAACTTTCGGACGACGAGCTCGTGCAGCAGATGCACGACGACCTCTATGACGGCCTGAAGGAGGAGATCGAGGAAGGCACCAGGATCCTGCTGGAACGCGGCTGGGAACCCTACAAGGTGCTGACGGAAGCGCTTGTCGAAGGCATGCGCATCGTCGGCGAGGACTTCCGCGACGGTATCCTCTTCGTGCCGGAAGTGCTGCTCTCGGCCAATGCGATGAAGGCCGGCATGGCGATCCTGCGTCCCCTGCTCGCCGCCACCGGCGCCCCGAAACAGGGCAAGCTCGTCATCGGCACCGTCAAGGGCGATATCCACGACATCGGCAAGAACCTTGTCGGCATGATGATGGAGGGCGCGGGCTTCGACGTCATCGACCTCGGCATTAACAATCCGGTGGAAAACTATCTCGCCGCGATCGAGGAGCACCAGCCCGACATCCTGGGCATGTCCGCCCTGCTGACCACCACCATGCCCTATATGAAGGTTGTCATCGACACGATGAAGGAAAAGGGCATCCGCGACGATTATGTCGTGCTGGTCGGCGGCGCGCCCCTCAACGAGGAGTTCGGCAAAGCCGTCGGCGCCGATGCCTATTGCCGCGATGCGGCCGTCGCGGTCGAGATGGCCAAGGATTTCATGAAGCGCAAGCACAACCAGCGCACCGGCACCGCGGGATAAACTACCCGCCGGAAGTGATAAGGGCGATCCCCTTCGCAGCGGATCGCCCTTTGATATCATATTCTTGGCATGGAATGCTTGGCGCCGGGCCTTTGCAGCCCTAAATTTATTCCACGGTCTCCTGGATCGCATGGGCGGTGCTTTTGACGTCCTTGCCGACGCCACGCACCGTATTGGCGCAGGCGGCGAGCGAAAACGCGCAGAGAATGGCAACCAACGGCACGATACGTGACGGCTTCATGGACGGTGTCTCCCGATCTGGTAGAATGATCATCATCTGCGGAATCATGATCCGCCGCAAGAGGTTAGCGTGATGGACGCGCTTGGCAAGATGAAGTTTGAGCCGCCGGAACCGCCAGCCCCGCAGAAGCTGCGGGTGATCGCCTGCGGCATGATCGCCCGCGAGATCCTGGCGATTCGCCAGCAGTTCGGCCTTGACCACATCGAGTTGAAGTGCCTGCCTGCCATCTACCACCACTATCCCGACCGGATTGCGCCCGCCGTGGAGCGCGCGATAAAGCGGGCCAGGCGCGAGGGCATTGAGCGCATCTTCATCGGCTACGCCGATTGCGGCACGGGCGGCGCGCTCGATCATGTCTGCGAAAAATACGGCGTCGAGCGCATTGCCGGGCCGCACTGCTTCTCCTTCTATGTCGGTAACGAGGCCTTTGCGACACGCTGGGACGACGACATGACGTCCTTCTTCATGACCGATTTCCTCGCCCGCCAGTTCGAGGCCTTTCTGGTCAAGCCGCTCGGTCTCGACCGGCATCCCGAGCTGCGCGATCTCTATTTCGGCAATTATTCCAAGATGATCTATCTGGCGCAGACGGACGATCCAGAGCTTTCGCGCAAGGCGGAAGAAGCGGCTTCATTCCTGGGCCTTGCCTATGAGCGCCGTTTTACCGGCTTTGGCGATCTCGTCCCGGCCATCCGGCAGGCGGGCGGTGAAAATCCGCCGGCACGCACGTGATCTTTTTTGGCCGCTGCGCCGGTCCGCATTTTCATTGCCGCAATTTCCTGTCATTGAAATATCATTATCCGCAGGCGATATGCAGGGCATGAACGAAAAGCCTCATCCCATACCCGGACAGGAATTCCCCGTGCCGGCGACAATTGATCCCGGCCCGGAAGGGCCTTCCGGCTTTTCCGACAGCCGGTCCCTGTCAGAGGTTTTCGAGGATCTGGCGAAAAATGCCGAAGGCCCGATAAGCTTCGGCCAGATCGAGCAGGCGCTCTCGGACCGCAGCTTCGCGACGCTGCTAACCTTCTTCGCCCTGGTCAATCTCCTGCCGCTCCCTCCCGGAACAGGCATCATCACCGGCATTCCGCTGGCGCTCATATCCGGCCAGATGGTGCTGGGCTTCAAAACGCCCTGGCTGCCGCGTTTCCTGCGTGAGCGCTCGATGACGCAGGAGCGCTTCCGCCAGCTCTCGCAGAAGGGCGTGCCATGGCTGAAGCGAATCGAGCGCTTCATCCAGCCGCGCGTCTGGCCTTTCGCCCGGCGCCATGGCGATCGCTGGCTGGGTGTGCTGACCCTGATTCTCGGCCTCGCGGTCATTTTTCCGATACCGCTTTCCAACTGGCTGCCGGCCTTCGCCACGGCCATTATCGGCGCCGCCCTGACCGAGCGCGACGGCGTCTTGATGAGCATCGGCATTCTGGTCGGCTTCATATCCCTCGGCATTATTGCCGCGGTGCTCTTTACCGCCGGAACGCTCATCACCAAATTGCCCTTCTGAATACGCACGGGTGATGACGCAAATACGATAGCAAACCACGTCGTTTTTGAGTGGCCGCACGTCGCCGGGCAGCAAGCCCGGCCCGGCAATTCCAGCGATGCTTGGGCATATGGAGGATGAAAGTGCATGGCCGACCTTGTTGTCGTCTATTGGCGGGATATTCCCGCCCAGGTGATCGTCAAGCAGGGACGCAAGAGCGCGAAGCGCGAATTGCCTCTGCGTTTCACCGAAGCGATCGACATGTGCGCCATGCGCGTCGGAGCTGAGGCTACCGACGACTATCTCGCCGAATGGCGGCGCGGAGAGCCCGTGGCCGTAGGCGACGACCTCGAAGCAGAAGCGGATGCGGCGTTTGCACGCCTCGACAGTGAATATACCCAAGACCGCCTCGTGGCGCTGGTAAAGGCAGGTGGACATGACCATTCATGAATTGAAATCCCGTGAGGCAAAGACCATGACCCATATCGGCGCATCGATTGAACTGGCGCCGAAGCAGGCGATCGAAAGCCAGGACCTGCCGGGCCTGTTTCCCGCCGGCAGCCGCGTCTACATCACCGATATCGGCACCGACACGATCGATACGCTGACGGCGGCCGCCAGACGCGTCAGCGATCTCGGCTACAAGCCGGTGCCGCATTTCGCCTGCCGCCGCCTCACGACGAAGGAAGCGCTCGAGACCCGCATCCGCCGCGCCGCCGAGGAAGCCGGCGTCACCGACGTGCTCGTCATCGGCGGCGGCCTGGAACGCCCGGCCGGTGAATTCAACTCCACCATGCAGGTTCTCGAAACCGGCCTTTTCGACCGCTATGGCATCACCGAGATGGGCGTTGCCGGCCATCCCGAGGGCAGCCCGGACTTCTCCGAAGCCGTAGCCATCGAAGCCCTGCGCCTGAAGAAGAATTTCGGTGAGCGCACCGGCGCCAAGCTGCGCATCGTCACACAGTTCGGCTTCGACGCCGAGCATTTCATCACCTGGGCGGAAGGCCTGCGTGAGGCCGGCATCGACCTGCCTGTTCATCTGGGCGTCGCCGGGCCGGCCAAGATCACCACGCTCATCAAATATGCCGCCATGTGCGGCGTCGGCAATTCCATCACCTTCCTGAAGAAGAACGCGCTGGCGCTGACCGCGCTCGCCACCACCCACTCGCCGGAAGGCGTGGTCGGCCCGATCGAGCGGTATGTGCTGGATAATCCGACAAGCAACATCAAGCAGATCCACGTCTTCCCCTTCGGCGGCATCAAGAAAGCCTCGGAATGGCTCGTTGAACGTGGTACGTGGGATGTGAAGAATTCCGCCCCTATCGCCGCCGCGCAGTAAGGACAAACGCATATGACCCGCACCATCGTCGCCTCCGCGACCCGCGAAATCGTCATCGGTTTCGACCAGCCCTTCTGCGTGATCGGCGAGCGCATCAATCCGACGGGCCGCAAGAAGCTCGCCGCCGAAATGGTGGCCGGCAATTTCGAGACCGTCATCAAGGATGCACTGGAACAGGCGGCCGCCGGCGCGACGATGCTCGACATCAATGCCGGCGTCACCGCCGTTGATCCCAATGCGACCGAACCGGCCCTCCTGGTGCAGACGCTGGAGATCGTCCAGGGTCTTGTCGACCTGCCGCTTTCGATCGACTCCTCCGTCAGTGCGGCCATCGAGGCGGGCCTCAAGGTCGCCAAGGGCCGCCCGCTGGTCAATTCCGTGACCGGCGAGGAAGAAAAGCTCGAGGCGATCCTGCCGCTCGTCAAGAAATATGATGTGCCCGTCGTCGCCATCTCCAATGACGAAACCGGCATTTCCGAAGACCCGGACGTGCGCTTCGAAGTGGCGCGGAAGATCGTCCAGCGCGCCGCCGATTACGGTATCAAGCCGCACGACATCGTCGTCGATCCGCTGGTCATGCCGATCGGCGCGATGGGCACCGCCGGCCTCCAGGTCTTCCGGCTGGTGCGGCGCCTGCGCGAGGAGCTCGGCGTCAACACCACCTGCGGTCTTTCCAACATCTCCTTCGGCCTGCCGCACCGCCACGGCATCAACGCCGCCTTCATTCCGATGGTCATCGCCAGCGGCATGACCTCGGCCATCATGAATCCCTGCCGCCCGCAGGAGATGGAGATGGTTCATGCGGCCAATGTCCTGAACGGCACCGATGCCAATTGCGGCAACTGGATCATGAAATATCGCGACCATCAGCCGGTCCACGCCGCCAACGCCAATTCCGGCCAGGCCGCGGCGCCGGCTGGGAATGGCGGCAATGGCGGTCGCCGCCGCGGCGGACGCGAAGCCCGGCGCGGGGCCATCGCCTGAGACATTCGGCGGCCCGCTTGAATGCAAGGGCCGCATGAATGATATGTCTGACATACGGAAGACGGGGGACAGGATCGGCCCTCGTCTTTTTGCTGCAGGAGTTTCGATCGTGAATGCGCCAGTGAAAAGTCCTGATGCATCGGCCAGGCAGGCACTCGTCCTCTTCATGCCTTCGGGCAAGCGCGGACGTTTCCCCGTCGGCACCCCGATCCTCGAAGCCGCACGCTCCCTTGGCGTCTATGTCGAGAGCGTCTGTGGCGGACGCGCCACCTGCGGGCGCTGCCAGGTCGAGGTGCAGGAAGGCCGTTTTGCCAAGCACGGCATCACCTCCTCCAGCGACCATATCTCCGCCATCGGCCCGAAAGAGCAGCGCTATGCCGAAAAGCGCGAGCTGAAGCCCGGCCGCCGCCTCTCCTGCTCCGCCACCATCGAGGGCGATCTCGTCGTCGACGTGCCACAGGATGTGCAGGTCAACGCGCAGGTGGTGCGCAAGGATGTCGATACCCGCGTCATCGCGCGCAACCCGGCCATCCACATGTGCTATGTCGAGGTCGAGGAGCCCGACATGCACAAGCCGCTCGGCGATCTCGACCGGCTGAAGGCAGCGATCGAGAAGGACTGGGGCTATAAGAACCTGCAGGTCGATGCTTACCTGCTGCCTCAAGTCCAGCAGATCCTGCGTGAAGGGAAATGGGGCGTCACCGCTGCCATCCATCAGGATGAGGAGACCGGCCGCCCGACGCTGACCGCGCTCTGGCCCGGCCTGAAGAACGAGGCCTACGGCATCGCCTGCGACATCGGCTCGACCACCATCGCCATGCATCTCTCCTCGCTGCTCTCGGGCCGGACGCTCGCCTCGGCGGGTGCATCGAACCCGCAGATCCGCTTCGGCGAGGATCTGATGAGCCGCGTTTCCTATGTCATGATGAATCCCGACGGGCGCGAGGCGATGACGCTGGCGGTCCGCGAGGCGGTGAACGGGCTGATCGACAAGGTATGCGCCGAGGGCGGCATCGCCCGCGAGGATATTCTCGATGCGGTCTTCGTCGGCAACCCGATCATGCACCACCTCTTCCTCGGCATTGACCCGACCGAGCTTGGCGGCGCGCCCTTTGCGCTGGCCGTCTCCGGCGCGGTGCATCTGAAATCCTCCGATATCGGCTTGGCCGTAAACCCCGGAACCCGGGTCTACATGCTGCCCTGCATCGCCGGCCATGTCGGCGCCGATGCCGCCGCCGCGACGCTTTCGGAAGGCCCGCACCGGCAAGACGAGATGATGCTGCTCGTCGATGTCGGCACCAATGCTGAGATCGTGCTGGGCAACCGGCAGCGCACCGTCGCCGCCTCCTCCCCCACCGGTCCCGCCTTCGAGGGCGCGGAAATCTCGGGCGGCCAGCGCGCCGCCCCCGGCGCAATCGAGCGCGTGCGCATCGATCCGGAGACGCTGGAGCCGAAATTCCGCGTCATCGGCGTCGAGCAATGGTCGGACGAGCCGGGCTTCGCACAAGCCGCCGCCCGCACCGGCATCACCGGCATCTGCGGCTCGGCGATCATCGAAGTCATAGCGGAAATGTATCTGACCGGCATCATCTCCGAGGATGGCGTCATCGACGGCGCCCTTGCCGCCCGCTCGCCGCGCATCGCCGCCAACGGCCGCACCTTCTCCTATCTGCTCCATGAGGGAGCCCCGCGCATCGCCATCACCCAGAACGACGTGCGCGCCATCCAGCTCGCGAAGGCTGCGCTTTATGCGGGCGTCAAGCTCCTGATGGACAAGCTCGGCATCGACCATGTCGACCAGATCCGCTTTGCCGGCGCCTTCGGCTCCTTCATCGATCCGAAATATGCGATGGTTCTCGGCCTGATCCCGGATTGCGAGCTGGAAAACGTCAAGGCGGTCGGCAATGCAGCCGGCACCGGCGCCCGCATGGCGCTGCTCAACCGCGATTACCGCCGCGAGATCGAGGAAACCGTCCGTCGCATCGAGAAGATCGAAACCGCGCTGGAGCCGAAATTCCAGGAACATTTCGTCTACGCCATGGCGATCCCCAACAAGGTCGATCCCTTCCCGAAGCTCTCCGCCGCGGTGAAGCTGCCCGAGCGGAAACTGGATACCAGCGGTGACGGCCCAGGCGACGGCGCCCCCCGCCGCCGCTCGCGCGAGGAACGCGCGGCGAGGAGGAACAGGGGATAGCAGGTGGTTTCGTTTTAGCGGAATCCTTCAGGTCAGGAATCATTCTGAACCGTTGTGATGGGCGGAAAGGTCGAGGCAAGGCAACGGTGCAGCAACCACACCATAGAAATGAAACTTCACCATTTTCATCTGATTTCCCTCCCATCGACACAGCCCCCGCTTTCTGCGATTAAACCCGCATGATCACATGCTTCGATATCGGCGGCACGGCCATCAAGGGCGCCCGGGCGACGGCGCCGGACGATATCCAGCCTTTGGGGCGGGCGCCGACGCCGCGCGATGATTTCGAAGCCTTCGCCGGAACCATCGGTAAGATCGCCACCGAGGCGACCGGCGATAATCACAGTCTTGTATCGATCTCGCTCGCGGGTGTCGTGGATTCCGATACCGGACGCATCACCTGCGCCAATATCCCATGCATCAATGGTCGCCGCCTCGCCGCCGATCTCGAGGAAGCACTCGAAAGACCGGTGCTGATCGCCAATGACGCGGATTGCTTCGCCCTGGCCGAAGCGGTGATGGGCGCCGGACGCGGCCACCGCATCGTTTTCGGCGCCATTCTCGGCAGTGGCGTCGGCGGTGGCGTGATCATCGACGGCAGGATCCTGACGGGCGCCGGCGGTTTCGCCGGGGAATGGGGCCATGGGCCGATTTCCAAGACGATGGCCGGAAATCCGCCCGTCGCCATACCGCGCTTTGCCTGCGGCTGCGGCCAGACCGGATGCATCGATGCCATATGCAGCGCCCGCGGCCTCGAAAAGCTGCATCTTTTTCTCCACGGTATAGAAGCGCCGAGCACTGAGATCATCGATGCCTGGGCCGGCGGAGACAGCCAGGCCGCCCGCACCATCGATTGTCACGTCGACATCCTGTCGGACGCGCTGGCGCTGGTCGTCAATGTGCTGGGTGCATCCATCGTGCCCGTTGGCGGCGGTCTCTCCAATTCGCTGCCGCTGATCGAGCGCATCGATGAGACGGTGCGCAACCGCATCCTGCGCGGGACGGACAGGCCGCTGGTGGTGCAGGCGCAATGCCGCATCGAGCCGGGTTTGATCGGCGCGGGATTGCTGGGGCTGGATTATGAAGACACGAGCAAGTGACACCCCCCTCTGCCCTGCCGGACAGAGGGGGTGAAGAGGCAACCAGAACCGTTCAAGCCATGGAAACATGACCATGACCCCCATCCTGCTCGAAATCTGCATCGACGACGCCGACGGGCTGGCTGCGGCGATCGAGGGCGGGGCTGATCGCATCGAGCTCTGCTCGGCGCTGCAACTCGGCGGCCTCACCCCCTCGCCCGGCCTGATCGCCATCGCTGCGCAGTCATCAATTCCGGTCTATGCGATGATCCGCCCCCGCGCCGGAGATTTTGTCTATGGGGCAAGCGATCTCGACCAGATGCTACGCGATATCGATGCAGTGCGCGCGGCCGGTCTTGCGGGCGTGGTGTTCGGTGCAAACCGGCTGGACGGCAGCCTTGACGCCCATGCGCTTGCTCGCCTCAGCAGGCATTCGCTGGGATTGGGCACGACACTGCATCGCGCCTTCGATCTGGTGCCGGATATCGACGAAGCGGTGCGCATTGCCGTCGATATTGGCTTCGAGCGCATCCTCACCTCCGGCCGCGCGCCGACCGCGCTCGAAGGGCTCGACGACCTGGAAAAAATCTTCGCGGCCGCAGATGGCAAAATCACGATCATGCCCGGCTCTGGATTGACGGCGGAGAACGTGAACAACCTCCGGTCCCGCCTGCCCATCAACGAAATCCATGCCTCCTGCAGCACCGCCGCTCCGGTACGGGATGAAAACATCGTCCGTCTCGGTTTTGGTGACGGGATGCCGCGAAAGACGGACAAGAATCGTGTGGCGGCGCTGATCGACGCAATAAGACGGAATGCTTAATAGCCCCATACTGCCCTGCCGCCTTATTCCCCTATTCCCTTACTCACCCACCCTCAAAACTTCCCCGTGCGCTGATACTGCTCAAAAATCCCGCGCAGATGTTCCGCCACCACCTGCACATGCTGGCCGGCGTCCTTGGCGACGACCATGCCGAGCTGATAGGTGCCGAGCGGCGGCAGGCCGTGCTCCGGCCCGAGCGCGACGATCCCCTCGCTTAGAAGCGTCTTGCCGAACGGCGCGACCGCGAGATCGGCAAGAATGGCCGAGCGCTGCCCCGTCGTATGCGCGCTCATATAGGCGACGCGATATTCCCGCCCCGCCTTCTCCAGCGCCTCCAGCGCATTGCCCCGCCAAGCGCAGCCCTCTTCCCACAGCGACAGCGGCAACGGGTTGCGTTCATGCGCGGTGCCGCATTTGGCGCCAGCCCAGACCAGCTCCTCCGTCAGCAGCACCTCGACATCGCTGGTCTTGGGAACGGTGTTCGACACATTGATCATGGTAATGTCGAGACGATGCTCGTCCAGCCGCCGCCGCAGATTGATGCTCTGGTCGATGACCACATCGACGGTGACGTTCGGATGCGTCTCGGCGAAGCGCTTGAGCACGAAAGGCAAGACGCACTCACCGATATCATCGGGTGAACCCAGGCGCACCACGCCCGAGATCGTCGGCGCCACGAATTTCGCCACCGCCTCGCGATTGAGCGTCAGCATGCGCCGCGCATAACCGAGCAGCATCTCGCCGTCGCTCGTCAGCGACACCGAGCGCGCATCACGCTCCAGAAGCGTGGTGCTGAGTGTTTCCTCGAGCTTCTTGATCTGCATCGACACCGCCGAAGGCGTGCGGAACACCGCATTGGCCGCGGCCGAGAAGCTTCCCGTCTCCGCGATCATCACGAATGTCCTCAACACATCCAGATCGAGGATCGGCAGCGGATGGTGCATCGGTGCGGTCATGATCGGCCTCTTTGATCAAATATTCTGAATTTGTATGTTCCTTAATTTCGTTTGATTGAACCTCAAACTGCTCGCATAGTCAAGGTGTCAAAAGGGAATTGGCATTCAGGAGAAAGACCATGACCACCTATGACCATCGCGACCACTATGAATATAAGGAATGGCCCGATCTGTTTTCCGACGGGATCGTGCGAACGATCGAGGATCTGACGTCCCGGATCACCGGGATTTTCCGGAAAAAGGCCGATTGGATCGTTGCGAAAAAGCGCGAGCGCGATACCATCCGTGCCCTTGCGAGCCTGCCGGAAAATATCCTGCACGATATCGGCTGGCCCGATCTTTACGAAAACCAGCACCGGAAAAACGGCAAATGACGATCTCCGGTAACAACTGACGGGCGGCATGGCTCTGTTCCTGCCGCCCGTCATGCATTGCATCATGCCGACTTCGTGAGACCTGTCGGTTTGCGACAGCTATTTCGTCGCACTTTATTTTGGAATAATTCTATGGCTCAATAGTTTTACGTCTTAACTGCGCCTGAATCGCACTGAATCATGGTTCAGATGCGACAGAAAAATATCAGGTGGCAGAGCGGCAGCGGGAACATTGTCAGCCATGAATCAGAAAACGCTCATAAAGCGCTCCTTTGTCTTCTTTCTCGTTCCCGATTTCTCGATGATCGCGTTTGCGACAGCGATCGAGCCCTTGCGCATCGCCAACCGCATGCTGGGCTACAACGCCTATCGCTGGCGGCTGGCATCGGTGGACGGCAAGCCCGTCCTCGCCTCGAACGGCGTCGAATGTGCCGTCTCCTCCTCGCTGGAGGATGAGCGCCGCTATCTTACCGGCGAGGAACGGCCGTCGATGGTCTTCGTCTGCTCGGGCGTCAACGTCGAGAAATTCCAGAACAAATCGGTCTTCGCCTGGCTGCGTGAGGAGTTCAACCGCGGCGTTGCGGTCGGCGGCCTTTGCACCGGCGCCCATATCCTCGCCGCGGCGGGCCTCCTTTCCGGCAAGCGCTGCGCCATTCACTGGGAAAACCTGCCCGGCTTCGCCGAGGCCTTCCCAAAGGCCGATGTCTATGCCGATCTCTTCGAGGTCGACGGCAATGTCTACACCTGCGCCGGCGGCACCGCCGCGCTCGACATGATGCTGAAGCTCATCGGCGACGATTTCGATGACAATCTGGTCAACCGGGTCTGCGAACAGGCTTTGACGGACCGGGTGCGCAACCCGCACGACCGCCAGCGTCTGCCGCTGCGCGCCCGCCTCGGCGTGCAGAACTCGAAGGTGCTGACCATCATCGAATTGATGGAAGCGAGCCTGACCGAGCCCCTGTCGCTCATCGAGGTGGCGGATCATGTCGGCCTTTCGCGCCGCCAGATCGAGCGCCTGTTCCGCCAGGAGATGGGCCGCTCGCCCGCACGCTATTATCTGGAAATCCGCCTCGACCGCGCCCGCCATCTGTTGATCCAGTCTTCGATGCCGGTAGTAGAAGTAGCGGTCGCCTGCGGCTTCGTCTCCGCCTCGCATTTCTCCAAATGCTATCGCGAGCTCTACGGCCGCTCGCCGCAGCAGGAGCGCGCCGATCGCAAGCAGCCCATGGCAGCGTGAGTAGAAGCCATCTGGTCTTCTCTCGGATGAAATCATTTCATATTTCACGAAGGAATGGCGGCGCTGTCGAGGCTTGGATCCTGTGACAAACTGGAGCCTGTCAGAACCGGCTTGAATCAGCGCCCCCCGGCCGTCATTTTCGAGCTTGCCCCGAGAATCTACCGCAGCTCAATCTGTCAGGACGGTAATCGCTTATCTTTTTCTTTATGGCAGATCCTCGGGTCAAGCCCGAGGATGACGGGCGGGAGAGATTTCCGCCCACTCCCACGTTGACGATTGGCAGAAAACATCCCTGCAATCGTCATCCTCGGGCTTGACCCGAGAATCCCACTCCGGGAGCATCGCCGCTCCACCAGCAGTCAGCCATCAATCCGATTCCACCAAGACAGGAACCGCTCCGGGCAGGCGTGTCCATGCTGCACGCCCTCTACCGCCACTCCCAATCGTCCATCCGCTGCTGCCAGACGCGTTCGCCGCTCATGCAGTCATAGGATGGCTTGCCCTGCACCTTGAGAACCGGCGGGCCGCTTCGGTCTGCCGCATGCATGGCTCCGGTCGGCGCAGGATCGCCGGCGAGTTCCAGCATCAGCTTGCGCCGCACCGCTTCGGGAAACTGCTCCCATGACGTGACCGGGATCATGAAGGCGCCCGGCCCGCCGATGACGCAATTGCCATAATACTGGTCGAGATCCTTCACGTCCCAGCCGCTGAAGAGCGAACCGCGCGTCATCAGCGGCAGGCCGTTGATGGTGATGCCCATCTCCAGCGCGTCGGCGCGGGCGTCGGTCACCGGCCTGCCGTGATTGTTCGGCCCATCGCCCGAAATATCGATGATCCGCCGCTGGCCTTTAAAGCCGCTTCTGTCAAAGAGACCGGCGCTGAAATCGATCGCCGCCGAAATGGAGGTCCTGCTTTGCGGCGGTGGGACCGGCCGGTCTAGCTCGTCGGCGAGCTTTTCCGCCGCTTGCCTGCTGTCCACCAGGGTCCAGGGAATGATGACGCGATGAAAGCCGAAGCCCGCCCATTCGACATAGGTTATGGCCACGCGCCCATATAGGCCCTCCAGAATGGCCTTGATCACCTGCGGATGACGAAAGGCCGCGACATAGCCGTCGCGCTGGATCTTCTGCTCGAACGGCTCCATGGAGCGCGAGGCATCGACGGCCAGCACCAGCTCCACATCGACCGGCAGGCGTTCTGCCGGGTCGCCGTTCTGGGCGCGCGCCGGAACAGCGGCCGTCAGGGCCATCATCATGACCGGCACGTGGATCATCCGCAGTCCCATGCCCCATAATAGCACAGGAAATGAAAATGCCGCGGCGAAAACGCGCGCCGCGGCATCGATCACATTCAGTTGAACAGGTTCAGGCCCGCAGACGCTCGTTTTCCGGGTCGAACGGCGATTCCGTAATGACCGTCGCCCGGTGCAGCTTGCCGAGGATCCGGATGTCGAGTTCCGTGCCCGGCGCGGAGAATTCCGGCTTGACCATGGCGAGCGCCAGGCTCTTGCCCAGACGCCAGCCATAGCCGCCATGGGTGGCGCGGCCGACAAGCTTGCCATCGTGATAGATCGGCTCGGATCCGCGCGCATCGGCATCGTGGATATCGTGCACCTCGAGCGTCACGAAATTCCACTTCAGCCCTTCCTCACGCGCCTTCACCACCGCATCGCGCCCGATGAACTCGCCCTTGTTGGGATGGACGAAGCGGTCGAGGCCGGATTCGAAGGCGTTGTATTCGATCGAAAGCTCGCGCGGGATCAGGCGATAGGATTTCTCGATCGCCATCGCCGTCATGGCGCGGATGCCGAACGGCTTGATGCCGAATTCCGCCCCCGCCTCCATCAGGAGATCATAGATCGTGTTCTGCTGTTCGATCGGGTGATGCAGCTCCCAGCCGAGCTCGCCGACGAAATTGACGCGCAGCGCATGGGCGGTCGCCGGCCCGACGCTGATCTGCGTGCCCGAAAGCCACGGGAAGTCCTCATTCGCCAGGCTGGTGCGGGTCAATTTCTGCAGTACCTTGCGGCTGTTGGGTCCGGCAAGCACCAACACGCCCAATGTCTGCGTGAGGGGCTTGAGCCGCACCGATCCGTCGGCCGGCAGGAGCTTGTGGAGATAATCATGGTCATGATTCTCGAAGGCACCTGCCGAAACGAGGTAGAACGAACCCGGCCTCCACTCATAGACAGTGAATTCCGAGCGCACCCCGCCATTCTTGGTCAGCAAGTGACACAGCGCCACGCGGCCCTGCTTCTTCGGGATGCGGTTGGCGAGGATACTATCCAGCCATGCCCGCGCGCCGGGACCTGAGACTTCCATCTTGGCAAAGGCCGACATGTCGAGCAGGCCGACATTCTCGGTCACGTTCTTCACCTCGTTGCCGACATGCTCGAAATAGTTCGAGCGGCGGAACGACCACAATTCCTTGATCTTGCCGTCGGCATCGGGCTTCGGATGATTGTGATTCAAGAGCACATCAGGCTTGTCGAGCGTGGCGACATCGATGCCATAGCCCTCCGGCGCGAACCAGTTGGACCGCTCCCAGCCATAGACGGAGCCGAAGACGGCGCCCAACGCCTTCTGCCGGTCATAGGAAGGCGAGCGCTTCAACGGCCTTGCCGCGCCGCGCTCCTCATCCGGGTAGTGGACGGAGAAGACCTCGGCATAGGCTTCCTCGTTCTTTTCCTTCAGATACCCTTCGGTCGCATAGGGGCCGAAGCGGCGCGGATCGACGCCCATCATGTCGATGGAGGGTTCGCCCTCGACGATCCATTCGGCGAGCTGCCAGCCGGCACCGCCCGCTGCCGTCACGCCGAAGGAGTGGCCTTCGTTAAGCCAGAAATTCTTCAGCCGCGGCGCCGGGCCGATGATCGGCGAACCGTCAGGCGTATAGGCGATGGCGCCGTTATAGACCTTCTTGATGCCGACCTCGGCGAAGGCAGGCACACGCGCAATCGCCGTTTCGATATACGGCATCAGACGCTCCAGATCCTCCTGGAAGAGCTCATACTCGCTCTCGTCCGAGGGACCATCGACATAGCAGACCGGCGCGCCCTTTTCATAAGGTCCGAGCAGCAGGCCGCCATTTTCCTCGCGCATGTACCAGGAGGAATCGCTCTCGCGCAGCACGCCCATCTCGGGCAGGCCCTGGGCCTTGCGCTCGAGGATCGCCGGATGCGGCTCGGTGACGATATACTGATGCTCGACCGGAATGACAGGAACGTCGAGCCCGACCATCTGGCCGGTCTTGCGGGCGAAATTGCCGGTGGCTGAGACCACATGCTCGGCAAGGATATCGCCCTTGTCTGTCTTCACCAGCCATTGCCCGTCCGGCTGCTGCTCGATGCCGGTCACCGTCGTGTTGCGATAGATCGTGGCGCCGCGGTCGCGCGCGCCCTTGGCGAGTGCCTGGGTCAGGTCGGCCGGCTGGATATAACCATCATCAGGATGCTGGATCGCACCCAGGATGCCGTCCATCTCGGCGAGCGGCCAGATCTCCTTGACCTCATCGGGCGTCAGCACCTTGACCGGCACACCGATCGTCTCCGCCACGCCGGCATAATACATATATTCGTCCCAGCGGTCCTTGGTGCGTGCCAGCCGGATATTGGTGCAATTGGTGAAACCGACATTCATGCCGGTTTCCTCCTGCAATTCCCTGTAGAACTTCACCGAATATTTGTGAATCTGGCCGACCGAATAGCTCATGTTGAACAAGGGCAGCAGGCCGGCGGCATGCCAGGTCGAGCCTGAGGTCAGTTCCTTGCGCTCGATCAGGACGACGTCGCTCCAGCCTTTCTTCGCCAGATGGTAGAGCGTCGAGACGCCCACCACACCGCCACCGATCACCACCGCACGGGCATGGGTCTTCATATCGTGTCATTCCCCTGAATAAGGCCAGGCCTTTCGAGCCCGGCATAGAGATAGAATTTTTCCGCACTATGCCGAGCACCACCGCCCTTGGTAAGGCCTGTTTGCGACATGGCCACGAAATGCCGCGACGCATGTCACATCACCTGCAACCGGGCAATAGTCCGCATATCTTAACCTTGCTCTTTTAGCCTCCATCGCCGATGAATGGGTTGAGCGGGGGACGACCGATCATGAACAACAGGGTGATTGAGGAAAACACGGGCGCGGGCGAGAAAGAAACATCGCTCCCGCGCCGCCTCGCCGGTGCACCGCTCGCCTGGCTTGCGCTCATTCTCCTGTTGCTCTGCATTCTCCTGAGCTTCCCTATAGTTCTGCCGATCGGCCCGATGTACTGGGATACCTACATCTATTTCGATGCCGCGCAGCGCATCTATAACGGCCAGATTCCCAATACCGACTTTCTGGCGCCTGTCGGCCCCCTCGCCTATTATATCTTCGCGCTGGGGCTGAAGCTTTTTCCCAATGCCCAGCCGCTGCTGCTTGCCCAATGGGTCATCCTGATCGTCGCAGCACCGCTCATGGCGGTCGTTATCGGGAATGTCGCCCGCAAGCAACGCGGCATCGCCTTCGCTCTGCTCGTGCCCTTCCTGATCTTCGCCATCTGCCCGGCCAATGTGCAGTTCTTCCACTCCTATCCCGGCATGGACGGCTTCGGCATCTATAACCGGCATACAACGCTCCTGCTTTATGTGCTGGTTTCCGCGCTGGTATTCATAAAGGATGGCCGCCGGCTCGCCATTCTCTGCGGGCTCACCATGCTCGCCCTCTTCCTCATCAAGGTCACCGGCTTTCTGGCGGGTGGGCTGATCGGCCTGCTGGCGCTTCTCTCCGGCCGTATCTCGTGGCGCAGCGTCGTGCTTGCCGGCGCGATATTTCTCGCCGCACTCCTCTGCCTGGAACTCAACGGCCATATGATAACGGCCTATCTGGACGAGATCGCCCTGCTCGTCCGCATGAATGAAGAGGCCCTGCTGCCGCGCTTCCTGACAGTCTTCTCCACCGATCTCGACATCATCCTGGCAGGCGGCATTCTCATCCTGGCCCTCGCCTGGATGGAGCGCGGGCGGATCGTCGCCGGCGGTGTCGGCAACCTTCTCGACAGCAATTTCGTCTGGCTCGGCGTGGCGCTCCTCGCCGGCATATTCTTCGAAACCCAGAACACCGGCAGCCAGGATTTCACCTTCCTCTGGCCGATCCTTCTGGCGATCTTCATCCAATCCGCAGGTGAACCCGCCCCAAGGCGGCTGGCGATTGTCGTCCTGATCGGATTTGTCGCTATTCCTTCCGTGACGAAGATCGTCCACAAGACCTTGCGCGCCATCGCCGTCTCGCCGACCTATGTTGCCGCCCCTGTGACAGATATGAAGACGCTCGGGCTCGTCTCCACCCGCCGCGATATCATGGAGCGAAGCCTGCTCCTGGAAAAGCATTACCAGCAATATGGCGATGCCTATAGCGACCTTTCAGCCAAAGGCCAGCTCCCGAGTTGGCAGATCTATTCCGAGCTGGACTACCAGATGTATTGGGTGATTTCGGCCGACGAGGCGGTGAAGGCGATCAAGCATTTCGAGGCGGCAAACGGCGTCCACTTCGCCACTATCATGAATCTCGATTTCACCAATCCGTTTGCATGGCTCCTCGATCGCGACGCCACGCGCCACATCCAGATCGGCGCCGATCCCTATCGCACCGTGCCGCCGCTCGACGATGTCACGCGGCGCGCGATTGCGGAGACGGATGCCGTGCTCGTCCCGCACTGCCCGCTGACCACCGGCCGCCGCACGCTGCAACACATCTATGCCGATGCTTTACGGGATCGGCAGATTGTAAAGCTCAATGATTGCTGGGATATGCTGCTGCGGCCGGGACTTCTGCCGCCTGCCGGGTAAGTAAGTGCTTACTTGAAACCAAAACGTCCACGCGTTAAATTACCGGAGTGCTGCCGAGGAGCGGTAACTCCCCGGCAACGCTTTACTGCTTTTTTGTTTCGGATTGGACCCGCACGGTTATTGACCAGGTCGTGCGGGTTTTCCGTATCTGCAGCGTGAGAGATACCGGCTTGGGCCGAAGCATCCTTCACCTCCGTAGTTCGACAGCGAGGCCACTCGCCGGTGCTGGCGCGGCCCATCCTCGCCAGCGCGCCGCCTGGTCCCGGCACCTGCTGCTTATGCTGCCGACCGACCACAACCAAACATTGAATCATCGAACCCGCAAGTCTACTTTACCTGCGCCTTGACGAAATCCTTCACGATCCGGACGATGCCGCGCGACAGCACCTCGTCAAGCGCCGCGATGAACTGGTCGACATGCGCCTGCTCGCAGATCAGGGGCGGCTCCAGCCTGACCACATTGCGATTATATTCTGTGAAGGCGACCAGCACGCCATGATCGCGCAGGAGATGGCTGCCGATGAAGCCCGGCAGCGAGCCCTTCAGCTTGTCGTCGAGCATGGCGAGGACGGGACGTAGCACCATCGGCATAGTCTTCGAGAAATCGTGGAACTCGAGACCGACCATCAGTCCCTGCCCGCGGACTTCCTTGATCAGCGAAGGATATTTCTCCTGAAGCCCCTTTAGCTGTTCGATGAGATAGGCACCGGTCGAGGCGGAATTGTCGATCAGATGCTCGTCATAGAGTACGTTCAGCGCCTCGATAGCGGTGATGCAGGCCTCGCCGATGCCGCCGAAGGTCGCCATCGCATGGATCAATGCCGTCTTCGGCGTCCCATAAACCTTCATATAGACCTCGCGCCTGGCGATCATCGCCGCCATTGCCGTCTTGCCGCCGCCGAGCGATTTCGCCAGCGCCGTTACGTCAGCCACCACGCCATGATGTTCGAAGGCATAGAACTTGCCTGAGCGGCCGAGCCCGCACTGCACCTCGTCGGCCACCCAGAGCACGCCATATTGATCGCAAAGCGCCCGCAATTTTTGCCAGAATTCCGTCGGCGCGGTGATGATCCCCGCCCCGCCCTGGATCGTCTCCAGCACGATGACGCCGATCTCCGGATCGGATTTGAACGCGTTCTCGATCGCCTCGATATCGCCGAAGGGCACGCGCACCGTGTTGCCGGTGAGCTGGAACTCGCCGCGATAGAGCTTGCCGTCGGTGACGTTGAGCACGCCCTTGGTCTTGCCGTGGAAGGAATTCTCGGCATAGACGACCTTCGGTCGCTTCGGCCCCGCCGCGCGCTCGGCCACTTTCAGCGCCGCCTCCATCGCCTCCGAGCCGGAGGAGCCGAAGAACACCATGTCGAGATCGCCGGGGCTGCAGGCCGCAAGATTATGCGCAAGGGCTGCCTGATATTGCGACATGAAGGCCATCGCGATCTCGTGGCGCTTCTCCTCCTGGAAAGCCATGCGCGCGGCGAGAATACGCGGATGGTTGTGGCCGAAGGCGAGCGAGCCGAAACCGCCGAAGAAATCGAGGATCTCGCGGCCGTTCTGGTCGATATAATACATGCCCTCGGCCCGCTCGATCTTCACCTTGTTGAAGCCGAGCAGCTTCATGAAATGCAATTGACCCGGATTGATATGGGCGGAGAACAGCTCCGTCATCAGCGGCAGGTCCATGGATTTGGCCTGCTCCACCGTCAGGAGATCGGGCTTCGGCGTCACCGCCGTATCCGTTGCTCCTGCCGCGGCTGCGGCATGGATCGGCGCCTCTTTTTTCATGCGTCCCACGGCCTTGTTCATCGCTGCTTCTCCCCCGTTTATTCCGCCGCGAGCGGCACCATCTGCGCCACTGGCTTGCCGTCCATCTTGTTGCGATATTCCTTATAGGCCGCGACCAGCATGTCCTCGTCGCGGAATTTTGGCTTCCATCCGAAGGCTGCGAAGGCGCGTGACGTGTCCCGCACGCAATATTCATCGGCGATCAGATATTGCTCGGGATCCATCAGCGGCTTGTTGAGGCTATCCAGCAGCGCCAGCGTACCCTTTACGGCAAAGGCGGGCGTCGGCAGCAGGATCGATTTCGACCCGGCCTGCTTGATCAGCCCGCCCAGAAGGTCACGCACGGAAGGCGGATTGGACGATCCGAGATTATAGGCATCGTTCGGCACGCCGTGCTCCCAGGCGAGCCTGGCAATCTCCGCGCAATCATAGACGGAGATGAACTGATACGGGTTCTTGCCCGAGCCGATCATCGGCACCGGCAGATTATGATCGATCAGCTTGAACAACTTCTCCAGGATGCCGAGACGGCCCGGACCGATGATCAGCCGTGGCCGCATGATCGAGATGTTCATGCCCCGCGTGCGCCAGTCGGCGGCAAGCGCTTCGGTGGCGGCCTTCGACCTGCCGTATTCGCCGAGCGGCGCGATCGGATGATCCTCCGTCTGCGGCGAGACGACGGTGTGACCGTAGACCATGTCGGTGGTGAACTGCACGAGCTTCGACGCCCCCGCCCGGTCCATGGCACTCATGATATGGGCGGCGCCGTGATAATTGACCGGCCAGAAGAAGTCGTGGCGCTTGGCGCGTACCTGCAGCGGCGAAAGCATCTTGGCCGCCAGATTATAGACCATGTCGTCCGGCTTCAGGCGGACGGCGTTCACTTGCGTCTCGCTGGTGATGTCGCACTGGACGAATTTCGCCTTGCCGTAATGCGGCAGGTCGCTCTTGACGATATCGGCAACCACGACCTTCTCGCCCCGGTTGACCAGATCGTTTGCCAGATAGCGGCCGACGAAACCGTCGCCGCCGAAAATGATGTGTCGCATGTTTCTTTCCCGCTATCCTGATTGAAATCAGGCCCTGTTATTTCGAACTCGGCTCGCTCTGGACCGCGGCCGAAGACGCCGCGCCGCCCGTCGTGCTTTCACGTCCGCTCTGTGCGATCAGCACCGTGCCGATGCAGATGAAGGCGATGCCGGCGATCTTCAGCGTGCCGAGATCTTCCTTGAACACCGCCCAGGCGAAGAGCGCCACCGCCACATAGGCGAGGCTCAGAAACGGATAGGCGAAGGAGAGATCGACCTTCGAGAGCACGTAGAGATGCGACGCCATCGAGATGACGAAGACGGTGAGCCCGCCGAACACCCATGGGTTGAACACGATCTGGAAGATGCGCTGCACCAGCGTGTCGGCAGTGAAATTGAGAGGACCGAGCGAGATCATGCCGAATTTGAGCATGATCTGCGCCGCGGCATTGGTCATCACCGTGAACAGAATGAAAGGAATATACTTCGTCATCACATCCTTGCCTTACCCGCCTTCAGGCCGAGGCCGCCAACCCGCTGCGACCTGTACCGAAATGTTACACCGAATAGGTTGAGAAGCCGCAAAGCGGTTCTTTAAAATTCGAGCAATCCGCAATTCGCGATTGCAATTGGTATTACACCACTGGCAGGATCAAACAAGCATTACAAGCACGTTCCCAAAGGTTGAAGGCCTTTCGGATGAGATCATGCGGCCAAAATGCCCGCCGTTCTTCGCCAGAAATTGGAGGAGAACGCCGGATCACGCTGTTCCTCCAGCTTTTTCCACTGCGGAAACGACGCTGCGAACGTCGCCGCCGACATTCTCTGGTCCTTATAGGGATTGACCCGCCCTTCAGCCTCGATCGTCAAGCGGTCGAGTTCCGACAACAATTCAAGCGTTTTTGCTCCCCTATTGGGGAAATCGAGTGTCAGAGTATAGCCTGCTCGCGGAAACGACAAAAGCCCTGGCGAGCGGATGGTCCCGAACCGTTTCAGCACCGTCAGGAAGGAGACCTGCCCCGCCCGGCGCGTCGCTTCGAGCATTGCCGGAATTGCCTCCCGGGCTTGCGCGTAAGGGATGACGCTCTGGTGCTGGTAAAGCCCCGCCGGACCATAGAGCCGGTTCCAGCCGCGCAGGCTGTCGAGCGGATAGAAGAAGGGCTCATACCCGGAAAGATGCGGCCCCTCCCGGCGCCCTCTCAGATAATGATAGGCAGCATTGAAGAGCTTGAGGCTCGGCCGGTTCAGCGCCGGGAACGGCAGTTCGAACGGCACGCCGAGTCGTGCCGGCCGGGGATCGGCCTCGAAATTGCCGTTTCCGGCATGATTTCCGGTCAGGAGCAGGCCGCGCCCGGCCCGCCTGCCTTCGGCGAGCTGGTCGATCCAGGCGACCGCATATTCGTTTTCATCATCCGCCTTTTCCGCCAGCGCGAAGAACTGGTCGAGATCGGCAAGACGCGTCACCCGCTCCTCGACATCGAGCGAGGAAACCCGCATCAGCCTGATCCGCGCCGTCACGATCAGCCCCGTCAACCCCATGCCGCCGATGCTGGCGGCGAACAGCGCCTCGTTCTTGAGCGGCGAACAGCTCGACACCGTCCCGTCCGAGCGCAGGAGCTCGAACGAGACCACATGACAGCCGAAGGTGCCGCGCCGGTGATGGTTCTTGCCGTGCACGTCATTGGCGATGGCGCCGCCCAGCGTGACGAAGCGCGTGCCCGGCGTCACCGGCAGGAAAAAGCCATGCGGCGCGGCAAAGGCGATGATCTCGGCAAGCAGCACGCCGGCTTCCGCATCCAGAATGCCGCTTGCCGGGTCGAAACCCCGTATCCGGGCCTTCGGCCGCATCTCGACCAGCGATCCCCGGTCATTGTGGCAGCTGTCGCCATAGGAGCGCCCGTTGCCGAAACCGAGCAGCGCGCCTGCACCCGCCTGCCCCTCCCGCAAGAGATGTTCGGCCTGCGAAAACGGAACCGCCCTTCGCGGCCGGCGCTCTATGCGGCCGAAGCTCTCGAACATCAGCGCATGCCCGCCGTCATCAGCATCACCCCGCCGATCGCGATCATCATGATGCTGCGCCAGTCACTGAGAAGAAACACCACGGGATCCTCGTGCATCTGGTCGCGATGCGCCAGGATCCATATGCGCAGATTGATGTAGAGCACGATCGGGCAGAGCGGCCAGATCATCCAGGGATAGGCATAGAGCGTCTTCACCGAATTGCTGTCGACATAGAGCGCCAGAACCATGACAGCGCCAAAGGCAGCCGCCACGCCGCTCTGCGCGATGACCGCGCGGTCGACACTGCGATATCCCCGGCCGGCGAGCTTCTCGTTCTCCTCCGGCGGCGCGTTGGTCAGTTCGACATAGCGCTTGACCAGCGCCAGCGACAGGAAGAAGAAGATCGAGAAGGCGAGCAGCCAGAACGAGCCGGGCGTCGAGTTGGCCGCTGCACCTGCGAGAAGCCGGACCGTGTAGAGCCCCGCCAGCACCAGCACGTCGATCAGCAGCATCCGCTTCAGCGCCGCCGAATAGGCCGTCGTGACGATGAGATAAAGCGTCAGCACCAGCGCATATTCCACCGGCAGCAGGGCGGCGATGCCATAGGCGAGCGCCATCAGCGCGACGGCAACACAGACGCCGAATGGCATCGGCAGTTCGCCGCTGGCAAAGGGCCGCTTCCGCTTGCGCGCATGGCGCCGGTCGAGCTGCACGTCGAACAGATCGTTGAGGATATAGATGGAGGAAGCGGCCGCGCAAAAGGAGACAAAGGCAAGGACGCACCGCGTGAAGACATCGTGATAGACGATGTCATGGGCCAGAATGGCCGGAACGAAAACCAGCGTGTTCTTCATCCATTGATGGACACGCAGCATTCTGAGGATGCTTCCGGGCCGCACCGGTGGAGCAGCGAACACCCGGCCGATGCGGTCATCCGCATGATGTGCCTGCCGCCAAATCCGCACCGACCTGTCCGGCGCGACGACGATGGCCTGGCGCGCCTCGTCGAAAATGGCGATATCGAACCGCGAATTGCCGGCATAATCGAAACCGCCCTCCCCGAAGGCTTCGACCAGCATCTTGAGCTTGGCTCCCGAAGCCAGATTGCGGTAGCGATCCGTCGAATAGACCGCATCGAAAACACCGAGATGCTTTGCCACCGCTTCGGCAAAGGAGGTGGCGGCGGCCGTGGCAAGAACCAGCCTGCGCCCCTCCGCATGCTCTTTCCTCAGGTACGTGAGGAAATCCTGTCGATAAGGCAGCGTCTCGGCATCGATCGTGACGCGTTCGGCGATTTCATGCTTCAGCCAGGCCTTGCCCCGCAAAGCCCATAACGGAAGCAGGAAAATATAGAGAAGGTTCTTCTTCAGAAGCAGGAAGATGCCTTCCCACAGGAGATCCGAGGCGATCAGCGTCCCATCGAGATCGACCGCCAAAGGTATCTTCTTATCGGTGTTGTGCGCGTCCATTGCTTCCTACCCCCAAGCCCCCCACGGGCATTCTGGCCGTCCCCGAACCGGTCCGGAGATGCGGAAACCGGCCTTTTCCGGGAAGCAGACACTGCTTTTCCCATCGAACCTGCCTGCAGGCAAGGCAAAGAGCGGTTTCCGTTCGATCAAAACATCAACCGCACTAGCAGTGATAGGAAAACGAAGAATGAACGTCAGGGTTGAATGCTTGCAGCACTTTCGGAACGATGTGAAGGCGGTAAACACCACCTTAAAAACAGCGCAGGCCCTTCAATTACCCCGCCAATGCCGGCTGACGCAGATCGAGCGTCCACGTCTGCCCCATGAGATCCTTGCCGAAGGAATGGTGCGGCGCCTCGTCGACAAGCGCGAAACCGGCGGCCTGATAGATGCGGCGCGCCGAGACCAGCACGTCGTTGGTCCACAGGGTGAGCTTTTCATAACCCAGCGCCCGCGCCCGCTCGATGCAGGTCGCCACCAGCCGTCTGCCGACCCCCAGCCCTCGCGCGCTGGGCTCCACATAGAGCAGTCTCAGCTTCGCCACCGCGGGATCGGGGCTTTTCATCAGGAACACCGACCCGACGATGACGCCGGCACGCTCCGCCACCCAGCCATCCTCCCGTACCGGGTCGAAATGGGCGGCGAAATCGCCGAGGATCTGCGAGACGAGCCCCTCATAGGTCCAGTCCCAGCCATATTCGCGGTTGTAGAGCACCGCCTGGCGATGCGTGATCCACCCCATATCCCCCGGCTCGAGCCCGCGCAGCCGGATATCCGTGCCTTCCGCCTTGTCCCGGTCGAGAACGGCCCTGATCTCACGCATCGCCGCAACGAGACGCTCGTTCCCCTGCCCGTCGAGCGGCATCAGGATCGCCTCCATCTGCGACCGCGTGCCCTGCTCCAGCGCGGCAAATGCCTTGCGTCCGGCATCGGTCAGCGCCAGTTGCCGCCGTTTGCCATGTTCGGGGCTGACCCGGCTCTGCACCAGCCCGCGGGCGCGAAACCGCGCCACGATCCGGCTCAGATGCGCCTTGTCCATGGTCAGCGTGCGGGCGATATCGGCCGCCGTCTGCTCTCCGCCATGCGCCAGTTCGTAAAGCACCCGCGCCTCGGCAAGCGAGAAATCGCTCCTGGAGAGATGCTCGTCCAGAAGACCGATCTCCCGCGTGTAGAAACGGTTGAAACTGCGAACCTCGTCGACAATGGTCATCGATCCACCCACATGAATGTTGTCACAGACAACACTTAGCGCGGGACGCAAGATTTGGGAAGTTTTTTCGACTTCCGCGATAATGTCCGACCGCTGGCGGGGCGGCGATGTTCTGGAATGGATCCTCGAGCCGAGCCCGAGGATGACGAACTGGCAAAGATGACGGATTGGAGAGGTTTGCGCCCAGTCCTAACGTTGGCTATTGCCGGAAAACATCCCTGCAATCATCATCCTCGGGCTCAACCCCGAGAATCCATTCCGGAACGGTCCAAACGGGAAAGCGCTTCGCAGACTTCATGCTCGAAGACACTTCGTGCAAATGGAAGCGTCACTCGAGAACAGGTAAACCCGCCAATACCACTATGAAAACAAAGAATTAGGGCGGTTTCCGGATTCAGGTCGGAAACCGCCCAGCAATGACTGGAGGGAAATGATTCAGTTGATCCTGGCCTTGCCGCCGGTGATCTCGATGGTCTCGCTGCCCGTCAGCGCCTGGCGGTCGCCATTGGGAAAGGTGACGAAGCAGCCCGAGGGGCAGAAATCCACGGTTTCGCCGGGGCCCACCACCAGATCGTTCTTGGTCGAGCCTTCGGTCACCACCAGGGTGCGCGGCTCGCTGTCCTTGTTGACCGCGCTGGCGGCGAAGGCCGGACCGGCGCCGACCACGGCAAGAAGAAATGCGGTTGCATATCGCTTCATATCGTTTCCGGTGTCTCCACCGCCCCCTGTGTGCGGCTCACCGCCGCCTCGCATGATCTAAGGCATTTCTGCCTGTTTCAGCCATACTTATAAGGCCCGCAAGCTGAACGGCAACTGAACGCGATCAGATTTTTATTTGGGCAACGCTGCTCTTGCCTGCCGGCTTCGCCGTTCCCTTTTTCTCGCCATTCTCGGCACCGGCCTGCGGCTTGCCTTTTCGTGCGGCGATCGCCTCGGCAATGGCTTCGATCTGCTCCATGCGCAGATTGATATCGCGCTGCGGGAACGGGATTTCGATTTTCTCCTCGGCGAATTTTTCGAAGATCGCAAAGCGCAAATCGTTCTGTATCACCGCGAGGGAGTAGATATCGGCCAGGAACACGCGCAATTCGAAATCCAGCGATGAATCGCCGAACCCCTTGAAGGCGACGAAAGGTTCCGGGTTCTTGAGTACCTGCGGATGGGAGCGTCCGATCTCCATGAGTATTTCGTGGACCTTCCGGGGATCGCTGCCATAGGCGACGCCCACCGGTATGTCGATGCGCCCGAGCTTGTTGCGGTGCGTCCAGTTGGCGACATTGTCGTTGATCAGCGAGGAATTGGGAACGATGATCGACTGGCGCTGGAAAGTCTCCACCTCCGTGGCGCGCACGCTGATCTTCTTGACGATGCCGGCCACGCCGCCCGCTTCCACCCAGTCGCCGACCTTGATTGGCCGCTCGACGAGAAGGATGAGGCCGGAGACGAAATTCTGCACGACGTTCTGCAGGCCGAAACCGATACCGAGCGAGAGACCGCCGGCGACGAGCGCCAGATTGGAGAGATTGACGCCGGCCGCCGAAATGCCGATCAGCGCGGCCACCGCCAGCCCGAGATAGCCGACGACGGTGCGGATCGAATTGCGCACGCCCGAATCGACGCGGCCCCTCGCCATGACGCTGCCGTCGAGCCAGTTCTGGAACCAGCGCGTGACGAAATAGCCGATGACGAAGAGCAACAGGCCGGTGAAGATCCCGGTGAACGAGATCGAGAAATTGCCGATCTGAAAGCCGGTCATCAGCCGCAGGAACCAGGTCTGCAGCTCCGACCACTGGAAGCCGAGCTGCAGCAGGATGAGCGGCACGCCGATTAGCAGGACGGCGAGATTGGTGAGAATGCCGGCGACGAGCCCCAACTGGTCGAGCGAGGTCTCGTCGATGCCGAACCGCTCCTGCATGGAGCGGCCGATCGCCGTGCTGCCGAAGGCATGCTCGGCGGTGATCGCCTGGACGGTGAGGAAGCCCAGATACATCGTCACCAGAAACGCGCCGTTGACGACGATCTGCTGCGAGACGAAACGCGCCAGCCCGATATAGCCGAGCAGCGCCGCAACGATCGGGAAAAGCCCCAGGCAGATCAGGAACACCCGCAAGGCCTTGGGCCACGGCCGGACATTTCCGGTCTCCTCCTCTTCGAGCGGCTTGACCCAGGCGATGGCGATGATCAGCAGCCCCACCAGCACCGTGGCGAGCAGGCTTTTCGCCACCGTCAGCGACAGCGGCGACGACAGGACCTGATTGACCGTATTGAGGAAATAATCGAGGCCGTTGATCAGGGCGGTGGTGGTGATGAGATAGGTCAGCACCCGCGCCGGCTGCGGCGCGATATGCACCAGCCGCCAGTTCGGCATGTCGGCGCACAGCACCGCCTGCGCCAGCCGGTGAATGAAATAGACGATGCCGATGACGGTGAACAGCGATGACAGCATTGTCGCGATATCGCTGCGCAACACGTTGAAATAGTTGAGGAAGAAATAGGTCGTCCCGAGGAACACGCCGACCGCCGCCGAGGGGATCAGCGTCGACCAGAAGGCAGCTGAAAGCCGGCTGAGATAGGATGGGGATTCGACGGCCGGATTGCGCAGGAAGAGCTCGCCCAGGAAGCGCCGCGCACCGAAATGCAGGACAAGGGCCGCCGCGAGCGCAAAGAATGCCGCCGCCAGGAAGGATTTCAGCTTGAACGAGATGACGAAGCGCCACCAGGACGAAACCGAGCGCGCAAGCGTCTGCGCCTCGGTGCCGGCGGCATCCATCACCTCGCTGCCCAGCGAATAATTGATGTCTACGCGCTGCGACAGCGTGCGCGCGAACAATTCGCGCCGCATCTCGCCGATCCGTTCGATCAGCTGGTTGACGGTGAGCGACGTGTCTTCCGTCTCACCGATCATGGCGTTGATCTGCGCTTTCTCGGCGGTGAGGCGGTTGCGCTCGTCGGTGACGATCTCCGGTTCCGGCGGCTGGCCTTCCGCCGGGGCCGAGCCAAGCTGCTCCAGCCGCGCGTTGATTTCCGTCAGCCGCGGCCGGAAGGCCAGGCCGACGCCGAGCAGCTTCTTCGAAACGTCTTCGAGCTTGAGGCGCAGATTGACCAGCGTCTCGTCGCTGCTGGCGGACTTGTCCATCTGGCCGGAAAGATCCGCCGTCTGCTTCTTCAGCGAATCGATGATCGGCCGCTCTTCGGCGATGACACTCTGCGCAAAACTCTGGCTGATCGGCGCAAGAAGCGCGAGAAATATCGTGAAGACAAACAGGAATTTCGGGAATTTACTTGATAGTACCAATGTCGATCCGCCCGTTTCGATCCGTTTCCCGCCCAAGGCTCCGTCCGGACCTCTATTCATAGAAAACCATCCTACCGTTCACAAGCAAAACGGGGCACAATCATGACGCGGCCATCGCCGGAGATGAATCGGATTGGCAGAATTTGCCCGTGCCGCCGGAAACGAGCGATATTTTCTTGTCCCCGGGCGGCTGGATGGCTAATGAGAGATTGCGATTGGCGCGATTTTCGTGCAGACGGGCAGGATCGTCCGGATATATCGCCGTGATGTGACGACATTCACGAAGCCATATCCACGGAATCGACGGGAGTTGAGCGAGGCAATGCATTTCAGGAGCGACGCAATGAAGGAAAAGCGCGGTGTCACGCAGCTTTTCGTCTGCGTCCTTTGGGTTGCCGCCGCCCTCTTCGCCTTCCACTGGACCATTCCCGGCGAAAGCGACGCGGAAGACATTCGTGCCATGGCCGCCGCCAAGCCGGGCGATATGCGCTCGGCTACCCCGGCAAGGGAGCAGTCGGCGCCGGTTCAGAACCCCATGCGGGCAGCGGCGCTCGAAGCATTGCACCTGAAGGCGGCGCCGCCGCTGCGTCACGACGGCGGCCACGATCCCGCCCTCCTGCCCGCTTCGTTCGAATTCGGCATCCGGATTTTCGGCACCGCCATCCTTGATGCCGGTGCGGCCCGGTCCGCCGGCATGTCCGGCCATGCCTTTGCGGCGCGTGCGCCGCCGGCCACCGCCTGAGCCCGGGCCAGCGCGCCGAACGCCCCTTTGAGGGGCTTCTCCAGAACAAGAAAACCGGCGCTCGTGAACATTCCCCGCATCGGGGCGACGAGCGCGATTTTACCGGATCATAAAAATGCGTACTTCGAAATGGGTCATCGCGACCTACATCTTCATCGTTGTGATCGGCGTTCTCCTGGCGCTGCCCAACCTGCTCACGCCCCAGCAGTTGGCCTCACTGCCGAACTGGCTGCCGAAGAAACAGGTGACGCTGGGTCTCGACCTGCGCGGCGGCTCCTATCTCGTGCTCGAAGTCGATGCCGAGAGCCTGAAGAAGGATCGCCTGCGCTCCATCCTCGACGAGGCCCGCAGCAAGCTGCGCGCCGAACGCATCCAGCCCCAGTCGATCCGCGTCGCCGGCGACGCCGTGGTGGTTTCGATCGCCGATGCCGATCAGCGCCAGCGCGCCGACACCGCCTTGCGTGAGCTTGCCACGCCCGTCGGCCAGACCGGCTTCGGCGCCGCCACCAACGATATCGACATCAGCGACAGCGACAACCAGATCCGCCTCACCCTGACCCCGGCAGGTTTGCAATACCGCCTCGACAGCGCGCTGCAGCAGAGCCTTGAGATCATCCGCCAGCGCGTCGACCAGGTCGGCGTCGCCGAGCCGTCGATCCAGCGCGTCGGCTCCGATCGCATCGTGGTCCAGCTTCCGGGCCTCCAGAACCCGGCGCAATTGCGCCAGCTTCTCGGCTCCACCGCCAAGATGACCTTCCACATGGTCGCCGACGTCAACCCGAACGATACGCCGCCCCCCGGCGTGACGATCCTTCCCGATTCCAAGAATCCGGCGATCAAATATCCGATCGAGGACCAGGTGGCGCTTGACGGCGAACGGCTGACCGACGCCCGCGCCGGTTTCGACCCGCGCACCAACGAGCCTATCGTCTCCTTCCGTTTCGACAGTCTCGGCGCGCGCCAGTTCGCCGACATCACCAGCCGCAATGTCGGCCGCCCCTTCGCTATCGTCCTCGACAACAAGGTGCTGAGCGCCCCCGTCATCCGCGAGCCGATCACCGGCGGCTCCGGCCAGATCAGCGGCAGCTTCACGGTCGAGGATACGGTCGTGCTCTCCGCCCTCTTGCGCGCAGGCGCCCTGCCCGCCCCGCTCACCGTCATCGAGGAGCGCACGGTCGGCCCCGATCTCGGCGCCGACGCCATCCAGATGGGCCTCTATACAGGCATCGCGGGCTTCGTCCTGGTGGCGGTCTTCATGATCGCGCTTTACGGCTTCTGGGGCCTGATCGCCAATCTGGCGCTCCTGCTCCACACCGTCTTCACCTTCTCCGCCCTGAGCCTGATGGGCGCGACGCTGACGCTGCCCGGCATCGCCGGCATCATCCTCGGCATCGGCATCGCGGTCGACGCCAACGTCCTCATCAACGAGCGCATCAAGGAGGAGACCCGCAAGGGGCTCAATGCCATGCCGGCCCTCGACAAGGGCTTCAAGAGTGCCTACGCGACCATCGTCGACGCCAATGTGACGACGCTGATCGCCACCGGCCTCCTCTTCCTGTTCGGCACCGGCCCGGTACGCGGCTTCGCCATCACCATGATGCTCGGCATCGCCATCTCGATGTTCTCCGACGTCACCCTCGTCCGTCTGATGATGGCCTGGATCGTCCGCCGCTGGAAGCTGAAGAAGCTGGAGATCAAGCCGCTTCTCAACCTCTCGCCCGGCGAGACGAATTTCCGCTTCATGCGGGCGCGTTTCCTCGGCATCGGCGTCTCCATCCTTCTGTCGATCGCCTCGATCGTGCTGTTCATCAAGCCGGGCTTGAATTACGGCATCGACTTCAAGGGCGGCATCCAGGTGGAGATCAACACGCCGCAGGCCGCCGATCTCGCCTCGCTGCGCTCCACCCTCGGCGCCCTCGATCTGGGCGAAGTGGCGCTGCAGAACATCGGCGACAACCGCAGCGTCCTGATCCGCGTGCAGCGCCAGGATGGCGGCGAGGAGGCGCAGACGGTCGCGGTCAACAAGGTCCGCGATGCGGTCGAGAAGCTCATCCCGGGCGTCAAGATAGAACGCACCGAGGTCGTCGGCCCGAAGGTCAGCGGCGAGCTGGCGCGCTCCGGCATCCTCGCCGTGACGCTGGCGGCGATCGCCATGCTGTTCTACATCTGGTGGCGCTTCGAGTGGTATTTCGCGCTGGGTGCCATCGCCACGCTCATCCTCGATACCACCAAGATGGTCGGCTTCTTCGCCCTCACCGGCCTTGATTTCAACCTGACGGCCATTGCCGCCCTCCTGACGATCATCGGTTATTCGGTGAACGACAAGGTGGTGGTCTATGACCGCATGCGCGAGAACATGCGGCTCTACAAGGCCAAGCCGCTGCGCGAGATCATCGACATGAGCATCAATCAGGTGCTGGCGCGCTGTATCTTCACCTCGCTCACCACCTTCCTCGCCATGCTGCCCATGGCGATCTGGGGCGGCAGCGCGGTCGAGAACTTCGCCGTCCCGATGATCTTCGGCATCATCATCGCGACCTCGTCGTCGATCTATATCGCCGCGCCGATCCTCCTCCTGCTGGGCGACTGGTGGAAGCGCCGCAAGGCCGAGCAGCGGGCCGACAGCGCGATTGCCCAGCACTGACGGGACGAACCGGCGGCGCATCCGGGGAGCTTATCCCCGGATGCGCCATTATACCGGGACATCCCTGGCGCATCTGAAGGACGGGAGTTCGAGCAGCAGGCAATATGAAGCTTAAGGATTACATCTGGCCGGTAGTCGGCGTCGGAGCGGTCACCGTTTCAGTCTGGCTGCTTTACAAGGAGCTGCGCAGCATATCGGTCGACGATGTGATCCACAGCCTCGATGCCATCAGCATGCACCGCTGGATGCTCGCCGCCGCCTCGGCGATGCTCTCCTATATCGCGCTGGCGGGCTATGACCGCATCGCGCTCCTGCATCTGAAGAAAACCATCTCCTGGGTTTTCATCACCCTCACCTCCTTCACCACCTATGCGCTTTCGCACAATATCGGCGCCTCGGTCGTCTCGGGCGCCGTCGTGCGCTACCGCGCCTATACCTCGCAGGGGCTGACCGGCAGCGAAGTGGCGGTTCTCGTCGCCATCTGCTCCTTCACCTTCATCCTCGGCAGCACCATTCTGAGCGGCATCGTCCTCCTGATCGAGCCCGAAATCCTGCAGCGCTTCAACGAGGAGATCTCCCCCGCCCTCGCGGTGGGCCTCGGCTTGCTGATGGTGCTCCTGGTTCTCATCTATGTCTTCGGCAGCTGGCTGCAATTGCGCCCGCTGGTGATCGGCAGCTTCCGGCTGGAATATCCGCGCCTTCCGATCGTCTGGCAGCAGCTTCTGATCGCCCCGCTCGAACTGATCGGCGCCGCCGGCATCATCTATTTCGCCCTGCCCGAGGCCGGCAATCCCGGCTATCTCGTCGTGCTCGGCATATTCCTGGTCTCTTTCTCCGCCGCCCTCATCTCGCATGCGCCCGGCGGACTGGGCGTTCTCGAGATCGTCTTCCTCACCGGCCTGCCCGATATGGACCAGGCGGACGTGCTGGCGGCCCTCATCGTCTTCCGCCTGCTTTATCTGCTGATCCCCTTCGCGCTTTCGCTCTTTGTCGTGCTGATCTTCGAGAAAACCCAGTTCGCGCTTCGATGGAGCGAGAAGGACAAGGGATCAGGGGATAATCAATAACAGGAATTGCGGATTCAAAATTTTACCCAGGACCATAGTTACTGGATAAATAGTTCTGGAAAAGCACACAATCATAGCCAGTATTTTCTTCATCTATTTAAAACTTACGCTTATCTTCGAACAGTATTTCGAGTCCTGTTCAAGGAAGCGGCATGACGACGACATTGATCATACCCGGTTACAAGGGATCTGAAGCCGGCCACTGGCAGCGCCAGTGGCTGCTGGACGACGCCCGCGCAAAAATGGTCGAGCAGGAGGACTGGGAGAACCCTGTCCTTGCCGATTGGCTGCATGTGCTGGAGGCACACCTGGCGGAACATCCAGGCAGCATTCTGGTGGCGCACAGCCTCGGCTGCGTGCCGGTCTCCCACCTCGCCGGCCGGCCCTCGGCGGCGCATGTCGCCGGCGCCCTGCTGGTTGCCCCGGCCGACAGCGAGAGAATGGCGCGCCAGGACGCGAAATTCGCAAGCTTCGCTCCCCTGCCGCGCCGCGAACTGTCCTTCCCCTCGATCGTCGTGGCCAGCCGCAACGACGAATTCATGAGCTTCGCCAAGGCCGAGGCGCTGGCAAATGTCTGGGGCTCCGGCTTTGTCGATCTCGGCCACGCCGGCCACATCAACCCGGCCAGCGGCTTCGGCCATTGGCCGGAAGGGATGATCCTCACCTCATCCTTCCACCAGCCGGCGCTCCTCGCGGCGGAGTAAGAAGCACTTTACTCTTGATGAAGACATTGGTGTTAGACAGCGATGGCCCTGCATCAGCCCGGTTGATGGCGTTGGCGATGTTCCGGAATGGATCCTCGGGTCGAGCCCGAGGATGACGATTGCAGGGATGTTTTTGGCCAATTGCCAACGTTGGAACCGGGCACAAACCTCTCCGGCTCGTCATCCTCGGGCTTGACCCGAGGACCCATTCCAGGACGGTCTAAACGGAAAACCGCTTCGCAGTTTCGGCATCATGCTCGAAGACATTTCGACAAATGGAAGCGCCTATATTTCCATCTTAAAATGAACTGCCCTACCCGTGCGCCCGGCGCTCCAGAATATACTTCAGCAACAAGGTCACCAGCGCGATGACGGCGAGCGTCGAGGCGGCGGCGAAGGCGCCGACGGTGTTGTAGTCATTGAAGAGCTGCTCCACCTGCAGCGGCAAGGTATTGGTCTTGCCGCGGATGGCGCCCGACACGATCGACGTCGCGCCGAATTCGCCCATCACCCGCGCATTGCAGAGCACCGCGCCATAGAGCAGCGCCCATTTGATATTGGGCAGGGTGACGTAGAAGAAGGTCTGCAGGCCGGTTGCGCCGAGCGAGATCGCCGCCTCCTCATCGTCATTGCCCTGTACCTCCATCAGCGGGATCAATTCGCGCGCCACGAACGGGCAGGTCACGAAAAGGCTGACGAGGAAGATCGCCGGCACCGTGAACATGATCTTGATGTCATGCGCCTCCAGGAACGGCCCGAGCAGGCCCTGCGAGCCATAGAGGAAGAGATAGATCACGCCGGCAATGATCGGCGAGACCGAGAACGGGATTTCGACGAAGGTGATGAGCAGGCGCCGACCGGGAAAGCGGAACCGCGTCACCAGCCACGCCACGCAGATGCCGAACACCATGTTGATCGGCACCACGACGAGCGCGGTCAGCACGGTGAGCCCGATCGCATGCAGCGTCGTCGGCTCGGTGATCTCGCGCCAGAACACCTCGATGCCGCTGCCGAAGGCATAGATGAAGATCACCGCCAGCGGCACCCCGAGAAACAGCGCCGAAAGCGCGATCGCCAGCAGGATCAGCGCCACCTGCCAGAAGCCGCGCTTTTTCTTGTTCGTGTCGATGGCCGGCGCGGCGGGACGGCCGATCGCCAGACTAGCTGCGCTCTGCATATCGTAACTGCCATGCCTGGATGAGATTGGTGGTGAGAAGCATGAGGAAGGCGACGACCAGCATGACCATGGCCAATGCAGCCGCCGATGGATAATCGAACTCGTCGAGTCGGATGAAGACCAGCAGCGCCGTCACCTCCGTCTTGAACGGCAGATTGCCGGAGATGAAGACGATCGCCCCGAACTCGCCGAGGCTGCGGGCGAACGAGAGCGCCGATCCCGCCAGGAAGGCCGGAAAGATCATCGGCCAGATGACATGCCGGAAAATCTGCCAGGGCCGCGCGCCGAGCGTTTGCGCCGCCTGTTCCACATCCTCCGAGAGATCCTCCAGCACCGGCTGCACGGTGCGGATGACGAAGGGCGCGCTGGTGAACGCCATGGCGATGGCGATGCCGAGCGGCGCATAGGCGACCTTGATGCCCATCGGCTCCAGATACTGGCCGAACCAGCCATTGCGCGAGAAGACCGTGACCAGCGCCAGGCCGGCAATCGCTGTCGGCAGCGCGAAGGGCAGATCGACGATCGCATCGAGCAGCCGCTTGCCGGGGAACTCATAGCGCACCAGCACCCAGGCGAGCAGCAGGCCGAAACCCGCATTGATCAACGTGGCGATGGCCGCGGTGCCGAGCGTGATGCGGTAGGTGGCGAGCGCCCGGTCGGAGGTGACGATCCCCCAGAACTCGGCCCAGCCAAGGCTCGCCGTCTTCAGCACCATGGCGGCAAGCGGCAGCGCCACGATGATGATCAGGTAAAGCAGCGTCACGCCCATGGTGACGCCGAAGCCGGGCAGGACGCTTTTTCTGGTTTTGAATGCGTTTGAAAACATGATCGGTCAATCACTCGCCATTTTCGCCAAACCCCCCTCTGGCCTGCCGGCCATCTCCCCCACAAGGGGGAGATCGGCTGGCATCAACGACCGCTCTTCATGCAGTAACATTGGCGGTGGGCGAAAACGAAAGTCACAGCCAATCTCCCCCCTTGTGGGGGAGATGCCCGGCAGGGCAGAGGGGGGTGTTTCAGCAGCCAACTTCATTCATCAGCGCCCCCTCACCTCGCCGTAAACAGCTGATCCAGAATGCCGCCTTCGGCGAAATGCTCTTCCATCACCTTCTTCCAGCCGCCGAACTCGTCTTCCACAGTCACCAGGCGAACCTCGGGAAACTGGTCCTTGTACTTGGCCTTGATCGTCTCGTCATGCACGCGGTTGAAATTCTGGGCGAGGATGTCCTGCCCTTCCGGCGAATAGAGGAAGTTGAGATAGGCTTCCGACACCGCGCGCGAGCCGCGCTTGTCGACGACCTTGTCCACCACCGTCACCGGGAACTCCGAAAGAAGGCTGATCGGCGGCACGACGACCTCATACTGGTCCTTGCCGAGCTGCTTCTGCGTGCCCAGCACTTCCGCCTCGAAGGTGATCAGCACGTCGCCGATGCCGCGCTCGGTGAAGGTTGTGGTCGCGCCGCGCCCGCCCGTGTCGAAGACCGGCACATGCTGGAACAGCTTGGTGATGAACTCGCGCACCTTGGCGTCGTCATTGCCGAAGGCCTCGCGGGCATAGGCCGTCGCCGCCAGGTAGGTGTAGCGCGCATTGCCCGAGGTCTTCGGATTGGGGAAGATCACCTGCACGTCGTCGCGCACCAGATCGCCCCAGTTCTTGATGTTCTTCGGGTTGCCGGCGCGAACCAGGAAGGCCGGCAGCGAATAATAGGGCGAGGAATTGTTCGGCAGGCGCGACTGCCAGTCGGCCGGGATGAGATTGCCCTTGTCGTGCAGCACCTGCACATCCGTCACCTGGTTGAAGGTGACGACATCCGCCTCCAGCCCCTCCAGGATCGAGCGGGCCTGCTTGGATGACCCGGCATGCGACTGGTTGACGGTAATGTCGTTACCGGTCTCCTTTTTCCACTTGGCCGTGAAGGCCTCGTCGATCTGCGCATAGAGCTCGCGCCCGATGTCATAGGAAACATTGAGGATTTCCTTCGGCTCTTCGGCCCGCACGGGGGCGGCGCCGAGCGCCAGGGCAACTGCCGCATATAGAAAAATTTTCTTCATAGATCGCCTCTCCACGGGCGCGCCTGCATGAAAGCCGCCTCTTTTCAGGAAAACATGGAAAAGCAATCTAGTGCCGCATGCTGCAAAATCAATCTAAATCATTGATTTGCATAGATAAACTACGATATCGGCCGATCGTGAAACATATATCGCGGCTCACCCCAAGAAATGGGGTAATTTTTTCGAAATGAGCCTTGGGAAAGACAATCGATTTCGGCACGCAAGCCGGCCCGGGCAAAAGAAAGGCTGGAAAGGAGTATTCTCCATCCAGCCCAGGCGCGGGGCCACATCACCCGCTGAAGCATTTCACTTTCCGCTGGAAACGGTATGGATGCTGAACCCTAGAGGCATGGATCCCAGTGACAAGCACTGGGGTGACGGGGTTGAGATATTTCCGCGCAGCCAAGGACCGTTCTTGGCTGCCAAAGACCGTTCTTGCCAAGCAGAAAGCTTGAAAGCTGGCTGCCAACAGCAAAGCAACCGTCATCCCAGCGCTTGTCACTGGGATCCATGCCTCCACCTGTCCATCACAGCAACGGCCCAAAAGGAATCCACGCGATTCCATCAAAACATAAACGGTTCTAGTTCGCCACCCGAACCGGAATCGATCTCACCAGAAGCCGCGCTGTTTCCAGCACCACAGCACGTCGTCCTGGGCACGCTCGGTCCTGCGCTTGCGCCGCGCGGCGATTTCGTCGGTATTGTGCGCCATGGCGAAGAGAGGCCGCTCCAGGCAGGCCAGAACCCGCGCGAAGAACGTGGTGACCGGGAGAACGCTGAATCCGAAAATGCGCGCCATGCCAACCTCCTTACACCCAACCTGGGAAGCCAGGTTCTCGCCCTGCATTGGCCCGGTTTTCGCCACACAGGTCAAACTTTCCTTAAATGATGGAGGCTTTCCCGGGATTGTCAATAAGCCCGCAGCCCTCATGGTTTATAAAAGCGATATATATTTTGTGATAATGCGCAAAAGCCACACTTCCGGGAACCCGGAAATGAAGAAGCCGCTCCAGCAAACGGCGGGAGCGGCTTGAAATGAAAGCGAAATGACGAGGGTCAAGCGCTGCGGATCGTCTTGAGGCCGGAGGTCCAGCGCATCAGCTCGTCAAGCACCGTGGTGGCGCTCGCCGTGATCAGCTCGTTCGGCTTGAACACCCCCTCCTCGTCGAAGAACTGCGTGAAGCCGGGCACGGGAATGCCCTCGGGAATCGCCACCATCTTCACGTTCGCAAGCTGCAGCCGCGCGATCTGCGCCGCGCGCAGGCCACCGGATACGCCGCCATAGCTGAGAATCGCCGCCGCCTTGTAGTGCCATTCCGTTGCGAGATAGGTGACGGCGTTGAAAAAGGCGGGTGGCGGCGAATAATTATATTCCGGCGTCACGAAGACGAAGGCGTCGGCCGCTTCCACGCTGGCGCTCCATTCCTTCGTATGCCGGTTTTCATATTGCTTCAGGCGCGGATGCTTCGGCTCGTCGAAGACCGGCAGGTTCAATTCAGCCAGATCGACCAGGACAGCATCGAACTTGCCATGCTCCCTGGCAAAGCCATGGAACCATTCGGCGATTTTCGGTCCCTGGCGCCCCGGGCGGGTCGAGCAGATGATGATGTGAAGTTTCGGCTTCATCAGGCAATTCCTCTGTCGTCTTGGGATTTTCAGATGCGGGATAGCCCCTATCCGCCAGGGCGAACAAGCAGGCACCTTGAGGTAACCGGCGCAAAAGGAGCGGGTTCAGGAGAATGTGATCGGTAGGGCAGTAGGGCAGTAGGGCAGTAGGGCAGTAGGGCAGTAGGGCAGTAGGGCAGTAGGGCAGTAGGGCAGTAGGGCAGTAGGGAAAGGATATTGCACAGGCGGACAATGGCAACCGCCAAACATACTGCCTTACTGCCTTATTGCCTTATTGCCCTACCCATCACTCCGCCGGTGAAACCTGCACGCCCCGCCTGCGGCGCGGCCGCGAGCGGAACATGCGCACGCCGACAATCGTGGCGATGACGGCGAGCACCGTGACAGCGGCGGTCAGCCACACCCAGGCGTCGCCATCCATATGGGCGAAGATGCCGGCGCCCTTGCCTGCCAGCCAGCCGGGAGCGAACATTACCGGCGCCCAGACGGCGGCCGAAAGGATGTTGGCGGTCTGGAAGCGCTTCTGGTCCATCGACATCATGCCCGCGACCAGCGGAACGGTGCAGCGGACGGGGCCGAAGAAGCGGCCGAGAAAGACCGAAGCGAAGCCATAGCGGCGGAAATAGAGCCTGGCGCGGGCGACACCCTGCCGATGCCGGTTGAGCGGCCATTTGTGGACAATGCTGCGCCCGACCCACCAGCCCAGGAAATAGGAGATGATGTCGCCGATCACCGCGCCGATGATGGCGCCGAGAATCACGGAAAAGGGTTCGATGATGCCGGCGCCGATCAACCCGCCGATCAGGAGCATGATGGGCGTCGCCGGAATGAACATGCCGATGAGCGCCAGCGATTCGCCAAAGGCGATCACCCCGACGATCGGCCCCGCCCAGGCCCCGTGCGCCGAGATGAAATGTCCGAGCTCGCCCAGGAGACTTTCCATTGAGTTTCCTACCCCATCAACAAGACACTAGCTGACAGAATTTAAGGAACTGTACAGCGTTTTTTTCCAGAGCCGCGGCTGATCTGCCGTGGCCGGCCATCATCATCTTCCAACTCTGGCAGGCAAGGATCAAATATTGATGACAGAATTATGTGCCGGAGCCTGATGCCTGCCGCCTCACCCCATATGGCGATCGGACGGACCGCCGGCAAGCGCGGAACAGATCATCATTCCTGTCGTTTCTGCAAAAATTGCACGATTGGAGGCTGGACAGGTGCGATGAGTGCGGTTATAGAACCGCTCACTTCGACGGCGCAACGCGCTGATCGCGATGGGTGATTAGCTCAGTTGGTAGAGCAGCTGACTCTTAATCAGCGGGTCGTAGGTTCGATCCCTACATCACCCACCAATAAATTCAAAGGGTTAGCAGGCGAAAACGCCGCTAACCCTTTACCTTTTCAGCCTCGGTTTGCAGTCGGTTTGCAGAATTCGTTCGCGCAGTGTTCCGGTTTGCAGTTTGCGCCGGGGCCTTCGCTTGACATAAAATATGCGCCTCCGCATTTTTTCTGTTGCGCCGTTATGCGGACTCGCCTATAACCGGAATCACAGCGGGCGGCCAGTCACGGCTCGCAACCCAATGTCGTCGCGCCGCCCCACAACAGTTTTGGCTTGCTGGCCATGCCGGCCGCGTAACCCAGAAAAAGTACGCCAGCAAGCCAACCCCATTGCGAACCGCGGCCAACACGTCTTCGAAAACCACTCGCTGCACGCCGCGGTTCGAAAGCCAGATTGAGAGTGTGTGGCCAAACGGCAAACGAAACCCACCCGTCGGTCGCCTCACACTCTCAACACCAATGACCGGACGGCCAACGTCAACACGCAACCCAGGTTACGCGCGCCGTCCGGTCAAACCTTTCCTATGCGAAGAAGCTTAGGACGTCAGCGCCAGGAACGGCGGATTGTGGCGGCTGCCTCCTCGCGCACAGATGCCCAGAGGTCTTGCGCAAAACGGCGGCTAACGGTATCAACTCCTGACCTTTCAGAGCAGGAGCACGAGATGCCTACCGTAGCAGAAATAGACGCAAAGATTGCCGAATTGCAAAAGCAGCGAGCCGAATTAGAAGAAGCAGAGAGGAAGGCCGCATTGGCTGGAAATGCGAAGCGCGCTGCCTCGCTTCTTGCAGCGATGAAGGCGGCCTACGCTGAGCTGGAGAGCATTTTCCCGGAGACATTCGCTGACGAGAAGTTTGCTGCGTTGGCCGTTTCACAGGCATGGCCCCGGGACAAGAAGTTTCAGCGCGCCGCGGATCTCAGTGAGACTGAAATTCATGAAGCACGCGAACGCGGTAAGGCGGCCATAGCTGGAATTAAGTAGGCCGGCTTAAACAAGCGAACCCGTCAATAAAGAAAACCGCCCCGAACTTTCGAACGGGGCGGTGGTGTTGTCTAAAGATAGCGCCCAAGTGCGGCGTCAATCGCGCCATGAAGATTCTGCAGAGGCCCGTCATTTTCAATCAGGCAATCAAATTCAAATTCCTGGCGCTCACTTTCATGACCTCCTGATATCCCGCCGCGCCCAACGATGCGGTATATGTCGCCACCCATCTTGCGAACGGCCGTTGCCTCATTGGGAAAGCGACAGTCGTCCACCACGACGCGACCATTGAACGCCAAAATACCATCCACGCGCGTGCGCCACAGATTAATCCAGAAGTCGTCTCCCATGCATTTGCGGCCCCATTCAGTTCCAAGGGTCTGCATTGCGTGTCGCGGCGTGCGCCCTGACAGAATGGCAATGCCAGTCTCTTTGTGCGGCCCCTCGATATGCACATCCCCCAAACCAATCGCCCGCAGCATGTCTTTCAGTGGCCCGGCAAACTTTACAAGCTGATAGCCATGCTTCTCGACCAGATGCCTACTGGCAGTTGACTTTCCGCTACCGGCTACACCTGTGAAGGCCACAATACGCGGTAAGTCGTTATTGGTCGCAAGGGCAAGCTTGCCGACCGCAGCAGGTGAGGAAGCCATCCCATAGTCTGGAGCATATTCGATTTTGCCGACTTGCATCAAACCTCCTCCAATTCTTTTTCCTTCACGGCGCCACCGTCGTCGTCATTGTCAGGATCGACCAACATCTTGCGGAACATAGCAATTGGATCCTTTACCAACGGACGGAAGCGACGCGCTGCGTATGGTGCGTCGGGCAACCCCCACGCCTCGCCGAACTTGCTATCGACGCCTTCAAGCTTTACGCCGAGGTAGTCGCCAAAAACATAGTGAGACGCCATTCCTACCCAGCGAACCGTATAGATTTGGCCTTCCGTGATATTGGCGTCTTTGACGACCGAGCCGTTTTCGAGTGGCACCTTGTCGTCAATACAGACGACTTGCTGACCTACGTGGAACTGGTTCATTTGCCTGCCTCGATAGTGTTGGCGATGCGGTTAGCTATCCAGTATTCACCTTCTTCGTGTACGTAAATATCGCGCGCAACTTCCGCACATCGCTTGCGTTCTGCAAGAATTGCCTTCATGACTATTTCTGTCGTGGCCCACCCAAGATGCTGCTCGCATAAACGACAAGCTGCATCCTCTATATCTGCTGGTATCTTGCTCGCGCCGCGGCCCTCATGTTCTGAAGTCGCTCGAATTCTGCCAGGAATTCGCGCTCCGCTTCTTCCGGTGACCAGTATTGCAATTCAACCCCTAGCCCCGGTCCGGTGGCATACCATTCCGCCACGCACGGGGCCATATTGGCGCGCTCATCACCGATGATGGCTGTGTCGGCCCAGTGGACCTCTGCTGGCATCTTGTGCGGCAACCCAAAGCGTTCGCACACCGCAGCCATCACCTTCGCCTCTGCGTCCTTATAGCCGGCCAGGTAAGGCTTTACTGGGCGCGGTACATCTACGAGGTATGCCTCGCTGGCGTCATGCAGCAGCGCCCATAAGGCGTTTGCTGGCGAGACGTGCCGCGCCAAATGCACGCTGTGCTCGGCGACGCTGTAGAAGCGCTTACAATGGCCGGCGTAGCGGCACTGCATCGAAAGCGCGTGCGCGATGTCCTCGATGTGCACTTCGTCGGCGCGCGGATCTAGCGGCCAGAACTGGCGGCCGGTGTAGGTTTGCATCCAATCGCCTTTGCGCTCCGGTTGCGCGGCAGCAGGCTCGTTATCGTTATAAGCAAAGCGCGGCTTGCTTATAATTGGCTGCGCAATGTCCACGTCTCCGTGCAAACCATACATATGCGGCGGGCCGAACGTCTCCGCCGGCGTCGTGTCCGTGCCTTCAACGTAGCAGCGCGCTACCGTGTCCCAATGTTTGGTTTGGGTGGTCATGACGAAGCCATCTTGCTTGGCATGTAGTCCTCCACCACCCGGAACAGAGAGCAAAGCGGGAACTTATGCGTGACTCGCGCGCCATCCTTCTCGAATAGAACGCAGTACATTGGCCCCTTGGTATATGCGTTGAGAGCGCCCTCATACACGATGGGCTGGCTAGTTTCGTTGCGCTGTATCTCAATTTTCACGCCGTCCTCTCCTCTTTCCTGTTGTTGTCGTTCGCGGCCTGCCGCTTTGCGGTTGCGAATTCACCAAACTCTAACGACGCTACTTGCGCGTATGCCTCGTGTGCCTCTTCTGGCGTGTCGTAAATTCCTAAATACCTTGGAACGCCGCGAACCCGGATTTGAGACACAAACTTTTTGCCCCTTACAGCAACACCTCTCGGGAGTCCGCTCGCCCTTCTGCCACTCTGCGGACGGTTGGCGCAATTCTGCGACTTCGTCGCCGCTCTAAGATTGCTCCAAGCGTTGTTAGCCCTGTTCCTGTCCTCATGGTCCACTTCATTCTCTGGAAGGAATCCGGTCATATAAAGCCATGCCCAGTGTGACGCGTAGCGCCGTTCACCCTCAACTTGGATGCGGATGTATCCGTCATCCCGAAGAGTTCCCGCAATCGATCCCGGCAGATTGCGTCCCGCCTTCTTTATCCAGGTGAACACTCCCGTCTCTGGGTCATAGTGAAGCCATTGCTTAAGTCTACCAGCCGTTACCTTCATGCCGCCGCCCTCATAGACTCATTGTCGTTCGCTGCAACGTGGCCGCCATCAAGTACGGCCTCACGCACGCGACCAATCTCTCCATAACTCTTGTGGTAGCTGATGGTTTGGATTGAGCGACCTGATAGGAATCCCGCTCCGTAATGCCACGCGTCTTGCGGTATGGGCGCTTGGTGAGACTCGCACACCACGCCGCCTCCCTCTGTTACGAACCCTGATTTGTGATGAACGTGGAATCCATGGGCGTAACGAAAGCGCGTGGAGCCCCACATCTCGGGACGCCGGTGCGCCATGATCTGTGGCATGTCCTTGAGCTTCGCAGCGTGACCGTGCGTCGCCGCATTCATCACCAAGCCGTGCTGATGATAGAAAAACAGCGACTGATCCAAATCCACGTACACCCGCGGCTCGTGCCGGTACCAAGCCTTGAGAAACCAAGCAATCGCCGGCGCCGTCTCGTCGTCGTGGTTCCCCTTCAGATTGCGCACTATTACTCGGCTGTGTCTACGTAGTGCGGCGTCCACTGTACGGGCCATAAGTTCGCCCGCTTTCTCGACAACCTTCTGGTGCCTCCCGTCTACATCGAGAACGTTGCCAGAGCGTTTGGTGCGGTTGTCGTTGTTGTCGGCGTGAGTCAGATCGCCGCCACCAAGAACAATCGCAGTGTGGCAAGAAGGGGAGCGCGCTATGGCGCCCTCGACAGCTGCGCCAATCACCCTTTCCGCAATTTTCAGGTCCCAGTTCTGGTCTGTTTCTCGAGACCATGCAAACATGCCGACGTGCCAGTCGTTGCACGGAATGAGGCTCAGCAAATCCGTATCGGTGGCGGAGGGCGCGACGACCGCTGGCGCTGCGGGCTCCCAGTTTTCAAAGGCGGCCTTCAGCGTCTCGGCAACATCGATTGCAGACGGCTGCTCTCGAGTCTTCACCCATTGCTGTATCGTTCTTCCTTCCGCGTCGACAAGAGCAGAGACGCCTTTCACGGCATGGCCAGCCGGAACCTCAAATGGGGCGCCGTGCTCCTTCGTCTGCTTCACCCACGCGCCATCAGGCGTCTTGCTGGCGACGCTCTTGATCGCGTATCCCGGCAGCACAGGATCCGTGCCGAGCAAGCCGCGCTCTGCCGCAAGCGCCAGATGACGGCGCACCGTCTTTTCGTCTACGCCAAGTTCTGCTGCGGCCTGCGTGTTGAATCTATGGCGCGCGCGAACCTCTACGGTGCGCGCGATTTGTTCATCTGTAATCGTAGGTGTTGGCATTAGTTGCCATTCTCCTCAAGGCTGCGATATTCCACTGGAATGCCAGCGCCCCTTGCTGCCGCAATTCCATATTCCATGCCACGCGAAATGCCTAAGTCCGTATAAACTACGCTATCCCCAGCCACCCTGCGCCACGCTAGCCCCGCGTCGATTCCCCACTGACGCTCAGAAGGAATGTCATCATCCAAAAGGCAGCGAACCCTACCCCCAATCTTAAACTTTCCCATCAACCTCTCCTCAGAGCATCAATTGCCAAAGACGCTAATGGCGTCAGAATTGCCAGCAGCGCAGCTAGCGCCACAACGACGGTAAGTGACATGTGGTGGTCTCCTGCAGTGGTGTGCGCCCCGATGGAGCGATTCTTGTATGTATCCACAATATGCGATTTCGCCTTTTGTGTCAAGTGTAAATGCTTTTTCGCATATTACATTTACGGCGAGCGCAACAAAAAAAAGCCCCGCTCCTTTCGGAAGCGGGGCCGATGTGTCGTACTATTATTATGGCGGAGGGGTCCGCGCGGGTCGCTCAAATGCTCTGTCCAAGCGCTCACTGATAGAATCGATGCGATTGCCGATATTCTCAATGGCGCGCAGCAATTGCGCCGTTTGCTCGGCCTGCCCCTGCTTTGTAACGTATGTCGTGGCGACGTGCAGCTTATGGTCGGCAAGGTCGCGTTGCGCCCGCTCGCCCTTCTCCCCAGCGTCCTTTATCAATCCCCACATGCGCCAAAAGGCGGCCGATACTGCACCGAACAGCATCAGGATGAAGCCCACAACAGCCATGAGTTCGCCGCCCGTCATCCAATAACCCCCCTGACCGCGACGCTCATCCAAAGCGCCGCGAGCCACCATTTTGCAGTCATGGCCGAACCCCGCACAGTTTTGCCAGTTTTTCATTTTCCGCCAGTATCTGGCGCTTTGTACCTTCAGTCAGCGTGTCTTCAATGCTCGGCCTGACTGGGCGAGCCAAGTCGCAGTAGCTACTTGTCGCGCATCCACTGAGAGAGGCGACGATCAACGTCGTCGCCATCAAGGTTTTGAACTTCATGCTCGATCTCTCGCGCCTGCTTAACAGTTTCGTAGTGTTCGGCCTTTTGCGCTGCTACTGCGTCTGCCTTTCCTTTCGCGTAAACAGCGACGAGAAAGGCGATCCCGGCCCCGGCAGCAATCAAATAGCCACAGGCTTTAGACCAAAGGGCAGCTATCACGCGCCGCCCCTTTTCAGTTCCAGGCGACCACTTTTCCAGAGCCAGAAGCCCGCAGCGGCCACTACAACGATGAACGCTACGGTCGCGAATGCCCAAGGATTGGACACGGCGCCGATAAAACTCGTCACCAGCGTTCCGCCGCCGCCGGCAAGCATCAGCTTTACAGCGGGGCTTTCGGCCAGCGGCACGTCATCAGGTCTTGCATCGTCCACTGCGGCAAGCTTTCCCTCCCGCGCGGCTCGGATGCTGTCGAGGAAGTTGCGGTAGTAGCCCGCAATCAGCGTCGCCTTGTCCTTGCCGTTAACGATGGCCCTGGCGCCGACCGGATCCTCTTTGCCATCGCCGAAATAGTCCGACAGCTTGCGGCCCGTGAACTTGCCCTGCAGCATGCCGTCAAACAGAACACGGACAGCGGTTGTAATTTCCAGCGCCTTCTCCGGCGCGTCGCCAAGTCCGAACTTCTTATAATTGTCCTTTCCCGTGATCTGCGGCAGTCCTCGACCGCGATAGCGCCACCCGTCGTCCGGTCCCGTGTTGCCCATCCGGCCGCCATACACCTTGTTTGCCAGCTTCTGCGGGTTTCGAACGTAGGGCTGCGCGCTAGCGATGGTCGGGAAGCGCGACGGCCAAACCTGCTTAATGCGCGCCGCGGAGGTGTAGTTAAGATTTTCCTCGATGGGCTGCATCTTGCCGCCCGTCTCGTGGAACGTCGTTGCGAGGACATAGGCCAGCGCCTCGTCAGCCACGCCGCGGCGTTCGGCTTCAGCCAGGATGGCGCTTGTGCCGTCTACCTGCGCCTGCGACAAGCGACCGCCAAAAGGCGCGCGCCTCGCATACGCGAAGAACGTTGTATGATTCATGAGTACCTTCAGTTGTAGTTGAAGATTGAAAGTTGCGTAACCGCACGCTTGCTGCTAGAAAAGACGCGGAGCATCCTCAATGCTCTGGGGCGTAGGAACCCCTCGCACAGCGGCTGGTGCAGCCGTGATTGCACTCTCCGGTAATTATGGTCGGGGAGGCCGCCGCGTATACAATAGCCCGCAAGGGCGAAGGCGGCGGCGCTCCGCTGTGCGTGAGTTCCTAACTCCCCGATCAGCAGACGCCGGGGGTTAGCATGTCTTACATCAGTAATGGTTTTATTTTTCGACGTCCTGACGCGGTGCGTAAGGTCGCCTTTCGTTTTGACTGCGCGCGCACCTCAGCGCCAATGCGCCTCCATCTGTAGATCGGCAAAATCAGCAAAAAGAACAAGTTCTGCGCTAGTCGCACGCGCAAGAGCATCATTCGAAAACGGGGTGTGGATCGAAGAAATCCACCAGGTGGGTAAAATGTTCTTCAACAATTGGTCGCGCGAATATTCAATCCAGGACTACAGAGACATCAAAGCATCGGAGATATTTGATGAGGATTGGTACCTTGAAAACTATCGCGATGTAGGAATGCTCGCAATGGATCCCATCGAACACTATTTGCGGTTCGGGGCAAGACTGAACCGCAGCCCAGGGCCGTCCTTTAGTGGCGCGGTATATCTGAGAATGTACCCAGATGTTAGGAAAGCCGGCGCCAATCCACTGTTGCACTATATTCGCAACGGCAGGGCTGAGGGAAGAAGGGTCGTGCCGCACGACGGCCCTGTACGGTTGAGTGCTTCGTCAAGGATCTGGAACGGAGACCTGTCGGCTATATCGTTCTCTGTGATTATGCCCACACGAAACCGGGCGCACTGTATTGTGGATGCCATAGATTCACTAATCGACCAAACGCATCAGAATTATCAATTCATTTTAGTTGACGATGGCTCTTCCGACGGAACAGAGCATCTGGTCAAAGCCAAATACCAGCGCGAGTTCAAGAGCGGAAGGTTTGTTTATGTGAGATGCGAGACTCCTTCTGGCGTCTGCTTCGCTCGTAACGTCGGACTCTCTAAAGCCTCCAATGATTGGATAGTTTACCTAGACTCTGACAACACACTTAGGCCAGACTTCCTGGCTACGTTCGCGGGGTCAATCATTGAGCACCCATCATCCTTAACGCACTACGCTAACTTCGCCGTTAAGGGAAGCACAAAGGTCGGCGGCAGGCCGTTCGACTATGAGAAACTTGTCGTGGAGAACTTCATCGATATTGGGGCGTTCTGCCACCACCGATCCTGTTACATATCACTCGGCGGCTTCGACCCAGGATTAAAGCGCCTTGTCGATTGGGAACTCATACTGCGATACACGAAGGAGTATCCTCCGGCTTATATCCAGCGCATTGTCATGGATTACAATGACGAACAGGCCAGCGACCGTATCACGAAGGCAGAGTCTTACGCGTTAGCACGGGTTCAAATACATAGAAAGCACCGCATTAAAGACACAGTTTCGATAATTGTGCTCTCCTACAACCAAGAGAAATTCATTGCTAAGGCGCTCGAAAGCATCGCTGAGCAGAAGGGTGACTTCACATTCGAAATCCTCATATCCGATGACGGATCAACGGATAAAACAGCCGAAATCATTCAAGATTTTTGCAACAAGCACAAAGCTCATGCACGCAACATCTCTGTGCCTCACAACATGGGAATATCGGAGAATTTCAGGCGCTGCTTCGAGGCAGCTGCTGGTGAGTATATTGCCGTTCTTGAAGGCGACGACTATTGGGATGACACGCGCAACCTGGCGAAAAAGTTGTCGTTCATGCGAGAGCACCAAGACTGCTCAATGGTCTTTTCAAAGATCAAAATGCTTGTTGAGAAGAACGGAAAGGTAGAATTCCGCACGCTTGAGCGGCAAGAAAACCTTGTCCACAACAAGCTTACCGGCGAGGACTTTGTCAACGATCCCGACATGAACCTGATCGTCAATTTCTCGTCGTGTATGTTCCGCGCCGACCTAATAAGGAAGCTGCCTCACTACGCCTATTATCACCGCCTGTCTGAGATTACCGTGGCCTTCTTTCTCGAACAATTTGGCCCCATCGGATACATAAACGAACCACTGTCCGTCTACCGTCACCACGGCGGGGGCACCTGGTCTGGGCTGACCTCAACGCAAAAGATTATGGACGCTATGAAGGTCAGGAAAATCGTAAAGCAGGTAGCGCGCCCGGAATTCGCAAAGGACATCGAAGACGTAATCAGAAGAAAATACGACGCTCACCTTAAACGTGTAGCAGATGCGGCTTAGCCGGGGCCGCAGGCGCGTCGCGACGGAGAAGGTAACCCCATGATTCACACCATGACTATTCGTGAGTTAATCGCACGCATCAATGTGTTGGGCGAATTCTCGGCTCTCCTAAAAGATGGCCGCATGATCACGTCGTTCGACAGGGACACATTATGGCTTGACGGTATTTCCTTCCGGATGACGGATGAATGGCTGGGTCGCAAGGCGCTGGTCATCACTATACCGAATTGAGAAGGGCATACAGTTCTATCGAGCCGCAGCCCTGTTGATCTGTTTGGCCGTCATGGCAGCCGTCGTTGTGTGGGCCGGGATTATTCCGGCTGTGATGCCGGCTGAACGTCAGGCCACGTGAAGACGGGCAGCTCGACCAGGAACTCCTCGACAGTCGGAATTTCCCGCTCGCCGGCCGTCACTCTGGCGAGTTCCGTCGTGGCATAGGTCCAGACATCGGATCGCCATTCGAACAGCGCCTGCCCCTCAGCCGCAAACTGCGGGTTCGGATCATCCCGATAAGTGATGGCGCTCCACATGTCGTCGTAGTCCCGCTCGCGGGCCTTGGTGTCGAGGTGGGACTGTATCGCGCTGGAGAATTGTGCCAGGAGCGCATCACGTGCAGCGGCCGCTTTCGCTTCGGCCGTGATGATGACAGACGGATCAGGCTTCCACATCGGCGTTTTCCTCCACGGGTTCGGGATCGCGCGGCAGATCAAGCTGGCCGTCCGGCGGATTAATCATTGGCTCTGGAAATGCCACTTCCGGCGACGGATTGGAACCATGCGGCAGGAGTAGCGTGAGGCGCAATTCACCGTCCACGCGCTCAACGGGGCCGATAATCCAATCACATGGAACCCCTTCGGCGAGGACAGTCGCGCCATCCGGAACTTCGGAAAAGTCGAACACGTCGCCGTTGATCGTTAAAACGTCGCCGGCCTTGCTGACACTAAGTTCCTCGTCCGAGCGAATTGGAGACAATGATATCTGCATCAGAACCACCTCCCGAAGCCGACAACATAGCCGGGTGAAGAGGACGCCCCGCCCGCCTCAGTATTCACCTGAACGGTAACGTTTGTCGTGGTGGGAGTGCTCGAAAAGGTGGCTATCCGCGTGTTGCCGCCACCGGCTACGGTCGCCACGGCCATGGGTGCTGCACTGAACGTAGCAGCCCATGGCGCAGCGGCGTTTGCGATGTAATTGCGCCAGCAAATCTGCGTCCCATCGGGGAATCGTGTATATTCGCCATTGGCATTGCTGCCGCGCTCAACGAGCATTCCGCGCCAGGGTTGCCACGCCGACCCGTTGTTGTAGCGATATTGCACATCATAACTGGCCCGGCTCAAGGCAAGTTGAGCATGGATGGTCGATGTCCGCGCCATGTGGAGCACGAGCCAATTTCCCGCATTCCCTGGTCGGTTCGCGGTAGCGCTATCGCCGCCATATACACCCGTCTCCGTGATGGCATCAAAATCTAGTGAGCCAGAGGCGATCGCACCCAGCCGCGTGTTATTCGTGATTGTATTTAGCGCCGTCGCGGCATCCGCATCATCCAGAACCGTCCGCATAAAGGCAGACAACCCCGTCAGCGCTGCGGCGCCTGTGCCTGTCAGATACGGGATCTGATCAGCAGCAGCGGTGCCGGTCAGGTTGAGGAGAGCGCGAGCGGCCGCAGGGAACCCCGCCAGCGCCATCGTTCCGGCACCTGTGAAATACGGCATCTTGTCGGGGGCACCGGTGAGGCCAGAGAGCGCACTGATATTGCCGTTCTGGTCGAGATTGATAAGATCGCGCGCCGCGCCCTGATAGCGGCTGCCGTCAGGCTGGAACCGGATGCGGAGCGGCTGACCGGTGCCAGCGGCACCAGCGGGGCACGGCTGATAGAGGGTTCCCGCGTTTTGCCCCGTGACGCTGGCGATGATCAGGACATGACCGCTGCTGGTGATGATCTCATCGCCGGCCTCAACCCCGGCTGTTTGCAGCGCCGATCCCGTGGTGGTGAAATTCACCGATCCTGACGTGAGATTGAGGGTGCCAACGGTCCAGTCCGGGCGAATGGCCATGGCTATTCCTCCTGCGCCGAATGAACGGACGGATCGGGATCGGCCTTCGGGGGCTGCGCATGGAGTTGCGCTTGCAGATCCATGATTGTGCGCTTCATCTGGAGCATTTCATTGGCGAGGGTGAGGACGCGGCTTTTATAGAAATCGACGAGTGCCAATGCCTCATTGGCGATGGCGTCAACACCGATCTGGGCGCGGTTTGTCTGGGGTTCGGGCATAGGGTCTCCTTCCCGCGATGGCGGGTGGTGCAATGCTGATTTTTCGGGTCGTCAGCGCGGAATGGCGAAGATATAGTAGCGGATGCCGAGCGGATCTGGATAATCGTTGCGCAGTTCCCACTGCCCGCTCGACGGGCTTGTCATGTTGCTCGGGTTGCCAGGCGAGAGGTTGAATTTCACATAGGTGTCCTCAACCCGTGCCACGCAGCTTTGGTTGGTGGGGCGGTGGTTATAGGCTCCCGATGGATAGTGCAGGATTTCGGCCCACATTGGCGGCAGGATGTAGCTGCCGAAATAGATCGAATATTTCAGGAACGGCCAGAAGCCGCTGTTGGTGAAGCTCACCGTCTTGCCGACGTTGCCAGCTCTCTGGTCATCCGCCGCCTCGTTGAAAGAGCCGATCGGCAGATAGCCTTCGGATACGATCTGGAGCGTAGGAAACCGGGTGTCCAGCAGGATGTCATTCGGCAGCGGCGCGGCGTCGGAACTGCCGGGCTTCTTGATCTGAATATAGTCGCGTGTTCCGTCATTGGCACGGCGCATTATCTCGCTGCCGCCCGTGGAAGGCGCCCGGAAATCCACCCCAAAGACGGCATAGCGGACGATCAGCGTCTCCTCTCCGTCATTGTAAAACGTGATACCGTTCGATGAGACGATATAAGAAAGCGCGTTGTTGTAGTTAGGCGTGTAGCCGGTGATGATCCACGCCGGCACATAATAGGATGTGCTCGTCGTCCGCGCCATGATATCGACGACGGTGTCATAGGACAGATCGATGCCCGGCGGTCCGGCGACAAAGAATGAACCGCCCGAGCCGATAGCCCCGGTTTCCCCCGCCATGATGCAAAGAGGCGGATTGCGCGTGCTGTCGATTACTCTCTGGCGACCAGCGGAGCCATCAACGGTGAAGCCCGGCCTGGTGACGATAAATCCATTGGAGTCGAGACGTACATTCTCCTGACCGGCTTGCACTGGCGCGGTGGGAATTGGGATGCCATTGTCATCCGCCGGTAAATCCCATGTGATCGTGATGATATCCTTGTCGGGGTATGTGTTGCCGCTGAATGTGCCGCGGTTGATGGTGGTAGGGCTTCCACCGGCACGGCCGTCAAGCGTATCCCCATATCGCACGAACCATTCGCCGATACGGCCCGAAAAATCCGAATTGATGATCTGGCCATGCCAATCGCCCGTGCCGGTGTTGGACAGCGTCATCGTGACGGCCGGAAATTGATAGGCCGTCACAATTCCGTGCTGCTGGGAAGAAGTATTGACGACATAGGTCTTGTCGCGTTTGGCGGCATATACCTTGCCGGTGCTGCGGTCGCGGATACGGGCCTCGGTGATTGGTCGGAAGGCGTCCCCCGGAAATAGCTTCTGAGGGAAGGAGTAGACGTTGCTCTGCAGGAGGCCCGACACGCTCGTCGTCGATATGGCGCGCGAGCAGGTCGCGGCGCTCCCGCCGATATAGTTCCACCCCGCACCGTCCGTCGAGAAGAACGACTGCTTCCACGGTGCCTTGGTGTACGAGATTGCCTGGATCTCGGAGTTGAAGAAGAACTTCCCGAAATCATATGGGCTGGTCGTGAGGTAGTCGGTGGAATCGTCCTTCACGACCCAGACGCCCGGCCCATAGCCATATTTGTAACCGATGGCGAGATAGGTCATGCGAAGATCCTCAAATCCGCGAAGTTGCCGTATCCCCGCGCGATCCATTTTCCGTTCGACGAGGACAGTGAATTGAACTGCACATCGCCGATCCATGCATTCTGCATGCGGGCAATGCCATTCTGGAATATGAACGGGCTGGCGATGTTTCCCGAGGGATCCGAGATCACGAACTGATCGACGAGAAACACCGCTCTGCTCGTCGATCCATTGGTATCGAGGAAGAACGCCGCGCTCGACCAGTCATTGCCGCTGCCGGTCTTGACCTCGATGCCATAGCGCGCCCATCCACCGCCAGGCGATGCCTGCGCCTGCCCGCGCACCGTCACACTGGCGGAAATGCCATCGACGGTCGCGCTCAGCGCCGTAATGGCATTGGCGTTGGCCACGACCTGATCATTGACCGTCGAGATTTCGGTGGAGAGCAGATCGACGGCCTGGGCGATATCATTGTTGACCTGGACCTCAAGCGCCTCGATGCGCGACACGATGGCCGAGCCAGGCCCCACGGCCGCCGCGATCTGGAGCGTGTAATCCGCCCGAAGCCCTTCGGCCGTGACCGACAGTTCGGTGCGAAGCTGCTTCTTGTCGAAATAGTTGCCGCCGTCCTGCTCGGTCGCCATCGCGCCGATACGGTCGAGCTCTTCCTGCACGTAGCGCAGGCTGTCGCCCAGCCAGCCCAGGGCTTCTTGAACAGTGTTATTCAGATCGCCAATGTCGATATCGAAATAGACATCATCCTTGCCGAGGAGGACATCGGGCGTCGTGACGGGGAGCCAATCAGACCAAAGCGTCGGCCTATCTGATATGGGCTTGTACCGCCCCCTCACCCCATATTGAGTGTTTGGGAGCAAGCCTTGACTGATAAGCAGAGATCCGGCTTCTGGCTGATCCGTGCGTCCGGTATAAACAACAACCAACGACGAGGTAAGCCGCACCTCAAACTCGACCGCCGCTACATCCGGCTGATCGCCGTCCCATGACAGTTTGATTGCGGGGCGCCGCGGCTTACCGGCGTTATCCGGCACAACGGCTGGTTCGGCAAACCAATCGATGATCGGTTGCGGCGAAGGTCGTACCGGGCCGACCGGGCCGAACACAGGCGGCGTATAATCCGTCTGCTGGTTCCAGTCGTAATCAGTGGGGTCGACCTCCGTAAGGTCAACCATGACATCAAGATTGCCGCGGTCGACCACACCGTCGACGCGCATCAACTTGCTCTGATAGCCATTGCGCTCAGACGTGAACGACACAACGTCGCCAGGCTCAAGAATCCATGCGCTTGGCGGCAACACGAACGTATGTCGCCGAGCCCTGCGCCCTTCCGCCAGAGCCGACTTCATTAGCCGCTGCACTTGGCTGGAGCGATAAACCATGTCCAACTGGACATCAGCCATCAGACGCCGATTACCGTCCTGCGCCTCATACGTAGTATTGTATAGCGCTGGGGCTGTCTTGGTATTCCACCCCTCAGCCGGCTCTGGATATGTGGCGTTGATGCCATTGATCGTATCAGCGAGACCGAAGAAGGGCGTGAAGGACTGCTCTTCCGTGGACAGGATATCGCCGTCTGAAAAGGCAAACACTGGCGCGTCCGGCTCACCAACATGAACCTTATAGACGCCACCGCTTTCGGAGAGCCGCCCCTGACAACCAGTAAGAATTGCCTCGATCGCGTCGGCAATCTGCGCACCGACGTGGATCTCCCCACCCGTCAGGTATTGTGGCTCAAGTCCGTTTGGACCCTGTACCTGCGCGCGGCACTTATTGATTTGCGCAATCCAGTCAGCGGCGGGGAGCCGTGCCGAAGGAAGATTCTGCAGGCCGTAAAGCCACGAATTTTCGTACGTGATTCCGGAAAGCAGATTGAAGATCTGCACCGCGGGCAGGTCGTCGCCATCGCCGCCCCACGTTGAAGGATCAGAACGACGCTGCGGGCCGTTGCCACCAGCGGTCGAGTCCTTAGAGATGTCGTAGAGCTTGGAGCCTTGAACCTCGAACTTGAATTGCGGGAAGCCGGTGAACAGTTCCTCGTCTACTTCCGATGTAATGATGGCATAAGCCACACCACGTCCGACGCGAGTTGCTTGCCATGGACGGGTGCCGTTTGACACCGTGTTAACCAAAAACGGGTCGGCGGCGGTTTGTGTGCCGTCGTAAAATTTGACCCACATATGGTTGTTATTGCCGTCGGTCTTGTATTCAGTGACCGGATAGCCCCAGTCTCCATATGAGGTGTCATTAGTATCAATGGTGACCGGCTCACCGTTCACCCAAAGCTGACTGATGCCCGCGATCGGGATATCAGAGAGCGCGATGACCTGGGTGAAATACGCATTTGGCGTCTTGCCTTCTTTGCCCCACGTGTTGGCATAGACCAAGGAGCCCGCCGTAACGGTTCGGCCGAAGATAAAAGAACGAGGAACATCGCCACCGGCCTGCAATTGTCCCTGAACGCTGAACTGCGGTTTCTCTGGCTTGCCGGCAATGGCCTTGGCCAAGAGGTTAAGGCCAACCCCGACTGCAGTCTTAAGGAGAAAAGTGCCGACGGCACCAAGACCGCCGATGAACGACGAAACAGAGGCTATCGCGCCGCCAATGGCGGACACGATACCTGTAAAAACAGCCATCGATGTATCCTGAAACTAGTAGTGCCGCCTCTATGGTGCGTTGCGGCTAAAGCTGCTTCACGAAGTGGCGCTCGGCTGGCGTGTAGCCGCGGCGCTCATAGAGTCTCGCGGGCTCGGGATCGTTGCCCAAGCCAACCATGTTCGCGAATTGACACCCGCGCTCTCGCGCCCAAGCCTCGTATGCTTCAAGCATTTGGATTGCGGCGCGTCCGCGATGCGCTGGCTCAATCCACCACATGATTTCCGTGGCAGCCTTCACCGAGGCTATAGCCAGTTGCGTCACCTGCGCCGCAAGAACGCCTTGCGCTACGTCGCCCGGCGCATAAACCAAACACAGACGGTTTTCGTCTGAGAGCGTGGTGGTGAACAGCGAATTTGCGTAGGCTGCGCTGAATGGCACGGGAATGCCAGACGCGGCATGGAAGTCACGCGCCATCATTAGAACGCGCATCCGGTCCCGCTCTGCGGCTTCCCTGATCATCTGGGCGTCCCGGAAAGTATAACACCGGTCATCTGCCTTGTTGGTGCCGTGACGCTGACCTTTCCCTTCTTGCGCCCCCAGAAATGCTCCCACTCGGCTACAACAGTCGTATCCTCGAAGAAATTGTCCGTTGAAAGTCTCTTCTTTTGGCTCTCATTGGAGCGTGTATCCGGGTTTCCCCGTGTCATTTCTTGGGTGTGAGACGCGCACGTTAGTGAAATGCCCCCCGCTTCGTTTTCCTTGGGAGTGGTGATTTCCAGCGTGTCAACAAACCCAACAAAGCGACACAGCGCCGGCGCCACAATCTGTCGGCTGTTCGGATCGAAAAGGCCGCGATATATCTCTACCGGGGCCTGCTTTAGGTCGTAACCACGGACGATATTCTCGACTGCAGGGTCGAGTTGCGACATCTGGATTGTGACGTTCTGGACCGAAACATTCGACACCAATGGAACGTCGCTGATTTGAATAAGGGTACCTGATCCCTCGAAGTTCCGAGTCTCCGAGAGACCAGTATTGGGATTCAGAACCGGCGCTGATACGTCGCCGATGTCTGACCAAAATCCATATGAAAACGGTGCGCCCGTTTGCAGAGAGCGCGCCGTAAGCCACAAAAAGTCGCGGGCCACCAGCTGGCGCGCTTGAAGCGCCGCCAGGTTCTGTGCGGAGATATTGCGCAATTGTGATACTCCCTAGCGGCTTTCCACCGCCTGAAACGTCAGGGAACCGCGCCCAGTCGACAAGTCGGCTGTTGTGCTCAAACTGTCGGGGACCAGTGTCATGAGACACGACGGGCGCACCAGCACCACAGGGTCATTGACGGCAGTCATGGGCCATAAGTGCGGCCTTACTTCGAATTCCGTAGTGGTCCCGGACGCCCCGGCAGTACGCGCCTCACTCACCTGGTGCAGGTTGTAATTGCCGATTTGAATGTAATCGCCAATCCGGAGCGAGTAGCCGACAGGCAGCCCTTTCAACGTAATAGCCTTCCGGTTCACATTGATGCTGCCGACCTGCACCGCAGAAACATTACCCATACCGGTGCCGTTTGGATAGGCAATCGGATAGCATCTGCTTTTCGGCCACGCGATGAATTGGTTCAGCCCGTTTTCAAGCGCCTTAAGGCGAGCGCGCCACATGTCCAGTTCGTTGGGCTTCATGACGCGCGACTGATATGTTGCTCTCCATAGTGGCGAACCGAAATCCTTAACAAAAGTCTGCCCGGAAGCGGTGCGGCTTTGTTCCTGCCGCCAAAGAAGGTCGAACTCCGTCGACCACCCCGGAAACTCATCTAGGAAGTTATAGGGGAATGTGATTGACAAGGGATCATCCCCCTACAAGTTTCGCGTCTTTTGCGCCTGTCGCACCGTGTGCACAACGCGGGCCTGAAACTCTTGCTGCTGTTTCGCAACGACTTGCTCGAGTCTTGCCACCGCTGCGCTATCCGCGCCGCGCGCGTCAATGACTGGGGCAAAGGTGATGTTTGGCGAATTGTTGTTGGCCGGCGTCAGCAACCGTGGGATCATTGGAGCACGGATGACTGGGCCACCATCCGCGAACGAAGCAATCTTCCCGCTGTTAATCGCATTCAGCAGTTTTAGATTTCGCTTGGTAGCCGCAGCGTTTACGACAAACTCCCCATCGCTGAGGCGCGCCGGTATGCTGTCGCTGCGCGGGCCGCCGGGGCCGCGGATTTGCCCCCCCGTAGCCGCGTGGACAACGCCACCTTTGTTGAAGCCGAGAAGTTTCCCCAAGCTGCCCAAAATGCCCCCGTACGTGCCACCTGTAGAGCCGCCACTAGAGGGCTTAAACAGGGCGTCGAAGGCCGAGTTAAGGAGCATCTCGGAAAGCTTCTTCAGAACCCCGGACAACGCATCGCTGAGGCTTTCCGCCCCCGTGATCGCGTCCAGGACGCCGTCTTTGAAGCTTTCGTAAAAATCGGAAGCGGCCTGCTCGGCCCGGTCTTGCGCTTCCTGCACCTTGCGCAGCTCATCCGCCTGCTTGGCGTATGCGGCCGAAACAGCATCGATCTTGGCAATCTGCTCTTCGGTAAGCTTGATATTCGAAAAGTCAGTCTGGCCCTTCTTGCGCGCCTCCTCGCGGAGGTCCGCAAGTGCAGCCTGTTCAAGGTCGAGCGCCATTCTGCGCTTTTCTTGCTCGCGGTACGAGAGACCTACCGCCTGTGCTTCCTGAATCAGTGCAGCGGTTCTGTCTCGCACCGTCTGAATGTCATCATTGAATCGACTTTCCGCGGTGCGCGGAGCGGACGGGGTTTTCTTGGGCTTTTTGCTTTCTTGAGAACGTCTCTCGTCTGCGGCGATGTTTGCTTCAGCGATAGCCTTGATCTGTTTTTCGGTAAGGGCGGCGCCTTCTTTATCGGCCGCCTTTTTTACCTTGGCTATTTCTTCCTCAAGTGCCAACTGCTCCTTCGACAGGGCGTTACGACGCTCCGCTTCTTTGACGAATGCGTTGCCGGCCCTTTTCAGCTCCTCATAGTCGCTCATCGACTGAATTTCGGAGGTACGGAACGACGGACCTGACGGCACATCGGCAAGCTTGGTTTTCAGCAAGTCGGTCGCCGCGATAGCGTTTCGCAACGTTGTCAAAAGAGGTTCGAAGCGATCGGCGATTTCTTGGAAGTCTGGGTTCGAATTCGCTAGTCCGTAGAGCGCCTGCTGCGTTTCTTCCGCCGATGCAGACCCGTCGTCAAAACGCTCCTTGAGCTCACGAAGCTGGCGCAGCTGGTCTTCCGATACCATCGAAATTTCCACGCTTTGCGTCAGAAAATCGAAAAGCTCTTCAACAGCCGCCCTGGCCTCGTCAATCGCATTAACCCCTTCCGCCACACCCGCCATTAGGACGTTTCTAGTTTTCTCGCTGATTTTTGTGGCGGCACCTTCTACAGCCGAGGGAACCCGGTTCGCGGCCGCCTCCACTTCGGCCAACGCGTCCGCATAAGTCTTTGCCGCTGCACTCGCCTCGGAAGAGGAGCTTGCAAACAGCGCGAGCGCACCAACCACCGTACTCCCGATGACCATCCCAAGTGGTCCAGCAGCAGCCCCTAGACCACCAAAAGCAGCAAGGAGCCCGGACATGCTTGATGCTGTTCGAAGTGCGCCAACAAGCGACACGACCGCATTCGTTGCCAAACCAAGGCTGCGGATCATGCCAACAATTGAGCGTCCCACGAGCGCGCCGGCAATCACCGACGCCAGTTTCAGAACGATATCGGCGGTGTTGTCAAAATTGTCGGCTAGCGCGGTAAGCCCGGCCACAAGCCTCTGCGATGCGCCCAGACCGGAATCTGTCTGCCCAATATACTGGGTGAACGCATTGTTGACCCTGGTGATGCCGTCAGCAATGGTTGAGTTGGTCTTTGAAAAGGCCGCCTCAATCTTCGGCTGCGCACTCAGGATAGCCTTAAAAACGCGATCCGTTGTTAGTTCGCCGTCTGCCCCAAGTTGCTTAAGGCCCGCGATAGTCGTCTTGAATTCGTCGGCAATGGCCTGCGCGATAAGCGGCGCGTTCTCACGCAGCGATCGCAACTCGTCGCCCTGCAGCAAGCCGGATCCCAGCGCCTGGCTTAACTGAAGAATGCCAGCCGTTTGCTCACTGGTTGCGGCGCCACCGGCCTTAAAAGCCTTGTTAACGATTTCTGTTGCGCGGGCGACCTCTTCTTCCGAACTCGCCACCGCGCCGGTTGATCTGAGCAGCTTCGCATACAGATCAGTGGTCGATTCAAGGCTCGACCGGGTTCGATTGGCGATTTCGTTGACGCCCTCAAGGGACCGACCTTGACGACCTGCGATCTGCGAAGCCGCCGCGATCTTGTTGCCTGCCACCGTCCACGCATCGGCATAGTCGCTGATCTGCTTTGCGCCGAACGCTGCGCCAACACCGGCCAGCGGTGCGGTTAACCCGTTGAACGACTTGGAAAAGATAGAGTCCAGCCTTTTGTTCATCTGGCTGGCGCGGCGCTCTATGGCGCCCATTTGTTTGTTGGTAAGGCCAACAGCACGCCCCACGGCACGCTCATAAGACTTTATGTCGGCCGATAGCTGAACTACAAGCCTTTCCAGGTCAGTCGCCATATGCTATCCAATATTTATCCAGACTGGAGGGTGTAGAGGGTGAGATGAGAATTCTTGTGGGCTCGACATGTGTCGCTATACTTGCCGCCATAAGCCATTACTTCTGGACCAGCTATGCTGAATCTAGAGAGCGCCACCTGCTAGCCATCGCGCTGCATGAAAATGCAATTCAGTCCGGGTGTGATAAGAAGTTACGATCTCTCAAAGCGTGGAAAAACGGCACCCCGCTTCCGGGGAGTACCACATTTGCTAATGCCCGTATGGATGTGGAAAATTGTTTTTCAGCCTTGGCGGGGAGTGATTGGGCGGAGCGCAACAAAGATGTAATCTATTGGTAATTGCGCTGCTTCAGAGCCATTCCCAAAGCTCATCGACCTCTGACGGAGAAAGACCCGTCTCTTCAGGGGAATTTGCGGCAATAAATCCTTCAGCGGCTGCCATCCACTGCCACATGCTCATCTGATTGACCTGTTGGGGCGTAAACCCCATTACGGCTCCATTTCCATAGATAGCGGCAAATCTGAGTTTCCCTCTTGGGAGACTGTCAAGTCTTTCTCCTCCTGATTTGCCGCCCCCGGCTCCCCCACCTTTTCATCCGGCGCCCCCATCAGCGCGGCGGACAAGATCGCCCTTGCCAACAGAATGTTCTCGAGCGGTGGGCGCCCCTCGACATACTCACGAACCAGCTTTAACGCCGCGGATGGCTCAGCCCCGCCGCCAATCAAACCGTATCGAATAACCTCGCGGATATCATTCAGGAGCCACGATCCGTCACCAAGGCGATTCAATATGACATATGGACCGGCGTCGCACGCCTCCTGCACCTTCACCAATTCACCCCAAGCGAGCCTGAAGCGATGTTCGCCATCGCCCCAGTCTACTTCTATGGATGCATCTCGTGACATCAACTACCTTGCGTAGGATTGGACGCACGCACCATCTCGCCGTCCGACTGCATCGAGATGTTAATCGTAGCTCGTTCACCGTTGTTGGCGCCTATCTCAAGCGACTCCACCTGCATCTTGCCGGTATAGGTGTACGTCGTTGCCGGGAATTCGATCTCGACTTTGACATCAACGGAATCAATGCTCTCGGCCGCGTCTAGCCACGTCTCAATGGACTGCGACGCCAATACACCTTCTCCGCTGATGGCCATCGAGAGAGAGGCAGCGTCGCGCCCTACCCAGTCAACCTTGTCAGGGTCTTCGCAGTTTGGAATTGAAACTTCGTTGAGCGACTTACTAAGAGTGATACTCCGCTGTGTCAGACCACACGGCGCGGTATAGGTAATCGGGCTACCTCCGTCGCCGATCTGAACACGAATCTTTCCGCCTTTGATTGTAGCGGCTTGTGCCATTCAAATCTCCAATAAAAACCCGCTCGTAGGCGGGGCTGTCTGTTGTGATGCTTGCTCTTTGTCGATACGGGCTACGGCTGCTCAATCCAGGCGGTGAACCGCACCGAGGCGTGGCTGACGTCGCCGTCCCGCATGTAATCAGTGCGCCAGTGCTCAAACGTCACGAGCGCGTTTTCCATCAGCGAGAAGTCATGTTCACGGAACGCCAGGACGATCGCATTTGCTATGCGTCGCACCTCGGCGTAGCCCGGATACAACGACCATGCATCGATCTGAAAAATGATGTCGTGGCCATAGATGCAGTCATAGTTTTCAGCGCTGTCAGATGCTGTACCAATACTGATGTACGGAAATGTCGCTGGTGCTACTTCGCCATTATCGTTCGCTGGCGGCATGTCATATGTCCGCTGTGCCACCAAATCTGTAACGAGCGGAAATGCCTTCAGGCGCGCTACGATTGCGCCCTGAAGCTCAAGGACCGGATCGATAGCTAACCTCCTGCCGCGACCTCTTTTGCGGCTTTATTTATCGCGCGACTGATCCGCGATTTGACGCGCTTCTTGTTGGTTCTCCATGACACAAAAAAGAACGGCTGCTTCGCGGTGCCTGGATGCTGTGTACCCTTGAACATCCCGCCGTTGATGTGTGGAGCAGAGCCGAACTCAACCAGATGGGCATAGCGCACTTTTGAGTTCCCGGCGTAGATGGTGATCGTTAGATCGCCTGCAAGTTTCGATTTCACAACGGCGATAGCTTGGGAATACTTTGGCCGTTTTCCCCACGTCCAACCAATGCTGTCACGAAGCTCGCCACTGTCTACAGGTACCAACGATTTCATCATATCGACGATTTCGTTGGCGCCCTGCTCCATTGCTGCCTTGACACGGATTTTCATAACATCTGGCAGTCGTTTGAGCTTCTTGTCCAGCGCAGCCAAGCCTATTATGGTAGATCGTCTAGCCATGCTGACTAAACACCGTTTTCAACGACCAGAAGATCAAGGTATTTGTTTCGCTCATCAACATTGGAGACAGCTTTTATGTCAAACAAGCGGCTCGGTACGCCCTCACTCCCGATACCCGCGCGAGCGTCATAAACACGCCAAGCAGGCGTTATCGCTCGTGACTGCTGGCTACTGCGGATGACCATTGTGTATGGCTGTGTCCCTTGGAGCCTGGCGGCGATAACTGACTCCGTGCCAAGCCGCGCCTTCAGCCTCGCCGGTACCGTAAACTGGTCCTGCCACTCACCACGCGTGCCGCCGAAACCGTCGTCAAACTCAACTCGACGCTGGAACGTAACCATTTGGTTTAATGAGCCGGCGCCCTTACGATCCACCATTTGCGCTGCCCTTACTTGGCCTTTCAGCGGCGAATGCTTTTCCGCTGTCGATTGCCGCCCGAGCGCAAGCGCTCGTCACCAGATATACACCCGGTGCCTTGTATACCTGCGTGACCTGTGGCTTTGGCTTGTAGGAGAATTCCTCGACAAACTTTACCCAGGGCATCAGCACCTCCGAAACCAAGTAAAATTCTCGTCCAACTCCACACCCTCAGGGAACGCTTCATCGACGGCGCGTTTCACACCGGAAAAGTCGTATAGCGCCGTCGGATTTTGGTAGTCGTGTCCGCCGATCCATCCGCCGGGCTTCACCTTAGGCAGCCAAGCTCTGATGTCTGCGCGCACCCCCTCATAAGAGTGGTCGGCGTCGAGAAAAACCAAGTCAAGACTGCAGTCGTCCACCGTCGCCGCAGCGTCAAACGACGCCATCTCGATAACCAATGCTCGCGCACCGAATGGCTTCACTTTATCGAGTGCCGTTGCGCGCTGAATGGCAACCTTCTCGGCGCTAACGTGCGCGTGTTCGTCCCGCGTGTTGCGGTATGCTTGCGGGTGTTGCTCTGCTGGCAGCCAGCTATCCACCAGCGAAAGGCGCAAATCTGATCTACGCTGGAGAAGATATTCAGAGAGAGTACCTAGGAAAACGCCAACCTCTACCGCGCAAGCGCTCGGTGGAAGGCGGCGCAATATGGCATCGCCGCGCTGCTCGAACTCTTTCACCATCCGATATCCCAAGGGCGCGGCTTGCCGTGGAAGCAAACCACGCGTGCACTTTCTGGCATCGTTCCGTTGCCGTACTCTCGGCCCTTTATGACGGCCTGGCGAACATGCACCTTGTATGAAATAACTTGCTCCGGTGCGGCATCCTGCCACCGTGCAGCCTTGTCGAGCCAGAATCGCTCAAGGAATGCCTGGTCTCCACCGCGTCTATGCACTCGCATGTGGCGCATCGGATCTTCAGCCCACGCACGCCAGATTTCGCCGCGACATTCTTCCGGCAAAAACATCATGCCGGATCCAAGTCCATCGGGGCGATAGAAGTCACGCAGGAGCGCCAACTTCCGCACGGCAAAGATATCATCGAGAGGGCCGACAATCGACGTATCGAGGTCGAAATAGAGTAAATCGCCCTTAATATCTGGGCGGAATAGCTCCATCTTCGACCACCACCCCGGCCAATCATGGCGCAGTGTGCCGTTGGTGTCCGTCAGGCACGTAAACTCAACGCCCGGCGCCCACTTGGCGCACTGCCTGCGCAGGCGCTCGACGTGCTTCTGCCGGTACTCGCCGCCTGTGCGCAGGACGGTGACTATGCGCATTACGTGGCGATAAGCCCTGCGCCGCGCAGGCTGGCAGGGATGGCGTTAACGGTCGCTACCGCATCATCGGTTGCGTCCTCCACGGCCGCGCCCTGCGGAGCTCCAGTCAGGTCGCCATAGGCTCCAGTCGTGGCAACGGGGGCAAACGTAGGCTTGTCCGTCACGTCATCCCACGCAACCGAAACCTCGCCACCTGCGGCAGCGGCGCCAATTGCTTCACGCGCGGCCTGCTGCGTCGCGCCTGCTGCTATAACCGCAGGCTTGCCTGTAATGGCGTTCCACGCAACGTTTACATCGTCGGCACCAAGGCCGGTAACCTTGGCGTCTGGCGTGAATTCAATCTCACCGCCGACAACCCACTTGTTGCCGCCTTCTGTGTGGTAATTTTTGGGCTGCATGCCTTGCATTATTCTTCCTCATCAATAGTTCGCCACACGCGGTACGGCGCCAGTAGCGCGCGCACTGATTTCGGCAGCGTCGCCTGTTCTGGTTCCCATGTGTTGGATTCTCGGCGCTCATATAGATCGCCAATAAGCAGCAAGATTGCCGCCGTAATGGCCGGCGTAACCTCTATTGCCGTCCCGTCATCCCCCGACGGAGCGCTGCCACCTGCCTCATAGACTACGCGATCGACGTATTCTTTAACGATCGTCTCGGCCGCCGCCTGGTAAGCCGCAATTTCCGTATCGTCATCCGTATGGAACACGCGCAGGTGCTTTTTGACCAGCGCAATATCAACGAGCGCCATGCGGCCTCCCTAAGCAGCCAAGGCCGCCTCAAGTGTCATTTTCGGGTATGCGGTAAGCGCGCTAACGGGAGAGGTGTTAACCACCTCGACGCCCAACCTCGTAAGCAGCGGCGCGGCCTCGTCTATAACTCTTCGCCAGCGAGCCACATTGCTATTGGACGGGTTGTGCAATCCGTTGCCGTGCCTGCCGTGCCAATGAATGCCGCCATCAAGCCGCATGTCGTAGCCGACAAGGACAATCCTCTTGGCGCCGAACTGCACGGCGAGGTTTATGGCGTGAAATCCAGAATTTCCGCCCCACCCCACTTCGCCAAATCTCTCAAACCGCAGCGAGTCGTCGTTGCGAACGACGCTAATCGGCTTGACGTCCGGCCATTTCAGTTTTCGGCCGTCCTCTTGAATGGCGATCTTTAGCGCGGGGTAACAATTAACGTCCGCGTGGTGTTTTTCCCACCACTCGCTATCGCAGGCGTAGAATATATCCGCCCACGGCGCCAATCGGTACGAGTTGTTTATCGCTATTACCCGGCATCGCCCTTTCGCGAGGTCGATCGGCGTTTCTGCCGCTGACGGCCCACTTGCGACGATGGTGACTGTTTCACCTCGCCATTTTGGCCACCAGTCCGGGGCGCCGTGAAAGGGTCGGCGTCACTCGCCTCCCTTGGATTGGCATTTTGCGACGCGGCACTAACTCTCGGCACAGCCGGAAGCTTGTCGTCGGGTATGACTGCCGTGGCGTAACCGGCGGCAATCATATCCTTTGCCTCCCAGTCCGGCACGTCAGCCGTCTTGCCGCGTGGCAAAAGGCCATAACTACCCGCGGTAGTCTTCAAGGCGCGAATTTTCATGCTGTTTTCCAGATAAGAAGGTGGGCGGGGCTAGCCCGCCCACATAATGGATTACTCTGCGGTCGTCAGGGTGTCGACGTCGCCGGTCACAAAGGACTCAGGACGCGTCACGACAAACGCAAGCCGCTCCTCGACGCGGATGGTCACCATGTTCTTCTCGAAGTCGTCCGAGTTCTCGGTCGAAAGAAGAACCTCGACGCCCATGCGGTCGAAAATCTGCGCACCAAGGTTGAAGGCGCCCGTAAGGAACTCGCCGGCAGCCATAGCCTGCGTAGCAACAACCGGCAGACCCCAAAGAGACGGGCCGATCGGCGAAATCGCATTACCGACGATGTAACGGCCTTCGCCGTCCTTCGTCAGTTCAACACGCGCCCAGTCAATCGGGTTGAGCACGAAGCCGGTGGCCGGGTACTCGGCGAGCACAACCTGCAGGATGGCAAGGCGTAGGCGGTCAATGGCGGTTTCGTCCGCAGCATTGAATGCCGGAGCAAACGCGGTAGCCTGCGGGACAAGGCCATTCAGGTTCTGGCCGCTGCCGTTGCCGTTAAGAAGCTGCTGCTCCTCGACGTACTTCAGGCCGTAGGTGCCACGAGCGTTGATGTACGAGGCCAGGCCGGGAGCATCGTCCATGATCTGGCGGGAAGCCTTGAAGATATGTGCGATGGTGCGAACCGGCGAGGTGTACAGGTTGAACGTCAGGTCCGACTTCGGCTTGGTCGTGGTTTCCGTCACCGGGCGGGCGTTGTTGGTGAAGCCCGTTTCCTTGACGTACTCAACGCTGTTGCTGGACGTCTGACCAGCAGCGAGCAAGTCGCGAATCGTCAGCGTGCGCAGAGCCGGCGTGATAATGCCGGGAACGCGGTGGCCGGGAACCAGCGACGTACCAGCCGAACGGCCGGCGCCTACCGTGCCATTAGCCGAGGTGATGTCGGCATGTTCAACGGCAACGCGGATGGAGCCACGGCCATGCTTATCCATAGCCTTGAACTGCTCGGACTCAACCAGGTAGTCGCCAAGATCCTTGAAGCCTGCCTCAACGACATCCTTCTCGCGGGCAGCGCGCTTCTCTAGCTCTCCAACGCGGGTGATGGTCTCGCCAAGCTCGGTAAGCGCCTGGTCAACCTTGTCCTTCGCCTCGGCCGAAACCGAACCAGCGGACTCAAGCTTTGCGGTGAAATCGGAAGCGAGGTTGCCGACCTGCTCCTTGATGGAGGCCAAAGACTGGCCAAGCTCGCCGATCTTCTCGGCGAGAGCGGTACTATCAGCCATGAATGTATCCTTTCGGGGATTAACTGGCGTTGATTGTGAATGATTTCGTTTCGGCTATCAGCCGATCTAGGGCCGCCGAAACAGCAGCATCCGCATCAGCATCAGGATCCCCCTGACGTTCCTTGAGGTAAAGCGATGCGGCTCGCTCTGCCTCCGAGTTTGAAAGACCAGCAAGACCCTTGAGGCCGTTTTCAAACTCGCGTTTCGTAATCGGTTCGCCGGCGCGTAGTTTAGCCACCAGCGTTTGCGCGTCCTGTGCCCGCGCCTCGTTGGAAGCCTTCACGCGCCGCACATATGCCGGCTGCGTATCGGCGCCGAAGCGCTCCAGTGTCTCGTCCAGCGTTGCAACACCGTCGACCATGCCGCGGTCCATGAGCGCCTGCGCGTAAAACACGCGGCCCTGCCCGTAGCCGTCCTCAACCTTGCCAACAGTTGTGCCGCGCCCTTCGGCTACAGCCGCAACGAACTTCTTATAGGAATGATTTACGCTGTCCTGAATGTGCGCCAGCGCATCCTTGCCAAGAGGCTCGGTTTCGTTCCCTTCGACCTTGTATTTGCCGGCCGAAATGTACGTGCGCTTGATGCCGCGCTTTTCCAGCGCCGCGGAAATGTCGTCATGCGCCGTATAAACGCCAATCGAACCAGCGCGGCCCGAGGGAGTCACAACAATTTCATCGGCGCTAGACGCAATCCAGTACGCGGCAGACGCCGCAAGGCTGTTAACCTGCGCCACGATCGGCTTTTCGCCGCCGCGGATGCGCCGAATCTCCGTCGCAAGCTCGTCTGTGCCGGGCACAGAACCGCCGGGACTGTCGATATCCAGCACAACGGCCTTGACGTCCTCGTTTGCCAGCGCCGCATGCAGCGACTTCTTGATGCCGGCGTAGCTCGTGCCGCCCGACATGGCGGACATAAGGTCCATTTTGTGCGAAAGTACGCCGTAAACCGGAATAACCGCCACTTTGCCGTCTGTTTCAGCGATTTCCTTAGCGCGCGCGTCGGTAATGGCAGCGGCCATTTCCGACGTAACGAGTTTTTCGCCCTCAGCCCTCGCAACGATGACATCGGCCAGCATGCCGAGCTTTTCGCGCTGAATCGCCCAGGGCTCGGCCAGAAATGCCGAGACTAGATGCTCAAATTTCACTGTTGCTTTCCCTTATGCAGCGCGTGGCTGTTGCGTAGCCGGTTGCGGCTGGTCTTGCGTGGGTTCCTGGCCGAGCCTGTCGACCGGAACCATGGCGCCTTGCGCAAGCAGCTGATCGCCGCCGGGCTGCGGCTTAAGTCCCTTCTTCGCGCGGGCCTCGTTTTGGGTCATGAACGGGCCGCCGGACGCCTTCGTAAGGTATTCGGCCTGCGCAACGCTATCGCCCTCGAGGTACGCGTCGAAATTGAACTTCACCTTGCGAGTCTTGCGCGTTTTCTCGTCCAGAATGTCCCGGTAGATCGCCGCCTCAATGCGCTCCGTCATTGGAAGCAGGCACGACTTGTAAAACTGCAGTATCAATTGCTCAATACCACTGCCCCACGTCGTCGTACCGTTCGCTGCGTGTCCGATCATGACCGGAGGCACCCCGAAGATGCGGCAAATCTGCTCGACGCTGTACTGACGCGCCTCAAGAAGCTGCGCGTCCTTCGGGTTGATACTGATTGAGTGTGGCGTCAGGCCCGCCTCCAGCACAGCTATGCCACCGGCATTATCGGCGCCAGTAAAGGCGCCAAGTGTCTCGCCTATCTGCTTGCGCTGCTCCGGCTTGAGAACCTGATCCGACGCCAGGAACACCGTCGAAATCAGGCCCTTCTTATAGACCCGACCCGACGATTTCTCGCCGGCCAGGGCGTTGCCGATGACATTCCGAAGCGCCCCTATGGGGGAGACGCCACGATCGCAGCCCGGCAATACCATGCCGCGAACGTGGAACATTCTATCTTCGGTAATCTTGCGAACTCCACCCTTTTTGCCGTCGGCGGTCATCGGCTCGGAGACTTCGTAGTAACGGCTGTTACTCTTGTCCCGCTTGACGTCAACGCAGTTCGGAGAAAGAGGCTCAAGCGCAACCAGTCGGCGCCCGACGTACTTCTTTTCGGCAAAGAAATTTCCGTCAAAACACAGGCAGTCGGCAACCATGCCCCAAAACTCCGGGGCGGTGTCGTCCATGTTGGGCCGCTTATCCAAGAGCACGTAAAGGTCGTCGTCTTTCGAAACCTTTTCGTCATTCTCGAATACATCGCACGGCAGGAGGCTTATTGCATCCCGAATAGTCCTGGTACACGCCCAAACCGCATCCAACTGCATGGCGCGATCGTAATTAACCACCTCACCGCTAGTCGTCTCGCCGCCAAAAAAGCCTCGCCAGAACGGCGCCGACTGAGAATTCAGGTCTATCGACCTGCCCAGCCATTTATCCCACCAGGCCATATGCCGCCCTCACCACGTAATTGTAATCATGTTGTTGACGAAGTCGCCGACATCGGCTTCTGGCTCGTACGTGCCGGCCATCGAAGCAGCCATCGCAAGCGCAACGGCACCGTCTATGCGGCCGCGCGACTTAGATTTGTCCAATCTGCGGTTTCCCGAAGGGTCCGGCCGCACCGTTGCATTCATCATGCACATGGTTAGGACCGGATGGCCGCCGTGAGCGATCTTCTTGTTGAGGATCAGGCTCTCAAGGTCACGCAATGCCGGGGACATTGACGCGTATCCCTGCCCGAATGGCTCAAATATCGCATTGTCGCCATCAACCTGCGCGTCATCAAAGCCAGCCTGCAGGAGCCACGGCTTCAAATGCCGCCAGTTCCATCGGTCGAACGCAATCTTGCGTATGTCCAGCTTCTGCGAAAGCTCGTAAAGGTGCGCCGCGACAAACTCATAATCGACGGTCGGCCCCGGTGTGGTCTCAAGCAAGCCTTCGTTATGCCAAACATCGTAGGGAACGCGGTCGGCGTGAGCCTTCTCCCGCAAGCCATCCCCCGGCAACCAGAACGTCGGCTTGACATGCCAAAGGCCATCCTTCGGTGCCATGAGTACAAGCGCCGTCAAGTCAGACACTTCCGACAAGTCCAGGCCACCAAACACCGGCAGGCCGTCAAAGTCATCAACTGGACCATCGCAGGCTCGCCAAACGGCCGGCGAAACAAACGGCGCCGAGGCGTCAATACGCTGATTCAGGAACAGCCAGCGAAAACTTGGCTCAACCGTAGGCTCACGCGCCGCACGCGCCGCAAAAGTTTCAATGTCCTTCTCGGCACGAAACACGCCGAGCGCTGGATTTGCCGCCTTCCACGCCTCCCGGTCCTGCAAGTCGCAATCTTCTGGCGCAGCGTAGACGTGACTAACAATGGTCGGATCTTTCGACCTTTCCGCGTCGTCAATCCAGCGCGAAAACAGGTCGTTATCCGTAGCCGCCTGCGTAGAAATGGCGATCAGGAGGGATTTTCCCTCATATGCGCCTTGCGAAGTCTCGATGGCTTCGATAAAGGCGTCCGTCGGGCCTTTAACCTGGCCCACCTCATCCAGAATGGCCAAAATCGGCGAGCCGCCGTGCGCACTTGCCGCCTCGGCCGAAATAGCCTTGTATTCAACGTTCTTGGCAAGACCGATAATCTTCTTGCCAGAGGGGATGACGCGCGCGAGTTTTGACAACTCCGGCGACATCCAAATCATTTTGGCCGCGTAGTTGAAAACCTGCGCCGCCTGATCACGCGTGCGGGCGCCGGAAACAATGCTACTATTCGGGTATGCCTCCGGGCCAACAATATGCGCCAGAACAAGCGCCGCTATGAGGCCAGTTTTTCCGTTTTTACGAGCAATCGAAAGGTATGCGCGCGACGTCCTCTTCGGATTGTCATAAATGTCAAGAATGAATTGTTTCTGGAAATCCAGAAGTCGCATAGTTTTGCGGATTAGGTTTCCTTCCGGTACTATGCAATATCGCTCAATGAACGCGATTACGCGTTCTCCGCGCGTCATTTCCTTCTTTGCCATAAATCACCAAGGGTCGCGCACGCGCTTGCGCGCGCGTACCGCTATTCTGGCCGCGCAAGCAAATCGTCTTCTAGATGGTTCGCGCCCTCTATATCCTTCGCAATGTCCCGTCTCTTGGCAATGTCGCGCGCTTCGCCGCCCTTACCGCGGGCGTGTAGTGCAAGCGATCGCCGAATTGAAAGAATGCTCCCCGCGTACATCTGCACCACGCTCTTGCGCGGGTTAGCCACAGGAGTGCCTTTGTCCGACTTGGCAATCGCCCCCTCTTCCCGCAGGTGATCCTGCTCGCGCACAAAATCGGACATTGTGCGCGCCAGCATTGCGGCAAGCTCTAACTGGTGCGGCGTCCACTCCGAACGGGCGTACTCGGAAATCACATTCCGAAAGAAGGGAAGGTCTCTATCGTCAAGAGGGACCGTTTCAGGCGGCGCAATCTCATCCGCAGCCTTAGCCATAACCTTGACGGCTTCGGTCGCGCTATCAATGCGCGCCTTGCGCTTCGCCATGGGTCGTCCTCATAGAAAAAACTGTATTAGCATTAGCGAAAAGTTCCCCCGCCGGTCCGTGGAGGTCGAGGCCTGGACTTTTTGCCCCCCCCCCTACCCCTCGACGGGGTACCCATCCAATCCTATGGCCGGACGTCCCGTGCCCCGCTCCTCGCGCTGCTTGTGTCGGCTATGGCACGAAGCACATAGCGGCTGCAGGTTGTCGACGTCCCAGAACAGCGCTTCATCGCCCTTGTGCGGCTTGATGTGGTCGACCGTGTCGGCCTCGGTAACCTCATCAAGCTCGTGGCACATGACGCAAAGAGGACGCGCATTGAGCACCCTATCGCGCAGCCTTGCCCACCGCGCTGTCTTGTATAGCTTGCGGTATTCCGCAGCTTCGGCGCTGCGCTGGTCTTTATGCGCCAATGCGTATACTCCAATGTTATGCGCTAAATAAAAAGACTGGCCGCACCATCTCCAGCCCACTCGTCAAACCGCTTGACGAGGCACCCCAAACAGGGACTGATTATCGCGGTTACAGTCACCTGCACGGTCTTGCGCGAATCTGGTCGCAGCCTTGCACTGCGCCGGTGGTCATGCGCATTCACGCGCGCCGCTAAACCACTAAGCGTATGCGCCACGGCTGCGGAGGAGAAACGCGCCTGTGGCGGATGGCAAGGAACGGCCACGAACGAACCGCAACCTTCTCAGCTATACTGCCTCGCCGATAGTTACGCCCGGTTCATCGCTGACCGGGCGTCCGTCCTTAGCCGCAGCTTGTAGGCACGGAACTGTTTGGAGTTTTTGTTCTAAAGAACATTCTCCGTGCCCTTACCCAACATTCTGGCGGTTTGAGGTATACCTCATGCCGCCAGATCTTTACGCCTGATGTTTCCCAGCGCGTCGCGGACTGCAAGAAGGGCCGTGTGCACCAACGCCCGCCCAGCTCCTTCTGCCCCCGCTTTGTTTGCGACGCCGGCCGCGTTCCCAATGGCCCGATACGTCGCCCCATCAATAACCGCCATCTCGAGCGGTTCAGCCAGTACGCCAAGGTTTCTTCGCAGGGCAACAAGGCGTGACTGCGCATCTAGCTTGTTGTTTACCGGCGCATCGCCGCTCCACGCCTTCGGAACCTTCACGCTGTTGTGTTGCTGCTGCGTTTCATCATCGTCAAACGGGGGCACATACTGACGCGCAGGGATGTCGACCTCTGCTGCCGTTCTTTGTCGAATGTGCTTATATGCTATCGTGCCGTTTGGCCGAATGTGAATGTGCCGGTCGAGAGCGAAGCCGTCTCTCATTGCAACCCCAGTTCCTCCCAACGTGGCACCGCTATACGCTTGGTCATGAATGCGCCGGTAGGCCATAGCTGCCTTCAGCAGTTCGGTGTTACCCTCGCGGATTAGCGCAGTTGCCAACGGCCACGAGATGTTATCGTTTGCGGCTTTGCCGTCCCAGTCCGCGCCGATAGCTGCCCGTTTTGCCAGCCTTACCTTTTGCGCATGAACATCCCCGTCGTGCTTGGTATATTTCTGCCGCGCCGGTAAGTCCGACCCGTCGCCCTTCAATGCCCGCGCATGCTTGTTGTGGTTCATGTAAAATCCCCGCATCTGTGGTGGTGTGTAGTGGTGAGCGCACCGCGCTACAAACATAAAAGGTGGATCGGGCGCGATCGTAAAGGGCTGCTTACAAAAAAAAGAACCCCGCACTAGCGGGGTTAGGCTGGAGGTATTTCAATGTCGTGTTAGGCGCGTGCAGCGCGGGCCGCGACCATCATGTCGACGTAGGTAATGTTGCCTCCGTACCGGATGGTTTCACCGCGCTTTAGGGCTGCACGCTGCTCCTCTGTGAAAATTGCTTCCATCTCTTCGGGGAGATAGCGAGCCACGTCCTCCTGCACGATACGGCCATTGCGAGTTTCGGTGTATAGCAGGTAGGTAAGCATCGCGTGTCTCCTTCGTTGTTGGGTTATTTATATGCGATTGCGCATATAACGTCAACAACAAAATGCGTATTCGCCTATTTTTTCTCAAACGGATTATCATTCGCCGCCAACCATCCCCGCACCAGCGCAACGGCTTTAGCCGCAGCTTCTTCACATGTGGTGGCGCGCACCACCTCAACGTGATGCCCAAGTCTGGCGAGTGCTGCGTGGCGGTCCACCTGAGCCGGCGAAAGCTTCCCTCGGCCCACCTTATTCTCAAACATGCGCAGCTGAGCACCGGGCAGATAGATCCGCACGTCTGGCTCGCCGGCCGTCATGCCAGCCGCAACGGCCTGGGCTTGAGCCTTCGGGCCGCGTTTCGCCGAATTCTGATCAGCGGCCATAAGAAACAGCTTGCCGTATTCCGGCATGGCGCGGAGAGCGCGGACCTGTGCGGCCTGCAACTCCCATTCCAACGGAGCGGCAGGGGCAGCGGTAACGCGGCCGTTGCGTGTGACCAGGCGAACGCGCTTGCCATTGATGCGGACGGTTTGGGTGTGGGTTGTCGGCTTGCCGCTGTTGCGGGTGGTGGCGGTCTGTGTGGTCGTGGCGGCGGTGGTGGATTTAGACATGGTGGTGACTTCCAAAATTATGTCAATATCGCTGACGTATTGCGCAAGTCGCTCTATCTTCACTTGCGCGCGCACAAGTATGCGCAAGTACTATAGGCACTTGCGCACTTGCGCACTTGTGTCCGGAGTTAACTTGCGCACCACTTGCGCGCCACTTGCGCAGTCACTTGCGCAGTATCAGCGGTTGCATTGTTGTCGTTTGATGCAGCTTTAGCGCGCGCAGAAAGAACCTTGTTTCGATAGCGGGCCTTGGCCTCATCTGCAAAGGATTGCGATTTCTCGATAGCACCTTCCCACGTGCACGGTGTCCACTCGGTCCACTTGCCGTCAAAGTACTGACGATACGCCTCGGCGTGGCGCTTTGAGGAATCACCAACAATCACCATGACGACATGCTTGTCAGGCGCGTTATCGCAGATGGTCGTAAGCGTTTTTTCCTGCGCCCACGACATGTCGTAATGAGATTTAAATTCACGAAAAATCACATAGCCATCGACTTCGGTGCAATAGTCGATGTCTGTACCCTGTATTTTCCGAGGTGGATTTGTCCCGTGTGGGCCGTCGAAATCCTCCAGCTTTGGGTGGTTCTCCTCCATGAAGCAGAAGCCCGACTCATGGCAACATTTCTGACGTATGGCCGCCATCACATCACCTCCACGACGAAGCCGACTTCGCCAAACACCGATCGAAACACATTGGGGTTATCTCCGAAGTAGAAAAACGCCTGTCCCTGGGTTGGTGCCGCCTTTGCGCCAGACGGCGATTCAAATTTTATTCGCCCTCTTGTAAAGCAGATAGCGCTTGCCGCAGAAACCAGCCTGTGAAACCACTTGGTGTCCGTATAGTTGTGCGTAAGCATGACAGCCTCGGACACATTGCCGGCCTCGACTTCCGACGCCATCTTTTCCGCAAAGTGAGAAATCGCCGGCTGTGCATATGGCGGGTTGCACCACACTCGCCCGCGCCACTCCTTATCGAGTCCATTGTCTTCTTCCGTATAGTATACGGCCGCCCCAACTGTGCGATTGGCTATCTCGCTGCTGGCTGGATCCAAGTCGAATTCTCCAAGCACGGCGCGGGCCATGTCGATGTATTCAGAGGGCGTGTACCACTCGTTTTCGCCTGTGCCCAACGCGCGGTGGTTTGTGATTTCCCTTTTTACCGCCGCTTTGGTTGGTTCCTCGCCAACCTCCAGTAGTGCGTCAAGTGTGCGACGCACGATGCCGGGATCTTCGGTTTCGGCATCCCTGATCTGTCTGGCCTCATGTATCTCCTTGTGAGTGAGGCCGATGTCGGCAACGGTAGGTGTATCTTCCCCTCTGGAAGTTACACCGCCGAAGTCGCCGCGCTTGCCAACCTCCCCCCGCTCCTGCGCGGCGTCATATTCATCCGCCAGCCGCCTCTTGGCCATTGCCTCAAGCTCTAGCGCGTCGGCCTGCGCCCTATGAACTTTTGCGATTAGCTCGTCATGCGCCCCCTTTGCTTTGGCGATACGGGCAGCCCTCTTCGCGGCGTCGTAAGCAAACCCGGCCTGCTCTTTAGCCTCCAGCACTTCAGCGGCACTGGTGGCGCTCTCTAGTGTTCTCGCAGCCCTGCGAATAAGTCCAGGCAAGCTGTTTGCGTCATTGTCATTAGCTATAACAATATCACTTGACTGTTGCGTGTAGGCAACGTTTTCCATAGTAACTCCGTGGTGGTTGTGGTGGTGTTATTTGTGATTGTTATTCGCTGTACGCGTCAGATCGCACAAACATTGCTAGCTTTCTATTTACCGGGTCTTTTCCGGCCACTTCTTTCAAAACTCCCTCCTTCATTAGTGCCTTTAGAATCGTCGCGGCGCGCTTGCGTTGGCCGGCGTCATCCACATCAATCCCGCAGGCATAGGCCACAGCATTGCCAGCCCAGTTCTTTGCATTAGCGGCAGGCTTGTAATCGCCGTTGTCCAACAGCGTTTTTATGTGTGTAAGCTGGTCTTCTGTCAGTCCGTCTTTGATCTCCTCTGCACCGGGCCACCGCCATTCCGTGACAACGCCTGCGTGGTCTTGTGGCTTCATTATTCCTCGCCCATTGCCTAGAGCCACACTCTCCAGCTTGCGCCAATCCAAGGCCGCGGACATTTTCGTAAGGTTGGACTTTCCTTGATGGATATTGAAGTAGCTAAAGCGTTCCTCTACAGGCACGCCTGCAGCCGTGGCCTGTTCCTCCGACATGCGATTGAGCACGCGAACCGAACGGGCAGCACCAATAAGCGCCACGGCGCCGCGGGCGTCTTCCACAGTGGCTTCCCGGTCTGAAACCTTGCGCAGGTGGTGCACGATATCGATTGCCGTGTTGGTGCGGTCGGCTATGTGCGCCCAAAGCTTGGCAACCTTGTCGATCGCGCCGTTGTCATTTTCGTTCACCTGGTGCGTGGAAACAAACGGGTCGACAATCATGGCGTCCACGGCATTGGCGCGCAGTTGCCCCACGACCGCTTCGACGATCGGCTCAACGATGCGCACGCCTGACTTCTTGTCATCGCGGGCGATAACAAGCTCCTGCTCGCGGCCGGTATCTAGGAACAGGTAGCCCTCTATGTCTTGGGGGGACAAACGATAGTGCAGGCACGCCGCCATTATCCGCCGCTCCATCTCGTCGCGCGGATCCTCGGCGTTGAACAGCCACACGCGCATGCGTTGCGGCGGCTTTATGCCAAGAAGCGGCTTGCCGCTCGCCATGGCCAACGCCTCGGCAATGCTGTTGCTGGTTTTGCCAAGGCCACCAGGGCTTACCGTTACGGAAACGTATTTGCGAATGTAATGTGTGCCGTAGGCGAACTCGCGCCGAGGAAGGGTTGCAGGCTCGATCCAGCGGAACGGAGTAGCGTGGAAGGGTTCGGGGACGGGCTGTTTTGGTGCGGCTTGTGCGCTGGCGGCCGGTTCGTCGGTTGGCGTCTCTTCTTGTTCTTCCTCCGCTGGTGCCGCTTCCTTCTCTGGCTCCTCCGCCAATCGAGCCTTCGCCAACCCCTTCTCAATCATGCGCGTCACGTCAACCAGCCGCGTGTTGTCGTTGTCGTATGTGCGCTCCGGTATCTGCCTTGGCTGGCGTTCGCCGGCATCGAGGCCGCGGCGAATCTTGGCCAGCACCTCGCGCTCGCCGTCCTTGGCGATCAACCCGCATGCACGGGCAGCGTCATAGAGGCCAGCCTCGGCTACGCTACGGGCCAGTGCACCGGCGCCAACCATTGTGCCGAGACTGAAAGCGGAAGCATTTAGCTGATAGCCGCGACTGCCTTGCCCGGTAGCGGCGAGCTTGCGCAATTCGTCTTCAATGGCGCGTTCGATGTACGGCTCATTGGCGCCTGGCGTGTAGTGGTAATCGTGGCACGCGGCCGGCGCTGGAGGCGGCAAGACCAAGTCCAGCAGCCACTTCGGCGCCTCCGCAATCTCAGCGTCGTTCAGCCATTCATACCGACGCCCGTCTGCCGCCACCGAGCCGGGTGCGATGATGTAGCCGCCCTCACCGCGAACGTCGACAGCTACGCCAAGGCCACCTCGATTGCGGACGCCGTCGATGTGGCGGAAGAAGAAATGCGTCCCGCCTCCCATCGTCCTGGCGCGCGCGGTGTTGTGCAGCTTGCCGTGCTCAGCCTCCATTTCGGCAAGCCATTCGTGGCCGTCGCCTACGCCTGGCTTTATATCGAGGTCGAGAACCCATGCGCCAATCTTGCTGCCCGTCGGCACACCAACCATCGCGTCTGGATAGCGCTTCCACCATTCGCGGATGATGCGCTCATTAAGCGAAGCTCCGCGCAGGCCATTTGGCGTGAGCGGCGTCTTGGGGGCGTAAATCTCGCCGGTAATGTCGTCGTACTCTTCCTTGGCGCGCGTCGGAAAAACTGGCCAACCCCGCGCCGCATAGGACAGCGCGAGGTCAAGCATGGGGTTGGTGGATGCATTATCTGATGCGTTTCCGCTTTTTACTCTTGACATGATTATGCGTATTCGCCTATTTTGGACAACAAAAGGAGATACCGACATGAACGCCATGGACCTGATTGCTAAACGCCTCGCAGCGCCGAAGAACTTCCGCATAAGCACCATCTATGCGGACGGCACCGTTAAAACCCATGACACTGAAACCCTCGGGCAAGCCGAAAACTGGGCCACGGGCGAGAACGCAATGATCGGGCGCGACTTGATTGACCGAATGACCGGCAAAAAGGTTCGTGTTGTGGCTGTTGAGATCGTAAGGATTTAGCTTATGACTGCACGCCCCAAAGAACTCATGATCTACGTCCGGGGGAAGTGGGAAATCGCCCACATTCAACGCTTCCCTAGCGGGAAGACCGCTTGGCACAGACGCGACCAATCTTGGATATGTGACGAAACAGGAGAGAACATCATCGAAGGCGTTGCGCCGCTCCCTCCGAAGCCGTCCAAAACAACATGACTCCATCCGACCTGGAATGCCGCGCCGTCGCTTTGTACGGCGCGGAATGGCAGACGGCGCTTGCGCGCCGTATTTGCGTTGACGCCCGTACCGTGCGCCGCTGGAAGGCCGGTGATCGCGCCATACCGGATTGGCTTGGCGTGATGCTCGATCTTCTGGAACACGTTGGCGGTTAAGCTGCAAGGCTGGTATCCTTGTTGGTGGTGTTGTCGTTGGCGGCCTCTTGCGGCATTAGTCGGTTGATGCGTTCACCGAGCCAGCGGAATTTCGGCACAGCCCAGCTATTGCCAAGCGCCTTGTAACGCGGCCCGTCTGGCGCGGTTGGCTTGCCGCGCCACGGAATATTCGTGTAGTCATCCGGAAAGCCCTGCAGGCGCTCGCATTCGCGCGGCGTGAGGCGACGGACGGCGGAGTGCACTAGCACGCCGTTGCCGTTATCCTTTGCGCCCAGCGGTTGTGCGATAGTACCGTGTATTGGGTCTTGTCGCGCATTGAACGCCACCGCCGGCATCACACCTGCATTTGCGTGGCTGTCGGCATGACCGCCTGCGCGGAGCGTCGGCGAGATGCCCTCCTGTGCGTCGGCACCGTAGTCTTTGGCGGAGAAGCACAGAACGCCATTGTGGCGACGCGATCCGTTATTGCTGTCCAGCGTGGCGTGCACATCGCCTATACGAACGCCGCTTTGGCTTGACTGGAATGCCACCGCCTGCACCTCTGCTCGCGCCTCAAGCGTATAGGCGATGCCTTCCTGCACGCCTACACCGTCCGGGCCGCTGTTCGGATTTTCTCTCAGCGCGCCGGCCTGAATGGCATGGGCAACCATCGTCGTTGTTTCATAGTCCTGCGACGAACCTTCGCGCGTTGCGTCGCAACGCGCTATTTCGGGTGCATACGCCACCAAACTGTCCGCCGTATCAACATCCGTACCGTATGGCCTGTCTCCACCAGTGGCGTTACCGCCGGCGCGCATTGTCGGTGCAACGTCTACTGCCTGTTGCACCAACCCACCATCTAGGTCGAAGTCGGTTCCGAGTCCGCCACCGCCTTTAGTGCGTGCGCTAATTGTGGGGGCAACGTCTTTCCGCGCTTCTCGGCGCGCCGGATAATCCCACGACATGCAGTCGCGGATAGAAAGAACCTCTCCGGCGCTTTCGACACTAAGACTTCCGACAACCTCTGCAACTGGTACGGCTTGTTCGATGAAATCGTTCCACGAACGAACCCATTCCATCCCTGCAAAAAGGTCGCTACTTGTCTGTCTCGCATAATTTATAAACCCCTTCAGTGCGATCAAAGAAGATTGCGCCGCGCTCCAGAAGACCGGCGATGAGTCCATTGACTGATGCATGAGCCTTGCGATGCACAGCGTCATTTGCGCACAGGTATAGATTTTCGATTCTGTTATCGCTTTTGACGCAGTTGATGTGGTGGACTCGCTCATCATCTGTAAGGGGGCGGCCAATATGTTCAGCCATGATGGCTCGGTGCTCTGACACCCTTCTCGGAGATCCATTATCGTTGGCGGCGATGTAGGCGGTTCTATACCCCCTAAGTGGCTTGTAGCCCCCTGAAAACGCGAACCATCCGCCGAGGCCAAGCCGTTTAGCTCTTGTTCTAACCACTGCAGGTGCTCGGCCAAGCTGCCTGCCGACGTCGACACTACTCCGCCCGGAAGCAGCCCGAATAACCTCATCTTCCTCTGGCGTGAATGGGCGGCACTTATTGCGTTTGAGCCCGAGCCTGGTTGCGCGCTTGTCGACGGAGTCGTAAGTTCTTCCAAGGTGGAGAGCGATATCTCCTGTAGAAATTGCACTATAGTTAGCGCGGATGAAATCGTCTTCTTCTTGAGAATATGTTTTATGTTTTGCCCACATACAATAACTCGCCTGCGCCTCTGTGCCAGCCCGAAGAACTGCGCATCAAGTATATCAATGTCAACGACATAACCGAGCGCCTCTAGTCCATCCAAGAACGAGACAAGCGCCCCTGTTTTGTCACTCAAGATTCCAGGTACATTTTCCCAAACGATCCACTCTGGCTGATACTTTTCTGCGATACCAAGAAAAGTCAGTGTCAGATTACCTCGCGGGTCGTTGAGCCCTTCCCGCAGACCAGCGACAGAGAACGCTTGGCATGGCGTCCCGCCACACAGCAGGTCAATATGAAAGTCAGGCCACTCCTTATACTTGGTCATGTCCCCCAGGTTCGGCACGTCGGGGTAGTGATGCGCCAGCACGGCTGACGGGAATTTCTCGATCTCCGCGAAGCCTACCGCCTTCCACCCAAGCGGTTTCCAGGCGACAGACGCCGCCTCGATGCCGCTGCACACTGAAAGAAAGCGGAGCGGGCGGGTGTTGTCGTTCATAGAATCGATCACCAAGGCGCCTCTCCATCCGTAACCAGTCGCCGAATACCGTCCTGATGGGCTTGGATAGCGGTTCGCCACAGCCCGCGCCTTGTGGGTTCGTCGTACTCAGCAATGTCGGTGCCGTGCTGTGCCGCGTATTCGCCGGTTGCTTCGTCGACAAACTCAAGCGCTTTCTGCTCGTATGCGTCCCATCGGCGAACGTCCTTGATGTATTCCAGCAACGGAATGCATTCGGCGCACAGATAGCGCGGGTCGCCTTTGCCAGGATTGCCGACGCCAAGCGAAACGGCATGCCGGCCACAGCACCAACAGGTGGTAGGGTCGCCGTTTGGCGCGACGGTCGGCTCGTGTGCAATGGCGGTCATGCGGCACCTTCCTGTGCGGGTGAACCGAACAACGGCAAGTCGTTGTCATTCGCAGGCTTCCGCACCGCTGCCGCTTTGCGCGTCGTCGGCCCGGCATTGGCAAGCTCCATGCGGCGCGCAATGTCCGCCTGGTATTCTTCCTCGCGCTCGATTAGGATGCACCGCATCCCTTCCCGCCATGCCGCTTCGCCCGTGCTGCCACTGCCGGCGAATGGATCAAGCACGAGGCCTTTGGGAGGTGTGACGAGCCGCACCAGCCACTGCATCAGGTCGACAGGCTTGACCGTTGGGTGCTTGCTGCCAAGCCGGTCGTTCTTGTCGGCCTTGGCGCTGTAGAAGAAGCGGGCGGCGGATCCGGAGTTAGCCTCAAATATGCGGGGCACGCCGGTGTCGCCTACGCCATGAAAAACGTCCCCCTTTTGCGCGCCGTTGCGATCCCCGCCTCCACTGGTGGTCTCAGGAAAACACGCCACCACCTCGTCGCTGCCGTCGTGCACGATGTTGGCGGGCCAGCGGCCCTTGCCGTCGTTGATGTCAAAACCAGAGGACGGTTGCCACCCGACCGCGCCGCAACTTGCACCGCGCCCGCCTGGCGTCTTTCCTTCCGGAGCCTCCACCCGACACCCATCAATATTCAGCGCGCCTGTGCCGTGCTCCAAAACGTTTTCGGCAACGGTGCCAATGAGCGGTTTGCGCGCTAAGCAGATCGGCTCCCAAGCAGGCTTCAGCGCTGTGCCGAATCCCTGCCACTCCGCAGCCTGCGGAGTGGCAGCAGTGTCGCCATCCTTCTCATGGTAGCCGCGCTCAAGGGCAGCATCCAGCCAAGGTCGGGTTGCGCCTTCCGCGCCATCCTTGCCACCACCAGCAGCTTTGGGGTTGCGCACATTGGTGACTCGCACCTTTTCTCTCACCGCCCCAAGATGCTTATCTATAGCTTTCGACACATCGTGCGATTTCGGAAAGCCGGAACCGTAGGTCCACGCGGCCATGCCCCCGAACTGTGATTCCTCCATCAACTTGAAGAATGCTTCGGCCTGTGCTGGTGACAACGACTCAATGAAACGCATTGCAGCGCTGTCTGTCGCAACCATGTTCAGGATATCGTCGCGGATTTCAAAGCCAGCATCCTCGATGGCTACTGCCATTCGATGGTATGTGCGGGTTGCCGAGAACGCGGCCAGCCAGCCACCCGGCTTAAGCACGCGCCAAACCTCTGCCCACAACTCAACGCGGAATGCTATGTCGCCGCCATCCCAAACGCGCCCCATGAATCCGCGCGAGGCTCGCGCAAAAGCGCCATCAGTTCCGAACTGCGCAGGCGCGGCACCGGTGCTCCCAAACCGCTTTACAATGCTGGTCAGATGGTATGGTGGATCAGTGACGCACGACTCTATCGAGCAGTCTGGCAAAGACTTTAGAACATCAAGGCAATCGCCGGCTTTGAGTGTCACGTTGCCGTCAAGAAATATTTGGTCGGTCATGTCGCCACCTTCTGTTTCGTGTTATCGTTAGCCATCATTCTGCGCGCCAACCCCCACGCATAGCTCCCGGCATTCATCCTGATGATTGAACCGCAAACCCTTACCCACTTGTGCCGCGCGTCCTCCTTGCGGTGACATGGCGGGCAAAGGGTGATTAGGTTGTCTTCGTGATTGGCCTCGTCTGCATCGTCAAACATGCGAAACGGGATTTATGATGCACGTGCAAATCTTCTTTAGCACCACACTCCTGGCACTCGTGATTGTCGCGCTTTAGGATGCCCCGCCGGATTGAATACCAATGCGGGCCGCGCTTATAGACGCCACTTCCGTCCTGCCAATTCGGGTTAAGTTCACCATTCCAGTGTTCGTCGCGACACTCACGAGTGCAGAATTTTCCCGCACCCACTGCCCTTAACTGACTTGGGCTTCTCTCAAACTCAACACCACAGCCGATGCAAACCAGATTGACCTTTGGCTTTTCCATCTTTCCGCGCTGGGCGATTGACTGACACTCTTTTGAGCAATGAATTCCACGACCGTGCTTTAGCCGCGACGGCCAAACCTTGAACGCGGTGCCGCATACGGGACACTCGCAATCAATCATTTCCATTCAACAAACCAGTCCTCATAGCGTGAAACGCGCATCATGCCATCAGCGGCAGAATTCCAGCCGCATGGGCACTCGTATTCGTCATCGATGTAGAGACCGACACCGACGTCAACCGCTTCGGCATCTGCCGTCCCGCCGCACTCGGGGCACGTCATGTATTGGTCGCCGTGGTTATACGACATAGAAGGCAGGCTCCATCTCGCGATCGACCTCGCCCCTCCAGACGCACTCGTCGTTCTTGTAGATGCGGAACTCAATTGGCCACTTAGACTCCCATCCGTCATGATTAGAATGGTAATCGTCGGCCAGATCGTTTGCGACCAGACGCCATTCGCCACGGTAGATGCACTGGTGTTTCGGGAAGTCAAAGCGGCAATCTGGCGCGTGGTAGTACGGGTGGTTTCCGGCGCTGTATTCGTACACGTGCTTAGCCATCACCCGACCTCCTGATCATGGTTAGGATGCGCCACCACAACATACTCGCGATTGCGGCTTGCACTAAAAGTGTTTGACTTGAACACGAGGCCATGCTCCTCCTGCCACTCATCGCAGGCGCGCTTGATTCGCTCCTCCAGGTCGCGCTCTTGCTCTGGCGTGCAACCGAAGAACGGTCCTTCGTCGCCATACTCGTAATTAACACGATCACTGTCGGCGATATTGTCTTCCGCCGTCTCCAGCATTTGATCCGCACCTATCCAGTCGGCCAATCGTAACGGATCCTGACGAGCTTCTACTACCTGGACTCCTACCTTCCAAGTCCCGTCCGTGTCTTGGAATTCGCCGGTCGCGTCCAGACGCGCCTCTTCAATTGCCTCTTCACGCGTTGCGCATGGACCGCACGTGAAGAATTCATCGTTATTTCCGGACCACCAAGCCCAGCCACTGTCCGAAGTTTGTGTACATTCTTTGGTCATGATCGTCCCCAGATTGAAGACAGGATTCCAAGCGCGTAGATCGGAAGAAGCGAAGGCCACAACAGTGCGACTCGCAGCCTATCCTTTGGCTTCATATTGCGGGCCACATTATCAGCAAGGTGGACGGCTATCGGCATCCCGGCTAGATATAGATAGATTGCGACAAAGGCCATCACACCGCCCTCACCAACAATGTATCCTCACCCGTCTTAAGCGCCGCCCCCGGCACGTTCTTGTTTGCGGCCAGCCGCTCCATAATCTCCTTCTTCAGGGGCTTGCGGACTGTCTCATAGGCCCACCGCGGTAGCTTAGACTCGTCGGTAATTTCCACCGAGTCGCGCCCCTTGCTCACGCTAACGGTAGCTTCCGGAAGCGGCGCTTTTGTAATGTTGCCGGCTTTCATCACCCTCAGCATCAACAAGCGCATAGCCTCCTTGCGCTTCTCCATGCGGGCCTTGCGCGCCTGCAATTCTGCCACGCGGGAGGCTATGGCCTTCGCCATGCTGTCGGCGTCACGCTCTATGTTCACGAGACGCCGGAGCACATCGTAAGCGGCGGTGCTGCCTTCCAACATATCGGCGCGCAGTTCTTCGTCTTCCGCAAGTTCAGGATACGCGGCGAAAAGGCTGTCGATTTCGGCGACGAGGTTGGCCACGTCGGCCTGGAGGAAGTTGTGGTTGGTCATGCGGCGACTCCAAGCAGAAACAGTCCCAACACGGTGAGTCCGGTCATCGAAATTGCATGGGCGGTAGCGCCAAAAAATCCGCCAAAGACGGCAAGCAAAATGAGTGCGCCTGCGATTTGCGATAGCGTCATAACAAACTCCTCTCTCCTGCCCGCACTTTCATCGCGCGGCAGCCGTGGTGGTGTGGTGGTGGTTTTTGATTCAGTCCCGTGAACGATAGGCGTTTTCGCCTACCGTGTCAAGGCATATATGCGGAAGCGCATATCAACAGGCGTGCGGAAGCGGCCGGTTGTCGTTGTCTTCCTGATACTGCCGCACGGCTTCCCGCTGAGCGCGGCCGATAGCGCCACGCTCGACAATGATGTAGCCGGCGTCGTGGAGAGAATCGATAATCATGCTGGCCGTGATGCGGCCAACATGCGTTGCGATTACATCGCGGGGGTCAGAACGGGAAGCGGATCTAGAACGGGATGTCATCGTCAAGAACCTCTCTCAATCCAGGTGAATCGTAGTTATCATTATCCGCCGGCATGTCGTTGTCATTCGCCGCGCGCTCGGTGCCGACCTTGTGGTCGACAATCTCCCAATATTTGCCGCTCGGCCGCACGCTAATCTCGGCCGTCTCGATAAGCTCACGTTGGCGCTCCAGCGCCTCAAGTATCGTGCGCGGGAATGGACGCTCGCCGCCGTGCTTCGCCCACCAGCGATGCGCCTTGCTCTGCGCGTAACCGCTGTGCTCAAAGCACAGCCATTCCCGCATTGCGGTAAGCCCGACCATATAGCTAACCTTCAGGCTGGGCGGCTTGCCGTTCTTCCCCTCGTGATAGTCAAAGCGGCGGCTGCTGACGCTGCGCCAACTTGCGTCGCCTTTTGACAGCATTGGCACGTCTTCTGCCGTCCCCTTGATTTTCGGCGCGTCATCTATCGGAAATTCGTATCCGCAGTCCGGGCACTGGTGTGCAGATGCGTGCACCAACGAGCCGCAACCACCAGATTCCTGCGGGCACTGCTTGACGGGCGCGTCTCCTGTCCCGCTGCGCGCGTTAGGCGGAATGACGGCGTCGATTGGACCGTGCTTCCGCACGACACCGGCAAAGTCAAGGAAAAGGCAATTCTCTTTACCTGGATAAAGCCGCAGACCGCGACCGGCCATTTGGATGTACAATCCAGGGGACTGCGTTGGCCGGCAAAACGCCACCAGATCGATGATGGGCACATTGGTTCCGGTCGTCATCACGCTGTTGTTTGTGACGGCCCGCAATCGTCCCGCCTTGAAGTCTTCTAAAATTCTGTCTCGCTCCGCAGTTGGCGTTGTTCCATCAATGGTTTCGCACGAAAAGCCGCGGCTACGAATTTCGTCACGCATGTGGTAGGCGTGCTCAACTCCGGAGCAGAAGCAAAGCCACGCCTTGCGATCGCGCCCATAAGATACGATTTCGTCAACAACGGCCCGTGTAAGATCCTCCTTGTCGACCGCGGCCTGGAGCGCTTTTTGCTTATAGTCTCCACCAAGCTTCCCTACCCCCGACACATCGTATGTCGTGGCCATACCCTTGCTGATGGGCCGAACGAGGTAGCCGCTGTCAATCATGTCTGATACAGGCTGTTCAAAGCATATATCGTCAAACAGAGCGCCTTCACCTTCGTGTAAAAGTCCCTCGCCCAGGCGATAAGGGGTAGCGGTTAATCCGACCAGCTTTAAATCTGGATTGATGGAGCGCAGCCCACTTAAGAGCCTGCCGTACTGCGTCTCAGAGTTGCGCGGCATGAGGTGTGCTTCATCGACCATGACAAGGTCAATGTGCCCAATTTGTGCAGCCTTGGTGGCTATGGTTTGTACACCACCGAAGATGATCTGGGAATGCGCATCGCTTCGCCCTACTCCGGCAGAAAAAATACCTGCAGGAGCGAATGGCCAGATATTTAGAAGTTCCTTATAATTAGACAGGATTAGCTCCCGGACGTGCGTGACTACCGCTATCCGCATGTCGGGGTAGTTTTCGATTAGTTCCTTGCATACGGTGCCGAGAACAAGGCTCTTCCCGCTGTTGTGGTGTACCGTAAAGTCTTCGGTCAAATAGAGGTGGTCGCCGTCAAGTTCAAAGCCGTAAAAGTCTCCAATGTCGACGGGCTCAATAGAAAACCCAGTTACAAGCGGATTCTTCTTTTGACGCCGTGGGACCGCCCGCTGACGAGCAACACGATTTGGTATTATGTCTATATCGCCAGATATAGACACGCGCCAATATGTACCTCCGCCACCAGTTTGGCAGTATTTTTCGCATTCGGTGATATATGCGGCCAAGCCTAGGCTTCTTGCTACAAACGCGACGTCTCGCGAAAGCTCATTTGATTTTGATATGAAATCAAAATGATTGCCACGAGAGAGGTGTCCGTCCGTATCCAGAAGGCCGGCAAGCACCTCAAGGCGCGTCTTGCGACTGCCAGTTTTGTATGGTACCGGGATTGCCTTCTTGTCGCAGATCATTCCCCACAATCCGGCTTCTTCAAGCCTGGCAACAAAGCGATTGCGGCTGGAACGGCTCGATTTTGAATCCGGGAAAGACACTTGCCATGCGCGATTGTTTGGCTTTTGCGCAATTCTGGTATCAACGCCTATCGCTTCAACATAATCACATACCTCGTCCAGCACTTCTGGATCCATGTTCGTAAGCGTTGGCGTATAATTCAGGCTACCGTCACCCAGCATCACGCCAACGATGTATGGTGGCACCGGAAAATTGTCATTTGCTGGCTCCCGAAATTCAATGCCGGTTCGCCACAGCTTGTGCAGATGCTTCCAACTCCTGGATTTTTTCAGGTAGTCTGCAACGCTAATATTGACAATCTCGCCCCCGCGCCGGTAGGAGTTTGGATATCGGTCGGCTTTTTTCCCTTCGCTCGTTGTCTTGAGCGAGAGAATGTGATTCTCATTCACAATAAACGGGTCGCCCTTCTTAGGCGTAACCCGATACATCATCTCGCGACCCGATATTGTTCTAATCACGCGACGCGGGTTACTGTCTGGCCCCATAACATTGTCGTTGGCAGCGATCCGCTCTACAGGCTTCGTAGTTCCGTCATACATCAGGATTCGGGTGCCGGGTGCGTGACATCCGGTCGGCAGAACAATGAGCGGCGAACCGGGCTTTTCAGCCCAGTACGAATAGAGTGCGTCAATGGCGGCGCGCTGATAGTCGCGAAGTTGTATCATTCAAGCCGCCTCCAGCTTGTTTCGTTCCTGCTTTATGATCTGGTGCACCCGCTGTTTTGAAAGACCTGTCTCCGCGGCGATGTCCGGCGTGCTTTCCCCCATTGCGAACCGCAGCAGAAACGAACCGTTGCGGGTACCGAGCCGGTCCATGGCCTGCGATAGCTCTGCTGTATGATGCTGCCGCGGTGGCTCGGACGGGTGACTGAAGCAGTCCTCAAGGCTGGTCGTGCGCACCCTACCCTGTCGGCGCAGGTTTGCTCTGCACTCCCGCATGTTGAAAATCAGCCATCCCGGCAGGCTTTCAGCCGGGTTGTACGACGCCCAACGCTCAAGGCACATGGCAATCGTCTCCTGCACCAGATCCTCCCGGTCCTGTGCTCGCGGCTCTAGACGTCGCGCCACCTTGTGCAGCAGACGCGTCCATTGCAGGACTGGGTGTGTGTTATCATTCGCGGCTTTGGGTGGGATGATGCGTGTGGTGGTCATGCTGCTACTTCTTCGGTGGGGGTGTTGTCGTTCGCCGCGCCATCAATCCAAATCCGGCCGGTGCGGAGTTTGTAGGTGACGGTTTCCGCGCCCTCGTCGCTATCAATTTGCTCGCCTGGTATCAGGCTGGGGAGGTAGAGATGGGCAGGGCATCCCGCCCTCTGCTCATCAAGCGAAAGCGGTTTGTTGAACCTGGCGCAACTCCACGTTCCGCCCTCCTCTGGGCTGCTGTATAGGCACGTCCGGCAATTCGATCGTGGCCACGCGTCTTCGTGACAAACCGGCTTGTGCTTGCACCAGCCGCACGCAAACGCCATCTTGGCCGTGGGATCGTCATGCAGTTTTGGCGGCGGCTCGTGCGATTGAACAATGCGTGCCGCCTTGGCCAGAAGCCGAATAACGTATTCAGTATCGAGATGGACTCGCTCCGCATACAGTTCGTCATTGTCCTTGCACACGGCGAGATAGATGCCTCGATCGCGACCGCGAGCGTGCATGTAGGTCTGTATCTGCCCGTAGTGGAGCGGTTTGCTTTCTTTCAACCCCTTCTTCTTAAGATCCGTGAAGCTTTTTAGATTGTGCGACTTGATTTCGCCGACGTGCCATGTCTTAGGCGCCTCTGGAATACCAAGAACCTCGCAGTCCAGATAGCCGCCGACATGGCCGCCACACAGGTCAACACGGATTTGACGTCCATCCGGTGCGCGGTCCACGACCTCGCATCCGATCATTCGCAGGTTTTCAATCCAGCGATTTTCCTCCATGACGCCTGTCTCGAAAATGCGAAGCGTGCGGCCAGGTATGGTTTCGTGGGGCGATATCCACCGGAAGTCATAGAACAGCTTGCGGGCGCATTCCTCCGCTAGTTGCGAGACAGGAATTGTCTTTCCGTCTCGCTGTTCGTTGCGGGCCTCGTAGGCGCGGTAAATCGCGCCTACCGTGGAGGCTTGGGGCTTTGGAAGAGGCGCCATTAGTGAGCTCCTACTACTTCAACGCCATGGTCTTCCTCGTCAATTATGTCATCATAATCCCCGTCCAGATATACGCCTATGGCTTCGTCCCTAGTCACCGGCTTAGAGAAGACGACCTTCAGCGCAGACATGCGATTGACATCAACCATCCATACGTACTTCTTTTCTTCTTTGCTCATCACCCCATCGCCTCCTTGTAAGCCGCCTCGCAATCGGCTTGATCTGCCCACTTCGGTAGGAACTCACGTTGAATCGTGATAATCGCGTCGTCGTATGCGCCGCGCCTAATCATGCTAATTGCGTCTATTGCCGCCTGACGAGCGTCTTGGTCATATCCATCTTCGCCCGCGTCGCCTATTTCTTCCGCGATATCAAGCGCCTCTTGGATGGCGCAGATTACATCTTCGATGGTCTTTCGGGGCTTACCCATCACCCTACCCTCACCGGCATGAGCACAATGCGTTGTTCCGGCGCCGCATCGCTGACGAACACGACAGGGCCGTTACAATCGCCGACCGCCATTCGCACCTCCCCCGCGGGGAGCGCTGAGAGCACATCCTTCAGATAGTTGGCGTTGAACCCAACGGCCTGCGCCGGGCCGTCATAGGCGCATTTGACCATGTCGGCCGCCTCGGCCTCTATCGCACGGGCCGTTACAGCGATTTCTTCGCCGTCCAAGGCAAGCTTGATGGATGGCGTCTTATCGATGGAGACAACAGACACACGCTCTGCCGCCGCCTTGAGTTCGGCGTTATCGAACACAGCGGTATTTTCTTGGCCGCGAGGGATAACCCGCTCATAGTCCGGATAGCTGCCGTCCACGAGGCGGCTTGTGATTGTGGTTTCGCCTGTGCTGAATTGAATCTTGCCAGAGGAAACGCGAACCGTAGTCTTGCCCTTCGGCGCGACCGCCACGGTGGCAGAAGGTACGATTACCGGCTCGAACTCTGCGCCTAGGTCGATCGATACAGTCGACAAACGATGACCATCGGTGGCCGTCACCGCAGTGGGCTGTAGGTAGACGCCGCAGAGATAATAGCGCGCCGCTTCTATCGACATGGCGAAGGCAACCGGCCCGAAAATCGATGATGGGTCAGCCTCAAACTCCGCATCGAACTGCCCCACATCCATGGTCGGGAAGTCTTCGACGGGAAGGACGGGCAATTTAAACCGAGAGCGACCGGCTTTGATGACAGCGGTGTTGCCGTCTACTTCGATTTCGACATCGTTCGCACTCAATTTCCCAATTATGCCAGAAAGCAGCCTGGCATCGATACAGGCCGACAGCGACCCGGAGCAATCCATTTTGGCCGTGATTTCGATATCAAGGTCTGTGGCAGTAACGGTGAGTGAGTTTCCGTCTGCGACGAGCTTGACCGTGGCCAGCACCGGGATTGTGTTGCGAGTGTTGACAACTTTTGAAGCTTGCTGTAGAAGCTGCCCCAACTTGGTGCGATTTATCAGCATTAAGTACTCCTCGTGGGCGTGGTGGCCTGCGATGTAGTGGTGTTTGAGAGGCGACGTCTGTACTGGGCGTCGCCTCTTTTTTATTGTGTGGGTATTGTTAGGCAGCCTTAGGCCAGCCATCCTCGTCAAGTTCAGGTGCGATGTACTCCACGCCGTTCAAGTTTGCGATGTGGCGCAACAGGTCTTCCGCGTTGCCTGGCATGGTGTCGTTGGCAGCCTGTACCCACGGCTCGCTTTCAGCGTCCTCGACGGTCAGCGCTTCAATTGCCGCATCCAGCGTGAATGGCGTGTCCTCATTTCCGAGGACAACCTTATCGCCATATGCTCCTCCGATCTGGTCCTTCAGATCTTCCCACGAGTCGATTTTTACGCCACGTACCGCCAGTGCGATTTTCATCATGTCGCCTTTGCCGATGGTGTAGCCGCGCTGCTGATACTTCAGGACGCGAGTGGCAGAAGCGAGCGGATATCGCGTTCCTGCGTTGAATTTCAGGAATCGTTGGCTGTTGTGCTTCAGGAAATCGGGATGAAACACGAAACCGGAGTCGGGGTGCGGCGAGCCGCTCTTTACGAGGCGAGCGCCATCCCAGTGCGATTTCTCACCGGCATCCAAATCAAGCGCACCCATGACGATCGTGAAGTCAAACGCCGCAAAAATGTCTTCGGCGGTCGGGAAATAGTCGAAGTGCATCAATTGCGCTATGTTGCCGCTCCTGTCGGCGAATGTCACCGCGCGCTTGCTTGCCGCGACACACCAAAGCCCCTCCTCGTAAGCCTGAAAGACGCCAGTCTCGAACGCGCGCCGCGACTTGAAATAGACATCGGTGTCGTTGATCTTTGATCCGGTAAAGACACTCGTTACCGCTCCGCCAGCGACAAATGCGCCGTCAAATCGCAGCGGGCTTGCCGCCAAGACTTGCTTGCGCTCAGCTTCATAAGCCATACATATCTCCTCTTAATAATCGATTGAGCGTGCCTGCTGCGCCAGCAACAGGCACGGTCTTATTCCGTCACTGAATTACCAAGGCCGCTTTTTCCCGGTCGCCGCAGCGGCTGGTGCAGCCTGACGATTGTCATTTGCGGCCGGGGCGCGGTTGTCGTTGGCGTGACGTGGAGCGGCCGCAGGCTGCTCCAGATCGATCGCCGGCTCAGGAAGATCGCCCTCATCTGGGAAGAAGTATTTTTTGATCTCAGCGCGAGCCGGATACTGCCCATCCTTTGAAGGTTTGCCGAGGCCTACCTTAACCGTGAAGCTACGGAAGTGCAGATCTTCGGAATCCTCCACCTCATGCACGCCAATGGCGCGGCAGAGGGCGGCAAACTGGCGCTGCCCAATTTCCTGCGCTTGGGCGCTCGGGTTTTCGAGGTTGTAGTTGGTGAACAGTTTACGTTTCGCGTATTCGTCCGGCGCGACGACCACCATGGTCGTCTTGAGAATGGTTCCCTTGCCGTCCTTTGTGGGCGTCACGTCGCTGGCTTCGACTTCAAGCCGATAAATACCGTTCGGAAGTTCTGAATAATCGCTCTGCGTGGTGTCGTGTGCGGTTGCATCGAAACGCTGGCCAAGTTGCGCCATTTAGGTACTCCTTGTTATGGCTTGTGGTGGTTGTGGTGATGGTTAGTTGAAAAAGCCGCCGGCCCAGAGAAGCCAGGCGTGCAAAGCCACTGCCATTGCGGCAACCGGAAAGCTTGTAGGTGTACGTGGCTTGCCGTGCAGCGCCACGGTAGTACCGAGGCTAAGCGACATGAGGATTATTACCGTAATCTGCGGCCACCCCATCACGCCGCCTCCTTCTGCTGATTGTCATTGGCGCCCGTCCAGAACTTCGACAGGTCCGCATACCCTTGCCCCTTCACATACTTGATGCTGTCTGGCATGGAGTAACGGTTCTTTGCGTTGAAGCCTGCTGCTTCATTGAGATGAACCAGAATCTCTTTACCACCTTCAGCGTGTGAGACCTTCGTTTGGCGCGCAACCTCCTTCTCCTTGATGGAGACGCGGCGGTTCAGGAAGGCCACAACGTCGGCGCGCTCCCGTACAAGGGCGTTGGCGCGTTTGTGCAGCTTGGGTTGGTAGCGCGAATATGGATCCGTTACCGGGCTGTCGAAGCGCACGATTTCAGGGTGAGCGATCTGGACCACGTTAATGCCTGCGCGCGCCAAGGCTCCAAGAGCAGAAAGATATTCCGACCATTCCGCATCTGCCTCAACGTACCCCCGCCCATAGCCAGGATCCTCAATAGAGTTCACCCCGAGCCGAGCACAGGTTGCGCTCCAGACGAGCGGCTCCAGTCCGTCGAGGCTGTCCACGATGACGGTCTTGAAGTTGTGTTCCTCGGTGAGAAGTTCGCCAAAGATGTCGAGTAGCGAGCCAAATGTTTCAATTGTGCCTGGCGTGGCGATATCAACATCAGACGGCGGACGCTCCCCTTCCGTCGGCAGGTAGAGCGGATCGGGCCACTCCGCCGCAAGGCTGGTTTTGCCAATGCCGTCCACGCCGTAAAGCAGTACGATAGGCGGGTTGGTGGTCTTGCTGGATTTCAGTGATGAAAGTGAAAGAGCCATTATGTCTCCTAAGCTAATGAGTGATAAGAATGGCTGCGACTACGGCCAGCATTGCGAGCCAGCCGATAAGGTGTGGGGGCATGGGGAAAGCTGTGTCTACGCAGTTGTGGCGGCTTGTCCGCATCTCACTGTCCCAACAGGTACATCAATCCGTAGTACGGAAGGACAAGGTTCCAGAATACAAAGCTGAATGCGATGCCGATGGCGACTAGAACGCCAGCGGTGAGCAGAAGGCATCGAGCTATATTTGCGGATCCATTGCCTGTAGAAATCGGCGCAAGCTCGCCGTGCAGGTATGGATCGTATTTGTCGTGGGGGATCATGGCCACACCCCGAACCAAACGCCGATGCCGTGAATGACGCCAACGGGTGCCACAAAGCAGCCGAACGCTAGCAGTATCCACGCTGACGTCTTGATGCAGATGACGACGTGCGTAATCCATGCCGCCAAGGTTGTTGCCAGCAACAATATGGCGGCAAAGAAACATCCAATTCCTATTTGCGATTCAACTGAAAGCACATTCCCTCCTTCCCGCCTGCGCGTAAGCACAGGCGGCGGGTTGGTGGTTGGTTGTGGTTAGGGTTAGGCGGCTTCCCTACGAAACTGCCCAACAGCCAAGGTTGCCGACTTCTCACTCATGCCGGTCAAACTGATAAGAGACGAGACCGCGGGATCTCCGGCCCACGGTGCAGGCTTTGTGGTCGCCGCCAACCGCTGCCATTCGTAGTCGTACACACGCTCTTCCTTGGCAGAAGAAACAAACTCGTACACGCCGAACTCTCGGCCAGGATTTGCCTTAGCCAGTCGAGCAGCCTCTTTCTCTGCGCTGGCGCGGTTGGGGTGCACGTAAGGCCTCGTCGCCGGCTTCGGCTGGCCGTTGTCAATGCGGGCGACGATGGCGGGGGCGCTGTCGAGGCCTACATGACGCCGAGCATCATTGATGGACATGCGACCGGATCGCACCTGCTCCTCCAGCCATGTGAACTTGCGCGTCGTAGGCTGCGCCGCACCAAACGGCCCGTACTCCTCGCGCTGCACGTCGACTTGCGCCGCTTCGCAGGAAGAGTAGCGCTTTGGTTCGGTGGGCCACTCGGCTACAATGACGGTGCCGTCGTCTTCGCCAAAATAACGTGTACCGTCACCATTGTACCAATGGCGACCGTTATTTGGCGTCCATGCCTTTCCATCTCGCACCATAGGCCTCACCTTGCGCCCGTCGCGGGTGCGGTAGTACTTGCCGGCTTCGATGCGGAGGCCACTCTCGTTGCTGTTGCTATCCGCAACGGCAACAAAGCAATCTTCGGTGGCGCGAGTGTATTCCGGCGATACCGACAGAGTCTTGTAATCGTAAGGCGGGTCAATCTTGAGAAGATAATCCTTCCCGCTCATCACCCGTCCATCCCACGAGTCGATGGTCGCCAACTTACCGACTGCGCCAGTCGTTGATACGCCGTCCTTTACCAGACGCACACGATCGCCAATCTTATACCTACCCATCACGCAGCCCCTTTCGCTTTGGCTTTCCGAAGATCCACCGCCTTGGTGAAATCAATAACGTTGTCGTTTATTGGCTGCGCTTCTGCCGTTTCTCCGCCGTCGTATTCATCGCCTTCGACCTTGCGGAGTTCCCATTCATGGAAATGCAACGTCGTCAGACTTGGGCTTACGCGAATGGAGACGAGGGAACCGGAGTAGCCGATCACAATGCCGAACACGTTGGTGTTCATCCTGTGCTCGACCACGTCCCCTTCCCGGATGCAGTCACAATTTTCGCAATGGTCACTCATTCGATAGGCTCCAACTTGTCGGCAACAACCCATTCCTGAACGATCTTCCCCTTGCGCTTGTGCTCAATGAGATAGCAGGGGTCGCCCTTGGCGAACTCAGACCGACCAATGATCCTTCCTGTAAGGTTCACGCGAACCTTTTCCCCGATGTCAAATTCAAAGACATCAACTCCCTCGCTCATGCCGCTACTCCGTCTAGTGTTGGAATCCTTTGAACCGAAACCGGCATCATGCCGCTCATCGTGGAGCAGCCGCCGTTATGCGCCCCGTAGCGAACTACGCTACGATGCGTTTCCTCTGGCGCCTTTGGGGAAATTCCCGACGCGCACTTGTAAGCCCATTGCATGCTGATACCAAGTGTGGTGGATATTGCGGCAAAAGACTTCCCGTCGGCCCGCAACGCGCAGGCACGTTCTTTCGTTTTCAAAACCAGGTACTCCTCGCTGGTGGGTTTTGTCGCTGTGGTGTTTTTTTGAAGTGATCGCGCTTCGGAAGCCGTGCTCGATTCGTTAACTACACCCGAATTATTATGCGTTTTCGCCTTTTTTGTCAAGCGAAAACGCATATCTAATCCCCATCTGTGCTTTGACACGGCGCACAAAAAGGCGTAAGTGCATATTCCTATTACGGCTTTTCGTGAGACGGGGGCGTCATGTCACGGAACTCTGGGCGACAATGCCCGCAGGGAGAATATATATGGAACTAGATGGAAAGACGCTAAAGCGAATCCGCGAGGAGTTGCGACTCACGCAAGCCCAGTTCGCGGACAAGATTGGGGTATCACAGGGACGCTATTCTAAATGGGAGCGCGGGGAAAACGCGCCAGCCGGTAAGCACGCGGTTAGGATACTTGAACTCTCAGGTGCTTTAAACCCGTCAAGCCCGAACCTAGTGCCGATGGGCGCTGGCGGCCCCGTAAAGCAGGTGCGTATAGTCGGAGAACTGCAGGCCGGTGTATGGCGTGAAGCTGTTGAATGGGCTGATGAAGTATCAGTTCCAGTCACGCCGCCGCCTGGATTGGAGAATTGTTATGTTGAGGGTTTCATGGTCAAAGGGGACTCCATGAATAAGTATTACCACGATGGAACATTAGTGTTTGTGGAGCCTACAATATCCACGGGCAAGCGTCCCAAGAGTGGGCAGCACGTCCTGGTTCAGCGCCGCAATAAGAACGGACTTTATGAGGCGACTCTAAAAGAGTACGTCGTCAACGAAGATGGCACGCGATGGCTCTGGCCCAGGTCCCATCATCCTGAGCATCAGGCGCCAGTGGCATATAATGATGGCGTGGCGGAGGAAGTGACGATCACGGGAATCGTTCGGTTCTTTACGGCGTCTGCTCCGTAACGTCTCTATTATTTCCCCAATAAAAATGCGCCTTCGCTTAACGCGATAGCGCATTTTTTGTTTGACTTGATAGGCGAAATCGCATATTGTGATTCCCATAGGCCGCTGATGCCAACGGGAGAACGAGAGATGAAACTGCACGAGATCAAAACGAAAGTTCACCAAGTCACTGGCTTGACGGTCATGGACGGTGACCGGGCTGTAGAGGTTCTCGTCACCGGTGATCATCCAGAAATGGTTCCGATAATTCGCCATAAGCTTGAGGATTCAGGCCTTCCGTTCTCTCAATCGAAACACCGCAAGTTCAAAGGCGCGATCTTCACGATCCCATTGCGCAACGTCGGAACGGCATTCGCTGCTGATTGGGAGTTCGCGTGATGGTCGCGCGCCTCGAAGATGTCGAAGCTCTGTTTGACGCGGTGAAAAACCTGCGAGACGAGCGCCGGAAGATGGCGAAGCTCTCTGACAAGGCGCTCGTCGCAGAAGGGCAAAAGGCGCGCCAGAAAGCAACTGTTGACCTGAACTGGCAGGCTTTTCACGTCAACCGATTGGAGCACGCCGTTCATGCGGCTGCTGTTGACTGTGGCTTAGCCGACCTGCGCAGCCCTGAACATTACCGAACGTACAGCGTCAAACTGACCGGATTTCACGAATACGAAGTCATTCCGCAGAAGCCGCGAAATCTAACGCGCGCGGCGTAAAACTAAAGGAGAAGACCTATGACGTTTTTCAAGTTCACAAACACAGTCGATGGAGAGGAAGATCCCATTTTCATCGCCGCAGCAGACGAAGCGTCGGCGCGTAATGCTTTCTCTCAGAACATTGGCGTCGTGCCAGCCTCAATGCTTCGTGTCGAGCCCTGTGAAGATCTCCCCGAAGACGCAGAAGTAATCCACGCCTAAAGACCTCCGGTTTCCGCCTCACAGGGCGGTTTCCCGATGCCTTTAACGGATGGAGATGAAGATGGGTTTTGCAATTGGATTTGGATCAACGGAACGGGACTTTGAGGAGGCAGAACGTCGCGCCTTCGAAGAATACGTTTCAAATCGCTATAACGATCTCGGTTGCGAATACATCACCGATGAACTGGCTAAGGACGTTGCTGACTGGCTCAAGAGGCGCCAGCAGCGTTTTAGTGACGACGCCGATGGATACAAGCACGCCATCAACTTCCCGGATCGGTATTCGTATTTCTTCGCCCGCGTGATCCACGGCGCGAGCGACATCATCGCCCTGTACGAGTTCATGCACATCAACCGTCGTCATGCCCTTTCACCAGACGGATGGGCTCTCCTGCAGAACAGGCGTCTGTTCGATATGCAGTCATACGACATCCGAAAATCAAAGACGCCGAAGATCAATATGGATGCCGCCTGAAAGACCTCCGGTTTCCGGCGTCCGCGCCGCCTTCCCGATGCCTTTAGCGTCACACCTGTTCAACACCACCACAGGAACCACCACAATGCTCAAGACCATTCGCACCACTGTGCTTGCCCTGACGAGCGCCATCGCTATCGGCTCGGCCATCGCTGCCGATGACATGCCGCAGGAGATTAAGACGGCTGTCGTTCTGGAGGCGCAGAACCTCGCTTGCGGTACGACCAACGTCGTCAACGACAAGGACGGCACAGCGCTCGAGCTTGCCGTCTGGCTCGTGGACGAGATCCAGGACGAAGCCGACTTTTGTCTGCGCGTCGGGATTTGGCGTGAATACACGCAACAGACGGCGCACGCTGAATAACCGGTCGCCCTGCAGGCATTCCTAATCGTTTAAAGCATCACCAGAGGAGAGAGTCATGAGGGTCATTTTTGACCTTGACGGCACTATTGCCAATATCAACCACCGCACCCACTTCGTGCGCGGCAAGCCGCCGCGAGCGCATAGCGGCCAACACCAACACACAGTCGCAAGTCGACGCCAACCGGGCTTTGCATGGCGCGCGATGGGTAGCATAACCACCACCATTCACCACTACCACCACCATGAGGAGATACCTATGAAACGCACATTTAACGATGGCACTTTTAACGACGGCACTCGTAATAACCGCACCAATGAAACGCGCCGCCATGAACCGCGGCCCACGGCAAACGACAACCATCCCGCCGCGCTTTGCGAGGACGTTATTTCTGCGGAGCAGGCAGAGGCGCAGGGCATCACCCGGCAGCAAATCATTGATGTGGCCAAGTATCACGAATCCTTGGCACGCCGCGGCAACATGCCTAAGCAGCGGTTCGTGATCGCGCAGCAACTACGCAACGTGGCCGAGCAACTTTGGGACGGCGCCAATGTCGCCACCTCCGGCGACATCGTTGTCCTTCGCAATGCCGCTCGCTGGAACCATGAAGCCGCACGCCGGAACCGCAGGGGCTCAGCGCGCCACAGCGCGCAAGCCATAGCGCTGGAACGTGTCGCGATTGACCTGGAGAAGGCGCCGGAGTGGAGGGCTGCGGCATGACCGCCCCTGAAATCCCAGATGAGATCATGCGTGAGGCGAGGGAGCTGTGCCAGCCATCCTGCAGTGGCGGCACGCGCATAGATGATGCGCAGCACATCGTTGATGTCGCGAGAGCCCTCCTTGCCCGCGACCAGCGCGCGGCGGAGATAGCAAAAGAATGCGGACATGATGCCATCAAATTCATGAATGACCGCATCGGCGGCTATTCCGTCGATTTTGATCGGTTTCGAGATGGGTGCAATGCCGTTGCTGAACGCATCCTCACCTACGACAAGGAGCAGTCATGAGCACCACCACAGAACACGAAGAGAATCCGTTCCTCGTCATCGCCAAAACGATCTGCGAAATGACGTATGGCGAACTAATGGAACTCGGGCAGCAGTTATCCGACATGGCTGACGGCGCTCCACTCGATCATTATGAAAAATGGGCCTCTCTCCTACATTCGTGGGCCAGCATCAAATTGGAAATGGAGGATTTAGGCGATGAGGGATAAGCCCGAAAAGCCCATGACCACCGACAAGGACACAGAGGCGCTGATCGCAACGGCAGAGGACATCGCGCATCGGGTTGCCCCATGCACGTTTCCCTCCACTAACGGCAAGTGGCTTACCGCCAAGGCAGCGGCGCTTGCCGCCCTCCGCGCCCAGCAAGACCGCATCAAGGAGCTGGAGGCGGACTGCGATAGATACCTTGAGGGTACAGTTCTCGGCCAGCACAAAGTCAGCGTCCTCGAAGCCAAGCTTGCCGAGGCGATGGATGCCCTTGGTTCGCCAGACGAATGGGCTGAAAAGCGCAAGGAATTAGAAGGTTGGACCGGTAGCGCATGGATTGCTGGCGAAGGCGACGAGGATTTGCGCAGCGAATGCTATTCGTTCCTGTGCGGGCTTTTTGGCTGGCTGCATGCCGCCGAAACAGCTTCGCGCGCCCTTATGCAGAAGATGGAGGGTACCGATGCAAATAACGGATGAGATGGTTGAGGTAGTTGCTGAATGCATATGGCAAGCCGAATGGAAGCGAGCGGGTAACGGAGGCTTACGCAGGGTTCCGTGGTGTGAGATCGGTGATAAAGATCAGGAGAGGTATCGTTTCGTCGCCCGTGAGGTCACAGCCGTCACCGCCGCGCTCGCCCATGGTGAGCCGGTGGCGTGGAGGCATCGAGGCCCAAAGGGCGGATGGATTTACACAGACGAAAAGCAGCCTTGGTCAGAACAGCCAGTCTACGCCCACCCCACCCCGCAGCCGAGCGGGCCGGTGCAGGCGCACATCGAGCACACCAACGGAAAGCGGTGGCGTATCGAAAGCGCGGACGGAAGGTGGACGATCCAGCCCGAAGGGAAGATCACCGCCGATGAGGCTCGTGTCCTATGCGAACGCATCCTCTCCGCCCTCACGGCAGGCGAGCCGGCACAGGTGCCGAGCGGCCCAAAACTACACGGTTTCTCTCTAGAGAATGCACGGAACCTTGTTGAGCAGTACGGCGGCGATGAAACTGACATGACGGTCGAGTTCATCCGCGATGGTCATTCAGGCCCTGGCTTTTACTGCTGGTGCACCGAATATCCAGAAGACGGCTCTACATACCTCGGCCCCGCTTCGGAGCATTCCTATCTCTCGGTGCTCCCCGTCGCCCCCACGGCAGGAGGTGGCGATGACTAAGCTGACGGAAGCTAAGTGCATTGCTTATCGAGTGGCAGGGAAGACCGCAATAATCGCGTTCGCGTGGCCATTTTACGCAATCGACCGCATTTTCGAATGGATGGCCGGTGCAGTCACTCTTCTCTGCGCAGCAGGTGCGTCACCAGCCGTCATTTTCTACGATTGGTGCGTTGAACGCCACAATGCTGCCCGCGCCGCCCTCAAAGCCCTTGATGCACAGGGAGTGGATACATGAGCGCGCGGGAGATCATCGCAAAAAAACTGAAGGATATGGGCGTTCACCACGTCGATATCGGAGCCGGTCTTCTATTATCAGGTCTCACCGCTGCCGGCTACCGCATCCTCGGCCCCGACGATATCGACCCGGTTACGGTAGAGCGGTGTGCGCGGACGGGACAAGCATGCGCTGAAAGCGAAGCGTACGATCTGCAAGATATTCGTGATGGTTACATCGAGGCAATCACCACCGGGAAACATGGTGGCAGATCGATAAAACCAGAACATGCGAAAGAGTTTGCGCGGAAATTCGGTGAACGGTCTGACACTGTTTTCATGGCGGCAGAGAATGTTGCCGCCGCCATACGCCGGCTATCCGAAGAGGAGGCGGGGAAGTGAGCGAACGTATCGTTGCTGCCGCCGTTTACCACGGCGCAACCATCAGTCTGCCGCCACCAGCGCGTCATCACACCATTTTGCAATCCATGACAACGGTAATGGGCTTCGAGAACGCTCTTGTTCACCCGGAGAAGCAAGGATTCCTGACATCCGAAGGCCGCTTCGTGAATCGCGTTGAAGGCTACTACATCGCGTACAAGGCCGGCCAGCTCCTACGCAACACTGCCGGAAGGCCCGAACTATATTCGGAGGATTTATGGTGACCCAATACGCTGACCTCATAGCGCGCCTGGAGGCGGCAAGCGGCCCGGATAGGGAGCTGGATGCGGAGATCATGTTTGATCTATTCGCCACGCCGGTCGGAAAGCACAAGGAGGATGACGGCCCTATCGGCTATATTCGGCTTGACGATCAACCATCGTGGAATCTGGGCCTTCGCTTCCCCGGCAAGGATCGAGAGTGGTTTCAAGCAACCCGTAAGCAGATCAAGGGCGAGACGCTGATTATACAGCGGGACGGCGCTTATGTGCTCATGAACAGCCTTCGTGTGCCCGAACTCACCGCCTCCATAGACGCCGCCGTAGCGCTGGCGGAGAGGGTGTTGCCGGGGTGGGTGTACCACTTAAGGTCGCCGTACCATGCGGCTGTAGACAGACTAAATCCGCATTCGCGCTTCGAGGGAGCCGCCGCAAATCTCGCCATCGCCCTGATCATAGCAATCCTCAAGGCAAAAGAGGCGAGCGATGAAGCTTAAGACCGAACGATTTAACAAAGACGCTTACCGGATAACCAAGGACGGGGAAATCGTCGCGTTCGCCCTTCGCATGTCGAATGACAAATGGGGCGCATTCGATGCGAACGAACGCCGGATAACGGGGCGCACTTTCGAGAAGCCGAAAGATGTACGCGATTGGTTTGAGGAATCCACCCATGACAAATGACGAACTGGTAGAGGCGGTGGCGCGTCTAGTTACGCCGTGGGCTTTCGATCTGACGCCGGCACACTATCGCCTGGAGGGCCCCGAACAGTTCAAGTTGACCAGAGCATATGCGGCGCAGGAACTTGCGAAGGATACCGCCCGCGCCGCCATCTCCACCATCTACGAGGCGCTACAGGAGCCGAGCGAAGACATGGTGTATGCGGCCCGTGAGGCCATGCGTAAGACAAGAACCAGCGGTGTTTGCGGCCAAACCATAGAAGCATGCTTCGCTAACGAGTACGCCCGCGAATTGGCGTGTTACCACGCCATGCTCACCGCCTCTCCGCTGAATGGAGGGAAGGAATGAAGCTGACGGAAGCACAACGAGCCTGCCTCGAAACACTGGACCGGTATCCGATGGCGGCAATCAAAGATAGGGACCGGAAGCAAGCGATGTACCAGATGGCGCTTATGGAGCCCCCTCTCGTTCACAGCGTTTACGATTTGCCGCGTGGTGGAGCGGTGGGACGCATCACGCCAGCCGGTCGCGAAGCCCTGCGCAGGGAGGTAGTTGAATGAAGGCGGATAATGATAATGGCCAGCGCCTCTTATCGAAACAAGAGGCGGCCGCATATTGCGGTGTCAGCCTATCCACGTTCCACGGATGGGTGAAGGCCGGTCACATGCCTGCGCCGTTGTTCGGGTCAAAAAGGTGGGACAAAAAGGCGATCGATGCTAGGCTTGATAAAGCTTCCGGTCTGGAGCAAGGTATTTCAGCGTCAGAGTTGGCGCAGGACACACCATTCCAGAGGAGGTTAAGGGAGCGTGCGCGTAGTGCTTAAGGGTATCGCGAGGGCAACGAAGAAGCTCGCTAATGGCGAGAAGCGCGTCTATCTTTATGCGTGGCGGGGCGGCCCTTTACTTAAGGCGCCAGATGGGCTGCCGTTGCAGCCAGGGGATCCGCGAATTCAGCAGGCATACGCAGAGGCGTGTGCCGCCGCATCGAAAAAAAAAGAAGGCACCCTTCGCACATTGGTAGACGAATTTCGCGATTCCTCTGAGTTCAAAACTTTGTCAGAGAAATCCCGGCGCGGTTATGAGCGCTATCTGAGGCTGATAGAAGTAGACGATATCGCCCTGATGAACCTTGATGAATTACAGCACCCCTCTGCTAGAGGCCACTTCAAACGTTGGCGCGACACCATGGCCGACAAGCCGCGAACTGCAGATTACGCGTGGGTAACATTGGCACGTGTTTTGTCCGTCGCTAAGGACAATGGGCGAATTACAGTGAATGTTTGCGAGCGCGGAGGCCGCCTTTACAAAGCAGATCGCGCCGACAAGGTATGGCGAGACGAGGATATTGATGCAGTCGCCGCCGTATCAAGCTGGCCAATCCGTATGGCACTGATGATGGCCCTATGGACTGGCCAGCGCGAAGGCGACTTACTGAAGGCGCTGTGGTCCACTTACGATGGAAAACGCTTACGGCTGCGACAGGGAAAGACTGGCGCCAGGGTGACCATACCTGTAGGGGAGCCCCTTAGGCTTATGCTCGAAGAGTCGAAAAAGCGTAAGGTCAAGGAGGATGCGGATCGGCGCGAGAAGGATCCATCCGCACCCATCGCAAGCACCATTCTGACCAACACGCGAGGACGCCCGTGGACTGAGGACGGTTTCAGGGCGTCGTGGCGCGCTGCCGTCAAGGAGGCTGGTGTAGAAGGGCTGACGTTTCACGATCTGCGCGGCACCGCCGTTACGCGTCTGGCCCTGGCGGGGTGCAACAATGCCGAAATCGCGTCCATCACGGGTCACAGCCTGCGGGATGTGGATTCCATTCTAGATGCCCATTACCTCGGCGGACGCGGTCAACTCGCTGATCAGGCCATGGCCAAGCTGGAGGCTTCACAGAAATAGGACACTCGCATCAAGTGAGGTGCCCCATGCAGGCCGGGAGCAATCTCGGCCCTTTTTCATTCGACACCCCTCCGATAAGTATTGTTTACCTGACGAATTCAGCACCTCCCCGGTTTGCTTTTCTTTGGTAAGCTATTGATTTCTTCTGTGGAAAATTATTCACGGTTTTCGAAAAAATATATTATAATCAACCAACAATTGCTGACTCTTAATCAGCGGGTCGTAGGTTCGATCCCTACATCACCCACCAAACCATCCCGATGGTTTGCCGCTGATATCTAATCTCATTTCTATGCAGTTTTGTGATGAGCAAAACCCCACCGCCAGGGCGATGGGGCTCGTTTTCGGCTAGAGCGGGATGCGCTCGACTTACGTGCAAGTGCAGAGATTGTTGACGCAGGCTCCGCTCTTATTGAGGCTCGCGCAATAGGTCATGCACTGGATAAGATCACAGCCCGCCCAGGCCGCGCCGGCGCTGACCAGGAAAGCGGCGAGGCCGATGGCCAGTTTCTTGCGCCCCCTGGTCCAAAACCCGTTGGCGGATGCACTTTCAAATGAGGCAGTTCCGGTCATTTCAAGCATGGTCCTCTCCATTGCTGAGACGCCCATCATCGAGCCAGGATAGCGTTCGATCCACCCGCGCCACCGGAGCTGCAAACTCGAAGGGCATGAAGATGCTACGCCCGGTTGCAGAACGGCGCAATATGTCAAACAGCCAATCCATAGGTTGTTGTTGATGATCGCCCGCATTGGCGCATCTCGCGCCGGCAACGGGAAGAGGTCACACGAACAGCACACCCTCCGCCACCTTCACCGCCGAGCCGCCGATGCGCGCGCCCGCTATGCGCCGCTTCTCGATATCGAGCTCCAGCCGGATGCGCGAGGGCCGCCCCATCTCCATGCCCTGCTCGATCCATAGCTGAACGACGCCATCCACCGGCTTGTCGAAATGGTGGACCGCGCCGGCAAAGGCGGCGACGGCCGAACCCGTCGCCGGGTCCTCATAGTGATTCCCGCCGGTCACGAACATGCGCGCATGGAAATCGCTGTCGAAAAGCCTGGTTTCGCGGCAATAGACATAGATCGGCAGTTGCCGGCCCTCCACCGTCGGCAGGTTTTCCCGGACGAAGACCGTATCCACCGAGATCTTGGCCGCCGTGATCAGATTGTGCACGGGGATGAGCAGATAGGGAACGCCGCCGCTCCACACGCTCGGCACGTGATTCTCGAAGCCGATCTCATGCGTGCCGACGCCGAGCGCCGCCGCGGCGACTTCCTTCTCCACCTCGATATCGAGCTTCTCGGCCAGGCGCGGCAGGTCGAACTCCGCAAAGGCGCCCTTTTTGGAAAAGCCGACGCCGCAGCGCACCACGCCGATCTTCTCCTCCAGCGCGATCAGCACATCCGCATTCTCCCCCTCGCGCCGCCTTGCCGCCAGCGCGATCGCCGTCCCCACCGTCGGATGGCCCGCGAAGGGCAATTCATATTCCGGCGTGAAGATGCGAATGGCCGCCGTATGGATCGGCTTTTCGGCCGGCATGACGAAAACAGTCTCGGAAAGGTTGAACTCGCGCGCGATCGCCTGCATGCGCTTCTCGTCCAGCCCTTCGGCATCATGGACGATCGCCAGCGGGTTGCCGCTCAAGGCATCGCCGGTGAATACGTCGAATATCTCATAGGCCCGTCCCGAAGCCGGTTTTACATCCATATGTCACAATCTCCGTCACTAAAGCGGTGCGCCGCCCCAGCATAGACATGGGGAAGTCCGACACAATCGATGATTTTCGATATCATCAGGCTTCGCTGAAATGCCAATCCGCAAAGGCCCGGACATAGCTCGGCGTCGCCTCCCCCATCTGCCCGGGACCGCTCACCTCGATGATGTGGTCAAGCTCCGGCTCGTCCTGGCCGGCGAGATGCGCCTCGATGCGGGCAATCAGCGTCGCCGCATCCTCGGCGAAGCGGTAGCGGCGGAAAAGCGCGATGCTGCGATTGCCCGTCACCAGATGGATCTTCGCTTCCGGCTCGGCATGCGAGAGATCGAGGCCGGTTTCCTCCTGTACCTCGCGGCGGTTGTTGCCGTCATAATCGACCACGCCGTCAATAATATCGTTGTCGTCGATGGAACCGGCCGGGAAATAGATGCGCCCGCCGCCGGCATTATGCGCGGCCATGCGCGCCGCGATCAGCCGGTTGTCGGAGGAAACCACCACCCCCACGCCGAAAATATGCCAGGGGCGGATCTTCGCGGGATCGCGGCGCCAGTAGAGCAGCGTCTGATAGAGCGAGCGGACGAAATCGGCCCGCAGCGCCCCGTCCACGACATGCGCCTGCGGCGCGAGATAGAGCTCGCCATTGAAGAGGTTGGGATTGGCGGAAAATTCGTTGCGCCAGTTGCGCTCGATCGCCGCCTTGTTCTTCTGGGCATAGTCGAGCACGCCGGGCACCACGCGCACCTCGACGCGATCGATCGGAAGGACCGTGTTCTCGGGAATTTCATCCACTGTCATAGGATATCCAGCGTTACGGTCACCGGGCAATGGTCGCTCGCCTTCGGCCTGTCCCAGCCGGTGCGGGGATAGCGGTCGACCGCCTGCCCTTCGGGGAAGATCGTGCGCCAGGGCTGGCCGCGGCGTATGATATCGGGCACCGCCTGGGCATTCCGGCGGCTGACCGCGGGCGACGCCAGGATATAATCGAGCTGGCAGAGATGCCGCTCCTCGGGACCGCGTGTGTGATAGAGCGTCCAGCGATCCATCACCGGCCGGCGCTCCACCAGGTTTTCGGCAAACCCGTCCTGCAACAGGATATCGACCGAGCTGACATCCTCCCGCACCGGGTTAAAGCCATAGCCGTTCACCTCGTCGCCGCTGATGACGATCCGCTCGCGATAATCGTTGAAATCACCGCAGATCAGCCAGCGCTTGTGCGGCGTGCCTTCGCGGCCAAACTTCTTCTCGACGATCGAGCGCACGGCCTTTGCCTCGGCAATGCGCACCGGCATCGTCGCCATGCGCCCGTCGAGCCCGTTGCGCTGCCCCGCCATCGATTTGAAATGGCAGACGAACAGCGAAAGCGGTTTGCCGCCGACACGGATATCCATTTCGAGGCAATCGCGCTTGAAGATACGCTCATGCGGCTCGATGCCGAGCATCGCCAGATCGGGGTCGTAAAGGCCGAGATCGGCATAGGTCAGATGCGCGTGGCTGGTCATGGAAACGAACTCGATCGGCTGGCCGTCGCGCGTCTCCTCGCGCATCATCACCGCCACGTCGATGCCGCGGCTGTCATTGCCGTTGATCAGGTATTTGTGGCGATAGCCATGCCCGACCATCTTGTAGAGATAGCCATATTCGAAGGCATTGAGCGCAGCGAGATTGTCCACCTCCTGCATGCAGATAATGTCGGCGCGGGTATCCGCTATGGCGAGCGCCGTCATCTGGCGGGTGTCGTCGGCATGGGCGATGGCCCGCGCCTGCTCGAGAAGCTTATACTGCGCCTCGTCGTGGATCTCGAAGAGCTGAAGGCTGCGGTCCTGATGCAATTCGTTCCGGAAGCCCGAGAAATCGAACCGGTGCATCAGATTTTCGACATTGAAGGTGGCGATCGTGAGGGACATGCGCGGCGGAGTGTTGCCCGACGCGTTCAAAATGACAAGGCCCGCCGAAGAACTTTCACAGCCGACCTGTCGATAGCGACACAGCCCCGTTGGATGCGAAACAGACGTCCACCGGCTACGTCTCTTTTTGAATAACGCAGAACGTGTTGCCGTCCGGGTCGGCAAGGACGATATAATCCGCTCCCTCAGGGTATCGCCAGTCGACATGCCGGGCGCCGATCGACAACAGCCGCTTGACCTCCGCCTCCTGATCGGAAGCATAGAGATCGAGATGATGACGCTGATGGGTTTCAGGGTCGGATGAAACGATCGTGATTGCCATCTGTTGGCCGTCGCCCGCCTTCGGAACAAGAATGGCCCAATCCGCCGAAGGCTCCCTCAGGGGCTCATAGTTCAGAGCTGCGCACCAGAATTCGATAGCGCGCGGAACATCCCTCACGCCCCATACGATCGAACCGATCTTGAGCATCGCTTTCTCCTGCAGTGGTTTCGATTGACGAAAGGGCAAATAGCGCGAAATGGCTGGGAGACGACCCGTCGAGGGCAAGCCAAACAGCCCGGCATGCAATCAAATCCGCCCTTGGGTGGAAATTTGCCGCTCCCGAGTGTTGCTTGTTTTGATGGAGACGCTCGACCTTCGGGCCGCGCTCCGCACGGCCGATGCAGTAGACAGGCGCGTACGCACCCCACTGCCGTCATCATCATCCACCGACGTCATCATCGGACCTGATCCGATGATCCATTCCGGAACGGCGATGCAGCGCCCGCAGATCAGACGATGGATATGGTTTCGACGTTCCGGAATGGATACTCGGGTCGGGGCCCGAGTATGACGAAATTGAGATGTTTTGATCCCGTCGCCAAGGTCGCCATCACCTCGGAATATAGAAGCGCGGCTTCTGTTAAACGCTGAAACGTTCTATATCCAGAAACCATGTCGGAAGCAGCGCCTCCCCTATCCATAGATGCGTCCCTCGTTCGCCAATTGATCACGACGCAGTTTCCAGAATGGGGAAACCTGCCGGTCAGTCCCGTCGAGCCGGGCGGCTGGGACAACCGCACCTTTCGTTTGGGTGACAGCATGTCGGTTCGCCTGCCGAGCGCCGCCTCTTATGCCGCGCAGGTGGAGAAGGAGCAGCGCTGGCTGCCGGAACTTTCGCGCCACCTGCCGCTGCCGATCCCGGCACCGCTTGCCAGGGGCGTGCCGACCGAGGCCTATCCCTGGCCCTGGTCCGTCTATCGGTGGATCGAGGGCAGACCGGCCGCCGCGGAGCTGATCGCCGATCCCGTTCAGTTTGCCCGCTCGCTGGCCGGCTTCCTTCGGGCGCTTTATCGGATCGACGCCGCGGGCGGCCCGCCACCGGGAGAGCGCAATTTCCATCGCGGCGGCCGCCTTGCGGTCTATGATTCTGAGACTCGCGCCGCTCTTGCCGCGCTGGGAGATCGCATTGATACGGCCGCTGCCGAGGAGGTGTGGGCCACGGCGCTCAAATCGCAATGGCAGGATAGCCCGGTCTGGGTCCATGGCGACATCGCCTATGGCAACCTGCTCGTCGAAAACGGAAAACTCTCTGCCGTCATTGATTTCGGCAGTTCGGCGGTGGGCGATCCGGCATGCGATCTCGTCATCGCCTGGACGCAGTTTTCCGGCGAAAGCCGTGAAACATTCCGTGCAGCGCTTTCCCTTGATGAGGAGACCTGGCGCCGCGCGCGAGGCTGGGCTTTGTGGAAGGCCTTGATCACGGCTTCCGGATATGACGGCAACCAGCGCGAGGCCGGGAAATCATGGCGGACCATCGAGGAAGTGCTGGCCGATCACCGACAGAAAGGCAGATAATCCCCATCACGGTTTGGAAGCGCCCCGCCCAGCCCCTATATACCGCCGTAAAGGATGAGATGATGAATTTACAGAGACCATTCCGGACGGCGTTGCTCGCGGCGGGCTGCCTGTTGATGGCCGCTTCCGCCACCTCGGCGGTCGAAATCCGCCAGCAATCCGGCGTTCAGCCGCTGCGGCCCGAGGGCCGCCTGATCAATGGCGGCATCACCGGCAGCACGCGCTCCGATCCCGGAGCGCGCAAATGCTACGGCTCGACCCTTTGCCGCGAGAGCGGCACTTATTATTCCGAGCAGGGTGTGCTGCACTACAGGAACGGCGACCCGATCGAGGAGCGCCGGCGTTCGCGGGGTGTGCAGGCAAATCCAAACGGTCCGAGCATAAACCACATCCAGTGGTGCCAGAACCACTACAACTCCTATAGAACCTCCGACAACAGCTACCAGCCCTTCGCCGGCAGCCGCCGCGCCTGCTCTTCGCCGTTCAGCCCGTGAACATGAGGAACTTCCGTTTTCGGCTGGAACTTTTCAGTTCCAGCTGGAGACGTTGAAGCCGCACACCCCTGGCCGGCAGGCCAGAGGGGGTATTACCGCACCAACGTTTCCATCTAAAACTGAAAGCCCCTAGAACAATTCATTTTTAGATGGAAACCGTATGGATGCTGAACCGTCGAGGCGTGGATTCCAGTGACAAGCACTGGAATGACGGGATTGAGATATTTCCGCGCGGCCAAAAACCGTTCTTGCCAGGCGGAAAGCTTGAAAATCGGCTGCCAACAGCAAAGCACCCGTCATCCCAGTGCTCGTCACTGGGATCCTGTGTGTTGGTTGTTGTGTATGATGGGGCTGGGAAGGAGGCCGTCGGGATCCTGGCCGCCTTTTTTGGCAGGCCGCGGCATGGCTTGGCCCCCTTCCCACTTGGAACCATCAACCTGAACAGTTGCACGGGGCTGTGACATCAGACCCCGCACCACAGGAAGAGGCCTGGTCATGATAGCGCATAACTTTATCGGTTGCGACGTCGCCAAGGCGGCGCTCGACCTTTACGATCCTTCGACCGGCAAACTTCACCGCCTCGCCAAC